>Ga0105032_100003_pt1 | contig 186985 bp, 199 predicted proteins | sample RS_126metaG_FD_91481 | JGI IMG/M metagenome (GOLD analysis project Ga0105032, IMG submission 91481) | Switchgrass associated microbial communities from Austin, Texas, USA, to study host-microbe interactions - RS_126 metaG | ecosystem: Host-associated > Plants > Roots > Rhizosphere | place: USA... | reverse complement strand
TCGGCTCATCACATCCTGGAGGGGGAGCACCTTCCAAGGGTTCGGCTGTTCGCCGATTAAAGTGGTACGCGAGCTGGGTTCAGAACGTCGTGAGACAGTTCGGTTTATATCCGGTACGGACGTTAGGAAATTTGAGAAGATCTACCCCTAGTACGAGAGGACCGGGGCGGACGAACCTCTGGTGTATCGATTGTGGCCACCTGCTGCATTGTCGAGTAGCTATGTTCGGAATAGATAAGCGCTGAAAGCATATTAAGCGCGAAACTAACTTCAAGATAAGATTTCCCTATGAGGACACAGAAAGACGATCTGTTTGATAGGCGCAAGGTGGAAGTGCAGTAATGTATGGAGCTGAAGCGTACTAATAGTCCCATTGCCTTTTTATGTCCTTGTCACTAGTGTTAATGCTTGCATTAACCACAGTGGCGAGGTAGACTTGACTAGTAATTGGTGGTTAACACCGCCTGTCAGTTTTTACAACTTACAACTGCAACGTGTCCAAATTTCAAGGACATCGAAGCAAGGTTTTGGCCCACTGATTTGCATATCAGCACAAAGCGCCTCAAAACCTTACTTCGGTGCCCATGGCGCTGAGGAAATACCTGTTCTCATTCCGAACACAGAAGTCAAGCTCAGTAGCGGCGATTATACTGCCAAAAGTGGGAAACTAGCACGGTGCCGAATTATAAAAGAGCCATCCTAATAGGATGGCTCTTTTCTTTTAATTCCAAGAAAGAAAGTTAACTACTTGTTAAAAAGCTCATGGTAAAATAAAGATATGAGACTTGCATCGATGGTTAGATCGACGAGTCGTATCGTAACCAATCTACCTAAAAAGAAATACCTTCTTTTTCCCGTCTCTCTGTTTGCTTTTTTGGTAACGTACGCTCTTATTATGTTTATCCCTATGTCTATCCAATTTTCATATTCTCATAAAACGTGTATGAATTGGCTGTCACCCTTCCCAGATAATTATAAGAGCTCTAAGCGAACACCGTATCAAGCATATCCTTCTGGTTTAATTAAGATAGGGAACACACCAGTTTTGGCTACTGCAGTATGTTTTGCACCCACTGAATCACCAGAAAAAAGTAATACGCCTATTACACTGGCACCGTTTGGTATAAATATTCTTGGTAAAGCATTCGTGATTACTACGGGCAGTCCTCCTGAAGCTTCGGTAGCACTCAGTAAGCCTCTGCCTGTAACAAAACCGTTGGACGTTTCTCTTAATAAGGCTGATAGTATATTTACGTATTCGTTGAGCGTGCAGGGAAAAAGCACGACATGTAAGCCGAAGGACAAAAGTGTCTCGTGCGATCTTACACCTCTCCATCTTGCGCAAGGGGAATCTTATACGATCGCAGTTAGCCGTCAATTTGGAAAAAAAGACATAGAAAAAATCACCGAACGACAGGTCACGACACTTGCTGCAACGCGGATTACGAACAGTACTATCAAGCCTGGGGAGATAGTGTACGCAAGACCTAAGAATATTGATTTCTCATTCGATAAGAGAGTAGTAAAAGCGAAGGCTGTACTTACAAGGATGGAAGCAGGAAAACCTGTTGCCGTTCCAACCACGACACGTTTGGATGGATACGTAGCCCATATAGAGCTTGAAAATGAACTTCCACGTCAATCATCCTATGTGGTAACTATGACAGATGTAGAAGCTGAGGACGGAAGCAGCCTTGAACAGACATACGCACTTCCTTTCTCGATGTCGGGTGGCCCTAAAGTCACTTCTATCAGTGTAGGTAAAAGCGGTGTTGCGCTCGGTGCGACTGCCGTTATCACCTTTGATCAAGCACTATCGGGTAAGCAGGATAAGAATCAGGTAATCACCATGTCAGGCGGCGCTACGATTATCCGTGCTGATAATGACAAGCTTTTCGTATCACTTGCTAATGTGCCCAAATGCGGTGACTTTTTAATTAAAATTTCCGACAATTTGGAGAGCGCTTATGATATCAAGGGTGGATCCAACTGGTCGTTTGCCGGTCGCATGATCTGTCATACTATCGGTACGGTAGGATACTCCAGCCGCGGCAGGCCGATAATAGCATACTACTTCGGGTCGGGGCCAAGGACGGTGGTGTATACAGGTGCAATTCATGGGAATGAGACAAATACCAAGTCGCTGATGGAAAAATGGATCAGCGAGCTTGAGTCAAAGGCAAAGTCCATACCGGCTGATAAATCGATTATAGTGATCCCACAGGTAAATCCTGACGGCATTTCTGCGGGCACCCGAGTGAACGCTCGGAATATCGATTTGAATCGTAACTTTGCGACGAGTGACTGGAGAAAGGATATCACTACCGTCAATAACCAGCCCTTTCCGGGTGGTGGTGGCGAAAGTCCTATGTCTGAACCTGAAACGCAGGCACTCGCTTCTTTTATAAGCAGAGTCAGACCCGTACTCGTATTGTCATATCATAGTGTCGGAGGTGTCGTCGCGGCAAACCAAGCAGGTAACTCTACGGGCCTGACGAATCAGTATGCGCAGCTAAGTGGTTACAGAAATACAACAGGCCAGTCGAGCACGACTTTCGAATATTCCATAAGCGGCACTGCTGATGATTGGTATGCCGAACGACTTGGAGTGGCCAGTATTCTCATTGAACTAGGGAGCAGCACCTATCATCAGTTTGAGCGGAACCAAAACGCCATGTGGGCAATGGTAAACAGCTAGTGTATAATAAGTAACAATATGTGTTTTGCGTGTTCGGTTGCATATGGAGCAGCAGGAATAGGGCTGGCTTTTGTATCTACGGGAATTCCGGGGGTAGTGTCTTTCGCGAATGTGTCTACTGGTGAGTCTTCTTCGCAGCTCAGTGACACAACAGGGCTAACGACTGTGCTTTCTAATTTACGATCACCGGCTATAAAAGATCCTGCCTGGCTCGTGCAGCAGAAAGCCGCAGAGGCGGCAGCCGCTGCGGCTGCACAATCTAAGAAGCTTGCCTCGCCAAGAGTTGTCACCTATGATGTTGCTACCAGGGGCACTATCGTAGCGAATGTCTCCGAGTTTCGCTTGCAGGCTAACGCTACGCTTAACGATGAAAGGGGGTGGGCAAGACTGGGGGTTAGTTTTCAGGAGGTCACAAGTGGCGGAGCGTTTACCTTGGTATTGAGTGAGGCGAGTCAGATGACGACATTTTCTCCAGGGTGCGGCACAGAATATAGTTGTCGTGCTGGTCGATACGTTATTATTAACCAAGATCGCTGGCTGGGAGCAACGCCGTCATGGAACCAAGCAGGCGGATCACTCCGTGACTATCGCCATATGGTCGTGAATCACGAAACTGGTCACTGGCTAGGGCATGACCATGTGCAGTGTCCGGGAGCCGGTCAGCCGGCCATGGTAATGCAGCAACAGTCTATCAGTCTTCAAGGTTGTACGTTCAATGCATGGCCAATGGCAGCTGAACTTTGGTCGACGCAGTTAGGTATTGCTCGCTCATGAAACTTACCGCTACGAGCACAATTAAAGCGCATAAGAAGAAAATAATCATAGCTAGCAGCATAGCCTTCGCTCTTCTCATAGGAATATATGGAGTGGTAAGTTACTCATCGTGGTCTAATTATACGGCCAGATATGAGGTATGGTATAAAAAAGTACAGACGCAGCTTGACGCATCCCGTTCTCTCAAGGATGAAACCGATCATGTGACGGTGCTGAAAAAAGCGAGTGAAACCATGGCTGCAAACAAGGATATCTGTACAGTTCATTTTTTTGTAGGGTGGCAGGCTACATTGCTTCCAGCTCTCCGTTCGCAGCAAGAAAAGTGTTCGCTAATAGCCAGGCAAATAGGGATTCTAAACGGTAAAACGAATAACGTCGTAACTTACCTAGAAGATGAGCAGGCACTTGTAAAAATACTTGCAGCACCGGACTTAAAAGTGGCCCAGGTTGGCGAAGGAGACTTTTCGGCTCAAGTTGCGAATTGGGAGACTGTTTCAAAAAAAATACAAAATACTCCTGTTAGTTCGAAGTTTACATCAATAAAAACAGAGGCATACAAAAGTGCTCTTGCTATCTCGCAGGGCTGGCAGCAGCTCGTAGGTGCAAATACTGCAAAAGATAGGACCAAATATAATGAAGCAGTAGCTCGCATCGGTACTACTTATGGGCTATTAAGTAGTAGTGTTAGTGATCTTAACGAGCGACAGTATCAAGCAACACTTCAAGAATTTCAGTCGGCTTACGACAAAACGTTTTAGATAGTCACTAAAAAACGACCATTCTCGCAGATGTGGTCGTTTTAGTTTTTGAATCAAAGTTTGGATTCAAACAGGTGCTTATATATGATATATCACTTCAAGCATTAGTGCAAATAGTAAATTATAATATTATAGTGTTTATGTAAATATTGACAAAAAGCATAAGTAATGTTAATATAAAAAGTAACACATATCACGTGTGAGGTAATAAATAAGGCAAAGGTGGAGACCTTGCCTAAAAGGAGTTTACATCATGGCTGGAAATTCAATTGGTGGCCACAAAGCAAAAATGAAAAACCTTGCGAAAGATCCTAATTTCTACGCAAAAATCGGTGCAAAAGGTGGAAAAAATGGGAAGACTGGCGGTTTTGCATCCGGCGTCGTAGGCAAGGACGGCTTGACCGGTGCTGAGCGTGCTCGAATTGCCGGTGCAGCCGGTGGTCGCGTATCACGCCGTAAAAAAGCTACCACGGTGACTCAAGATGACGTTGCGCTCGCCTCTTAAGTACTGAGTTAGTAATGTAAAAATACATCTGAAATTTCAGATGTATTTTTATACCCTATATCGCCTCAGTGCACAATCCCGTGCATTATTCACACGCCATAGTGCACCGCATGCCAAGCAGCTATATTGGTTCATACTTCTTTGAATTCCAATGGCACGGCAGCGAGGGCAGGTGCTTCTGGCGTGGAGCCAGTCTCGGTACGTATCAAGGCTTTCCTGAATAATGTCGTTAGAAATAATTATCTGATATTTAGGTGCGAGTATCGTTTTAGCGTACTCCCACGCTGCAGACTCCATTTTAATAAGATGAATGTCCCGGGAATAGCTGTTGTGTTCTAGAAGAGCGTGTGATAACTCATGTAATAACGAAGCGCTATCATGCGAAGCGTCATCGTAAAAAATAATTTTTTGAGAAGGCAACCACCTAAAATTAGAGGAAGGCTCAAAGAGGAGGACAGGATAGTCTTCTTGCAATTTTTTAATGAGTGAGAGAATCGAGTGCATAGTAGTAACAGCCGTAAATGACAGCTTGTTCGGGGTGGCGTGCTTGTTCGAATCTTGGACAAGAGATATGAGAGGGTAGTTTCTTTTGAAGTATGTGCTCCAGTTTCTGACTGTATCGCGTGAAATATGTACCGATACTCCCCCCTATGATTATGACTTCTGGCTGAAGAAGAGGAATGCACGCCAGGAAACCACGGCTAATACGGTCTGCGATATCAGTCCAGCTCTTCTCATCCGTTATGTCCTTGGCATATGCCCCATACACTTCTTTGATTGAATATCCCGAAGCGAAGTCCTCCCACTGAAGGACTTTTCCCTTAAATTCAACTTGCATAAGACCACCTTCACTCAGTCGAAGCCCCGGATCAATGTGCCCATTCGTGGTAATACCCGTTCCTATGCCGGTGCTTATAGTTACATAAAGTGAGGAAACAGGCATAGGATCAAGAACGCGTGTTTCCGCGAGTCCTGCCAGATTGGCATCATTCTCTACTAGAATGGGAGTTTCTCCTAAGATGTCCTTAAAAGCAGGCCGTATATCAAAGTTTGTCCATTGAAGATGATTACACCAGATTGCTATTCCGTCTTTTACAATACCGGGCATAGCGACAATCAGCGCTTCTATATCTTTTACATCGTAATTCTGCTGAATCGTTTGCTTGAGCAGTGCGATGTATTCGTGTGTGTCCTTAGGGGTGGCAAATTTTATGATTTTACCGACTGTGCCGTCATGCTCAAAATTGGCAACCAACGTCTTTGTCCCACCCGTGTCGACCGTCACTAACATGTAACTAGTGTATCACATCGGACTCCTTGCATTTGACCTGATAAAACGGTATAGTTAAGAAAACGAAGTGAGGGAAAATGAAGCGAATAAATCAGAGGGGGGCGTTACTCGGTTTTATAGTAGTAGGTGTCATCTTAATAGGGCTGCTTGTAGGCGGTGTGTATTTTGTGTCTCGTCAAAGTGCGCCGGCGCCGACGCCGACCAGTACGACTACGCCGGCACCTACTAAGCAGCCGGAAAACAAGCCGGAAAATACTTCTGCGGTAGACACTCGCCAACAACAAGCTGCACAGGCCGCACCTCAAGCAGCACCTGAGACGGCTGTCCAACTTCCACATACAGGACCTACGGAGGCGATCGGTTCTGTCGTGGCTCTCGGTTTTTTAAGCCTGACTACTCTGTCGTATCTACGTTCACGACGACAGCTTGCCTCTCTTTGACTTGTCTGGTTATCTGAGGTACAATAGAGGTAATCTAGGAGCCGTTTTTACGTATGCTCCTTAGGAAATATCAATTAAGGAAGGAGTCTTACTAAGACTTATGGCAACAAAAGCCACAATAACAATGGATGATCTGCTCGCATCTTCAGAAGCGGATATCAAGCAATTAACAGCAGGTGAGGTAATTACCGGTAAAGTTCTCTCAGTACGCAAACATGAAGTACTGATCGACCTGGGTGCTCAAGGAGTCGGATATGTGCCTCGTCGTGAGGTAGGATTTTCCCGCGCTCTAAACGAAGGTGATGAGGTGACCGCAAGTGTTGTTGATCCAGAGCTCGATAACGGATTTTCACTCCTCTCTCTCCGCAAGGCCGCAAAGGATCGTGGCTGGGAAGAGGTAGCAGTCAAACTCGAAAGCGGTGAGATCATCGAGGTTTCTCCTTATGACGCTAACCGTGGCGGTCTTCTTGTCGAGTACGAAGGTGTTCGTGGATTCTTGCCCGTATCACAGCTTTCTGCCGAACATTATCCACGTGTTGGTTCAAGCGACAAGGACGAGATCCTACAGCGTCTTAACTCGCTCGTAGGCCAAACACTCAAGGTACGTATTCTTGATAGCGATCGCAAAGCGAACAAGCTTATCTTCTCTGAGAAAGAAGCAATTAAGGACGGTCTTGCCGAACGATTTGAAAAACTCAAGGTCGGTGATAAGGTCACCGGCGTGGTCACTGGCGTCGTTGATTTCGGTGTATTCGTGAATGTCGAGGGCATCGAGGGACTTGTGCACATTTCCGAAATCAGCTGGGAGCGTGTAAATAATCCTAGCGACTATGTAAAGGTGGGCCAGACGATCGAGGCAAAGATCATCTCAATCGACAAAGACCGCCTCAGCCTCAGCATCAAGCAGCTTACTCAGGACCCATGGCTTGATGAGGTGGAGCAGTTCAAGGCCGGTGAAAAGGTTGAAGGAACGGTTACTCGTATTACACCGTTTGGGGCATTCGTACAGATCAGCCCTGCCGTTGAAGCGCTCGTGCACATTAGTGCACTCGGTGACGGCAGTGACGTCGATCCTGAAAAAGTGTTTACGCTCAATGAACGTAAAACCTTTACTATCCTTGATATCGACAAAGAGAGCCGTAAGATTTCACTCAGTCTTGCAGATAAGAAGTAGACAAACTTCTAAAACACTAACATAACTACCGTCAGGAGTGATGGGCGGAAGGAGCGGATATGAGCCCAGAAAAAGTACTTGTTGTCGCTGACTCAATTACAGTAGGCGAATTGGCTGAAACGCTCAATTTGCCCGTTACTACGCTGATTGGTGAGCTGTTTAAAAACGGTATCGTAGCCACCATTAATCAGCGAATCGACTTTGAGACCGCTACTATTATTGTGGAAGAACTTGGTCTTGACGTGAAACTGGAGAAAAAGGCGAGCAGCGCCGTCTCGGAGCGTAAGGTACATACGTTATCGGAAAACGCAGTCGATCGTCCGCCGATTGTAGCGGTCATGGGGCATGTAGATCATGGCAAGACGAGTCTCCTGGATGCTATCTTAGGTACCAAAACTGTCGAAGGAGAAGCTGGCGGTATTACTCAGCACATCAGCGCGTATCAGACCGAACGAAAAGGCCGTTCGATCACTCTTCTCGACACGCCTGGTCATGAAGCATTTGCCGCGCTTCGCCAGCACGGCGCGACTCTTACTGATGTTGTCATTATTGTCGTGGCCGCTGACGATGGCGTAAAGCCGCAAACGATCGAAGCTATCCGCTTTGCTCAAACGGCCAATGCAAAGATCGTTGTCGCAATCAACAAGATCGACAAAGAGACGGCTAACTCTCAGTTGGTAAAAACGCAACTTGCCACCGAGCATAACCTTAACCCTGAAGAATGGGGCGGTGATACGGTCATGGTAGAGGTGAGTGCTAAAACGGGTCAAAATATCGACAAACTGCTCGATATGGTCCTGCTTGTTGCTGACCTTGAAGAGCTTAAGGCCGATATTAATGTTCCGGCTGAAGGTCTGGTGATTGAATCGCATATGGAAACGGGCCGAGGTTCGGTTGTTGGGCTCCTGGTGGAACAGGGTGAACTAAAACCCGGCCATTTTCTCGTAGCGGGCACGGCATACGGCAAGGTGCGTACATTGCTTGATTTTGCCGGTAAAACTATCAAGAGCGCGGGGCCATCTACCCCTGTTACAGTGACAGGATTCAAAGAACTCCCGCAATTTGGCGATGTCTTTACGATTGTAAAAAACGAAAAAGAAGCCCGCCAGCAAACCGAACTGACGCGTCAGGAGCGTGAGCGCAATGCGGCCAGTACCAACGTTACCGGTGCTGACATGCTCAAAATGATGAGTCAAAAACATGATACCCAAGAACTTAACGTTATCGTAAAAGCCGATGTTCAGGGATCACTTACATCCGTCATGGACAGTCTTCGCTTAGTAGACACGGGTGGAGAGATTACACTTCGTATCGTCGGAAGCGGTGTAGGGAATATCTCAGAAAGCGACATTCGTTTGGCCGAGAGCGGTGACACCATCATCTATGGATTTAATGTCGAACTTCCTCCTGCGGTTAAGCGCCTTGCTATGCGTGATAAGGTCCAGGTCCGAATTTTCAAAGTTATTTATGAGTTGCTTGATGACGCACGCCAATCTATGGAGGCGTTACTTGCCCCTGAAGTCGTTGAAACAGAGATCGGATCACTCACCATTAAAGGTATTTTCCGTACGCTCAAGGATGAGGTGATTGTCGGTGGAGAGGTCACCAGAGGCAAGGCCGTGCCCGATGTACTTGCACGAATTAAACGCGGCGATGAAAACTTAGCCGAAGTAGAGGTAGTAAAAGTACAACGGCAACAGCAAGAGGCCAAAGAGGTGTTCGAGGGCGAAATGTGCGGCCTTAGTCTTAAAACAGCCAAAAAACTCCTTCTTGAGGAAGGTGATACGGTAGAGTTCTTTACCCGCGCTCTTGTCAAACGGACTCTCTAACTCTTAATGTATAAAAGTAATACCGTCGGTATCGACGGTATTTTATATTGCCAGTGCTTATACTTGACTTTATTTCAAAACTATGATAGTATGCATACATAACTTTCAATAATAATTCCTTTGCAGAAAGGGAACGAAATGTCAGAAACAGCACCACAGACACAAAACCATGAAGAACAGCTTGATCATGAGCTAAATCTTACCGTAGAAAACGATAATCTTGTTAATCCAGAAACAGGTAAAGTAATCGACCGTGACGCATTTATCGATATTATGATGGAAACGCGTACGGCCTACATGGATGAAGTTGAAAAGGCCCAAGCTGAACTCGCTGAGGCAAAAGCTAAGGTAGATCGACCCGGTGTGACGGCAAGTGCTAATGACATTATTGAATATCGTGCTAACTACCGTGCACTTCGTGACCGAGAAAAGACAGAAGAGCAAGATCTTGAAGACTTCATGATAGACTTTGACGAAGTTGGTGGTAATGAAATTCTTGAAGCGCAGGCTGCTGTTGACGCTTTGAATTTTAAATCAGACGCTAACGAACGCGTTGCTGCTCAGACCCGTCTTCGTGACGCTAAAAATGCTGCGTATGAAAAGGCTAAAGAACTTATCATTCAAGGTACAGAAGAGGACGACAAGGATGAAAGTGAAGTCGCACCTGCGCCCGATCCTATCATCGTACCAGAACCTATACCTAAGCCTTTTGAGCCTGCCGACGACGGTAAACCTATAGAAACTCCTGCGGAAGAGGGTGTACCATACACTCCTAAAGCTGAAGAGGATAACCCTCGATTGTATGATCGAGACGGTAATCCTTTATTGAAATTCAATGAATACTGGCAGCCGTACGACTTTGAAGACGGTAAAGGTCCGGTCATGGCTGTGGTAGATGAAATGGGTAATCCTGTTTATGAAAACGGACGACCTGTTACTAAGGAGATGCCTAGCTATGGTGAAGTCCATTATGACGACTATGATAACTATGACTACGACGATGATGACGAGCCGGAGCACCACTCGCTTAAGGAAAGAATGTTTGGAGAAGGCTCATGGATCAGGAATCCTCGTGAGCGTTTTAGGGCTTTGATGAATGACCCTGAACGTAAGGGTAACAAAAAGAAAACACTTATCGCTCTCGGTGCTGTAGCTGGTCTGGCTGTTGCGTACTTTGGTCTTAGGGGTATCCATTTTGGCGGCGGCAACACCATTCAGGGAGTTGCTGATTATCCTAGTGGTACGGGCGGCGCAGGTCATGTGCCTCCACAGGGTACGGGTGGAAACAGTGTACCCGATGCCTTAAATGGTGAATTCTCACCGCAGGCCCACGAAGTAACTGCCGGTGAAGGCTGGTTACACGAGCTTGATGATATCTTTGGAAAAGGTAAGCTTACAGGAAACGAAAAACAAGAACTGTTGCACAAGCTTCTCGAAAGTAAGGATGCCGGTATTAAAGATTGGGTTTACACTATGAAAGATGGTAACCCGGGCATCTCACATTCAGGTCAAATTCCTGAAAGTGTGCTAGAATCAATTAAGAACTTACGATAAGACTAAAACACCAACGCGGAGGGAATAAAGTATGTTTCAATTAGACGATAAGTTTCTGCAAGATCTTGGCCTTGATCAACTTCCTGAAGATCAGAAACAAGCCTTCAAAGAACATATTTACAGTGAACTGGAACTCCGTGTAGGTGTCCGTCTTTCAGAAGGTTTGAGCGACCAGCAGCTTGCCGAATTCGAATCATTTGTTGATCGCGACGAACAAAAAGTACGTACCTGGGTTGCGGCAAACACTCCTGATTACCAGAACGACACGGTGTTTACGCAGATTCGTTCTCAGGGACCACAAAATATGCCCGAAAGTGATGCCTTGGCCGAATACGCTTCGCTAAAATGGTTAGCAATGAATCGTCCTAATTACCGTGAGGTTGTCGCACAGGTTCTCGAAGAACTGAAGCGTGAAATCATGAATAACCGCGACGCTATACTTGGCAACAATCAGGCTGCAGCGTAACCTCGTAAGAATGCCTCGCCCGTCATGTGACGGCCGCTAGGAGCAACTAATTCATCAACCGTTACAAAGGCACCGTCTCGACATATAATATCGAGCGGTGTTTTTTGTGTATGGGATACATGTGCTTTTGTGACGACAACCAAGTGCCCGTTGATAGTCAGCTTACTCTTCGGAAAACCAAGATACGCACGTATAGTACGCTCTGCTTCGGATGCGGACATTTTTTTCGTATCAAGAAGCGCCTCTTCTTTTTTGAGAAGGTGAGAGTAGGTCGCAGCCGAATTATCCTGAGGTACGGGACGTAGCGTGCCGGCCAGAATGCCTGGGAGCGACTGGAGTAAAAGCTTTGCACTTTTATGTGCTATCTCGGTATAGAGTGCCATTTTTGTCTCGTTGCCTCGTAGTGGAATGGAAAGTTGTGCATAGACGGGTCCCTCATCCATCCCTGCCGTAAGCTGCATGATCGACACACCTGTTTCCGTATCTCCGTTTTTTATCACCGTTTCTATAGGTGTGGGCCCGCGATACTTAGGAAGGAGTGACGGGTGAATATTGATGATTCCTTTGGGAAAGATATCGATGACCGACTGGGGAATAATGCGCCCGTAGGCCACGAGTACGGCTGCTATGGCACTATATTTTTTTAATTCATCGATGATAGCAGAGGGTTTATCGGGAAGAAGCAGCGGGATATTATGACTGTGGGCTATCTCGGCAACTTCAAGCTTCCGATTACTGCGGGAAATGCCGTCTGTGTGATGTGATACAACGGCTGCGATGTGGTAGCCTTCGGCAATGAGGCCGCGTAAAATAGGAGCGTCAGTGGTTTTGAGGCCGCTTACCAGGCGTTCATTACCAAAGAATACGATTGTTTTTGATGTGGCTGTCATAATCGAGAGGTTGAAGCTCGCCTTTCTCGTCGAGTGTATAAAAGGCATCGGTTTTATCTTGAATGTGATCTATGAAAACAATGCCGTTCGTATGATCAATTTCATGCTGGATGACGCGCGCGAGGAAGCCCTCTGCCTTGAAGCGTACCTCGTTACCGTGAAGGTCGAGCGCTTTTACACGTATCTTTGAATACCGGGGAACTTTACCGTAAATATTATGCACACTTAAGCAACCCTCGTAGTCTTCAATTTGCTCACCCTCATATTTTACAACTTCAGGGTTAATAAGAGCGGTAAAATCGCGGGCAGCCTTGTCATCGAAATCACTCCGAACAATGACAACACGCTCGAGGTGATTAATTTGTACAGCCGCGAGTGCGGCACTGATTTCATGGGGTCGTGAGTCCTCCCAGTCGAGCGAGGCACTTGTCATGTCGTCGATCAACTGTATGGTTTCATCTGTTATGACGTGTACTTTTGTGGATTTTTGACGAAGGTGGGCATTAGGAAGTGTTATTATGCTTTCTTTTTTCATTATGACTAATTATAACAGATCAAAACAGCAAAATTTAAAGAAGGCTCACGGGATCAAGCTCGAATTGTATATGTGGGTCGGAAAGCATTTTTGCCACAGAGACAAGCTGTGAGCGTTTGGCTGACTTCAGGGTAAGCTGCCATCTGTATGTGTCGCGCTGACGTTCGTAGAAGGCGGGTGTTGGCCCAAGAATCTGAATATCAGCCGACAGATGCCGTAGCCTTTGAGCGAGCGCCTTGCTGTTTTTAATTGCCGCGGCCTCCGTTTTATACGTGCAAGTTATTTTTAGAAGATACGAAAAGGGGGGGAAGATGGCACGCTGTCGTTCAGCGAGTGTGTTCTGGTAGAAATCGTCATAACTCTGCGCTATGCCGTTCACGACAGCGGGGTGTCGTGGTTGGTAAGTCTGTACGATGACATTGGTTGGATGGTGCGAGCGCCCAACTCGTCCAACTACTTGAGCCAGTAACTGAAATGTCCTTTCTCCTGCGCTATAGTCCGGAAGGCCTAGTCCGTTATCGGCCTGGATAACTCCTACGGTACGCAGATTGGGCAGATCCAGGCCCTTGGCGATAATCTGTGTGCCAATTATGATGTCGATCGAACCGTCGTATAAGCGATCGTATTGTTTTTCAACTGATTCTGTCGCCTCACTGTCTCCGTCGAATCGCATAATGACCTCTTTTGGGAAAAACTTACGAATCTCGGATTCAATGAGCTTTGTGCCAATACCTTTATGAAATATGTCGGTTGACCCACACTCTGGACAGCTTGTCGGTACTTTGCTTGTAAGTCCGCATACGTGGCATTGTAGTATGTGCTTGTCAGCATGGAGAGTGAGAGGGATGAAACAGCGGGGGCAAATTGCCGACCATCCACAATTCTCGCAGAGTGTTACACTGGCGCTTCCGCGGCGGTTATGGAAAAGCAGTACCTGTTTGTCCGCAGCCAGGGTTTCTTCCATTTGGTTCAATAACGTATCGGATATAAAACGGTGATGCTTGAAGTTTTGTTTTTTAGTCATATCTACAAGCGATACCTGCGGCTGAACTGCTTCTTTTCTTGCTCGGGAATGCATGGTAATGATAGGGCGTTGCGTTTGCTGTGCAAGGTAGTAGTCGGTTACCGGTGGTGTGGCACTTCCAAGTACGACCTTTGCCTGGTGAGAGGAGGCGAGTATGCTAGCTGCTCTAAGGGCGGAATAACGCGGAGCCTGCTCCTGCTTAAAACTTGGTTCATGAAACTCGTCGATAACAATCAGTCCAATGTTTTGGAGTGGCAAAAAGAGCGTGGAACGCGGCCCTATGGCTACATAGGGGGTCGAGGCATTGAGCGCATTACTCCACGTGAGGTGTCGTTGCGCCTCGGTCTGACGAGAGTGGTTTAGTAAGATGTGACTGAAATGATGAGAAAATTCACCAAGCAACTGAGATGTCAGCGCTATCTCTGGAATAAGAATAATAACGGATTTTCCGGACGCCATGACTTGTTTGGCGAGCTCGATGTACACCGCTGTCTTTCCTGATCCTGTAACACCATGCAGGACGGCACTGCCAGGCGACATCGTTGCTATGGTAGAAATAGCCGTACGCTGCTCTTTAGTGAATACATTTTTTGTTCTATCTCGTACGCTTGGCAGGGATATGGTTTGGCGATCACGGCGCTTTTTTTGTATACCCCGTGGGAGGAGCATTTGAACGACCGTAGCCAAATGGGTAACGTAATAATCGCTCATCCAAAGCGCAAGGTTGATAAGGCTTGATGGAAGTGGGGGATACTCAAGAATACTGCTGATCGGTCTGGTTTCGTATGATGGTTTTGGGCTTTTTTTAATGATGATGCCTACGGCTGTTTTTTTACCTATCTCCACGGTGACAATCTTTCCTATGGCAAGTTCGATCTCGGAATGATATGTGAAAGAGGCGCTTCCAGAGCGAATTATTTGATTGGGAGCCACCTCGTAGTAGTGCATAGTTATTAGTATACTGCTAAACTAGGCTTATGTATTTTGAAAGTCGTGCTCAGGCAGGTCGGATGCTGGCCGAACAATTGGTGGAGACATATCGCTATGAAAACTGTGCAGTAATTGCGCTTAGTGATGGTGCCGTCGAAGTAGGAGAACAAGTTGCAAGTGCGTTGCACTGTATCCTTACCATGCTGCTCATAGAAGATATTCAGGTCCCGGGGGAAGATATGAGTTTTGGCGGCGTCTCACAAAATGGTGGCTTTACGTATAATGGAATGTTTAGTGCCGGTGAAATAGAAGAGTATACGGGTGAGTTCCATGGCTATTTAGAAGAGCAAAAACGTGAGGCCTTTCAGCGTATTAATCGCTTGTTGGGTGAGGGTGGAATTATCGATAGCGACATGCTCCGTGACCATACGGTCATTCTGGTTGCTGATGGACTTGATAATGGTGCGTCGCTTGATGTGGCGATGGATTTTCTGAAGCCTATCCGTATTCATAAGCTCATTATTGCTACACCTGTTGCAAGTATTCCCGCAGTCGATAAAATGCACATGCTGGCGGATGAGCTGCATGTGCTTGACGTGCGCGAGAACTTTATGGGCGTCAATCATTACTACGAGCAAAACGATATTCCAAGCCATGAAGAAACGATAGCTAAAATTAACCAGATCGTCCTTAATTGGCGCTAAATTTATTGAAATAAGCATGTAAAAAGTGTAGAATAAAAAGCAACGGAAGTGACAGAGAGTTAGTGATTTTTAAACAAGGGAACATATGTTAGACGTTTTTATTACCTCAAGGGTGCGCCGAAAGATTGTAGTTGTATACGCCAAGTATCCTGACTTTCACACGCACGTACGAGGACTCGCGAAATTAATCAAAGAAGATCCTGGTAATATTCAGCGTGAGCTGAAACGTCTGGAAAAGGTAGGTTTCCTGACAAGTGAAAAGCAGGGCAATACTAAGATTTACTCTACGAATAAGCAGTTTCCTATTTTTAAAGAATTGCAGAGTATTGTCATTAAGTCACAGCAACAGGCAGGCCGTCCAAAACGTTCATCTGCTGATCTGTGATGACATTATTTGAACGATTACTTGCTGCGAGAGGGTTAGGTGATGAAGCCAAGAGAATGGCTTTTTTATCGCCAAGCTATGATTCCAGACACGATCCATTCTTACTGCCCGACATGGAGAAGGCCGTTGAGCGACTAGCCAAGGCGCGTGAAAAACAAGAGCATATTTGTATATATGGTGACTATGATATCGATGGGCTAACGGCCACTACCGTGCTGCTTGACGCTTTTGAGTCATTCGGCTTTGAGAAAGTAAACGCTTTTATTCCCAACCGGTTCGTTGAAGGGTATGGCCTGACGATTGAAGCGGTTGAAAAAATTGCAGAGGATGGTGCGCAGCTTATCGTAACAGTAGACTGTGGTAGTCTGAGTGAAAAAGAGATTGTACGGGCGGGTGAGCTTGGTGTAGACGTCATCGTCACTGATCATCATAATGTTGCACCCGTGCAACCACCGGCCGTTGCGGTCATCAATCCTAAGCGTTCGGATCATCACTATCCATTCATAGACCTTGCTGGTGTTGGTGTTGCCTTTAAGCTGGTTCAGGCCTTGCAGACCCAGTTGCAAGGGCTTCCGATAGGACAGGAGAAATGGTTGCTTGACCTAGTGGCGCTTGGCACCGTGTGCGACGTCGTGACATTATTGGATGAAAACAGAGCGAATGTTTTTTGGGGATTAAAGGTGCTTTCAAAGACGCGGCGCCCTGGTCTTAGGGCTCTAATGGCGGTAGCAAAAGTCGAACCTAGTCTAGTAAATGCACGAAGCCTCGGGTTCGGGCTCGGTCCTAGGATGAATGCCGCGGGAAGATTAGAGACGGCACAACACGCACTTGACATGCTGCGTGCAAACGACTCTTTGCTGGCATTAGAAAAGGCTCAACAATTGGACGCGCTAAACCTTTCGCGAAGAAGTGATCAGGACGCTATTTTTAAGGCGGCAATAGCCCAGGCCGAACAGTATAAAGAGGATCCGGTGCTAGTGGTGAGCGATTCGGATTGGAACCACGGCATTATTGGAATTGTGGCGGCAAAACTACTAGAAAAGTATAAAAAACCCACATACGTGCTTCAGGAAATGGGGGAAGAGAGTAAGGGGTCTGCCCGCAGCTACGGAGATTTCAGCGCGGCAGATGCCATCCGCGCTGCTGACGACATCATTACTAAAGGTGGGGGGCACAAATTAGCAGCTGGAGTGACGCTGCCAACAAAAAATATTCCCGCTTTCCGACAGAGGCTTAACGAATTTTATCGAACACAAAATTTGTTCGGTCAAGCCGACTTGCTGTTACCAAAAGAAGACGTTGTTATTGCAACATTTGAGGAAGTAAACGAAAGGCTTATTCATGACTTGTCACTTCTTGAACCGTTTGGTAATGGGAATCCTGAACCTATATTAAAAATAGGAAACGTTTTAGTTATTAATCAGCGACGCATGGGGAGTGAGGCGCAGCATGTGAAGCTCGAAGTTCAAGACTCATCGTCGGGAAAAATGCACGTATTAGCTTTTAGCGCACCGGAGCACTTTTTTATTGAACCTGGCCGTTATATATCAATATGGTTTCAGCCAACGCTCAACGAATGGCAGGGGCGACGCACCGTCGAAGGTCGACTTCTCCATGTAGCTGACGCCACGGAAGCGTCGTAGTATTGCATGTCAGAGTTTTCTCTGTTACAATAGCAGACGATATGGTACAAGTAACACGTAAAGACGAACGCGAGGCGAACGAAAATATTATTCGTCGCTTCAACCGCAAGGTGCTTCAGAGCGGTGTTCTTGCACGCGCTAAGGACTCTATGCGCTTCAAGAAGGACATCAGTAAAACTGAGCGTCGTGCAAAAGCGATTATTCGTAAAGAGCGAAAGGCAGACAAGCTTGCCAAGGCTCGTTTGGGGATTCGCTAGTTTATGGCGCTAAAAGAGCGCATCCAAGATGATCTTAAAGCCGCCTTATTAGGCGGCGATCGTTTTGTTGGAGAAACGCTGCGAAATCTTAAGGCGGCTATCTTGAACGAAGAAGTCGCACAGAATAAACGCGATAGTGGTTTAGATGATACGACGATTGAACAGATCATTGCTAAAGAAGTAAAAAAGCGTCATGAAAGCGCAGCTTTATATGATCAGAATATGCGTCAGGATGCTGCTGAACAAGAGCGGGGTGAGGCTGAAATACTGAGCCGATATCTGCCCAAGCAACTCAGCGAAGCCGAACTGAAGACGGTTGTTGACGCGAAAATTACCGAACTCGGGGCGACTGATGTAAAAATGATGGGGCAGGTAATTGGTGCTGTCAAAAAAGAAGTCGGTACTACAGCTGACGGCACGATGATCGCGGCACTTGTAAAAGAAGCATTGAACTAAATACAAAAAGGAGCTGAGATGATTGTATTTTTCGGACCTGCCGGAGCAGGAAAGAGTGTGCAAGGACAAATGCTTGCCGCGAGACAGGGATGGCGATGGTTGAGTGCCGGTCAGTTGCTGCGTGATACGCATGATATTGAGATTATAAAAGAGATGCAGACTGGCAGGCTCGTTAACCCAGAAACGGTGAACAGACTAATGGGAGAGGCGTTGCAGCGAGCCAAGCAGATTGACAGGGTTATTCTGGACGGTTTTCCAAGGCAGCTTTCTCAGGCGAAATGGCTTATAGAGATGCAGCCTGAACACCAGCGCTCTATTCAGCTTGTCGTCGTACTTGAGGTGCCGCGCGGTGAGTTATTGAAGCGTATTGAAGTTCGCGGTCGGGTTGATGATACCCCTGAGGCGGTCGATGAGCGCCTGAAAATTTATCGAACGGAGATGTATCCTATTTTGAGCTATTTTACGGAGCAGGGTATCAATATTGCACATATTGATGGTACGGGTACGGTCGGCCAGGTACATGACCGAATCATGGAAGAACTACAGGCGTATAAGTTGGCATAATCTATGACGCAGCCTATGAAAACTCCTGCTCAAGTTGAGGCGATGCGCGAAGGTGGCAAGCTGCTCGCTACCGTTTATGAAGGCCTCAGGCAACACGTTCATGCTGGTGTGGCCGAGCTTGAACTCGATGCCTGGGTGGAAAAAGAGATTAAAAAGCTCGGAGCCACACCAACCTATAAAACGTCAGAGGTCAACTTTCCAAATGTTATTTGCATAAGTACGAACGATGAAATTGTGCATGGCATACCGACAGATTATGTGCTTGAAAAAGGTGACGTGGTGAGTTTTGACCTCGTCATAACCTACAAAGGTATGAAAACCGATGCCGCATTTACGATGATAGTGGATGAACAACTGGCTGGTGTTAAGAAGCACTTGGTTAATACGACTGAGCGCAGCCTGTATGCAGGCATCGATGCCATCAAGGGCCCTACCTATACCGGGGATATCGGTGCGGCCATTGAAAAAGTTCTTAGAGGAGCGAAGCTGGGCATTATACGTGATCTTGTTGGGCATGGAGTGGGGCTCGAGATGCATATGCCCCCCGAAGTTCCGAACTATGGACGCAAGGGAACAGGTGTGCTACTTAGACCGGGTGACACGATTGCCATTGAACCGATGGCGACATTGGGAGGCGAGCGTATCAAACAGGATAGCGACGGATGGACCATACGGACACGCGATGGAAGCCTGGCCGCTCACTTTGAACATACAGTGCTGATTACTGAGAACGGTGCCGAAGTACTCACTCAACTATAAATATGTTTAAGATATCTTTGTCATGAGTGCCACGATACGGCGACCAATCGCTTCACTCGGCTCGATAACCAGTGCTCGGTCGGCAGCGAGGTCAATGATAAGATCTTTAATCCAATGATAATGAGTGCAGCCAAGCACTATGACGTCTGCACCACGGTGACATAAGTCTTCAATTGTCTGCTGGATATGCAGACGGTTTAGCTGATTATTTTCAATCCAGTACGCCCACTGGCTGCAGTCGGGTTCTAAGATTTGGAGGTGCGTCCCGTACTTTTCGATAAGCGCATGATAGCGTTGACTTGCAAGCGTTGCAGGTGTAGCGCAAATTGCAACTACGCCGCTTTTCGTATGTGATGCCGCTGTTTTTACCATTGGCTCGAGACCTATAAATTTTTGATAAGGATACCGCTCTCGCAAGATCTCAATGGCGGCTGCAGTCGCAGTATTACAAGCAAGTACGATGACGTCGCACCCATGACTAAGGAGTGGTTGTATGGCGGCATTCGTGAGTGACACTATTTCATCAGGTGTTTTGCTGCCGTATGGTACGTTTTTTTGGTCGTTAACTACGATAATAGATGCATCTGGAAATGTTTTTTTGAGGGAGGCGGCAACGGCCTGGCCGCCGATGCCGCTGTCGAAGATGCCGAGTTTCATCACTATGAGTATATTCCATCATACCCCGCTAGGCAAAATGCTTCATAAGCGTTATACTTTTACGTATGCAAGAAACTTCCAGGTATGCCGTCGGTATAGATATCGGGACGACTACAGTTCGTTGTGTCGTCGGTCATATCGATGCAACGACGGGTACGCCTACCGTAGTAGGTATCGGTCAAGCTTCAAATAGCGGTATGCGAAAAGGGATGGTGGCAAACCTTACTGGTCCTGCACAAGCTATTGACGATGCGCTTGGAGAGGCCGAGCGTATGAGTGGTTATCAGGTGGATGCTGCCACTTTGAGTATAAACGGCGCACATATTTTAAGCACGAAAGCGGACGGTATGATTGCCGTAGGAGCAATGGATCATGAAATTGTCGAGCAGGATCTGGCCCGTATTGAAGAAGTGGCGACACTAGGCAAGGTGCCGGCTAACCGTGAAATTCTTGAGGTGGTTCCTCATAGCTATCGGTTAGATGGACAGGATAATATCAAGGACCCTCGAGGTATGACGGGGACTCGGCTTGAGATCAATGCCAATGTCATTTCTGCGCTTGGCCCGCACCTTAGTAATCTCCAAAAAGCTGCAGAGCTGGCAAAGGTAGATCCTCGGGGTATCACGCCCGCTGTATTAGGTGCTGCAAAGGCCGTACTAAAAGAGCAGCAAATAGAGAACGGCGTTGCTGTCATTGATCTTGGAGGAGCAACGTCTAGTATTGCCGTATTTGAAGAGGGCGATCTTCAATACGTTGCCGTCGTCCCCCTTGGAGGGGTCAATATAACCAATGATTTAGCAATCGGCTTAAAGACGGACCCGGAAATCGCCGAAAAGGTAAAGCTTGGACACGCAACGGCGGTTGCTCGTAAAAATGTTGAGCGTATTACGGTTAAACAGGATAAAGAGACATTTAACTTCGATTCGGCTGATGTCGATGAAATTGTCGAAGCGCGTCTTGATGAAATTTTTGAAGCATTACAAAAAGAGCTCAAGAAGGCAGGGCGTGCCGGCCAACTACCAAGCGGCGTGTTATTAACGGGCGGTACTGCAAAAATTAAGGGTATTGCGGAATACGCCAAAGTAAAACTTGGCTTGGCAGCCCGGGTCGCGAAGTCTTCCGGATATGGAGGCGTCGCAGAGAATATCGAAGAACCTCAGTATGCGACGGCCGTGGGGCTGATGCTTTTAGATGCTCAAGGCGGAGCGTATACTCAACCGTCTCAAAAATCTAACGGGGGCGGTGCTGCGGCCATAAAGAACGCGAGTGGCTTGATCACAAAATTTATGAACAAGTTTAAGGCCTGATTTGTTTTTGAACAATAAATGTTATACTAGAAAAGAATAGAATATCGGGGGAGACTATTATTCCATGCCTGAAGTAAAACCAAGTGAAATTCAAACGTTTGCAAGCATAAAAGTTGTTGGTGTCGGTGGTGCAGGTGGTGCGGCTGTCAATCGCATGAAAGATGCGGGCCTGGCTGGCGTTCAGTTTATTGCCATGAACACCGATGCGCAGGCACTTCACAACTCGAAAGCCGACATGAAAATTCATCTTGGTCATAATACGACTAATGGATTGGGCGCCGGTGCAGATCCTTCTACTGGTGAGGCTGCTGCTCAGGAGTCACGTGAAGAAATAAAGGATGCACTTGAAGGTGCAGATATGGTATTCGTGACAATTGGTGCTGGTGGTGGCACGGGAAGTGGGGCCGGACATGTCGTGGCCGAGATTGCCCGCGAGCTAGGTATCTTAGTGGTAGGCGTCGCGACGAAACCATTCAGTTTTGAGGGCGAGAAACGACGAGCAAATGCAGAATGGGCAATAGCGCAACTCGGTCGTCAGGTTGATACGCTCATTACTATTCCGAATGATCGTTTATTACAGACAATAGATCGTCGCACCCCCCTTCTTGAAACCTTTAAGATCGCCGATGATGTGCTCCGGCAGGGTGTGCAGGGTATATCGGAGCTTATTACTGAGCACGGCCTTATCAATCTTGACTTTGCAGACGTAAAGGCGATCATGAGTAACGCCGGATCGGCGCTCATGGGAATCGGCCGCGCGAGCGGTGACGATCGTGCTGCTCAGGCCGCGCAGCAGGCTATCGAATCGCCGCTTATCGAAGTGTCGATCGATGGTGCAAAGGGCGTCCTCTTTAATGTTACTGGCGGGTACGACATGAGCATGAGTGAGATCCAAGAGGCGGCTGAGATCATTACTAGTGCCGTTTCTCCCGACGCTAATATCATTTTTGGTGCTACACTCAAGCCAGAGCTTGAAGATGAGCTGATTATTACGGTTATTGCGACCGGATTTGACAGCGCTTATTTCCACGAGCAGGCTGCGCAAATGGAAACTCCGACTATAAGTAAAAATCCTGTTGAATCGCCACTTGTCACCGACGAAGCGGTAGAAGCGATCAATATGGATCTCGATCAGTCTGAAGCGGCTGCGGATTTTGCCGACGACACGACTCATGATATCTGGAATAATCCGCCTGAAGACGATGACGAGCGCCCCGCCTTTTTGCGACGTCGTGATAAAAAGAAGCAAGCGGATGAATCGTAAGGAAAGCGATAGATGAACTCAAAATATAACATTGGTGACAGTCGCGTTATTGAATCGCGAGAGGCAGCTGATGGCAAAACGATTCGCCGCCGCCGCGAATCGCTGGATGGTAAGCATCGTTTTACTACCTATGAACGAATCGAACGTCCGAATTTGAGCGTCATAAAGAAAGATAACTCACGAGAACTGTATGATCGCGAAAAGCTTACGACAGCCGTGAAGCGTTCGGTAGGTAAGTTTTTTACTTCAGAGTTAGAGATTGATGAGATAATCAATAACGTCGAAGATGCGTTGTATAATCTGGGTGAAAGTGAAGTATCCTCTCGTCAGATCGGAGATCTTGTTCTTGATGAACTTGCCTCGCGTAACGAAGTCTCTTATGTGCGTTTTGCAAGTGTCTATCATGAATTTAAAACACTTGATGAATTTGAAGAGATCTTACAGCAGCGTCGGAAGAAGCAATAATGAAAGCCATTGTCATTTATAAGGACGAGAGCGATCATGCAAGGGAGGTGGTGGATTATCTCCGAGATTTTACAAGGCAGACAGGACACGAACTTGAGACAATGAACCCAGATACGCCGCACGGTATGGACTTCTGTAGGACGTATGATATCGTCGAGTATCCTAGCATTGTCGCCTTGAGCGACGATGGGACATTACAAAATCTGTGGCGAGGCCTACCCCTTCCTACGATATCAGAGGTAAGTTATTATGTTTAATTTTGGCAAAAAGAACAAAGAAGAACGGCGTGTGCATCAATGGATATTCGGTACGATGTTAGCGTTCGGGATTGTTGGTCTTATCGCTAGTTTTGTACTGGCCGTCGAGGAGTTTCATCTGTTAAAAAATCCTAACGCAACACTCTCCTGTTCGTTCAACCTGGTACTGAATTGCTCGACCGTCATGAAGACATGGCAGGCGAGTGTTTTTGGATTTCCGAATATGTTCATTGGGCTCATGGGGTATCCGGTGGTGATCACGACAGCCGTTATTGGCCTGACGATGAGAAAACTACCTCGGCTTTTTTGGCAGATCGCGAATGTTTGTTACGCGCTTGGCGCGGTGTTTGCCTACTGGCTCTTCTTTAATAGTCTGTATTCAATCGAGGTGCTTTGTCCATGGTGTTTAATCATAACGTTTTCTACCACTATCCTACTTGCCACAATAACGCACTACACATTGAAAGAAAATCACTTCGGACTACCGTCGCGTCTCAATACGAAAATACAGACCATACTCGATAAAGATATAGGGAAAGTCATTACTGTGAGCTGGATATTGCTACTCACTGCACTAGTCTTTATAAAATTTGGTGATGCACTATTTGCATAAAAAGGAGGTAGGATGCGTTACGTAGTTGCTTTTTTGTTGCTAGGAAGCATTTTTGCGATAATAGATGCCATATGGCTTAAATGTACCAGCGGCTTTTATAAAAAACACCTAGGAGCATTGCTTCGTGACAAACCTAATATCGGTGCGGCGGTAGTCTTTTATATTATTTACATAGCCGGACTGATTGCCTTTACTCCTACTGCCATGCCCTACAGACCAGGCGGCTGGTGGGCTAGTGGTGTTCTTGGGGCTCTCTTTGGCATGGTGGCGTACGCGACTTACGATCTTACTAATTTGGCCACTATCAAAAAGTGGCCGCTTATGACGACGATCATCGATATCATTTGGGGTATGGTTGTGTCGAGCGTTTCGTGTATTCTAACGTACCTCATATTACAGTGGTGGTTTTAGTATGGTGAACAGCCTGCTAATTATACTTCTTGCTATATTGCTGTATATTACAGTCATTTTTCTTATCGCCATGCGCAAAAGAAGACTGGATATCGTTGATATCGCATGGAGCGGTGCGTTTATGATTGCAGCAGCGCTTAGCTGGACGTTTGGAAGTAAAGGACTGCCGCAAACGCTTGTCACTGTGCTGGTATTTGTTTGGGGTATGCGACTAGGGATATATATCTTTAGACGGCTCCGTCGTTCAAAAGATGAGGATCCTCGATATCAGGCCATGCGGAAACAGTGGAAAAACGTTTTTCTTAATGCGTATGTGCGTATATTTCTTGTTCAGGGTGTCCTGGCGTTCATGGTATCCGCTGCTGTCATACTGGTGAATGTATCTCCCTATGGTCAACCGAGCCTATTTACGGACATTGGCTTATTAGTATGGATGTCAGGCTTCTTATTCGAGTCAGTCGGCGATACACAGCTAGCGCAACATCTCTCGAGCCCTGAAAGTAAGGGGAAGTTAATGACATCCGGACTTTGGCGCTATACACGTCATCCCAACTACTTTGGTGAGGCCACGCAGTGGTGGGGGATATGGATCATTGCTTTAGGTGTACCATTTGGGTGGATCGGAGTAATTAGCCCACTTTTAATTACGTTTCTACTCCTTTTTGTATCAGGTGTACCTCTTACGGAAAAGAGATTCGAAGGAAGACCAGGCTGGGAAAAGTATAAAAAACGGACAAGTATATTTATTCCATGGCTACCGCGAAAGGAAAGATAGTGGCCGAGCGGCTAACCTATACACCCGAGAACGAAACAACTCCTGAAAGATATTTTTGGGATAACGTGATACGCTGCATCGAAGCACTGTCCGAAGTCGATGAAACGATCACATGGGATATCGTTGAGAGTTTGAAAGATGAGGATAGAGAAGACGCATTAACGCTCCTCTATAACTACACGATCATGGTGACGGTTGCAGACGGTGAGTCGAGTAATCTTGAACAAGTAGAGGCTTTTTTGGCTGCGAACGGACTTACGGAACTTCCATAAAACAGCTACTGCTTGAAGCAATGGCAATAAAAGGGTAAAATAAATGTTAACAACGTCCGTAAAAAGGTGAGCGGCCATCATCCGCGAAGTTACTGGGAAGAAATCTTACGGGAGACTAGAACCCAGCGTGAATGCGACGATATAGCAAACAACTAAGCGCTAGAAAGAATCTCTTTTTAGAAACTGGATGGTACCGTCCGTATATCGGATTCCAGTGTCTAAAAAGGGATTCTTTGTTTAAGAAAGGTCGACATGCAACGAGAATATAACATACGAGATGCGCGCGAAAGTGATACAGAAACTATCATGAGAATGCATGCTGCGTCATGGCTTGATACGTATCCAAACGAGACTCAGGGCGTCTCACGTGAATGGGTAGAAGAGCGAACTGGTAAGTGGGCCTCGCAAGAAAAGCTAGCTAGCAGGCGTGAACGTATAGTGCAAAGTCTTACGGATCCGAACTTTATGTATAAGATTGCGGTCTCCAGTGATAATACTGTGATAGGATTTGCGTGCCCGGTTCGCGATAAAGAGAGTCAACGCGTTGGGGGGCTGTATGTTGATAAGGCTTGGCAGGGAAAAGGAGTAGGCGGGGCTCTCATGAATGAGATTATTGCTTGGGCTGATCCAAAAAGACCACTTGAGTTGGAAGTTGCATCATATAATGAGCGCGCAAAAGCATTTTATCGAAAATATGGCTTTGAAGAAGTGAAGGGATCAGAAAGATTATATGATGTGATTCCGGTAGTTGAAATGATACGCAAAGGAGAGAAACAATGAAGTTTAAGTCAAACACCCGCAGACGAGCAATCGAATACGAGAAAGCACTCATTGAATACTGGAAGACGAACAAAACCTTCGAAAAGTCAGTTGCAAATCGTCCTGCTGACAACAGTTATGTGTTTTACGACGGCCCCCCGTTCATTACGGGCGTACCGCACCACGGTACGCTCCTCAGCTCCATTATCAAGGATGCCATTCCCCGATACCAAACCATGAAAGGCAAGCGGGTCGAACGCGTATGGGGGTGGGACACACACGGTCTACCGGCAGAAAACTTCGTAGAGAAAAAGCTTGGCATTACAGACCGTCACGAGATCGGTACGAAAATTAGCTTGGCTGACTATATTGAAACAGCACGTGAAAGCATGATCCAAACGGGTAATCTATGGGAGCAACTCGTGGACCGCAGCGGACGCTGGGTGGATTTTAAGGGTGCCTATAAAACCATGGATAAAGACTACATGGAAAGTGTGTGGTGGGCATTCAAGCAGCTATATGAAAAAGGGAAGATCTATGAGGGCGAGCGCGTCCTTATGTACGACACCAAGTGGGCAACGCCCCTTTCAAAGGCTGAGGTTACCATGGATGCCGGTGCGTACCAGGTAGTAACCGACCCGAGTGTGTATGTGAAATTCAAGCTTTGGGATACTCAGGCTGAAGATCACGAGGCCATGACAGGCGGCCCACGACCGACGTATTTGCTGGCCTGGACAACAACGCCGTGGACACTTCCTGCTAATACGGCGCTGGCAGTTCATAAAGATCTTGATTATGTCGAGGTAGAGTTGGACGGTGAGTACTATATCGTTGCCAAAGACCTGGCGGCTAAAATTTTTACCGACGAAAAGCATCATCCGCTTGCTTACCGTATCGTCCGTGAGATGAAAGGTGAGATGCTCGTAGGTGATTCTTACGAGCCACTCCTTGGTGTTGACCGAGGAGAAGGTGCACATGAGGTATTTCATGCGGAGTATGTCAGTGCAGAGAGCGGAACCGGTATTGTTCATCTTGCGCCCGCATACGGAGAAGAAGACTTTTTGCTCGCAAAAGAAAAGGGTATCCCGGTTGTTCATGTCCTCGACGAGTTCGGAAAATATACCGAAGGCGACTGGAAGGACTTGGACGTTTGGGAGAATAATAAAAATATTGCCAAAAACTTAAAAGAGCGGGGTATCGTATGGAAGATCGACTACATCCAACACGAATACCCGCACAATCTTCGCAATGGAAACCGCTTGATGTACCGGGCTCACCCTAGCTGGTTCATGGATATAGACGGTCAGCGTACTGAAATGCTCGAGCAAAATACTGAACACATAAATTGGTTTCCTGAACACATAAAGCACGGCCGCTTTGAAAAAACCATGCTTCAGGCTCCTGACTGGAATCTTTCACGCGATCGTTTTTGGGCCACCGCTATGCCTGTCTGGAAGGGAACGGATAAAGATGGTAATGAACTCGTGAAGGTAGTGGGCAGTTATGATGAGCTCAAAAAGTTAAGCGGTGTCGAACTGGACGATTATCATCGTCCGTGGGTCGATGATATTACATTTACTATCGACGGCGTCGAGTATAGACGCATCGATAAAGTACTCGACTGTTGGTTCGAGAGCGGCAGTATGCCGTTTGCCCAGTTTCATTATCCGTTTGAAAACGTCGAGAAATTCGAACAAAACTTCCCTGGTGATTTCATTGTGGAATATGTTGGTCAGGTGCGCGCGTGGTTTTACTACGTGCATGCGGTAAACGTCGGGCTGTTTGGGGAAAACGCATTTAAAAATGTCATCGTAACAGGGAATGTTGCGGGCAATGACGGATTTAAGATGAGTAAATCGCGCGGTAACTTTACCGATCCGAACGAATTGATGGATAAGTTTTCGGCGGACAGCTGGCGTCTCTTACTGTTATCAAGCCCGCTTCTTAACGGTGAAGACTTCGCGCTGCAAGACAAAGATGTCAGTGACATGGCACGAAAACTCAGCATGATCTGGAATATGTACGACTTCTTTACGATGTATGCTGAAGTCGATGGATGGGAATTTACCGGTGATCTTTCTGATCCGACAGAAAGCCTCCATAATGCGCTTGATCAATGGATTGTTTCACGAGTTCATCGGCTCAACCTGGAAATTCAAAAACACATGGATGCATACGATATTCCAAGTGCGACGAAGCAGATCTTACCGTTCATCGAAGATGCGAGTAACTGGTATGTTCGCCGTTCACGTCGCCGTTTTTGGAAATCAGGTGACGATAGTGATAAAAAAGACGCCTACCGTACGCTGCACTACGTACTTGTTCACCTTGCTCAGATTATTGCGCCCTTCACTCCATTCTTGTCCGAAGAGCTGTACCAGAAGCTGACCGGTGGGGAGAGTGTTCATTTGCTCGACTGGCCTATTGCCGGACATATAAATGAACTCGTCGTTCAGGATATGGAGACGGTTCGTGAATATGTTAATGCAGGCCTTAGCATTCGGGCAAAAGAACGCATAAAGGTGCGTCAGCCGCTTGCGAGTGTATCGGTGCCGACGCTCGGTACGTTTGTTCAATTTGAAGACATTCTGAAGGACGAGCTCAACGTAAAAGCGGTTAAACAAGGTAGTGAAGTGATGCTTGATCTTGAAATCACTCCCGAGCTGACACGGGAAGGGCTCATGCGTGAGGTGATTCGGCATGTACAGGCGGCTCGAAAGGATGCCGGGCTAAAAGTTGATGATCGTATACTTCTCTCACTAAAGGCCGAGACGGTTGAACTAGGCGCGGCTATTGAAGAGTATGTAGATACTATTAAGAATGAAACACTGGCAAATGGTATAGTAGACGAGCAATTTGACTACGTGACTACTGTTCGAGTAGACGGTATACCACTTACGATCTCACTAATCATTGATTGACAAAACTATTAACAAATGCTATAATAAATAATACGGAATAGTCATTTTAGACTGCTCCGCGATCATGTCACTGCCACTTTGTGGCCCAACTATCACCGGAGAAGCGATGAGCACTGTTTCGTTGTCCCTCGGCAAGGACGGCGTCGTTCACGAGGACGCGCGCCGTACCATCACCGAGGCTACACTCGGTCTTCCCGATGGTTCCGTCCTGCGGGTCGGCACCATCACCGTCAAGGACGGGACCAACACGCTCGGCAACCACTACCACCCGGACACGGAAACCTTCCTGATCCGGGCGGGCTCGGCTCGCCTCTACACGGCGTCCGCCGACACCCCCGACGACGTGTCCTCGCAGGACCTCGTCGCCGGTGACACGGTGGTGATTCCGGCGCGTGTCATCCACACCTTCGTGTGCGGTCCGGGCACGGTGCTTGAGAGCATCGCCACCCAGCCCTTCACCGAAGACTGGATCGTCCGGCACTCCCTGACGCTCCCCGAAGCGTGACGCTTCCGTCTCCGTGATTTACCTGTTCCGTTCCCGAAAGGGTAGTTCATGCCGGTGACCATGAACAATCGTATTCATTACGAAACGGACAGGTATTCCACCTATCAATGTTTCGCCCGAACCTCATTAGCAATGAGGTTCTTATTTATATTCATTAAGTAAGGCGGAGGCGGACTGCATATACACATAAGGGTTTACAGAATAGCATTGACATATTTATTAACTTATGCTTAAATAGAGTAAACGGAACAAAATAAAAATGTTATTTCATCACCACATTTCCTTTAAAAAAATCGATCCGCTCGGCGATGGGCTGCGCGAGGAGATCGAGCAAGAACAGCTTGAACCTGAAGCCATTGCGCTTGAAGAGGGTGTCAATGAAGGTGAGCTGTCGGCGTACTGGCAGTCTGTTGAGCAGGATATAGAAAAAGACCCCGAGTGGTTTAAATTTTCGAATGAGGAATAATACTATACTTTTTATAGTATAATCATGATAGTATGCCCGAAATTACCGACGAAGAGTTTGATATCCTGATTACACGTGCCATGGATGAACTGCCCCAGGAATATATAATGGGGCTGGACAACGTTGCGATCGTTCAGGCGGATGAACCAACCGAAGAGCAAAAAGTAAAAATGAAGATCGACAACCACCATCTTCTTCTTGGACTCTATGAGGGAATTCCACTGACACATCGAGGCAACGGATATAGTTTTGTTCTTCCGGATAAGATCACCCTCTTCAAGAAGTCGATTTTGGCGGTAGCTCGTAACGATGAAGAACTGTTTGAACAGGTAAAGCGAACGCTATGGCATGAGATCGCCCACTATTATGGCTTAGGCCACGATAGAATGGATGAAATTCAAAAACGTCCGAAACGATAGTATAAAATACAGCTCATATATGGTACAATGAGCCTATATAACGCTACATGTGGAGTGTAACGAAGGAGTAGGCAGGTATGACAGTGCAGCAGCGCGTAATGACGAGAAAAAGCAAGCTGATAATAACGTGTATCTTAGCTTTACTTGCCATGCCGGTACTGCTTGTTGCTCCAACCCGTGTGGCACATGCTTTACCGGGTTTTACATGCGGTTCGTACTCCACTGTTTCTTCAACTGATCTTGCTGCTTGGGATAAGAGCGAGACTCGGGTAACCGGACATAACGAATTGACTACCGGCGGCCTGCATATTTGGACAGAAGGTGCATCGACAACCGACAAAGCGGCGGGCTATTATGCTGCTACATTTCCTCTGGCAAGTATTGGCGTGGAGACGATTGCCCAGGCTATCGACTACACAGCGACAACCGGTCCGGCACCAGGCCTACAGTTAAAAGTTGACTTTGATGATGACGGAACCACTGACGGTACGTTGGTAGGCGAAGCCGTGTATGGTAATAATTGGTGGCTCACGGGAAGCGCGTCTCAATTCGCGAAAGACGGCGCTCCTCATAATGGCGGAGGAAACGGATCACAGTGGTATGGTACGACAGATGAATGGTCGGCTGCATTTCCTGCCGCCAAGGTAAAAGCAATTGGGTACAGCCTTGGCTCCGGAGTACACGGCGACGGAGTGATAAAGCGTATCACGCTGGGGTGTGTTAACTACACATTTGATAAACTGCTTCCCGATGTCCTGCCTCCAAGTGTGCCAACCGGAGGGGCACCGAACAATGTTTATAAAACGACGAATGACTTTACTTTTACGTGGAATGCTTCTAGCGATGACCGTGGCGGAGTGATAACGTATGAATTCCGCTCGTCACAAGATGAGGCGAAGGTGGGAGATGCACCGGATTCGAGCGGCGCGTGGATGTCGGGACCTCTGCATGATCCGTCCATTCACTCTACGGGTGCACCTGACGGCATATGGTACTGGCAGGTACGTGCCATGGATGGTGCCGGTAATAAGAGCGCATGGAGCGACGTATGGAAAATGGCTATCGACACAACCAAGCCGATACTCGACGTTTCGGAGCCAGCTACTAGTGAACCCTTTAACGGAACAGATAAGAAGACGATTACGGTCCATGCCTTTTTACAGGACGATCAAGGGTTGTCGCAGTATCACATCGATGTCGACGGCGTGGACACGACCACTCAGAACAGCGACGTGCATAGCGATACCTTTTCCGGTGCGGCGAGCCTTACTGTCATTACGATATTTAACGCACCTGACTTCAGTGACGGCATGCACACGATCAATATGCGAGTGACGGATAAGGCCGGTAACAGCACGATTGAAAGCCGTACGGTCCTTATTGATACGAAGCGGCCGGTCGTCTCGACAAACATTGAAGAGGACCAATCGGTCGATGGGGTGGTGCCGATTGCTCTGTACACCGATGAAGCACATCCACAAACTTACAGCATACGCGTTCTTAGCGCGGATAGGACGGCGGTAGCAGGTGCTTACGATCCGAACAATGGCACCAATACATTTGTATACGACTGGAACTCGGCGACATCTCCGAACGGCATTTACACGGTTGAGCTCACGGCAAAAGATGCGGCTGGCAATGAGACGACTATTACCCGCACCGTGAGAGTTAATAACCGAGTTAGTGAACCGCAGCCCCAGCCACCGACGGCTACTATCGAACCGGGTGTCGATGGAAGAACGATATATGGAACTGTCAGTGACCCCGACGCAACGTTTACAGTAAAAATCGACGGCCTTGCAAGGAGTGACGTGGTAGTGCGCGTTGGTGATAAGGTTGATGGGGGTTATTTGTGGTATTTTGAATTGCCGTCCGGCATTGCAAGCGGTGTGGAGCATACCTTAGAGGTGGTGGCCCATGTCGGTGGGCTCGATTCAGACGCTGCTGCGTCAACATTCTATATTGAACCGGGTGGTGGGACTACCCTGGCTCCTGTCGGCTCTGACCCGTTACTTGAGCAGCTAAGCGCCGCATTAACGCAACCTTTCGATGTTCCTGGCAGTCTGACGTCACCTTCGTTGGTGCCGGCATCGATAGGACCGGAAACAGATTCCGACAAGGCTATCCTGGGCGCACAAACTATCAAAGACCCGAGCGGAGGTGATGCAAGAAGCGTGCCCGTTACGGCTTCTAAGGATGGCTGGAGGCTATTCGGCCTTTCGTGGTACTGGTGGCTGCTTGCGGTGGGTATTGCCGGCGGCGGTGTAGCATGGATGACGGCCCGCATTAGGCAGCGGGCAGGTGCTATGGACATATAGAAGACTCGCTTTTTGTAGTAATATTTTCTATACTTTAAGTAGGTGAAAAAAAGACAAACATATCATTTAAAAATCCTACGCCACCATGTAAAAATGGTGACAGTTCCTCATAGTAAGAATCAATACCGACCGCACCTTATTCGAAGAACGGGGCTTGTGATAGTTTTTATCGTGGTCGCGATGATTCAGTTACCGCATGTTCTATTATCAGACTCGTCTGTTTTGGGTGAGAGCGCCTCTCTTGGTCAAACAGCGCTTCTTGAGGATACGAACGCAGCCCGGCAACGTAATGGGGTAGCGCCGCTTGCTATCGATGAAAAACTATCGGAAGCGGCGTTTTTAAAGGCGAAAGATATGTTTACGGCGCAGTATTGGTCACATACCTCACCAGATGGAAAATCACCATGGTACTGGTTTGGTGCGGCCGGGTATAACTATTCATATGCAGGAGAGAACTTAGCCAAGAACTTTACTACGGCTGAAGGGGTGACAAATGCATGGCTGGCGTCACCCGAGCATAAGGCAAATGTACTGGGAGGACAATTTTCGCAGGTAGGGTTTGCTGTCGTGGACGGTACATTCGACCACAAGCCCGCGACAATCGTCGTTGCTCTGTACGGTGCGCCGGCTGGTCCGACGGTAGCCGGTATCGAGGATGCATCGCCAAAAGAACAGGCACCCGGCGGGGTGCCGCTTAGTCTTGTGTCGCGGTTAGGCCTGGCCATGCAATCTATTTCTCCTATGGTGGTAGGGTCACTTTTATTGCTTCTCGTCACTGCCGTTATAGCACTTGGTGCTCATCTTTACCGGGGAAGGTTGCCAAAACCACTGCAAAATACGTGGTATAAGCACCATGGTCTGCTGAAGGCAGGTGGCGCGATGGCGCTCTGCTTCGTCGTGCTATTTTTGTATAGCGGCGGACAAATCTAGTACACTTGTCTTATGAGTATTACAAAAGCAATTATTCCCGTGGCCGGTTGGGGTACACGCCGACTTCCTATTACCAAAGCGATTGAAAAATGTATGCTGCCGATCGGTAATCGACCGATCGTAGATTATGTGGTGCAGGACTGCATAGCTGCCGGCATCACTGATATTTACTTTGTGGTGAGCGAAGATAGCACGCAGTTGCAGGCGTATTACGGTGACAATGCTGAGCTTACTACCTATTTGATTGCAAATGAAAAGGAACGGTTGTTGCCGCTCATACAACCGATTCGGGGTGTCAACTTCCATTATGTAGTTCAGCCGAATAATGGGAAGTACGGTACTGCCATTCCCGTGGGCTTGGTCGTTCCGCAGTTACAGCAAGGAGAATCGGTGGTGGTGCTGATGGGCGATGACTTTGTGTATAACGCCGATGGTACCAGCGAAGTCGCTCGACTTCTTGCAAGGACGCCAGAGGGGGGCAGTGCTATGATCGGGGCGCAGATTGATCGCAGCCAGGTAAGCCAGTACGGAGTTTTAGAATTTGACGAGCAGAATAATTATCGAAGCATTGTCGATCGACCAACTCCAGAGATGGCACCGAGTACCATGATCAACATCAGTAAATATGTCATGGACTACGAACTTCTAAAGGCCGTTCAGGCGTATTCGGACATTGTTCTTTCCGGAGAATATCAAATAACCGAAGTGATGAACCAGTACGTACTGCGAGGCGGCACATTGAAGGTGGTCGAGGCTGTCGGCCAGTATCTTGATGGCGGCTCTGTAGAGGGTTGGCTACATGCTAATAATACGGTACTCGGCCGCCACGCTGACATGTCTTGAAAATACAATTTATATCTGTTACAATGGACAAGATTGATTAATAGTTAAGGATCATACATGAAAGCAGTCGTTAAGATCGGCGGCAAACAATACGTTGTTGCCGAGAAAGAGACCCTACTGGTGGACCTCCTCCAGGAAGGCACAAAAGAGCTCACGCTTGACGCACTATTGGTGATTGATGGTGATAAAACTACCGTCGGTACGCCTTTAGTAAAAGGTGTGAAAGTAACCGCCAAGGTCGTAGAAGACCTTGTAAAAGGCGACAAAATACGCGTTATCCGCTACAAGAGTAAAAAGCGCGTACACAAAGAAAACGGACATCGTCAAAAATATTCCAAGATCGAAATTACCTCGATCAAATAACGAAAAACCTCGTAGAAATGCGAGGTTTTTTCATGCCGCTCATGCTACAATAGGGAAAAGAAGAGGGAATAATAAACAGTGGCGACAGTTATTTCAGTGACCAACCAAAAAGGGGGGGTGGGTAAGACCACCAGTGCCGTTAATATTGCCTATTATCTGGCAAAACAGGGCAAAAAAACCTTACTGATCGACTTTGACCCGCAAGGCAACGCGACCAGTGGTTTAGGTGTCGACAAGCAGGCGCTCGGTGATACGATGACTGAGGTAATTTTGGAAACGAAGCTGCTCGTGGATGTTATTTTGCCAACTGATCATAAAAATCTCTACCTTGCTCCCGCGACGCCTCATTTAGCAAATACCGAAGTGGAGCTCGCTCAGGCAAATCGTCGGTTTACACGATTAAAGAATGCGGTAAGTACTCTGAACGGATATGACTTTATTGTAATTGACAGTCCCCCGAGTCTGAGCCTCTTAACGGTTAACGGCTTGATTGCGGCAAACTATGTGCTGCTTCCGGTTCAGGCAGAATTTTACGCGCTTGAAGGGCTTGGGCAGCTGCTTGAGACGATGAAACTGGTACGAAAAAATATGAATCCCACTCTCGATCTCCTAGGTGTACTTCCTACTATGGTCGACGGTCGTACGACACTAAGCGGGCAGGTGCACGAAGAAATTAAAAAGCACTTTCCTGGTAAAGTGTTCAAAACGACCATTCCGCGTAATATTCGACTTGCAGAGGCACCAAGCCATGGGGTACCCGTAGGGGCATACGATAAGTTTTCCAAAGGGGCAAGAGCATATAAGGCCGTAACCAAGGAGGTATTGCAACGTGTCGGCTAAAAAAGGTCTAGGTAGGGGGTTCAGCTCGCTTATCCCAACGGAGCTGCTGGATGAATCGTTTGACCCGACAGCGGATCAGGACGAGAAAGTCAGCGAGCTTCGTCATATAAAACTAAATGAAATTAGTGCTGATCCAGAGCAGCCTCGCCGTATTTTTGATGAAGAAGCGCTTGAGGAAATGTCACAGTCTGTGAAGAGACACGGCATTCTTCAGCCGATTGTTGTGACGCCTAAAAACGGTGCGTATATTATCGTGGCCGGTGAGCGGCGGTATCGGGCTTCTAAAATGGCAGGTCTTGAGAAGATTCCTGCAATTGTGCGTACACTTAGTAATCAACATAAACTCGAACTTTCATTGATCGAGAATTTGCAGCGCCGCGATCTGAACCCTCTTGAAACGGCGACGGCCTATTTAAAGCTTCGTGATCAGTTCAATCTCACGCTTGATGAGATCGGTCAGAGAGTGGGCGGAAAATCAGTGAGCGCAATCAGTAATACGATGCGGCTTCTGAGATTGCCCGAAAGCGTACAAAAAGCAATCGTGAGCGGTAAGCTTCGCGAGGGTCAGGCCAGGCCGCTTGTTAATCTTGACCCTCATCTTGTCGAGGAAATTCTGCCACGTATTTTAAACGAGGAGTGGAGCTCAAGAAGGATTGAACAATTTATCGTTCAGGTCAAGAAGGCCGGTAGTGTACCTGCGGATGAGATTCCAAAAGAAAAAATTACGGACACGCCATATAAAAAAGATACCGAGCGTCTCGTTAAGCGGTTTGCGACCGATGTAAGTGTACGAACAAACGCCAAGGGGGCTGGGCAGATCGTCATTCGATTTAAGGATGACAGTGACTTCCAGCGCATTCAAAAACTGCTGGGCTAGTTAGAACGATCTCATTTTATTAAACGGATAAATGCGGAAGCTCACCGGTCCCACGACATCATAATAAGGGATGAGGCCGAGACCACTTCGCGAGTCCATTGAATAATTTCCTTGTCTGTGGTCTCCAGCAACAAATAGAGCATTGTCGGTAACGGTCGTGTCGACATCGCCGCTTGTGGGAGATCCGGGCTCGCCGTGGTTATCGTCGTCGGGGTGAAAGCCGTTCGGATGCTCTTTGTTATAAACGGTAAGAATGCCATCTTTGACGGTAACACGTTCTCCAGGAAATGCGATGACGCGTTTTACTATGTACTCGTCGCCAGTACCAACATTATACAGCGGGTTTTTAAACACGATCACTTGTCCGCGCTCGGGTACGTATGTTTTATTCTGCAACTGTGCCCATGTCACAGGAAGGCGATTGACGATAAGACGGTCACCCGTAAAGAGAGTCGTTTCCATGCTTGGCCCGAATACGTTGAAGCTGCGGAAGACGAATGTATTTATAAGAAGCGTACCGACAAGGACGCAGACGATAAAAATAATAATATTCAGAGCATCCTTGAAAAAAGGGTGACGTTCAAAAAAAGTTGCTTCCATCAAGTACCTACTATACACGCTTTCACCTGTGGATAAAAGCAAAGTAGTTATGATTTTGATTCAAAAATATGCCATGTTCGTATATAGTAGAGAAAGTAATTTATGGCAAAGCAGCAACATTCAATTGACGGATTCGTACCGCGCCGTCCCGGTGCTCAACATACTGGAGCGAACGGGCCGACGAGACAGGTAGGTGAGGTGAATAGGTTTTACCCCGGTTCTTTACCGAACCCTGATCAGCAGGTTGCCTCCCGTCGTCCCGAAATCGGAATATCCCGTGCAGATCTGGACGAGTCACTAAAAGGGATCGATGCGCCAGAAGAAGGCAAAAAAGATCGCAAACGCCGTAAAAAAGGTGATCCTAAGAGTAGAAAACACCGCATAATTAAATGGGTGATTATTGCAGTCGTTGCAATACTGCTTGGTATTGGTGGATGGGTCATATACAAGGCAATGAACGCCGGCGGAAATGTTTTTAAAGGCAACATCTTCGATATTATTAAGAACCAACCTCTCAAGCAGGATGAAAATGGTCGTAGCAATATTTTGGTGCTCGGAACATCGGAAGATGATCCCGGCCATGATGCCGGCTGGCTGACCGATTCAATTATGGTGCTCAGTATCGACCAGAAGAACAAAAATGCTTACATGTTTAGTATTCCCCGCGATCTTGAAGTGAAGTATGGTCAGGCCTGTATGTCTGGCTACGCCGGTAAAATAAATGCCTATTTCAGTTGTGTAGGAGGTGGAACGAAGGACGTCAACGCCACAAGGGAGGCTCTTACGAAAACCGCTCAGTTCGTAGGTAGTAACGTTGTTGGAATGGATATTCAATACGGTGTCAACGTCAACTATACGGTCATGCGGGATCTGGTAAATGCTGTCGGAGGATCTATAACGGTTAATATCGAAGGCGACGGTCCGACACCTGCCGGTATTCCAGCGGGCAGTGTCATGGACAGCAACTTTGACTGGAAATGCGGCTCTACGCGAGCGAAGCGTCTTGTTAACTGTGCGCCGCGTGGTCATTTTATAGATTACGGTCCGGGACCGGCGACGATTGATTCCGAGCATGCCCTTTATCTTGCACAGGCACGCGGTGATACTAACCCGACATGGGGACTGGCGCGTTCTAATTTCGACCGAGAGAAAAACCAGCAGAAGATAGTAACGGCGATCCGTGATAAGGCGTTAAGCATTGGAGTGCTTGCAGACTTTGGTAAGGTGACGAAACTGATCGACAGTCTTGGTGATAATCTACGAACGACATTTGAAGCGAGCGAGGTGCGAACACTGGTGTCGCTTGCTAAAGATACCAAGTCGAGCGACATCCATACTATTAGCTTTATTGACGAGAATGACCCTATCCTTGACGGGAGCGCGCAACCGGTAGCTGGTAAGTATCAATTTGGTCAGTTACAGTCATTCTTGAAAAAGAAGCTAAGCAGCGACCCTGTGGTACGTGAAGAGGCGAAAATCGTCGTACTGAACGGTTCCGGTGTGGCAGGCGTGGCGCAAACCGAAGCGGATGCCCTCGCCGCTAAAGGCTTCACTATTAGTGCTGTTGACAATGCTCCAGAGGGTACGTACGCGAATGCGGAAGTATATCAGATTGGCTCTGGCATGACCGGCACGAAGTCACGTCTTGAATCCATGTATAAGGTGAAGGTCAAAAAAACTGCACCGCCTATCGCAGTTTCCAACGGAACGAATTTCGTCATAATTATCGGCAAAGATGCGTCTTCTAATAATTAGCGTCATGCTATAATAAAACGAGATTATGGAGTTTTTGAAGTCATCAAAACGACGTTCAGTATTTAGTGAACTTATCTATATATTGCTTAACGTAGCTTTAGCAGTAGCAATTTTAGGGGTGGTGTGGGCAATTGACTCACCGGTAGCAGCATTTGCATTGGTACTTCTTAGCAAATGGCGTGTACTGGCGGTTCGGCCACGGTATTGGTTTGCTAATATTCAGGCTAATCTTGTCGATATTATCGTTAGCATCAGTGTCGTCATCTTACTTTATGCTGCGAGTGGTGCGGTCGTTGCCCAGTGTATTCTGACGCTGCTTTACATTGGCTGGCTTCTCTTTATTAAGCCTCGTTCAAAACGTGTATTCGTAGCAATTCAGGCGGGTACGGCGACCTTTCTTGGCGTAACGGCGCTGATGACTATTTCGTACGATTGGATGTCGTCATTTGTGGTGCTTGCCATGTGGCTGATAGGGTATAGTACCGCCCGTCACGTTCTATTGAGCCATGAAGAAGCCCACGTTTCCTTTTATAGTTTGGTATGGGGATTGTTCACCGCTGAGATCGGATGGTTAACGTATCACTGGACATTTGCTTACGAGCTTCCTGGTGTCGGGAGTATAAAACTTGTTCAGGCGGCGGTTATTACTATTGCGCTTAGTTTCTTAGCCGAACGCATTTATACGAGTTACGTAAAACACGGCAGCGTCCGAGCCGGTGATGTTATCTTGCCGGCACTCCTTTCTATTAGCGTAATACTTGTTCTTGTTGGTTTCTTTAATCGTTTAGGTGTAGGAACGCTTTAAGCCTTGTTTCAGCTTGCAGGGGTAGGCTTATAGATATGAATGAGAAAACTATTCCACCCACCGACTCAGATACTACTGACGCGAAAACACCAGTACGCTCGTACTCGGTCGGTCATCGTAGGAGAATACGCTGGGTAATCGTTGCGATTGTCGTCGTATTTCTGATTCTGATTGGTGTCGTTGTGGCACTTATTATACAGCTTTCTAAATCACCCGCCTCAAATTCTTCTGTTGTTTCGCACCAATCGCTCAGTGATGACGGCAATAAGGCTGTTACCCAAGAAGAAGAGGACATCGCCAGTGTGGCCGAAAAAGTATCGCCAAGTGTTGTTTCTGTAACTACAAAATCACAAAGTGAGTCGCCGTACCTTGGAACACAGGAAGAAGAGGGTGCTGGAACAGGAATTATCGTGGGCAAGGACGGCTACATCATGACGAATAAACACGTGATAGACGGTGCTACTACTGTAGGCGTCGTACTGGCAGATGGAACGACGTACAGTGACGTAAAGGTGCTCGGCACTGATCCGCTTAACGATGTGGCATTCTTAAAAATTAACGGCGTATCGGGCTTACCGGCCGCTGACTTAGGAGATTCGACATCTGTTCGTGTAGGTCAGAAGGTCGTTGCGATCGGTAATTCGTTAGGGCAATATCAGAATACGGTGACGAGTGGTATTATTTCGGGAACAGGGCGGCCTATTTCGGCGCAATCGGGCAATGCCGTTGAGAACCTGACGGATCTTTTACAAACAGATGCTGCTATCAACCTTGGTAATTCGGGTGGCCCGCTGCTCAATTTGAAGGGCCAGGTAATCGGAATTAATACGGCGATTGCCCAGGATGCTCAGGGAATCGGTTTTTCGATTCCAATAAACTCAACCAAAGGGATCTTAAAGAGCGTGTTAGCCGGTGGTCAGGTGAAGCGTGCGTATATTGGTGTAAACTTTATTCCGATTACGGCCGATGTCGCAAAGCACTATAATTTACCAGTTAAAAAAGGGGCGTACGTCTCCAACGGTAATCAGAGTGCGGTTATTGCCGGCGGTCCTGGTGATAAAGCAGGCATCAAAGACAAGGACATCATTACCAAAGTCGGTGGTGTCGAAATAGGAGATAGCGGCGGTATGGCCAGCCTGGTAGGCGAATATGCACCAGGAGATACGATTGCGCTGACCGTACTGCGCGGCGGACAAACACTGACGATTAACGTGATCCTTGAGGCATATAGCAGCTAACTCTTCGTCAATGCGACAATAAAGCCACGTATCGCAGAAAACAATAAACCATGTTCTTTGGCGAATGCAATGATGGCATCGTGTTGCCTAGGGTCGGCCTCAAGAAGCAGATAAGCGCCTTTTGAGGCACGCATAGCCGTTTGTGTGATGAGCAATCGGATGAGGTGCAGACCATTCTCGCCTGCGAACAGTGCTTGTTCCGGTTCGTAGTTTGTTTCGGGGGAGCGACTCCAAGAGGGATCTACATAGGGAAGATTGGCAAGAATATAATCGGGGGAGAAAGGGTAATCGTCAAGGAGGTTACTTTGCTGTATCGTAACGTCGGCATGAAGCTTTTTTGCATTGATCGTCGCAACGTTGAGTGCATGACGGCTGACATCACTGAGCGTCACATCTAATTCGGGTAGCTCTAGTTTGGCGGTGATGCCAATACAGCCGCTTCCCGTACCGATATCGATGAGTCGCATTTTGCTCGGCAGCAGTGATCTGTTTTTTGGAACGACATCCTTTAAAAACGTAATCATTTCCTCTGTTTCGGGACGAGGAATGAGCGTTGCCGGCGTGGTACGAAAAAGGCGACCATAAAATTCTTTGTGGCCGATGATGTAGGCGACAGGTGTACGATCAAGACGCAGCTGAAGACGGGCGTCGGCTATTTCCAACTGCCGATCTGTCAGGGGGTCATCTCCGTGCGAATGCAAAAATGTTCGCGACTGTTTAATGGTATGCGCTAATATGATCTCGGCATCAAGTTTTGCCGACCCTATACCTGCCCCTGCAAGCTCTATGGTTGCCTCGTGGAGCCACGTGCTAATTGCTGGCGTTTTTGGCGGCGATTTCTCGTTCATAACTCTGAAGATGGTCGATTATGTCTTCTATGGCTCCGTTCATTGCAGCGGGTATATTACTGCGTGAATAGCCGATACGGTGATCCGTGATGCGGTCTTGGGGAAAATTGTATGTTCGTATCTTTTCGCTGCGATCACCGGAGCCGATTAGACTGCGGCGTTCGGCGGCGAGTTTTGATTGTTCTTCGTCGATTTTTTGCTGTAAGAGCCGCGAACGAAGTACGCTCATGGCCTTTTCTTTGTTTTTGATCTGGGATTTCTCATCCTGATTGGTTACGACCATGCCGGTAGGCAGATAAGTAATACGAACGGCACTATCAGTCGTGTTGACACTCTGACCACCGTGACCACTCGCCCTATAGATGTCAATGCGAAGATCGTTCGGGTTGATCGCTATATCAGTTTCTTCAGCTTCCGGCAGTACGGCGACCGTTACGGTGCTGGTGTGGATGCGGCCTTGCGATTCGGTTGCCGGAACACGCTGTACGCGGTGCACACCAGATTCAAACTTCAATTGAGCATACGGCGAATCGCCACCTACTTTAAAGATAACTTCTTTGTAGCCACCGGTATCGTTGGCACTTTCGCTTAAGAGTTCAGTTTTTAACCCATGGTTTTCACAGTAACGCAGATACATGCGGTAGAGTTCGGCGGCAAACAGGCTGGCTTCATCACCGCCGGCACCCGCACGGATTTCGATAATGACATTTTTCTCATCGTTAGGATCTTTAGGGGCGAGCATGATGAATAGTTCGTCTTCAAGCGCGGCGAGCTGTTTTTCGGTTTCAACGACTTCATCTTTGGCAAGCGCGGCGAGCTCGTCACCTCCAGTAGCAAGTTCTTTGGCTTCCTGTAGCTGATTTTCGAGATTTTTACGGTGAGCTGCTCTTTCAATGATGCCTTCGAGTTCGGTGAAGCGTTTGTTTTTTTTGCTGAAGTCAGGGTTGCTGTAGGCGTTAGGTGATGCCAAAAAATCACCGAGTTCACTTTTTTCGGCAATGAGTTCGTCGAGATTGAGGGTGATTCTTGGCATTTACTTCTTTTTGGTTAATAGTATTATTCCGATGATTATCCCGGGGAGCCAGGTGAGAAATCCTACCAAGCCAAGTATGAAACCGAGAATATTCATAGTTTGTTTAAGCGGTGAGACGGCTGCAAAGACGTCGCCGTCCTGTGGATTTGCGCCTTGCGAGCTGGCGATCAATGCGCATACGATTGCCAGAATGAAAAGTACGGTCGGTGCGATAAGCAGGGTGAGCGCCAGTTTCTTATGACGACGTGGTGCTGATTCTGCGGCAACAACAGCTGGTTGGAACTGTTGCAGAGAGGGCGGCGTCGACATTTGGGAAGGTGCCTGGTCTACGCCGGGAGCCGTAGGTTGCTGTTGTTGATTGTGCTGCTCGGGATTCATGAGAGCTCCTTGATTATGTTCTAACTATAGCTAATCATAAAAGCGCCGTTTATATAAGGGGCGAATATAAAAAAGCTACGACATTGCGTAGCTTTTTTAAGATGTGACGCTACTTATCAGCTTTTTGTGCTTTACGGGCGTTGACTTTTTTGGCTTTTGCGGCAAGCTGTGCTTTACGGGCTTCTGCAGCGGCAAATTTAGCCTTAAAGCGGTCGACGCGACCTTCGATGTCGATGATCTTTTCTTCACCGGTAAAGAATGGGTGAGAAGCGGAAGAGATGTGTACTTTAACGAGCGGATACTCGTTACCATCCTCCCATTTAATGGTGTCGTTCGTTTGCGCGGTACTTTGTGTTAAGAACGCAAACCCAGCCACATCGTCGCTAAATACGACCGGGCGGTAATTCGTGGGGTGTATACTGCTTTTCATATCCCAACTATTGTATCCGTTTTTATATAAAAAGTCAAAGGTGATAAAGGGTTACTTGGTAGCTTTTGAGCGTTTACGTAGGAGTTTCGCAATCGTCGTGGTGACAAGAGCGATAAGTATTGCAAGAAGGAGGGAGCCGGGAATGACCACGCTTGGTTCCGAAAGGAGGGCACTCGTATCAGGCGGGAGGACCCCGGTAGTTGTCGTACAGCCGACCTCGTAAGCGCCACAGCTGTAATTTCCCTGGCCGTAGGCCGCAGAAAACAGCGCGGTGGCATCTGGCAAACTAGAGGTTATCGGTGACATTCCTTGAGTTTCCTAATCTTAAGCGTTATTATACTATTTAGTAAAAAGCATTAGGAGGAAAAGCGCAATATGCAATTTGCAAACTTCGGTGATATTTTAGGCCTAGGGACGCCGGAACTGATTATTATTCTAATTATCCTGCTGGTGCTGTTCGGTGGCTCACAGCTACCAAAACTTGCCAGGAGCGTAGGGAAGTCGGCCAAGGAGCTTCGTAAGGGTATCGATGATGCCAAAGGTGATATAAAAGGTGAATCGAGCGATAAGGATTCGAAGAAACAATCTTAAGACTACTAGTATATTTTGCAACCCGATTGTAGATGTGGTCTATACTTCATAGAATTGACAGGTTTTTATAAAAGTAGTATAAATACACTAAGCCTATTGTAAGGATGGTGGTGGACGATGGACGACCTGGACGGTTGTTTTGACGGCTGTAGCGATGGTTGTACGGACATCGATTTCGATGGATGCTGGCCGTTCGGCAAGAACTCTGGCGGTAGTGGCGACTCTTCGAGCTTCGGCTCTTCGTACGGGCAGGGGTATGTTGCCGGAGTTATCGCTGGCGAAGTGGCTGATTCCGTCGCAGAGGCGGCCGACGAGCGGCGAGAAAAGCCTCGTCATGGAGAAAAAGGCCATGTGTGTGTCAAGCCAGAACGCGTCGTATTTCGCATAGTGGTGCGTGCCGGCTTCAAGTCGTGGCTGGATCAAGAGTTCGTGGAATTCGGTCGCACACTTGAGATCGTCAAGATCAACCGGTATGGCTTGAGTCTGCGGCTCAGACCTCGGTGGAGCACCTGCTGGGTAATCGCGTTCTGTACGTCAAAGCAGAAACAGGCGTTGAGACGCCAGCTGTGCATGCTCCAGAAGGCATACCCGGATCGCATCAAGCATTACAAGTAGACTTACTACAAATTAATAGCCCTGGTGGCGCGGAAAAGTTCAAGTACCGCCACGTAGGGCTTTTTCGTTAGCAAACAAAAACACTCCCTGGAGGAGTGTTTTGAAATAATTTTTGAAGTAGCGGGATGGCTACTCCAGAGAGTGAATCTCTAGGTAGCCATCCCAGTGGATGGTGCCGCCTGAGCCTGTGCAAGCGCTCAGGCGGCCGTCACGTGCCGGCCGAAGATCAGACGGCGACGCGGTTCAGCCAGGGGCCGACCTCGGCCATGGCCGTCGCGTTGTCCGTGAGCTCCTCCGGGTCGATCACGTCGACGTTGTTCGGGCCTTCCTGGTCCGCGTCGAGCTTGTCGGCCCAGGCCTGGTCGTAGCCCTGGTTGCTGACCGGGACGATCACGAACATGTCGTCGCTCCCGCGCAGCAGCCGCTCGGCCTTGGCGCGGTCGTTGGACTCGAGGTCCGTGACGATGACGATGAGGTCGGCGCCGTCGGTGGTCTCGGCGTACTTGGTCGCCGCCTCCACCGCGTTGTCGAAGTCCTCGTCGTAGGTCTGCACCGGGATCTGGCCGTCGCTGTCGACCGACAGGTAGGCCGCCTTCGCGGTGTCGACCGCGCGCTGGACGCTGCCGTCGGCGAGTTCGTCGCTCATGCTGGTCACGGTGTTGTCCGGGACGAAGACCGAGACGTTGACCTTCTGCGACATGCTGAAACCTCCGAATAGGTGGGTTTTCCATCCGTCACTGAGTGTGACTTATTGCATATTTTACATAACAAATGTGTATATGTCAAGACATTTTTTAATTTTTATGCAAATATTAGAAAAAGACTGACGACAAGGGTAAAATATCTCGAATTGCACGGATAGAGAATCCATCATAATGTTATTGACTTTATTTCACTATAATGGTATTGTAGTGCTATTGTCTTTGCAAAAAGACACGTAGGAGACGAGATCAGCGTTAAGAATACTATAAGCAGAGTATTTTTGGCGCTTGTCTCGTCGACTTTGAAAGGGGATCTCCCGTCGACAAGCCGGGAGGTTAATCATGGCACAAGCCGTCCTGCACGTTCAGTGGTGGGAGTGGTTGACACTCCTCGGGCTGTCCGTGGCGATGATCGCCGTGGACATGGTTGCCAACCGGGGTCACCAGGCGCCGGCGTTCAAGAAGGCCATCCGCATGGTCCTCATGTTCGTCGCCGTGGGTGTGATCTACGGGTTCTTCGTCACGCTGATGCATGGCGGGGACGCTGGGTTGCTCTACTTCGCTGCCTTCGGCACGGAGTATTCGCTCAGCATCGACAACGTGTTCATCTGGGTCGTGATCCTGGACACCTTCAAGGTGCCGGCGAGATACCGGCACAAGCTGCTGTTCCTGGGCGTCTTCGGCGCGCTGGTGTTCCGCTTCGTCTTCATCCTCTCCGGTTCGCTGCTCCTCCAGGAGTTCGGATCGGTCGTGACACCGCTTCTCGCACTGGCCGTCGGGTTCTCCGTCTGGAAGGTGTGGAAGGAAGACACGGAGGATGAGATCGAAGAGAGTCGCACTTACCGCTACGCCAAGAAGCTGCTGCCCCTCAAGGAAGGCAGAAACTACGGCGGCAAGTTCTTCGTCACCGAGAAAATCAAATCGGTGAAGAACGGTGTGACGAAGTCCAAGACCAAGGTGTGGGTGACCTACTTGGTCCTCTGTCTGGTCGTGATCGAACTGATGGACCTGCTGTTCGCGTTCGACAGCGTTCCGGCGGCGCTCGCCATCACCTCGGAAACCTACCTGGTGTACGCGAGCAACGCGATGGCGATCCTGGGCCTCCGGGCCCTGTTCTTCATCATCGGACCGCTGAAGGACAAGATGAGCTGGCTCAACGAAGGGCTGGCCATCATCCTGTCCTGGGTGACCATCAAGCTGCTGCTGGGCTGGGAGTTCTCGATCGGGAGCTACCACCACGAGCCGCTGTGGCACCCGCCGATCTGGGTCAGCCCGCTGATCATCGCCGTCGTCCTGACGGTGGCGGTCATCGCGAGCATCTACTGGCCCAAGCAGGAGGGCGACGAGTCCGACGAGCGGACCGTCTTCAACGCGGCGATGGTGATCCACGGTGGCGAGAGCTACCGCACCGAGCTGCAGGACGGCCTGCTCCAGCGGGTCTTCGATGAATCGCTGGAAGCGATCGGCACCTACGACACCGACGGTGTCGTGCCGATCGTAGTCGCCCGTGAGGAGTCCCTGTTCGTCCGCGACGTCGTCGTGAGCGAGGGTGACTCAGTGGCGTCCCTGCTGGGCGGCGACGTGCGTGGCGAGGTCAACCTGACCTCGGCCGTGCGTCAGGCGCTCGGTATCCTGCCGGAAGACGAACCGGCGCTCGTCGCGGTCCTCAGCGACTTCCAGATCGCAGATCGGGAAGCGCTGGTGGCACTCGTGGATGAGCTGGCCCTGTCGGGTCGGCAGGTGTTCCTCAAGCTGGTGTTCGCCACCAGCGACGAGGACGGCGACCACGAGCTGCCGCAGATCCTCGATGATCGGTACCAGGGTGTCCGTGACAAGGTGGACGCCGTTTACGCGACGCACTTCAACGGTGAGTCGGGCGAATCGGTGCAGGATCACTTCGGCCGGGAGCTCGACGACCTGGCCCGACTGATCAGCCGGACTCGGAAGGGCAACACCCCCGAACCGGTGCTGGCGAGCTAGCCAGCAAATCGTCAGATAGAGAAGGGTAGCCTGCTCTTCTGACCTACGGCCGCGTCTGCGGAACTCCTATGAGGCATACGTCTCGGAGTTCCGCAGCGCGGCCTTTAACATATTTGAAATTATTTAATACGAGCAATTCTTCAGGTTTATTTCGACGACGTAACATTGACATTAATATAAAATAGTTGTATAGTAAGTAGTGTAAGGGATACTTTACATCAACGGGTCTAGGAGGACGAGGTGCGTCTCTTTAAGAAGAAGAGAAAGTGGCCTTTTCTCACGGAAGGGCTCTTACACGGTACCGTCGGTCGAGAGCTGAAAGTTGATGCGGATACAACGTATCAGACGGCGCTTGGCCAGCTACGGTCTGGTGAGCACCTGTACGCTTTTGTGGGCAACCACTTGGCGTTCGGTGTTAATGACGAAGAAGACTTCCGGTTGAATTGCCGGAACCGGACCGATCGCTCCGGCGAACGGCTTCAGCTTTTTGCGCTTGACACCGAGGCTGACCGGCACTACGGCTATCCTTGATTGGTTGGGGTCGGAGATATGTTCTTCGACTCCAACCAACCCGTTCGAATACTTTTATAACTGTGTAGTTATACTGATGAGCTCAAAAGAACGAAAAGTATTTAAAAAATAGCTCCGTAATGGAGCTATTTTTTGTTTATCAGTCTATATCAGGTCAAAATGTAGTAGTCCGTTCGGAGACTATCGGCACGAATGCGCGATAGCCTCCGAACGGGAGACGTTAACGATCAACGCTCAGCCGGCGAACCGGCTCTTACGGGTACTGGTCAGACCAGCACACCCTTGTTCTTGGCCTCCTGGATCCAGGAGTCCCACTCGTCGACCATGGCGTCCGCGAACTGCATGTCCGTGATCACGCCGATCGGCGGCGGGTTGTCGCCCTGGCCGTCGAAGAACTTGGTGTCGACGTTGTCGAGCAGCCGGCTGCCCGGCTGGGTCTTCTCGAGGTCGTCCAGCTCCTCCAGATAGTCCACGTGGCGGATCGCCAGGAACTTCAGGAAGACCGGGTAGGCTGCCAGCTCCTTGACGAGCCGCGTGGCTTCGCGGGAGTCGCCGGGGTTGCCGTCGGTCACGATGATGCAGAACAGCGGGGAATCCGTGTTCTTCGCTTCCTTGAGGATGTCCTGCAGGACGACGGTGAAGCTCGTGCCGCCCATGTCGCGCGGGTGCCAGATGGAACGCTGGACGACGCCGCGGTAGTCCTCGACGTTTTCTTCGCGCTTGCGGTGGGGTCGGGCCTGCCAGCCCACGTTGACGACCGGCCAGAGCCGGCTGTCGAAGGCGAAGACCGGGATGACCCCGTCGACGTCGATCTGCAAGCCGACGCCGAGCGCACGCTCGACGATGGCCTGTACGTTGCCGTTCGTGTAGTCCCGGGCTTCCGGGAACTCCATCGAACCGGAGTGGTCGACGTACAGCCGCACCTGGGCGCGGATGCCGGAGAGGTCGCGCTTCGAGAGCGCGAGCCCCGCCTTGTCGGCGCGCTTGGCCAGGTCCTGGTGACCCGAATTGCGGACCTTGGTGAGGTCCACGGCCGAGCCGCCGCTGGAGTCCTTGGTCAGGTTGACGGTGCGGGCGGGCCGCTTGGACAGGTCATGCATTGAGTACCTCCGGTAAATGGTGGGGGTTGGCCAAGAGGCCGGCCGGCGTATTGACGGCCGGCCTCTTGGAGTTTACTGATGAACGAGTCGGAGAATCACGCGCCGTAGCGCGCGATCAGGCCGGGGATCTCGTCTTCGTAGCCGTCGCCGACGGCCTTGAACTTCCACTCGCCGTTGTTCTTGTACAGCTCGCCGAAGACCATCGCGTTGACCTTGGGACCGGAGTCCTCGGTGAGGTCGTAGCGCAACAGCTCCTTGCCGGTGGTCTCGTCGACGATCCGGATGAAGCAGTTGTCGATCTGGCCGAAGGTCTGGCCGCCGCGGTTCTTCGCCTCGAAGATGCAGACGGTGAAGACGACCTTCTCGGCGTCGGCCGGCAGCTTCGAGAGATCCACGAGGATCTGCTCGTCGTCGCCCTCGCCCTCGCCGGTGAGGTTGTCACCGGTGTGCTTGACGGCGCCCTCGGGGCTCTCGAGCCGGTTGAAGTAGACGAAGTGCTCCGGACTGACCACCTTGCCGTCGGCCTTCAGCACGAAACCGCTGAGGTCGACGTCGTAGTCGTCGCCGCTGGTGGCGCGCACGTCCCAGCCGGCGCCGACCACGAGCTTGGAGAGGCCCGGGTTGTTCTTCGTCAGATCGACTCGCTGACCCTTGGTGAGAACCTGGCTCATGGTAGAACCTTTCCGCGGTTTCCCGCTAATCACGATGCCGCTTCCTGCGGACATCAGACTGTTTGCGATCCCTTGCAGCCACATTCCCACAGGTGTGAGAAGCAGCGGAGTGAGTTCGTGGTCGTTGGCGTACCGACCAGCCTCGTGACGATGGACGACACTGTGGAATCGCAGCGCACTACCATTCCACCAGCTGACTTGCAGCCAGTCATCCGACCCCAGGGCGGCCAGGCGGTTTGCCCAGTCTTCCACGACGCTCTGCGGCACGTACTGCTGACCCTTCTTGGCTGCGTGCTCGTAAGAACGGGCTTCCATTTGACGAAGGATCTTGTACAGTACGTACCACCCTCGGTTTGTTACCGAGAAATCTGCTGAACCGAACTTGACGTCCGCCAGGCCGATGTCGGCCCGGGTAACAGATTGCCACCAAGTCGACATGCCTAACCTCATCTAGTTGGTGTAGGTTGATCGTTGTTGTCCCAGCTCTTTCGAACTGGTATAGAACGATAAATAAATTTTTAATTTACAAACACATCACCGGTATTATAAGAGGTGGTGACGAGGATTCGGTATATACAATAACATATAGTTTTTATATTTGCAATAATTTTTTAAAAATAATTAATTATTGTTGACAAAATCTGCACATCATAGTTAAATCGTCGGCATGTGCGCAAAGTCTGCGCGCGTATCCGAGATGCACTTGCATCCTGAACAAGGGAGTGTTTCGTGACTTCTTCCGTCAATTCCACCGGTGGCATGGTGCGGCTACCCGTCTGGGCCATCGCACTCATGATGCTCGCCGGGCTGCTGTCGGTCATGTTCGCCGGCGGAACGTTCTTCACCTTCGTGGCCCTCGGGCTGCTGGCGGTGAACATCGTCGGTGCGGTCAAGTACTTCGGCGACGAGATGAAGCGGCTCCGTACCGCCCACATCGGCACCGGCACCTTGGACAAGACGGCGCTCCGCAAGGACGCCATGGGCGCGCTACCCACTCCCAAGTGGATGGTGGTCACGCTGGTGCTCGGCTCTCTCTGGACCGGGCTCGTCCTGGTGAAGTTCGCCGGCATCCTGTTCGGCCTGATCTTCAGCGTGGCGATCCTGGCGCTCGTGGGTGTCGCCGCGTACTACGGGTACAAGTTCGCCAAGGACCGTGGCTACATCAGCTAGGCGTCCGAGGCGCTTCGGGTGGCCGCGCGAGTTCGCGCGGCCACCCGAAGTTCTACATCGAACCATATAATAAAACCGAGATGATTCTCGGTTTTTATTTAATAGTGAGCTGTCAGCGTTTTATCTTTGGATTAGCATGAATCTGCGTTCCGCGGTGAAGCAGCCCAAGTACCGAGGCACCGTGCCGCCTGGCGTGTTCGTCGGCAATCTTTTCGTGCAGTTTCTTCATGGCATGAATAGTGCTAGGATTTTGCGTTAGGAGTTTGAACTCCTTATCGAGTTCATCGAGGTCAGTATCGCTAAGGTCTTCAAGGCCGACGTATTTTGTTCGTGCACCTTTTGTCGCACGGATCAATTCATCGAGCTTGATCTGTACGGCTTTTCCGTCCCTGTTCTGCGTATTTTGAATCAGGAATACCATGAGGAAAGTAATGATGGTCGTACCGGTGTTAATGACAAGTTGCCAGGTATCCGAGTAGTGAAAAATCGGGCCGGTCAACGCCCATATGGCTACGATTAGTACAGCTCCTAAGAATACCGATGCGGTGCCTGTCCAGGCTGAAATATGGGTTGCAATTGTTCGGAAGATGTCTTTCATATGTAATCCAAGTATACGCTTACGCTTACGTTTCATCTAGTATCTATTGCATTTTCATTAGTATCAGGCTATAATTACCCCTGTAACAATTTTTAACGACACAACCTTTGGCAAACTCCTGAATCTCAGGGTCAAAGGTGAGGAACAAGGAGTTCACATAATGGCAGTATCTGTCGATATTAAAGCTCTGCTCGAAGCTGGTGTTCATTTTGGACACAAAACGAGCCGCTGGCACCCGAAAATGGCGCCCTACATCCACTCTAAGCGTCAGGATAGTCACATTATCGATCTGACAAAGACGGTTGAAGGTCTTGAGAAGGTACTTCCATACATTACGAAGGTCGCTGCTTCAGGTAAGCAGGTACTGTTTGTCGGTACGAAAAAGCAGGCCAAGGACATCGTAAAGGTGGCCGCTGAAAAAGCAGGCCAGCCATACGTTACCGAACGATGGATCGGCGGCATCCTTACCAACGTCAACACCGTCAACACGCAGATTAAAAAACTCAAAGATCTTGAGCGCCGCATGGCTGCGGGCGATCTTGAAAAACGCTACAACAAACTTGAAGTACAGCGTTTTCAGGAAGAAATCGACGAACTGAACAAGAAATACGGTGGTATCAAAGAGTTGAACGGTAAGCCGGGTGCGGTGATCGTTGTTGATATCATTACCGATGCAAACGCGGTAAAAGAAGCAAAAACGCTCGGCGTACCGGTTATTGGTATCGTTGATACGAATGCAAATCCGACCCCTATCGATTATGTTATTCCCGGTAATGACGACGCGATCAAGGGCCTGCAGTTGCTACTGGACTACTTTACGGCTGCTGTTACGGAAGGTGCCGGCGTTGTTAAGAAAGAGGAGAAATAGATGGGCGTCTCTATCGAAGATATTCGCAAATTAAAAGAACTTACCGGTGTTGGTTTGACCGATGCTAAGATGGCGCTTGTAGAGGCCGACGGTAATTTTGACAAGGCGCTTGAAGCCATGCGCAAAAAAGGGCTCACCAAAGCCGAGAAAAAGGGTGACCGCGAAACCCGTGAAGGCATCATCGACAGCTATGTTCACAGTGGCCGCATCGGCGTGGTGGTTGAGATAAACTGCGAGACCGACTTTGTTGCTCGACTTGACGACTTTAAAAAGGTTGCTCACGAAATAGCCATGCAAATCGCTGCCATGAACCCTCAGTATGTAACCGAAGCCGACATTCCAGCCGAAGAAATGGATCGTGTTAAAAAAGAAGCTCAGGACCGCGTAGCAGGTGAAGGAAAACCTGCTGATATCGCCGAGAAGATCGTAGAGGGACAGGTCAAAAAGCATTTTGCAGAAAAAGTGCTGATGAGCCAGGTGTTCATTCTTGAAGACAGCAAGACTGTCGAACAGTACATCAAGGAAAATATTGCAAAGCTCGGTGAAAATATCGTTGTTCGCCAGTTTAAGCGAATCGAACTTGGCGTAAACGAATAAGCGTAAAGCTACATTAGAAAAAAATCCGGCGAAAAAACCGGATTTTTTTCTAATGAATTTAAGTATTATAGGTTTTATAGTGGGCGTAGATTATTAACTTCTTGACAAAAGCGAGTAATATGCGCCCTCCGTTAAAGCCGGGTATCTTAAATAGCGAACAGGACATCATGCATATCGCATACGACGCGGTGCGCCAGATGGCAGAGCTGGTTGATCACCCGGGGGCCGAGGCAATTTTCTTCAGCTGCACTAATCTTCGAACGTTTGATGTTATCGAAGAGCTTGAACAAAAATTAGATAAGCCTGTTCTGTCGGCGAATCAGGTAACGATGTGGGCAGCCTTGAAAACCGCCGGCTTAACACTGCCGATTTTGTCGCAGTGGTTGTTCCAGGGCGAGGGCACGGTAGTTACGCCGGAAATAGCAGCAGCCGAGGCTGTTTAATCTGTTTATAACGATTCTTTTGTAATCGTGTACTTAAAACTTGGTACTTCAATAAAGTGCTTCTTCTGAGTTTTATTACCGGCAAAATCTCCGATGCTTTTAGGCAGAGCGCTTTTGGTAGGGAAATAGTCTATGTATATAATTTCGCTCTTTTTGGTTTTCAGGCTAAAGGAAACTATTCCATTAAGTTCGCTAGGTTCTTCGTTTACCTTTGCCTCCTTAAAATACTTCACAACTTCCTCAACACTCATATCGGTCGCATAATAGTAATTCTCCGCAGGATTCGCGTCGCACACTATCCAACATCCATATCCTGTGTTCCCGACGTATTCTAGCTTACTCGAATCACCTAACGGATATACGGGTGCAGGTTTGAAATGGTCATAAGTTATCCAGGCGGCGATTGCGATAAGTATTGTTGCAATACAGCCAATAAAAATATCTTTTCTCCGCGAGTTTTTTTTATTTTGTGCGTTCATACTAAAAGCATATCATAATTGAAGTTTTTGTATTTTTATGGTAAAGTACCCCTGATCTTGAACTGTTTTGAGATTGTACTTACGAGAGATGGGAAATCTAGTGAAAAAGAGGTTGTTCTTAGGCTTGATAGTCCTTGTCGTTATTGGAGCGGGTGGTCTGGCGTTTTGGCTTCTTGGAGGCCAGAGCGCTATCCGGCCTGTCCAGGTGGCGGGGCCTTCTGCGGCGTCGAGTCAGGCAGCACCGACATTCTCTTTGCAAAACGTACAAAGACTCGAAAGTTCGTTGAATAACCCAAGTAAGGCCGAACAAGTCAAGGCGCTTGTTCCCGAGCTACGCCCAGCGGAGTGGGCAGATACGGCCGTTTTGCCCAGGGGTGATCTGATAAAAATCGATCCGGCATCGTTCGTCATCGATGGTGGCCAGTCGGCATCGGTAAAAGGGGTAGTATCCGGTTCGAGGCCGGCTATCTTTTTATTGCACCTGTCATTAGTTGACGGGTATTGGCTGATCACGACGACCGAAAAGGTAGGTTGAGTTATGCGATTGCTCAGGGCCCTATGGAGCTTTGTTCTTGTCGTTGTGGTCGCTGTGAGCACTCTAATTGGTGCAACGGCGGCTGCCCAAGCCGAGCCTGACGTCACATGCGACAGTGGTTTTGGTACAAAGGTGCCTGTGTTGATGGTGCACGGGTTTGACTCCAGCTCGAGTATGTGGCGGGATGGGGAGACGTCTATGCAGGCTGCTCTGAGTAAAGTGCAGGACGTAAAGACTTTCCTGTTTAATTACGCTGACGTACATTTCAACTGGGTTACCGACGAAAATATCGGTTCCGAATTGGCCAAAACCATCGATTGCTTGTCGCGCTCGTCGAAAAAGAGCGGTGGAACAGGCAAGGTAATCGTGGTTGCGCACTCTATGGGCGGGTTGGCGGCAAGGTATGCAGCCAGCCAGACGGTGGAAGGACGCAAGGTGGCCGATGAACTTGGTCTCGTTATCACACTCGGTACACCCCACTTGGGGAGTCCGTGGTCGACCACTTTTGGAAGTGGCTGGCGGTGGTATTGCGGCGTCATCGTGGGCAATGTGGCCGACAGGGACAGCGAGATAGATAAGTGTCGGACTAGCGAAGCCATCACGGGTATGGCGGAAAATTCATCGCAACTCAGTTCGTTGCCGAAGTTTCCGGCTAGCGTGCCTGTACGAGCTATCGCCGGTCAGGTAAAGGTAGTGGGGCAGCTGCTCTTCGCCAGCACGAGTCTTCAGTTGAGCGACGATGAAGTTGTTCCGGTAATTTCTGCGACCGCAGAATATACCAACACTGGTCGGGGAGATGGCAAGTTCGTCTTTCAGTGCCAGGCACGCATCATCGCAACACTGCTGCCTGGCGGGTGGCAGCTTGGCAATCTGAAAACAGCATCGGCCGAGTGTAGCCACAACGAACTGCCCAAAACCGGCTACATCCAGGAATCGGTGCGGAAGGGGATCGAAGAATACTTGGCGTCCACCCGGACACCGGCAGTGCCACTGACCGACTTTTTCGGTCTCCAGCTGCCGCTGGGCTCGGAATGGGAGGTTTTGAAGGCACCGGACGATCCTTTTTCGGACGTCCGCAAGATCGTCGTCGACAAAAAGTCGTGCGGCGCGCAGGATTACCGGCCGTACTGCAGCGGCTTCGTCGTCGCCAAGATGGGCGGCGCGGATCCCAAGCTGCCATACAAAACCGGTGAAACCTGCAACTATGACCAAGTACACGACGATCTGGGGTGGAGTTCGCCCAAGGTCGTCGGTACGGTAACGGTTGACGGCGTGGCGGGTGAACACTTCACGCAGAAGAACATTTGCAAACTGGAAGACGGCGCCAGTATTTCGCGTCAGGGCGACACCCTGCACGGATGGCGCTTTCCCAGTAAGGGAATCATGGTCTACGACTCGGAAGGGATGGATAACTTCAACACCCCCTTGCCGGGCCTGGAAAAGTTGCTGGAGGGCGCAACCTGGAAGTAGTGACCAAGCATTTACTCTCGGAGTACGCCCCGATTACTCGTGATTTTATATCGCAGGTAATCGGGGCTACTTCTATTTCAGAGAATTTTTTGCAAGGTTATATTTAAAACTAGGCATTTCAAGGATATGAGCTTTGGCAGATGTGTGTAACTTGTATTTCTTTGTAATAACATCTTTTGTCGGATAATAAGTGTAAATCGTCTCGCCGCTCGGGGTTTTAATGCCAAAGTTACCACAAGGCAAAACAAGAGAAAGCGGTTCGATATGCTAAAATATATGTATGTTTAATACTGATTCTTATGAAGATAAAATGACGCTCGCGCTTGCGCATTTTGAAGAAGAACTGAAAAAAGTCCGTACCGGTCGCGCACACCCTGGCATGCTTGAAAACATCCAGGTGGAGGTTTATGGCCAGAAAATGCCGCTTAACCAGGTTTCAAACATCACGGCGCCCGAACCGCAGCTTTTGCAGGTGACACCGTTCGATCCAAGCAACCTTGCCGCTATTGGCGGGGCGATCCGAAACGATCAGTCACTCGGTTTTAATCCGAGCGACGACGGCCGTGTCGTGCGCGTACCTGTCCCGCCACTTACCGAGGAGCGCCGCCGCCAGCTAGTAAAGCAAACCGGCGAAAAAGTAGAAGAAGTTCGAATTGCTCTTCGTAACATTCGCCAAGATGGTCTGAAGGACGCAAAGCGTAAAAAAGATGCCAAAGAATTAAGCGAGGACGATGTCAAACGAATTGAAAAAGAATTCGACAGACTCATGGGCGAGTACCAGGAAAAAATCGACAGCGCCTTTAAAGCTAAAGAAAAGGATATCCTTACTATCTAATGGCGGGCGCAATTCCCACACATATTGGTTATATCGTCGACGGCAATCGCCGCTGGGCGAAAAAGCACGGTATTCCGGTATATGAAGGTCATTTGGCTGGGTACAATGCTATCCAGGATGTAGCAAAAGCGACCTTTGATGCCGGTGTACAATATGTTTCCGCATACATTTTTAGCACAGAAAACTGGAAGCGTAGCGAACCCGAGGTAAGCAAGCTGATGGGCCTGGTGCTAAAGCTTCTAACGTCTGATTTACATCTTTTCGATGAAAATAATATCAGGCTCAAGGTGCTCGGCTCGACGGCGAATGTAAGCGATAAAATCCTCAAGGCCATTAACGACGCCGAAGCCCGCACGGCAGACAATACCGGCGGTACGCTGGCGCTCTGTTTTAATTACGGCGGGCAGTTGGAAATTGCGGATGCGGTTAAAAATATTGTTCAATCGGGTACGCCGGCAGAAGATATTACGCCGGATCTTATTTCGCAGAATCTTTATTATCCGGAAGTTCCTCCGGTTGATCTGATCGTCCGCACAAGTGGAGAACAGCGTCTTTCTAACTTTATGTTGTGGCGAGCGGCGTACAGTGAATTTCTGTTTATCGAAAAACTCTGGCCGGACATGACAAAAGACGACGTGACCGCTATACTAGAAGAATATTCACGCCGTGATAGACGTATTGGAGGGTAAATGGAACTGATTTTCGGTATAATTCTGGGGCTTTTAATTCTAGTGCTTCTTGTTGTGGTGCACGAACTAGGGCATGCTATCGTTGCGCGGCGCAACGGTGTTGTCGTTGAAGAATTCGGCATCGGATTTCCGCCAAAGGCATGGGCGAAAAAATTAAAAAACGGTATACTGTTCTCGCTTAACTGGCTTCCGCTTGGCGGCTTCGTGAAGTTGCAGGGAGAACATGACGCGGCTACGGGTAAGTGTGACTACGGCGCGGCTACCTTTTGGCAGAAAACCAAGATTCTGCTTGCCGGCGTAGGAATTAACTGGTTGGTCGCGGCACTGCTGCTGACGGTGCTGGCTTGGACCGGTCTGCCCAAGATCATACCGAATCAGTTTTCGGTTCCCGGTGATACGACCGTAACGAAGCAGTCCGTTGAGATAACCGCCGTTACCAAAGATTCTCCTGCGGCCAAAGCGGGGTTGAAAGTGGGTGACAAGGTAGTGCGTTTTGCCGGTGAACCGGTGCCGAATCCTGAAGATCTTGCTAATCAGACGCGCCTTAAGAAAGGTCAGACAGTAGAGATGATCTATACGCGTGATGGCGAAGAAAAAAGCGTCGACGTGGCACTTCGTTCTGATAATAAGGACCAGCAGGGGTATCTTGGTGTCGGGTCCGGCCAACGCGAGCAGCTACAGGCAACGTGGTCCGCACCGCTTGTCGGCGTGATGACGACGGGACAGTTTACCATCGTGACGCTGCAAGGGCTTGGTGATCTTCTTGTGAATCTTATCAGTGGTGTCGTTTTTCAGTTCAGCCCTAACGAAATCGCACGTGAACAGGCGCATCGCGACCTGAACGCTGCAAGCAGTAGCGTGGCCGGTCCTATCGGTATCCTGGGTACTATTTTCCCTGCAGCTGAGCAGGCGGGGCCGACACAGCTGGTATTTCTGACAGCTATCATCTCGTTGACGCTGGCCGTAATGAATGTGCTGCCCATTCCGGCGCTCGATGGAGGGCGATGGTTTATTATGTTGCTATACCGGCTGCGTAAAAAGACCCTGACCAAGGAGCGTGAGGAAAAAATTCAGGGCACAGGATTTCTTATTTTGATGGGACTCGTTATTATAATCACAATCGCCGATGTCAGCAAACTCATCAAATAAGCAGACCCCAGGTCTAAAGGAATCGCGCTTCAAGCGGTTTCCGCGTATTGAAAAAACTATTCTTTTTTGTTTGTTGATTGTGCTTGGATTCGGAGCTGCCCGGGCATTGGTCGTTGCGGGGCTCTTATTACTGAAACTTGCCGGTGTATCTTTTGCGGCCATGAACGAAAGCGTATTCAGTAGCGTAGTATCAGTCATTATTTATGCGCTCACTCTTCTGATTGTCATAGGACTTCCGTGGTGGGTGCGTAATTACCAGACAACCAAGAAGGATATTGGCTTGACACGACTTTTGACTTGGTCCGACCTCGGCCTAGCACCGGCCGGATTTATCATTTATTTTTTGGCTACGGCCATCGTTTCTTTCGGGGTAAGTAAGCTTATTCCTGGGATCGACCTTTCACAGGCACAGCAAACGGGGTTCGACCACCTGTCGCGTTATTACGAGTATGTTTTGGCGTTCGTAACACTGATCGTTCTCGCTCCCATTGCTGAAGAGGTGCTTTTTAGAGGATATCTATATGGGCGGCTCCGAAGAATACTTCCATTATGGCTTGCAATCCTCATTACGAGCGCACTTTTTGGCTTTGTTCACGGCCAGTGGAATGTTGGAATCGACGTGTTTATTTTAAGTATAGTACTTTGCTGCCTCCGTGAAGTTACCGGTAATATATGGGCGGGAATATTGCTTCATATGATGAAAAATGGTCTGGCATTTTATCTTCTCTTTATTAATCCTGACATTTTACGTACAATAGGTGGGTAATGACGCGGAAAATCGCTCCTATTTCTACTTTTCGCATGCCGGCGTGCCGGTAAGGTTCTTTTTTACGCAATTATTTACCAGATAAAATTAAGGAGTTATTATGCGGGTTTCGCACCTATTTACCAAAACGAGCAAGACTGTACCGGCTGATGAAGTAGCCAAAAACGCCCAGTTGCTTATTCGAGCCGGATTTGTATATAAGGTTATGGCGGGAGTATATGCATACACGCCCTTAGGCCTTCGTGTACTTGAAAACATCAAACAGATTATTCGTGAAGAAATGAACGCCGTAAATGGGCAAGAACTGATCATGACTAACCTGCAGCCTAAGGAAACATGGGAAACCACAACCCGATGGGACGATGATATCGTAGACGTATGGTTCAAAACAAAACTAAAGGATGAAACCGAGCTTGGTCTAGCATGGAGTCACGAAGAGGCAATCATGGAAATGATGCAGCAGTTCGTAAAGAGCTATCGTGATCTTCCTGTAAGTGTCTACCAGTTCCAAACGAAGCTCCGTAACGAACTACGTGCCAAGAGCGGCATCATGCGCGGTCGCGAATTTGTGATGAAAGATATGTATTCGCTTCACGTTTCAGCAGAAGATCTTGAAAAATATTATAATTCCGTCATCGAGGCTTATAAAAGAGTGTATGATCGGCTTGGTATCGGTAAAGATACGTATGTAACATTTGCAAGCGGCGGTGCATTTACAAAGTTCAGTCATGAGTTTCAGACGATCTGCGATGCAGGTGAGGATATTTTATATGTGCATCGAGGAAAGAATATTGCCGTCAATGAAGAAGTGCTAGACGATGCCGTAGAAGAACTCGGCATTGATAAGTCCGAACTTGAAAAGGTAAAGAGTGCCGAAGTAGGAAACATATTCAACTTCGGGACCGAGAAAGCCGAGCAGATGGAGGTGTATTACACTGACGAAAGTGGTAAGCAGCAGCCGATATACCTTGCATCGTACGGTATCGGCGTTACCCGTGTAATGGGGGTGATCGTTGAAAAATTTGCTGATGACAAGGGTATTGTATGGCCTGAGAATGTTGCCCCTATGAAAGTCTACCTGATACGAATTGGTAGTGAAGCGGCGATAAAGCATGCCGACGAACTCTACAACGAGTTGACCAAAAAGGGGATCGAGGTGCTTTATGATGATCGTGACGAACGACCCGGCACTAAATTCGCCGACGCTGAACTGATGGGAATACCTCACCGGGTAACGGTGAGCGATCGTCTTATCGAGACAGAAACATACGAATATACACACCGTATGAGTGGCTCTACAGAGGTGTTGACACACGATGAGCTGCTTGCTAAACTGAGTTGATTGTAGAGTCCTAATCGCGACATTACGCCATATGTAGAGCATGAGTTGGTGACTGTTACACCATATATAGCAAAGGAATAATAATTATGAAAAAAATCTACCAAATTACAGATGAAGGTAAAAAAGAGCTCGAAGCCGAGCTGCTAGAACTAAAGAGCCGCCGTGGTGCGATTGCCGACAAGATTGCCGAAGCGCGTGATTTTGGTGATTTAAGTGAAAACGCTGAGTACGACAGTGCTCGGGAAGAACAGGGTCTGGTAGAGAGTCGTATTGCCGAGATTGAAGACATTCTTCTTAATGCCGAACTTATTAAAACCAGCAAGGGCTCTAAGGTGGCGCTTGGAAGCAAGGTAGAGTTGAAAACCGGTAGAAAGACGGTTAATTATACCGTTGTTGGTCCCGTAGAGGCGGATCCGCTTGAAGGGAAAATCAGCAATGAGTCGCCGATCGGTCTGGCACTTATGGATAAAAAGGTCGGTGACACGGCTATTATCAAGACACCGAAGGGTGAAATCACATACGAAATTGTAAAGATAAGCTAGCGTAGTTTGCGACTGTCTGGCGACGAATGGCCGCTTAGCAGTGGCTGGCCATTCTTCTCACTCAGCATAAAATCGGTATTATTGAGAATAAGATCGAGCGGAACGCCATGAAGCAGAACGGGCTCTTTCGTTTCGTCTCGAGGGTAAAGCTGTGCCTCTGTAATTTTAGGCCCATATGCCAGTGCATCCAGGGTTTTTGTACCCAATTTTCGTATGGACGCCGTACTTGCACGAAGTATATCGTGGCCAGAGTAATGTAATTCGGGGTGTAATAAAGACATTGTATATTTTATTTTAATCTTATGTTAAACATTAAACCACAAACGGTATAAAAAATCAATATAAAAACAGCACCAAGACATTTGTGCCTCAATACGTTATACTATAACGGATATGGCAACACTGCAAGATTACCGCGATGAGCGGCTCCGAAAATTAGAAGAACTAAAAGCACTTGGCATTAATCCGTACCCGTCAAAAAGCCATCGTACGATTGGTGCCGGTACTATTGCCCGAAGATTCGATGAGCTCGAAGGTACAACCGTGACCGTGGCCGGCCGTGTACTCGGACTACGAAAGTTTGGCAAACTGGCGTTCATTGTCCTTCGGGATTTCAGCGGTTCAGTGCAACTTTTTTTGCGAGACGGTGACATGGCTGCGCTTGATGCCGAGAAGGGAGCAGTCGGCATAAAGGAACTTACGTTACTCGATAGCGGTGACTTTGTGGAGGCGACCGGTGAGGTAATAAAAACGAAAACCGGCGAAATTTCCGTAGGTGTAAAAACGCTCAGGCTTTTAACCAAGAGCCTTCGTCCCATGCCCACCGAGCTGACAAACAAAGAAGAGCGGCTTCGTCGTCGCTATGTCGACATGAACGTCAACCAAGATGTACGGGATCGCTTTGTGCGCCGTTCGAAATTTTGGCAGGCAACGCGTGATTTTTTGAACGAAAACGATTTTATAGAAATCAATATCCCCGTATTGGAACATACGACAGGGGGTGCGGATGCTAATCCGTTCGTTACGCATATGGATGCGCTCGATCAGGATTTTTATCTGCGTATCAGTCATGAACTTCCTTTAAAGCGGTTGCTTGGAGCAGGGTATGAAAAAGTATACGACATAGGGCCGCGCTTTCGCAACGAGAACTATAGCGACGAACACCTTCCCGAGCATATCGCCATGGAATGGTACTGGGCGTATGCCAACTGGGAGCAGGGTATGGAATTTACCCAGCGTCTCATTCGTAAGGTGGCCGACGCAACATGGGGAACGCGACGGTTTACGCTTATGAACGGCCAGAGCGTTGATCTTGGTGCTGACGGTGAAGATTGGCCTCGGCTTAGCTTTGTCGGCCTGATTAAAGAGCACTATAGCCTTGACGTATTTACCTGTACGCTCGAAGAGGCGGTGACCGAATTGAAAAAAATTGGCGGCGAGGTGGAAAAAATCGACAATCGTTCACGCGTAATCGATAAGCTTTGGAAAAAGATTCGCGTCGATATCTCCGGCCCTGCTTTTTTGGTAGATATGCCGACATTTTTGCAGCCGCTTGCCAAACTCCAGCCGAACGAACCGCGCCTTACGCAGCAGTTCAATCTTATACTTGGCGGTACGGAAGCCTGCAAAGCGTATAGCGAGCTGAACGATCCGATCGATCAGCTGAATCGTTTTGTCGAACAGCAGCAAATGCGTGACGCTGGTGATGACGAGGCGATGATGCTTGATATTGATTTTGTCGAAATGCTTGAGTATGGCATGCCGCCTGCATGCGGCTATGGTCATAGCGAGCGTTTATTTTGGATGCTTGAAGGTGTGACGGCACGCGAAGGCGTAGTATTTCCGCAGCTCCGCACCGAATACGACAATACGACAAAAACAATCTATCCTGATATAACACGATAATACTATATAAAATATAGCTATACTCTTGCTCTTCCTTCGTCATTTTACTATACTAAGTATAGTAAATGTAAAGGAGGAAGAAATGGCCACTATTGCCGTATTTGTTGGTAGTTTGCGTGATAAATCAAGTAACAAGGCTCTTGCAAAAGCATTGGAGGCTGCAAAGCCGGATGACATGACGTTTGAATACGTCGATATTCGGTTGCCTCTTTATAGCGAGGACATTGAGAACGCTGGCTTTCCTGAGGAGGTGCAAACTGTAAAGAATATCGTTGAGTCCGCCGACGGTGTCCTGTTTGCGACGCCCGAGTATAATCGCAGCGTTCCTGGCGTTTTGAAAAATGCCATCGATTGGGCATCACGGCCATATGGAGCAAGTTCATTCAAGGACAAGCCGGTCGGCATCGTCGGATCGTCCATGGGGCCCGTAGGGACTGCGGTCGCGCAGTCCGACCTTCGCCACATTATGCTGTTTCAAGGTGCGAAAGTGCTTGGCCAGCCTGAGGTGTACATCGCAAATGCATACGAAGTATTCGACGAGAATGGCAACGTGATTAGTGATCGTTGGCAAAAAAACATTGAGCAGTACATGCAGGTATTTGTTAACTGGGTGAAGTAAAAACCAAAAAAACACAGGCAAAAGAGACGAGTAGATGGCGTCTCTTTTGTTATAGTAAAGGGATGAAACGGTTTGTTTTTGGATTGACATGCATGATTTTTGTACTGATCGGCGTGGGCGTGCCGATAGTGAATGCGCAAAGTACTGGTGATTTTACTATCAGTTCATTCGACGTCGATTACTACCTTGATAAGGATAACGAAGGCCGTTCGACACTTAAGACGATCGAAAAGATAACAGCCGTTTTTCCAGCCCGGAATCAAAACCATGGAATAGAAAGGGCTATCCCTGTTTCTTATGATGGTCATAAGACTAATCTAAATGTTATCTCGGTAACCGATACAGCCAGTAAAGAAGTTCATTTTTCCAAGCGAACCGACGATAATGGTAATCTTGTGCTTCGGATCGGTGATGCCGATAAGTATGTCCACGGTCCGGTCACGTATGTTATTACCTATACGCAGCGTGACGTAACGAAGTTTTTTGACTCGACGAACGATGACGAACTGTACTGGGATGTTAACGGCACCGATTGGGCGCAGGCTATGGACGAGGTATCCGCACGCGTACATATCAGCCCGTCGCTTGGTACTTCGTTAAATCATAAGGCGAGCTGTTACAAAGGGGCACAGGGAAGTACCGATACCTGCTCTTTGGTGCGTACTGATACTGACGGGATCGTATATGCCGCCCGCATCGAACATATACGACCATACGAAAATATGACCTTTGCCATAGGGTTTGCACCGCATACGTTTGTTCCGTACCAGTTAACGACAGCCGAACGTATTCTGGCTACTTTGAAGTCGGTCTGGCTTGCCGCACTTCCAGTCAGCACGATTATTACCCTTATCATTATTATTATACTGATCGTCAGATATGTGCACGTCATGGAGCGAGTTAAGGGGAAAGGAACGGTCGTACCCGAATATCTGCCACCAAAGAACGCCAGTGTTCTTTTAAGTGGTGTGATAGAAAAAAATCAGACGTCCGATATGACAGCTCAGCTTATAGACCTGGCTGTCCGTCATTATATAAAAATATATCAGACGAAAGAAAAGAGTCTGTTTAGCGCTGCTGAATATACTCTTGAGGTTATAAAAAATCCGAGCGATCTCCGCAAAGAAGAATTTCGTCTACTGACGACTCTTTTTGGCAAGAAAAATCTGAAGGCGGGCGACCGCTTTAGTATGAGTACGCTGAAAAATAATACGGACATGGCGAAAAAGCTGCTCGAAAACCGTAAGAAGCTGAAAAACGAATCGCGTGGACTGCTAGGTATGTATGAAAGGGCTGAAAAAGAAGCGGAGCAGTTTAGGAAATGGGGTGTTATTCTGCTTGTTATCGCTGTGCTTACGTTGTTGCCGCCCCTATTTTTTGCTTTGTTGTTTGCATTTATATTCTGGTATCGGCTTTGGCCACTTACGGAGAATGGCGTGGAGCTCCGTGACTACTTAAAAGGGCTTCGTCTGTATATTAGCGTCGCTGAAGAGGAGCGGATAAAAATGCTTCAGAGTCCCGAAGGTGCGGAAAAGATCGGCTTGGAGATAGAAAAAGGTAAGACAGCCGAACTTATTAAACTATACGAACGGGTATTACCTTATGCGGTACTATTCGGCATTGAAAAGGAATGGACGAAACAACTGGGTGCATATTATGAATTAAACGGAAGCCAGCCTGATTGGTACACGGGCAATGCCGCATTTAACGCCGTGTATTTTAGTTCTGCGCTCAACGGTTTCAGTAGTCAGGCATCGTCGTATAGCTCAGCTTACAGCTCCTCGTCGGGTGGAGCAGACGGCGGCGGAGCCTCCGGTGGCGGCGGTGGCGGAGGCGGTGGCGGTGGCTGGTAGTCTGCGCTTTAACGATAGACGTCAGTAATGTGGCGTCTATTTTATTTGACAAACAATAGTACCTTGTATAACATAGAACTATGTCACAAAACAGTATTAGCAGTGAACAGTATGCGGAACAGCTTTCGATTCAGCTTCGAAAAGGCTTTTTGGCGTTTTGCGTCTTAAAGGTATGCGAGAACAGGGCAATGTATACGAGTGATATTATCCGTCGTTTAAGCGAGGCCGAAATGGTGGTCGTAGAGGGTACGATTTATCCACTTCTTAGCAGACTACAAAAAGACGGGCTGCTCATGCACGAATGGCAGGAATCCGAACAAGGACCACCCCGTAAATATTACAAGGCGACGCCGTACGGCGGTGAGGTGACGGCGCATATCACTAAGAAAATAGCGACACTGAACACGACACTAAAGAGATTATAAGAAGGAATGGTCATGAAAGAAATTGCACGAATTCATTTGGCAAAAGTGACGTACGACGTTGAGCTGTCTGCCAAGAAAGCTCTGGAAACGTACTTGAAAGCACTCGAATCGTATAGCGACGACGCGGAGATTATTCAGGACGTCGAAATACGTATGACGGAAATTTTAGCCGAGCGCGGTGTACAAAAAGGCGGAGTCATTGCGGAGGATGACGTCGCTGCATTGAAAGAACAGCTCGGTGAACCTCACGAGTTCGGTGAAGGCGACATCGCGATCGGACCGGGCTTCGAAGAAGGAACTGCGACCGATCATGCACGCAAGCTCTATCGTGACACCGATCACGCAGTACTTGGCGGTGTACTTGGCGGTATAGCGGCATTTTTTCAGATGAACCCGCTCTGGATTCGGCTGTTGTTTATCATTATCGCGTTTGCGTCGTTCGGGACGGCGCTGCTTGTTTATATCGTGCTATGGATTGCGGTGCCACCTGCAAAAACGGCAGCCGACAAGTTACAGATGGCAGGTCGTCCTGTTACGCTAGGTTCAATACGTGCATTAAACGAAAACGAAGTCACAAAAGATACCAGGGGAGGGGTAGGTAGCCGCGACATAATGCTAAAAGTGCTTGGCGGTTTTAGTATTCTGGCTGCACTTGGAGTGCTTTGCTTCACTATCCTGGTAGGCGTGGCGGCCGGCGTTCGTAGTGGTGGCTTTTCATTGATGGGGTCTCATTTGTCAGGCTTTCTTATAGCGGCGTTTTGGCTCTGTATTGTGAGCGGGTTGCTGCTGGTTGTGCTGCTTAGCCTTATTGCGGCCGCGTTTTTCGCGAAGCGGATCTCGCGGAGGGTACTTGTGAGCGGATGTATCGTAATTGTATTGGGGCTGGCATCGTTCGGAACCGCAATTGGTCTTACGCAGTACGCGCTGTTTCAGCGGGATCATTCTATCGTACAAAATACTCACACTTATCCTGTAGTAGTTCCCGACGCAGCAAAAAGCACCAACGCCCTTCATATTACTGGCAAAGGGGTTATTGTTAAATATGAGGTAACTAATGACGCTCCGTCGGCTTTTCTTCGAGTAGTCGACGATACGAAGGCCGTACCGAAGACGACGATGTCTGTCGATGGCTCGGTACTGCACGTGACGACCAATGCGACCGAGAACAAAGATGTGTGTGTATCATTATGGTCGTGCGATTTTCAGAAGACACTTATTATTCGCGGCCCGGCACTCACTGCTGTTACCGTGGACAAAGATACGAGATTCATCTATCAGGCCAAAGATCAGCCTGACCTGAAATTGCACGCCGATATGTCTTCAAGCACGACGATTACTGCCGGTAGAATTGAGCACCTGACACTTGATACTGCAGAAAATGCCAACGTGACTGGTTCAGAGGCGACCATCTCGCATGTCAATGCGACCGTAAAGGCTAACTCGCAGGTAGAGCTTGGAACGGTTGCAAGTCTTACGATAACGGATGAGAATTCGTGTCCGTCGCAGGCGACTGCCATGGTGGCCGTCTGGAATGTAAGCGGTGAAAACGTCACGGTAAACGGTATGGCAAAACCGGTCGAATCGGCAACATTCGCTTGCAGCACATTAAGTATTCGGAATAAGGAGGAAGAATGATCGAGGTTAAGCACGTCACCAAAACTTATGGCAAAAGGCAGAATGCCTTCAGGGCACTCGAAGATGTCAGCTTTACAATTCCCGATGGCGCAAGCGTCGCGATCCTCGGTAAGTCTGGCTCGGGGAAGTCAACGCTGATGCATGCCATGAGCGGGCTCGACCGTCCGGAAGAAGGTGAAATAATTATAGATGGACGAGATATTCTGACACTGAAAGCCAAGCAGATCGATGCCTTCCGGGCTGGTGAAATGAGTTTTATATTTCAAAGTTTCTTTGTCCAGGCAAACGAAAGCTGTTACGACAATGTCAGCCTGCCGCTGGAAATCGCAAATGTACCAAAAAACAAGCGCCGCGAGAAGATCGAGGCAGCCTTAAAGGCAGTCGAGCTGCTTGATAAGAAAAAATCTCGCGCACGGGACCTTTCGGGCGGCCAGAAACAACGTCTTGCGATCGCTCGGGCTATCGTCAACGAACCGAAGATTCTGTTTGCCGATGAGCCGACGGGTAATCTTGACAGTAGTACCGGAGAAGTTATCGAGAACCTTTTATTCGACTATAACCGATCAAAAGGTGTGACGCTCATCATCGTGACACACGACGTAGAACTTGCCGAAAAATGTGACATGCAAATTCGGATCAAGGATGGAAAAATCGAAGGTATCCATGCTAAAAAGGGGGTAAAATAATGAAAATTCGTGATACAGTCCGCCGTGCCGGTCGAAGTCTGCGCCAGGCAAAGGCGCGCACCTTACTGACCAGCCTTGCTATCAGCGTGGGAGCGTTTACCGTTACCGTGGCGCTCGCGGCGGGTGCCGGGACGCAGGCCTACACTAACAACCTCATTAAAGATAATGGTGATGCGCGTAATTTGCGGGTATTTCCAAAAATCGACGAAGGTAGTAACGACACGCCGAAGGAATACGGTACGACCAGCACGCCGTCCGGCGGAAGGATCCTAAGTGATAGTGACGTGGATAAATTGAAAAAAATTACCGGGGTCAACGAGGTAACACCGATATACAACATCGCGGCATCGTACATGACCCGCGGCACTGACGCTAAAAAATACGAAGCCACCGTTATGATAAAGAACGACCGTACCGCCGTACCGCTTCTTGCCGGTTCACTGCATAATAATCAGGTGAAGCAGGGCGAAGTCATTGTACCGGAAGATTATCTTGGTGTCCTTGGATTCATATCTGCCGATCAGGCAATCGGGAAAACGCTGACCATTCACTTTGACAAACCTCGTGCGAATCCGTTTCTCCCTCCGGAAGGTAAAGATGAGACATTTACGATCGCTGCGGTCGATAAAAAGTCGAGCACTATTCTGTCGTACAGTGCCTCGCTACGATTATCACCAGAAGACGGGGCGACGATCTACCAATATCAGAAGACAAATGCAACCGACGGAAACAGCTATTTCGGTATCAATGCACGGGTAGCGGACGACGCTGACGTCAAAACGGTGAAGCAGGCAATTTCCGACGCAGGGTATAGCGTATTCGCTCTGCAGGATATTCAGGAGGCACTATTTCAGTTTATTAACGTAGCGCAGTGGGGCGCGGCCGGTTTTGGCTTCCTTGCCATCTTGGCTTCGGTATTCGGAATCATTAACACTCAGTACATCAGTGTTTTGGAGCGGACCCAGCAAATCGGACTGATGAAAGCGCTCGGTGCACGTAAAAAGGATGTCGGCCGCCTCTTTCGCTACGAAGCCGCGTGGGTTGGGTTCTTGGGCGGAGCAATAGGAACGATATTTGCGCTGCTGACGAGTTTCTTTAACCCTATAATCGCAAAGGCGTTAGGGCTAGAGCAAAGGACGAATCTTTTACAATTCGATCCTGTTACGAGTATTGTGCTCATCTTGAGCCTTATGGTCATTGCCGTGCTGGCCGGCTACTTTCCGGCACGAAAGGCGGCCAAGCTCGACCCGATCGAGGCACTTCGAACGGAATAACCTAAACCGCCTCGCTTACAGAGGCGGTTTTTGTTACAATGGCTGTATGTTAGATATCCGTGTTATTCGTGAGAACCCTGACCTCGTAGAAGAAAATGCCCGCCAGAAGGGCTATAAGGTAAGTGTTGAGGCGCTTCTCTATTTGGATAAAATGAAACGCGACCTTCAAGAAGAGGTGGAGATCTGGCGTGCCAAACGCAAGGATGTCGCATCACGTATGAAGGACGGCAAGCCCAATGCAGAACTTATTCAAAAGGGCAAGGAAGTAAAGGACCGACTGGCAGAGCTCGAGCCGCGTCTGAAAGATTGCGAAGAGAAGCTAAGAACAGAGCTGGACCGACTGCCAAACATGATGCAACCGGACGTTCCGCTTGGCGGAGAGGAAGACAGCGTTGAAATCAAAACCTGGGGTAATAAACCTACGGGCAATGTTGATCATTTGGAATTTGCCCTTAAGCGTGACTGGGTCGACTTTGAGCGCGGCGCAAAGGTAGCCGGTGCGAAGTTCTACTACCTTAAAGGCAATCTGGCCCTTCTAGAAAACGCACTGATTCAGTTTGCCCTGGACATGGTGGTAAAGAAGGGGTTCGTTTTTATGAACGTACCAAATATGGTAAATTCGCGTATCGCGATGGGAACCGGCTTCGCACCACGTTCAAGTGAACAAAGTGATGAATACTTTATCGAAGGCGAAGATCTCTCGCTTATCGCGACGGCCGAGATGCCGCTTACGGGCTATCATGCCGACGAGATCATAGACGAAGAAAAACTACCCCTCCTATATGCAGGTTTAAGCCCGAGCTATCGAAAAGAGGCAGGGACGTACGGCAAACATACCCGCGGCCTCTTCCGTGTCCATCAGTTTAACAAACTTGAAATGTATGCATTCACGCTACCGGAACAAAGTGTCGAAATGCACGAAAAACTACTGGCAATCGAAGAAGAGATCTGGCAGGCGATCGGTATTCCGTACCATATCATCAATATTGCCGCCGGTGATTTGGGCGCACCCGCATCTAAGAAATACGATCTTGAATATTGGTCGAAGGCCGATGGTAAGTATCGTGAGCTCACGAGTTGTTCGAATTGTACCGACTTTCAGGCAAGAAATCTTAATATTCGCGTCCGCCGGAAAGACGGCACGGTAGAAATGCTCCATACGCTCAACGGGACGGCGGTTTCTTTGGCACGTTCGTTAGTAGCCGTACTCGAACACTATCAGACAGAAGATGGAAAACTTCGTATTCCCGAGGTACTTCGCCCGTATATGGGTAGTCGCGAAATCATTTGATACGCGGTATAATAAAAGTACGGACCTAACCTAAAGGAGGGTAGTATGATTGAAGCAATTGCTATTACGGGCGTTAAATATGAGCTCGACGATACGACAAAAAAGTACGTTGTAAAGAAGATTGGCCGGCTCGATCGTTATCTTCCGCGGCACGCGAGGCGCAGCGCATCAGCCGAGGTAAAACTAAAAGAGGTGAACCGTGACCATGGTAATAAATATGAGGCCGAGGTCATTTTGAACGTTCCCGATAAAACGCTGACCGCCAAAGACTCAACTGTCAACGTTCTTGCCGCCGTTGATATCGTCGAGGCCAAGCTGGTAGCGCAGCTTCGAAAATACAAACAGACAACCACGCCTCATATTGGCCGCCGCGGTGTCTTAAGCCGGTTTAAGCGCAGCTATGCACGCGAGGCACAGTAAAACTGTAGTCTCTTCTTTTATCTGATACGAAAACGGCGTATAATAGGCCTAGTTTATATGATGAGAAGTTTCTAGAAAGACCGGAGGGATTCGTAAAGTTATGGTCAGCCGACAATCAGCGTTAACAAAAGTGTTCGGAGATCCGCAGAAGCGGATTTTAAAGGGCCTTGAAAAGAAGGTCGGTGCAATTAACGCGCTGGCAGATAAATATAAGGCAATGAAAAAAGCCGAACTTCCGAAGCAAACGGAGATACTCAAAAAACGCCTTGCAAAAAAAGGCGAGTCGCTCGATACCATTCTTCCGGAGGCATTTGCTCTGGTTCGTGAAGCGAGCGACCGTGTTCTTGGCATGCGTCATTTCGATGTGCAGCTTATCGGGGGCATGGCGCTCCACGAAGGTAACGTGGCCGAGATGAAAACGGGTGAAGGAAAGACGCTTGTTGCCACACTTCCCGTATATCTGAACGCACTTGAGGGGAGGGGCGTTCATCTTGTAACTGTAAATGATTACTTGGCTCAACGTGACGCGAGCTGGATGGGTGAGCTGTATGATTTTCTCGGTATGACCACCGGAGTCATTATTAATGAGGCATCATTTATATACGATAAAGAATTCGATAATGATGCACATGACGATCCCCGCATGCGAAAGCTCCGCCCTGTGACACGAAAAGAAGCATACGCGGCCGATATCACCTACGGTACGAATAACGAATTCGGTTTCGACTATCTACGGGATAACATGGTAAACGAAGTCGAGTTGCTTCGTCAGCGCGACCTTCACTTTGCCATCGTGGACGAAGTCGACTCCATTCTTATCGACGAGGCCCGTACGCCGCTTATTATCAGCGCGCCGGCTGCCGAAAACCCCGACAGTTATTACCAGTTTGCCAAGATCGCGGCAAAACTGACCGAGGAAGATTATTTACTTGACGAAAAACGCCGGAGTGTCTCGCTTACCGATGAAGGCGTCGATAAAGTACAAAAACTACTGGGTATAAAAAATTTATACACGCCGGATTATATTCGCTCAGTGTACCACATGGACCAGGCACTTCGTGCCCAGACGTTATTCAAGCGCGATAAGGATTACGTGGTGACAAGCGGCGGCGAAGTCATTATTGTAGACGAGCATACTGGTCGACTCATGCAGGGACGTCGTTATAATGAAGGGCTTCACCAGGCGATCGAAGCGAAAGAGGGCGTTCCCGTATTGCAGGAAAGTATGACGCTCGCGACGGTTTCTTTCCAAAACTATTTCCGCCTTTATAAAAAACTATCCGGCATGACAGGTACGGCATTTACGGAAGCGGAAGAGTTCCAGCAGATCTACAGCCTCGATGTCATCCAGGTACCGTCGAACCGTCCGATCCAACGTATCGACCACGAAGATCTCATATTTAAGACGGAAAAAGGAAAGCTCAAGGCTGTTGCCGATGCGATTAAGGAGTACCATAAGCAGGGGCGTCCGGTGCTGGTAGGCTCGGCTTCGATTGCTAAAAATGAGCTCATTGCCGATTGGCTCGACAAAGAAAAAATCAAATATGAAATCTTGAATGCAAAGAACAATGAGCGTGAAGCGGCCATCATTGAGAAAGCGGGAGAGAAGGGTGCAATTACTCTTGCGACCAATATTGCCGGCCGTGGTACTGATATCAAGCTCGGAAAGGGTGTAGCGGAACTCGGCGGACTTGTAGTTATCGGCTCGGAGCGTCACGAATCCCGCCGTATCGATAACCAGCTCCGAGGTCGAGGTGGTCGTCAGGGCGATCCTGGTGAGACGCAGTTTTATGTGTCGACCGAAGATGATCTCATGCGTATTTTTCAGGGCGAGCGGATCGCAGGTCTGATGGACAGGCTTGGTGTCGATGAAGATCAGCCGATTCAAAATAAGACCGTTTCAAAAACACTGGAGGCCGCACAAAAACGTGTCGAGGGATATAACTTCGATACGCGTAAAAACGTCGTGCAGTACGACAATGTTATTAACCGTCATCGTCGCGTCGTGTATGTCATGCGTCGAAAAATCCTTGAAGGCGATGATATCAAGCCTGAGATCCAGCGTCTCATAGACGAAAAGCTGCTTGAACTGACGTACCTCCCTGCAAAAAACAACCCGAAATTCAACGAAGAGTTTGAAAGTGTTTTTCCTGCCGACAGCAAAGAGATCGCTATTATCGGCGAGGAGAAAAAAGATAAGATCCGCCTTGAGCTCGCGAAAAAGGAAGTGCTCAGCCTGTATGCGTCTAAAGAAGACGAGCTGACACCAGAGGTCATGCGGAAAGTTGAACGCGAAGTATATCTGCAGATACTTGATACGCTTTGGATGCAACATCTTGAAAACATGCAGCATCTTCGCGAGGGTATCCACTGGCGAAGCGTCGGTCAGCGTGACCCGCTTGTAGAATATCGTAGCGAATCGCAAAAACTGTTCGAAGGTCTGCAAGCTACACTTCGTGACGAAGTACTAAGAGCAATCTTGCATGTTCGGAAAAATGACGTCATTGTTAACGAGGAAGAAGACCACGACACGGAGCTGACCCGTATGGCTGAATCTGCCGTTGAGCGCGGGGTGAACGAAGTAACTGGTGGTGAACAAAACCGGGACAGTGACTTCAAGGCAAAAAAAGCCAAAACGGCGACTGAAGCCAACAAACAAAAGAATGTCGCCCGCAAAAAAAAGAAGGCACAGCGACAAAACCGTAAAAAACGGCATTAATATAAAGAAAAAGAAGGTACGGCTTATCGTATCTTCTTTGTTTTGTCTAAAAAGGCTGGAACTCGATTAGGAAAAGTGACACAATAAAGAACAGTTATTTGCGAGGAGACGATTTTGAAACATACTGTTGAAGAAGTGAAATTACCAAGTGGTGCGCGGGGACTTTTAATAGACATACCCGGGGCAACGGTGATGAGTTTTCAATTTCAGTTTCGTGCCGGCAACCGATATGTAAAAAACAAGGACATTTACGAGACGGCTCACGTCATGGAGCATATGGCATTCGGTGCCAATGCGAGGTTCAAAAGCGAGCACGATTACGAGGCCGAATTTACGAAAAACGGCGCCTACCACAACGCATACACGAGCGATCTTTCGATGGTGTACGTGGCAGGGTGCGCCGATTTCGAATGGGAGCGTATACTTGATTTACAGCGACTTGCTATCTGTCAACCTAAGTTTAATGGCGAAGAGCTTGAGGCCGAAAAAGGTAACGTCAAAAGTGAGCTGACCGGTTATCTCAACGACCATAACCGCGTGTTATGGCCGAAGGTGCAGCAGCTTCTGGGTGAAGATGTCTATACTTTCTGGCAGCGTCTCCAGACGATTCCCAACGTGACGCTCGCAGATATCCGTGAACATCACAAACGGACACACACGGCCAAAAACATGTGTTTCGTCATCGCTGGAAAACTGCATGGCCGAAAGGCGGAAATTAAGCGTCAGCTTGAATCCTGGGATCTTCCGGTAGGAGAAAGGTTTGAGGTGCCGAAAGATATACTTACCAAGGCGAATCCTAACCTGATCCGACGAAAAGAAGCATCTAACCTGACTTTCGGATGGTCACTTACTATTCCTCGTGAGATCAGCGACGAGGAGTCGGAGGCAATGAACTGTCTCGATCACTTATTGACCGGTACTATGCATTCGCGCATCTATGGGGCGGCACGTAAAAAAGGCCTTGCGTATAATGTCTTTTCCGATACCTCCGTCGGTTTTCATGATAGTAGCTGGGATTTCGGAGGACAGGTAAATCTTGAAACGTCATCCGCGTTGTTTGATATTATAGTGCGCGAGGTAAAGGCGGTGCTCGATGGCAAAATAACCGAAGCTGACCTTGAGGCAGCCAAGTCGTATGCTCTCGGTCGCTATCAAATGGGTGCGCAGACTGTAGCGCAGATTAGTAATTTTTATACCGGCCGTTATTTCGCCGATGGCGTCGTGAAGGACTACGAAAAGGTACCGGACTCTATCCGCAAAACAACTCGTGACCTTATCATCGGTACCGCCCAAGATTTTATCTCGCATGATACCTGGGTGTTAGCCGGCGTAAGTAGCGGTGAGAAAGAAGAGCTTGTTGCCCTGAACGATAAATTGGCGTCGCTGTTCAAGACGCGTTAAAATAGATTGTATGAAGATTGCAATTGCTGGCTACGGTATTGAAGGAAAAGCCAATTACGATTATTTTGCTTCCAAGGGTGAGGTAACCATCGTTGATGAGCGGAGTGAGGTCGCGGAGCTGCCGCAGGGTGTTGCGTCCGTGTTAGGCCCGGGGGCTTTTGAAAAGCTGGATGGATTCGATCTCGTCGTCAGAACGGCAGGACTGGCACCTCGCAAGATAAAAACAAATGGCAAACGATGGTCGGCGACAAATGAATTTTTTGCTATGTGTTCTGCACCGATCATCGGTGTTACGGGCAGCAAGGGTAAGGGAACGACGTCCAGTTTCATTGCCAGTATTCTAAAAGCTGCCGGCTACACCGTACATCTGGTCGGTAACATAGGTACACCGGCACTCGGGGCACTCCCGAAGATAAAAGAAAACGATATCGTCGTATATGAAATGAGCAGTTTTCAGTTGTGGGACAGCGAAAAGTCGCCGCATGTCGCTGTCGTCCTTATGATCGAACCCGACCACATGGACGTACATGCCGACATGGACGAATATGTGGCAGCCAAGCAACGAATCGTGCGTTTTCAAACTACCGAAGATATAGTCATATTCAACGGACACAACGATTACTCGCGTGACATCGCAGATAGCTCAAAAGGGATAAAAATTCCTGTTCCGTCCGAGCAAGCGGCGCATGTCATGGATGGCTATTTCAGGTATGGCGAGCAAAAAATCTGTCCGGCAAGCAGCATGAAACTTCCGGGGCTTCATAATTATAATAATGCGTGTGCCGCGATCGATGCCGCATGGCAGTTTACCCATGATACGAAGGCGATCGAAAAAGGACTCGCGGCCTTCGAAGGATTGCCGCACCGCCTAAAGCTCGTACGGCGTGTGAATGATATAGAATATTACGATGACAGCATCGCAACGACACCGGGGAGCGTTATCGCTGCAATGAATGCATTCGACTCACCGAAAATACTTATTTTAGGTGGTTCAAGTAAGGGGGCGGACTTTACGCCGCTAGTAAAAGAGGCTAAAGCGCACGACGTGAAATCCATTATTGCCATTGGCAACGAAGCATCAAAAATCGAAGAGGTATTTGCTCATAGCGACATACCGGTGGAAAATCTTGGCGTATCGACGACGATGACCGAAATCGTGTCTAGGGCGTCGCTCAAGGCCGTAGCAGGAGATGTTGTCATTTTGAGTCCGGCCTGTGCAAGTTTTGATATGTTTAAAAATTACAGCGACCGTGGCGATCAGTTTATCGCGGCGGTAAATAGCCTCTGACTGGTTTAATAAGATAAACGAAAGGGAGAAATGCAACCTTTATTAAAACGGCTCGACACATTACAACGAGCTATCGCCGACGCTTATGAACGCCTTGCTATCGAGACCAAGGCAGAACAGGCCAGGCGGCTCGAGGAAGAGCTGGCGGCTCCGGAGGTATGGCACAATCCGGCGCATGCGCAGGATATCAGCAAGCAACTTGCAGCCCTCAATGGCATCATCGATCCTTGGAAAACACTTCGTGCGCAGGCAAACGATATCGCTGAGCTTATGGAGATCGGTGACGACAGTTTGCTCAAAGAATTCGATGAGCAACTAGCTGCGCTTGAAGGAGAATTTAGCGAACGCAAAAAAGAGCTATTGTTCAATGGAGAATTCGATGATCATAATGCGATAGTGCGTCTTAGTGCCGGAGCCGGAGGTACTGATGCGCAGGATTGGACCGAAATGCTTGAACGTATGTATTTACGCTGGGCAGAAAAGGCGGGATTTGCTACCTCGATCGTCGAGCGTTCAGCCGGCGAGGAAGCGGGAATTAAGACAAGCGTCATAGAAGTCAACGGTACGTTTGCGTACGGCAAACTGAAAAGTGAACACGGGGTTCATCGTCTCGTGCGTTTAAGTCCGTTTAATAGTGATAACTTGCGTCAAACCAGTTTTGCGCTCGTCGAGGTTCTTCCCCAGATCGATACGCCAGATGAAATCACTCTTAATGATAAGGACCTTAAGATAGATGTGTACCGGGCAGGCGGTCACGGCGGTCAGAGTGTCAACACGACCGATAGCGCGGTTCGTATCACACATATCCCCACCGGCATCGTCGTGGCAATCCAAAATGAGCGCTCGCAGCTACAAAACAAAGAGACGGCGCTGAAAATCGTTCGTTCAAAACTGGCACAATTACAATTGGAGCAGCATGCGGACAGCCTGTCTGACTTAAAGGCTGGTGAATCGGCCAACTGGGGCAGCCAAATACGCAATTATGTCCTCCACCCGTACACGCTTGTAAAAGATACCCGCACAAAGTATGAAGAACGCGACGCACAAAGCGTTCTTGATGGTAAAATCGACAACTTTATTACGGCCTATCTCGAATCGCAGTAATACCGGTGAATTCTGAACATTCTTTTAACTGTTAGAAGATCGGCACACCACACCGCATAGACACATTGTATGCGTATTTCTCTTATGGTAGGATGAATTTCGACGCCCTACTGGGCCATTTTCATAATCGCAACATAAAAGGAGTAATATTCATGAGTCTTGAAACAATGAGACGTGCTTTTTTTGATACCTCGAAAAATAACGAACAGGTAACGGTCGTACACGTGCATGGGTTCGGCGTCGATAATACCGATGTGCGTCAGCGGGAAATTGCCCGTCATTTACCTGAAAGCAGACATGTAATGCCAGAGATGTGTGATGTCATTAATGACGATATTCTACATGTGCTGCCCATAGAGGAACAGGCTCGACGGTTACATGATTGTATCGATGGTATACCCGGTCCTAAGGTCATGGCTGCTCATTCTCAGGGAACGATAGCTGCTGCGGAGGTGGTAAATGCGCGTCCGGAAGAGTTTGTTCATACTGTATGGATGGGCCCTGTGATCGATACGGCAAGGGAATTACCACGGCTTGAGAGCGAAGCCGAGCGGTGGGCTGCCGATATAGATGTCATTCAGAATGTACAAGATCAACTGCCGGAAGCGACCGATACGATAGAACACTATATACATTACCGTCCCAACGATATCGCAAAGCCAACGACGGATGTCGTGCTATCAAGACGTTATCTGCAAAGTCTGGGCGCTTGGGCCGCGCGCCATGTCAATAATTTACAGCAGGTCTTTACGGCTTTAGATGCGACCGTCATTCTTGCCGGTAACGAAACGACCACGGACGGAACGTTTGCGACGCTCGCTCGCCGTATACCGGATGTCGTCGCGTACGACGAAATTATCGACAGAGGCAGAATTCAGGTACTTGATGGGGCGAATCATCGTTTTGGCGGCGGGTATCGTGAAAGAATCGCACATATCATGGAGACGCGTATACCGATGTTGGGTCGGCAGCTTGCGTCGACGGCCGTAGGTGCTTATTTTCATCCGACGCTAAATGATATACTATAAATAGTAATGATTCTATTAGATAGGGTAACGAAATCATATGGAAAAGATATGAAGCCTGCGATTAATCGCATAAGTCTTCATGTTGAGCCAAAAGAATTCGTTATTTTGGTGGGTACGAGCGGAGCGGGAAAAACTACGCTTTTGAAGCTTTTGACCCGGGAGGAAAAACCGACCAGTGGCAAAATCGTCGTCGGTGGGATCGACTACGACACGCTAAAAGATAAACATATCCCGTTGCTTCGACGTAAGATCGGTGTCGTATTTCAGGATTTCAAGCTTTTGCCGCAGCGAACCGTATTCGAAAACGTTGCTTTTGCCCTTGAGATTGCCGGCATGACCAATCGTGAAATCAAAAACACCGTTCCAAAAGTCATTGAACTCGTCGGCCTTACCGGCAAAGAAAAACAATTTCCACATCAGCTCTCTGGTGGTGAGCGTCAGCGGGTCGCTATTGCCCGTGCCGTTGTACGTCAACCGAAAATTCTCATTGCCGATGAGCCTACCGGTAACCTCGACCCGAAGCATAGCTGGGATATCGTACGCCTGCTCGAAAAAATCAATAAATACGGCACCACGGTACTTCTTACAACTCATAATGTCGAAATCGTTAATAAATTGAAACGTCGCGTCGTCACCTTGGAACATGGAAAAATCACCAGTGACCAAGCGCAGGGGAGTTATAAGCAATGAGCAAACGCAAATTGGATGCCAAAGCCTTCGCCCAGCAAAAACGCAAACGCCGCCAATGGATTACTTTCATGCGTATGTGCCGTTACGGTATCAATAATTTTAGTCGAAATGCATGGCTAACCATTGCTGCGACCGCCGTCATGACCATTACGCTTCTGGTCGTTTTTGTCACGCTTGCCGCTCGCAATGTACTACTGGATACGATCGACGATATACGTAACAAGGTCGATATGTCGATTTACGTCAAAACGGATATCAGTGCTGACGATGTGAAAGTTATCGACGCCAACCTCCGAAAACTCTCAACGGTTAAAAACGTGACCTATATATCACCCGACCAAGCCCGTGAAGAGTTTGCGGAGTCGAGTAAAAAAGATGCGAGCACGCTTTCCGCACTCAATGAAGCGGATAACGTATTTCCGGGAACCTTCCGAGTAAAGATCGCCGATATTAACAATACTTCGCAGCTACAGCAATTTACCCAGACTGACAAAACCTACAAAGCAAACGAAAATCCGGACCGACCACCATCGTTTGCTGGTCAGCGAAAAACCGCGATCCAAAGCATCGGCAACAGCGTCGTATTTGCGCAGAATGCAGGACTTATTGCAAGTATCGTGTTCGTAGTTATCTCATCGCTTATTATTTTTAACACTATCCGCATGGCTATTTTTAATCGTCGGGATGAGATTCAGATGATGAAACTTATCGGTGCCGATCGAAGCTTTATTAGAGGTCCGTTTGTCGTCGAAGCCATGATGTACGGTTTCATTGCCGCGATTCTCACTACTATTTTAGGGATTACGTTGCTTATTGCGACCCAAGGTAAGTTAACGGAGGCCGGCGCAGCAATGAGCGGAACTGTCGAACTCGTCACTACTTATCTGCCGTTCGTGTTGCTGACCATGATTGCGCTCGGTGCTATCATCGGTATTGTTTCCTCGCTTCTTGCAACCCGACGTTATCTTAAAATATAAACTCACATTGTGTATTTGCAGTATTATAAAAAAAGTTTATAATATGCAAAAGGAAGCGTGCAGCTCTTGCTAAAGTAGCATACAGACACACAAGGAGAGTAATGCGACAGAGTGATCCTCGGTCATCCAGTCAAGAAGCAAGCGGTAGTGAACAGCCGGCTGAAGACCGGCGGTCCAGGGAGGTCGTCAAGACACGAAACAGGTTGGCTTTGAGCGCTGACGAACGGGGTATCGGCATGGACAGCCAAGGCCGTCCGCTGAACCCCGGAGACCCTGGCTATTATCGCGAGAGGTGAGACTTCTCCTTCCTCCTATGGCCTCTCGAAGGCCCCGGTACTCAACCCGGCGTTTCGCCCCTACGATATGGGGCATTTTTACATCCAGTAATATTGACAATTTATAATGCTTATGCTACGCTAAGTTTATATGAAACAGCGGTCCACCACACCAGTTTCCATTAAGGGTATTGTCACGAAAGCAGCACTCGTGACGAGCGCTATTATGATGGTGATGGCCGGTCCGCTGGGTATGCAGCCTAAAGTCTATGCGGATAAATACGACGATCAGATCCGCGCACTTCAACAGGAAATCGATCAGTACCAGGCGCAAGCCGGACAGTTGAATTCTCAGATTACGACGCTTCAGCAGGAAATAAAGGGCATTGATGATCAGAAGAATGTCATTCAGGCGCAGTTGAATCTTAGTCAGGCAAAACTGAACAAACTGCAGGACGAAATTGCTCAGACCGAACAGAAAATCAAAGACAATCAAAAAGCGCTCGGTAAAACTATCGCGGATCTTTATATCGACGCCAAGATTACTCCGCTTGAGATGATTGCCAGCAGTAAGAATATCGGCGACTATGTCGATAAGCAAGAATATCGGTCAGCCGTACAAGATCAGCTTTCTAAAAAAATCACTGTTATAAAAAAATTAAAAACAGATCTTGAGGGGCAAAAAACGGCTGTTCAGCGTACTATTGCCGATCAGACGAATGCACGCACTGCACTGGCAAATAAAGAGTCCGAACGTGGTTCGATTTTGGCGCAGACACAAGGGCAGCAAAGTGCTTACCAAAGAATTGCCAGCGACCGTGAGGCACAGAAACTCAAGGTGCAGCAGCAACAGCAGGCTGCCATCGAAGCGGCAATTCGTTCTGCCGGTGGCGGTGGAGCCGTCGTATTGCCTGGTACGTCCGGTGGTTACCCATGGAACGACTCCAACTGCTACGTTGACCAATACGCTTATTCCCATGGCGGTATCGACGGTAATGGAACGGATGGTATGGGTTATGGCTGTCGTCAATGTGTCAGCTATGTCGCGTGGCGTGTCTATAAGGAAACCGGCTACGCTCCTGCATACTGGGGGAACGCGTACGACTGGCCAGGAAGCGCACGTCGTGCTGGATTTACGGTCAGCACGACGCCTCGAGCGCACGCTGCCGGTGTCATTACGTCGGGTGGCAGCCCAGGTCACATCGTCTGGGTGGAAAGTGTTGATGTTGGTGCCGGTACGATGATCGTGAGTCAATATAATTATTACAATGCTGGCGGTCCTGGCTGGGGAAACTATAGTAAGATGCAGGTTCCCATTGGTACGTATCAGCAGTACGTCTACTTCTAAAAAAATGCTAATGCTATAGCGCGCCTCGCCCGAGGTGCGCTATACTTAATAGAAGCGTTTTATAAAGAGGGGAATTACAGTGGCAGATCAGAACTCTATGGCGGCTCGGCCAACCCGTGGCGGCATTTCAAAGGGAGTATTTTTTTCCAGTATTGCTATCGTGGCGGTAATTGGGTTTATTGCAGGTACCAGGGGTAATGAGCTTCTTGGGGCGGTCGGTCCATTGTTTGGTCTGAAGATCGAAACGGGCACGCTTGATCTTAGCTCAGTACAAAAAACGTACCAGCAGCTCAAGGCAAATTACGATGGTACGTTGGACACGCAAAAACTTATCGACGGTGCCAGCAAAGGCCTCGTAGCGGCTGCCGGCGACCAATATACGGTATTCATGGATGCGAAGGAATCTAAGGAGTTCGACGATGATCTCACTGGACAAATCGGCGGTGGTATTGGCGCGGAAATCGGCGTTCGTGATGGGAAACCGTCTATCATCCGAGTACTACCTAATAATCCGGCTGAAAAAGCAGGCCTTAAGGCCGGAGATGTGATTGCATTGGTGAACGATCAGTCGACGAATGGCTGGCAAGCAGACAAAACTGCTGCAGCTGTTCGCGGTGAAGCGGGTACGACGGTGAAGCTTGGAATACTCCGGGGAGCGGAGAGCAAGGAATTCACGGTAACGCGTGCGACAGTCAATAACCCAAGTGTTGAAAGCGCGGTGGAAAACGGTATCGGAACGTTGACAATCAGCCGTTTCGACGATGAAACCGGGTCACTTGCGGAAAAAGCAGCACAGAGCTTCAGGCAGCAAGGCGTAAAGGGCGTCATACTGGACCTCCGTGGCAACGGCGGTGGTTATCTGACTGCGGCTCAGGATGTCGCAGGACTGTGGCTTACTAATCAGACAGTCGTGTCAGAACGGACCAATGGCAAGGTAGTAGATGAATTGAAGTCGGGTGACAATGCACTTCTTGCGGGTATCCCGACCGTTGTACTGGTCAATGGTAGTAGTGCGAGCGCCAGCGAAATCGTAGCAGGGGCACTGCAGGACCATAAGGCGGCAACGCTGATAGGTGAAAAGACCTTCGGCAAAGGGACGGTGCAAAAACTACTTGATCTTGGCGGAGGCACAAAACTCAAGGTAACGGTTGCCAGGTGGTATACGCCAAACGGCAAGAACATTACAAAGGAAGGTATTTCTCCGGATAAAAACGTAGACCTTACCGCAGCCGATGCTGATGCTGGCAAAGACCCGCAGCTGGATGCTGCCAAAAAACAGCTCGGTCTGTAGCCGACCTTGTGCTTTTTTACTAATTTCAGTACTATAGAGGTAGTTATGGATACGAAGAAGAAGATCTTACTTGTAGAAGATGACACTGCGCTTGCTGCCGTGTATAAATCACGTCTTGAACTTGAAGGGTTCGAGATACGTGAAGTAAACAATGGGGAAGACGCTCTCTCTGCCGCCATTGAATTTAAACCTGATCTTGTATTGCTCGACGCGATGATGCCGAAAATCAGCGGATTTGATGTTTTGGACATCCTCCGCAACACCCCTGATACTGCCAATATTCGTGTCATTATGCTTACGGCATTGAGTCAACCGAAGGATAAAGAACGTGCCGAGGCTCTTGGCGTCGATGATTATCTCGTAAAATCCCAGGTAGTGATCGGTGATGTTGTCGAGCGGATCAGGCACCATCTCGGTATGAAATAACTTTCTGAACGTACTGTGTTATCGTAGGATTAGGCCATACTTTCATATATCATGGAGGAATCTATGAGGAAGAAAAAGAACGAAGAGCTTACTCGAAAAGAAGTAGAGGAGGCTGATAGTCCAGATAGCGATATCAGTCGCCGTGGTCATACTCGTACGGATGCCCGTGTGGTATCACCCATCGAGGGACCGCAGCCGCCTGTGACGCATCCCAAGGAATGAGTGTATGGTTTGTTGCCTGTCTTTTCGGTAGGCCGGAAGGCAGGCAGCTTCTAACATGTAATAAAAAACACCCCGATACGAGGTGCCTTTTACATGGCTATTTTTATTTTACGCTTACTTGGGTGCGAGGTACTGATTTACCTGTAAAGCGGCCTTTTTTGACTTTTGTGAAGTTGACGATACCATCCTTCGCAGCATGAATGGTGAAGTTTTTGCTCATAAAGGTACCATCGCCGGCAATCTTAGTACTTCCGGTCTGGCGTACGAGTACTTGGCCGGTTGTAACTTTCTGACCGCCAAAACGCTTAACACCGAGGCGCTGACCGGCGTTATTGTGGATGTTCTTACTAGAACCACCTGCTTTAACGTGTGACATTAATTAACTCCTTATAGTTTCTAAAACAATCTGTTCTATTGTACTCTGTAAGCGGTTATTCGTCAAGACTTAGACAGAACCAGTAGCTCGCGGGCAACAACCTGATCTTCGCGGTAATAAAGAAGATCGGCATTTCTAACATGATGAAGCGAACGACGTGTGTAGCCAAGTTGATCGAGTTGGGATGTAAGTTTTAAATGAGTGAAATGACCGGCCGCATCCCGCCATGCCGGAACGGCGATGCAAAGAGGCGTACCGGGGGCAAGCTGAGGGTGGATATTTTTTAAAAACGAACCAATTATATAATCACAGTTTTTTTGTACTTCTGCGAGTTTTGAAGGTGAAGGAGGGGCGCTGAAAGGTTGGCCCAGATAGGTTTCGCAGGCGACCGCGCCCAGCGGAGCAGTATGCTTGTTGATGAATTCGATCGCTGTCGCATCACCGACCCGTAAATCATACCACATGCTCTTCGGCCCCCCGTGAGAGGCATCGTATATCCGGCGCAGCCATTCGAGATTTTTCTCAGAGTAATCTATCATCTTTTCGCTAATGTCACTGCCGTAAACGTCGATCCCCATAAGCAGTGCTTCCTGGAGGAGTACTCCTGTACCACAAAAAGGATCCCATAAAGTGCCGAACTTTTTAGCACCCGATAAGTTCACGATTATCTGTGCGAGTTTCGGCGGAAGCATGCCCACGAAAGCATCCCGTTTTGGTCGTTCCTGATCGCGTTTTGTATACGCGGTAATATTTTGAGCACCGATACTCTCTGCTACAATCACACGACCATCGCGGGCACGCACTACCAAAAGTTCCACCTTGTTATCTGATAGACCAAGCTTGTTGTGGTGAGAGGTCGCGCTATTTAGGGATGTGTCGTTGTTGGGGATAAGCCGTAAGCTGGCATTTTTTTCTTTTAACTTATTTTTTAAAATGATGCCCGTTTTTTGAATGTCACGCGGAGAAACGTCAAAGCCGTAAGCGCTGATGCCGAGTGTTATTTTCCCTTCAATATGTTGCCACTCGTGAAGGTATTGCTTGACGATCTGCATACTGGTCTTTCGCCAGTCGCCCTTAGCGAGTTCTGCGACGACCCGGCCGGCTTTTTGGCTGCCGCCCAAACGATCAAGTGAAAAAGTATCGGTAGAAATGACAGCGCAGGTATCGGAAAACCATTTCGTATTGTCTGGCCCATAAAGAGATTCAAGCTCGGCCATGCCGAGTGCGGGTTGCCTGCCTAAAATCGCAATATACATGTCATTTAGTATATACTAGAGTCATGTCTTTTCGCGCATGGTTGAGCGTTATCACGTTTTTATTAATTGCTGTCATTATTTATTTCTCCCGTCATGAACTACTGCACGCATGGGAACTTTTGGGTCGGGTAGATATTTGGATATTACTCCTGCTCATCCCGGGGCAGATATTTGTTTATTTTGCCGGAGGTGAAATGATTTTTTCTTATCTTCGTGCCAAAGAATCGATCAAGAATGTCCCTAAGCGGACGCTTGTTCGTATGTCGCTCGAGATGAACTTCGTCAATCATTTGCTGCCGAGCGGTGGGGTAAGCGGCGTTTCGTACATGACATGGCGGCTGGGGAAGTTCGGCGTTTCATCCGGCCGGGCGACTATGGCGCAAGTGGTACGTTTCGCAGCCGGATTCGTCGCGTTTATCGCTCTTCTTGTCGTGGCGGTAATTGCCGTGACGATCGACGGTAATATCAATCGTTGGATCATTCTTATGAGCTGCGTTCTGGTCGGCATGACCGTGGCAGTGATATTCTCTGCGATTTATCTTTTAAGTAGTCAAAAAAGAATCCACTCATTTTCGGGATGGATCACACGCGTTGTAAATAAAATAGTGGCGCATGTGACGTTCGGACATCGTGTCCAGCTACTGAACGCTCAGAAAATGGATGAGTTTTTTAGCGAAATGCACCATGATTACGTTGCGCTTCGCCATGATAAGAAGATCCTTATAAAGCCTTTTTTATGGGGATTAGTATTTACACTTGCCGATGTTCTTCTTTTTCTTATTACGTTTTGGGCGCTCGGCTCACCGGTTAATCCGGCTCCTATCCTCATTGCTTACGGGCTTGCGACTATTGCAGGGTTCTTTGTCATAACTCCCGGTGGTGCTGGCGCGTACGAAGCGATCATGGTCGCATTTTTAGCTATCGCCGGGCTCGACAAAGGAACGGCTATCGCCGGAATTGTTTTAACCCGTGTCATTCTTCTTTTAGGAACGATTATTTTTGGCTATTTATTTTATCAGCACGCGATAATAAAGTATGGAAAACATTACGACGCCCCGATTCGCCGTTAGCGATTTTATTGCGCTGACCAACCAAACGCTTGAATATGCCTATCCAAGCGTCGAGGTAGAAGGTGAGGTCGCCAGTTTTAAGGTCAACCAAAATAAGTATGTTTTTTTTGACTTGAAGGACGCGGACGGTAGCATTGGATGTTTTATGACCGTTTGGCAGTTACGTATTCCGATTGAAGACGGCATGAAAGTTATCGTTACGGCTACGCCGAAGCTGACGCAGTGGGGCAAGTTTAGTCTTACCGTGCGGGCAGTCCGGCCGAGCGGCGAAGGCAGTCTGAAGAAAAGTTTTGAGCTGCTTAAGGCAAAATTGGAAAAAGAAGGTCTGTTTGCGGACGAACGCAAACGGCAGTTGCCGTACCTGCCGCAAAATGTAGCGGTGATTTCGAGTGTTCAAGCTGCAGGATACGCAGATTTTATGAAGATCGTTAACGACAGGTGGGGCGGTTTGAAATTTGCTGTTGCATCCGTACAGGTACAGGGCGCTGATGCCCCTGATCAGATGATCCGTGCGCTTCGTTATTTTAATTCGCACGAAGAACTGCCGGATGTTATCGTTATTGTTCGCGGAGGAGGAAGCGCAGATGATCTGAGCGCGTTTAACGACGAACAGCTTGTTCGCGAGATTGCTGCCAGCCGTGTTCCGACGCTTGTGGGTGTAGGGCACGAAACCGATACGAGCTTGGCTGACATGGTGGCGGACGTCCGTGCGGCGACGCCAAGTAATGCGGCGCACCTTTTAGTGCCGGATAGAAAAGAGGTTATTCGAGACATCAGACGAAGCGTGCGAGGACTTTTGCCACAGATAGAACGCACTATCGAGCAGAGGCGATCCGAACTGCAGGCTATCATTGAAGCCGCGTTCTTGTCTATACACCGACGTTACGAGCAAACGTATAATACGTTTGATGCGACGAAGCGGGTACTCGCTCAACTGAATCCTGACAACGTACTTGCACGGGGCTACGCGCTCATTCGCGGCTCGCTTTCGCCGGGCAGCATCATTGAAATAGAGAAGAGCAGTATACTGGTAAAAGCGGAGGTGAAAGATGTCACAGAAAAATGACGATATGAGCATAGCGAAAAAGACTGAAAAACTAAATGAACTCATTGCATGGTTTGAGAGCGATGAGTTTGAGCTGGAAAAAGCCCTTGCTATGTTTTCGCAGGCTGAAAAGATAGCGGCCGAAATCGAACATGACCTGCAGGCGTTAAAAAACGACATCGAAGTCGTTAAAGCAAGATTTGACGAGCTATAAGCGATGCTCTTTTTTTGGATCGCGGCGCCTATTGTCATGATATTCGGCTTCGTTGTATTTTGGGGTGCACCTTACGTACCCAGCAAAAAAAAGGAAATCGAGCAGGCTTTTACTGAGCTGTATCCACTTTCAGATAGGGATGTACTGGTGGATATAGGTTCCGGTGACGGTATCGTGCTACGCGCTGCTGCCAAAAAAGGTGCTCGCGCCGTGGGATATGAACTCAATCCGCTGCTCGTAGGTATTGCCCGCATGGTGTCACGTGGAGACCGCTTGGTTTCTGTCAAACTAGCCAATTTCTGGCGTGTACCGCTTCCGGACGATACCACCGTTGTTTACTCGTTTGGTGAATCGCGTGATATTCAGCGTATGGCCGAAAAGGTGGCGTGTGAAGCAGACCGGTTACAGCGCCAGCTGACGTTTATCAGCTATGCGTTCGAAGTGCCCGGCCAAAAACCGCAAAAGACGAGCGGTGCTTATTTTCTTTACGTATATAAACCTTTACAGACGAAAAAAGCGTAAGTATAATAACGCCATGAAGACTTTATCTCAACGTACATACGAGCAGGGTGGGGTGAGCGGCTCGCTAATTGCCATCATCGCGCTTGTCGTTCTTGTTCTCGCTTCGGGTTCGGCGGCTATCTGGGCGTATGTCAATTACAATGAACAAAAAACAAATGTCGATGGGAAGATCGACTTGGCCGTGGCTGAAGGTAAGAAAGCCCAGGCAGATGCTGATGAGGTTAAGTTCGCGGAACGCGAAAAAGAGCCGAATCGACAGTTTGTAGGACCCGACGATTACGGACGGGTGACGTTCGATTATCCAAAGACATGGAGCGTGTATGAGGCAAAGGATATTCGCCAAGGTGGTGATTACGAGGCATATCTTAACCCTATAACCGTACCGCCAGTAAGCGAGACCCAGCAGTACAGTCTTCGTGTAAGAATCGAGCAACGAGATTATGACCAGGTGGTAAAGACATATCAGGAGCTTGTCAAAAAGGGCAGCCTTCGTTCGAGCGCAACCAGTGCCAATGGAAACAACGGAACGCGTCTTGATGGTAATTTCACGAAAGATATTCGCGGTTCCGCCGTTATTTATAAAATTCGCGATAAAACCGTGACACTTCGTACGGATGCCGATACATTTAAGCCTGATTTTGAGAATATTATCAAGACACTCAACTTCAACCAGTAAAAACGGCAATAATAGTAGCACGTCATGCCAGTTCAAGGCAGGGTAACGTGCTACACTATATACAGTATGAAGGGGAGTAAGCATCTATTGGATGACGAAGCGGCTTTTGTAATAACTGCCGCGCACGAGATGAAAGCTCCTCTTTCGCTTATCCGCCAATTGGCGCTATCCCTTGAGCTGGGAGGAATCTCTTCTGATTCGTATGAGCGTATGGTACGCCAGATTGTGCTTGTCAGTGAGCGTGCATTGCGGCTTACTACCGACTTGTCGCGGACGTCACGGCTTGAGGATAGCCTGTTTGAGCTCGAACCGCTCAATCCGCAGCAAATCTGTGAAGAAGTGGCACACGAACTGGCTCCTCTATATAAGGCGAAAGACCGTGAAATTCGCGTGTCATCGCGCTATCGGCCCATATTAGCGGTGGCAAACAAGGATCTGCTTCGGAGAATACTTCTTAACTTCGGTGATAACGCACTCCATTACGCCGATTCTTCGATCCCGGTAGAGCTCTATGCGGGCATACGTAATCATGGTGCTAAGATTCGGCTTGGTGTTCGTGATTATGGCCCGGCGCTTCCGAATGACATGTGGCAGCGCCTGAAAAATACCATGGGGACGCACCATCAGCCGCTTCACACTCGGCCGCAAAGTAGCGGGCTCGGATTATATGTTGCCGGTCAGTTCGCTGGAGCGATGAATGGCTCTATTGGGACTGTGCGTCACCGAGACGGAGCAACATTTTACGTCGATATAATGGCATCGCGTCAGCTGAGTCTGCTATGACCAAAACACCGCACATACTGATCGTTGAAGATGACACGTGGCTTGCAGAGCAGTTTGTGAGAACGCTTACTAATTTGAAGCTGCGTGTAGAAACTGCGCCTCATGCTCTTATGGCCATGGATATGATCGATACGGATCCGCCTGCCGTGCTAGTTCTTGACGTATTATTGGCCGGTCCTAATGCATTCGCCTTGTTGCATGAACTTCAATCTCATAGCGATCTTGCCACCATTCCAGTTATTATTTGCACCAATAGTGCTGACCAGCTGGCCTCGGAAGATATTGAGGCGTATGGAGTGCGACAAGTGCTTGACAAGACAAAAATGACACCTGAGGATTTGGTTGCCGCGGTTAAGAAGGCATTATTATGAGTACGGTGCGGACACGGGCTATCGTACTGCGCCGAACAAATTACGGTGAGGCCGATAGGATTCTTCAGTTGCTGACGCCTGAAGGAAAACGAAGCGTCATGGCCCGTGGTGTACGGCGTGAAAAAAGTAAGCTGGCCGGCGGTATAGAATTGTTTGCCGTCAGCGATATCGTCATCAATGAGGGTAAAGGAGAACTTGGTATCCTGACATCGGCACGACTTATTCATTTTTATCGTCATATCTTAGAAGATTACGACTCCATGCAACTTGGATACGAGATGATCAAGCAAGTTGCCCGGGCAAGTGAAATGGTGGACGAGCCTGAGTGGTATGAAGTACTCTTGGAGCTGCTGATGGCCTTGGATGTACTTTCAATTCCGCGTCAGCTCATAGAAACGTGGTTTTACCTGCACTATGCGCGGCTGACAGGGCATGAACTGAGCCTGTATCATGATATAGACGGTAAGAAGCTGCTATCGGACTTACGATACGCATACGACATTTCTGAAAAGGGGTTACGGACAAGCGATCGGGGCGAGCTTACGAGTGATCATATTAAATTTTTACGACTTGCAGCGGCCAAGCCGTTGAAATCGATAATACAGATAGGTGGAATCGGGCATATTCTTCCGGATTGCTGGATGGTGGCGCGCCAGCACGCGGCTATTTAGGGCATATACGAAAACAGGCCCACCCCGGAGACGAATAGTCGTCATCCGGGGTGGGCCACCACCTAGGCGCTTAGGGGCACCCTTTGCCTTGGGATCATCTTGCCAAGCTCGTCATGAGCACGCTTCGCGACTGCGATGAGCATGTCCAGGTCATCGGCATCGGATGCAAGCCGCACCTTTAGCATGCTCGCTTTTTTAAACCACATGAGGGCGATGTAAGCTTCGCCCCGATTCAAAAAGCAGAGTCCGGCGACATAGAACACCCGGTACTTCAGAAGAGGATTGTCCTGCGCTTCGCCGAAAGCGTTTTTCAGGGCGTTCATTGCACTCGCGAGGCTGTTGCCGATTCGTCGGTGGGCGAGAAAGTATGCGACAACACACCAATACATCGTGCACTGGGTCTTGTCACACTGTGCAAGCCCTACCTTTTCCAGCTGAAGCGTATAGAGCTGAGTGGAGCTCGGTGACAGACGCTCACGTAAGGCTTCACTGAGCAGCTCGTGATTCGTTCCGAAAAAATCCTTGGGATACATGATAAGGTTCAACCTTTTCGTCGAGGCGGTACAAGATAATTATACCATTCAAGCAAAATTACTCAATTGTCATAAAATAAAAAGTCATATTTGTATATGAGTAAGCTCCATCCGTGTTTTGTGGGTATCTGTTATAATATATCCAATATGCAGGAAAAAAAGATCCAACTTGAAGATATTGTCAGTTTTGCAAAACGTCGGGGTTTCGTGTACCCCGGTAGTGATATTTATGGCGGTGAAGCAGGACTATATGACTTTGGTCCGAACGGCGTGGAATTACTGAACAACATCAAGAAAGCCTGGTGGAAGGCGAATGTCTATGAACGTGACGATTTCGTAGGGATCGACTCGGCCATGTTCAAACACCCGCGGGTCTGGGAGGCAAGCGGTCATGTAGGCGGTTTTTCTGATCCGCTTGCCGAGTGCCGCAACTGTCATCATCGTATTCGAGTGGATAAAGAGCTGAATATACTCGGCGTTGAAGCAGACGAAAAACTTAATGAAGAACAGATTAATAAGCTTTTCGACGAGCATCGTGATGAAATAAAATGCCCGGTATGCGGACACAAGGACTTTACTGCCGCAAAAGGTTTTAACCTGCTGGTAAAATCGAATCTCGGTGACTTTACCGGTGAGGGTAAACGACCGGTGTATCTACCAGGTGAAGCCTGCCAGGGAATCTATCTTAATTTCAAAAATGTGGTCGACACTATGCCGGTAAAAATTCCCTTCGGTATCGCGCAGATCGGCAAAGCATTTCGCAACGAAATCAGTCCGCGTAACTTTTTATTCCGTACCCGCGAACTCGAGCAGGCTGATACGCAGTATTTTGTTGCACCTCACAAAAACAAGGAAGCGTTCGAGCACATAAAGCAACGTCGCTGGGACTGGTATGTGAATGATCTCGGTATTAAGCAGGAGAATCTCAAGTGGCACCAGCACGAAAATCTGGTCTTCTATGCTTCCGACGCCTGGGATATCGAATATAACTATCCGTCACTCGGTTTTGACGAGGTCGAAGGGGTTCATGACCGGACCGATTATGATCTCACGCAACATATGAAGTTTTCGGGTGTTGATCTGCGCTACCATGACCCGGTAACAAATGAAAAATACATTCCATGGATCCTTGAGACCTCAATGGGTATGGGTCGCTGTTTCCTGGCGGTTCTTGCCGATGCCTACACGGTAGAAACATTGCCTAGCGGTGAAACCCGCACTGTCTTAAAGCTTAAACCGGAGCTTGCACCGGTAAAATATGCCGTATCACCTCTTCTTAAAAACAAACCCGAACTGGTTGAAAAGGCGCGAGAGGTCTTTATGGCTCTTAAGAAGAAGCATGGCAATGTCATGTGGGACGATAATGGTAATATCGGTAAGCGATATCGTCGCCAGGACGAAATAGGGACACCGTACTGCGTTGTCATTGACTTTGATACGCTAGAGGATGATACGGTAACTATTCGTGATCGTGATACCACCGAGCAAGTTCGAGAAAAGATAACTACGCTTTTAGCTCGATAACACGGGGCATCCATATGTGTTTTTTGCTGTCAAACTTATTCAGTAGGAAAGTGTATCGGGTAATTCCCGTACTTCAATAACATAGCTCCCATAAAGAGGTTGGCGCAGCGTCCGACGCTCCTCTTGTGTAGCCAGACGAACATAGAATTCGTATCTTTTGTAAGGATCCCACCCTTTATCGATGAGAACTTTGCGTGCCAACTCTGGAAATACCTGCTGAAAATCGACAAAGCGCTCACCTAATAATTGTTCTTTGGCTTTATTAAGATCGCGATAAGGATTTCGTTCGAAGTTTGACATACCAGAGCCTTATTTAAAAGTGTATATAAAATACCATGTATAAATAATTTATGCAATAGCTACTCATGGTATTATGAACATATGCTTATTCTTCTTGCACCGTCAAAAACCATGGATTTCAACACGCCATTACCTTATGCGATTCCTGAGCAACAACCGTTATTTATTGATAAAAGCACGATAATCGCACAGATGCTGCGTGACATGAGTGAGGATGAGATAGCCACGCTTATGAAAATTAGCCCTGTACTCGTAGGCAAGGTTCGACATATGTACGCAACGTGGCAGTCAAAAGGGAAGAAGCCGGCGCTTTACACGTATGTAGGTGATGTATTCAAGGGGATGAAGGCAAACGAAATGCCAAAAGCGTCGGCCGACTGGGCAGAAGAACACCTTCTCATTATGAGTGGACTGTATGGTATCGTACGTCCTTTCGATCGCATCTCACCGTATCGACTGGAGATGAAGGCAAATGTAGAAGTAAACGGTATGAAGAACCTGTATGATTTTTGGGGCAGCGAGTTGGCAAGGTATGTTGAGACACATGCTGATGGTATCGTATTCAATCTCAGCTCGGACGAATATGCCAACGTTGTCACGCGTAACCTATCCAACAATATCAGGGTCATCTTTCCGGTATTTTACGATGAACGACCTAACGGGGTGGGGAGGGCACCTATTTATAACAAAATGATGCGTGGTGTCGTGGCCCGTTGGATGATAGACCGTAGAGCGGAGAGGCCGGAGGATCTAAAGGATTTTTCAATGCATGGCTATACGTATGATCCGTCACGAAGCACTCCCGATATGCCGGCTTTTTACAGAGACAAGATGACGCCTCTCATATTTTGACAGTGGTATACTGAATACATGAAAGCTATATGGAATGGTGTCATTGTCGCCGAAGCACCCAAAGAAGAACTCATTCGTATCGAGGGAAATTGGTATTTCCCACCGAATTCATTAAAGCGGGATTATTTCAAAGAAAGTGACCACAGAACCATTTGCCATTGGAAGGGCGAGGCGTACTACAACGACGTAATAGTTGACGGAAGAGTAAATGACTTCGGTGCCTGGTATTATCCGCAGCCGAAAGAGGGCTCGGTAGAACGTGTCGGTAAAGATTTTACCGATTACGTTGCCTTTTGGAACGGTATCGAGATAGTGACGTAGCGCTTGAACACACATATAATATGTGTAACTATAATACGTATGAATTTGAGAGGTGGTGAAGCGTGAGCATCGTGCCTCATTTGGTCGTGGCAAGTCGGACAAGGAAGAGTCGAAAGATGACGAGTATGACGACTCGACCGAACGCGACGGGTAGCCCGTCTTCGCTTCCGGATTCTAAAGCGATCAGCCGTTCGTGCACACAAATGGCTGATCGCTCTTTTTTATGTAAAAAGTCGTATGTACCTCTGGTGTGTATATTGCACTTGCAAAAATGACGCCTTATAATAGAGGTATCTCTTAGCGGAGGTCGTGTAACGAAATGGAGGACGAAGAAGTTATGGAAAACGATATGTTAAATGTAACTGCTCCTAAGTCTCAACAGAAGGTTTCACCCTATGAATTGCTGCTACGTCAGAACAAAAAGCTGGGTAGATTTGCAACCGCAGCATTCCGAGAAGTCCGCACGGTATTGCACCAAGAAATACCGCTCCCTTCAAAGGAACAATTTTTACAGTCATTAACTCTTACGCCGCGTACGAAGTTTACGCAAGATAGCAAAAAAATCGATCAACTAAAACGTGAGGTCCGTAAGTCTCACGAGGTGCTTGCAAGTGCAAGAACCGTTTTTCCAATGAAACTGTTCCCGGACAGGGTCATCCTAGACAGAACAAAAATCACAATTGTGCGCCGTGACTTCTTTTGGTCATCGAACGTGGTCAGCATTCGCATAGAAGACATCTTGAACGTTGCGTGCGGCACCGGGCCACTATTCGGATCGATATCTATTTCAAGCCGTGTCATGAACTCGATCGACCACTTCGAGATAAGCTTCTTATGGCGAAACGATGCTATTCAGCTTAAAAACCTGATCCAGGGTTATGTAATCGCAAAACACAACAAAATCAACACCACTGAACTATCGCGAAAGGAGCTTATAGAAACGATATCTGAGCTTGGTCACGATTCCGATACGCGGTAGTATACTGGAGAAATGATAGTATATTATACCGATGGAAGCTGTAGTCCTAATCCTGGGCCGGGCGGATTTGCTGTTATCAAAGATAAACAACCCGTAGTGCTTGGCCATGATAAGGATTCGACCAATATTCGCATGGAAGGCAAGGCGATCATAGCTGCTATTACACATGCAAACGGAGAACATTGTGAAATCTATACCGATAGCGAATTTTGGATCAACGTTATCACAAAATGGTCGCTTGCCTGGGAAAAGAATGGCTGGAAGAAAAAAGGCGGTGAAATCAAGAATCTCGATCTGGTACAAGAAGTTTGTCCGCTGTATCGGAACTCAAAGGCAACTCTTGTATGGGTGCGCGGTCATAACAATGACGAAGGTAATGAGCTCGCTGATAGCTGGGCAAACACGGCCCGCATAAAAAGAATCAATGGAGTTGACCTGGATTTTTCCAAACTATAAGCGGATAATAAGCTTATAACGTAACAGGAGGAGCCATAGTGGAAGTCGTTATTAACTGGTGGGGAGTAATTATTGCAACGGTATCGACGATGGTAGTGGGGTCGATCTGGTATACGCCACGTGTCTTTGGTAACACATGGATGACCCTGATCGGCAAAAAACCAAAGGATCTCCAAAAGGGTGGTGCGCTACGTCCCATTCTTATCACGCTGGTTGTCAGCTTCATAACCGCGTATGTACTCGCCCATGTTAGCTTTTTAAGTCACGATTTCTTCAAAAATTCATGGTTTCAAGATGCAATAGCCACTGCTTTTTGGACATGGCTCGGGTTCACGGCGGCTCGCTTTATCACCCATGATGTCTTTGAGCACCGTCCGTGGCAGCTTACCCTCATGAATATCGGGCACGAACTCGTGACGTTTTTAGTAATGGGCGCGATTATTGGCTGGCTTCATCCATAATATTAAACAGGAAGGACAAAAATGACAGAACCTGATTTTACAGGACTTAAAGCGCTTTATTTCAACGGAACACTCAAAAAATCGCCGGAAATAAGTAATACCGAAGGGCTGCTCCGTGCGAGTATGGAGCTCATGGAGAAGCATGGCGTTAAGACCGAACTCATCCGTACGATCGACTACGATATTGCGACGGGCGTACAGCCGGACATGCGTGAGCATGGCTGGAAAACGGACGCATGGCCAGAAATATATAAAAAAGTGCAGGCGGCCGATATATTGGTGGTCTGCGGCCCGATCTGGCTAGGTGACAATAGTTCTCAAACCAAAAAGCTCATCGAGCGGCTCTATGCAAACTCAGGAGAGTTCAACGAGAAGGGGCAGTACGCTTATTATGGCAAGGTCGGCGGCGCGATTATTACTGGTAACGAGGATGGCCTTAAACATTGTGCAATGAATGTGCTGTATAGTTTACAACATATCGGATGCATGATTCCGCCTCAGGCAGATGCCGGATGGATAGGCGAAGTCGGTCCTGGCCCAAGTTATCTTGACAAGGGTTCCGGGGGCCCGGAAAATGATTTTACGAACCGTAATGTCACTTTTATGACCTACAACCTCATGCACATGGCAAAAATGCTAAAAGATGCCGGCGGGGTGCCGGCATACGGCAACGAGGCGACACAGTGGAAAAAAGGTGATCATTTTGGATTCGATAATCCGGAATACAGGTAGTATGAGAGAAATTGAGATCAAGATACGGTTGCAAAACAAAGAACGGTTTTTAAAAAAGATAGCGGAGCAGGGTGTCGTGCTTTCTTCACCCGCTACACAGCGCGATCAGGTATTTAGCGTTCCCGGCGTTGACGGAGCTGCCAAGAACGATGCTCCGTGGCTGCGTATTCGAACGGAAACGAAGGATGGTGTGATCAGTCGCATATTTACGCTAAAAAAGTCAGTCACGAATCAAATGGACAGTATAGAACACGAGACGGAGATTACAGATAGCAACGAACTTGCAAAAATTATCGATCATCTTGGCTTTGTGCCTTACTCGGACACGACGAAGACACGACAAAAGGCTCGTTATGGAGATATCGAGCTATGTGTTGATCAGGTGGAAGGGCTAGGTGACTTCGCGGAGGCGGAAAAACTCACCGAGGAAAATGCGGATTACGAAGCGGTCAGTGGTGAATTATGGCGTCTGCTGGAAAGTTTTGGTGCTACCCGTGCTGATCATATTACCGACGGGTACGATGTTCTTATGCGAAAAAAGCAAGGCCTAAAAGGATAACGTGCTATAATAAAAAAGTAAACAACTAAATATCAAGAGCGCGACGAGGGACTGGCCCTATGACTCGCCGGCAACCAGCAAATATGCAAGGTGCCAATTCCAGCCTGAATTATCAGGAAAGATATGATTCTTGCAAAAAAGAACTCCTTTCCTCATGTTTCGGCTGAAGAAAGGAGTTCTTTATGTCAAAACCTAACTTTTATCGCACGGCAGAAAGCGTATCACCAAAACATCCTGACAAACTGTGTGATCAGATATCTGACGCCATTTTAGACGCCCATTTGGAAGAAGATCCATATGCACGCGTGGCAGTGGATGTCGCGGGTGGCCATGGTGTCGTTTTTGTGACGGGTGAGGTGACAAGCAGGGCAAAGAAAGTCGATGTCACCGACATCGTAAAAAGAATTGCCGGCGACGTAAAAGTATATGAGCACGTTGCCGCGCAATCCAGCGAAATCGCTCAAGGTGTTGATACAGGAGGTGCCGGCGACCAGGGAATCATGATCGGCTACGCGACTAGTGAAACGCCGGAGATGCTTCCGCTTGAAGTGGTGTTGTCGCGCCGTCTCAATGAATATCTCTATGCTATTTGGCCTTATGATGGTAAAACGCAGATCACTTTAAAAGATGACGTCATCGTTTCGGCTGTCGCCAGTTTTCAGCACGCGCCCTCCCAGCGCTTAAAAGAGGCTGTCAAGGTGTGGCTTGACGGCTATGAGGTACAAAAGGGTGTCGTTATTCATGCCAATCCAAGCGGTGACTGGGATCAGGGCGGGTTTGACGCTGACGCAGGATTGACCGGCCGAAAGCTGATCGTCGATAATTACGGTCCTCGCATTTCTATCGGCGGCGGGGCGTTCAGCGGTAAAGACGCTACTAAGGTCGACCGCTCGGCGGCATACATGGCACGTAAAGTAGCGGTAGAATATCTTAAGAACCGTCGGGCAAAGGAAGTATTTGTTCGGCTGGCGTATGCGATCGGTGTCGCGGAGCCGCTTGAGGCCAGCGTTATTATAGACGGAGTGCATGAGCAGATAAGCGGCTATGATTTGACACCGAACGGTATCATAAAAGAACTCGACCTCAGAAAGCCGCAATTTGAAAAGACAGCTCGCTACGGACATTTCGGTCATAAATTCACCTGGGAAGCGTAGCATTTTCGGTGGTCGTCGGCTACAATAAAAACAATCTTAAAATCTTAAAACTAGAAAAGCGAGGATATGGAGACAAACACCCCAACGACCACTGATATTTTTTTGTGGGCCAATAACACCGACGGTATTAAAAATGAACTAGATGTTGAATTCTTTTTATTCAATAAAAACTATACGCCGTATAGCACGCATTTCGCCAGTGATCTGAATACGCAGATTAAACCACTTTTTCTGTTCGATCTTATCAACTTTGTGAATATGGGCGCAGGGACCGGGCTTTCGGTGCGTGATTACGAGCTTTCCGAAGGCGAGGAAAATACGCTTCTTCGTACCGATTTAGCTAAGGTGGGTAGGGCTGAAACGTTACTGCACATCATTGAAAAAGAGCGGCATGATATTGTTGAATTTTCGCAGGAAGAACATGAATTCAAACGAATCAAGGGAATCGTTGCCCGGTTCACGCATAAGAATGATCCAAAGAAAGCATTCTATGTCATTAAGGCGATTTCTCAGGGAAGTGTGCTGCAGGGCGCAACGAGCTGGGAATTTCGTGACGGCAAGTTCGGTGCCTTCCAGGCAGATGTCGGGCTTAAGATGCCTACGGATAACCAGGTGATGATTATCGACCAGGATATTTTCGTCTTTAACCAAAGCAAGTTTGAAAAGTTATTCAATTATGATTATAAAAAACAGGCACTTGCCGATAAAAAAGTCGAGGAAATTGAAAAGCAGTTCAAACTGAGCTTTCCTGACGGGCTCGATCTTCAGACGCTTGTTCGTGACCGTAAGAAAATAGTGAACAAGCTACAAAAAATGGAAATCGGTGCAATTACCCAGGAGCAGGCAATTACCTATGCGGATGACATGCAACTCGAGCTGATGACGGATGATGCTGGCGCGATTATTATCATGGACGGTAACGACCTCGATACATTCGTAAATCTTATTAATGAAGATTATATAACAAGTGAAATCACCGGCAAACGCTACGAGATAAAAAGTAAAAAACTTCTGGATGAACCAGAAGGTGAGCCGCCTAGAGGGTAGATACGGCATGTGTAATACCAGATTTCGGAATAGTACCATCATTACCATACGATGTGTAGAATCAGATCTGCTATACTGGAAGTAATGAATCAGGGGTTAGCACTCGAAATTATGCTTTCGGGAGAAAGCGTGCTTTTAACCGGGCCGGCAGGTGCGGGTAAAACATATGTATTGAATCAGTTCATACGTCATGCAAAGAGCGAGGGTAAGCATGTTTCCGTGACGGCTACGACTGGTCTTGCAGCCACGCATTTAGGTGGGACGACTATTCATAGTTGGTCGGGTATCGGTGTTTCAGATTTTCTTCCGCAAGGATTCGCCGAGCATATCGCAAAAGGAAGACGCGAAATTATTGAAAAAACCGACGTTCTTATCATCGATGAGATCTCGATGCTGCACGATTACCGCCTTGATATGGTCGACGAGGCCTGCAGGTTAGTCCGACGAAAAGATGAACCGTTCGGCGGTATTCAGATTATCATGAGTGGTGACTTTTTTCAGCTACCACCGATTAATCGGGGCGAAGGCAGAAGCGGAGGTTTTGTTGTAAGTAGCCAGGTGTGGCAAGAGCTCGACCCTACAATCTGTTATCTTGAAGAGCAGCACAGGCAAGACGATGAAGTACTTCTCGATATTTTAAATGCGCTGCGAGGCGGTGCTATACGCCGCCATCATGCCGAGAAATTATTATCTCGTGTCGATGAGCAACCGCCAGAAGACCTTATTTTAACTGAGCTCCACACTGTCAATCTTGATGTAGACGCCCTTAACGAAACGAAACTTGAACAACTCTCAGGTGACGAACTTTTTTATACGCAGACGACCACCGGTGCCGCTAATTATGTGGAAAATTTACAACGATCGGTTCTGGCACCGGAGGTGCTACGCCTTAAAAAGGGCGCGCTTGTCATGGCTGTAAAAAATGCACCGGATCGTAAGTATGCTAACGGCAGCATTGGTACGGTAGTGGATTTTGAACCGGCTACAGAGTACCCGATAGTCGAATTCAGGAACGGTAAGACAATTACCATGATGCCCGATACGTGGGAGCTAAGAGACGGAGATAAAAAGCGTGCCAGCATTACTCAGATTCCGCTCCGGCTTGCATGGGCGATTACGGTACACAAAAGTCAAGGGATGACTCTCGATGCGGCACGAATAGATCTTCGAAAAGCATTTGTCGAAGGTATGGGGTATGTTGCCTTGAGCCGAGTAAAAAACTTAGACAATCTGTACCTTACGGGTATTAATCGTATGGCACTCTCCGTGAGTTCGGATGCTCAGGACATCGATGGATTACTACGCACCCGCGCAGCGCAGGATGTGAAAAAGTTTGCGCATCTAAAAGAAAAGGCACAAATCAGAAAAGATGCTCCGCCTAAGAAAGTTACGGCCAATACAGGATGGGCGGAAAAAATCGAAAAAATGAGAGAAACATACCCAAATGCGTACCGACCTTGGCAGACGGATGATGACGTACTGTTGAAGCAGGAATTTCAGAACGGGGCTTCTATACAGGAGCTCAGCAGGAAACTTGGCCGACACGAGGGGAGTATCACGATGCGGCTTCAGAAACATTTTGGTGAAGACGTAGTGGCAGTCTAACCAATAACGAGTATAATAGGGCAGATGACAACCGCTTCACACCATGGCTGGGAACTGCCTAAAAAAGATACGCTCTTTACGTATGCCTCGGCGCTTACGTTGGTACGAACCATTCTTGCGGTTATTTTTGCCGTTTTCGCCGCGATAGAAGGTAGTCAGTGGCTACTGCTTGCAGCATTACTGTGTTATTGGATCGGCGATATATTTGATGGAATTATTGCCCGTTTGCTCAGGCAAGAAATGCGCAGCGGTGCCGTATTCGACATTATGGCCGATCGTCTCTGTGTATCACTGATCTATCTTATTTATGGATGGATGCATCCGGATATGCTATGGCCGATCGGATTATATCTTTTTGAATTCATGTTTATAGATGGCTTCTTGTCATTGACATTCTTGTTTTGGCCGCTGCTTAGCCCTAATTATTTCTTTTTAGTGGACAAGCGGATATTCATGCTAAATTGGTCTCCGCTCGGAAAGGTGGCGAATTCGTCCTTTTTCCTTTTTGCAACCGTACTGCTGGCGACACCTTGGGTGAGTGCGGCAATCGCTACTGCCGTCATAGGCGTCAAGCTGTATTCGTTGCGTCGTTTGTACGCTATCGGTTTTCCTGTTTTGCCCGCTTCAAAGTAGGGGCAAGATTGCTTTTCAGTTCTACCACTTTAATCGTTCCATCGCACACAAAATTATTACCGAGCGTCTGTCCTCTGAACGTAAAGGGTTCGCCTGCGTTGAGCGTATCGATGGAGCGTACGTGATGTACGCTGGAGAGATCACCGATAATAAGATCGCGTTCCTTGTTGGTATCCGTATCATTTTTATGAGTCAGCTGACCTGAACGCCAGCGAATTCCAATCGGTCCAGTATCGTCAATCGCCGCACCGATCCAGATTGTTTTTTCTGGGTGAAACAGATGTTTCAGGTGTTTGTACCAGAAGCTGAAATGTGGGGGGTGATCTTTTGTTGTATCTTCGGGAATCTGTAATCTCCAAAAGCGGACATGATGTCGTGAACGTGCGCTCATTTTATGGTTCGCAGGTTTTTGAAAACCAATATCAAACGGTTGGTCAAATAAATATAAATTACTGAACGGAGCAGTGGGGTAGGGTTGATTAAAGATAATAGAATACGCTTCTTTTATGCTATTTCTTAGCGACGCCTTGTCCGCCTTGAACCATCCAGCTTTTTCCATCGCTTTGATGAACTGTTTTTCACTTCGGGCAGCTACGGCGATATTGACCGGGTCGGCCGGCCATCCGTCCGGCGTTGTCACATAGAGCGGAATATGATTAGGTTTAATAAAAATACGTAGTAAGCGTATGAGCGTTGGAATGCCGACATAGGCAAAAAAGAGGTAGATGATAAGAATTAGTACGATGGCGGGAAGACGGGAATGCGCGTAAGGATAAAGAAGGGCGACGATCCATACTAAACTGACGCCGAATAGCAATATAATGAGCCGCCAGAGACTTCGAAAAAGAAAGCCCAACATATCCACCCATTATACAGTAAGATTCGGATGATATAATACGTATATATGACTGCATCAAAACCGCGGCTGACATTTCCAAAGAAATTCTTATGGGGAGCGGCCACCAGCGCGCATCAGGTAGAGGGGAACACACACAATCAATGGTCGGTGTGGGAACTTGAAAATGCTAAATCGAAGGCTGCTCAGGCAAAATTTCAGTTTGAAGACCTTGATAATTGGAAGGCCATCGAGGTAGAGGCAAAAGATCCGCATAATTATGTCTCTGGGCGCGGGGTAGATCACTACAGTTTGTACGAGGAGGACTTTGACCTGCTGCAAAAGATGCACATGAATGCTTTTCGGTTCAGTATTGAATGGTCACGCGTAGAGCCTGAAGAAGGTGCCTGGAACGCCGAGGCGGTGGAGCATTATAAATCCTACGCAGCGAACCTTAAAAAGCGCGGTATCGAACCTATTGTCACGCTATTTCATTTTACGTTGCCCGTCTGGTTCGCTGCGCGAGGCGGGTTTGAACATCGGAGTAACGTCGCTTATTTTGTGCGCTTTGCCGAAAGGATCATTCAAGAATTGGGCACCCATGTGCGTTTTGTCATTACACTAAATGAGCCTGAAATCTACGCCGGCGAGAGTTATTACGCCGGAAACTGGCCGCCTAACCGAACGAAAAAAGTAACTTTTTGGCGTGTGCTTCGCAATCTCGCATATGCGCACAATCAGGCGGCAAAAGCCATTCATAAACTCAATCGCCGTTATAAAGTATCTATCGCAAAAAATTCAGCGTATTTTTATGCAGGCGACGATGCATGGCTAAGTCGAAAGTCAACGGACCTGTTTCAGTATTTTCAGGATGATTACTTTCTTAAAAAAACAGTCAAGACATGTGATTTCTTGGGTGTTAATTATTATTTCAGCAACCGGGTATACGGATATCGTACCCACAATCCCGACGTGCGGGTGAGTGATCTGGGCTGGGATCTTAGTCCGGCAAATATACAGCACGCTCTTGAACGGCTCGATGAAAAGTATCATTTGCCCATACTGATTACTGAAAACGGTGTAGCGGATGACAACGACGAACATCGTCAGTGGTGGATAACGCAGACACTGCTCGGTATGCAAAAAGCAATGGATAACGGCGTGAGACTCGAGGGCTACCTTCACTGGAGTTTACTTGATAATTTTGAATGGGATAAAGGATTTTGGCCGCATTTCGGTCTTGCAAGTGTGGACCGAAAAACAAAAGCCCGAACACTGCGGCCAAGCGCACTCTGGTTCGGTAAAATAATCAAACACTTGCGGGAAAAGCAGCCATGAGCAAGCCGAAGATCGTGGTAATCGGAGGGGGAACAGGCAGCTTCACCTTATTGAATTCCTTAAAAAATCACACTAAGGACCTCACGGCCATTGTGAATATGGCGGATGACGGTGGGAGTACCGGTGTGCTTCGTGATGAACTTGGTGCGTTGCCACCCGGAGATATACGGCAATGCCTGGTGGCATTAAGCGACTCAAGCAAGACTCGCGACCTTTTTAATTACCGTTTCGAGGAAGGCACGTTCAAGGGGCATGCCTTCGGTAATATCCTCCTGAGCGCACTCGAGAAAATGACAGGTAGTTTTGCCGAGGCTGTCGAAACAGCGTCGGAGATTCTTAGAATAAACGGTACGGTTATTCCGGCTACCCTGGATAACATTCGTTTAAAAATGGAGTGGGCAGATAAAAGCGTCATCTTAAATGGTGAGCGGGTCATAGATGCTGAGTCGTTTCGACATGACCCCCGCAAAGCCCGTCTCTCGTTGGTGCCTGGTGCTACGCCGAATCCTGACGCGCTGGCGGCATTAAACAGCGCCGATCTCATCGTTATTGCTCCCGGTGATCTTTATACCTCTCTGGGGCCGTTGCTCATCATCGATGGTATAGGCGATGTATTATGTGCCGCCAAGGCCCCAAAGCTGTATGTAGTTAATTTAGTGACAAAACAAGGACAGACCGAACATTTCACGGTGAGCGATCACGCTGACGAAATCGAACGGTTTGTAGGGTGCCATTTTTTGGACTACGTTCTTTTTAACGACCAAAAACCCGATCGCGCATTAGCTGCACGATACAAGGCCGAAGGTGCTTTTTTGGTCAAGCCCGATATAGAGACGCTTGATAAAAAGTTATATAAGGGTATTGCGGGACAGTTCCTCAGTCCTGTAGCCACGAAGCACGGAGCCGAGGTAGGCACACTTCCGGTCACTCGTTCACTTATTCGTCATGATGCCGAAGCTGTGGCGCGTGCTATTATGAAGGCATACTATGCACTCTAAGGTGAGCTTCGATCCAAAACAGACTTTTTTTGTCCTTGATTTTGACAGAACTATTGCTAACACCGATAAGTTTCATGAAATACTAGAGGAAACGATAGGGGAGAAGACGACTATCTCCGTCGACTTCTTGCATCACGCAAGGTTTCAGGCCGAGGCTGCTGGGCTTTCATTCGACACTATACAGTACCTTCGCGACTATTTGAAGGACACCGAAAGCGACTTGTCATGGCCCGACATCCAGCGCAGCTTTATAGCAAAAGCACAAAGCGAAGATATGCTTGAGCCGGGCGCGCGCGCGTTACTGGCCGCTCTGGAAAAAAGCAGTATACGTTATGGCATCATGACATACGGAGGTGAGGCGTGGCAGTTGGCAAAGATAGAGGCCGCGAATCTTTCAGGGGTCCCACGACTTGTTACCCGTTTGCAGCAAAAGGGGATTATTCTTACTGAATGGAAGCAATCAACCGGCGACTTCCTGATCCCACCGCTTCTCACGAAGGAATTTGAGCCTGTGCTGGTTCGAACGATCGTTTTTCTTGATGACAAGGCGGTCAGTTTTAAAGATATTCCCGAAGGTGTCATAGGGATACGCATCCGCCCGCCCGAGGGTATAAAACTTGAAGCGCAAAAAGGCACGGTACCCGATGGAGTCATAGAGGTGGATGGTATACCTGGTGCACTCCAGGTTCTTTTTGAAGTCGATAAATCATGATATAGCAATTGACAAAACATAAGCTATATGCTAAATTAAAGTAGTTATGGTAAAGAAAACAAACACCAACAAAGTACAGGAAACAAGCGCTGTCGTCGTAAGCTCAACGATGACCCAGGACCTTAAGAACGCTGTTCTTATCGTTTCTGTGGTTTTAAACCTCGTTATCTTTACGATGTGGATTGCCCTCCAGCTGACCAGCCGGTACGATCTCCAACTTGCAAGCTTTCTTCTTAACCGTTAGTCGGAGTAGCTCGCTACTAATACCACGGTGGATAACCGTGGTATTTTAGTACCTCTGTAAAATTAACCCTTTTCCACAGTATTGTGGAAAACATTAAGTACTATTTTAATTTTTGGAAAAATAGGGGTTGCCGTGGGTAATCGTGGGTATTATAGTAAGTCCAGTGGAAAGAAGTGGGTAAACCACCAAAAAACAAACACCACTATGTCATTAAAAAATAACCACCAGAAAGCCGAAGGCACAGGCACTCAGCATGGATTATTTCGAAAGGAAGCTTGACGACAAGCGTCGGTTAACAATACCGACAGAACTTCGAAATGAATTTGCAAGCGGGGTAGTGCTGACTCGTGGATTTGGTCAGTATCTTCATATGTATCCACAGACCGTGTGGGATCGTGAAGTCGAACCTGCACTGGGCGGCAGCATTCTCGATGAGAAAACAGCTGATCTGAATGTGCGTTTTCGCCGTGGTAAGACGAATGCCGAACTCGACCAAAAACAGGGTCGGGTAACGGTTGAGCAACATCTGCTTGACTATGCAGGAATCACACGCGAACTGGTGGCGGTACGGGCGGGCGCCTACTGGCGTATTCTGCGTCCGGATGCCGACATTTGATTAATGGTTACTGGCTCTTTAAAAAATCGAACAAGATAGTAAAGAAAACTCTTCGAGATCAGCTATCTGACAGTGGGGGTGGAAAATCGCGGCACCACAATAAAAAATGCTGCTAGTACCTTCCTTAAACACAACACCTCCCAAAAAACTCCACCTCACACACATAAGTCTCTCAACCAAATGCTAGGGTATGAGTTACACAGTAACCCCCGATAATGCGTTTGGACACTTATTACAAAAACAAACACACAAAAAACAAATATCCCACTGTCAGATAGGTGATCTCGAGTAAGCTGCTATACTATTAGCAGTTTATGAGTATCAAAGAACATCCACCACAATCACATGCTTCGTCAGAAGCTATGATACATGTTCCGGTTTTACTAGAATCAACGCTCGATATACTGCAGCCCATTAAGAACGAGAATTATCTCGATCTTACGGCGGGTTATGGGGGACATGCGAGTAAAATTTTAGAAAAAACCGAAAACTACGCCGACTCCGTTTTGGTCGACCGCGATGAATTTGCCATAGCGCATCTTCAAGTATTGGTTGAAAGGGGGACACGGTTACTTCATACTGACTTTGTCACGGCTGCCAAGCAGCTTGCGCGCGAAGGGAAGAAGTTTAATATCATACTGATTGATCTGGGGGTGTCATCACCACAGCTCGATAGGGGCGAACGAGGATTTTCTTTTACAAAAAACGGTCCGCTTGATATGCGCATGGATATCCGTCAGCCAATCTCAGCGGCAACGCTGGTGAATACGCTGAAAAAGGATGACTTGGCACATATCATCACAACCTATGGCGAAGAGCCGATTGGGTTTGCGCGGCGAATAGCCGAGGCGATTGTCAAAAAACGGCCGTTTACACAAACAGGAGATCTGGCGGAAGCTATTCGGGCGGAATATCGTGGTAAGTGGAAAAAAATTCACCCTGCCACGCGTACTTTTCAAGCGCTCCGCATTGCGGTCAATGAAGAACTACGGCAAGTCGAAGAAGTCTTACCGCTTCTGCCTACGCTTTTAAAAAAGGGTGGCAGAGTGGGTATTATCAGCTTCCATAGTTTAGAGGACCGTCTGGTCAAGCAATATTTTAACGAGCAGAAAAATTCAGGCCTTGAAGCCGAGCTCGAAATTATTACTAAAAAACCGATTGCGGGAGCTATTTACGACGTTCACAATCCGCGTAGCCGAAGTGCTAAACTTCGCGTCGCTGTGAAAAAATAAAAACAAAGGAAGGGGCACACACCAATGCCAATCCACATCGAAGTAAAAAACGAATCTGTAGACCAGAAAGTCGAAGTACGTTTTAAATAATATCAAAAAGAGGTGCTCGCAGTATGCGGGCACCTCACCATGACAAAAATAAAAATAGAAACACACATAAAACTATGGCATACCAACGAACAGTACAGTTTCAAACGCAGCGGCAGGGTAACTGGAATCGCAACCAGAACACTACTCGTTTTGCGTCGAACGTCAAACTCGGCCCTGTGACACATACAGTGCTTGTCGCCCTTATGATTACGGTGCTGGGTTTGATATACTTAACGCAGGCGACGCGCGCGACAGGGTATGACTATGAAGCACAGAAAATAGATAGTAAAATTGCCGATCTAACGACGCAGAAGACCGACCTTGAGGTAGAGAATGCCCGACTTACGGCACTCGACAATGTGCAGAATTCTAGTGTCGCAAGAGAAATGACGAAGCCGGCGCAGACAGACTACGCCAGTGAATAAATATGCAACTTGATTTAAAAAAAGGCAGCCGACCACGATTACTCGCCATTTTGACACTTGTTATCATGACCATTTTTGTTGGCCGGCTTTTTTATTTGCAAATCATCCAGCACGACTACTACGTTACAGAAGCAAACAAAGAGCAACTCAAGCAGCTCGTTATCCCGGCAAAGCGGGGTGAAATTTACGCAATGGATAGCGGCAATCCGGTAAAGGTCGTTTTGAATGAAACTGTGTATACCGTATTTGCCGACCCTAAGGTTGTAGAAAAACCAAACGATATCGTCGATGTTATTCATAAGGTAGCGGGAGGAAATGCCCGTGCCGACCTTGATAAATTACTCGCTAAGAAAGAGTCTCGTTATCAGATTCTTGCTACTAAAGTAACAAGAAAGCAAGCCGAACTTATGAAAGATGCACATCTTAAAGGACTTGGTTTTCAAGAGGAGAGTCAAAGAGTATATCCGGAAGGCCAGCTTGCGGCTCAGACACTCGGATTCGTCGATGCCGAAGGCAAAGGTCGTTACGGGATCGAACAGGCGCTGAACGACCGATTGACCGGTAGAGACGGATTGCTGCAATCGGTCACAGATGTCAGTAACGTGCCGCTTACCATCGGCAATAACAATATTAACAAGCCGGCCAAAAATGGTGACAATGTCGTAATGACTCTCGATAGGAATGTGCAGGCGTATAGCGAAAAAGCGCTCTCAAATGGACTCCAGGCAATAAAAAACCGTTTAAAAACATCAGAAACTCCCGTAGGAAGCGTGATGGTTATGGATCCACAGTCGGGGAAGGTGCTCGCCATGGCCAACATGCCCACTTACAATCCTGCAGAATTTACAAAGGTTCAAGACGCAGCTGCGTTTAACAACGGTACGGTCAGTGCACCGTACGAGCCGGGTTCCGACATAAAAACGCTTACGGTGGCGACAGGACTCGACAAGGGGGTAATTCAGCCCAATTCTACGTATAACAATACCGATTCGATCAAGGTCGAAGACCGAACTATAACCAATGCGACCAAAGGTCAAACGGGCACGATTACAATGCAGCATGCACTGAACTACTCGCTTAATACCGGAATGGTGACAATTGCCCAGCGACTCGGTGATGGCAGCAATATCACCAGAGGTGCGCGCGATACGATGTATCAGTATTTTCACGATAAGTTCGGTTTAGGTGAACTCACCGGCATTGAGCTTGCTGGTGAGGCGCCGGGTACGGTTATTCCTCCGACGGATAGCGACGGCGGTGCCGTACGATACTCCAACATGGCGTTCGGACAGGGAATGGACGTCACGATGGTACAGGTATGTGCCGCGTTTAGTACCATTATCAACGGAGGAACCTACTATACTCCAACGGTCATCGGTGGAACGATGAGCGACGACGGTACAAGCTTCGCGCCAGCACCTGCCAAGGCTCCGCGTCCTAGTATGGTGAGTACCGATACCTCAAACAAGGTTCGTGCCATGGTTCACGAGGCTCGCTCGGCTTTTTATGCCGCCCAAGACAAAAAAGGTTATTATGTAGGTGGTAAAACCGGTACGTCTCAGACGATCGAGAACGGGCACTATGTCGATAATCAGACTGTAGGAACATACCTTGGTTTTGGTGGCGATACTGGTAGTGCGCAGGGGCCGAAGTATGTCATAATGGTGCAAGTATCTGGCAAAGGCATGAACCTGGCCGGCAATACCGATGCGCTGCCAATTTTCACGGATATCTCCAACTGGATAATCGATTATTTGAAACTGCAACCGAAAGGATAACAATGACACTCACGCAGCTCTCCCATGAATTTACCGGAACGTTTCTCCTTAGTGTCGGCGCTTTTTTGCTTGCAATGATACTTACCCCTCTTTATACGTTTTTAGCGTACCGATACAAATTTTGGAAGCGTCAGCGAAGCACGAGCACGACCGGGGAAAAACTCGAAGTCTTCACGAAGCTTCATGCCGATAAATTTAAGCGTAATATTCCTACTATGGCCGGTATTATAGGGGTCCTTTCTATCACGATAATCACACTCGGCTTTAACTTGAATCGCGCCGAAACGTGGCTGCCGCTTGCGGCACTCGTAGGTGGCGGTGCTGTGGGGCTGCTCGACGATATAATCAATATTCGCGGCCAAGGACTCGGCGTGGCGGGTCTTCGTTCGAGCCTTAAATTTACCATGATAACCGTCTTGGCGCTGTTTCTGGGATGGTTCTTTTACGTAAAACTCGGTTATAACAGCATACATTTGCCGTACCTTGGCGATATTGCTTTGGGATGGGTGATCGTACCACTGTTTGTGCTAGCCGTGGTGGCCACGAGCAACGCGGTTAATATCAGTGACGGGCTTGACGGGCTTGCCGGCGGACTCCTTGCGATAAGTTTCGGTACGTTCGGAGTGATCGCGTTGCTGCAGGGGCACGTGCTCCTTTCTGGTTTTTGTTTTACGGTGGTAGGAGCACTTCTTAGCTATCTATGGTTCAATATTTTTCCTGCAAGGTTCTTTATGGGAGATGTGGGCAGTTTTGCATTCGGAACATCGCTTGGCGTGGTGGCTATGCTGACAAATACGCTGTTTCTTCTTCCGATTATCGGTATTATATTTGTGATCGAAGCAGGTTCGAGCGTCGTACAGATTGTCAGTAAAAAACTGCTTCATCGTAAGGTGTTTCTCTCTGCGCCTATCCATCATCACCTGGAGGCTGTAGGGTGGCCGGAAACAAAAGTGACGATGCGATTCTGGGTAATTGGATGCGTTGCTGGGTTCATAGGTGTTCTTATAGCGCTTGCGGGAGGTCATATTTAGAATGACGTCTGCACGACGAACGCTGCGGGGCAGTGGAGCCTCTGAGCAGACAGTAGTCCGCCGGCATCGTCCTGATTATCAAATCGTGCTTTATATGGGCCTGCTGATGTTGCTGGGCCTCATCATTATGTATGCCATCGGTCCGCAGCGCGCAAACGTACTTAACAATGCATACAATACGGATTACTACACGAGCATGTACTTCTTTATTAAACAGGTTGTTAGTTTGGGCTTGGCATTGGCTGCTTTTATCACGCTGGCGTTAGTACCATTTCAATGGGTCAAAAAATATGCCGGTAAAATTTTGCTTGTCGGATTTATAGCCTGTGCAGTTCTGGCGATTGCCGGCTTGACGCATATGGGAATTGCACAGTGCAGTCTTGGGGCATGCCGATGGTTCGACCTTGGTCCTTTGGGCAGTTTACAGCCTGCTGAACTTCTTAAGTTCGGTTTACTGGTATTCACGGCTGGTTTTGTGGGCATGAGAGCCAAGCAGGGGCTTATTAACGATCTTCATAAGACACTTATACCTCTGGGTGCGTTGGTGCTTCTCGCCGTTATCTTTATTATCGGTATTCAGAAAGATATGGGAACGGGCATAGCGATGTTGGCTATTCTGGCGTCAATGATGATGGTGGGTGGCGTTGATAAGAAGGTTGGCATAGGACTGCTTGGCGGGGCATTAGTCTTAGGAATTTTGCTCATCATTATCGCACCGCACCGTGTTGACAGAATAACAACGTTTTTAGCAGGCGACACTTCAAGCAGCGTAGAAGACGATGATGCAAACTACCATATTACCCATGCAAAAATCGCTATTGGAAGCGGGGGACTGCTTGGAGTGGGGATAGGCAACAGTGTTCAGGCGACAGGTTATTTGCCCGAAGCTATCAATGACTCCGTGTTTGCTATCATGGGGGAGACATTCGGTTTCGTTGGTCTTACGCTCATCCTGTTTTTGTTCACGGCCCTTCTTATTCGGCTGCTGCGCGTCACTGACCATCTGCCGGATATGTGGATGAAATTGGCCGTAGCGGGTGTTTTTGGCTGGCTGGGGGCGCATGTTATATTAAATGTAGCTGCCATGATAGGGGTATTTCCGCTAACCGGTATTACACTGCCGCTTCTCAGTTTTGGAGGTACAAGTATGATATTCATTGCGGGGGCGCTCGGTCTGGCATTTCAGTTGTCCCGCTATACGGTTCATGGATCGGTAAATAAGGAGAATAATTATGAGAATCTTAGCAGTCGGCGGGGGATCGGGCGGACACGTTACACCGGTCGTCGCGGTACTTCACGAGCTTGAAAAAAAGAAACCCGGTGCGGAAATCCGTTTTTGGTGTGATTATAAATTTGCCCGGCAGGCGACAAGTATCGTACATAATTTTGACCCGACCATTCCGGTTCAAAAGATAGTTGCGGGCAAGCTGCGCCGTTACCATACGCTACCCATATGGCGTCAGTTATTGCGGCCGTTTTCCATCATACTGCCCAATATCCGTGATACCTTTTTGGTCGTCTGTGGATTTATTCAAAGCCTGATAAAACTTATTCTGTGGCGTCCGGACGTTATATTTACAAAAGGTGGATTCGTGTGCCTTCCGGTAGGTATAGCCGCCAAACTTCTTGGCATACCGCTTGTCATCCACGATTCAGATTCACATCCGGGGCTGACAAATCGTATTCTGGCGCGATTTGCATCTGCTATAGGTACCGGGGCGGAGCTGAAAAATTATCCCTATCCGGCACGCATATCACAGTATGTCGGCGTGCCTATTGGCGATGCGTTTCGTCCGGTGCACTCTGACAGGCAGGCCGATCTGAAACAAAAACTTGGATTTACGGCTAAGAAACCGCTCGTCGTAGTAACAGGGGGAGGCTTGGGTGCGGAAAATATTAATCTGGCGGTTTCGAAACGGCTACAGGTTTTGCTTGAAATGACCAACGTCGCACTTATTTGCGGGAGCTCGCTTTACGACGAAATGCGCGCGCTGACCCCTGAGGATGATGAAAGATTCCAGCTTCACGCCTTCATATCCGACAATATGGTCGATTATCTTGGTGCTGCCGACATCGTCGTGGCGCGTGCCGGGGCAACGACAATACTGGAACTTGCTGCGTTAGCAAAACCGACGATACTTATCCCAAGTCCGTATCTTAGTGGGGGACATCAGTTGAAGAATGCTATGGAACTTGCACGCCACGACGCCGTTGAGGTGGTAGATGAGATCGAACTTGACGCCAATCCGCAACTCCTTGTCGACACTATCACGTCGCTACTCGCCAACGAAAAGCGGCGAAAGCAACTGAGCGCACAATTCCATGCTCTGGCGCGGCCAAAGGCGGCCGAAGAGATGGCTGACATGATTTTGACAGCAGCAAAATAAGCATAAGTTTGCTACAATTACTCTAGTAGTTATGGCATTATTCTCAAATAAAAAACAAAAAAACGCGCCACGCCGACGCCAGCAACCTACCGCTGTGTCCAGTGAGCGTGCGTCTGAACCGGACCTTGAAGAGCGGTATGCTTTCAGACGTAACCGAACACTTACAGGCAGCGCGTCATCAAAGGTTATCACGCTTAGTGAAAAAAGCGCACAGCTTAAGTCTCCTCGCGTACATGCTCACGAACTTGTCGCGAGACGCCGTCATTTAGGAGCGATGCTTTTCGTTGCTCTTATTATCTGCTCAGGGCTTTACTTTCTTATCTCGCAGTTTACGGCCGGTGTGGTTATTTCATCGAGTGATACATCTATAACGCTGGATGAAAATTACGATAAAATCGTTCAGTCCTATTTATCATCCCAGCCTGCCGAGCGTCTTCGGTTTTTAGTGAATCGTGATCATCTTACAGAATATGTTCAGAGCAAGGTGCCCGAGGTCGCTTCTATTATTGTGGACGGTGATGCGGGTTTTGGTGTGTCGCGCTTTACGGTGACAATGCGACGACCAATAGCCGGTTGGAGCGTCCGTGGTAATCAGCAGTACGTCGATGCGACTGGTACGCCATTTTCTCGTAATTACTATGCATCGCCATCCGTAGAAATCGTCGATAAAAGCGGTATACAGGTGGAAGCCGGACAAGCAGTCGCAAGCAACCGTTTTCTGGCATTCGTAGGACGTGTGGTGGGGCTCGCTCCCGCCCAAGGCTACACAGTGACGCAGGTTATTATCCCCTCGGGAACGACCCGACAGATCGAGGTAATGCTCGAGGGAGTAAAGTATCCGGTCAAATTATCTATAGACAGGCCGGCAGGGGACCAGACCGAAGACATGGCGCGGGCGGTTAAATGGATGTCCGATCACAAGCAATCTCCGCAGTACATTGATGTGCGAATAGGCGGCAAGGCATATTATAGATAATTGCTACCCCTGCCTTATTACGACCATGTTCTATTTTTGTTCTTATATTAATAGAAATCATCATTAGTATATAGAAAAACTTTTTAATAAAAAGTAAATAGAGAAGAGAAGGGGCGCTAAATACGAAAAGCGGGGCAATGAAGTATATAAAAATATAAATAAAGAAAAAGTCAAAACATATACAATAATATGAAAAAATAAAAAAGCAAATGTGGAAAACTTTCAGAAAGACGAAGGCTAAGACTGTTAGTAATAAACTCTCTAATCGTATAAGTGCTTAATATTCACAAGATAAAGAATGCGTTTCTATAGGATTAAAGTTTTTGCTATGGGGTCTTCCACTCTCTTTAATTGGGGAGTAATTTCTTCGAAGACTCGATATTGGACGGATATGTAGTCATGTATTGCTACATATATTAATGTCGTAAAAGATATATTGTGCGACGTATAATCTATAACCTCCATACGTATAAACTTAACTAAATTCATTCACATCTATAGAAACTATTGCATCTTCTAGGTGCCCTATCCCAGTGAGACTCCTCTCTTTTGATTACAGCATTGTGTTTAGAGTTGAGCCCAATAAATCTTTTTACTATGTTTAGTTTTAACCTAGCTTTAATATGCAAATAGCTATAGTCATCAGCAATATTGAGTCAATATATTATGTTCTATTTTTGTTCTATAACATTACTATAAAAAATAAAAACCGGCATTACGCTGCCGGTTGCGACTATTTAACGGATAGCTCCGGTGCCTCAGTCCTCCTTGCAGCAATTACCTGAATGACAAGCGGTGCAGTTGCATCCGCAACAGGGTGCTCCGGTAATAGTCAGGAAAATTCTCATGACAAAACTTTTGAAAATGAGTTTTACCTCTCTTGTAGAGAAGAAGTTATGCGGCTGCAAATAACGCTAGTTTTCTATGTATTCACATGCGCAAGACAGTCTTCCTGAGCGACAACAATGTTGGATGGAGGTGGGCTGCATCCAATGTGGCATCCATTATTATGATCGTTGCAGTGCGCTTTAGCGTTCATACTACCGCACTTGTCATAGCAGCTACAGTAACATGTTCTTGCACTGGGACAGTTTAGCTCCATATGCGGCGTATGTCTTGCTGCTGACTTCACGCTCATGTAGAGTCCCCTCATTTGGATATTCTAAGAACCGCGGCAGTCAATTATTGTAGCTATAGATATGTGCAGAGTCAACCTCAAGCGGTTTAAGCTAATGACTTCTGTTTGTCACTTGTCTACGGCGAGTTAACGCCCTGCCTGTGGTACATCGGTCTGTCGGCTGTCTTTGGCGGAGTGCCACCCGAGAGGTTTCTTGCGTTCTGCCATGGTTTACCTATCTACTAGGGTAAGCCCTACAGTAACAATTCTATCTCATGTCAATTCGTAAGCTTTTATCGAAGCCTGATCTCTGTTTCTTTGCCGCTCTCAAGCGACTTAGGTGCTTCTAGAGGTGTTTTAGGTGCCTCTTGCTGTTGAGGTTCTGTAGCTACTTTAGGGAGAGCAAGCTCACCCTCTGTTGATTTTTTCTTACGGTTTCGCTTGCGACGTTTCTTTTTTGGTGCCTCTTCGCCGGGTGTTGATTCAGGCTGACCTTCGGTAGGTAACGCCGGTGTAACGACTTGAGCGGGCTGAGGGATCACGGTCCCCTGCTCTGTCGGCTTTGGTGCTTTTGGTGCCTCCGGTGTTACGACATTTGTCTGAGCATTGATCGGCCATTGTTTTTGCTGTGTGGCAGATTGCGGTTGTGGCTGCGGGTTATTTTTTGGCGGATTAACCAGGTTCGATATTTCTTGCTCTACCTCTTCCCTGCTACGGCTGTATTTCGCCCGTGTGTTTTCGATGATACGACCGGTGTTGTCTATTTGGGCGGGCGGTAGTGTTAAGGTGGTAGCGCTAAAAGCAGGCGCTTTTTCGCCGTTAATTACCATATTAATGATGAAATGTCGGTTGTGCATCTGCAAGAGGTCGTTCGGCTCAAACTGCGGTTCGAATTGCTTAGCAAGAATTGGTGCGTCGTCGGCAGAAACACGGAACGAAATCATCGTACCGACGTTACCGAATACGGCGTTTCGCACCGTGTCGCTCATCTGCGAGATATACTGGTTGGCAACTGTGAGGTTAAGACCGTACTTACGTGCCTCTGAGAGAATCGTTGCAAAAGAGTCCGTAGCGAAGTTTTGGAACTCGTCCACGTACAGATAAAATGGACGACGGTCTTTGATGTCAGGAATGTCCGATCGGGACATGGCGGCAAGCTGAATTTTTGTCACCATGAATGAACCTAAAATAGAGGCGTTATCTTCACCGATTAGACCCTTTGAAAGATTGACGACTAAAATTTTTCCTTCGTCCATGATCTGACGAATATTAAAGGTGGACTTTGGCTGTCCGATGATGTTACGGATTACTGGGTTGGCTGTGAACGCACCTACCTTGTTGAGTACCGGTGCTATTGCCTCGGCCTGAAATTTCTCTGTCCAGCTATTGAACTCGATATTCCAAAACTGTAATACGACGGTGTCGGTACAGTACCCAAGCGTTTCTTTTCGAAATTTTTTGTCGGTAAGCATGCGGGTAATGTCGAGCATGGTCGTCTCTGGGCGGTCCAGGAGCGCGAGGATAGTATAACGAAGAATATATTCAAGCCGCGGCCCCCAGCTTTCACCGAACATACGCTTCAGTACGCCAATGACCTCAGAACTAATGTTGGTCTTGTGCGCGGGGTCGGAGACCTCAAGCGGGTTGAATCCAAGCGGATATGCTGTATCTGCCGGGTTGAAATATACGACGTCTTCGGTACGCGAACCGGGAATAAAACGGAGGTTATCCGTGGCAAAGTCACCGTGTGGGTCGATGATTGCATAACCCTGGCCATGAAAAATATCAGAAAGTGCCAAAAGTTCAAGAGTACCGGACTTACCTGCACCCGTTTGACCAATGATATACATATGACGCGAGCGGTCATATCGCAGCATACCGAACTGATGATTGATACCACGGAAGTTCGTAAGGCCGAATGCGCTGATATTTTCGTCGATGGCGTCGTTGCCGGTAATAATCGGCAGCTTGGCGGGCGGTTCGGCGGTTTTAGTGCTCGCCCATACGATATTCGGTGTCTCCACGTTGGTATGCGGCAAATGGAAGACGGAGGCGAGCTCTTCGATATTCAGGATGAAGCCCCTATCCATGAAAAGCCTGGCCTTATAGTTGGCAAGGTCCTCTTTTTTAAAGCTGGTATTGGACATACGAAAGCCGTTCAGGTTGGTGCTGTTATATTGTTTGAACGTACCGACGATGGCCTGCATGCGGAGTTTGGCATTTGTCGTGCTTTCACCAAGATAGGCCATGCGGATCTTAACCTGATACCCAAGCTTTGTGGCTTTCTTTTCTGCTTCGGTGATGCGTGTTTTATTGCGCTCGGACAGCTCTTTTGGTGCCGGCGCCTTGCCGTTTTCTTCGGGCGGTTTCCAGAGAGCGGCAAAAAAGCTCCCAATCCATTTGAGGCTGAATCCTTCTCCGGTAAGAAAAGCGAACGGATTACCGTTTTTAACGGAACTGATCCACTGGTCGGAAGCCTTGTGCCATGTGTCGGGAAGCGGCCGTACCAACACCTGAACCCACAGCTCTTCTCCGGTGGATTCAAGCTTAGCTAGCGTACCGGTGATACCCGCAAGCGGGTCTACCTCAAAACTCTGAAACGTTTTGATCGGAAGAAATTCGCTGTCGGTCAGCGATATCTCGGATGTATATACGACGCTGTGACGACGCTCATGGGCTACGTAGTCTTCCTCCGCGGTATGAATCTGCACGCTTGGATATTGGGAGTAAATCTGCCCTTCTACGAAACTTTGCAGTGCTTTTGGCACCCATACGTAAAAGCGAATCTGTCCATTGACCGAAGCGATCTCAAAACTCAGGTGTTCCTGGATGCCGGCGGTATACTTTAACTCATTCTTATCGCGCAGAATACCATGCAGGGAGGCAAAGAGCTGCTCGGCAGCGAGCTCGGACTTGTCATTTGCTTTTGGAATCTCAAGCGCCAAAAGAACGCTCTCGGTTGCTTTGACGGCATCGATACGCCGGTAATTCCGAAACGTTAAAAAACCTAAAATAAGGACAATCGGCAGCCAAACGTACCATTGTAGCAATACATTAATCGTCCACAAAAGGATGGTCATATCTAACCTCTATTGTCCCATCTGCTGCCTCTGTTTGCAAGGCAGACTATTTTTTAGGCTCTTCGATCGTGTAGGTCGCTTTTGCAACGCGTTTAAACTGCGATTTACTCTGCAGATTCAAGAGGATCGTCGTTTCTTTAACTTGGCGGCTTTTTAGTACGCGTTTAACGATTTCATCACGGTGAAGCGGTTCACCTGCTTTTTTGAGTACGTCGGTAATGATGTCGGCAACGGTTCCCTTTGAAAAGCCCCAGTTATCGAGTGCGTAGATACCCCGACCAATTAGAACGAATCGTTTGTCCTTGATGAGTTCGTTGTGAATTGCTTGGGTCGTCACGTCTTTTCGTTTGAAGTTGCTGTCCTTGATCGACTTTGCAATGTCGGAAAAGTGCATAGGTGCACCGTTCTCTGCCAGAATAACGTAGATTTTGTCGCGGATATTCTTAGGGTTGACGGTCGGCCATTTAGTAAGACCCCAGTTGTCTTTGAGATGAGTAAGGTGCTTGCTGGCGCTGGCGAGCGCTCGTACTTGGGTCGGGTTTTCGTGGTTCAGCTGTTCGTGAAGCTGTTCAATCTGAAGCGGTTCGCCGTGTTTTTTGATCGTTTTAACAATTTCGTCGACACCTGCCTTGATTTTCTTTTCATCGCCATGTTCCTTGATACCGATGGTGTGATGATAATTGTCGTTTTCATTGACGACTACAAGGTTCGGGGAGAGCTCCGCGATAAAGGCGACATGGGCACGGTGAAGCTGATCGTGTTTGTCACCTACGAGCCGCGAAGCGACGTCCTGTACACGGGCAACACGTCCGGATTCGGACAGATCACGGATAAGAGTACGTTCTACGTCATGGATGGCAGGTACCTTATTGTTTTCTGCGGCGATTTTAAGTCGGATAAGAATGGCTTTTTCGAGCTGACGGACGCGTTCGCGGGTAATACCAAGAAGCTCACCGATCTGTTCAAGCGTTTCGCGACGGTCAAAAAGCCCGAAGCGGCGCGTAATGATCTCGCGTTCGCGATCCTGTTCTATTACCTTAAGGATGTCATTAACGGCATTCTTAAGTGTACTAGCGGTATCAGACTGTACGTTTTCTTCCATGACTGTTGGTTTCCTTCCTGTCTTACCTCGGGAAATTAGCGTTTGATGTCTATCTGTATGTGATTATAGAACAAATTTTATATAATGTCAAACCCTTTTTCTATATTAAACAAATTATAGCATGAAATAGACGCGTGTAGTAAAGAATGTTTTGACAATATTAAAATGCTTATGATGTGGTCTGGTACATAGTATGGCGCAACCTAAGGCATGAATATGTATTTATACCTTAGGTTGCGAGGACAGGAGTCGCTCGCAGGGTGCTCAAACTTGACCTAGCCAAGGATTCCTACTGGAACGAGGCGGCAAAGGCGGCGCGGGGGAGCTGGCGGCATTGGGATGCAGCCGATCTGCTTACCCTCGTCACTTTCAAGCCAGGCTTCGATTGAAGCGATGTTCTTCCACTCCCGACGCTTAGTGAAGAGTGCAGTAAGTGCGGGGAGTCTTCTCATGGCTGCGATGCGAGTTCCGGAAGTGGTGCTCATGTCGCACATGGCGCTTTTCGTCTGTGCGATGGCACGATTGATATCGTCTTCTGCGATAGCCACTGCTATCTCCTGTCCTGTTCATGACTTATCAGAGTTGCTGTATGTCAATAAATATATTATACCATAATAAATAAATTACTCAATGCAATAAGATTACGAGGTTTTACGGCGGATAACTCGGCGGGCTTTTTTAGCCGGTGCTTTATCGAGCAGTTCTTTTGCCTGCTCATGGGTAATGGCTCTCGGTTCGACGTCTTTTGGAATTTTAGCGTTCTTCTTGCCGTCGGTAATATAGGGGCCGTAGCGACCATTTAACACCTTGATACCATCGCCGAAATCGGCGATATTTTTTTCTGCTTCACTTTTTACCTTTTCTTCGTACAGTTCCAGTGCCTCGTTTAGCGTAATGGTATGAGGATCGAGCGGCTTGATGCTGACGAACAGCTTATCTACCTGTATGTAAGGTCCAAAGCGCCCTATATTGGCCTTTATTTCCTTGCCATCCTTGGTTTTTCCGACCAGACGAGGCAATTTAAACATTTCTAGCGCCTGCTCTAGCGTCACGGTCTCGATCTTTGCACCTGTCGGAAGTGGTGCGAAGGTTGGCTTAGGGTCGTCGGACTGCTCGCCTTTTTGCAGCATGGGGCCGAACCGGCCAAAACGGGCAAAGATCGGCAAGCCTGATTTTGGGTCGTCTCCTATGTGGCGGGTCTGGGTTGCTTCGGCACGCGAAATCTCGCTGCTTGCCTCAACCAGCTTGTGAAAAGGCGTGTAAAAATCGCCCAGTACTTTTACACGGTCTTTTTCGCCGTTGGCGATCTCGTCGAGCCGATCTTCGACAGTTTTGGTAAAGTCGTAGTCCATGACCTCTGCGAAGTGCTTGACCAGAAAATCGGTCACTACTTTACCGGTATCTGTAGGAAAAAGCTTGTTGCTGTCTTTTCCATAGGCAATTTCTTCCTCTGCCTGGGTAACGTTTCCGTCTTTAAGGCTGAGCTTTTGAATCTTTTTCGGAATACCTTCTAGATCGCCCCGTTCGACATAGCCGCGTGTCTGGATAGTATTAATCGTGCTTGCGTACGTGCTTGGGCGGCCGATGCCCATTTCCTCAAGTTTTTTCACTAGGGATGCTTCGGTGTAGCGGGCCGGACCGCGTGAAAGAGTTTCGACCGCCTCTGCTTCTTTCAGTGTCAGCGGGTCGTTCTTTTTTACTTCGGGCAATAAGACATCATCGCCGCTGCGGCCGTACACCTTTAAAAATCCGTCAAAAATGACGATTTCACCCTTTGCTTCCATAACTTCGTCTGATTCGCTTGCGGCTATGGTAATCGTGGTTTTTTCAAGAGAAGCAGGCGCCATCTGGCTTGCAAGCGTGCGCCGCCAGATAAGATTATACAGTTTTTGCTGCTGTGTGTCGGCTCCGGCAACATCGCGCGAAAAATTAGTCGGACGAATCGCCTCGTGTGCTTCTTGGGCGTTGGCGGATTTGGACTTGAAGGTACGGATTTGGTGATAGTTGTCACCGAACGTGTTCTTAATATAGCTTGTCATTGCTCCGAGTGCCTGTGAGGAAAGATTCACGGAATCGGTACGCATGTAGGTAATGTGCCCCGCTTCGTAGAGGCGCTGAGCAAGCTGCATGGTGCTGCGCGGGCTGAAGCCCAGTTTGCTTGAAGCTTCCTGTTGCAGCGTACTGGTAGTAAAAGGAGCGGACGGATTGCGGCTGCCCGGCTTTTTTTCGATGTCCGCCACGCTGAAGCTGCTTTTAGAAAACGCCTCAAGAACTGTACGTACATCATCGGCCGTCTGATGCTTTTTAGCGCTGGCGGCTGGAAGCTCGGTACTGTCCTCAAGAACGAACGTTGCTGTTATTTTATAAGATGATTCCGGCTGGTGGGCGTCGATTTCTGCCTCGCGCTCGACAACAAGGCGAACGGCAACGGATTGTACGCGGCCGGCACTCAGTTGTGGTCGGACTTTTCGCCATAGTACCGGCGAAAGCTCGAATCCTACCAGGTAATCGAGTGATTGACGGGCCTGCTGCGCCTCGACGAGTGGCATGTTGATCGTCCGCGGGTGGGCGATGGCGTCCATAATGGCATCTTTGGTAACTTCGTCGTATGTAATACGCTTGGCAGTCTTAGGATCGAGCTTTAACACCTCTGCCAGGTGCCAGGCAATCGCCTCTCCTTCGCGATCGGGGTCGCTGGCGAGCCACACGGTATCGGCCTGCTTTACTTCTTTTTTGAGCTCGCTTATGGTTTTTTTCTTGTCGGCATTTACTTCAAAGCGCGGCGCGAAGTTATTGTGGACGTCAACACTGCCATTTTTGCTCGGTAATCCGCGAACATGGCCGATACTGCTTTTCACCACAAAGTCCTTACCGAGATATTTCTCGATTGTCTTGGCTTTGGCTGGTGACTCTACGATGACTAAATTCTTGCTCATGCTGCTTATGTATAAATTGATGTGCTAGTGACTTATACTACGCACTTTTTTTAATAATTCAAGTGCTATAAAAAATAAAGTAAAAGAAAAAACCCGAGTTGGTAATAGGACTTATTACTCTCGGGTCGTCAGGGAGAAACCGTCGATGCTTCTCCCTGCCTCTTTAGAATTCACTGTGATCTGGCATAGTTACGCCGCCGCGTCGCCTTACCGGCCCTGTACACCCAACGGGGCGCGATCAGGATGCCGACGAATGCGACTCCCGCCAGCCAGGACGGGGCATCGAGCGTGGCCGCGAGAACGATCTCCACGAATGCCGCACCGGCGGCGCAGAGGAGACCGGCGTTGTATGTTGCCTCCCCGCCCGTGGTGTTTCGTAGCCCGGCCTTGTAGCAAAGACGGCCTGAGGCGAACAGTGCCATGACGAGGGGGATCCAAAGCGTGCTCATCAGCTTTCTCCTAAAGGTTCGGCGAACATGGTATGTTGCTCTATATTTTATAATAGCATAAAAAGTATAATTTGTCAATCAATGTCATCGTAGTGTCCACTGATTCGCGCCAAGGCTGCGGATGATACCGTTGATCTCCATCATAGTGAGCGCCTGGTTGAAGTCGGATGCACTTCCGCCACTCTGTTTATAAAGTTCATCACCGTCACGTACCCCATTTTGCAAGAGGTTTATAAGCGCGCCTTCAAGAGGTGTACTGCCAAGCGGCAGTGTCTGCTGTGCTTTGGTGAGTTGCGGTGCGATCACATCCAGGACATCTTGGGCGGAAGTTACCGGCTGTGCACCCTGTTTTAAAAGAGCGTTGCAGCCCGCAGAGAGCGGGCTGGTAATGTTACCGGGTACGACGAACACCTCCTTTCCCTGCTCTAAGGCATGGCTTGCGGTGTTGAGCGTACCACTTCTGGCAGCGGCCTCAACAATGACCACGGCATCGGATAGCCCGCTGATAATCCGGTTGCGTTCGAGAAACTGGTACATTCTGGCGGACGCTTCGGGCTCGTATTCGCTGATGATGCCTCCGCTCCGTTCTATTATCTGACCGGCGAGATCCTTATGCGATGAGGGATAAATAGTCGGCAGTCCGTTTGCAAGGACGGCAATAGTGGTGCCACCAGCCTCTAAAGCGCCTCTGTGAGCGATACCGTCTATTCCTAGTGCCAGCCCACTTATGACCACGACGCCTTTTCCGGCAAGTTCGAAGGCAAGTTTATGAGCCACTTCCTTACCATAGGCCGTGGGCCTGCGCGTACCAACGATGGCAACTGTGGGCATACGATTTTCGGGTAAGTGACCTATAAAGTATAAGCTTTTTGGTGGTTTTGCAATACCAGATATAATCTGTAAGAAATTGTGCTTCTCTGGGGATATTCTATTGATTTTCATATAAAATATTGCAAAAGGTATTGACTTAATGTCAAATTCGTGCTAATATGGAACACGATTGGTTACAAGAGAGTAATCAAACGCACCTTATACCCCCTATTCTAACTTATGTTAGGTTGTGCGCAATGCGCTATTGAAGTATTCTACCCTCCACTTCTCTCGGCATAAAAAACATTGCGTGCATACTAATCCCTTTAATTCATCCTATGCATGCTTCGGCCTGCATGGGCGGACCTCTTTTCGCGAATATCAAGTATTGGTCTTCGGATCAGGCGCACACCTTATGGAGTTTTGGTGCTAAAGCGCTTCAGCGATGGGAAGCTCGGGTGGGTTGAAGGGCAAAATGGCGCCAGGTGATGCCCACCCTTACCTGGCGCTTTTTTGTTGCCCATGCTACTATTTTTGTAATGACACTTCTTTTAATGACGCTTGCGATTGTTCTAGGAAGCGGTATTTCACTCCTGGGGGGTATTGCGCTTCTTCGGTTTAAAAAACGGCGTGCGGCAGCACTGTTACTTACTATGCCGTTTGGCGCCGGCGCACTGCTAGCCGCTGCTTTTTTTGACCTCCTTCCGGAGGCCTTCGAGCTTGGCGATCCGAGAACGCTGCTTCTATATTGTCTTGGCGGATTCATTTTCTTTTTTGTACTTGAGCGCAGTGCCAGTTGGTTTCACCACCATCATGAGCATGGCGAGCCGACAAAAAACGTACATCAGCGTCGTTTGATAATGCTAGGCGATATGATGCACAATGCCATAGATGGGGTGGCGATCGGGGCGGCATTTTTAGTAAGTGTACCAACCGGGATTATCACGACTTTGGCGGTATCGGCACACGAGATACCCAAGGAGCTTGGTACGTTCGCACTCCTGCTTTCTAAGGGCTGGAAAGACAAGACGGTTGTACTGGCTAACCTTGCAACGGCACTTGCTACGATTATTACCGCGACTATCGTATATTTGCTCGGGAGAGACATCAGCTCTTTCGTAGGACCCGTCCTGGCGCTTACCTCTGGATTCTTTATTTACGTCGCGGCCAGCGACATTATCCCGGATATCCATGAGCAACCAAAAAAAATCGGTACTATTCAGGCTATTATGCTGGTAGTCGGGGTTATTATTGTGGGTATGGCGATTACGGCACTTGGTGTATGATTTGACTATACGTAGTTTAAGTGCATAATTTATTAGGCAAGAACTACCAGCAGAAGGGTGTCTCATGACGGCGATCATGTGGGCGGCGATGGCCGTGGTCTGCGCTTCAATAGGCGGTTTATGCGCCGCAGGATACGTATTTTACTACTACAAACCCTCCAGCTTCAACCGTGACTGTCTGTGTATTGGTGGACCGTTCGGACTTATCAGCAGCGGGCTGGCGACAGTACGTGCAGTGGAAGAAAGTGGGAGCATCACAAGTACATCTTCGGTAATCCTTGGGTGCCTTCTCCTTTTTATCATCGCCTTGTCGGTTACTCTGTGTGTGCTGGTCGCCAAGCTCCGCAGCAAGTAGCGGTTCATGTTCTTTGCAGTGTGACGGGATGGGGCGCCGAGCCCCATCCCCGTCACGAAGAAACTGTTACTTTTGTAGGAGTGAAGTTACCTGCTATAAAGTCAACCACGAACTTTTCCGTGATCGTAAAAATACTCGTTAGAATCTCTTTTTCGTCGGTGGTGAATAAGCCAAGCACAAAGTGCATATCGTTGCTGCGGTCGTGGTGCTCGGTATAAATGCCGATACGAATCCGTGAATAATGTATGCCTATATGGGCGTTCAGTGACTTTATCCCATTATTGCCTGCATCGCTTCCCTGAAGGCGTGTGCGAACCGTGCCAAGCGGCAGGGCCAGCTCGTCGTGGATGACGAGAAAATCCTTGGACGGTTCGAGTTTATAAAAATCAAGCAGAAGCCTGGCGGCCTGCCCCGTCTCGTTATAGAACGTCATCGGTTTTACAAGCAGGACCTTCTCCGCCCCCACTGATATTTCGGCAATTTCAGCATGGAACTTCGGCTTTTTAATAAAGTCTGCATCATATTTTTTTGCCAGCGTATCAAGTGCGGTAAAACCGACGTTATGACGCGTATGAGCATACTCTTTACCCGGGTTGCCTTGTGCGAAGATGATTTTCATTCCTTCTCTATTATATATCATAAAAATGTTTTATAATAACTCTTGAAACCGCACCCTACTGAGGAAAGGTGAAAACCTATGAACAGCAAACGTGCGTACCACCGTAAGCATCGTAGACTCTCGCAGCTGGCCAACCGCCTCCACGCCCAGGCTCACAACAGCAAGGTCAACTTCGGCAAGAAGTTGAGGGAGTTGATGAAGCAACGGGTGCAATTGACATAGCCCTTGATAGTTCGCCCCCGGTAGCATAGGACTGCCGGGGGCTGGAGCGTAGGGCTCTTTTTATGTATCGTTTTTTGGCGTACCGCGCTTGATTCGCGGTGCTTTTCCGGCAGCGATACGGGCTTTGTTGTCTTTGATCTGTTTTTCGTCGCGGAAACCCAGTTTAATAGGCGTGCCCGCATAATTGTACGTATCTCGGATGAGCCGCTCGAGGTAGCGCTTATAGCTCCAGTGAACGAATTTCAGATTACTTCCATGGATAACAAACCACGGCGGTGTGGTGTCTGTTTGTACGATATAACGAAGTTTCGGATGGCTATTTTTGAGGCCTGCCGGCGGGTGTTTTTGCACGGCACGCTGCAGCATGTCGTTGAGTACGCGGGTTTTGGTTTCCTGCTTTCGTCGTGCGTCGATATCAAGGGCGAGATCGAATAGCTTGGTGACGTTTTGACCCGTGACAGATGACGTGAAAATAAGCGGTGCCCAAGGAGTGAAGTTGAATGTATGAGCGATTTTGGGGGCAAGCGCGTCCCGTGTATAGGCATCTTTCCCCTCGACAGAATCCCACTTGCTGATGACGATCGCCATCCCCTTGCCTGCTTCATCGATAATGCCGGCAAGACGCTGATCGAGCTGTGTATTGAGCTCGTTGACATCCATGAGCAGAAAGCAGACATCGGCTTCCTCGATTGCCTGCAGGGTGCGCAGCACGGAAAATTTTTCTATTCCAACCTCTTGCTTACCGGGTTTTCGCATGCCAGCCGTATCAAGGAGTTCTATGTCACGGGCGCCATACCGGAGCGCAACTCGGTTTACGTCACGGGTCGTACCGGCTATATTTGCAACGATTGCCTGTTGTTTGCCAGCCAGCGTATTGAAAAGATGCGACTTACCGACGTTTGGCCGGCCTATAAGGGCGATGCGAAGCGTCTCATCTGGGACTTCTTCATTTTTGGCGGGAATGTGTTCGACGATATTGTCGAGAACATCGGTGATGCCGCTACTATGTTCGGCGCTGGTACGGATGATGGTTTTGATACCGAGCCGCTTGAATTCGTCGGGAGAGATACCGGTTTTTAGGTCGGCTTTGTTGGTAACGAGGATGACCGGCTTTTTGGAACGCAAGGCTTTTTTGGCGACAAAACGGTCCTGGTCGCTGACGTACTGGGTACTGTCGACAACGACAAGGATGACATCGGCTGCATCGGCGGCTTCGGTGATCTGTTCCTGGATCGATGCCTCAAACTCATCGTTCGGATCTTTCAGTCCGGCGGTGTCGACCAACCAAAATTGATGGTAGCGGTGCTCTACCTTGCCGAGTACGTTATCTCGCGTTGTACCCGCCTCTCGGGCGACGATTGCCTGCTGCGCGCGGACCATACGATTAAAAAGCGAACTCTTGCCGACGTTCGCCTGACCAATGATTGCAACGGTTGGTAGTTTTGAGGCCATGTGGGGTAATTATAACAGAGATAGAACAGATTAGCGAGCATGAGCAGTTATACGGCATAAAATAAAAAAATCCCAGTAACAATTGGGAAAAAACAGAGTGAACCAGATAACACCAGGGTGCGCGGAACATCCGCGCACCCTGGTGCCTCACCGAACGACGATCTGATGACGCGCGCGGACAGACTTGCCATACCAGACAGCCACGAAGACCAGGTAGATCATCGTACTGAGCGCGTTGACAACCAAGCTGATGATGAGCGTCCAGTCAGCCAAGGCGGTGTGCGATGCGGGGGTATCCAGTACCACCGCGGCCAGAAGAGCCATCCGCGAAAGCAGTGCTGCGAAGGTCTCATGGTGACCGTTCTGGATGCTGCTGCTGAGGTCATCGGTCATCTTGAGGAAGCCAACCGTCACCATGGCGGGAGTGCCCAAGGTCAACAAGTTGAGGAGAGGCATGTCGTCGCTCCTTGTCGTTTTTGTTCACTCTGTTAAGGTATCCGCAAACGCCTTTACAGGTGAAGAGATATAATAATATTATAACAACTAATAATTATATGTCAATGTATCTGATGGTTCCGTTCGGCACACCCAAGACCAAGAATTCTTATACGATGGGCCAATTTATCGTGGTAAAAATTGACCGCACCCATTATAAGCTCGTCTTTTTAAATCTTCTTTTGTATAGTTTTGAGGTAGCTGAGCACCTAATCTTTTAATACTGACCTCATTTCCAAAATCGATTCTCGTTTTGTAAGCGGGCTTGTGTGTTTCTGAGAAATCTTGACTTTCTACAATTTTACTAACGCTTATTTTAGACATAAAGAAAGGCCACGCGATAGCAGTGGCCCCCGCTGTTCTGCTGCGGGACAGGCTTGGTATATCCGCCAAGCTGCGGTTTTCGTGTAATGGCTTTAGTAAGCCTCTGTGGTGCACCGGTCTTGCCGTGCAAAAACGTAGAGGATCGATCGGCGAGAACTACTGCTTAGTTCTACAGAACTTCGTTGTCGCGGTCGTACTGCCTGTCGGACTTCTCACGCTCCCATCGTGCATCCTCCTCCATCGCAAGCTCATGAACCAGATCAAGGCCGTAGAAACGTATGATACCGTCGAGGTCGTCGCGGCTGTGCGTGTCCAGGCTCATTAACCGTTTCTTCTCACGCCGAAGGGCGGAGTCGTATGCGGAGGCGTTGAGCCATGGATCGTGCAACATTTGTGTCCTCCAAACTGTCGATGTGCCAATCATCATGTGCAGGTTACCCAGATGATTAACTTATTATATACCTTATCTATATTTTTGTCAACGTACTACTCGTCCAACCGTGGAAGCTTCGTAACCGTTACGGTTTGTATATTACAGAGGTACTATGGCGTCAAGGGATAATTGCCACCCTGACAATACATCGCTGTTGCTATTTTTTATGCTGTATTTCGTATGCGCCGCGTTTTATATTTCCAAGGGCATAAGGACCAAAATGAGTACGATGAAGTTTCGTGACAGTATAACCGAGGGCCAAAAAGGTGCGACGTATTTGTCTGTTACGGCCTTCACTCATGGTGACTTCCCACTCCTTTCGACTGGAGTCGGATAGTCGGCCAAGTGTAAGCTGGCTTTTGCCATCTTCAAGCTGCACGCCGAAATCGGAAATCATCTGCTGATGAAGCGGCTCCAGCTCTTTGTCGAGGGTAATCTTGTATGCCTTCGTTTTTTTGAATTTCGGATGTGTCATCTCGTAAGCGAAATCACCGTCATTAGTAAGAAGAATCAACCCTGAACTGTCACGATCGAGGCGACCAACAGGCTTTAAGGCGTAGAACTCTTTGGGCAGCAGTGTATAAATCGTCGGTGCATCTCCTTGGGACTTTCGTGAGCATACATAGCCGACGGGCTTATTGAAGATAATGTATCTATACGTCGTTTTTGCGCCGAGGACTTTTTCGTTTACTGTAATGATATCATCTTCGCTAAAACGAGCACCGAGAGTTGCCTGCTTATTATTAACGCTCACGCTACCCTTTTCTATGAGAGTGTCTGCTTCACGACGGGAAATACCTAATTGCAGAGCGATATGTTTATTGAGACGGAGGGAGTCGGACATTAAAAGTTATTCCATGTTATATCATTTTTGAGCCGTCTCGGGTCACCTAGTAGGAGACCCGAGACGGGTTCGTGTACGGCTCTACGGGGTTTTCCAGTTATCGATGATAGCCTGGTTGACCTCTCGTGCGGTATGGCCATCACCTTGGACGTCGCGATGAATGGTTTGCCATTCCTCGGTGTCGGATGCAGGCGGCCCCGACTTGCCAAGTTCGGCGAGCTTCTTGACCCGGCTGTCATTCTTGAGTTCTTTGGTCATCCTACTCCTTGCCGGCTAGCACGAACGTCCTAATTATAGCAGACAGCAAGATATCTATGCTTGAGGAGGCGTCGGAGGTATTGGTGGTCGGGGTATTTCTTCGAAATTGATGCCGCTTTCTTCGCGAGTTGGAGGCGGAGCGACGGGTGGTTGTGCTGCCGGTGACGGTGTTGATACCGGTGTGGCGGTTGTCACTTGGGGCGCCGACGGCTGTGGCGTGGGTGATTGCGGCACCGTGGGTGGTGTTGGTATGGCTGGTGGTGCGACAGGCGCGGCAGCAGGTTCAGGCTGGTTGAGTTTGCCTAATTCTTGGTCTATAAGACTGCCAAGATCCTGTTTGTTTTGTGGTGTGGCAGGTTCGCTAATAGGATGAATGACGCGTTCTCCCAGGTTGGCTGGACGATTGGTGGAAAATGGCGCTGTTGGCTGAGGGAGTGTACTCGGGGCTGTGTGTGCGGATGCCGCGGGGCCGGATAATGTTGTGGGCTGAGGGGGAACTCCCGAAATCGGAGCTGAGTTGATCGGTGGTGCAACAGGTTGCAAAGGTTCCGGACGCGCTGGAACAGGCGTGGCGGGCCGCGGAGCTGGCATCGGCGCGTTTTGAGGAGCGGTCGGGCGAGCGCCACCTGCTAGCGGTGCGTCGCTCAACACTTCGTGAACCGTGCGGACGACGTCTTCAATGCCTACCTGAGACTTTACCAGGTAGCGGTCTGCTCCGAGTGCTTCACCGCGGGCACGCTGATCTTCGCTTGAGAGAGCGGTCATCATGATGACTTTTATGCTTTTTGTTTCGGTAGTCGAACGCAAAATATCGAGCATATCGAAACCACTGATTTTTGGCATCATTACATCGCTGACAATAAGCTCGGGGCGTTCTTTGATGGCCATGGCAAGCGCTTCTTCCCCGTCGCCTGCCGAGACGATATCGTAGCCTTCTGCCAGAAGCCGTACGCCGTAGATTTCGCGCAGGCTCTTATCGTCTTCTACCAGTAGTATTTTGGTCATATTACCCCCTATTGTACTAAGTGTGTGTGAAAAATACTATAGTGCTTGTGCTTATTCTTGCCTTCTTGATGGTATGGGGATACCGTCAGGACGAGTCCGTACATAATTCTCAGGATTCTGTTCAATGTTGGTGAGTGGTATGTTTGGTCGCTGCGGACGGACTGGCTGTGGGGGTGGCGCATAGGGTACTGCGCCAAGAGGCTGCGGTGGCAATGGCGCCGGGACTGGTGACGTTATGGCTGGCTGGGGTTGGGTGACGGGCTGCGCAGCGGGTATGGGAGCGGCGTATGCCGGCACTTCTGATTGAGGGGTGGGCTGCGAGAGTACAGGCTGAGGGTTTGGTGTGGGTGTAGCGATCTCTTTCTCTTCCTGGATACTAGCCGCCTCAATAAGACGCTGTGCTTCCTCATGATCGACTCGTGGCAATTCGACGTAAAACGTACTTCCCTCTTTGTATTCGCTTTCTACCCATATACGGCCATTCATTGCCTCGGTGAGGCGTCGACAAAGGTAAAGCCCAAGGCCGGTACCACCGATTTCACGCGTTTCGCTATTATCGACACGGTAGAATTTTTGAAATAGGTGCACCATGTCTTCTTTTGGGATACCGATACCACTGTCGGCTACACTGATGATGACATGTTCACCGTCACCGGTTACATCGACGACCACGTCTCCTTTTGGCGTGTATTTGATAGCGTTTTCGATAAGGTTAGCAATGACCTCGCGAAGATGATCGTTGTCGACATTGACATAATACACGGGGTTGAGCCGTCGCTCGCCGCTTTTATCTTCGTCATCGTCGGGAAGCGGCTTAAAAAGAAAGCGGAGTCCCTTTTCCTGGGCTTTCGGTTCAAGCCCCTGCATGATATCGTGCGTAAACGCCACGACATCGACCACTTTAGGGTTGTTAGCCAGTCGACCGTCGTCTGCCTTGGTGACATCAAGAAGGTCCTGGAATAACCGGCCTAAATGCTGAGCGGAAAGATGTGCTTTAGTGATGAAATCACGAGCTTTTTCATCTACTTGAGCGGTCTGAGGGTTCAGTGCCAAGCCCAGATAGCCCTCGATTGAGGCTACTGGTGTTCGCATTTCGTGACTGGCGGTGCTGATAAACTCTGCCTGCTCACGCTCCTCCGTTTTCTCTTTGGTAATATCGCGAAACACGATGATTACTCCCGAACCTATCTGCCCTACGGGCGACACGATCACAGATACGAGCAGCTTTTTGCCGGAGTTCGTAATAAGCATAAGGTCGTTTGTAGTAACCTCTTTGTTGGTAGCGAGCGCCTGCGAGACGGGGTCTGTAGCGGGGGTGAGTTCGGTATCGTTTTTATCGACTAATTTTAGGACGGACTTATAGTCGAGCGAGAGAGCGTCTTGTTTGCCCCACCCTATTATTTGCTGAGCAGCCGGATTAATAAGCTGGATGATACCTTTGCTGTTGAGCGCGATGACGCCGTCGGCGATGGCGTTGATGACAACTTCTGATTTTCCGGCCACTTCGCTCAGTTCGGTAGCGAGTTCACGATATGCCTTCTCGCTCGAGGTATCGGCGGCCGGTTTGCTGTGCCAGATAAGATAGCTGATAGCGAGCGGCAGTTCGCCCATCAGGACGACGGTCAAGATAGATGATCGTGTCAGTTGGCCGCCTGAGAATTCAATAAGAAGATACGCGGTAATGGCAATAAAAAGCGGTAGGAGCCCGTACGCCCCGAAGACGCCGGCAAAGATAGAAACGAGCATCCAGAGTGCGATGAACGGCGATGAAGCACCGCCGGTAGAGAGTACTAGCGTGGCAGCCATAATACAAAGAAGGGCGAATGCGCCCAGTGAACCCCATGAAATGTACTTCTTTGGAGCCCACAAATAAGAAACGAACGCCACGATCAAGGAGACTCCGGCCAGGATGGCGGCGGCATCGCTTACTAAAAGAGACGCACCGATGCTTTTTCGTATGTCGGCAACATATGCCCAGAAATGCAATGCTAAAATAATAGCCGACACAATGATGACCGCCTCGCAAATACGGCGATGCCAAAAACGTGTGAGCGTCAGTGGTTTGATGAGTATGCCCCCTATTAATTGCTATATTATGCTTACGGTTAATTATGCCGAAAAGAGATAAAATCTGCAAGTAAGTATAAGCGGTGGGGGCAGGTCGTTGCCTGCCCCCACCTGTCTATAATCAGGCGGTCATCAGTTGTTCGATTGCCTCGCGTCCGATTCGCCAGTGTTCGTCGACCTCCGCAGAGGGCGTACGGGCATCACCGCAGGGCGGAGCCAGGCAGAAGTCCGTAATTTCCTTTCGCTTGAGTTTCTTGGCCATGAATCGCGCAATCGATACGGCCGTGGCCACATCCATCCCCGATTTCAGAAGCCCGAGTGCATAGATGACGCCTGGCGGGAAGTGCGGTAGACGGTCGTACGCCGTGTAGTCCTTCTCCTTGTCTGATGCGTAGTTGTCGCCGTCGCACATGGGGTCGTGAATGGCGAACAGCTGCCATCCTTCGATCCAGACGCTCAGGAGCACGATCTCGGTGATCAGTATCACCTTACTCTTGTTCGACTGGAGTCGCTTCGGTACGAACGGCTTGTGATTCAGATCACCCCAGCAGAGGTGAAATGCGAACCGTGAGCCTTTCGGACTCTGACGGATGATCCGATCGAGCGACTTTGCCATTCGGCGTGCCGTCCACCGCTTGAACGGTGGCAGGATCGACAGTGATACGAATGCCAGCTCGGCAGGAAGCTCGAAGTCGATGACCGTTTCCGGATCGTCCTCGAGAATGCGCCGCACTTGGTCGGCCACTCGACGTTCCATGAACGTTCCCAAAAGGGGCAGCCCCGAGAAGAACTTCAGCGCCTTAGCCGTGGGAATACCACGCATTTTGCGGGCATCACCACGTACGGCGTCGATGTCCGGGCTGTCCTCGGTGTGCCAGCGGTAGTACGGTAGCGCCGGCATTGCTCCTGTCCACACCCGCATCCAGATGAGCGGAGCAAGCAGGAGCCCAAGGAACTTTCGTACGACGAAATGCCAGTATTTCCTCCCCTCGATCGTTTTGGTTGTGATCAGGCTCAGAGAACTGAAAATGTTGTAGCATACGCCGACGAGCCAGTCTTTCTCGCTGTCGGCCGGGTCACGGCGGCATTCGCCTCCCGTAAAGACCGGTGCTTTGCCCGCGGTTCGTGTGGCGAACTGCTGCAGCGTGGCTTTTCGGTCCGGTGTCTCATCGTTCGGAACGGCGTTGTAGCTTCCCGAACTGAAGAGTCCCCAACCCATAGTCACCTCCCGTAGACAACACCCTCCGAAACGGAGGGCATGAATATAATTTATATCTTTTTTGCTAGTTATGTCAATGAGCGGCGTCTGTTTCCAGCTTGCGTTTGAACAGTAGGTCTCGCTTTACGAGTTCTTCCCAGGATTCGATAGCTCCAGATTCGAGATTGCGCAGCGTTTCTTGGGTAAAATCGACGACATCCGAGCGATAACTACCGAACAACACCTCGCCTTCCGCCAGCGGATAACGATATCGTTCTACGAGTTCACACTGATTACGTTGGAAACCGACCACTTTTTCTATAAGTTTATCCTGATCCGCACCGGGGTTAAATTCTTTGAGAAGTTGGTGGGACATGTATGGTCCGATCGGACTGAACAACTCACTCAGGTCGGCACACGCGACACTTTTAGCGAGCGTTTCTTCTAATATGGACTCGTAGTCGAGTTCAGTGGCACGCTGCCCTACCATAATGCCATTTTCAAAAAGCGGCGTCGTTCCCAGGATAGCTTTGCCTGCCATGGCTTTTATGGCTACGGGAAAATGGTCCATGGAGGCTTTAAGCCATGCCGCACTTTCAGCCTCGTTCGTCCCAACCCCTTTTAGCTGTATGATGTCATGGGTATAGCCTATCGCACGTGCCAGATGCTGATATTCGGAAGGCAGTTCGAGTTTCTCGCACATTCTCATGGCGGCCCATCCCACCATTCGGCTGTGCTCACCGTTATGAAAGGTTAGTTTTTGCTCACCTGCTTCAAGCCGATCGAGACCGCGGCCATATTTTCGATCAACAAGTGACAGTGCTCGCCTGCCGATATTTTCTAAATCCGCTTGCTGTCTCGTATCTATTTTTTCCCATGAGGAAATACGCTCACTCATATGTTTTAGTGCTCCTCGATTATTTATTCGGTGCTGCTGCTGCAGCTTCGTTTTAATCTTATGTAATTTTTAACAAAATCAAAATTAGTTGTGCAAAAGATGCACAAATGATACGATTACAACATGTTTAACACTACTGACTCTATTAAAGAATATCTTCAAAAATTAGGCATATCTTCAGATATAAGTGACTTATACCTGGCGCTTTTAACGCATGGACCATTATCTATTTCCGACCTTTCACGCTACGCGGGCGTGGAGCGAACGCACATATATCGGCTTATGGACGAAATGATGGCAAGTACGCTTATCGAGATCGAAGTACAGTACAAACGGAATATTTTCCGAGCGGCACCAGTGTCGCACTTACAGGTGTTGCTAGCCAAAAAAGAACAGGAAGTTTACGATCTGCGCAAAGGGTTCGATGAGCTTCAGCAAAGTCTGACATCTGACTCATTTGACACACCGCATACCAAAATCCAGTCGTATAAGGGGCCCGAAGGATTACGGCAAATGTTGTGGAATCAAAGCAAGGGTGAGGGCGAAAACGTATCGATTCTGTATGAAAACATGCAGTCAAAAACAAACGAAAAGTTCTTTGAGCGCTGGGTTGACGAATTTAACAAACGCGGATCAACTTCGCGCAGCTTAATAGGCGATCATTTTATAAAATCGCAAAAAGAATGGTATAGAACACACAACAACGAACGGATCAAAAAGTGGAATGCGCGTTATGTGTCCGAAGATCTCTTCCCTATTACCTATTCGACGGTTGTTTATAACGATGTCACCGCTTATTACAAGTGGACGGATGAGGAGGCGTTCGGCATCGAACTCCACAACAAGGAGATTGCCAATACGCAACGCCGTTTTTTCGATATTTTGTGGCAACAAAGTACCCCCCTTCAGGATCTAAGAAATTTATAAAGTTTATATAATAGATTCTTCTTTTTAGAAATGCGTGTAGAAGTTGCACGACAGGTATGAAGACAATTTTGTTGCTGATATTCTGCTAAATGACCCAGACGCGCAGTTGTTAGAAAGGGGGTGAAAGATATGACCACCTCTACTCTGGAACGTCCCTTCGGTGTCGAACTGATGACGCCCGCAAGCGAGGTCGTCAACGGTGTGCCGGAGATGAAGACCGGATACACGACGACCTATGAGTTCGCTCCTCAGATGGGCAAGTCCCAGAAGAAGGACGACGACGAAGACGACTGATGAGTCGGGTAACCCGTGTTGCTTCGAGGGAGGCAACACGGGTTATTTAAAATTCCTCAGAGGCAATATGGAACGACCAATCATTACAATCAGCCACGAAAGCGACGCTCATATTGAGTTGGTAGAGCGTCACCTAGACCAGCCAATGGTGGTAATTGATCCAACTGCTACCGCTAAAGATAGTGACAGCGAGCTATCTTATGAGTTTATGGATGGGAATGACAGGCTCATATATAAAGGTGAGGATGTAAGCGATGCCGTAAGTGTCTGGTTCAGGAAGCCCCAATCGTTTGAAAAAGACGAGCTTCCGATTGCAGAAAAGCACAAAGACTACAGCATGAGTGCACTTCAAAAACATTCCAAGCAGCTTCATGCGCAGCTTCCTGAGGCGTTTTGGGTATCAGACTATTATGCAATCCAACGGGCAAATAATAAAACGCTCCAGTATAAGTTAGCGCATGAGATTGGTATGAATGTCCCCGATACTTTAATGACAACTAATGAAGCCGCTGCTAGCGAATTCCTCTCCCGTTACCCCGCTACTATTATTAAAACACTCGCGACGTTTTTTACGACAAATGATAATGACGATCCATTAGCATTCTTCGCTCGCAAAGTTCATCGCGGTGAAAAGATTGATCTGAGTGGCCTAAATTTCGCTCCGGCAGTTTTTCAAGAAGCTATTGATGCTGCCGTCGATGTACGAGTAACAGTTGTTGGTGATAGGGCATTTTCAACTCTTATCAGCACAGCTGGTATAAGCAATGAAGGGGTTCGGGACTGGCGTGCGGGTCATTTTGAGGGCACGATGGAGTTCGAGGTGTGTGACGATCTCCCCTCTTTTGTAACGGATGCATGTATTGAGCATGTTCGCAGGTTAGGATTGCAGTACGGAGCCATTGACCTCGTGATTGCAAAAGACGGCACGATTTGGTTTTTAGAGAATAATCCTAACGGACAATGGGGATTCGTTGAGCAAATGACAGGCCAGCCTATTGGAAAGGCCATGGCTGACCTTTTACAGTCGGGCCAGAGATAACCCCTGTACTTTTTATGGGTTTTTTGGTAGAGTGAGTGAAGCTAGTGACGTTGATTCTTAGTATGACAGCTCTCATCTCTTCGAGATGAGCTCCAGATTTCTCGGAATCAGTTAAAAATGAGAAAGCTAATTTTTAACCTGCTTCACTCAAAATCCGGCCTCATCGTCTAACGGTTAGGACACAAGGTTCTCATCCTTGCAATCGGGGTTCGATTCCCCGTGAGGTCACCATGATATTATTCAATTCTCAACAGAGGTAAAAAGTTCCAGGAAATATTCCTGGAACTTTTTATTTAGCTATCCTACCTCTGGTATTTTAGTGTTCGATTCCTATATGGTGGCAAACTAAAATATTTTAAGCTGCTGTACGAGTTAAATGTTCATCTAGCAAAGAAGCTGCGTTAGGCTCGATCTGATCGTTATCAAGTAATGCTCTTGATTCTTCAAGACTAACCCAATGATGATTAAGTCCATCTTGAGGTCGTACGTGCTCGCTTGAAGCTGTAATTAGACGGTCATCAAAAACAAGGTTGCTGATGGGCTTTTTGTAGGTATTCTGCTTCAACTTGTCGTGGATCTTTGTCTTGTTCGCCAGCAAGGAGAACAAACCCATTTTCTTCACCAACTGCGGTGCAACCATGGGGTGCGATGGCTATTGCTTCGCCTGTTGCGCTAATTGTTGCAACGGCTGAACCTATTTCATCTAAATGCTTGCGAAAGCTGCCGTGTACTACATATGGAACACGACTATCATAATCCTGATCTGATAAATACTCACGCATTTAAGATATATTATAACATATTTCTGTACTTATAAAGATTCAGATATTAACTCCTGAAGCCGTATATCCATCTTTAGTAAACTAGGCCATAGAGTGTTCCACATTTGTCGCGTCTGGTTCACAATTGAATATTACAGATCAAAGGACGTTATAAAGTAACGCCCTTTTTGTTTAGTGCTAGTCTATATCTGTTAGATTGTTCGATTCTCCTTTTTTCATCACAATACCCGAATGAGGTTTGGCGAAGGCTGTCCGATCCATAACACCCCGACGAGTCACCTGTATAGCACGAGCTGTTGCGCGAGCCTCTGGTGCAACAGCAGAGGCTCGCGCTTTTCTCTTACGATTGCTTTTGTGCGTCTTTTGACAAGATATTGCGCGGCAAGAAGATGCTTAGTATGACACATAGTGCCAGTAATCCAGCCTCAAGCAGGGTGCCCCGGCCAAACCCTTGGGCGTAGTCTTGTGTCGACATCAAACTTCCGAAGAACACAATACCTACAAGCGCTATACCTAAGACACCGCCAATTTGTTGTAGAGCATTAGCTACGCCAGAGGCTGAACCAGCATCTTGTGGGTTAACTTGACTGAGTGCATAAGGTAGAAGCGGAGTAAATGCCAGACCCATACCTGCGCCGAAGATGATTAGTAGTGGAGCAAGGTGCCAGGTAGTCAGACTGCCAGAGGCATGCGTGACAGCAAGGCCCAGTAGGATAGTACCGAGCGCCATAACGGCCACACCAAGTGTTACTGTCCAGCGACCGAGCTTTGGCATGAGCTTAGGAGCCAACGCCGCTGCTGCAGGCATAATACCAACTGTTATAAAGATACCGGTTAGAACAGTGTGCAAGGGGCTAAAGCCATAGCCAGCCTGTAGCAGTAACGTAAAGGTGAGTGCAAAACCTGACCCAGCACTAAAAATGAGTAGGCTCAGGAGGAGGCCGACATTAAACGAACGATGCTTAAAGAGGGCCGGGACCACCAACGGCGAGCCGCCGCGTTGGCTCAGACGTCGCTGCCACCAGGCGAACAGACCGAGCACCGGCAGCGAAGCTGCCATCATAACAAAGCTCCACCACGGCCAGCCAAGCTGGTGACCCTGTACAAGCGGGAAGATCAGCAGGCCGATGGCGGCCATGGCAAGTACAGTGCCGCGGCCATCAATCTTAGAAGCACGCTCCGATTTGCCTTCCGGCAGATATTTGGCGCCGAGTATTAACGCTGCCAAGCCGATCGGAATATTAATAAGAAAGATTGGTCGCCAGCTCAAGCCGGCAATATTCATAGCCATTAATATCCCTGCTACGATTGGTCCGAGGGTGGTAGCTATCGCACTCAGACCACCGAGTAAGCCATTTATGCCTACCCGTTCTTTAGGTTTATAGAGTAATTGCACTACTGATAGCACTTGCGGTACCATCAGCGCCGCGGTTGCACCTTGCAGCAAACGGGCTAGCACCAGTATTTCGGCGTTCCAGGCAATACCAGTGAGCAGCGAGGTCAGCATAAAGCCCGTCAGCCCCCACATGAAGAGTTCTTTGTAGCCAAAAACATCGCCCATTCGGCCTCCGGTAATGAGTAGTAGTGCAAATGTCAATATGTACCCTGACGCCATCCATAACAATGCCGCATAACTTGCATGCATAGTATGTTGAATTGTTGGTAGGGCGACGTTCATAATGGTTGAATCCATTAGGTCAAGGACAAAAGCAGTGGCAATAACCAACAGCGCGAGTTTGCGTCGCTTGTCGGTATAACCGGCTGCCTGGGCTTGCGCCGATTTGGGCTCATTTAAAATAGCTGTAGCCATGGCAGCTCCTTTCATTATATAACTTATATTTTATGTATTAGTGAAATCTTATATGTGCTAGCTTACATACGCGTTTCACTTTCTTTTGTCGCAGCTAAGGCACGCTCCAATTTATCTAATGTCTGATTCCAACCTATTTCGAGGCCTGCTATATACTTGACGGCTGCAGATGTTGACGCGGCCAGACGAATATTGAGTGTTAGTCTCGTCCGTGTTGTATCAACGGCTTCAAGTTTAACTGCATTATGACTCTCAAAGATTGGCTTGCCTGCAGCATCGAGCGGGCACATCATGAACTCTAGCCGTTCCGGCTTCCGTAGCTGCGTATAGTGACCATCGGCGGTATGAATGCTGCCATCAGATTGCTCCATATCAACACGTAACGTACCGCCTGGACGGGGATCAGATTCGACACGGCGTGTCGTCAGGTATTCCGGGCTCCACCATTGTTTCATAGCGGTGGCTTCGGTCCAGAAGCGCCACAATACTGCAGGCGAGGCTGTGAAAACTCGGCTAATGGTAACACTGCGGCCATTGGCCCAAGAGCTATTCTCGGCAGCAAGTGCCTCTTCACGCTTGAGGGCATCGGTGTATTCATGTAGCATACATGGTGGATTAAGCCAGTCGGGTTTGAACGCGCCAACCCAGGCATAAATCTCTTGGAGCGGTTCCGCTTGAAGGGCATATACGCGCCGCTGGCCTTGCGGGTACATAAGCACCAGCCTGGCCTTCTCTAACATTTGTAAATGTTTTGTGGCTTGTGGTTGGCGAAGCTTAAGCCAACGTAAGCCTCTTCGGAAGGCGCGGTGTCACTGACAAAGCCTATCCCATAATTTCCATAAACCTAGTCGCAGAGTGCTCACATTTGGAACATTAGGTTCACCATGAAATTATCTATGTCAAGGAATATATATTACAATAACAAAAATAAAAAAGGCCATCGGTAGCAGCATGTACATGCTGCTACCGATGGCGGATCTGACGAATGAGAATTAGGCGGCGAAGCCGTGCTGTTCGAGCCAGCGCTGACCCTGCCGCGGACCGTTGCCGTCACTGTCGATGACGGTGATGCAGTCCAGGTTGCGGGTCAACGCGGGGGTGGCGAACAGCTCCTCGAGTGCCTCGCGGTGCACGTTTTCCACCTTGTGCCACGCATCGTCGAGCGCCTGCACCATGCTGTCGACGACACGGCCGCTGCCGCGAGGCAACAGGATCGGGAATCCGTATTTCAGCGAAACCGCGATTTCCTTTGCTGTTACGCCGCCACCGCTCCAGAAGACCTGGGCAGCCGTACCGCTTCCCGTGCTCTGGATGATCTCCATGAGCTCGGGGTAGAGCTGGACGTCACCGTCCCACTCTGACGTGTCGCTGGCGTTTTTCTGCACCAGCCACAGCAAATGGATGTCCGGATTGGCAATCACCTTCGCATCGGCCTCATCGGCAATCGAGAACGAGGAGTGGTCCCCCTCGTACCCGAGCGTTTCGGCTGTACGCGGGGCATGCCCGAGCGTGCGGATGCCGGGGTTGATGCGATGCAGTAGGCCGGGCACCTCGACGATGGTCATGATGCCGGTCGGGTCGGCTTCGTTCAGACTGCTTTTCAGTACACGGGTACCGCCGCTCATCGCACCGAAGTTGGCGGTGCGAAACGGCATATCCGGGTTGCCTCCGAACATGCTCTGGAAAAAGTAGAACTGGCGTTCCTGCTCTCGACGGTCTGAACGTGCGGTAGCACCGGCGAAGTTGATGATTCCTGCCATGCCGCCGCAACGGACAAGTACGGAGAACGGTACACCTTCGGTCGTGTTGCTGATGACGAGCGCGACACGATTGGAGCCGTGGTCACTCGCCACCGTCACTCGCCGTCCCTTGCCGGGGACGAAGAAGTCGTCGTAGGAGATCTGCAGAGAGTTCATAATTCCTCCTGTTATCGTGGGGTGAAGCCCATTTCGTGGAGTACACTGCCTAGCTCGTTCTTCTTGCAGGATGTGACCTGGGGATGTGCCTTGCGCCAGGCGAGATCATTGGTCAGCGCAGTGGCTTCACGCCCGCTATCTTCGATCAACAGTACTTGCCAAGGGTTATCGACGGACGTCAGCTCGGCAACGTGCAGCACCTCGTTTCGAGTGGTCTGACCTCCGTTATACACCAGGTGTAGTGAACGGTGGCTGCCCTCATCCCGAAGCAGCTGCATGTAATCCAGGCACACCTGCCACTCGTCGTCCCAGGTGAGCCCGGGACGGTCGCTGCTGAACTGAACCAACACGCATACCGGTGTACGGTCGCTCACGATGGTGTAGAAGTCATCGTCCGGGTTGTCCTCGATGATGATCGAAGCTCCCCAATAAACGGGTGGCGAGATGGTCGGCGTAATGCCGATCGTCTTTCCGGGAGCTTGAAGTTCCGCGAGCCGTGACAGGACATCCATGACACCGGGGTGCGGGACGATGTTACCTGCATGGCGGCGACAATACATGCGTGCGTTGTCACACTCGTCACAAATGCCTGGCACTGGCCGTTTCACTATCGTGGTTGCGCCGGCTAGGACCGATGCCTCACACGCTGCGCCTCCGAGTGCCGATGCCAGGAATATGGCACTCTCTTCACCTTCTTCGGTGGCCATGTTTCCTGCCCCGCCGGTAACTCTGACAGTTACCTGCATGGGTGAAGACGCCAGTCTTACAAGGTCGCGACGTGAAATCGCGTCCGTTCGGGCAATGCTTATGCTGCACATTCGCAGCTGCGTCCCTATGGAAGGGCGCCGCATGGCTACCTCCTCTCATTTGTCAAAAGTGACTCTTTTTCGAGTAACACAAACAACATCACCCCTGAAGGGTGAGCTTATGTATATTATATAATTTTATTACAAAATAGTCACGCGTTTAGTGGCGGCTATCATGTTGACGACACCATCCCTAAAACCGTAGACTTGTAATATGAAGCTAAAATATATTGATCACGTAGGCATCGTTGTTAACGATCTTCAAGCTGCCAAGGCGTTTTTTATTGACCTTGGGTTTAACGTACAGGGCGAGGCTGATGAGCAGAGTGATTTGCTTGATAAAGTTACCGGCACGAAAGGCGCGCATTCACAGATTATATTTTTACAGGCGCCCGACGGACAAACCAAACTGGAGCTTACAAAATTTGTTGCTCCGGCCGATAGAGCCGTACCGACGGAATCGGTCATGTACGGCCATGGGTATAAGCATGTCGGTCTTATCGTGGAAGGAATTGACGATATCGTGGCTAATCTAAAAACTAAAGGTATGGATATTTTTGTCGATGTTTATAACTTCCAGAACGTATATAAGTTGTGTTATCTGCGTGGCCCGGAAGGTATTATCGTAGAGTTGGCTGAAGAATTATAATAGTAGGAGAAATTATGACGAAAGTTCATTATAAAAACCGAGAAGAAGCGTTTGCCCAGCTTAACAGATTAGCTGGTACGTGGGTGGATCAAGACGGTGGTACATCGACGTTCGAGTGGATGGATGGCGGTAATTTCATGATGCAAAAAATGGGTGGAGGAATCGAAATGATCGGCTACGACGAAGAGAGCGGTCAGCTAAAAACTCACTTTTTTGCCGGCGATCGTAACATGCTTGATAACGGCGGGAGGCCTATTAGGTACATGTATAGCATTCAAGGAGAGGACGTAGAAATAGCGCTTGATGACATGTCCGATCGCAGCGGCAGTTTTGTCGCCAAGCTTACCGAAAACGATACGAAACTTACAGGACGTTGGGACTGGATTCAAAACGGTGAAAAAATGGGTTATGATTCGGTCTCGATCAAGCAGTAGGTAATTCTGAACTTTTTCTTACACGTTGCATGATTGTTATTGCTCACTGTCATTTATTGCGGTACCATAACCGCATAAAGGAGGCGGGATGAGGTTGGCAAGATTAGTGCGCATGGGATCTTTAGGGGTGTTGATAGGGCTGGTAGTGCTGGTAGTAATTCCTATGCCGGTTGACGCGACCACCTTTCCTGGAAGAAATGGGGCCATTGCTTTTTCGGGAGGTGCGGCCGAAGGACGAGGCATATGGAAAGTCGCCTCGAAAGGCGGCATGAAGGAGCTGATGGCGAGAGGCGCACACTCCCCTGCTTGGTCGCCTGATGGCCAGACATTGGTGCTTGTGAGCGGCACGACGCTTGAACGTATGAACGCCGACGGCGATGCCAGGCATGATCTTACGCCACATTCGCATGGGATAGAGAGTGCACCGTCGTGGTCGCCGAACGGGCAGCGTATTGCATTCGTACGCCAAGAAACCGTTGGTTCGAGTAATGTAAAACGTAGTGCGATCATTACCGTCAATTCGAGAAACGGTGAGGAGAAAAACGTATCGGGCTGGGTGTACTCCGGGCGTGTTGCTTCACCGTCGTGGTCGCCCGACGGTCATCAACTGGTATATGAAAGGTCGGAAAATGATATACGCCGGCTGCTTATAAAAAACCTCATGACAAGCAGGAGCCGAATTGTGACTACTCTTTCGGATAATGTCGATTCCCATGTAAGTTGGTCGCCCGCCGGTAATAAGCTTCTTTATAAGGATAGTAGTAATGATATGTATACGATATGGACTGATGGTAGTCACCGGACAGTCATTTCGGATGGCGACAGCTACGAGGCGTCATGGTCGCCGGATGGTAATCGTATCGCCTTTCTCGAAGATAAAAACGGTGGCGAAATAAGTATCAGTATGGAAGACGGGTCCGTAGTGCAGTTGCCCGTCCAAAAAAGTCACTATCAGCGACTGGCTTTTCCAGCATGGTCGCCAGACGGGAAAAAGCTGGCAGTTGCGATGCAATATGGCGAGGGCGCATCACAGGTATCAGATGTATTTACTTACGATCTTACAGGCGACAGCCAGGTACCTACCTGGCTGGCAAGCGGTAATTTTGGCGAGTTTACGTGGCAGCCGCGACGGTGATACTATAGGGCCATGGGATTTTTCAGTTTTTTATTCGGTGGTACGCAGGCGTCGTCTTCCTCCGGATCACCCGAAGCCGCACAGGAGCAGTTGCAATCGGGTATTCGCAAAGGAGACGAACGGAGTTACCCGGTCGTGACGGTTCTTCACGTCACGAACCATGAGGATAGTGCCAAGGTCCGTATTTATTGCCATATTTTAAATACGTGGCCGGAAGAAATCATGCTGGATAAGATCCGTTTGCTCGGCACGAAGCGAGAACTCGACAGTTTTTTGCGTGGCGGCGAGGAACGTGAGTTTTTAGTATACGATGGCCCGAAGTTACAAAAAGAAATCCGTGAAGCTCAGATTGACTATAAAACACAAAAAGAAGCCGATTATTTTCAGGCAACGTTTGATGTCACGTTTAATTATCATGGTAACGATAAGACCTATGCTGTGAGCGAAATGCATCTTCGCGGCCCTATTCGTGATATATACGAGTAAGTATACGCTATAATGAATCAATGACTCCTTCTATATTGATGTTGTATGGGCAATATGCTCAGCATCCGTGGCGTGAGGATATGTTTTTGCGTCCGGATATAATTCAGAAAAATCTTAAGAAGTGGGGGTTCGGGTTCGACATAGGAGTGGTAACTCAACCGCCCGGGACAATGGATGAGCCCCCGAAGGTGCGTATAGCGAGAAATCCGATTTATGATCAACATACAGGTGACCTGAAAGAGGCTCATTTTTTACCCGGTACCATTACTGATTATCCTGGCGTGATAGATCATTGGGTCGGTAATTTTCAGGATGAAATATTGCAACCTGACGGATCATATCAGCGGACGGCGCATGGAATCGGGCTCCCTGCAGCGCGCGTCTGGAATCATAAGAGCATTCAGTATTTTGGTAATCATAAGGATAAGATGGATGCGATTATTCAGGGGCATGGAGTAGGTATTCCTATGTATGCAGCGACAGACTATGATATGTATGCTTCTCGTCACGGAGCTACATTGCCGCTTGTTTATAAACCGCAGGGCGGTTCACTAGGACTGGGGGTGCGTGTATTTGCGTCTGTGCAGGAGCTCAAAAAAGCATTGCAGGACAAAATGATCTCCCCTAATGGCTTTTTGCAGGAGTTCATAGAGAATAATCACCCTATTCGTGGTATTATGCCGGCAACGAAACAAGATGAGGAGTTACTGAAAAGATATAACGTTGACAGTGATCGCCCTCGTGAAATCCGCATGCACGTCATAACGACGACAGATAATACGGGGCGGCTCTATACTGAAGCATACCCCGTGATGAAAGTCAGCTACCCACATCGTCAAACGCTTAAATATGAGCTGGGTATCGGCATTGATCCGACTTGTTTGGGGCCGGGGTCATTGATGCACGATAAAAGTGTCGAACTTGCTCAAGCGGTATGTCAGGCGGCCGGCACATCCGATAAGCCTACTCCTCAGTATTATGGCGTATTTGATTGGATAGTGCGTGGTGATGTGCATGATCCGGATGCAATTTGGGTTGGAGATGGAAATTGCCGAGGGCCAGGACTTCCTGTTAATGCGTATGCTGCACGCGAGGCGTTTGAGCGTGCACTTGTTTCGAGCGCTCGCAGCGTAATAAATAGTAGCGTATGAATGAATGCTTTGCCGTGCTACTTTTTATGAGTAGCACGGCAAAGCGGCCTTTTGGTAGGTATGGTATTACCGGCGCCGTCGAAGCTTTCCTCTGGGCTGAGGTAATTCTTGGTCGGTGTCATCGGACGCTGCAGGCTTTTCTCCCCCAGTGATCTTGCGAGCTAGATCACTTCCAAGCGAACGTCTGGATGGTTCTTTCTTTGACTCTTCTCTGTCCTCATTTGAGGGGTCGATACTGACGCGAACCATAGATTCCCTCCTTGTCGGCTGAGAGATTACTATACATGGTATAGGAAATTGGGTCAAGCTATAGGTGTTGTAGTTTTGTAGCGACTACTTTCCCGAGTGGTGAGAGTTTTTCCCCATACTGCGAAAGATCGGCTGTGCTTGGGTCGTTTTCCTGCTTGGCAAAATCATACATCAGCTCAACGACGAAGCGCCCCTGTCTGAATGCCAGAACATTCTGGCCTTTTTCAAACAGTGAAGCCGACTTGTACAAATATGCCTCCTCACCGACTTCGCTGCCTTTGATTTTCGAATCATTACCTTCACCTATGGATACTTTTACGAGTCCATCTGAAGCTGCTTTATCATTTTTGTAACTTGTTACTGCTATGCGCAAGGTATGATTATTGATTCCGACAAGCCTGCTATCGCCCACGTTGGCCGTACGAATGCATTGATTACGTATATAGTTAGATTGTTTGCCGCCGTCCTTACCCGACGTAATAACGCCAGTTGCGCTAGGCCACATCTCTTGGACCAGTGGACTCATGTCGTGGCTGGTGAGCTGCTTAAGATCGTCGTTGGTAATGTAATCGCAGGATCGGGCATATTTTTGCGAGAATGTCGGTGACGTAAAGGCAATGTCTGATACGCCGGTGGGCATTGAGCCAAAACTATTAAGATGTGCAATAGCTTGTTTTACAAATACATCGATTGCTGAGTTGTTGCGTAGTTTGAATGTTAGGAGAACGGTGTCGGTCCCTTTTCGAAGTAGATAGTACACTGTGTCGTCCTTAGTCCTTTTAGCTACGCTCCAGCCGTCCGTTTCGGGTACTGTAGTGAATCCCGGCAGTCCGGCGTAGTCATTAACAGCTTGCTGTGTGGTCGTAAAGGCTTGATTGACACTTACCCCTATCGATTGATCGGTGGTGAGCCCGTATGTACAGGATAGCGTGTCGGATGCTGTCGGCATCATAAGAGGCTCCGGTGAAAATGCTGCCTTGCCTGATTTAGAAAGATAGTTCTGAATAATAGGAGTCCCATAATTATTGGGGAGTAGTTTTAAGTTTTCTTTTTGGATGTCAAGCAAGGTTACAATACCACATGCCGGAATAACCTTAGTGCCATCAGATAATGTTTGTGTTTCTTTTTTAGCAGACATCGTGATTGCAAAAGGGTCACCAATGGTTTCACCGAGTGTTTTACGGTCATACCCCGGACGATCATAATATACTGACGAATTCGAAATAGCCGAGTTATTGGTGGTATTTTTCTTATTTATATTAATGAGTCCGACGATACCTATCAAAATAAGCGCAGCTGCAATGATGATAAGGCCGATAATGAGGCGCTTCTTGTTCTTTTTTTGTGGCATTTGTTGCGGTGTTGTTGGCGGTTGATTTTGTTCCATAATGCTCCTTCGTGCTAGTTACTGCTCGAACTATTATTCATTTTATCGATAATTGCGAGTAGCTTTTTAGGTGTAATGTCTGCCTTTATAAGATAAGCGTCGGCGTTGTGCTGCATCGCGGTGCGTGATTCGTCGTCCTGCTCGAAGTTAGTCATAACGATTACCTTCGAATGTGGAATAAGATCATCATTTCCACCGCGGAGCGCTGCCAAGATCTCACTTCCCCGTCGTTCGGGCAGCATAATATCAAGCAAAATAAGGTCATACTGTTTATTACGGGCGGCGACAAGACCGTCGTTGCCGTCGACCATCCAGTCAACCTCATAGCCCGCCTTTTTTAGGCTTCGGACATACATTTCGCCTATAAAGCGATCATCTTCAATGCATAGAACTGTTTTAATTGCCATAATTATCCCCTGTACATCGCATGGTTTTTTATCCATCCGTCTTCATTATGCTCGATGAGCCCGACATTGCTATTATTATTTGCGACAAGTTTATCTGAAACTGTACTGTAAATTGGAAGCGTAAAGTCAAACGTGGAACCTTCCCCCTCGCGGCTTCTTACTTCTATCTTACCACCATGCGACTCTACGATAGCTTTACTTATATACAGTCCGATACCGGTGCCCGCAACCGTTTCACGGGAGCGATGAGAGCGATAGAATTTATGAAAGAGATTGCTTACGACACTACCCGGCATGCCGATGCCGTGATCTTCTATTGATACTTTTATAAAATCACCGTCGGCGACAGCACTTACTGCAACCGCTCCGCCTTCGTTACTATATTTTATAGCGTTATCGATAAGATTTGAAAGCACCTCGCTGACACTGCCGCGATCGGCGGCAACGGTCGGCAGATCTTGGGGGATATGTACGGAAAGCATCCGGTTTTGTGAAGATGCCCGAAGTTGCATATCATCACTGATTGTGTCGTAGATTTCGTAAAGTGAATCTTCCTTCAAGTGGACTTTTAGGTGGCGGCGATCGTAGCGGGATGCATTAAGGATATTGTTGACATAGCTAGACAACCGATTGGCCGATACGATAAGGCGGTTCATGAGCTCTGCTTCGTCCTCTTTTAAGGTCAGCTCACTGCTGAGTACGTCGAGATAGCCGCGTATCACGGTAATGGGACCGCGGAGTTCGTGGGCGGCAAATGCTATAAAGTCGAGATCGTCGTCTTCCGGCTGATACGTGCCTGTTCTTTCGATGAAAGTGAGGACTACTTCGGCCTCACTGCCTTTTTGGTATGAGGCGATAATGTCGTATATCTTCCTGTTTTCTTCGCCGATAATTTTATCGGCTATGCGCTCCCAGGTGTGCTCTGCGTGGACAGCGTTCTCTTCGCAGTCTTTCAGCCAGTCCGAAAGTGAAAAATCATCGTCGAAAATGAGGTCGATTTTTTTATTTCCTTCCGCGTCTTCGCGGATAGGAGCCTTGGAATTGGCGAATACTATAGATTGCTTCGTCGTAATAATGGCAAATCCGGCGGCGGCATTTTCAAGGGCTTTTGCGAGGCTTGTGGGCTGTTTCGGCCGGTCATGGGGGGTGTCTCCCAGGGCGAGTTTATAAATCAGTTGTAATGCCGGCTTGAATCCATCGCGTTCGAAGCGTTCGGCGTTCGGATTGGGCGGTGTGGTATTCGTAGGTTCACCTGATACGTGAGTGACGGTATTCATGATATCTTTGAGCGGTACAAGCAGCTGCGAGGTAAGTAGCAGGTTCATTCCTATCGATGCGACGAGAATGGCAAGCAATGTGATCCAAAAAGCCACCGTTGGAGCGGTCACGCCACTGATAAGCAGGGCGCACCCGATAGCAAGCGTGGTGACAATTTGCATAAGGATAGTAAGAGAAAACGCACGTTTTTTGTAACGCGGCATGTAATCGCGTATCATAGCCGGCTGCCCGCTCTTTTTGTTTTCTACCGCCATGAAACGCTCCCGCCACTATTCGGGATGGCAGCGATCCAGGTTTGGCCGCGGACCAGCGGTACGTCTTTATTGTTGGCGTCAGTAAAGTTTATCGGTGCGCTGCGATTTCCTTTGTGCCAGGTGACGTCTTGTGCAGTACCATTTTGAAAAATGGTTGCAGGGCCATCCCCGACCGTTTGAATATCTTCGCGATAACCGTCCTGAAAGACCGTATTCATGTTTATTTTCATGGCGACTACCACACTGGGAGCGATTTGACCGTCTTCTCTATCTACATGAGGTGCACCACCGACATTACGGATGTAGTTATTGGCGGCAGGATTATACGCATACGTCGTGTTGTAGGCCGGCCCACTAAAATTAATAGCTATATTTGTAGCGTTTGGTGTTTTGCTCGGTACACCGTCTTGCCTGGTAAAGCCAGTAAACACCGAGCTCGTGTAGCCTTTTGCTTGATTAAGGGCGTCCAGTTTAGCAAAGCTTGTATAAACATTATGAGGCGCATAGCGATCAGCTGCACGCCAGTAGTATGCTCCGTTGAAGAACTGATCGATATCACGGTACCCCCCTTTTCTTACTTCGGCAAGTGCAGCAGCGCTGCCGCCTACGTGTGCAACACTGGCATTATATGCCGCCAGCCAATCGACATAGTACATACGGAGGCTGCGTACTGGGCCGATGATTTGAGGCTTATCTTGCTGATGGAGGGTCAAGAAGCGTGTAATACCACCCTCGGCGATGGCTTCGTACACTACTCCGGCCTGCTTAAGACCTGATTGCGGTCGCGCATCCGGACTGTTCTCGATCATTATCGCAGTGACCGCTTGTTTGGTGGCGGCTTCATCGGCGACTTTTTCTCCGGTAAGCGGCGAATAATAGACGATCGGTTTTGGTTTCGGCTTTGGTGTAGAACGTGTGACGTTTATCTCGGGTGCTTTTTGCGATAGTATCGCGTATGTCACGCCTCCGGCGATCGCAATCAGAACAATGCCCGATATAAGGATCGTTCGGGTGCGGTGGGTTTTTATCCAGTTTTTCAGACGGGCTATACGGCCCGACTTTTTTTGTGTTTCGTCGTACATGCTTACGGTTATTATAGCAGATTATGCTTTTAGGGCGTGCTATTTAAAGCGGCGTGCAATCTGTGTAGGACCGTCTCTTTTCCGAGCGTTGCCATCGTGTCATTCAGCGCAGGACTGAATGGCGCCCATGATATTGTGAGCCGGATAAGACTGAAGAGAATACCCGGTTTTTGACCTGTCGTTTCAAGTAGGGTATTAAGTGTCTCCTGAAGCTGTTTCGAGGTAAACTCACTTGATTCAAGAGCGGTCATTACCTGCTTTAAAAGTGATGCAATCTCAGATTGTTCAAGCTTCTTCAGCTGCTTACTATCTTGGAGCATCGCCCAGTTTACATCCGGTTCTTCAAAGAAGTAACTCGTAAGGAGCGGAAGGTCCTTAAGTGTTTTAAGCCGGTCCTGAACCAGCGCAAGAATTTGTTTTTTATATTCTTCGTCGCGATTTTCGCTGCTTTCCGGCCAGAAATCCGTGACCCGGTCATATAAATCGTCGAGCGTAAGGCGGCGGATCCATTGTCCGTTCATCCAGATAAGCCGCTGTTCGTCAAAACGTGCGCCACTTCGTTGGACGCGGTCAAGACTGAATTTCTCGATTAGCTCCTCTCGGGAAAAAATCTCCTGTTCTGTCCCGTCGTTCCAACCAAGGCTGGCAATGAAATTAGTAAGCGCTTCTGGTAAGATGCCGTCGTGAATGTAGTCAAGCACGTCTTTCGCTCCGTCGCGTTTCCCCAGTTTTTTACCACCTGTTGCCGCCAGAATATGTGGCACGGTAGCAAAAATTGGTGGTGTCAGGTCGAGCGCTTCGTAAATATTCAGATAGTTAGGCTGGCTGGAGATGAATTCCTGGCCCCGAATTATATGGGTAATGTTCATCTCGGCGTCGTCAACTATGTGGGCGAAATTATATGTCGGGTAGCCGTCTGACTTTATAAGAATGATGTCGTCGATGACTTCCGGTCCAGTTGAAAGATCACCCATTACTTCATCGTGCCACGAATATTGTTTCGGGTCACTTTTAAAGCGAAGTGGCTGCGATCCATCCCACGTCGGTGGATTTTTCGGCCTATGTTCACGGTATAGGAACGGTTGTTTGTTTGCTTTTGCTTCTTCGCGGAATTGGTTAAGCTGTTCGGGCGTATATGGATCAGCGTAGGCGCGACCCATATCGATAAGTTTTAATCCCCATTTCTTGTAGTGATCAAGTCGCTGACTTTGAACGTAAGGAGCGTAGGGCCCACCAACGGCCACGCCTTCATCCTGTTGAATGCCAAGTATCTCAAGGCAGCGCAGGAGATGGTCGGCGCTTCCCTCTACCTCGCGCTTTTTATCGGTATCCTCGATCCGTAGAACAAACTGTCCGCCGGCACCCCGGGCGACCAGCCACGCAAAAAGTCCCGTGCGAATATTGCCTACGTGCAAAAAACCAGTAGGACTTGGAGCAAAACGAGTACGAATATTCATAACTCGTTCCATTATAACAGATTAAGAGGGTTTGTTAACGGGTAGACGGAGTGCTCGAAGACCCGTACTGTTCTCTTGCCATGCCTCTGCGAATTGTCTTATCGTTACTATTCGGTCTGGGCAAGGTGGAAGGCCGGGATCATGCATCTTGACGACTTTACCGTCTATTTCATACACGAGAACAGAATGGCCAGAATAGCCCTTTTTACCGTTGAGTCTGTTGGCGTTAATACCGCAAAATATATCGTATCCTTGTCCAAGAAGACTGCGTAACTCGTCTACCGTCGCCTCTCTATGTTCATAGTGGACATCTGAATCGAGCAGCTCCCTGTTAATTCGTTGATCCCGGTCAATATCACCATGCTTTTTCTGCCACTCAACATACTCTTTTCCAAAATTTTCATAAAGGTATTCATAGCCTTCTTTTGCCATGCGCCTGCTATCAAAAGAAGAAATGAGTACCGCTTCAAGACCAAAGGTGGTCGCTCCCATTAATGCAGCGGCTGCTACAGTACCCATACCCGGTTTGCTTTGCGTAAGCTCATCCAGCTGCTCCCAGGTGAAATCACGTTCCGGCAATAAATGTTTTAAGACCATCCGAGTACATGCTTGGACACATCGCATATTATCGGGGGTATTAGCATAGAACGGTATTTCACCATTGCTAGGATGACGCATGACCGATTACATGCTTGTCGCGATACGACGGATCTGATCGGTTGAGAGCGGTGCATCACCGTTAATCGTATAAAGAATCCCACCATTCACCCATGCGGCGTTGCCGTCAAACGTGTATATCGTAAGTCCACGTTCGTTGTAGGTGATGTAATTGTCGCCTGCCTTCTGCTTGACGTAATTATCAAGCACAGCGCTAGAGTCCCAGCTGCTTTTTGCCTGAGTGACGGTAAAATTTTGCGGGCCGGCATTAGCGGCGAACTTCATCATTACTTCGTTTTGATTGTATGCTACCGGGCCACGAAGACTGTAGCCGTCGGGACGGTATTCGGGGTACGATGCGTTGATACCCGCCTGGGCGGCGGCTACTCTTACGGAGAGGCTCGGCATATTAAGATATGTAAAATAACCTCCAAGAAGAAGTAAGGCGAGTCCAGCAGATGCAAGACTAAGCGTACGCGGATATTTTTTCTGTTTTGGCTGTTTTTCCGTTTCGTTTCGAGCAGGCGCCTTTTGAAGGGCCTCTTGAATCGCCTCCTCCTTAATGATAGTTGCCGGTTTTGGAGCTGTGACTACAGGACGGTGCTTGCTAGCGAGGTGGGAGTTGGCGCGGGCGACCATCGGGTGGGTAACAGGGCCGATATCGGAGAAGCGCTTCGCCTGAGTTTTGGCTCCGCTGGGATGCGGTGCGAATTTGGTAATATGAGGGCTTTTTTGCACAGGAGCCGTAGCCTTAATCGGTTCCGTGGAAGCATCTGCTTGCTGCATTTGAGCGAGCCTCTTGACGGTGCGGCGGTTGAGTGTTTGTGACTTTTGCGTACCTGCGTGAATAGTAGCGGAACTGTGCGTGGGGGCTGTCTTTGCCTTTGACGGTTGACTTGGCTGTTCCGAAGGGTTCGGGGGTGTCTGTATTGGCATACCCGTGTGGGCATCGTAGACGGTTCCGTTGATGGTGACTGTTTGTCTGTTCATGTTTTCCCCCGCTTGCACGCCGCGAGCTACCCTTGTCTTGGACGTGGTTCGTTATATTTCATAGTAGGTAAAACTAAGTAATTATGCAAGTGCTTTTAGCATGATGAATTGGTATAATGAAGACAATGTATCGTCAACCTCCAAAACGTCAGCAAGTAATACGGCGGGCCGTCGTTTATAGCGTTATGTCCGCTATTGTCGTGGCTCTTGTTGCTGTACTGATTTTTATCATGCTCGGCTATCAATTTAACCGCAGCGATGGCAAAATCGAGCAGGGTGGCCTGGTGCAGTTCGACTCTAAGCCGACCGGAGCAAACGTGGGCATCGACGGTGCCAGTTTTGGCAGTCAAACTACTTCAAAAACAACCCTGACGGCCGGTCAGCACTTTATTACCATGCAGCGCGACGGCTATAAATCTTGGCAAAAATCCGTTACTGTCGTTCCTGGAGCGGTATTATGGTTGAATTATGCCCGGTTGATTCCGAATGAGCTGAAGCCGTCTACGGTCGCACAGCTTCCTGTTGCTACAAGTTCGGTATCTTCACCGGATGACAAATGGATGGCGATCAAGGAAGATATCGCCTCTCCTGTCATTCATCTTGTCGATCTCTCCCAGGAGACGCCTAAATTAACAGCCCTTGATCTTCCTGCGACGAGTTATACGCATCCAAGTGAGGGAAAAAGCCAGAGCTTCTCTCTTGATATGTGGGATCCTGACAGCCGGTATATCGTCGTGAAGCATATTTACGATGACGGCAAGGTAGAGTGGCTGATCGTTGATTCTCAAGATGTCACCAGAACAAAAAACATCACCAAGCTTCTTGATATCGATATTTCAAAACTTGTATTTAACGGGGGTAATAGCTCACTTATTTATGCGTTGATCGGTACGGATATACGAAAAATCGATACGGATGCGGCCACACTTTCGCGTCCACTCGTTACCAATGTAGCGGACTTTTCTTTATACGATGACGCCGTTCTTGCGTACAGCACGTTGCTTGACCCGGTGGCAAAAAACCGTAGCGTCGGCTACTACAAAGATGGCGACAGCTCTCCTTATGTTATACGTTCATATCAGGACGATGGAAAGGCCCCGCTCCGTATCAGTATCGGAAAGTACTTCAGCGATATATATGTGGCGATTAACTATAATGAGAGCGTCGATGTACTGAAGGGCAAGCTTCCTGCGGTAAATACCCCTGTAAAAACTGCACTGAAAACAGTCTCCACAATCATGCTGCCGGGTGGAGCGACACATCTTTCGATAAAAACGAACGGCCGCTTCATCGTCATGCAAAACGGACCGACATATAAAATCTATGACGCCGAGCTGCAAAAGACGACCACTACGACGCTTAAAGGTACTTCGGATGCTTCCAAAGAGATCGGTTGGCTTGATAATTACATGCTCTGGAGTGACCGCGATGACATGCTGCGGTTTTATGAGTTTGACGGTGCCAATCAGCACGATATCATGCCGGTAACACACGGTTTCAGTGTGAGCCTCAGTCCTAATTCCAAGTATGTGTACGGCATTCTGAGGGGTGCGGACGGCATTTACCGTCTGGAACGTGTGCGACTTATCCTCTAATTGGTGCCGCCACCAAAGATTCGCTGTACGAATGTAGGCGAGTTGCCAGGAATAGATGCAGCGCTGCTTCCCGAACTACTACTTGGCGCTGCTGTCGCCGTTTTCGGATCTGGACTTACTTGCTCTGCCGTAACAAGAAGCCGGTTGAGTGATGTACCAAGCGGCGTACAGGTAATAAGTGTTAGGATCGGTTTGTCGGTTTTGTATACGAGCCTGTTCACTTCTGTCGGCTTGACAACTTCTTTTCTCGTAACGGTATAACTATATCGCTTCCCTTGATAATTAACGTAGATCGTATCGCCGTTTGTTAACTGATCAAGACGGGCGAAAATAAACTTATAATCGCCTTGGTCGATGATGTCGTTGCTGGAGTGGCCTGAAAGTACGGTGTTGCCAACTTGCCCCGGTTTACTGTTGGCACCAGGGATACCGAAGTACGCCACGCCGTTTTCCATTGCTTTCATCTGTGAGTCATAATCAGGGGTGACGTTATAATTAACCGGTACGTCGACATTGATCTTTGGGATAATGAGTTTCGGGTCACCACTAACGGCTACATCCGTGGACGGATTGACAATGATATTGGCCGGATCAATGTTGCCCGGACTAATATATGCCTGTACATTTGCAAAAAGCACGCGGTTATACTGTAAAAACAAGAAGACGAGCATGACGCAGATCGCCGCGGTGATAGGAATGAAATGGCGGCTCTCCCGTACTTTTTTTGCATTATCCTGAATCTTCCCTTTTAACTTGCTGCGAAGATCGTAGATTGCTTCGTCCCGGCTCAGTGCTTCGTGGTGGTCGGTTGCCGGCTGCGATGCAGACGTATGGTCCTCGTGAGATGTGGCTACCTGCTTCTCGAGAGCCTGCCGTGCCTGGTGGACCTGTCCAATGTAATAGCGTTCATAGTATTTCTGATAGTATTCCTGCCATGCACTGTGATATTGCTTCCATTGATCGGCTTCAACGCTGATCGCATTCGTATGTGTTCTGTCGTAGGGGTTCTGTTCGCTCGCATTTGTAGACATGGGAGTGGTCTGAGGGGTTGGAGTATGAGTGTTGCCATTGTAAATAGACGTCAGCTGGGAGCGCGCAACGTTAGCCGCTGCCTGTGTAGCCGGCGTATGATCTCTGGAAGGCTGCTGTGTCAGTAAGGTACGCTGCGGTATCTGCGGCGTGCCCACTCGCCTATCGTGGTTATCATCTGGTCTCATCTATAGATTCCTACTAGCTTCTATTGTACAATACTTTGGTAGCTTAGCCTCTATATCCACGCCGCGATGGTGGAATTGGTAGACACGCTAGACTCAAAATCTGGTGAGCAGTAGCTCGTGCCGGTTCAAGTCCGGCTCGCGGTACCATAGTAAAAAGACGACTATTTCGGTCGTCTTTTTACTATGTAGGTAGGCCTGCATATTGTGGGTATCTTTTACGAATGCTATGATTACCCATATGAAGCATAAGCATACGATGAGGCTGAAAGAACAGGCGTTTGCCTTGCCGACGATTTTACTGGCCTCTGTCATTATGCTGATCGTTCTCCTTTCTGCCGTAACCGCAGTAACATCCTCAAGCTCATTACTGAGCAGTCAGTACTATAATCAGCTGGCACGTGAAGCGGCCGAAGCCGGGCTTGCGAACGTAAAAATATGTATGCAGGCAACGAACTACACGCCCACCTGGACAGATGCTAACCCCTTAAAACCCGATAGAGACTGTACGGGAGTCAATAACAACGGTGCTGATCCATATGTGATTAACAATGGCAACATTCGAACAACCTTTACCGTAGGTCAGGCACAGGTAGGGTCTGCCGGCGCTATCCGAGTTGTCTCTACGGGTATAGTACAACTTGTACGGAGTTCCAGTGCTTCCTCGGTATGGCGTACGTTTAAGGTTTCCGTTGCTCAGGAAAGCCGGTATAACGATACGCCGCAGATTGCCAGCGGAGCTGGGTGGAAAGCACCCGGTGCTCCTGGATATCAGGGGCATAATGGCTATATGCTGGCGTCCAACGGAACATTATATGGCTGGGGCGACAATGCATCGGGCCAGCTTGGTGATTCAAGTTTAGGCACCCCCATAACCAAGCCGATTAAAATGGCTCTTCCTAGCGGAGTAGCCCGTGTCAAACGAGTCTTCAACTCCGGCCAAGGCGCCAGTATCGTCTGCATCATCGCGACGAATGACACACTTGGAGATCAGGCGTATTGCCGTGGAACAGGTTTGGGGTTAAGTGGAGCCGGCTGGCAGAGATTTGGACTCGGCGCAGGACTTACCGCAAAAGACATGATTGTAAACGGATATGGAAATGACAGCGCGTGTGTTGTCGCCTCGGACAATCAGGCATATTGTGTCGGTGATAATACCTGGGGCCAGCTAGGATTCGCAACGACGAGTACCGCATTCGTCCCCCTCTCTTCGCCGAGCAAATTCCGATTAGACCTCGCCAGTCCAGGCCCCGTATCCGGAGCGGCTTCCTCGCTGACCGTTCTCAAAGTATTCAACCAGGATGTCTTTACCTGTGTTATCGCATCTGATAATCAGGCATATTGTGCCGGCTGGAACGCCGGAGGGCAGCTTGGTCAAGGTACACAGACCACTAATATCGGCGGTGCCTCTAAATCAATACCGGGACGCTCGATCGTACCGGGAGCACCGATAGTAACAGATATACGCTTCGGGTATCACTACAACGGTAATCCGCCTCCAGGGGTGTTTTATCAAATCAGTAATGGAAATGTGTATATGAGTGGTGTCAATAAAGCCGGTACCGCTGGTGATAACAGCACGACCGGTAGTTGTGCAGGCGCAGGTACCTATACCTGCTACTCTACTCCTCGCCAATTAACGAGCGGAAACTATACCAAAATGATAAGTGTCGGCGAAGGAGGTGGTCCGAACCAGTCTATCTGTATCGTTAATGATAATAGCGTTCTTATAGCAAATAGCGGTCTGTGGTGCATGGGCTCTCGGACGTATGGGCAAGTAGGACTTGGCACCTGTAGTGCAGTGCTGCAGCCGGCGTGGGCTGGCGCATCGAATGTTAATAGCCAGAGAGTAACATCGTCCTTGAATTTGGAGGCCGGCTATCAGATGAACTCGGTTATGGTGATAACTTCCCTTGGAGATGTGTATGCAGCCGGAGATAATTCATATGGGAAGCTTGGTACGGGTACGGCACTTACGCAGTGTAACAGTTCTTTTCTAAAGGTGCAGCTACCAACGGGAGTCAGGGGGGTTGCGATCGCGAATGGAGATGAATATTCTGCCTTTATTCTAGGAGATAATGGAAAAGTATATGGTGTTGGACGAAATAATACCGGTCAGTTAGGCGATGGTACGACAACCGATCGTTCTACACCCGTAGAAGTGCAGGTACCTCGCCAGGAGACGCTTTACTAGTCTTTTGCTACCAGGCTTGCCGTGATTGCTTTTAAGGGTGACGACTCGTTCCATAGCCAATATGCGGCAGCTTTCGTAGCGGTATTTCCCCTCCATATCGCCATAGGATTCTCCCATCGTGTCGTCGTAACGTCACCCTGATATGCCACGACCAGAAACTCTTTATGCAAAACGGCTAGTGTCACAGGATAGGTGGTAGTGAATTTATGCACTGCCTCTACTAAACTGGTGAGCTGCATACTGAAAGTTAGGATCTTTGGGTAATAAACACTTTGAAACAGTTTCTGGAGCTGTGCGAATGATACCACCAAAACGGTCCGCGGCCGCTCTACCACATGCTGTGAGTCGTTTTTTATAAGATCGACGGCATCACGAGTCAGCGTAAGCGGCCCATCATATTCCTGAAGAAATCGCTCATATAAAATAGCCGTTTCGCTGTTTCTGCCAGCATCGCCAATAAACAATAGTCCGGTCGCCCAGTCGGCCAGTGCCTTCATATCGGGTTCTGCCTCCCGGGACAGGCTGCCCGACGGATTAGTTGGACTAAAGATCGCGTCTGTAATAGAGGACGGGATCGTTTTTCGAAGCACGTCAGGAAGAAGGACGCGTACCTCCCCTACTCCGGTCGTGAGTGCGGAGCTATAACTTTCTGCAACGCCAGCGAATCCTAATTTGTTTCCGCCTACGATACCAAGCCGTCCGGCCTGCGACCGCTGCTCCGGCTTACTCCACTCAATGTCAGGAAAGAGAGGTGTTTCCAGATTTTGCTTGAGCCAGTAGGCGTGTTCCATCCTATGCCATCTCCTTGGTTATCGCAAGCATCCGTTCGGCAAACTCCCGACCAACCATACTGCTGTCTTTACTATATTTTACAAGATCGATGATTGTTCTTGCGGCAGTCTGCTGATCTCCGGGCGGGTTATATACGAACCGGATATCTTGCACTTTCGAAAAAAGTGCCCAGCCCAGGCTGTGAGTAGCTTCGTCGAGGCGTTTTGAACGTTCTTCGTTCTGTAAGGCGTAGCGTGCATCAAACCATTTTTTCCATTCGTCGGCATCGGTAACAAGATACACGACGTATATGTGCTTGAAGGGCAGCCGACGAAAATACGCCACTGCTTCTGGCAAGGTTTCAAGGACAGTGTATCTATGATCGTACATATCCGGATCGGTTCCGTAAATAGTCTTGGTGGTGGGATGAATGACATAGTTGACAAATTGCCGATTCTTAATCCGGCTTAGTGCGTCATCCATCGTGATATAACGATATAAGGCTGGGGTATCGCGCGGCTCGGGCTGTCGGGTCGTGACACTTCCTGTACGTCCAAAATTGGTATCGTATGCCATAAGTACATCTCCTGTGGTGCTCTTCCCGACACCTGCCGGACCGACCAGAGCTACGAACGTCTTCTGGCGTAGCTGCTCTAAGACGGCACTGTCCGGCCGGTAGCCGTCGGCCTTGTCCCGTGCTTCCTGCAGCATCTGGTCTCTTGTCATAAAGCCTACACTTCGATATCTAAGCTAATCGGACAATGATCCGACCCCATGATCTCCGGATGAATCCGGGCATCTTTGATCATTTTCTTAGCGTTCGAGCTGGCGAGGAAATAGTCGATACGCCACCCGACATTGCGTGCGCGGGCGTTTGCCCAATGGGTCCACCAGGTGTATTGGTTCGGCTCCTGATTGAAAAGACGGAACGTATCTGTAAAGCCGGCGGCCAACATTTTATCGAAGCCCTCGCGCTCCTCAGCGGTAAAGCCATGCTTGCCTATGTTCGGTTTTGGGTTGGCAAGATCGATTTCTTTATGGGCGACGTTGAGGTCTCCGCAGAAGAAGACGGGCTTTTTCTCGCTTCGTCGTACGACGTACTTCAAAAATGCCGGATCCCATTGATTGTAACGCAAGGCCAGACGCGAAAGGTCGCCCTTGCTGTTGGGCGTATACACCGTCACAAGATAAAATTTTTCAAATTCAAGCGTGATGACACGGCCCTCATTCGATGGGTTACCGTAGGCGTCGCTATCGAGCTTATATTCCGTGATGAGTCCTTCGGGTAGGCCGTACGACACGTTGAGTGGAGGAACTTTGGTCCATATCGCGGTGCCAGAATAACCTTTTCGCTCGGCCGAATTCCAGAATTTTTCGTATTCAGGAAACTCAAGATCCAGCTGTGCTTCATGTGCTTTTATTTCTTGAAAACAAATGACATCCGGATTTTCTTTTTTAATAAACTCTGCAAGCGCCCCCTTTTTGTCGGCGGCTCGAATTCCGTTGATATTCCACGAGTATAATTTCATTGGTTTTAGTATAGCATAGCCATGTGCTATGAACGCTCGGGCCCGATATACTTTATTGCCCGTTTCGACTCCCGCTCCTGATCACGCCGTTTCAACGTTTCGCGCTTGTCGTATCGCTTCTTGCCTTTTCCAAGAGCGACGACCAGTTTTATGAATCGCCCGGTCGTTATAAGCTTTGTCGGTACGATCGACATGCCGTTTTGTTTTTGTGCTGCCAGGCTGTCGATTTGCTTGCGGCTTGCCAGCAATTTGCGCGGTTCAGTATCGATCGTGCGGGCGCCGGACTGTCCTTTTTGGTTGATTTTAAGGCTGAAGCTGGCGTTGTTAAGCCATAACTCATCCCCACGAACGGTAACAAACGAGCCCTTCAGCTGGACGTGACCGTCGCGGGCGGCACGTACCTCGGGACCTGTCAGCGCGATACCTGCGACAAGCTCGTCTCCTAACTCGTAATCAAAGCGCGCCCTGCGGTTCAGGACGGTCTTAGGATTAGTGCGTTGCTTTTTTTTCTGCGCCATCGTGTTTAATAGTATACGTGATTAAACAGAGGTGTAAACAGCGGTCGTTGTAATGTTGCCAACAATGCGTCAATCAGGTACGATTTTTATGGAGCAATACTACTACCGAAAGGTAAGACATGACATTGGCGACGATGCAGCGGGTCAGCATGTCTGTGGCGGAGAAAGACTGCCCGTTCGCGAAGCAGTGCACCTGTTGGTGTAACCAGTGCGGCAGTGCCTCGAATCCGTCGCACGACTGTGCAAATCCGCACGTAAGCGGCTGCCACAAGTCGTGCACCGGGCCCGAGGAAGACCTCGTGACGGTCACCGTCACCAGCCCAGGCTCGCTTGTGTGTGTCGGCTGCTCGAACGCCGATTCGTGCGCCTGTAGCTGCACCTACTGCGAGAACGGCACCCACACGTTCTGCAGTCACGCAAACAATTGTCACATGGATTGCAGGTCGTAGTCGTTCCGGGGCTGTGTCCCGTACGGGACACAGCCCCGTATACTTGTTAATTTTTAAATTTATTCTATAATATTTTGAGACACTCGTCTCAAGTTCATCTTTGATCGATTGGTGGTGATGTCTGGTGATAAGCACCGGAAGACGGATTGGCCTACTGCCGCACATGCGGTGGCTGGCGGATCACCCCTGCTTGGAACGTCGTTTCGGTGACGGCCCATGGTCGGCACCGCTTCGCTTTGGGCTGACGCTGCTTCTCTGCTGGGCAATCAGTCCCATAACTATGTTGCTTATTGTGCTGATAGCCGAAACGCGTATGCCGTCGCTCAGTCTGGACCTGCAGTTCTGGTCATTTTTTCCGGGAGATTTTTTTCTGGGGATGGCTATGGCGACGTTGCTGTGCATGGCAGAGTCCCTCCCTGACGACAGGCACTGGTACAACGCGCGGTGGTGGCATATCTCCCTGCAGATGTTCACCCTCACCTGCGCCGGGCTGCTTACGTACGGAGAGTTCAGGCAGGGCTACTACCCTTTCCGGGTGATGATGTCGCCGAGTAAGGCGTATCATCATATCGGCCTCTATGGCCTGTACGGATACGCTATCTTGAGCACGCTGGTGGCGGTGGTGGCCGGAACGTGGCGAACGAAGCTGTTTCCCATGCTGGCAGTCTCTTTTTTGACCGTGATTGCGCCGTGGTGCATGTTCGTCTACCATGATGCAACACTCAGCCCCGAGGAAGCTCGCCCGAAGGCGGCCAACGCTCACAGTGCAGACTGGAAGCCGATTCCCTGTCGCATCACGCCGCTGTGCTAATTGATTGAGATGAAATTGCCGCTCTGATACAGGTGATCAGGGCGGCGTTTCATATCTATATATTGATTATTTTTAGTTTTTATGGTAAAATATACATAAGAATCATCCGAAAGGACTGATTTAGTCCTTCATCTACAAGTTATGAAAGGTGGTGGTTCGCAGTGGATACTGCGGATCGGATCGGGCTTCCCTGGTATGCAGGGTGGCTGACGGATCACGGCTTGATCGTCACGCTGCTCTGGTGTCTCTTCCTGACCCCGGGGCTGATGATCCTGATCGCGCCAGTGCTCGAAACGCGGTGGCTTCCGCTGAGCCCACGGCACCAGTTCCTGTCGTTCTTTCCGGGGGACATCTTCCTCGGTCTGATGACGGCCGGATTCTTGGTATTGGCTCAGGAGCTGCCCGCAGAGCACCGCTGGTACAACTCCGAGCTCTGGCACGGCTGCCTGCAGGGGCTGACGCTCATCGTCGCCTGCGTGCTGACAGCCCGCGAATCCAGAGACGGCATCTACCCCGAGCGGGCGCTTGTCTCGCCGACCAAGCTCTACCACAACATCCTGCTCTACGCCGGATACGGATACGCTATCGTGGCGACGCTCGTTGCGGTGCTGTTCGGCTCGGCGTGGTCGTGGACGCTGGTGCTCCAGCTGGGGTTCTGTCTCCTGCCAGGAGCGGTGTGGGCAGTGCTGGTCGCTCGCGACAACACGCTGACGCGGTTCGGAGCGTACCAGAAGGCCAGCTGGGCGCACGTCCAGGACTGGACGCCCTTCTGGACGTACCGAGGACGCTACCGCTTCCGGCAGCTCTTCACTCGGCGAGCAGTATCGTAGTAGATGAAGGTGCCGCCCCAGTACTCTCCCCCGCGGGAGAGGAACGGGCGGCATTTTTCATAGCTTGCTATAATGACGCTATGTATACGCGTATTCTCTTGAAACTATCCGGTGAGCAACTTCAGGGTCAATACGATAGCGGGTTCGATGTCGAACGTGCTGTCTGGATCGCCAAAGAAATAAAAAAGGCACAGGCAGCCACGCAAATCGTCGTCATGATCGGCGGTGGTAATTATGCGCGCGGTGCGCAGCTGACCGGCAACGGTATCGGCCGCGTGAGTGCAGATAATATCGGCATGTTGGCGACAGTGATGAATGCTGTCGCGCTCGCCGATGTTTTTAATGCGGAAGGTCTGGCGGCCCGTGTTTTAACGAACGTAAAAATGGATCAGGTGGCCGACCAGTTCACGCATCGTCGGGCACTGAGCCATCTCGAAAAAAACCGTGTGGTAATCGTCGGCGGCGGGATCGGCCGTCCCTACCTGACGACCGACACGGCAGCCATCAGCCTGGCATTGGAACTCGAGTGTGACGGTATATTAAAAGCAACAAAAGTCGACGGCGTATACGACAAAGACCCGGCCATACATAGTTCGGCTAAAAAATATGCTACCTTGACGCTTAAGGAAGCTGTCGAGCGCCCCGAAATTAAGGTTATGGACAAGGCTGCTATAGCGCTCGCCTATGACTATGCGCTGCCGCTTGTCGTATTCGATCTTCTGGGTAAGGATAACATCGCCCGGGCTGTTCATGGAGAACCCGTCGGAACGACTATTCGACCGTAACCGATTTGCTATAGTAGGGACATGGATTATACCGTCTGGGCCGAAAAGTATCTGAGACACTCTTTTTTTATCGAGAACGATTGCCGTGTCAGTCTCTATGCGAGCGAGTTGAGCACGAAGCCGGTCATCGTGCTCGTACACGGTATCAGTGGTGACCATAACGGGCTCGTGCCACTGGCAGCTGAGCTGGTAACAGAGTACCGTGTGGTCCTTATCGATCTTCCCGGGCATGGGCGCAGCGATGCGACGGCACTACAGGACGCTGCTGCACTTCAGAAATGGTTTTTGCATCTTATGGACCATGTCAAAAAAAAATTCGGCCCCGTGCGATATGTGGCGGCCCATTCGTTCGGTTGTTCTGCCGTTTTAACGCCGAAAGTGCTTGGCCAGGCAAAAGTCGTTCTTATCAATCCGGTGCCGACACCAAGTCTGATGTACGCCAGGTACGCACGCATCATCATGAATTCGGCACATTTTTGGGCGCATATATATAACTGGCGGCTATTCATCTTGCTGCGTGGAATGACGCTTGCGAAATACCGCACTCATGAATCGATGCGACGCGTACGGTGGGTAGGGTGGACCTCCAAAGCTTCCTACGCTCAGATAGTATTTCAAGCGGGACTTGTCGATATCATTCTTGATACGTCCGCCTACGAAAACGCGAAAAATGGAGCAGTGGCAGCGGTTATTTGCGGTATGTCCGACACGACGGCCCACGAACGCGACTCGCTCGATATGGAGCGCGTCTTCGGTATGAGTCGTTCTGTATTTATACGCGGCGGGCATCTGTTGCCTATCGAATCTCCCGCATCCGTAGCCGGTGTCCTGAAAGAAATCATGGTAGAATAAGGCTACATGAAAAAAATTCGCGTCAATATGATCTCGGAGAGTGATGTCTCCGTACAGGGTCACGGTGTTCATACTGCTTATGTCGAGCTTGCCGCAGCGCTTGAAAAACGCGATGACGTAATGTTGATCCGCGGTGCGTTCGGCAAGATTATCCCCTGTGACATAGTTCACATGCATACTATCGGCACGATGACCTGGAAGAAGTTATTTCAAAACGATCCTAAAAAAGTAGTATCGGCGCATGTCATTCCCGCCTCGTTTCTAGGATCTATTATTTTTGCAAAATACTGGCTATTTTTAGCCAGGTGGTATATGCGCTGGTATTATAACCGCGCCGACAAGGTACTAGCGGTATCTGCCACCGTTGCCAGCGTGCTGCACGACGAACTTCATGTTCCAAAAGAAAAGATAGAGATTTTTTATAACACTGTCGATATGAGCCGGTATGACTTTAAAAAAGAAGAAAAAATAGCCGCTCGGAAGCGATTGCAGATTCGCGAGGACGGTTTTGTCGTGCTCGGTAACGGCCAGGTGCAGCCGCGGAAACGTCTCGATATCTTTATAAAGATGGCCGAAGCGCTCCCTGGTGTCACGTTTATTTGGGTGGGCGGCATTCCATTCAAACAGCTCGGCGCCGACTACGCCAGCATGCAGCGACTCATGAACGAAGTGCCGAGCAATCTTAAGATGACGGGCATCGTTCCGCATGAGTCTGTGCGCGATTACCTGGCTGCTGCCGATGTTTTTTGCCTTCCGGCCGAGCAGGAAAATCATCCTATGTGCGTGCTGGAGGCGGCCGGTGCCGGCCTGCCGATCGTGCTTCGTGACATCCCCGAATACGACGACACTTTTAAGGACGACGCGCTTCGCTGTAGCGATGATGATTTTATTACTACTATTAAGCGACTGCAAAACGATGCCGACTTCTACAGAAGTCAGCAGCAAAAAACTCGAGCTATCGCACGGCGCTTCGATAGTAAAACCGCAGCTGACCGGCTCGTCAAACTTTACCGTCAACTGATATAATCGGAGCAGTTATGCGAGTTGGCTTATTCACAGACACGTACCGGCCGTCGATAAACGGCATTGTTTTTGTTGTCGAATCACTAAAAAAACACCTTGAGGAGCAGGGCCACGAAGTGTTTATTTTTTGTCCGGCGCGTTCTATCCGCCCTAGTGATACGTACGAGGAAGACGAACATATTATTCGCTTTCCAAGCGTCAAAGGCGCATTTTATGATGAATACGACACGAGCTTCTTTTTCCCGCCTCGCGTGCTCGCTAGAGTAAAAGAACTTGATCTGGATGTCATTCACTTCTTCACTCCGGGCCAGGTGGGAATCATGGGCATTTACGCGGCACATAAAACTGATACGCCGCTGATCGCTCAGCACTGTACCGACCTAAGGCAGTATGTCGAACATTACCGCGACGGCCTTCTTCTACCCGGTCTCCTCCTTCTGATTTCGCTTATTCCGTTCGCTCTCAAAGTGAACGGCAAAGATATCCGTGAAATCATGAAGATGTACCGTCCTCGCCGTGAAAGCGTGCAGTGGAACATCGATATCGTTGAAAAAGTCATCACGCTCGTATATAGCAAGTGTGATGCCGTCATTGCGCTGAGCCGCAAAAGCAAACAGCAGCTCGAAAGCTGGCAGACAGATGACAGCTATACCTATGACGTTACTCTTATGCCAAATGGGGTAGATAAGCTGAAGTCACCTACTAAAAAGCAACTTGATATGTTCCGAAAAAAATGGGATATAAATGAAAAGGACGAAGTGTTTGGCTTTGTCGGGCGTCTTGGCGCCGAGAAAAACCTTGATGTGCTTATCCCTGCCCTCGAAAAAGTAGTCAAAGTGCGTCCGCAGGCACGGCTGCTGTTCGTAGGAGATTTTGACTACAGAGAGGTTCTCGAAGAACGCGCACATAGCTCACGTTTTTCAGATCGTATTACTTTCACCGGGGCATTACCGCGCGAAGAGTTGGGTGTGGCGTATGCTGCCATGGATATTTTTGTTTTCCCTTCGCTTACCGATACTCAGGGGTGGGCCGTACATGAAGCTGCCCTTGCCGGTTTGCCGCTTCTGCTCATAGACAAGGAGCTCTCCGAGGTACTCGAGCCCGGCATTAACGGCCTGTATCCGAATAATAGCGCCAAAAGCATTGCCGACAGTGTCCTGGAACTTCTCGCTCATCCAAAAAAACGCGAAGCATATGGAAAAGCCAGCCAAAAGATCGCGCGACGTTTTACAGAAAAACGGCAGGTTAAAAAGCTAGTCGATCTCTATACCGCAGCTATTGAACGACATCCCAATCGCTGAGCACGTATGGCATTCGAAACCATCCCGCCACATGATGACAGGCACATCATCTTAGAAACGACGCTTGCGCTCGAACGTCAAAAAAAGAAGGCCGATTCGTATTATCCCCCGGACTTTTTCAGTCCACTTACTCCCGATGAAATAGCTACATTCATAAAACCGTACGAGGTTGTCGAGAAGGATGAAAAACCGTTCGATGTCTCACGTGAAGAAGGCAAAGCGCTCTATAGGGAGCTTGCGTCCTGGAATATCGACAAACATCTCATGCTGAATTACTTTCTAGAAACCCCGTATCTGCGGACAATGGAGAGAATCACCCGCCGGATTATCAGCGACCCTGAGGATATCCGTCGGCGTGCCCAAGAGGCTGATCCCAAGATTATTCCCTATAAGTTCGCCGGCTTGCCGCCTAATCTGTATGATCATCTCGACGCTGCTCCTTTTATTCCAGCCACGACGGAAGGAGTTTTTGAACTTGTCAATCAATATGCGGCGTATATGAAACGGCTTGAGACTACTCGTCCCGCGTTTTGGCGGGGATATCCAAAAAACAGCAAGGAAAGGCAGGCGCACGATCTTATATTAGAGCTTCTCCGGCTTCAAAAGGACGATCCCCTGCTTTTTGAAGCACCCGCCGCACGGGCCAAGTGGCGGCGTTATAACCTTGCCTTTAAAGAACAGGAGCCCAAAGAAGGATTCCGGCCTATGTTTCATCAAAACGTGCATTTTACCAATTACGCAAACAATCGTCATTTTACGGCTACCGGCGGGTTCTTCGACAAGACCGATGGCATGTTCGGCTCGTATCTGCTTGCTGATTTTCCCTATTCTTCAAGCCCCTTTACCTCACAGATCCGGGTACCGATCGGTCAGTATGGGCAGGAGGCGGCTGAAGATCTCATGCGGAGTACGTTTGTCATGATGCAGCTGATTACAGAAGATCAGTTCATGACTACGGATGTAGTGTATTCGCCCGAAGAGCAAAAGTTCATCATCGATCACCTTATGCGTTCCCGTGACCTCCACCTTGACAGCCACGACGAAACCCTTTTGTTCGGACACTTGCGGTATGCAATGTACCAGACGGCGCTGGAGGGTATGGCATCGGTGAGTGCCTTGTCTGCCTGGCTCGAAGGAGACGGTATTCCCGGGCACGAAACCGACATATGGTCGGGCCTGTATGCGCTTCTCAGCGATGACGTGTATGTCAAAATGACCGCCGTTATGGCACAGGCAGTAGTAGTTCCTACGACGCTGCATGGCAATTATTTCCGTCACCCGTTGGAACCTACGCCCACCGGGTATCGCATGAGCAGAGATGTTGCAGAAAAAATTCAGGAGATCCAGGACCGACGGACGAAGGATATGCACGGCACTTGGATGAGATACTACCTCGCATCCGAAGGCAGACTGCCCACAGCGCACGCGTTACATGAGCTGCGTGAAAAAGACGAAACGGCGATACCGGTACGGTTCGGTCTGCACTGCCCGTTTAAAGGCGATGTCGTCCGGCAGTTCGCAGAAGCGCTCATGCTTTGTCGGGCGACGATCCGTCCGTAACTAAAACGAAAAGAGCGCCGGCGTCCGGCGCTCTTTTGGGCGGGACGTCGGCGCTGTGGTTCAGCGAGCCGGATCGTAGGGGGCGGTTTCGGTGGCGAGCACCGCCTTCACCTCTTCGAGGTCGAAGAGCGTGAGGTTTTCCAGGCAGAGCGGAATGGTCTTGTTACGCCGCATGGTGCGGAGATGCTTGAGCTGCTCCGTGCTGGAGATGCCGCACCGTTCCATCACCTGGAGGTTTTCGACCACCATCTCCACCGATACGCGCCTCTTGGTGAGCGCCTTGAACTTGCGGTTGCCGCGCCGGAGCGCCTGGACGGCCACGATGATCAGGATGGTCACGAGTGCGGCCACGATGAGCAGTGGGATGGGGTTTTGGAACATGGGAACTCCCTCGATGTAAGGTTCGTCGGCTGAGTCGGCTGAACGTAATAATTATAACATATTTTAATTAAAAAAGAAAGAGAGCACCGATATTCCAGCACTCTCTTTCGAGAAGACGGATTCGATGCCCGTGTCAGTGACGGATGCCGCGCCTTTTCAGATCATCCTCGCGATGGTACCTGAGGATGGCGCAGACGTCCACGTAGTTGCGGAGGCCTTCCTGAAGGTACGTGGGCATCCTCTTGGTTTGGAACATCATGAAGATGATGTCGTACATGCACTCCTCGGGTGTGCCTGCAAGCTTCTCGAGGAAGCTGAGGCACTCGTTGGTTCGGCGCATGTCCTCGTCGTATCTTCTGGTTTGCCGGGCAGTTCGCCACTTCGGAACGGCGACCGCCAGCAATACCACGGCCACGATGGGAAGGAGCCATAAAGCGGTGTTCATACTGTCTCCATTCGGACGGTTCTGACTTTTTATATTATATCATTAAATTAATATTAGCGCAACGCTGTGGTATACTCTTACGGATATGATTGCCGACATAACAGTGACGGAAAAGAGTTTTGGCCCTAAGCTTCTTATGAGCGGGGTAGCGTTTTCTATTACTGAGGGTGAAAAAGTAGGAGTGATCGGCCGCAATGGTGTCGGTAAGTCGACCCTTTTCGGGATATTGGCCGGGACGGACACCGATTTCACCGGTGATATTATTTACCGGCGCGGTACGGTGGTGGTAGCTACCGCTCAGGAACATCACGACGTGGGTGATGCAACGGTACTGCAGTATATTCTTTCAGGATTGCCTGAATATTCGCACCTGAGTCATATCGTCGAGACCTATCCGGACATCATGGGGGACGATATGAAGAAAATCAATGAATACACCGAAGCGTTGCAGCGGTTCGACGACAAAGGTTTTTACCAGATCGAGGAGCAGATAGAACGCGAACTAGATAACTTTCAGCTGCCGGATATAGCACATCGGGCTTTCTCTTCCCTTTCAGGCGGTCAAAAACGGCTGGTCGAAGTCGTGAAAATAATGCACTCCGACGCCGATCTGGCACTTATTGACGAGCCGACCAACCACATGGACTACATAGCAAAAGCGCAGTTTATCGAATGGATGCGCAGTGCCCGAGAGGCAATGCTGGTCATCACGCACGATCGGGACGTACTAAAAGAAGTCGATCGGATCATAGAGCTAAAAGACGGAGAGAGTGTCAGTTACAAGGGTAATTACGATGCATATCTTAAGCAAAACGCCATCAGTACCGGCTCGCAGATGAATGAATTTGAAATGATCGAAAAGCGGATCGCCAATCTCAAGGTGAAGGTGCTCGATTACCAGCGTCTGAAAGAAAAATCCCGTAATCCTGGAACGATCCAGAAGTTCAAGCGCCTTGAAGAGGTTTCACGAAAGGAGCTCGCTGAGCTTCAGGCGAAAGAAAAGCCGACGTTTTGGATCGACAAAGAGTCGGCTGCTGATTTGAATTACAAAGTTGCCGCGCAGTACGATAAATTCAAGGCAAGAAATATTCGTATGAACCTCAAGGATAACGAGTCACGCAGCAAGCATGTACTGGTTGGTGCGAGCGACCTGAGCCTTGGGTATGGAAACGAGCCGCTTTTTTCGGGTATTACTATCGATCTTCGTGAGGGTGAGGCGCTCGAACTTCGTGGCCGAAACGGCGCCGGCAAAACCACGCTTATAAAGGCACTGCTCCGGCCAGGAATGCAAAATGGCCCCGTCATTTTTGCCGGAACCATTAATTTGGACAAGCATGTTCGCATTGGGGTGTACGAGCAGGAGGTGTCCCCTACTTACTTCGACCTGCCTTTGCATGAGGCTATCGAGCGCATGTATCTCAACCGTGAGTTGCCGATTACGACGACAAAAATTCGCGGTCTTATGAGTGATTATCTTTTTACTGAAGGCGATGGAAAAATCCCTCTGTCACGACTTTCGGGCGGTCAAAAAGCTCGTTTCCAGCTGATTACCATGCTCGCTAACGAACCGCAGCTCCTTATTTTGGATGAACCTACAAATCACCTTGATCTTCCGAGTATCGAAGAGCTTGAAACCGCGCTCTCCAGGTATTCGGGTGCCGTGCTGTATGTCAGCCATGACGGTTATTTTCGACAGGCCATCGGAGGCAGTGTCCTTCATGTCGGACGACAATGAATTGACAAAGCATAAATAGTATGCTAAAATAGTGTTATGACATCGTGAACTTTCCGATGCGTACCTGTTTTTGTTCTCTGTAGATTGGAAAGATATGCGTCCGGGATTGCTGAGCACATACTACTTCCGTAGTCACACGAACCCGTTGCTGTACCTGGCGATGCGATCGTTGGCGAACGGTCTTCTCCAGTTGGATCTGTCGCACAACGGTGGTCGCAGCTGGGAATCGCTCCAGCTCATCGAGGAGGAGCGCTCCAACGGCGAGCAGCTCACCAGTTCGTGCATGACGCTCGAAGACGCGCACGGTCACCGCCGCAAGGCATGGCTGATCCTCCCCACGGGGTGGTCGGCCCGTGGGGACTGGACGGTGCTCCTCGAGACGCCGGAGGGTCTGATGACCCTGGTGAAAGGAGCGAGTCCGCTCCTGGTTCCGGCTGCGGTCTAGCTACAGGGAACTCCGGATGGAAACGTGCCACGCAGGTACGCTTCCATCCGGCAGTTTCTTTTGCTATTAGTGAGTAATGCCAAAAGAAACTGCCGGATAAGGAACACGCCACGTCCCAGGCGCTTTTTAGCAAGGGACGTGGCGCTAAAGGTCAGGTGGTCTCTTCCGCTACAGGGATGAGAGACAGAAGGAGCTCCATGAATTTTGGAAAGTCGCTTGGTGATGCGACTTCTTTCCCCTCTTTGCGAAGCTGTGTCAAGACGGCTTGAAGGGCGATAAAATGCTCCATCACCCACTCTGCGATGAACGCGCCTATATCTGGACATTCCTGATAGGTCAGGAGCTCGTCGTAGGCGATCTGGGCAGGGTGAAGCCCGGTTGCCTCGTATACTACGTCCCAATGGTACATGTATCAACTCCCGGGGAGGATCCTAAGTGACCTACCTTCAGTATAGGCTTTTTCCTTAGAAAGCGATGAAATTAGGCGGCTACCAGACCTTTTGCCTTGAGAGTCGAGTCGATTTTTGGTCGGTCGAAGCCGAGTACCAGGTCGCCTGCGATGTCAGTAACAGGCACGCCCTGAAATGCTCCGCCGTTTTTTTGCATCAGTTCCTCGTAGGCGGCCTTATCTTCTTCGACATCTTTTTTGACGTACGCTACGCCGAGTTTTTGCAGGTATTGTTCTTCGGTTTTACAAAAGGCGCACCACGTAGTGCTATAAATAATGACTTTTGGATCGGTCGTGTTGTCATCGGTTGTATTTACTGTGTTCTCGTCCATAGATTAACCCCTTTACTATACTAAGTATAGTATATCTTATCTTTCTTATGTACAACTATACTATTTCTTGTTTTGGTTGGTAAGATGCCATCCGCCGCAGAGTTCACATTTGTATACGGCGAGGGTGAGCTCCGGTTTGAGGAGCATCTGATATTCGGCAGCCTTGACGGCCTCGGATTCGGTAGCAAAACGACGCTTGTCTTTGCACTTCGAAGAGAAAATGAATGGATGATGCTGCAAGGTATTATTGCGTCTGGGCATACTGCAAGTATACCGTCATTTGACCTATTGACATATAAAGGCTATAATATGCATACCCACACTAGAGAGGTGGAACCATGGACAAGCCGACATTCTACAAAGGTATGGCCGTCATTCGGCAGGCGTGTCTCGATGCGCGTGCCGATGAGCAAGGCGTACGACGTTTCACTGTCAGCAGACAAAACGGTCAAGGCGTCGCTCATCTGGGCAACGATCACGTAGCCATGTTTATCCAGGAAATGGAGTCGAGATACCGGGTGACCTGCAGGCGCACCGACAAGGGTAAAACGCTGCAGTTCGTCGTCAGGTCGCTTTCTCCTCGTCACGAGGATGGTAGCTGAACAATAACGACCTATTGGAGTATCCGATGAGAGTCAGGCCCACAGACGAGATATCGGCCGCGGTACGCATGCTGACGATTTACTTCGAGACGGGCGATCTGTTCTTGCCGGAAGGGTGGCGCGAAGCAGAAGAAGCCTCGTACTTCTACGCTGGGCAGGATGATTGGCCGCTGCACCGGGCGCTGACGCACCCGGATCAGGAACTCGTGCAGCGTGTGAAGACCATCTATCACGCCATGGTGGATATCGAACTGCCACCGAACATCGAACCGGGGTACTTGTATCTCGGCTGAGTCCTACGGGTCTGGGGCGCGCACACTGCGCTGCCCCAGACCTTGTTTTTTATCGCTTATTTTTGTTTTTAAATAGAACATCCCCCCGCTGTTTCCAGCGAGGGGAGTTCGTAGAGATGTGTTACATGCCCCAGCCGCAGGCCGTGAGCTTGGTGATCTTGCCCCAGTCGTCGGTACGCAGGTTCGTCGCCAGCGGGACGCGGCCTGCGGGGCGAGTCTGCTTGTCGGCGATGCCGTCGACGTAACCCCACTTGGTGTCGTTGACGATGAGCGTGTGCACGCCCAACTTGTCACCGACCCAGTCGATCCGGGTCAGACCGTCGCTGGTGAGCACCTTCAGCTTGCCGAGGAAGCCGTTGACTTCCCCGTTGGCCACCGGGATCTCGAGCGTCCCCACGTTGGGGTTGCACGAAACCTTGCCGTTCGAGCCCACCTGGACGGTGTAGTCGCAGGCGTCGCTGGGCAGCAGGGTCTCCACCTTCCGCTCCGCGTTCGCCGCCGGTGCCTGGTTGGTCACGGGGACCTTGGTGGCGCACGTCGGTGCGAGGACGGGGGTCGGCGGCTGGACCGTGACCGTCTGGGTGACGGTGGCCGGAGCCGCGGAGGGTGCCGGGGTGGTGTTGCAGGCCGTCAGGCCGAACATCGCGGCGATGGCGAGACTGATGATGGACAAGGTGCGGATCCGCATGGGGATCTCCTCACGTAGTGTGATCGTCCGTTCTCTACGAACTTAAGTATATATTATCATAAATACTATATTATGTCAATACATAAGGTGATTTTAGAGAAAAGACAGAGAAGCCTAGGCAAAACCCAGCTTCGCTGTTATAGTTATAAGCACATGGGTACATCACAAGATAAAGGTGATAAAACACCTGCGCCGCCGGACAGATCGACGGTTGTTTTATTGCTTGGCACTATTGCGGATACGACCTGGCGGATGTTCATCCCGACGATCGGCCTAACGGTGTTGGGGCTACTGGCAGACAAAGCGCTGCACACGACGCCGTGGCTGCTGACGCTTGGCATTGTACTCGGTGTTCTCTCAGCATTCGTACTGGTACGACGCCAGATTAAGGACGTAAGAAAAGATGATAAATAATTTTGCCGCTCTCGACATTCATATTAGTCTGGGAACCCAGACACTGTTTACCGTGCTTGGCTTCAATGTAACGAACGCCATGGTAACCGGTGGTATTAGTCTTATTATTTTCCTGGCCGTGTTCATCTACGTATCGGGAATGGTGCGCCGTAAAAAATATAATCGTTTTGTCGGATTCATTCAGTGGGCATTCGAGGGCATGCTCTCTCAGATCGACAGCGTCATTCCGGATAAAAAGCTGGCTCGTAAGATCGCACCGCTGGCGCTCACCCTCTTCTTTTACGTTCTTATATCGTACTGGATGAGCGTTATTCCGGGGCTTGAGGCTATTACGTACAATCATGTGCCTGTTATTCGAAGCATCGCGGCGGATATGAATTTTACGTTCGCCATCGCCATCATCGCGCTAGTCATGGTACAGGTGTACGCGATTCGTCAGCACGGCTCTATCGGGAATTTAAAGCGGTATTTACGTAATCCGCTGAAAGATCCGATCGGTTCTTTCGAAGGTTTTTTGGAGCTCATTGGTGAAATATCACGGTACTCTGCTCTTTCACTTCGTTTGTTCGGTAACTGTTTTGCCGGCGAGATCCTCCTAATTATCATCACGGCGCTCACCAGCTACTTTTCAGTGCTCGCTCTGCCGCTCTTTATGGGCTTCGAACTCTTCATAGGGTTTATCCAGGCTTACGTGTTCTTCATCCTCACGACCATCTTTACCGCGCTGGCTGTCGATAGTCACGGGGGCACCGAGGCGCATCCGGAACTTTCCGCTCATTTTGACCATTCCTCTTCTGATACGGCTAAACACCCTACCCCAGCAAGAGAATGATATAATTTAAGTAATAATTAAAGGAGATAACATAATGGATACATTAGCATTCGGACTTACCTACGCCCTGCCTGCACTTGGTGCAGCTCTTGGTGTTGGGTTTATCGGTGCCGGCGCACTTAACGCGCTTGGCCGCAACCCAGAAAAATTAAGTGACATCCGTACCCTTATGATTACCGCGATCGTGTTCTCAGACTCACTCGCCATCATCGGTATCGTCGTCGCCATCATTGCGAAATTTATCGGATAGCATATGAACACGGCATTACTACAATTTGCAGAAGCCGCCGGTGGTAACGATCTGTTCACGGCGCTGGGGATCGACTGGAAGATGCTTATCTTTCAGATTATCGCTTTTGTCATTTTGGTCGTGATTCTTGGCAAGTTCGTCTATCCGCCGCTTATAAAGGCGGTCGATGGCCGTCATGCCGAAATCGAAGCAAGTACTGAAGCAGCAGAAGAAGCCAAAAAGAAAGCAGCTGAGGCAAAGGACGAAGTAACCAAGATGCTCAAAGAGGCCCGTGCTCAGGCAAGCGATATCGTGTCGACTGCCAAGGACGAAGCGAATGCCGCGGTCGAAGCCGCTGACGCGAAGTCAAAAGCCCGTGCCGAGCATATTTTGGCGGACGCGCATGAACAGATTGAAAAAGACGTAGCTTCAGCCCGAAAAGTGCTTCATAACGAAACGCTTGAGCTTGTGGCGCAGGCGACCGAAAAGGTCGTTGGTAAGACGGTTGATGCGCGTGTGGATGAAAAAATCATTTCGACTGCCGTTAAGGAGGCGAAATAAGGTATGGCGCTTCGTTTGTCTCGACGTAAGCTTGCCGCCCATGCGGTCGAGCAGCTCAGTACGGGTGCTAAAAAAAGTACTGTACTAAAAGAAGTTGCGGCGTATCTTATCGAGACACGTCGCACTCGTGAACTCGACCTGTTTGTTCGAGATCTTGAGGACGCGTTCGCCGAGCGAGGCATTATCGTGGCAGACGTAACAAGCGCTCATGTACTTTCGGACGACCTGAAGACAGAGGTGAAAAAGCTTGTTAGTGGCAAAGATGTGCAGCTCCGCGCGTCGCTCGATCCAGATGTGCTTGGCGGTATCCGCGTAGAGATTCCGGGCAAGCGCTTTGACGGAACACTTCGTCATAAACTGACCCTATTAAAGGCAAAACAATTATAAAGGACAAGAATTACATGGCTGACTTAGCAGTAGCAGAACTATCGAAGGAACTCCGCGACGCGATCGCGGGACTTGAGACATCTGAAGGCCTTGAGAGCGTTGGTATCGTAACGCGCGTCGGCGACGGCGTTGCATGGGTGCACGGACTTCGCACTGCGGGCTTTTCAGAGATGCTTGAGATTGAAACGAATGAGGGCGTGGTAGAGGCATTTGCCCTTAACTTAATGGAAGATGAAATTGGTGCAGTGCTTTTAGGAAGCGATGAGCACGTAGCCGCCGGCAATACGGTGCGCTTAAAAGGCACCGTGCTCGAAGTGCCGGTCGGTCCGGAGCTACTCGGCCGTATCGTCGATCCGCTCGGTCGTCCGCTTGACGGCGGTCCGGCAATCAAGACGAAGCAAACGGGTCTTGTCGAGCGTGAAGCCGTAGGCGTGCTTGGTCGTAAGCATGTGCACGAACCTCTGATGACCGGAATCATGGCGATCGACTCAATGTTCCCTATCGGCCGTGGACAACGTGAGCTGATTATTGGCGACCGCCAAACTGGTAAGACGGCCATCGCTATCGATACCATGATTAATCAGGCACGACAGAAAACCGGCGTAGTGAACGTCTATGTTGCCATCGGTCAGAAACTTTCCAAGATTGCCCGCCTTGTGGATAGGCTGAAGCAAGAGGGGGTAATGGATCAGACTATCATCGTGGCAACTGGCCCGAGTGATCCGGCTTCAATGCTTTATCTTGCGCCATATGCTGCCACTGCCATGGGTGAATATTTCCGCGACAATAAGCAGCATGCGCTGATGATTTATGACGATCTTACCAAGCATGCCGTAGCGTACCGCCAGATGTCGCTCCTTCTTCGTCGTCCACCGGGGCGCGAGGCCTTTCCAGGTGATGTATTTTATCTTCACTCTCGCCTTTTGGAGCGTTCCGCGAAGCTTTCTGATGAACTTGGCGCCGGTTCTCTGACCGCGCTTCCAATTATTGAAACGCAGGCGGGTGATATTTCGGCCTATGTTCCAACCAACGTCATTTCTATTACCGATGGTCAGATCTTCATGGAGACCGATCTGTTTTATCAGGGTATTCGCCCGGCAATTTCAGCGGGTCTTTCGGTGAGTCGTGTGGGTGGTGACGCTCAGACCAAGGCCGTCAAGGGCGTGAGCGGCCATCTGAAGCTCGGCCTTTCACAGTTTCGTGAACTTGCCAGCTTCGCTCAGTTCGGGAGCGACCTCGATGCTGAAACAAAATCTCAGATTGACCGTGGTCAGCGCCTGACTGAACTGTTGAAGCAGGCTCAGTACCTGCCAATGAGCATATGGGAGCAGGTCGCCAGTATCTACTCGGTGAATGAAGGTCTGTTCGATAAGGTGCCCGTAGCAAAAGTCAAAGAGGCGCAGGAAGCACTTCTTACGAAGCTATGGACGGACCACAAAGAGGATATGCGCAAGCTTAATACCGGTGATAAGCCGGATGAGAAGCTCTTCAGCATCATAAAAAAGGCAGCGACAAGTGCGGCGAAGGGATTTGAAGGCTAGTCGATGGCATCGCTGAGGCAACTTAAATCGCGTATCCGCTCGGTAAAAAACACCAAGCAGATTACGAAGGCGATGCAACTCGTCGCAGCGAGTAAGATGCGTCGTGCTCAGGAGCTGGACAAAGCGTCGGCACCCTACACATATGCGGCCAATGAGCTACTTACCTACCTCGCCAGCCAAGGTGTGACTGACACGCATCCATTATTTCAAAAGCGCGATGTAAAATCCCGCATGTTTATTGTGATCGCAGCGGATAAAGGGCTGGTCGGAGCATACAACGCCAATGTACTCAAAACGTACATTCGTGAGCTACAGGCCGATAAGAAATCGCATGTTAAAAGCCAAACCATCGCGGTGGGTCGTAAAGTATCACAATTTGTAACGCGGCTGCAGGATGTCGAGGTCGCCGGTGTATACGAGCACATCCCGGATCATCCCGAAGGGAACGAATTACGGCCCATCCTTGAAACGGCCCGGCAAAAGTTTGTCAGCGGCGAAGTAGACGCAGTCGATGTGATTTACACCGAGTTCATCAGCAGCATTTCGCAAAAAGTCACCGTAAAGCGCGTGCTTCCAGCCGGGTTTACCGAAACGGAAGTATCAACCGAAATTCGTGAGGCGCTGTATGAGCCGAGTGTCGAGGCGGTGCTCGACGCTGCGGTATACCGGCTGATCGAAGCTCAGATTTTTCAGGCACTTCTTGATGGAAAAGCCAGCGAGTACAGTATGCAGATGATCGCCATGAAGAACGCCACCGATAACGCTAGTGAAATCGCCGGCGATCTGACGGTTGAGATGAACAAGGTCCGTCAGGGTGCGATTACTCAGGAGCTTGCAGAGATATCCGGTGGCGTGGAGGCTTTAAACGAGTGATAGAAAAAAGAATAAGACAGTTTGATGCTGAGACCAGGTCTGTCATAGACAGCCTGCAAATGGCCACCGCACAGCACACTGGAGAGGTACCCGCGTTCCCTTTTGTGACGGGCCCTGACGGAACATTACATGAGCTTGTAGAATATGACGTGAGAGAGCCTTCCGGCAAAATCGAAAGAAAGATTGGCGAAATTGTGAGAAAGTTAGGAGATAAGAATGAGTAAAGAACAGACAGCCGGCCGCATCACCCAGATCGTGGGTGTTGTGATCGACGTTGAATTCAATGATAAAAAATTGCCGGCAATGTATGAGGCGTTGCATGTTGAACGTGACGGCAAAACTATTACGCTTGAAGTTGCCCAGCACCTTGATGAACGCACCGTGCGCACCATCGCGCTTTCAAGTACCGACGGCCTGAAACGCGGCCAGGACGTAACGGCTACTGGTGCGCCAATTAGCGTGCCCGTAGGTGATGATACGCTTGGTCGTATGTTCAACGTTACGGGCGATCCTATCGACGGCAAGCCGGCGCCAAAGGGTAAAAAAGCACCGATTCACCGCGAACCGCCAACACTGACCGAGCAGTCGAACAAGGCCGAGATCCTTGAAACCGGGATCAAGGTCATCGACCTCATCGCGCCGCTTACCAAGGGCGGTAAGGCCGGACTGTTTGCCGGCGCAGGTGTCGGTAAAACAGTGCTTATCCAGGAGCTCATTAATAATATCGCCAAGTTTCATAATGGTAACTCGGTATTTGCCGGAGTCGGTGAGCGTACCCGTGAAGGTAAAGACCTCTATGAAGAAATGGAAGACAGTGGCGTCATCGGTAAGACGAGTCTCGTATTCGGGCAGATGAACGAACCGCCGGGAGCGCGTCTTCGCGTGGCACTTTCGGGTCTTGCGATTGCTGAAGCTTTTCGTGATGAAGGTAAGGACGTCCTTCTCTTTATCGATAATATCTTTCGTTATACTCAGGCCGGTGCCGAAGTGTCCGCGTTGCTTGGCCGTTTGCCGTCTGCTGTAGGATATCAGCCTAATCTTCAACAGGAAATGGGCGCGCTCCAAGAGCGAATTACCAGTACGAAAAAAGGTTCTATCACCTCTGTCCAGGCGGTATATGTGCCAGCTGATGACATGACCGACCCGGCGCCTGCAACAACCTTTGCTCACCTTGATGCAACGATCACCATGAGCCGTGCCCTTACGGAGATCGGTATCTTCCCTGCAGTTGACGTGCTTGACAGTTCTTCTAACAGTCTCGACCCCGAAGTCGTCGGTGAGGAACACTACCAGACGGCTCGTGAAGTACAGCGTGTCCTTCAGCAGTACAAAGAGCTTCAGGATATCATTGCTATTCTTGGTATGGAAGAACTTTCCGACGATCAGCGGCAGATCGTTAACCGTGCCCGTCGTTTGCAGCGCTTCTTTGCTCAGCCTATGTTCGTAGCCGAGCAGTTTACCAGTATTCCTGGAGTGTATGCGAAACTCGAAGACACGATCCGTGACACGAAGGACATTTTGGCCGGCAAATATGACGATAAGCCGGAAAGCTGGTTCTACATGGCGCAAGGTCCTCTATCGGACAAAAAGGACTAGCTATGAAGTTGGAGCTGATTACGCTTCTAGGTGAAAAAGTAAACCAAGATGTTTATGAGGTGGTATTACCGACCGCCGATGGTGAAATCGCGGTTTTCCCGGGGCACGAACCACTGGTGAGTATTGCCGTTCCCGGTGCGATCGCCGTGCGCTATAAGAAGGGCGATTCTGACGACCAGCTCGACTATTTCGCGATCAGTGGCGGCATCATCGAAGTATCACAGGCCGGTGTACGCGTGCTGGTCGACGAGGCCGATCACGGCGACGATATCATCGAGTCGGAAAGCAAGGCGGCGCTCGAACGTGCTATCAAAATGCGTGACAGCGCGAGCAGCCAGGTTGAACTTGAAAAAGCACACCAGCTGGTTGACCGCCATGCAGTACGCTTAAAAGTCGCTGATCTTCGTCGCCGACACCATCGCCGATAATAAAGGAGGAATATGGCAAAATTCATGACACTCGATAGCTACGCTATCGGCTTGATTCAGGCTGGCGAAGATCAGCAGGAGCGGCTCGAAGAGTTGACCGAACGACTTGCAAGCGGTGAGTTTCACTCACCTGTCGCCGAGCATGAGACGATTCCTGCGCGGTGTGTCGACGGTCGCAGTACAAGTGGCACGACTATCCTTGCACCGAATGCTGCCGGAGGAAGTGAGTCGCTTTTTGTCGCGGATGATCTTACTGTAAAACGATTTGCCGCTCCCGACGAATCAACGCTTGGCGGATATAAAAATATTCTTTCATGGCTCAAAGAGCACGCCCTTGAAACTGGCGGTCACACCGACGACGGTGCATCCGGCGATATTAGCGGGTGCGGCGCAAACGATCAACTGCCGGTGATTTATGACTATATTGCCAAGCAGGGAGACGTGCTACGAGCCGTTGCCGGCGACCTTGGTGTGGCAGTGCCGGCATAAAGAAGTGGTAGCGGCAGTGAATATGAAAAGCGGGTACACGCTTAACCGCATAGAGTTGAAAAAGGAATTTGGTCCGAACTATCAGGCATTTAATGTAGACATATGGTCGTTTAAAAAAGCGGCCGAAGCTATTTCTGTCAACGAAGCCGAAGTACAGCAAAAAATAGCTGCAATGGTATATTACAACTTGGCAACCACACTTGTATTGGCCGGACCGTCCATGCGCGTCGTAGTAGTGTCCTAAATAAATAAAAAGAAGCCTTCTTGCAGTAAGAAGGCTTCGTATCTTCAGAGTGATTCTTCTGGTGGTGACCGGTTCGCGCCGGTCACCACCAGAAGGCACCGCTTATCTCATTCTCCAACCTCCGAGAGGCTTCCGAATATCGATTACGATGACGTGGGTACTAGTTCCAGCTAGCCCCTTCTTTACCGACTGCCGCAACCAAGAGTACGGTAAAGCTCTAAAATAGTATCATACAGTTGCTTTTATATCAACTTTTAAGTAATGTACGAACTTCATCTGTGGTCGTCGTATGCATAAGTTTCTCGCGAAGTTCGCTTGCTCCGGGAAAGTCACGTATATAGATTTTGAAAAAACGTTTTAATGGCTCGAAGCGTCGGGGCTCATGTGTTTTGGCATATGCATCAAAAAGATCGAGATGAAGGTTTAGAAGGCCAAGGAGTTCTTCGCGGGTGTGCTCTGTTTTTTGATGCGCGAACGCATAAGGATTAGTAAAAATCCCCCGTCCGATCATAACGCCGTCGATACCGTATTGCTGTGTCAGTTCCAAGCCATGCTGACGGTCGTGGATGTCGCCGTTGATTGTCAGGAGGGTCTGTGGGGCGATGTCGTCACGCAGTTTTTTAATATCGGGAATGAGTTCGAGGTGCGCCGGTACTTTGCTCATTTCTTTTCGTGTACGAAGGTGAATGGTCAGATTGACGACATCTTGCCGCAAAATATGGGCCAGCCAGTCGTGCCACTCATCGGGAGAGGTGTATCCAAGGCGCGTCTTAACGCTTACTGGCAATTCGGCGGACTTGGCGCTGGCAATAAGCTCGGCGGCGAGCTCGGGGGTGCGGATAAGTCCGCTCCCTCCCCCGCTCTTAATAACATCTTTTGCAGGGCACCCCATATTAATATCTATACCTTTATAGCCCATTTCTTTGAGACCTTTTGCCATTTGGGCAAATTCTTCGGGTTTGTTTCCCCAGATCTGTGCAACCATCGGCTGCTCATCTTCTGTAAATGCTAAACGGCCGCGGGTGCTATGTATACCTTTTGGACTGCAATAGCTGCTAGCATTAGTAAATTCCGTGAAAAAGATATCCGGCCTGGCAGCATGAGCAACTACATGACGAAATACCGTGTCGGTAACGGCCTCCATTGGGGCTAAGATAAAAAAAGGTTTTGGAAGTTCTTGCCAAAAGTTCATGACAAGTTATTATAACATAATATTTGATAGCGCGCGCATCACCCATGTAGGTGAATGCGCGCTATCGTTACTTGAGCTTACAAGCTTCAATAGTACACCCCGCCCCGATGCAGGCATCGCAGACATTCGGTGTGAGGGGACCGCGGCAACACGGACACCGCGGTGCTTCTGCTGGACGTGTAGACGCAGTATCTGATTCGTTTTTTCTATTGTGCCTACCCATAGCGTGCTCTCCTAACGATAAGACACGGAACAGTTCCGTGTCTTACTATAGAGTAGCATTAATAATGTGTGTATACAATGTGTATATCCGAATTACACGTAAGGAAATGTTTCAAGTCCCTCTTGTGCTTGATCAGGGAGATTTCTATGGGAAATAGGTCCATTTAATGCGCGAAAGCTTACTTTTACCGCTTCTGTGCCTAAGGTGCTCACCTGTGGTCGGTCGAATTCATGAGCTGTCGGCCCTCCTTCTGCATGCTCCGCTATATCGTAATGCGACCTCTGTGCTTCTGTGCCTAAGCGATCCATAGATACTGTCATAGACTTCTCCTTTTGGGTTAGTTACCTCGAGCCTTTATTATGACACATATAAGACAGCATTAAAACTTTTATGCTTAAAATTTAAATTAAAATGAAAGCCTCCCATTGCACACAAGTTATCTTATGTAGAATGGGAGACTGGCAGGAACAACATGCCGCTGCAATGCAAAATCGCAGCCTCCGTGAACGGAGCGTCTCGTAGAACTGTTACTTCACCTTGTGCTGGATCTCACTCAGGAACTCCCGAATGCATTTCAGGTTTTGTTTGTCCTGCAACTTCTTAAGATACCTGTTGTCCGGGCTGATTGTTGTCAAGTTTCGGAGGTATGCGAAGTCGCTTCCGTAGTTACTGGCGCAACTCTGCGTGCACATGGGTGGCCCTTCGAGTCGGTGTAGCTATCCCTGCCTATAGTGCTCATGAAGGTTCGCTAAAACCTTTAAAGCATTCGCTATAATAACCTAATTTATAATTTTAGTCAACCGTGCCATAGGTCTGGAAAATTCTTAAGATAAGTAGCAAGTCGCTGTAATTCAAGATATGCCGGCCGGCTGTCGAACCCGTGCTGTTCGAAAAAGCTGCGGGCATCTCGCAAGGCTTCTGTCTCCTCCCCCATCTCATCGTTGACGGACCCAATGCTCTTTTTTATATCCACCGGCAGCTCGTCAACGAAAGTGACCATATACCGCTCGGCTACGAGTTCATCCTGTTTGTGAATAATGACCCGTTTCGCATAGGGTGTCTCGTTCTCGTCGTAAAGAGCTATTGTCGTCAGTATCAATTCGTTAGGATAGTCGACGGCGTGGTAGGTTACTTTTTCGGGAGATTTCGGTCTGAAGTGCTGCATCGCGGCTAAGATTTCTTCTTTTGTGCAAAGCGGGTTGTCATTCATGAGCTGTTCGACTTTTTGACTTTGCTGCTTGGTTTGAAAGAAAATATCGAGTTGCCGGGAGATTCTGGCAGCTGTTTCTATATCATCACCATCTTCGACACTTAAAGAAGCACTGGCTTTGTCCGGCACGAATTCGTATGCGGTCCTCATGTGGTTCGGCGCCGTGTATATGTGGTTATGAGCGAGTGAAAACACATACAAAAGTAAGCCCTCGTTATCTAAAAAGTAGGTGTCGGGTTGTCTGCCTCGTTCGTGCATACTGTTACTTTGCATGAAAAATAATAGCGAGGCAAGCATGTGCTTTTATCTTACAATAAACACAAAGCCAGTTTATGTGCATTGTAAGATAGATAGGAATGTTACTGCCGGTGACCGGCGGGGATATCCCCGCCGGTCACCGTTGCTCAGCGGGACGGTATCTCGGGCTGAGGCGAAGGCGATCCGGGCCTACCGGACTGTCCTCCGCCCTGCTGTCCGTTGCCGGTCTTC
>Ga0105032_100002_pt1 | contig 303884 bp, 335 predicted proteins | sample RS_126metaG_FD_91481 | JGI IMG/M metagenome (GOLD analysis project Ga0105032, IMG submission 91481) | Switchgrass associated microbial communities from Austin, Texas, USA, to study host-microbe interactions - RS_126 metaG | ecosystem: Host-associated > Plants > Roots > Rhizosphere | place: USA... | reverse complement strand
CCCACTGCTGCCAAGAAAACACCTGCAAAAAAGCCGGCCACAAAGAAACCTGCAGCTAAAAAGGCAGAAAAATAGACCTTCGTCACACAGTAAAATAGCTCCGATATCGGAGCTATTTTACTGAAGCAGCCTTAAATGCCGCTTCTTCAATACACAGCCAAGGGTCAATGGCTGACGTTTTCATATTCTCATCTGCATCGTTAAATGCTGACAATAGGGTCCGTAAGCGTGCCTGATCGTACTGCCTTACATATGGATTCAGTTTGGAAAGAGCAAACGGATGTACGCCGATATCTTTCGCCACTTCAGCGGATGGCTTGCCAGAGACAGCAAGCGTCATGAGCTGCAGCAGCTGTGCAGTGAGCAAGCCGAAGAGCCTATATGGCTCCTCTGTTAATTTCAGCGTCGCAAGTATCGAATATACTCTTTCAATGTCGCCTTTTAAAATTGCATCAAATACGGCAAATACGTTTTCAGCGGGATTCGCCTCGATATATTCTTCGATTGTCTCTGTAGTGACCTTGCCTAGCAGCGACAGTTTCTCAAGCGCATCAAAAAGTGCCCATTGGTCGATCCCTACCCGTGTTACAAGCAGGTGAATACTTTTTTTATCCATCCGTAGGCCCAGGGTCTCCGCTTCTTCAGCCACCCATTGCTCCGCTCGGGGCGTATCCCGTTCGGTCCATAGTTTTGACTCGACTACTCGTGCGGCTTTTTGTAAGGTTTTAAACGTCTTGGTCCGCTTATCAGGCTTTGTTTCGAGCAGTACCAGATGTATATCATCGCTTACCCGCTCTATCCATCGGTCAAAGTCATTCCAGAGCGGCTTATTTTCCGAGAGGTTTTTGATGATGACAAGACGGTCCGAAGCGAAAAGTGTTCCTCCCATTAAAAGATCCGGCAGCAGCCGTAGCTCCAGCTCACTGCCGGCTATTTTTTCCGCACTGGCAGTAGTATCGTTAATAATCCGAGCCAGATTACGCTCGTTTTGAAATGTATTATCACCTGTTATCACCGTTATCACTGCTCTAAGTATAATAGATAATAACAACTTTTCACATTGAGCTCTCTAAAGGTATACTAAAAAGTATGAAGGTTGTGTTATTCACCAAAAGAAGGGTTATTTTTGCTTCTTTCGTGATGTTATGTGCCCTACTCCCTGCCATGTCCGCGACAGCGCAGCCATTCGGCCAAGGAGTGTTCGGAGCAGACGTCCCCTTTGGCTCGGCAACCAGTCTGTCAATTAACCTGGGAGGCAACGTTCCACTTACCTTGGCTCCGAGCGGTGGCAACTTCAGTGGCAGCGGGTCGCATACGGTCACCGTTACCTCGACAGATGTCGTCGGCTACTATCTATATGCACATACGACCGGCAGCACTAGCATGACAAGCGGAAGCGCTACCATCACGGCGAGTAGTAATACCTCTGATAACCCACTAAGCGTAGGCACCTGGGGATATAATACCTCCGGATCACCCTCGAACTTCAGCGGAATGAACGCGACAAATGTCCTTTTAAAAAATGCCAGCGGTCCGTACAAAAGCGGGGATGCTACAACCGTCACTTACGGAGCTCTCGTGAGCAATACTCAGGCGGCAGGCACCTATACCGTACCTATTACATATACGGCAGTAGCAAAAAATCAGTAGACTGCTCTGCCAGTTTTGCGTGAGCGATGGCGCCGATTGGCCCAGGTTATCAAGAGGCCTAGCATGCCGGCGACTATTGCCCATCCCCAAAGAGGCGCGTAGACTATATATTTTTCGCGGATAATGGATACTCCTTCATCGGTTTTATACCCATATTTTGCTTTATATACGCCCGGAATGAGTGGCGCCGTAAACACTCCTTCTAGCACCCGGGTTGTCTGCGGTATGACGATATGTGCCGCGTCATTCCTTTCTCTCTGAGCGGATAATCCTTCGAGTTTTCCTGATACGTAGGCAAAAAAGTGAGCATTGCCCGTATTTCTGACATCGAAGCGAAATGGTATATCACCGCCTAACGATATGAACGGCACTGTGTCGCTCAAAAGCGTACTCGTTTTTATCAGTTTTCCACTTACAGTGACATAAAGCATTGCCGCAGCTCGCACCGCTTCGTTTGGATGCGGCGAAGTCGACGCCAAAACAGTAAAATAATGACCACCCGGCTCGGCATTTTTTGGAATAACCGTCTGATATGATACTTGTCGGCTTTCACCTGCCGCAAGCCGTACGGTCGGTGTAGTAATCTTTATCCAATCTTCGTGCGGTAGCTGAAACAGATAATCGTACGTATAATCTGCCACCGAAAACTGTTCAGTCGAAAGCGTGACATCCATGGGCTCTTTCGTCAGATTGGCGACAGTCACGGTACCAGTGCTACTTTTTCCTGGAGTCACCGTGATATATTCGCGGATCGGAGTAATGAATAGACCGCGGTTTTTAGCATCAAGCGCGTCAGAACAGCCACCAGGCAGGCATGATAAAACAGCTCCTACCAGTAATCCCGCAAGTACTATTCGCCGCATCTCACTCCTCTACGGAACGCTTTACAAGCTGAACGGTAATATCAGAAACAACGTTCATATAATGAGCAATGGCGAACATCTGCGTTTCCTGGTTGCGCGTCTGCCACTCAGGGGTCAAAAGATAGCTATAGCTGAAGTCAAAGTCACACGATACCGGGTAGTGATTGAGTTTATTATCGATACGCCATTGTTTATTCAAATAGAGGAAACTGGCTTCAGAAATCGCGCGCTGATGCGTTGGATCCTGCCAAGCACGCATACTTGTGTAATACGGGCACGTTATTCGAGCGAAGCCCTTTATGGGGATGTTCGGGTTACTCGGGTCAAACTCGGCCGGCTTCAAAATACGGTGGATCTCATCAAAAAACTGATAAAACGGATCGTTAAAGCTATCACCATGAGGAATATGCTCCACAAAGTTTGAACACTCGATTTCATCAACCGAGTTATCCGCAAACTGTTTCCATGGAAACGTTAGCAAATCCTGAACATAATCGGCCGCGTCGGTCTTGACGATATCGACGCCTTTAAAGCCTTCTGGTTTATGATCACCGCAACCAAGCGATAGCTTCAGCGGTTCGTCCTTTTTCGTTTTTTTCGCTGGCATACTTTTTCTCCTACCACATTATCTGATTCGCGGCATCATAATGACCGACTCGCACCCGGGCGTCACAGGCAAACTTATACCCCAGTTCACGAGCCCTCTGGAAAAACCACAGATCCTGAGTCATTTGAATGGCGCTTCCGCCCGTCACTTCCTGCTTGGTCTTAAACCAATTACCATACTCGAAGCGTTTATCTTTAAGCATCTCCATCCTAAAGAGCGTGAACCCCATGCCAAGTCCGTTACATGGCGTGACAGTATCCGGTTTAGGAATCTGAGGGATGAAACTAAGCGGCATGACTTCAGGGTCGCCGTAGCACATCGGCTGGCCGGTCTCTCCTTTTGTCCAATAGAGGCCACCGACCGCATCATACTCATCAATCGATTCATATAATTTCATGAGTCCATCGAGCGGAGGAGCGTTGTCCTCTTCAAGTGTCAGAATAAACTTAAATGTTGCCAGCTCCGGATTCTCTAAGATCATTTTGATGACCTGGTTATAGGCCTCACCGACTTCCATGCCTTCCATAAAAAGTGGTCCCAGCACTTTTTGGTTCATTGGACGAATCAGCCCTTGCCAGCTCTGGACAATTCGTGCCGGAATCATACCGCGTGTCGGACAGACGATAATCGTCGAGAGGTCTCGGTAGGTTTTTTCTTTTTCCAGCCGCTCAGTATATTCACTGGCATTATGGATCCCAGCATTATCAGGAACAAGAATTTGCGGTTTAGTCACTTCGATCTCCTCATCAAGCAGTCAGCCAGCCAACACTTATTAAATAGGGTATAAACGTCACATCGGCACCATACGATGTCCCTAGCGAGTTTATAGCATAGGCACGTGCATGGTACAGTATACCATTGCTCAGACCCGTCATCGACACTGAATACGTTCCTGTTGTCCCCGCAGACGTCGCCTTGCTATCCGACGTTGTCGGATTGGCAGAAGTACTCCAACACACTCCACGCTCAGTAATCGTCAAAGTACCGTCGGACACTACCGTTCCATTACCGGTTGCGGTTGAGCCGGTTATATCGGTGACAGCCTGCGTTGTCACTGTGGGAGGCTGCGTTGTCGGTTCCGGTTCAAGACCTATTAGCACCGCAATGGCGTTACTAGAGCTCGTTACCGATGCATTAGCGGCGCTGTACGTACCCGACGCACCCGGAAGATAATATGCACCTGCGCCCGAGTCAAAGTCGATGACCTCTGTGAAGTTTGTCGGCGGCGTATGCGTTCCTGCGGAGTCGTTATAGCCACTCCAAATGAGACCGGAGGCAAATGAGGTCGTTAACTGCGTGGTGCCATACGTACCTGCCGTTCCTGTCCATGTTGAGATATTAGAACCTATCGGGTCGCCGCTCAGCTTCACACCGGTCATACAGAAACAGTGGACATGTGACCACATAGCCGTTCCCCAGGAAAAAGTATACGTCCCGGCATCGGCACCGGTGAGACGCTTCCAGTAAATATCGAGTTTGGCATCGCCACTTATGATCTGTGAGCCGACATGCGTAAAACCGGAGGGAGGCGTCACTGCGGGGTTAAGACCTGACGCCCAACGCGTCAGCACCGCGACAACTACATCATCGGTCGTGGCCCCAGCCGGAACTGCCGGTGTCTGCTGAGACTGATCAGTATCATTTCCTGTGTTCGAAGAGGAGCGAAACCCGACCGCCACTAGAATGTTCCTGAATAGCGATTGTTAAGAATAACGTGCGGCATAAAGACAGCGCTTGCGCCTGAACGTGTTACGGCGTTCGAAGCAATCGTGGCAGGAAAGCCCGTCACGGCTGCGCTGTATGTCGCATTCCAATAATTACCTTGCGCTAGCGTTGCGTTCGCGACCCCTGCCTGCCCAAAAGAGCCGCTTCGCGCTGCCGACGCCATATAGCTCTGTCCGATGTACGACATCGGTATGGCCACATTTGTTGCACGCACAAATACACCAAACACATATTCCGCGTCTTGAGCGAAGGCGGGCATAGACGACCACTGCGATGAAACAAAACTCAACCAACGAAGGCCATGATAGGTTGCGCTATTGTTTGAATTAGCGCTTATGCTCCAAGAGCTTGAGGCTGAATTAATCAGACTAAGTGCTGTATTGTTATCGGAATAAACACCTATGTACGCCGTCATGGTATGCGCACCCGTTGAAGCAGAGGTTGCAGTGAGGCTTCCACTCATATTTAGAAGCACTGTGTTGGCGGTTATATTGCCGGCAAATTTATTATTTTCCTGATTAAGTCGCTGCAGCATAAGCGTCGCACCGCCCGTGCTATTATACGGAACTGCCAAGGCGCCCGACGCTCCTCGATCCATATTCTGATAAAAGTCGAGGGTATTGGCACTATTTAAGCCAATGCTTATCGTTGAACCGTTTGTCGCAATACTAATTCCACCCGTACCCGATAGACTTGAGGTCTGTGGAACCGAAAAGTTGAATGATTGTCCTGTCGTTGAGGCGATCGTCATCGCACCACCTGCGACTGCCAGGTTGGCCGTCCCGCTTGTATAGCTCGTTTGCGAGTTCGCCAGTGCTATGCCACCCCCACCGCCACCAGCTCCGGCAGAAATCGTCACGGCGTTGCCGTTCTGACTTAACGTCACATTGTTACCACCGGCAAGGGTCAGCGTTCCGCTGCTCACCTGCGCCATCACCCCGGCTGTATTACCCGCCAGCGTAACATTATGTAAGTTCTGTGTTTGAACGGTTTGATTAGCCGCCGAAATCGTCAGTGTCCCAGATGACCCATTTATCGACTGACTGAGCGTGACATTATTACCCCCAGCCAGTGCATACTGAAGTGCTGAGCCGCTTATTACTCCCGAGGTACCGATGGTATTCCCTAGATTGCTCATTCCGATCGTATTCGAGCCTGCCGCGCCCCCTCCGACACCACCTGAAATCGTAATAGCGTTGCCGTTTTGAGACAGCGTAATATTATTGCCGCCAACCAGCGTCGCCGTTCCCGACGAAACAAGCGAACCGGCACCCGCTGTATTCCCACCAATAGTGAGATTGACCCTTCCTCCGTTAGCTGGCGGCAAATACGTCATAGCTGCCTCATATTATATACCACGCACTTCCGTTCGAAACGACCGTCAAACAGATATACTGCAGATCAAGCGAAATACTGGTTTGCCCATCAATCGTATCCGAGCCCGACCGCGCAATCGAACAACTGTTAGCCGAGCTGTCGATACGCTTGACATAGAATCTGTATCCCGTGAACGATGAGGCAGTCGGGAGCGTAACAATTACATTGCCGCTGCCTGCGTTCGCAAAAATAACCACGTCGGTACCCGTAATCGTATAATTACTCGTTTTCGTACTCGTCGCGAGCGTCGGATTGGCATCAACATCACTCCATGCTGGAATACCGCCGCTCACTCGGAGCGTCTTACCAGTTGCACCTATAGGAAGCCGCGTAAAATTACTGGATGAATCACGATAATACAAATCACCCGTTGCCCCCGAGCTATCGTCATAAAGAGCAACTTTTTTACGGACCGTTCCAGTTGTAATCGTAAAATAAAGAGTATCCGTATTAAATTCCACCGCGCCAGCTTCCGCGCTCGAGAGCAGCGTCCCGGAGGTAAATTTTAGCGGTGCCGTCCCTGCTGTTGCCGTGCCTGCACGTATCGTGACCGTCTTATGGCCACCGTTCACCGCATTGTCGGTATCGTCATTATAGTGTTCCTTCATGAGGTACTGACGAATAATATCACCCCAAACGCCGTCGTCACTGTTCACAATCGGAAGACGCTGCTGAACCATGGCTACACCCCGAACTTTCTCGAGCCAAACCCGTGCCGTGCATCCGTCTCGACTTTTGCTACGGGTTCTTCGGCAGTTTTTTTCATATGCCTTATAAGCTGCAGAATATTGCCCAGTCCGAATAGAATAAGCACAGCGCTTCCCGAAAATTGCAGGAATTCACGCCTGGTCATTTCTTTCTTCAGTAGCTTGTCCGGAGTAATTCTTCCCATCGTAGCGTCACTCTCTATCACCGTACCTCTTATTATTGAATATCAAAAACGAACTTATGAACGGAATTTTACTGATTTAGAGCGTCGGCGGCCTGACACGCCGAACACCTTACTAATTACAGACCATATACCAAATCCAAGAATCACTATAATCACCAGCAAACCGAGCAGCAGTTTCCACGGAAAGACCCAAAAGCTCACCTCTGCCTCCATCGGAACATCACGTTGTCCGTCATTATAAACGGCAATCACCTTAGCGGTATATTTCCCTATGCGGATATGCGAGAGGTTTGCCCAGTTCCATTCAACGTTGCTCGACGGCTTCCCTGATGCATCGGGTTCATCGCGAAGCACCTGAAAACCGTCATCCCAGTCAGCGGTCAGTGTACGAACGCTTCCCGGCAATATATATCCTTCAGAGGGATTGACAGCCAATGTACTGATAGGAACTTTGTCACTACTATTTCGTTGAACAAATATATTGCCCGCAGGCTGAACGATGGTATTACCGACGTTCTTGAATTTCACGCGCAATTTAGCCGGCAGATACTCATAAACAGATTGGTCGGTCGAGAATTCCTGAATACCTAATTTACGAGTAGCTCCGGGCTTATCGATGTTAAGCAGAGCAAAAATCGCCACCTTTCCTTCCAATTTCTGGCCAGATTGATTCATCGTAGTAGCGTCCTGCCTGGTGATAGCAAGGGCGAAAGAATAGCTGAAGCCAGCACTACGAGGAATAGCGAAAGACACTTTCTGTGTGTACCACTCGCCCGGTTGAACCGTAAACATCTGTGACCCAAAATGAACCCAGTCGCCTATCTCAGCCGGTTTTTTTGTATCATCGAACTTCACCTGACCGGTTGCATTGTCAATCGTGAAGCCACGGGGGTCAATACGAAGCTTTTCAGGGGCCGCTCCGACATTCCTTACCTTAAGCTCCTGGGTTGTCGCCTCGCCAGGCTTTAATGTTAAAACAAGCGGAGAGGGTGAAACCTGCAGGTTGAATTCTCCGTCGGCAGCATGAACCGGCGCACCGGCGACAAGACCGCCTAAAAAAGCCAGTCCCATTACTCCTATAAGAGACGCTGCTGTAAGTCGTCTATTCATAGTATTCCAGCTAGAACAAGCCGGCCCCGATAACGGTAATCGTATCCGTATAATCGCTTGCGGCAGACGTAAGGTTACCGATAGCCACATTGTTTTTAATTGTCAGAACAGCCGTGTCTGCTGTGCCATTTGAACTTGCGAGCGTGCGAAGCGAAGTATCAAGCCCACCTCCCTGACCAGCAGATGAGCCGACAAATGGTGCTGCAATACTGATCGTGCCCGAACCACCTACCTGAGAACTAGTGATACCAGTATTATATCCTTGGGTGCCGGCACTAAGCGTACTGTTTGAGCCGGGTGTCGTAGAGCCAATCGTCGCCGAAGCCGTTGCAGATGTCAGCCCTGTATTAGCATCTTTCGCCCATACCATCCAGCCGTTTTTGGCGTTAGTACTTATGGTCGTCGTACGAGGAGTAGGGCTTGTCGTAACGCTTCCCGTACTCAGCGCTCCCAGTGCGTCAGTCGTTCCGCTAAGTGCAAATGAAAAGGTCGAAGGAACAGTTGCTGTAACAGTAATTTGGTCACTTGTTACACTGGCAGTCGTATATCCTGAGCTGTCGATATTCGTGGGCGTTGTTGTTCGAGTCGTTATCGTGCCTGTATTCGAAGCGCTGGCGCTTGACTTAACAGTTACCGCAGCGCTGTTTGCCCAGTTAAAACAATAGAGAGTGCCGACCGTAAGGTCACCGCTAGGAAAGGTGACGACCTGACCGGTCACGTTCGTTGCCGTCGCGATACTCGGCCAGGCGGTTCCACCAGTTGGCCAGGCAGTATTTGTCGTATTTACCGTAAAGGTACCGGCTGCGCCAAGCGTATATCCGGTTGGAAAAGTCACCTGCACGTCCGCTTCAGTCGCCGTCGTTGTTGGTTTTGCGCAAACGGTTCCTGTTGTCGGGGAGCTTATCTGCATACGATCAAAACGGACACTTGCCTGTCCTAGATCTGCATATGCAAGCGGATGAAAAAAGAACGATGCCAGCAGTGAAAGTACCAAAACTCCCGCCAAACTCAACGCGCGCGTTATTTTTATACCGGTTTTGTACCCCATTTCTCTCCCCTTGCTTTGTGTATGAAACAACAGTTGATCTCAGTATAGTCCTTATGTATAACAGGCGCAAGTACAAAAATATTAAAAACTTCTTAAGCATTACGGTCATGGTATGATTGATATGACCTCAGCGGAGCATCTCATGAAGGAAACCTGTACATACACAGCCACAGCCTTCCGCTTACCCCTCACTAAGCGGTCTCTTCTTCTCTGTCTACTGTTTATAATGGCACAATGCTTTGTAGCTTTTTTAACAACAAATGTAACTCACGCCGAATCATTCACGGTAACCGCAAAAGTCCCCGCCCCCATACCTTCCCTTCCGGTAATCATTACGTCACCCGACGATCAGCAAGAATTCACGACGGCCGATGTAACCGTCCGAGGAATATGTCCGCCCGAAGCCACGTACGTCATCGTTTTTAGAAATACTATTTCAAGCGGCACTGCGCCGTGTAGCTCAGGAGAATTCAGTCTTGGTATCAGTTTAGTAAAAGGCGAAAACCATCTTCAGGCGATCGCCTATAACAGTACCGACGACCCGGGACCTGTTGATACCGGAATAGTAGTTTTCTATAAACCGCCACAGCCCACTCCGTTTCCAGAATCACCCTTTCCTATACCATTATTCCCATCTGTTACCCCTTCAGTCGTGAACCCTTCGCGCATCACGCCTCTGACTCTCGAATATCACTACGCGTATCGGGTAAGAAACATGGGGCAGGAGTGGCAATGGGACATCTCGCTTCAAGGCGGTGTAGCGCCCTATATGTGCTCTGTGGATTGGGGTGACGGCCAGCACGAAACGCTCGATCCGACAGCCGATCACCTTCTTGCTCTTAGACATATTTATAAAGAGGCCGGCACCTATACGCCACGCGTCACCTGTCGTGATCGCGCCGGTACTGAGGCTATTTTGCAACTTCTGGCGGTCGTTAACCCTGCCGCCATTGATGAGACCAATACCAACCTGCAGACTAAACATAATCAATCAGATGACGCCATCCCCTCCTATGTTATCGTCGGTGCACCGGTAGGTGCGGTACTCATCGCAGCGCTGGTTCATGCTTTTGTTGCTCAAGGTAAGCTCCCCAGGTTGCCGAAACTGCCCAAGAAGTCACGATAGTTTTTGGCAATACGGACAAATGTGTGTACCTCGGCCGGCAGCTTTGAATTTAACAATGGTCGTACCGCATCTTGGACAACGTTTACCTTCACGCCGAAACACACGTGCAAAATCCATATAGCTTCCGCGTTTACCCTCGGCGTTCACATAATTTTTATCCGTACTGCCACCCTTTTCGATAGCAAGGTTCATGACTGAACGTAGTTCTTCATAGAGCCGATGGAATTCGTCAGGAGATAACGACCCGACCAAACGCTGTGGGTGTATCCTTGCTCCCCACAGGCTTTCATCGGCATAAATGTTTCCCACACCGGCCACGACTGTCTGATCAAGCAGTGCCGCCTTTATACTAGTTTTTGCGCGGCGCGAAAAACGATCCATAAATTCCTGAGGGGTGAAATCCGCTTCAAGCGGCTCGGGGCCGACTTTTCTCATGAAGTCGATGTGCGGAATTTCGATACTTGGAAGCAGCTTCATCCACCCAAACTTGCGTTGGTCATTAAAATAAAGATGAGAGCCGTCGGTAAACTCTATTGTGACACGGGTGGATTTATCCGGTAAATTACCGATGAGACTGTCGTTTGGGTGGCCCGCTCCGAAAGCTTCGCCCTCGGCTCGGTACACCAGCTGTCCGGTCATTTTTAGATGAATCATAAGAGAATAGTCATTATCGAGATCGACCATGAGCACTTTTGCTCTTCGACGCACGGCAATGATGCTAGCGCCAACCAAAAACGCTGTGACATCTGCCGGTGCATTCGGAAAGCTTTTTGGCGTATCGCTATTTACGTCTTTGACGATTTTACCGACAATACGTTCCGCGAGTCCGCGCCGTACGGTTTCTACCTCTGGAAGTTCGGGCATACTTATATTGTATCAAGAACACTGAATCAAGGCATCTATATCACGACGCAGACACAGTTGAAGTACCTTCTGGGCACGTTTTCGGTAGTCCTTTCCTTGTTTGTAATCATTCAGGGCATCAATATGCATACCGACGGCACGCTGCGTCATAACGGCAAGCAGCTGACGTTCATCCATGGACTTTGAAACGGCGATGAACTCGCCAAGGAAGTATCCGGCCAGTGCCGGGTCCTGGGCACGTGTAAATAGACGCGTGTAGGTATAGCAGAGATCATAGAAACGAGGCTTCTGAGAACTATAATGCTCGAAATCGATTAATCCTATACTGTTATCCGGCGTAAGGAACACGTGATCGAATGGTGACATGTCGCCATGGGCATACCGTGGCGTCAGGTACGGTTGATACTCTTCGATGAGTTCATTCGCGGCAGCATACCCTTCCTCGCTTAAAAGTCCTGCCTCAAGCGGACCTTTACTCCATATCTCGAAACGCTGACGGATGTTTGTATACGGAGCAGAATTTTCTCCAACAACGTCATCGTCCGTGCCGGGTATAAGCATATCTATTGCCGCCAAAGTACGAGCCAGCTTCCCAAGTCGCAGCTTGGCACTGTCGACATCGAGTGTTTTTTCCGTGACCAACTCCTGACCTTGCATGTATTCACGTACGATTTCGTCTTCCGAGACGGCGTACACCTTCGGTACTTTGATTCCCCATTCGGGATGCTCGTGCGCAAATGTGCCAAATCGCTGCATGCCGGCTATTTCATTACGAAACCCTGCTCTTCGTGACTGCGACGTCGTCGGCTGTAACCGCTTGATGATGGCCGGCTTGCCTTGCCAAAGGTCCCTGCCGACAAAAAAACTATCGTTATCCTGCAGAACCTCCATTATCGCCCCGTGTGGCCCAACCCGCCTCCGCCGCGCTTCGTTTCACTCAGCTCGGTTACCTGCTCCCATGCCACTTGTTCATATCTGGCTACAACAAGTTGGACCAATCTGTCACCATCATGAATTTCGTATGGTTCGTTCGATATATTTGCAAGCAGGATCTTTAACTCGCCGCGATAATCTGCATCGATCGTTCCCGGCGAATTTATCGCTACGATACCGTGCTTTAACGACAAGCCACTACGGGAGCGTACTTGCAGCTCAAACCCGACCGGAATCGCCATGAAAAGCCCTGTCGGTACGGCGGTTCGTTCAAGCGGCCGTAGCGTTATCGGGCCGTCCGGCAGATACGCACGTGCGTCCATAGCGGCGGCATATTCCGTTTCATATGTTGGTAAAGGGTGATGTGATGTATTGATTATGGGTATATTCACGGTCGTAACTCCTTTTCTAATTGTATTTTTAACTGTTCAAATGACGTATATAGCAGTGTGCGCATGCCGACGCTTCTCGCTCCGTCGCAGTTTTCTTTTGCATCGTCTATAAAGAGTGATTCATTACCGAACACGTTCGCTCGCTCAAGCGCCCGCTCGAATATAAGCGGATTGGGTTTCGTGATCCCCTCCTCACTCGAAAGCACTAGCGTGTCAAACAGGTCATGAATGTCGTGCTCGTCAAAAAAATCCTGTATCCAGTCACGTCCGATATTACTGATCAGCCCGATGGTATACCGTGACTTTAGCTCCGTACGTATATAGTCAAGAAGCGGCCGGTTTGCCGTGTGTTCTTTTATGAAGGCACGGGCCGTCTTTTCCTCACTTACTCCGGTAAGAACCGCGACCGCCTTCGTATAGGTTTTACGGTCGATAAACCCGTGGTCGGCCTGCCTGTTAAGGTCATAGAGTTCATCATGCAGTTCAGGAAACTGCGAAAAATACGTGTGACGCACGGGCACGTACAGCACCCCGAAACAATCGAAAAAAATAGCCCGTGTCATACGGGCTATTATAAACTACATCAGACTTAAGGGGTTACTTCCGAGGTTTATTTTGTTAAGAAGCGCCTTGCTGTCAGGGATTTGCTTGAGGAAAAGACCTTCTACCTGAGGCACACTTCCCTTGAACGATCCGGGGGAACCTTTACAGGTAGATGTCCAGAGCTGTTTGACCGTGCTATTATTTTGCAGCACCTCAAACTGGTATACCTTACCGGTAGCACAAATACCCCGGGTATCATTTTTGTCATCTTTGAGTTCGCTATCCTTCATGAGATTGGCTTTATCGAGGGCATAGACGAATTCTTCGTACGCTTTATTGTTGTTGCTATACATTTTTGTTTCAAGTGCTTGGTCGATATATCCTGAGTATGTTGTCAGAGTCCGACTACTTGAGTCGACCGTTACCTGATATGATCGAAAATTCTCATCGGCAACGATCGGACCGCGGACGGTCATGCGCACACTGCGGTCGGCCGACGTATTAATAAGAGCCGTATGCCCCACATCTGTAGGCTCACTGGTATTCTGATTACCACCGAAAAAAGCGCGCCCAATAGATACAAGGGCCGCAATAACTATGGCGACAATAATAAGTACCAATACGATCGGTACGATTCGTGATGCGTTACCTCTATACATAATTTCATTTTATCATATTTATGCTTATAAGTCAATACATGGAGATGTGGGGCCGACCTTTCGATCGGCCCCAAGCTCACCCCCGGGCGCAGCACGAGCTCCAGTAAAGGCCTGCGAGCCTCCGGAGAGCTTCACCGTCAGACTCCTTGAGGTAGCGTCGCTTCTGGAACGCATACCTGGAGGAGCTGCCAATGCATAAGCGGCCGCATTGGCTGCATCGCCAAAAGCACATCTGAGGTGAGGTGAAGCTCCTTTCGACTTCGAAACGATTCGTCAGCTCACGAAGTACGCTACCTATGCAGCGCACACCCGTGGCGGGCTGGCGTGAAAGCGCGAACTGCCATGAGCTGCAAAACCTGTCCGGGTCAAAATCGGGCAGGTCCTTCGTCAGCAGTACGCTGTATTTTTTCAGATCGAGGTAATATGCCTTTTTCTCCTCTGCGTTGAGAATGAGCCATTTCGAACCGCCCCATCGCACGAGTTCACCCGTGATGACGCTCCCGAAGTGTTCACCTTCACTACGAAGGCAATCTGCGGGATGCATGCACGGGACGAGCACCGCTACGCGATTTCCACGGCGAAAACGTTCTGGTCTGAGTTCGACTTTGTCAAATACGGACAAAACATCCTGTGGGGATGTCATAGTGCCTCCCGAAGTGAGCGATAGGTAGCTTTTGGCTACCTATACAATGTGTATGATACAACCACCTTGACACTTTTTCAATGATATAGCGATGTAAAAACTACAGTTCTCCCCAGTTTTTTCCAATACTTACGTCCACTTTTAGTTCGACTCCCAGATCAGGATAAATCGTTTCCATAGTCTCTTTAAGAAGGTCGGCGACTTTCTGTGAGTTTTCTTCGGGACATTCCACCAGTATACTGTCGTGCACCTGCAAGATCTGCTCACCAAGATCGCCGATTTTTTCGTCTATTTTAAGCATCGCCATTTTCATAAGATCGGCCTCGGTCCCCTGAATCGGCATGTTGGCAGCCGCCCGCTTGGCACCTTCGCGTACCATGAAATTACTGCTACTGACGTCGGGGGTCGGACGACGGCGACCGAAGAACGTTTCAACATAGCCCTCGTTTTTAGCTTTTTCAAGCGTCTCGTCGATATATGCTCGAATCGGTGCACGAAGTTCAAAATACTGATCAATAAATGTTTTTGCCTCTGTGAATGACATGCCCGTAGCCGCTGAAAGCCCGTGCGGGCTCATGCCGTACAGTACGCCGAAGTTAATTACTTTGGCAGCGCGGCGTTGCAATTTCGTCACATCATCCATGGCAATACCATAGGCTTCGCTGGCGGTCTTGGTGTGAATATCCACATCGCCGTTAAAGTCATTGATAAGTTTTTCGTCGTGGGCAAGCGCGGCGGCAAGACGCAGCTCGAACTGTGAATAATCCGCACTGACAAACACTTTGTCACCTTCCGGCACGAACGCTTCACGGATCCGCCGGCCCAAGTCAGTACGCACGGGAATATTCTGGAGGTTCGGATTATTACTTGAAAGCCGCCCAGTTGCTGCGACATCCTGACGGAAATCGCTGTGGATACGTGAAAACTCATCAGTTTGAGCCGGTAGCGTATCGACGTATGTGTTTTTGAGCTTGGCGAGTTCACGCGTTCGTTCTATCAGCTCGATGATGGGATGCTGTCCGCGTAATTTGTCGAGTGTCTTTTGGTCGGTACTGTAGCCGGTTTTTCCTTTTTTTACCCCCGTCGTCGGAAGCTGTAACTTCGTAAACAGCACCTCTGAAAGCTGCACCGGGCTTCCTATATTGAACTCGTGCCCTACCAGCTTGTACATTTCCTGCTCAAGCCTGGCGTGCTCATCACCGAGTTCTTTGCTCATTTTCTCAAAGAGTGCTTTATCGATTTTTATCCCGCGGCTTTCCATACGATAGAGCATGTATGTAAGCGGGAAATCGAGTTCGTGTGCCACCTTGGCTATACGCGGCTGCTTTTCGAATCCCGCCTTCTGCTCATCGTACGCCACCCATAGCGCGGCCAGCACCTGGCCCGGATTCGCTTCATCGATCGTCTCGCCGGCAATGCCGCTTATCGATCGGTCTCTCGAAAGCGGATCCAGCAAAAAAGCGCCCTGGCGAAGATCATGGACCGTATCGAACTTCACCTCAACCCCTTCGAAATGCGCGGTATGGTATAGCTGCTTCGCATCGTATGTCACCACGTTCGTTAGCTCAAGAGCCCGCCACAAACTTGCGTCCACTTCTTCAAGCTTGCATACGGAGACCGTTTTTCGGTCGGTCGACAGCCATACGTCATTTTCAAATATATGCACGAGAACGTCGCCCCCACTGTCAATGGTGAGTGTCTCAGGCCAAGCGGTCACTTCCAGGCTCGGGGCGTGACTGATCGTTTCGGATGTATCAAACAATGAACCCTGCGGCGTTTTCTGCATATGTTTTGGCAGCCGACGCACAAGCGAGTTGAATTCGAATTTCTTGAGTAACTCTGCCAATTTTTCCGTGTCGAGTTCGCGCGCATCCATGGCTTTGAGGTCGAGCGTAAGCGGTGCATCGCACCATATTTTGGCTACTTCGCGGCTCATGTAGGCGGAGTCCTTACCAGCCTCAAGCTTGTTTGCAACGCTCGGCTTGATAGCGTCCAGGTGTTCATATACGCCGTCGAGCGTTTTGAATTCCTGTAATAACTGCACGGCGGTCTTTTCACCGATGCCCGGCACTCCAGGGATATTATCGCTCGTATCACCCTTGAGCGCCTTAAGATCCAAAAACTGGTGCACGCCGATACCGTATTTTTCTTCAAAATATTCCACCGAAAACTGTTCTATATCGGTAAATCCTTTTTTGAGCGCGTACACATGCGTAAGCGGCCCGACCAGCTGCAGCATATCGAGATCGCTTGTAATAAGACAGGTTTCGATACCCTGTTTCGAAGCTTGTTCAGCAAGGCCTCCCATAATGTCATCCGCCTCATAATCATCCAGCTCATACAAAGGCCAGTTAAACGCGTCGAGTAGTTCGTTCAGCATAGGAATCTGTGCAAAAAAATCCGCAGGCGGTGCTTTACGGCCTGCTTTATACGTGGGAAGGATGGCGAGCCGTTTTCGAATGCTCGTGCCTTTTTTATCCCAGGCAACGGCCACGTAGTCCGGCTCCAACTTTTTGATAAGTTCGAGCGCGAGGCTGGCGAATCCGTAGACACCTCCCGTAGGCGTACCATCCTTAAGGCTCAAGCCGGGCATCGCATAATAGCCCCGATAAAATACTGATTTTCCGTCGATAACAACAAGGCGCTTCATCTTATCAGTATACCAGTACTGGCTGGAAGAGTTGATATATACTTATATAAGATGTATACTAAGGAAATCCCTCCGGGGATCAGCAAGCAAGTCAACAGTGAAGTTGAGGCTGATTTTTATGTCTGGCACCCCGAAAAAAGCGGCAGATCCTACCTACAAGCCGCCGAGTACCGCAGAAATGCGGAAGCTGATCCAACCCTCGCCGCCTCCTCACGACCGGCCCGAATCCATTGCCTACCACCGTGAGCCTACTGGCTCCAATATCATCAAGGTCAAACCCTGACCCTAGGTAGTAGCGCAGGAATCAGGCCGCATGTCGGCTTGCTTGCGCTACACCCTTGTTCGTCGTATCTGATATACTTGAAGTCATGAAGCATCACGAACATGTCAAAATTGTCGCATTTGTCGGCCTTACTGGAAGTGGAAAAAGCACGATCGTAGATTACTTGACTGAGAAGGGATACCCAAAGATTTACTTTGGGGGTATTTTTTATGACGCCATGCGGGAAGCGGGGCTTACCCCGGGCGACTGGGCAGTTGAAAATCCGTTTCGTGAAGAGATTCGCGCAAAAGAAGGTAATGACTTCATCGTCAAACGCGTCATCAAGCAGGCACATGACCTTATAGGCGCAGGCCAGCACCGTATCATACTGGACGGCCTCTATAGTTGGACAGAATATAAGGCCCTAAAGCATGAATTCCCCGGTGAGCTCACCGTCATCGCCACGGTCGCATCCAAGCATGTTCGCAAGCAGCGGCTTGCCAGCCGCCCCGAACGCCCCATGACCTCCGCTGAAGTCGACCAACGAGATTGGGCCGAGATTGAAGGCGTCGAAAAAGGAGGTCCGATTGCGATTGCCGATTATTTCGTCATGAACGACGGTGATGACGTTGCACCGTTTTATGCGCAGATCGATACGATTTTAGGACATATCGACTTCTATAATAATTGACCCGAACATACCTTTATTGTATTGTCGTACTACCTACCAGCGTTAGGAGTACGGCCATGCAGGGTATTGAAACGGCCCAGTGCCAGGTTCACGACGAGGAGAGCGGAGGCAAGATACAGGTTCTGACTACGCAGATGAAGTTTTGGATTTCCGGTCTCACCGGCAAGCTTGTCTTCAAAAGCCCGGTCACGGGAGTCTTCCACACCAGGGGCACTGTGCCCACCGAACTGAAAACAATGTTCGGACGGCCGTACCAGCCCATCATCCTTCCCTGCACGTTCGATTGCCTGGAAGAGGGCGAGCCGTGGCCGTTCGGTATCGTCCACGACGACAAGCTCATCGAACTCGCGTAGGAATCACCCGCCAAGAAGATACCCGCCGGAATGGTCCGGTATCGTCTCTCCGGCGGGTATTTTCATACACTTGCTACATTCCGGTATGGATGCTATTGTGACTGGGAACTGCGAATAAGGAGAGTTCGAATGCCGGATCGGTCACTCGTCACATCAGTGAATCTGACAGTAAGCGATGAAGTGACATTCTTTGTCACCTCGATCACGGACGGAAAGGCCAGTGTTGTGTTACGACACGGCAAGCTGCACAGACTGAGCATATTTGTCGGCACGGCTGGTAGCAGGTTTGCCTGCACCCTCAGAAGTCAGGTCACTCACCGCGGCACCCTCCTCATCAGAGGAGGTGACATCGCCGGCGTGCGTGTCGATGAGGTTGATTTACTTGACCTTCGCTTCGCAGCATAATACCCGCTTCCCATAGCAGCTCCCGTTTCCGCCTCCGGTAACGACCGAGGCATGGAAGCGGGAGTTGTTTTTTACAGCATTCTTACAGTTCCAAATGGTGGACAGCAAGCCGGGCGAGCGTATCACGTACCAACGCACTCACCGCACCGGTTTTCACGCCTTCCTCTTCAGCCAGCACCGAAAAGGCGACACCTTTAAGCGCCTCCTCGACCAAACGACGCCGCCTGGACCAGTCCATCGCTTTATTCGCCTTCTGTGCTATTTCATTAAGATGCTCATCTTCGACAGCTCTGCGGAGCGTACCTAAATGACGGGCAAACGAGTTCTCACCCACCAGATTACTGGTCGGTACGTCAAGCCACCACCCCACTAACCTTCGTTGCTGGAGTCGTTCCTGAGGCGTCATTATCCTAAATAGTCGTGCAGTTTCTTGGCATCCTTATGCTTGCGAAGCTTTGCCAGTGCTTTAGCTTCGATCTGACGAATACGTTCACGGGTAACAGCAAACTCCTGTCCTACCTCTTCAAGCGTATGACTTTTACCGTTTTCAAGACCAAAACGCATTTTTACGATCTTTTGTTCACGTTCAGAAAGCGTAGAGAGAATCGACTGTACCTGCTCTTTGAGTAATTGATCGGTGGCGGATTCTTCCGGGGTCTTGCCATCTTCATCTTCAATGAAATCACCAAGAACCGAATCTTCATCCTCACCATCACGACCTACGCCGGCATCAAGCGACGTAATATCCTGCTTGATCTTGATAACATACTCGACCTTGTCCGGTTCCATTTCGAGTTCTTTGGCAAGTTCGTCGATGGTCGGTTCGCGGTTAAGCTCCTGGGTCATGCGGCGCTGCGTACGAAGCAGCTTGTTGATGGTTTCTACCATGTGTACCGGAATACGAATGGTACGCGCCTGATCCGCGATGGCACGCGTAATCGCCTGGCGAATCCACCAGGTTGCGTACGTGCTGAACTTAAAACCTTTGTCCGGATCAAACTTTTCAACCGCGCGCAGCAGGCCGGTATTACCTTCCTGGATCAAATCAAGAAAATCAAGTCCGCGACCACTGTAGCGCTTGGCGATGGAAACGACCAGACGCATGTTTGCTTCGGCCATTTTGTCTTTCGGACGGCTCAGTTTTGCAATACGGGCCGTGAGTGTCTGCATTTCGCCGGTAAGTTTTTTAGGGACCGGTTGCTGCTCTTCTTCGAGTGCCTCGATTTCTTCCTCGAGCTTTCCTCGTTTCGCCTGAGCTTCCTCTAGTTCGTCACGATTTGCCACGACCTTGTTCGCAAGCGTTAACTCTTCTTCGGCTGAAAGCAGCGGAATCTTACCGATTTCGCGAAGATAAAGACGAACGCTGTCGTCACTGACGTCATCAAAATACTGACCGCTATTTAGCGTGTCGATATCTTCCTCTTCTTCGTCGACCAGTTCATCGAGTGCAGGTTCGTCGATATCACCGAGCGGCCCGCCGCTGGCGTCAATTATCTGGTCATCCACAGGTACCAGTACCTGATCATCATTATCATCTTTGCCCACGAGTTATCTCCTTTATAAGTGCGTTTAATGTTGTACGGAGTTCAGCTGCTTTCTCGTCGTCACCGGCATGTTCGGCCGCTCGAAGTTCGGCAGTTAAGTGTTCCTGGGTTTGTTTCTTGTATTCGTTTTCCGCTTGGCGGAGCAACCGTGCCGTTTCAAAGTAGCGATCTTTCTCGCTCCAGTCGGCATATCGGGCGTCGGCCTTTAATAGTAATATTTTCACATACGTATCAAACTTTTGCAACTCCTTAGGCGTTTCTTCAACGGTTTTCCCATGGTGTTTTGCCAGATACACCGCGACAGCCTGACGGTGTTCGCCATTGAAAATATCGCTTGAAACCGATGCGAACAGCTCTTGGGCAGCCGTATCGATGAGCGCAGCGGCAAGCGCGTTATCCTGATATCCCGCCGTGTCGGTCGCCGTAGGATGAGACGCATGCACCGGCTGCTTCAATGCTGGCGATTGCTGAACAGGGTGAATATGCGCCAGTTTTGCGCGTACCGCCTGTATCGAGGAATCGACCATAGCGGCGATTTTCTTTTCATAATGATCCTGTTCGATCGGATCCTTCAGCTTACCCACAACGGCCAGTGCAGCGCTCGTGAATGCCCGTTTACCGGCCGCCGTCTGCAGATCTTCGCGCTTTGAATACTGCGATAAAATCCAATCCACGGCCGGTACCGAATCGGCGATGGCGCTTTGCCACAACGCTACATCCTTTTGAATCAGTTCGTCAGGATCTTTAGCATTATCCGGCAGTGTTATAATGGTCAGTTCTACTCCTACTTCACTTGCGATAGGGATGGCGCGTTCCGTGGCTGCCACACCCGCCTTGTCGCCGTCGAATGCCAACCGCACGTTGCCGCTGAGGCGTTTGAGTGCGCGGAGGTGACTTTCGGTCATGGCGGTACCTGCGGTTGCTACGACCTGCCGTACCCCTGCCTGATGACTGCTAACAACATCCAGATTGCCTTCGACTATCACGGCGTAATCATTCGTACGTATCGCCTCTTTTGCCTGGCTAAGTCCAAAAACATGCCGACTCTTATCATATAAAAGTGTCTGCGGCGTATTAAGATACTTTGGTGCCGTCGGGTCATCGGCGATGATGCGGGCCGTGAAGCCGATTACCTGACCCGTTCCATCCATAAGCGGCACCGTCATGCGACCACGAAAGAGATCACCGCCAAAACGATTGGTCAGCCCTGCATCGGCGAGTTCTTTTTTCGTAAATCCTTTTTTGCTCAAAAACTGCACCAGGGCGTTACCGCTGCTCGGTGCATAGCCTATCCGAAAGTCCTGAACGATTTCTTTCGACAATCCGCGTTTTTTAAATACGTATTCAACGGCGTGGCTATTTTTCAGCAAACTATGCTGGTAATAATTCGCCGCCAGGTTACTCGCCTCGAGAAGACGTTTTTTACGACGTGTCAGGTCCTGATTACCCCTTGATTCGTACATGCTTAAATCCACGCCGGCTTTTCGCGCCAGGTGCTCTAAGGCACCCCTGAAGTCGAGGCCTTCTACCTCCATGATGAAGCTAAAGACGTCCCCACCTTTATTCGAGGAAAAGTCATGCCAGATATGCTTGTCTGGACTCACGAAAAAGCTCGGCGTTTTTTCGCCACTGAACGGACTGAGCCCTTTAAAATTACGTCCAGCCCGTTTCAGCTGAACGTATTCCGCTATCACATCCTCTATATTGAGCCGTGCCCGAACGTCTTCCTTGGCATCTTGCATAGTTTTATTATACCTCTGTTAGACAAAATCTAAAACAGAGGAAAACCTTTTATCTGTTTCCATATCATGATTAAATATAACCACTATGTATCCAGAGCAAAACGGGCCCGTACCCCCACCCCAGACCCAGTACCCTATCGATTATCTCAATCAGATTGCTCCACAAGATAAAAAACCGGGGATGGACAACAAAAAATTCCTTCTATTCGTAGGCGGAGGGCTTCTACTTGCGATTATCGTGGGTGTTCTTGCCTTCTCCAGCGGTGGCGGTGGCCCAACCGAAAAAATGGAGACACTTGCCGCCCGGTTGAAAACACTGCAGTCCATCTCAAGCAAGGCGCAGACGAACATAAAAAGCAGCAGCCTCCGCAGTACCAACAGCAGCCTGACACTCCTGCTTACCAATGCAAATCGCGACATTGCCGACCCCCTTGAAACCAACGGCGTTAATGTACTGAAACTGGACAAGAAAATTGTTGCGAAAGAAGACGGCAAAGCCGTCTCGGACAAGCTTGAGGATGCACGGCTTAATGCGGTATTCGACCGAACGTACGCCCGCGAAATGAGTTATCAGCTTGACACCGTCAAGGCACTTATGAAGGATATTTACTCAAAGACGAAAAGTAAATCGTTAAAGACATTTTTGGATTCGACCAACAATAATCTCTCACCTATTAACAAACAACTGGAAAAATTTAACGCAGCGAACGGTTAACCGGCTGTTACCAGATCGTAACTCAGCCGTGCCAGATCTTTTATATCATCATCGGAAAGCTGCCCGCTACAGATAATGGTATTCCAGTGTTTTTTATTCAAATGATATCCGGGCACTACCGTCTCGTACTTTTCACGCAGATTCTCAGCAAGCTGCGGATCGCACTTCAGACTAACACGAAGCGGCTTGCTGTCATCGGCAATGATAGCAAAAAGTTTGCCCTCGCCCATTTCCTTATGTCCGACCTTATAAACACTGGTCCCTTCGCCGAACGGAAAATCCAGCCATGTATTAGGAAAACTGAGCAGGTAGTCTTCAAGTTCTTTATGCGTCATACCCTTACCTTGCCAAGATAGTACTGTAGTTCCATGATAGACCCGCGGATATCTTCAAGGGCGCGGTGATCCTGAGGTTTGGCGAATTTCTTACCGTATTTACCTTCAAAGACCACTTTCCAGGCGCTCACATCAAGCATACGATAATGAAGCCGGGCATCGACACTTGGCCACTGACTGACGATGAATCGACGATCCATGTGAATTGAGTTACCGCCCAAAAGTACCGGCGTCTCGGCTTCAAAATGTTCGTCGATGAACTGCAAAAGATCCTGTTCAACCTCCAGCAGATCTTTACCATTTTTATTCTGCTCCAAAAGTCCGCGCTTTGATTCAGGGTTTGCATCCCAAAAAACGCTGTTTGCTGCAAGCTTTTCCTCAAGGGTCATGTCCTCGTTTTTAATAATACCCTGGTAGGTCGCGATCTCTTTAAAATCCCAATCCGTAGCGATGACGGCAACTTCTAAAATAAGATCATTTCCCGCATCAAGACCTGTCATCTCCAGGTCCATCCATAAAATTTTTGCATTTTTGCTCATACCACCAGTATACAGAAAGAAATTACTCATTCCACAATGTCGCTTCTGTAATGAGTAAAAACTTCCTGGGCTGGAGCCGACCGTGTGTCAGCTCCAGCCCAGTTTGCAAAGTCTAATGTCAGGTGGCAGGGCGAGCGTTCGCCTCACCGGTTTTGAAAGCATCCACGAGTTCGTGGAGCCGGTCACCAAGCCCAACCCGACACGCCAGCTGAACGATTGTCTTCAAGTCCTCCTGAAGGTCAGTCCTCAGCTTTCTCTTCACGTGTGGCGGCAGGCTGCCGGACCAAGGTTTGAGGGTGCCCTTTCCGTAGAGACTTTCCACCGCCTCCAACGTCGCATAGGTGCGGTCCTCCGGAAGCTCAGGATCGATGCCGGACCAAATGACAGTGACACCTCCACCGTCATCACGGTCACATACCCATCCCGTGCCTCCTTTCAACGTGTGGATCACGAAGACTTTCATACGTACCACCTTACTGCAGTCGACCTTGCTGAATCTATAGATTCTTATATTATACTATAGAATAATTATTTAATAATTTCAATACTTACGCCTTATTGGGAGTGAACTTCAGGCTAAGCGAATTTATGCAGTACCGCTTATCTGTCGGTGTGTCGAAACCTTCTCCTTCGAATACATGCCCTAGATGGCTGCCGCAATTACTACAGGTCACCTCTACTCTTGACATACCGAGACTGTCATCTTTATGAAATGTCACCGCGCCGGGTTTCGTATCATAAAAGCTCGGCCACCCGCAGTGGGCATCAAATTTAGTAGTACTGTCGAACAATACCTGTCCGCATGCTCCGCAGGCATAGATGCCATCGGCAAATAATCCATCGTACTCTCCGCTAAATGGCGCCTCCGTATTTTTTCCACGGAGTACAGCAAATTGCTCGGGAGATAATATGGTGCGCCACTGCTCCGAAGTTTTTTGAATCATCAGCCTTCCTTCTTCTTGTCGAGCTTGTCAAAACCAAGCGCGTGCACCACCAGATAAACGACAAGAGCGATTACCAAAAAATTAATGAAATCATTTAAAAAGACGCCGTAATGCAAAATCGCATCCTTACCTTCAGCAGTTTTACCAAGGTTGACAGATAGACCCTTCAGGCCTTCGGATGAGCCCAGTATAAGCCCGACCGGCGGCATGACAACATTTTCTACAAGTGACTTTACAAGCAGGCTGACTGCACCGCCAAGCACCAGCCCCACCGCAAGCCCGACCACACCCTGCGTACGAATGAAGTCCACGAAGCCACCGACATGTCGTTTGCCGTATCCGCCGACAGCTTTGGCCTTCGCCCGTACTGCGGCTTTTCGTTCGGGTTTCTTTTCAAGTTGTTTCGTCATACTCCTTCAAGTATAGCATCAGCCGTTACGGCGAAGAAAAGGGTCGACGACAAACCGCAGTATACCCCGCCTAGTTGTAAGATAGCGCGCATACACACCTGCCATAATCACCGCCCCTATCGACGCGTCAATCATGTCTATCATTGTGTCCACAAGACTACCGTTGTCTTGCGATTTCGTTCCGAACAGCTGATCGCTTCCAAATTCTACGAACTCCCATAAGGCAGCGACCGTAACGACAATAGTCACTATCAATAAAAGACGTGCCCAATGAGGCAGGTCAGCTCCGCGTTTCTCAGCAAGTTGTAACCACAATATAACGCCCAGCCCCATCAGTATGCCCGATGATACATGCATGAAATCGTCCCACCAAGGAATCTGCAAATAAAAATGAAGCACTTCGCCGCAGAACATCGACGCAAACACAAAAAGGACATAGGTAACATGGAGCCACGGCGGAAGCACCACTCTCCACCAGCGTTCCAACAAAAGAGGCAGAAAGCTCACAACAAACGTAAACAGCGATGTCACCACATGAAGCATGTCGTGAACCGCAAACATAATGAGTGCCGCAACAAACATGAGTATCTCAAGCGGCAGGGCTAAAATGTGACGTTTAAAACTGCCGTACTCTTTCATGCTACATCCGTTCCGGAACTTCTATCCCCAGTATACTCAGCCCGTGCGTGAACACGTGACTCACTTTTTTTAGCAGGTAGAGCCGGGCTCGTTTCTCTTCATCCGAGACGCTCCCTGTTGCGATCGGTGTTTGCTCGTAGTAGCGGTTCATTTCGCGGGCAAGTTCATATAAATAGCCGGCTATCTTATGTGGTTCTAAATCACGGGCAGCCAGGCGGATAATATCGGGATATTCAAGCAGCGTGGCGATGGCCGCCTTTTCGGATTCGTAGTCATAGCTGTCAAAGTTAACATCTGGACTGTCCCGATTATCAGTAAGAATCTTATTCACACGCACGGCAGCGTATTGAATATACGGACCACTGAACCCGGTAAGTGCAAAGATACTTTTCCAGTCGAACAAAATATTAGTACGGCGATCGGCGGTAAAGTCGGTGAACTTAATGGCGCCAAGGGCGATTTTCTTCACGTCTTCATCGCTCACATCCCTGCCCTCCACGATTTCGCGTGCTTTATTTTCCGCCGTGTCGAGCAATTCTTCCATGAGTACGACGCCCTTTCGGCTACTCATCTTTTCGCGCGTGCCATCTTCGTTCAGCTGATCGACGACGCCGAACCACATGTGAATAAATTCCGTCTGAATACCTAATTTTTTCGCCAGCGCAAATAACTGTTTAAAGTGGAATTGCTGCGCGGCATCTACGCAATAGATTACCCTGTCCGGGTGCCAGTGAGTCTCGCGGTACAAGATCGTCGCGAGATCAGTCGTCGCATAAAGCGCGGTCCCATTGGCCTTCTGCACAAGCATCGGCACGTCAAATCCATACTCTTCAAGCGGCACGATAATCGAACCGTCCTCATTTTGATGGGCAATCCCGTCATCCAGAAGTTTTTTGACGGCCTCCTTTCCTTGCGGAGCAAAAAATGCTTCACCCAGCTCATAGTCCGTAGATATGCCTAAGCGCTCCATGACGTCATGTATATGAGCAAGCGATATTTCGTTGAATCGCCGGCTAAAGCGAACCGCCTCTTCATCGTTGTTTTCAAGTTTCAATAACCACAGCTGTACGCTGTCGGCAAGTTCCGTCTCGCCGCGCTCCTTCTCTTCTTTGAGTGCTTTTTTGGTTTCTATATATACACGTCCGAGTTCGTACACGCCGTCTCGTACCAACTGTTCTTCGCTGCTAAACCTAAGAAACCCAACAACCCAAATGCCGAACGGCGCACCATAATCGCCCAAATGATTATCGGTGATGACTTTCCAGCCGGTCACTTCCATCAGCCGCTTCGCCGCCCACCCCTGATTTCCCGGACGCAGATGTCCGACACTATACGGTTTGGCCATATTCTGACTCGGATACTCAACAACCACCGTTTTACCTGCGCCGTCATTATTTTCACCAAAACGCTCCGACCATTCGTCCTGCAGACGATCGGCTAAACGTTTAGCCGAAACACGAATATTAATAAACCCGGGACCGGCAATCGTTATTTCTTCAAAACCACCTTCGTCACGTAACTTGGCGACAATCTCTTCGGCAATATCCCGAGGAGATTTACCAAGTGGCTTTGCAAGCTGCAACGCCACGTTAGTTGCGTAGTCTCCAAACTGTGGGTCGGGACGCGTTAGAGCAACCTGCACCTGCAAGCCAAAGAGTTCTTCAATAATAAGAGCAATTTTTGTATCCATTGGCTCTTATTATAACAGAGGTAACGGCATTGCAATAAAAATAAGGAGCCCCGCCGCGTTAAAAACACAGCGGGCTCCTCGATGGCCCAAAAGGGTTACGTCGGTATCCAGTTGCAGCGGCACTCTGAGAGTGCCTTCTCGCAACCCTTGCACTTGTCACCGTCTACGGGCGGAAAACCTCCAGGCGGAGGCTCAGGCTGGCTGACTTCCCCTCGGGAGTACGCCTGCCTCCACTGCCGCCTGACAGACTCCTCGTCACTGGGACGACGCGACATGTCACTCCTTTCTCACGGACAACAGTATCTACTTTTACTACACATAGGATGCTTCGTCAATCCCTTTAGCAGCATGAATAAGACCCTGAAACAATGGGTGGGGTCGAAAAGGGCGGCTTTTAAACTCGGGGTGCGCCTGCGTCGCAACGAAATAAATGTTCCCAGGAGCCTCCATGAACTCCACCAGTTTTTTATCCGGCGAAGTCCCCGAGATGACAAGACCACCGTTCTCAATATCATGGATAAATGTTTGATTCACTTCATAACGGTGTCGGTGACGCTCCGTTACCTGTGCAGATCCGTAGGTCTCGCTACAAGCGAGTCCTTCTCAAGATAGGCAGGATAATCCCCCAGTCTCAATGTACCGCCGGTTGACTCTTTGCCGGCTTGGTTCTGCATGAGATAGACGACGTTCTGCTCCGCCTCGGAGAATTCTTCACTGTTAGCTTTTTTAAGTCCACCCCGTCTGGCCGCAGCAATTACGGCAACCTGAAGTCCCAGGCATATTCCCAAGTACGGAACATCGTTTTCGAGCGCATAGCGGGCCGCCGTCACCTTTCCTTCGATGCCGCGCTCACCAAACCCACCGGGTACCACTATCGCGTCCACATCCTTAAAATCAGCCTCTCTCACCATTTCCGCATCGATCCACTTTATGTGAAAACCGGTTTTTTCGTGCCAAGACGCAGCTTTCAGCGCTTCTATTACCGATATGTACGTGTCCTCATTATCCATGTACTTGGCGACCAGGCCGATCGTCAGTATGCGCGACGGCGTGCTCGTTTGCCGTTTGACAATGGAGTGCCATGAGGTCAGATCCGGACTTAAGGTCACACCTGTGAACGTATTGAGCACTCTTAGTATGCTACTCTTAGCTATCACCTCCGGAACTCTGTACACCGTATCGACATTCGGCAGCAGCAGGACGTTTTCTTGTGATACGCCGCCGAACATACTGATTTTTTCCGCTACGTTTGCCGGTGCCTCCATGTCGGTGCGTACGACCACCGCATCCGGTACTATTCCGAAACCGCGCAAATCATTCAGTGCGTTTTGAGCCGGTTTTGTTTTGAACTCTTTACTTGTTCCGATAAACGGCACATAGACCACATGAATAAAAAGGCAGTTTTCGCGGCCTATCTTCCAAGCAAACTCACGGATCGCCTCAATAAAACTAAGGCCTTCATAGTCGCCTACCGTCCCACCGATTTCCACGATATGCACGTCACTCCCCTTGCCTGCATTTTCTATGGCATACTGAATCGCGTTGGTTAAATGAGGCACCAATTGCACCGTCTTACCACCGAATTTGCCGGCGCGTTCATCTGCGATCAACTCGGAAAGAAGTCGGCCTGAAAGCGTCGCGTTTTGCTGAGTGAGTTCAATATCCAAAAAACGTTCATAATGTCCCAAGTCAAGGTCGGTCTCGGCTCCATCTTTTGTCACGAAGCATTCGCCGTGCTCTTTAGGATTCAAAAGGCCCGCATCTACATTAAGATACGGGTCGCACTTTTGAATCGAAACGGTCACCTTTTGGGCTTGCAACACGGCACCGATGCTCGCCGCGGTGATTCCCTTTCCTACCCCCGAGAGTACACCCCCAGTTACAAAAATATATTTTTCTTTTTGTCCCACGTCACTTGTCGTATCCATGGGATTTCATTATAGCATATTTTTGCAATGGAGCGCTATATGTAGCGTGAGTTATTTTTACTACACGCTACATATAGCATACACATATCGGACTAGTAAACGGTTCGACCGTTTTCTACCTCTTGTGGAGCTGCTCGTAACTGCGGTGCGGTTTGAGTACTTTGACGAGGTGCCCTGTCTCCCTCAAAGCGCAGCATGTCACGTCCGAATGCTTGAAGTGATGTTGTCGCCTCGTCTGTAAGCGGCCCGGCCGGCTGCTCGTAGTTGGTAGTCATCAGAACATAGCGAAGCTTATGACCATTACGGGCATTCTCGATAATGCCCACATCATGGCGGTTATTTCCTTCCGGATCATTCAGCTGCCCCTGTTTGTCGATTACCGTGATATTCTCCTTGTCCTTCACCTGGCTCCGTGGACCATAATCGTCAAAAATATTGGTTGCCAGCGCATGTTTGACGAAAGCCGCATAGGAATCCGTCTGACGATAGAGCTTATTAAGAATAAAGTCGACCTCTTTTGCCGTCGTGTAGCCAAGGAGGAATTTATCGGTGCCTTCAACCGGCTCAAGTTTCGTCACCTTCAGGTTAGGATATTCTGCCAGATAACGTTGGTTTACGGCGGGTGCTCCCCCAAGTGCCTTATTGACGATTACCCGAACAGAGGTATTACTCGAGCGGTTAAGCATATCGAAAAGTACATCGCGTACCGTGGCAGAAAGTGGCGCTCCGTTAGCATCATACACACCGGCGCCCGCTCGGCGATCACTGACATCCCAGTTAAGTACGGTGTCCAGAGTGATCTTTCCCGCACGTAAATCTTCAAGTAGCAGAGCTGTGACGAACAGCTTACTGTCACTAGCTGCCCAGTGAACATAGTCGATATTATGTGAATATACCAATTTGTTATCCGTAATATCGTGCACAATGACACTGGTGTCTATACCATCACGTTCATTCAGGTATGTTTGGTGAAACAGTGCCGCTTTTAGTAATAGACGTTTAGCACCCCATGGTGCATCGCGATACTGTGCGTCTATCTGATTATCACTTTGTAAGTTACCGGATCCTTGTGGAATAATATCTAGGCTCATACTTCCCTCCTTTTCAGGCGTATTACAGGTTGCCTTGTTTAATTATAACCGTAAGCTTTTTCTAAAGTATGAACTATTCATTAACTTTAAGTGACCCTATGGATGCGCCCACCGGATACAGCCGAGGGGTCTCCTTGTCCATCTCCCAGGCATATAGCAGAGGCTGCAGGACACGCCAGCTTTCCAGCACCTCGCTACTGCTTGTAAACAAGCTTTTATGCGATCGCATGGCATCTATCAAAACCTGCTCGTACGCATCGGGGAGCACGGCGTCTTCTGCATAAGAAAACGAGAGCTTTTTTACTTCGAATTCACGATCGTAACCCGGCTTTTTTGTATAGAGTTCGATCTCCACTCCTTCGTTCGGTTGAACATGAAATACCAAGCGATTACTCTGAGCATCATGCGTCTTACGAAAATGAATATCTATTTCGGTCGTCTTTGCATTCATCGCCTTGCCCGTCGTAAGAACAATAGGAACACCCGTCCATCGTTCATCCCGTGAAGCAAGTTCTACAGATACGAAAGTTTCTACCGTACTTCCAGCGTTTTCAACTTCCTCCCGGTAGCCTGCATATTGTCCGCGCCATGCTTTTTGAGGCATTGCAGACTCTAGATCCGTCAGTGCTTTTAGCCGGGCTTCCGGTACTTTATTCCAGTCGAATTCGCCGGGTATATCCATGAGCACAAGCGAGAGGAGCTGCATAAGATGACCTTGTACCACATCCCGAAGCGCACCGGTCTGCTCATAAAACTGAGCACGCCCCTCTATGGTGAGCGTTTCAAGCGCCTGCACCTCGATTTTTTCAATCGCCCGATTATTCCAGACATAGCCAAACAGCGCGTTACCGCCCCGTAACGAAACGATGTTCTGTGCCATCTCTTTTGCCAGATAATGATCGATGCGGTATATCTGAGACTCGTCGTAAAACCGCGATGTCCGCGCAATGACCTCTTGGGCGGATGCCAGATCGACACCGAACGGTTTTTCAAATAGCAGCTTCACATTCGGGCTGTTTATCTCCGCTTCGCCCAGAAAATCAACGATCTGCGTAGCAGCGCGAGGCGGAACGGAAAGATATACGAGCAGCTGGTCGTTGTCGCCGATCTTAAGATAATCTTTTAAGCGTGCATACTCTTCGGCCTTTGCTACGTCCATGGTAAACAGTGACAGCAAGCCGGTTAGCTGTTTACTCTCCGAAAAGAGTTCGCTTGCCATCACGTCACGTCGTGATACACCGATGACTTCAAGCTCGATCTCCGCATTCGCCACGATACGCTCGATGGCCGGCAGAAGCTTTCGGGTACTGAGATCACCTGTTATACCAAATATGAGAAGTTTTGTTTTCATACAGTCATTATACTCCCACCGACCCGAAACCGTCTCAGGATCGGTCCTGTTGTGCCGCGTACTGCTATTGCTTCAAGATACTTTCATCCGGGTTGTTTTCATCACGGTCGGCGCTGGGACTCTGCCCTTTCTTCGACGAACCGCCGGCATTAACTTCATAGCTGGTGTTCGTACTTTCAAAGAAGTTAACGAGCTCAAGCGTATCATTGGCAGCAGCCATCCACTTGGCCGGATTGCTTACTTTATAGTGAGCATCAAATCCAAGCTCTTCAAGCCGACGGTCTGCCAGGTACTTAACGTATTGGTTGATATAGTCACTGTTCAGTCCCAAGATACCGTTAGGCAGCAGGTCTTTATTGTACTGCTCTTCCATCTCGACACCGTCAAGAATCATCTGCTTTATCTCGTCCGCAAACTCTTCGGTCTGTAGATCTTCATTTTCTTCAAGCACAGTAAGAATCAGGTTTATACCAAATTTGAGATGGAGACTTTCATCACGTACTACCCAATCAATCAACGAGCCGAAGTTTCGAAGAAGATTCCTTTGACGGAACGAGAGCGCTACCATAAAGCCCGAATAAAACCAGATACCCTCAAGAATAATGTTGTACGCCACTAGGTTACGAACAAAATCTTTCTTCCCTTCGGTCGTGGTAATATCAAGGGTCTGTTCGGTCATACGTTTGATAAACTTGGTTTCAAACTCTTCTTTTCGTGCCATCGACGGCGTTTCCACGTGTGCATTATATGCCGTGTCGCGGTCGATTGGGAATGTTTCAAGCACATACTCAAAACTCATGCAGTGATTAGCCTCTTCCCACATCTGCTTGGCAAGATACAGGTGACATTCGGCTGCGTTCACGTAAGGGTACACGCCGAATGCAAGCGCCTTGTTCACTAAAAGTTCGTTCGGGTTGAAATAACTCATCAGAAAGGTGAGAGCGTGACGCTCTTCTTCGCTCATTTTCTTCCAGTCGGCAAGATCCTGACCAAGCTGGATCTCGTTTGGGAACCAGGTATTGGCGACCGCCTGGTCGTAGAGCTCCATCGCCCAGCTATAGTGAATTGGTTTAAGAAGTAATCCGTCTTGAATACCGGTTCCGAGAATGCCTGCCATGGTGATGCTCCAGTCCTTTCGTAATGAGTGTAATAAATGTGTTCATTGCTTTTCCTATTGGCAACCTTCACACATCGTGAGGTCGGCCGGATCAAGCGGCGCGGCCACCGTACCGTTTTTAGCGGCTTCTTCGTTTGCCTGCTCCTGAGCATTTTTCATTGCCAGCTCGATCGCTTCCAGCTTTTCTTCCAGTGTCATGTCGTCGTTTAGAATTGCGCTTGCGTTCATTGTTATATCCCCCTACTTTTTTATGCAACCTGCTTAGCTTTCGCGAACCCAAAACCTGCTTTTCGTGGTCCGCCGAGAGCTTCGGCTTTATTTACTTTCACCGTACTCTGTTCGGCCTGGTGCCGCGGTTTTACGTGCAGATAGTACGTGGTTTTCAGCCCCTTCTTCCAGGCAGCACTGTAAATATCGACATACTCATCAATATCACGGGTTTCAAGATACATGTTACGAGAAATCGCCTGGTCGACCCATTTTTGTGCTCGGGCTGCCACTTCGATAAAGGCGTACGGACTCAGCTGGAAACTCGTTTTGTACACATCTTTTATATGCTTAGGTACCGCGTCGATCTGCTGCACGTCGCCTTGAAGCCGAAGCACATCGTCCCGTACTTCATCCCATATGCCAAGTGCCTTCAGGTCATTTACCAGGTTGACATTTACCTCCAAGAATTTACCGCTGAGTGTCGAACGGGAAAATATTTGTGCAAACTGTGGGTCAAGTCCCGGCGTCGTACCGGCAATATGAGCAATGTTGGCCGTCGGTGCGATTGCCATGAGCGTAGCGTTTCGCATACCTTTTTTAACCTTCTTACGGAGCGCATCCCAGTCAAGACGCATCTTACGATTGACGTCTACCTTGACGTGACGATCGTGAGCAAGCTCATCCAGAGTATCAATAGGAAGAATGCCTTTGCTCCAGCCGCTTCCCTTGAAAGTTTCGTACGTGCCGCGGGTCTTCGCCATTTCCGCACTTTCATCGATCGCATGGTAGCTGATAAACTCAGCAAGCTGATCGACCAGATCATATGCTTCTTCCGACTCGTAGCTGTAGCCGAGTCTTTCAGTTACATCGGTAAAGCCCATAAATCCAAGTCCGAGCGCACGGTTTTTAAGGTTCGAGTTCATTGCCTCCGGAATAGGTGTATTGGTAATATCACAAAGATTATCAAGCTGCCGAATCGCGCTGCGGGTCGAGGCAGCCAGACGATCCCAATCCCATGTCTTATCTTCCATAAGATGAGCTGAAAGGTTGATACTGACAAGGTTACAGACTGCCGTGTTGTCCTTGTCCTGCGGCAGCGTAATTTCTGTACAAAGGTTCGAAAGATGAATTGTACTCGTGTTATTGTTGAGTGCCCGGACATTGATCGTGTCTTTCCAGGTAAGCCACGGATGGCTGGTTGCCTGAAGCGTGATAAGAATCTGACGGAACTGCTCACGTGCCTTAACTTTACTGAACTCGCGCATTTTACCGGCTTCAGCCAGTTTAATGTATTCTTTATAGCGATTTGAAAATTCTTCACCATAGAGTTCAGGAAGATCACTTACCTCTGCTGGATCAAACAGATACCAGTCCTGGTCTTTACTTACTCTCTTCATAAACTCATCGCTAATAAATACAGCTGTGTTCGCAAGCCGTGTACGCAGGTACGGATCACCCGAGTTCTGCTTGAGGTCCAAAAACTGTGGAAAGTTCAGGTGCCAGTTTTCCATATACAGTGCCGCGGCACCAGCCTTCTTACCTTTACGAGAAACAGCAAAGAGCGCCGTGTCGACCATCTTCATGAACGGAATCGGGCCAGTGCTTTCGGTATTAGTCGTTTTTACCGGAGAGCCTGCCGCACGAAGCTTGTTGAGGCTGATGCCGATCCCGCCGGTACCTTTGGCAATCCACATGACATCGCGCACACCTTTTGCAATCGACTCCATGTCGTCCTGCACCTCCAAAAGAAAACAGTTGGAAAGCTGCGGGAACGAACCGCCGGCATTTACACGGGTAGAGCCACCCGGGACGTAGTCAAGATTGCTCATGTGGCGATAAAAATCGATGGCTGCTTCGGTAGGGTTTTCTTCGTTGAAGCTCAGTCCCATGGCAATACGCATATGAGTAAACTGTGGAACCTCAATCGGAGCACCACTTTGCTTGCGAAGTGCATAACGGTTTTTGTTGGTAACCACCCCAAGATATTTGCTCAGGTGATCCTTAGAAGGATCAAGTGCTTTCGCCAGCTTTTTGATATCGAAAACCCTCGAGCTCATGCGGGTGTCGAGTAGGCCGTCGGCAACTCCTTGCTTTAGGTATTCAGGAAATTTCTGTTCATGCAGTTTTTTGAGTTCCGCATCGGTGTCGTAATTACCCAGAATATTCTTATAAATATTTTTCAGTAAAAGACGCGCTGCGATCTTATCGAAATCCGGATCGTCCTTTACATTTTGAAGTGCCGTGTGAATGACCGCCTCGTCGAGCTGTTCGCTCGTGATGCCGTCGAATAACGTCAACTGCAGCTCCGTTGCAACCTGAACGACCTTTTGAATCTGGTCCGGCAAGCCCTCACTTGCCTTTACCAGGGCTAGGTTGATCTTGTTGGCGTCAAATGGTTCGCGCGTGCCATCTCGCTTCACCACATGAATTTCGCTCATCTTATACCCCTAATGCTACCTTATGTTACGTTTTTAGTTACACAACTTCCCTCCCAAGAAGCACAAGGAAGCTACCGCCGTAGCAGCTGCGAATACCCTCCTTGCAAAATGTGTGTTTTTGTTGAACTACTACATATGTAGTGTCTAAATAAAACTATAGACCCTATATATATGGTTTTCAAGCTTTTTAACAATGTTTTAATTACCACATGGTATATACCAAAAACACCCCACCTATAGCGGGGTGTTTGTTACTTACAACACTACGCAGCCTTAGGCATTTCGGTATCGTCCTGGGTGTCGCCAAATGATGCATGGGTCACGTTGTCAGATGTTTCCTCGTTCGGTGCAGTCGAAGCTTCCTGCTGCCTCATTTCATCCCTCATATGCCTGAATTTATCCATCAATACACCACTTTCTTGAAATGCAGCTTGATCACCTCCGTTATCATATCCGCGATCAGGGTGAAGTTTCGACTGCACGCCCCGTTGCACCTTTCTAAGCTGATCGTCATCAAGACCGCTCAAATCTGATGCGCCATATCTCTCCTTGGCCTCGGTTAAAATGGTATCTACGGCTTTTTGAACACCACGGGCACGATTTTCCTCATACGCATCGATTTCAGCCTGTTCCGTAGAGGTTTTTTCTCTATAAGATCGAGGTTCGGGCCGGGAATGTTCCGGTGTAGGACGAGAACGCTCATCCCGTGTTTCCTCGCGCGGTGCACGTCGTTCCTCGGAGCTGCCAGGTGCGCCCGACCGAGGAGTGTGGCCCGTCATATTTTCATTCTCCTCAGTGCCCGGATATACCGTATGAAGAGAGCCGCCCCTTCTTCTAAACGCCTCTTGCTCTTCATCGAACATTCGCCTTTGGGTATTACCTAACATTTGTTCAAAACCTTCGGACTGCACACCATACAGCTCCCCAAAATTATGAAGTGCAAAATTGCCAAGCTTGCGCTTTCCGGCTTCGTCGGCACGTGCTTTTTCCCGTTCGACAGCACCCACTTCATCAAGAAGCATATTGGTACTAGCGTCAATAAGAGGTATGTCTCGGGGTAGTCGTGTTCGAAGTTCTGCAACTTCCTCGGGTGACATTCGTTTATGAATAAGAATGGCAGACGGCAGCTGTACCTCGCCCTCGACAGGCTCCCGCTCACCGTCATAAAGTAATGTCATATCAGAAGGCAGAGTATCCTTCTTTATACCGCCATTACGGTTCATTCGATCCATTACAGCCATTTGTATGGGACCTACTATTTTTCCCTGTCCGTCTTCGCGTATCGTCGACATAAACTTGTATCTGTCTTCGTTGATCTCCGCTACCACCTCGGGGAGTAGGTCAGCGAAAAGCTCGGGCTGCATAGTACTCGTATTCGCCTCAATCATCACCGTCCCACGTGGAAGCGTGATATACGCCCCTTTCCACTCCGGAGCAGCAAGAAGCGCCTCACGAAGTGAATCACCCTGAGGAATTTCCTGCTCCTTAGAACGCTCTTTATCGTAGAAAGTATTTGTTTTTTCGCTTGTTGGCATTTGCTAAAATTTTAGCATAAATACTATAAAATGTCAATCTAACGTGTCGTGCGCTCTTTTGCGAATGCGACGATTTCTTTCAGGGCATTTTGTCCGTCGGCCGTATCCAGATTAAACTGATATTCATGCGGGAGTCCCGGCTGATGGTTTTTTGTATAAAAGAGCTCCGTTACCGGCACCCCGAGTGCGGTCAACTTTTCCGCGAACGGTCTAGACTGTGCGTCCGTAAGAGGGTCATTATTGCCGCCCGTTATAAAGGTTGGCGGAAAATGACCTGTCGCATAATAATACGGCGACATCTGACGGATGGTGTCGTCCGTGAAATCACGCGTTCCGGAGTACGCCCATACAGAAATATCATCGCCCCAGCCGATAATCTTGGGGAGCGTCGGATCAGGCTGGGTCAACCCTTCCATCTTATAAATACCGCAGTTCAAGATGACCCCGCTCAGCGATGACGCCGGGAGTTTCGGTGTCATGTCCATTTCCTTGGCATACGCAGGATTAGTCACCAGCGCAGCCATCTGTGCCGAAAGGTTGGCACCTGCCGAATCGCCGGCAAGCACAACCCTGCTCATATCGAGCTTCAGCCTATCTGCATGCTCACGCAGATAGCCGTAAGCATCGTTGATTTGAAATACCGCCTTCGGATACCTAGCTTCCGGTGCGAGCGTGTAATTAAGCGCTACAACGGCAAATCCCTTTTCGGCAAGGAGTTTGAAGTATGGCGCATCATTATCTTTGCTACCCGACAGCCACGCGCCGCCATGCGTCCATATAATCACCGGAAGATTCTGCGTTGCCGCCTGAGGATAGTGCACATCGAGTAGTGCGTCCTTGTCATCCGCCCGGTACGACTGATTAGCTATAGTGGTGATGGGAATGGACGGCGTGTGTTTTTCAAGTGCGGCAAGCTGTTTCTTACTATCATTGCTAAATACAGCACGAATAACGAGCGCTCCGGGCCATGGGCTTACCCTAAAAGCAAAAAGAACAAGCAGGATAAAAAGGAGTATACCCGCCGGCCATAAGAAAAGTTTTCTTCTATAAAACGGCCGAAGGCGAACATTCTTCTTACTCATTGATTTTATAATACTATATCGCTTATCGTTTATGAGATAGATTTTTATAGTTTAATAGGACCATGCACACTAAAACAACGTATGAAAAGTATGAAAATCTTCCGGCGCGATCTTTTAATGAAATGGAGCGTGGAACAGTATACGAGGGTTATCCGTATTTTCCCCACCTTGCTTATAGGGAGTATTTACGAGAGCTAAGAGAAGCCGACACGGAAGCCCCCTCCTTGTATGTCAGCATGGCAATTACCAGCGGTGGCTATAGACGAGACGCTAGCTTAAGTATTGAAGAGGTAGTGGCTAGAAATACGGCGTACGGCCGTCATCTACGTGACTTTTTCTCAGAGCAAGGTATAGCTCCAAATATAGTCGTTATTCCCAGTGAGCTTGCTGCGATGAGAAACGCCCAATGGGGTCAGTTGGATTTTCTTATGTTCTGGTTTCATATAATGGCAGCCGTGTCTGAACATGAAGCGCGATATATAGAAGATAGCCTTCGAAAGCAAGGCATATACCAAGATGCCAAATGGGCACAAAAGAAGCTGCTAAGCGGCACACGTGAGGAGACCTGGCAGACATACGCTCAATTCACCGATAACTATGCCGAGATAGTAAAAACAATGCATACTACACCTATGAGAGGCGTCATCGGTGCACTGGATGCCGAGGAATCTCTAGGAGGGAGTGCAGAAAAACGTTTAGCAAGGTTACTACAAATCCCCTACTACACCATGAATGTTCAGGAGAACATCCTCCATCCTGAATTCAAGAAAGAGCTTGATGTTCTTACCGAGCTTGGAGCAAAAGCAATTAATACGTTTTCGGAGCAGGGGCCACAAATTATTCTACAAAGTGTAGACTTTTAATAGTAAGGTTAACAGTTATTCATAATTTCTTGGCGGAGAGAACAGGATTCGAACCTGCGGTACCATTGCTGGCACACACGCTTTCCAAGCGTGCGCCTTCAACCACTCGGCCACCTCTCCGTATTTACTTTATTTTACCAGATTATTGATGACTGACGATGAATATATGAAATCATACTTCTGTATGTAGCAGCGCTTCCGCGGGTTTTCTCGAGGCTAAAAACGCTATAGTGCCGTTAAGGACTAATAAGTACACGATAAAAGCGTAATTTTCGAATGTATACGACTGAATCGCTAATAAACTCAATGCAAATCCGAACGTGCTTATAGCGAAGGCAATCCAGCTTTCTGTCTCCGGGTGTCTGTACGCCTTTACGAGCGTCGGTACACCTGCGCAGAAGTCGGCAAGTATTGAAAACAGTATGGCTACATTCGGGTCGTTTGTCAGACTCCACAAAATAATGCCTAGTACTGCCACGGCCATAATGTAATAATCTCGCTTCTCTGTTTTCCAATATGCTTTTTTATTAAAAAACGAAGCAAGAAAAATTAAAAAAGGCGTAAACCCGGCAGCAAATGATACCCACGAAATTCCTTCCACCCCTTGGATCCGCTGCGCTATAAAAATAATCATTGGGAATAGTCCCCAAAGAAACCACGTTACCCTGTTTGGCTTGGCTTTCCCCGTGAGAGTTTCATAAAGATAATATAATCCGCCGATAGAGGCAATGATTGCGCCGATGAAAGCAAAGTACTCAGGAATCATAAAACTTAGTATACATGCGATACGTACAATTTTTAGGTAAGGTGCCGCACAAAATAACAAGTTGTATAATTTACGCCCCTCTTACGGTTGCTTTTACATTCAAGGGGTTCTTATAATGGTAGCAGCATGGCCAAAAAGAATACAGAAGCACCAGTTATCGAATTAAAAGGCCTCGTAAAGCACTACGGCATAGGCGACGCCGAGCACCACGCACTAAATGGCGTGGATCTTTCAATAGAAAAAGGTGAATTCGTGACGATCATGGGACCAAGCGGCTGTGGTAAAACGACACTTCTTAACGTTCTTGGGCTCCTCGACCACCCTGATGACGGTGATTATTTTCTTGACGGTAAATCGGTTGACCGACTGTCGCATGCACGGCAGGCCTACATTCGTAGTCAGCAGATAGGATTTGTCTTTCAGAGCTTCAATCTTGTCAATCGCCTGAACGTCATTGAAAACGTTGCCCTTCCGCTTACCTACAGCGGTGCCTTCCGAACTAAACGTCTGAAGCAAGCGAGCGAGGTCCTGAAAAATTTTCATCTTTCCGAACGCGAGTACTACATGCCGTGGCAGCTTTCGGGCGGCCAGATGCAACGCGTCGCCATCGCCCGGGCACTAGTAAGCAATCCTTCCATTATTTTGGCAGACGAGCCTACGGGAAATCTTGATAGCAAAGCCAGCCACGTCATCATGGAAGAGCTGTCCGATATTCACAAACGCGGTAATACCATCATCATGGTCACCCACAACCCTGACCTCACTACATACGCCAGCCGGGTCATCCATATGCTCGACGGTAAAGTAGCCAGCGATACAAAAACACCGCGCGAACTAAAGAAAATGGTTAAAAAAGTACCATTAGGCACACATGGTACCGGAGAAAAGACGAAAAAAGCTCCTAAAAAGCGTAAGGCGAAGGCGGCAAAGAAATGATCCGGTTATTTATTCTTGAGCATATTCAAAATGCCTATTATTCTCTTAAAACGACTCGAATGCGTACATTACTAAGCACACTTGGTGTTGCGATAGGTGTTGCTACTATTACAACGATACTTTCACTGAGTGGCGGTATCTCCCAGGTCATCTCGAAACAGATCGATGCCCTTGGCGGTAACATTGCCGTTATCCGCCCCGGCATCCCGGCCCGGGATCAGAACAGCCTTACCAACCCTACTACCGAACAGACCTACACAACCAGCACTATTACCGAGGATGACCTTAACGATGTGCAGCAGCTGGAGGGCGTTTCGGCAGCAGCGCCGCTCATGATTATCAACGGCAGCATTAAAGATAGCGACACGACAGCAGAAAAAAGTACCATCATTGCTACTACCCCCGAGCTGGCCGACATCGCTTCCCTTCCTATTCGGGACGGCCAGTTTATCGACAGTATTACCAACCGCGACACTGCCGTTATCGGTAATCAGCTCTCGGTCGACCTTTTTGGTACCGATCAATCTATCGGACAGACATTCAAAATCCGCGGACAAACATTCACGGTCATCGGCGTGCTGAAGCCTATCCACGATCCGATCAACTTTAACAGCGTCGATTTCGACCATACTGCCATCATCAGCTTGGAAAGCGGCAAAAGCTTTAATCGCGGCATAGCCCAGATCCAACAGATCGACGTGCGGGCAAAAGACCCTAAGGCCCTTCCCTCCCTCGTCACTACTATAAACAAACGGCTGCAAAAAAATCATCAGGGAGAAAAAGACTTCACTATCCTATCAGGAAGTCAGATCGCCGAGCCAAGCAGCCGATTCTTCAAAGCTATCACTGGCATCATGACCATCATCGCCGCTATCTCATTGCTCGTAGGCGGTGTGGGTATCATGAACATCATGCTGGTCGGTGTTGCTGAACGCACACGAGAGATCGGACTGCGCAAGGCGGTCGGTGCCAGTAACCGTAATATTATCTTGCAGTTCTTGGTCGAGTCACTTATCATCAGTCTGCTCGGCGGCGTACTGGGCTATATCGGCGGGTACGTGCTTGCGTTTGCCATAAGTACATTCCTTACCTTCGGACCAGCACTATCGTGGCAAGTAGCAGTTGCGGCCCTGGCTACTTCGCTTCTGGTAGGAATACTGTTCGGTATTTACCCTGCTATCCGGGCAGCGCGAAAAGATCCTATCGAATCACTCCGTCACTACCACTAATCTTTGCTAAGTTCGTCTTTGAGTTTTTCAATCAGTCCGACAGGCGTAGGATCGACCCCGTTCAAGATAGCGACATAGATGCTCACGAAGTCAGCTAGTATTCCTGCCCACAACGCCTGGGCAAGCAACGTATCTCCCTTTAACTTTATAGTCGTCGCTTTCGGCCGCATACCGCTGAGCAGACGGTCGCTGATTTCGAACCGCTTTAATATCCGGGGATGTTCAAAGTTACTGACAAGATCGAATATGACGAATGGCTTTTCAACAGGATGCGAGGTCCACCCCATGAACTCGTTGTGATTAAATTCCGGATACTCATTCCAGAATGCCACGTTTTTTGCGTTTTCATTCCAACTGATTTTCCATTTGTACGCTACGGGTGCCATGCTGCTGCCGGCATAAAAAACAGGTGTCTTGCCTACGCTTAAGAGAGCGAGTTGTTTTGCATAATTTTTATCCGTCGTCACATTCGGCGTCCAGGTGCGCGTTTCGATCTCCAGCCAATCGGCTATATCCGCGATTTCAGCAAATCGGTCATAGTGAAGCACTTTAAAATGAGCCAAAAGTGCCGTTAGTGCACGCAGATTATAAATAAGTGTCATGCGCTGAGGAAGGCCGGCGGGCAGTTCCACGTGTGCGATATCACCGTTCTCCGCAGCTGCCTCCAGTTTTCCGCCGGCAGCAATGACCGCGAGCTGTGCGTTACGGCTGCGAGCTTGGTCAAGACCGCTCAGTGTTTCTTCGGTATTGCCCGAGTAGCTGCTGGCAATTACCAGTGTGTTGTAATCGACATATCCCGGTACGTCATAGGTTCGTACGACTTCGAACGGCACCGACAGTTCACTCTTTAGCCAGGTTTTCGCAAGCAACGCAGCGAGTGCCGAGCCACCCATGCCGATTACGACAATCTTGGTTATCTCACGGCCATCGTTTTCCGGGTGAGCTACCTGAACAGAAAATCGCGCTTGCTCACATTGAGCCGCAGCGACCCCTAAAGCGCCTTTTGGATCACGTTGCCTTAATACGTTGTTATCATCTAACATATGCCACCCTTTTTCTATCTCGCATCACTCCGGTATAGTTTCATCATTCGAAAGAGGTGAAGTAAGCTTACCCACTTTACTCATTTCCTCTTACTATGATACAGTATTTACAAAAGAAGCATAAGTACTAATTTAGAGGTGGGCATGGATATTCAACCAACGAATCAACAACCAATCAGCGACGACCAAGAACTTGCAAAGGTGCTTGCAGGTGTCAACAAACAGGCAGGTGACACCCAAACGTCAGCCCCCGCTCCCGACGATGCCGGTCCTGCCACTACCGAACCCGAGCCGGTCGCAGAAGAGCCTGTTGCGCCTCTGCCGCCTACGGCACTCCCCGATCCTATCACCCCCGTTGCCATGCCTACGGAGAGTGGTGACCTCGAAGGTATTAAAAAAGACGCGCTCAACGAGCTACGACCTCTTGTCGATAAGCTCAACGTCGCTCCTGAGGAAAAATTCGATACATATTTATTACTACTCCGCTCGACAGACGACAAATCATTGATCGGCCCCGCTCACGAAGCAGCGCGCAATATTACCGACGAGGCAAGGCGCGCGCAAGCACTCCTTGATGTCATCAAAGAGATTGACTACCTCTCTGGCCCACAACAAACTGCAGCGTAACTACCTTATTGATCCGCTGCGTCTGAAAATGCGAAGCAGTCTTTAGTGTGATTTACACTTGAAATGCCTCGTGCTTCCGCGACTGAAACCGGTGCGGTTTCTTTACTACTCATTTCGACGGTCTTTATACTTACCAACGGGTATTGAAAGCTCCTCGGCAATGCGCCGTGCTACGGCTGGATCTATAGAACTCGCACCGACATACTCTTTTTCGTCTGCCGCCGCTTGCGATGCTTCCGGAGTAACCTCTGTATCTTGTATAAGGCGCAGCGCCCTGGCACTTAGTGCCCTTTGACTCAGCTCATCAACGTGCCGGTCGGTTTCCCGGCTTAGCATAAAGGCACGCGACACCTCTACGCCGCTTGGATCTCGATAAACATCGTTCGGGTTTTTGCCAAAATGATCGGCGTATTTTGTGACTACAAGAAAATCCTCAAAGGCACGTCCGGGATCGGTGCTCTCCTGCAATACGGCACGGAGCGTACTGTTATCGGCACCGAGTTCAATCAAGTTCTGGCGGGTTTCGGCTAAAGACGGTCTGTTTTTATTTTCGCGTGGCAGATGATTACCATTCATGTAAATAATTTTATACCTTTTATGCTTATTTGTCAATATTATTATAGTGTATTGAAAAGCATACCTAGAGAGAGCCCCGGGCTTGATTTAACGAAGACTATATGTAATTATGTGTATATGTTGCGTAGCACTCGGCTACACACAAGAGAGATGGGAGTCCGGTAATGGCCGGGGTCGAAGAAATCCGCGCGGGGATCGCGCTCGCCAACGAGAAGGCGAGTGCCAGTATCGCCGCGCTCCAGCAGGCGGCGCAGTCCCTGGAAGAAGCGCAGCAGTCGCTGAACCAGGCCACCCAAGGAAGCAGCCAGCACGAGGTGAGCCAGGCTCACGGCCTGCTGGCCGAAGCCCTCCAGGGTATCAACGGTCTGCAGAGCACCATCCAGGCATCGATCTCGTCGGCTGACGCCTACTCGGCTCGGCTGTAGCGCCGACGGATCATCCGCTCGCGGCCTGCCCCTTGCGCTATTACGGCGCTGGGGCAGGCCTTTTTTCCAGGGGAGGAATCCGGTGACTAATCCCAACGACGTACGCCAAGCCATGAATAACACAGCCGAAAGCGCAGTGAATGCAGTTATCGAAGCCGCCAATCAATTCAAACAGGTAATCGAGGCGCAGCAGGCTGCATTCAATGCGATAGCGAACGGTAAAGATACTCTTCAGACCATTAATGCGAATGGTAAATTTACTGCGGCTGCCGAGGGAGTTAACACTATCGTCGAGTTGTTCGTCGACGGCAAGAACGATATGGTCCTATGGGCCGCCAATCTGTAATCGTCTCTCTGTACGGCCCGTTTATACGCACGAGAATATGTGCATAAACGGGCCTTTCTCACGTTAAAAAAGCGTTTATAAAGCGAATAGAAAAATAGCCCTCAAAGAAGGGCTATTTTTCTATTCGGCAATCAGTCTACATCATACCCATGCCAGGCATTCCACCGGCCGGAGCTGGAGCCTCTGGTTCTGGAATATCCACCACGAGTGCACCCATGGTTGCCGCAGTTGAGGCGATCGAGACGGCGTTTTGCACCGCTTCTTTGGTAACACGGGCAGGATCGATAACCCCTGCCTTCTTAACGTCGATCAGTCCTTTTTCAGGGGTATTGACGTTAATACCGAAGCCCGTTTTTCCTGTTTCTACCTGCGCCAAGAGCGCTTCGCTATTGAGTCCGGCGTTTGCCGTAATCTGCAGAAACGGCTGTTTAAGCGCGTTTTTTAAGATCTGACGGCCGGCTGAAATGCTGTCCGCACCATCTGCCGCGATAGTGGCAGCGAGATTGACAAGCGTAACACCACCTCCGGCAACGATACCCTCAGCGAGCGCCGCCTTCGTTGCAGCGACGGCGTCATCGACACGGAACTTCTTTTCGTCGATTTCGGTTTCGGTAGCTCCACCGACCTTAATGACTGCGACCTTGCCACTGAGCGCCGCAGCGCGTTTTTCAAACTGTTCTTTGTCGTACTCGCTATTAGCGTTTTCGGCCTGAGAGCTAATTTGTGAAATCCGTGCCTTTACGTCGGCAGCTTTTCCGGCGCCTTCGATAATTGTTGTTTCATCTTTACCAACGATAACCTTACGGGCGGTACCCAGAACGTCGAGTTCGACATTCTCGAAAGTCATTCCCTGGTCTTCACTAATGACGGTCGCACCGGTAAGGATAGCTATGTCCTCGAGAATTTCCTTGCGGCGGTCGCCAAAGGCCGGTGCTTTAACCGCCACGGTATTAAATACACCTTTTAGTTTGTTGAGAACGAGAATACTGAGTGCCTCGCCCTCGACCTCGTCGGCAATAAGAACGACATCTTTTTTACCGGCTTGAGCCAGTTTTTCCAGCATCGGCAGGAATTCCTGGACGCTTGAGATTTTTTTATCGGTAATAACGATGGCCGGTTTTTCATATACGGCTTCTTGGCGAGCGGTGTCGGTAACGAAGAACTGACTGACGAATCCGCGGTCAAGCGAGAAACCTTCGACGACTTCGGCCTCGAGTTCGAGCCCCTGGCTGGCTTCAACGGTTACTACGCCATCCTTACCTACCTTTTCAATAACGTCGGCAATAAGCTTACCGATAGTTTCATCACCCGCGCTGATGGTAGCGACCTCGGTAACACGCGCCTTTTTGCCTTCAATACTCTCGCTTAAGCCGTCGAGCTGTTTTACGACTTCAGCACCGGCAGCTTCGATTCCTTTTCGGAGTTCCTGCGGATTATGACCGGCAGCAATCAGACGGTTAGCCTCTTTAAGGATATTGTACGTCAGTACCGTTACGGTCGTCGTTCCGTCACCAGCTACCTTATTCAGCTTGCTCGCAGCCTGCTTAATAAGTTCGGCGCCCACTTTGTAGCCGAGTGTTTCATCATCGTTTTCCGGCAGATCAACACTTTCTGCTACCGTGACACCGTCGTGGGTCACCGTTGGTCCGCCGTACCCTTTTGCAATCACCACATTGCGGCCTTTCGGTCCGTAAGTCACCTTTACCGCGTCGTAGAGTGCCTTTGCACCACTGAGCACACGCTCACGTGCATCATCATCATAAAATACTTTCTTTGCCATGGTTTTCTCCTTATCTCTCAATCGTCCGCTTAAGATACTTTGTTCTCGGAGGCGCGTTTTCCGCTGGTAAATCGAGCGGAAAAATCTCGAAAACGAGAGCCTCACTCAAACAAAGTGTCATTCGCGTACTCCCCTTTAAATTTAGACTGTCGCGAGGACGTCTTCTTCCTTCACAATCAGATATTCCGTACCGTCAATCTTGAGTTCGGTCGTTGAATACTCTTTGTATACAATTTTATCGCCTACTTTGATACCTTTTACCTCAGGTCCGACAGCCTCGACTATGGCCAGAACCGGTTTCTCCTTAGCGTTGTCAGGTAAATAAATACCGCTGGCGGTCTTAGTTTTGGCTTCTTCGCGTACCGCCACAACACGATCCGCCAGAGGTTTGACTGGTGTACTCATGATGTATCCTCCGTTTTTTACTTTCTACGGCCTTATTGTAGAGAAAAAAATTAGCACTTGCAAGTCCTGAGTGCTAATTTAGCTACACAAGATGTGTCAGCTCGCCTTTTACTACTGCCGGGACGAAATTTCCCGCCTCTATAAGATCGTGCAATTCCCGAAGGCCGGTTTGCGCATTGATAGGCTTGGCCTCCTCTTGGTATAGCTCTATGGTGATTTGCTTTTCCAGCTCATCAAATCCGATGACCACGGCACCGGAAAGCCCGGCAGTTTTAACATATGCAGTTGCCGTTCCCGCATCTCCGTGTCCGCCATCAACCACGTTTCTGCCCTGTAGACGCAGGCCTTCGATAACGGCTTCCGCGATATCATGCTGGGTCGGTACGTATACAACGACGACACTTCCGGTAGTCGAGAGCCAGTCGGCCAGTGCTTTACCGACATTCCAGGCACACTCTACCGTGAGACCGGTCTCTTTCGTGCCGCGAATATCGTAAGCGCCAATAAGTTCTTCGCTCATGCTTTTCATTGTAGCACTTTGTTTTTAAAACTTTCTGTACTCTTGATAATATTGATTAAATAATACAAATATTTTATTATAAAAGCCTATCTTCGAGGGAGAATTATGTCAACGCGAGTCAGTATTCGTAGGGGTGACAAGATAGCCACCTACGAACTTGCCGCAGTGAACATACAGCTGCGGCATGGAAATACGCGAACCGTTCAGTTCTTTCGCCGCGTCGGTGGCAAACCGGCCCCGGCGGGCTTCACGGTCATCGAAAATCCACGGAACGGCGTGGATGAAAAAACACAGGCAACGCTTGCCCGGGCTTACGTACAGCTTCTGGACTATACGCCGGATCGGGCTGCCACGACCGTCTCGGCACTAATGCGCCAGATCGAGCCGCTGTCACCCGCCGGGGAGGAGGCTCGCCGGCAACAGCTTCACCGCACGCTCGAAGAAGACTGATACCAACCGCCTGAAGCTCCGGGGAACCGTCCGATGAGCTCGGGCGGTTTTCCACTTTTAAGCAACAAAAAAACCGCTGACTATTGCGGCATGGTATGAACTTGAAAGATTAGTTGATAGTTAGACTAACCTTCCCGGTGTGCGACCGCAGGTGGGTCGCACACCGGGGCTGGTCAGCGTCGCGTCGTCTTCGGCGGCGTGTACTTCTTGACCGGAGGCGGCGTGTACTTCGGCACCGGCTTCGCGGTGGTCTTCGGCGGCGTCATCTTGCCGGGGTCCACCTTCGGCGGCGTCACCTTGGACGTCGCACCGGGATTCCCCAGACCGCCACGCTGGACCTTCTTCGGGTCGGCCGGCGCCAAGGTCTTCTTGCCGTACCCCGGCGGGGTGGTCGGCTTGTCCTTGAGCGCCGTCGGCGGACGCGAACCGTACTGCACCTTCGTCACGTTGTAGTTGTTGATGTAGGTGCGGTTGTTGCCCTGGCGGCTCCACCCACCGTTGCCGTACGTGTACGGGTGGTAGGCACGACCGTCGTCACCGATGTTGGTGAGCAGCGACAGCATCATGGCGTCGGCGACGCTCAGATCACCGCTGATGACCCCGTAGGTCATCAGCGCGTTGCTGTGCCCGAAGAGCATGGCGTACATCGCATAGTCGGCGAAGCCGTCGTGCGAGTTGTAGTAGTGCTCTTCGTAGCCACCGCGACCGTCGCTTTCGAGCACACAGATGCTCTCCGTGCCATCGGCGTTGGTACCGGCGTTCTGTGTGGTGTCGCCGTTTTCGCGGGCGTATTCCTGCAGCTTGGCCTTGTCCTCGGCCGAGGGAGTCTGGAAGCACGTGGCATCCGAGCTGGCCTGCGGCTGCGGCGCACTCTGGTTGGAGTTCGAGTCACCGCACGCAGTGAGCAGGCCTCCCGTCAGAATGGCGAACGCCACACCCAGCGAACCCAGGCTGAGCCATCTCTGTCTCGAGGAACGCATTGTCCCCCACATCCTTTCGTTGAAGGTGAGCGAGTCGTTAGTCTAACTATCTTTAAGAGCGACTAACGAGCTTGCTCTATAGTCATAATTATTATACCACAAATTATATATAATGCAATAAAACTGGTTATTTATTTACTTCTTCTTGTACAATGAGAACAATGAAGTTTCGCTACGCTACCTCCGAGGAAATAACTACATGGGATACCCTACTGATTGCCAACCCCGACGGTGGCAACATATTTCAAAGCCATGAACTCGCCGACCAAAAAAAGGTGGATCACTGGAAGCCAGTCTATATCACAAATAATACCCTTGCAATAACCGTGCTGGAAAAGCCTTTTTTAGGTAAAAAACTATGGTATATACCGAAAGGCCCCGGTGTCGCGACATCAGGGCAGCTAAAAACACTACTTCCTTTGTTACAAGATTTTGCTAAAAAGCACGGTGTTTTTGCTATAAAAATAGAGCCGGAGCTACAAAAAACAGATGATACGCTCAAGAAACTGACGGAATGGGGATTAAAAAAAGTCCGCCCCATCCAGCCGAACTTTTCGACGATACTGATTGACCTTACCCCCGATCCTGATACTATCTTAAGCCGCCTGAACCAAAAGGGACGCCATGCTATTCGCCGGGCCGAACGTGATGGAGTCAGCGTAGAGCTAGTAGATTCGACAGATGCAAACTGCAAAAAGATGTATGATCTTTTGGCTGAAACTGCCGCCGGATCTTTTTCTATTCGTAGTTTCGACTATTACAAATCGTTTTGGCAGCGATTTTCGGATGCAGAGCTAGGGCAGCTTTTTTTTGCTTATTTTGACGGCAAGCTTGTTGCCGGTGCGTATGCCATAGCATTCGGTAAAAAAGGTACTTATAAGGACGGCGCGTCAGTACGTGAGCGAACTGCATATGGAGCCAGCCACCTTTTGCAGTGGCATGTCATTACCTGGATGAAGAAAAGAGGTGTGACAGTACACGACCTCTGCGGCGCACCGCCATCCGATCAAATAAACAACCCGCAGCATCCTCATTACGGAATCGGGCGTTTTAAAACCAGTTTCAACAAGGAGGTAACCGATTACGTCGGTGCCTACGATATAATAATAAATACTTTTGTATACAAAATATGGGAGACGGTCGGAGAGCGGATCATACTGCGTTTTAAAAGAGCGTTTCGTCTTGGAAGTTTTTGGTAAAAAAGAGAAAACCCCCGGTGGTAAACACCGGGGGCTCTCCTAGCAATCTATTTTGAGGGTGGCAATGAGGCGACACCCCGTACAGGTCCAATCAACGAGAACTTCGGCTCTTCCATGCCGCCGTCTTCCATGACGATGACATGGTCACCTTCATCGATCGACGGCTTACACGCCCCGAGATACCAGGCATGGGGCGCAGAAGCCCAGGAATTCGCCGCTCTGGAAGTATGACCTCCTGTTACGAGACTCCACTCCTCATCGGGTTCTCCGTAGAGTTGGGAGTAGACCTCGGTGAGATCATCGTAGTGTGCCCCACCGATAACTCGGCAGGTACCTTGGTACTCCCGCAGCCGCTCATGGTAGTGAGTTGCTACGCGTGTCCTGGTTTTCCAGTAATCGTGCGACCACTGACCACGAGAGGGGTGAAACACCGGCCGCTCCGCGAACGGCGTCGGCACGACGATCTCCTCCACGACATCGGTCGGGTGATCCGAATAAAACAGCCTCACCTCCTGATGAGAACGGATCTCAAGGATAATCGTGACAATCCCGAGATTGACATCGAAAATCCTGCCGGGATCGAAGGTCAGGATGACACTGGACGGCGCGGAAATGCCGAACAGCGCAAACTGATCCGCCGACCACAGTGAGCGAGACAGTGCGTCGAAACGCCGCCGGTCGTAGACGGCGCGCTCACGCTGACGAACGGAATCGACCGCCTGACGCCCCTGCTCTTCACCGACGTACAGGTCCGCAAGAAACTCGAACGCGGCGGGATTTTTCAGCTCTTCGTACGCACGACGCGCGGCATCCATGATTTCGCCGCCGTTCTCGTACACATCGGGGTGGTACACCGCACCAAGAGCTCGAGTATACCGCCTGGCAAGATCGAGAATCCGTTCGGCACCGCCGTCAGCAAGACGCTCCCGGGCTACAAGACCCCTGGGAATGCCTAGCACTTCAAACGGTGATGTCACGCTTCCTCCGCCCGCAACTTGGTCGCGATTTCCTGTTCGTTCAACTGCCACGCAACTTCCAGGCCGCCGAGCTTGCGCACCAGCTCGTCGAGCAATGCACAGTCGTTGACCACGTAGTCGTTGTTCTGGAACGCTTCCAACAGCCTGACCGTGGCGCGAAGCGCGTACCGGTTTGACTCGTTCGTCGGCTTGCTCTTCAGCTCGTCCGCATCGCCCCACCATGTCGTCTCGTAGAGAAAGTCGAGCGCAGCGTGCACCAGCTCCACCGGGAAGTCGTCGAAAATCCGAGTCATCTCGGCATCGATCTCTTCTCCGTAAAAACCGGCCATGTCGGCGATGATGTCGACACGTTCCTCCGTGTTGAGCTCCGGACGCTGCGACACGACGAAGCCGATGGCGTATTGGGTCTTGGGAGAAAGCATCCTGTGCTGACTCCAGTCCAACACTGTCACGATTGCACCGCCCATTTCACGGGCCGCGATCGGCAGGTTGTCCGACATTCGAAACCACCTCGTTCTTTATAGACTGATAGGAGCATTCGCGGAATGAATACTCCTACGAACTAAAATATACTATACGTTTTTTAAGCACTTTTGTCAATTAATGTCGGTGTGTCTTTTACCAGGATTTCGCGTACCACGTCGGCGTCGTTCCATGGAAGCCGCTCGCCGTTGATGATCCGAAACTGCTCATGCCCCATACCGGTAATAAGAATGGTGTCGTTTTTCGTCGCGATCGAGAGTGCTTTTGCGATTGCCTCGCGCCTGTCGGGTATCTCGGTCAGTTTAGCGCTGCCCTGAGCGCGCTCGATACCGTCACGGACTTGGTCGCGAATAACCTGTGGGTCTTCGTCGTAACTTTCCTCATCTGTCAGTACGATTCTATCCGCAAGCCGTGCAGCGATTTCACCCATGAGCGGACGTTTGCCCTTATCTCGGTCACCCGTAGCGCCGAATACCAGAATGACGCGATTTTTTGTGACGGATTTTGCCGCCTCAAGTAGTTTTTCCAACGCATCCGGCGTATGCGCGTAATCGACGATGACGTCGTATCCCAGCCCTTCGACTACCCGCTCGAACCGGCCAGGTACTCCTTCGAGGTTGGCCACACCCTCAACGATATCGTTCAGCTTCATACCGAGCACGTACGCGGTAGCGGCTGCAGCTGTCATGTTGTCGACATTGAACTTTCCCGGAAGTGCCGTAGCCAGGTGCAGCTTGGTCTGATGATCGATAACGATTGTCGCCTCGCTGCCTTTTTTATAGAGCTTGAAATAGTCGATTCTGGCATCCGCCTCTATATTTTCTCCGTAGGTAATTTTTTGCTCTCCGGCAAGAAATTGATTGAAATAATCGTACCACTCATCATCGCGGTTAAGTACTATAAATTTTGGCTCACCAGAAAATAACCTGCCTTTCGCCGCGGCGTAGTTTTCCATTGTCTTATGGTAGTCCAGGTGATCCTGAGTGAGGTTAGTCATGACGGCCGCCTCGATCGGAACGCCGTCGAGTTTATGCTGATCGAGAGCATGGCTCGTAATTTCAAGCACCACGTAATCGGCTTCGGCTTTTTTGGCATCTCGAAAGAACTCCTGCATTCGATTTGTCGTTCCGACCGTCGCATTAAGATCGTTGATCTGGCGTTTGCCTCCGATTTCGATAAGCGCCGTAGAAAACATGGCCGTTTTCAACCCGGCCTCCTTCAAGATTTCATTGATGTAATTAACGGTAGTCGTTTTACCGTTCGTCCCCGTAACAGCGATTACCTTCAGGTTTTTCGCCGGATGACCATAACGCGCGCTGATAAGTCTTACGCGACCTTTTCGGTAAAATTCTTCCACACCGCGCAGTGCCTTTGCTGGTAAAACCTTGCGCACTCCCCTCACTAGCTGTTGTTTCATGATTCCATTTTATCATTAATCGTATCCGCTCACGATACGTCAAAGAGTTATGAACGGTTGCCCTTCGCGACTTGAAATAAGATCAGATTTGTACAGAAGAGAGATTCAGATACTTTGAATTAGTAGTAGTATTTTAATTGCTTCTTGGCGTATTCGCTAGACCCTTTGGAGTCTAGCGAATACGCCTAAAAGAGTAAGCTGATATCGATTAGCATCCGATACTGCCAAACACGATTGTACTACTCATCCCTTCTATAAAAAGTGAAAACACTAACCTTGCTGCCGAGCGGCTTCACATTCGTCACAGTCACCGTGACATACGTGGTCTCCGGGTCGCATTGTTTATCACTTTCTCCGGGCGTAATTTCTAGTTGCTAGCTTTACTTTTTGCGCGCTTGCTCCCGTTCGGCGGTGCATTCAGCGCACGTGCCGTCGCACTCACATCCACCAGGTAACATCGTGCCTCCTCCTAACAGAGTTAGTCAGGCCCCTTTCTTCACGCCCGTTTAGGTGCGTTGGAACTACCAAGCACTTTTAGTATAGAGTGTTTTTGGAGAAATATATAGTCATCGCGTCAGCTTACTGACCATAAAATACCCCTTCGTAGTAACTCTCGAAACCGATATATCACGAGGCTTTTACAAGCTTGGTCTCGTCTACCTCCGAAATAGTAATCATTTTATACTCTTGAGAATTCTGATATCCCATGGCATTCGTCCTGATGACGGTTACGCGTTGCTCCTGCGCCTCTTTGATGACACAGGGATACCACTGATTGTCATCCGTATCGAAATAATGCCACACGCCCGTAAGATAGCTCGGTCCTTCTTTCCGCAGTACTTTCTCAGCTTCCTGCCTCCCCGCTGTCCGGACTATAAGATAGCCGAAAAGTGTCTCCGCCCACCATCCGGCACCATCGGAAACGACATAGCCCAGTAGCTCATGGTCGTCCTCCCGATAAAGCGGCGTTCTCTTTATGCTCATGTACTTATTCTACTATTCCCAGACACTTTGTGGGGTTCGAATGTAATAAAGAAGATCGACCATGATAAAGCTGATGATCATCAGAAGATACCAGGAGCCGAACTTCTCCAGTCCTACGAATTGCCACTGTTCAAGCTGATTGGGGTAGAGCCACATCTTCGTATACGTCCCTATATTCTCTGCGAGCCAGATTACAAAGGCTATGAGTCCGAATCCCACGATAAGCGGCATCTGTCTTACTTTCTCATGCACGACATAAGATACCGTCACTCGCCCGAACAACAAGATGACGAAAAAGAACAAGATCAGCCTAAAGTCGTAGATAAAATGATGCGTAAAAAAGTTGACATAAATGGCGACAGCTAATAGCAACGTCGCCACTCGTGGTGGAAAATGACTGAATCGCAGAGACAGCACCCGCCACGCACGGGCGATATAGCTACCGACGGCTGCGTACATAAATCCGGCAAATAGCGGCACGTGTCCGATATGGAAAAACGCCTCGCCCGGATACGACCATGATCCGATCTCCGGGGATGTTTTAAATAGTTCCATTCCAAGCCCCACGAGATGAAACAGAAAAATCGTTATGACTTCGTGCGGCTTCTCCAACTTCGTAACAAGCATTATGATCTGAATGGTAATCGCAAAAACAAACAGCCAGTCGTATGGCGCCAACCATGGCAGATCAACGTACCGCGTCACGATAATACCTACGAGCAACAGACCGCCAAACAACGCTGCCCATGCCTGCTTGATCAAAAATAGCCAGAACGCTCCGCCTGGCAGCCGTTCTATTTTGCGCGCAAGCTGATGGAACCTTGCTACGTCCCCCTTATTCTTCACGACGACCTTTCCTACGGATATATAGGTGTATTACAAGCACGATCACTGCGGCCGCTACGCCATATAGGGCATCGAGACTGTCGACAACGTTAAATCCGTGCAGTGTTCCAAGTGCCATCCCTTCGACGATACAATTTGCAATGATAAAAAAGCCGATGACCGTTCCGACCCACCATAAAGCTCTCTTCCGCCCAAATACAGTGGGACTTATAAAAAGGAGTGAACCAACACCGGTCAGGGCGAAGTTAGAAAGATGATCCGATACCCCCTCAACCCAGAATAATCCGCTCAGCTTCAAGAGGTAGATGACAAAAAAGAGACTCAGGAATACCCAGTAAGGATACTTAAGAAAGAGACGGGTAACGTTTAAGGACATTCCTTTTATTCTATCAATAAAGCTGCTATTGCAACCGCGAGATGTCTTCGCTCATACCGCTACTACTTCACGAATTTTCCTTTCCATGGCACAATGACTTTATTGTCCCTAGGCCATCACCCGTTCCAAGAGGATGGGTATTTTTTATGCCGTGGACATGAACATTTCACCTACACAGAAAGGACATGTCGTTGTCAGTGACAACGCGCCACAACCTCCGGCTGATCAAGCTGGAGTCGATTGTCACCTTTTACGTACTAGGAGCGGTTGAAACGGCCTATCTTCAAGCAAAGGGATATACCCTTGGACAAGTAGGGACTGTCTACGTCATCCAGGTTGCCGCGCTCATGCTGACCAATGTCCCCACAGGGTATCTGGCAGACAAAACGAGTCGACGCATGTGTAATCTCATCGGAGACGCCCTTGCGGCGACGGGCATCATTGGCTTGGCACTTGCGGACAATCTTATCGTCATCGTACTGACAAATGTCGTCACCGGCCTGGGATTTTCCCTGAGCGGAGGTGCTGATACCGCCCTGCTCAAGGCGGTGTGCGATCACCTGAAAGAACCGCTCGCCAAACACTTGGCGCTAACACAAAGTGCAAGGACGGCGCTCATGGTGATCGGTGGCGTTATAGCTGGATTTGTTACGGTGCGTCAACCCACCGTCGGCATCCTGCTCTGCTCTGTCCCCTTCCTTCTGGGGACACTCGTCTCCTATTTCATCAAAGAGGTGAAGGCACCTGCAGAACCCGCTACAAAGGCCATGAAAGATGCCCTGCGGTACTGTTGGACAATCAAGAAAATAAGGTGGACGATCGTTACCGGAAGCATACTGGGGTCTATCGCAGGCATTATTCAGGACCTTGCGGTTCCGCTCGCCCAAGCCGGAGAGCTACCTCCGCTTCTCGTAAGTAGCGCCTGGTCCTGCTATTTTCTGGCATGGAGCCTTGGTGCGTGGCTCTACAGGAAGGCAGCAGACGCCTGGAACAAGTGGTTCCTGCTCATGCTTCCCCTCTCCGTAGTCGCCGCAGCACTTGGCACCGTTGCGATAGCTATCAACGAATGGACGATACTGGCCTTCTTAGTAATCGGATTTGCACACGGTTGGGTTGCTCCGCAGCTTTCTGTCATCGCTACCGAAGCGGCGCCGAGTGAACTACGGGCAACGATCATCTCCGTCTATATGACTGTCACTCAGCTTGTCTTCATTGCGACGACGCTGATTGTTTTTAATGTGGCAACGGCAAACATTGGGCTTGCTATCGTCATCGTATTCCTAGCGTTCACGCCAGCCCTCTTGTTCTGGAGTCGAAAGTTGACGCGGATAGTGTAGGTGATTCCCCGCTGCTCATGCAGCGGGGTCACTTTCAAGATGCAAAGTATTAATTATTTATTTAAAGAATTATACTCATCTATGCACCCCTAGGGTCTTATGCTACAGTGAGTACGCTCTCCACTATCACCTACGAGTGAAGGAAGCACATTGAATAAAGTGTTCACATTATTCGCAGTCGTCCTGCTGGGCATGACGGCATTCGCCGTACCGGCCCAGGCCGCATCTAGCACACTGTCGATCGTGGCTCTCGGTGATTCCTACGCCTCCGGTGTAGGCGCCGGTAACTACATCGGCGGAACAGAGGGGGGCTGCTGGCAAAGCATGAATAGCACCAGCCAGCAGGTCACCCACGCCCTCATCACTCGGGGGAAAGAGGTGAACCTCACCAACGTCACCTGTTCGGGCGACAAGATCTCCGATGTTCGTGCTTACCAGCTGGGAGCGCTCCAGAAGGACACGAACATCGTCATCCTGTCGATCGGCGGCAACGATGTCGGCTTCGGTTCGCTGGTGGGGCTCTGTCTCACGGCCGTCTGCTCGGGTACGCCCGTGCGAGCAGCCGAGGCGGCTTTGCCCGCCATGGGCGTGGATCTCGTGCGTCTTTTCGGCGAAATTCACGCCCGTAGCCCGCATGCACAGATCGTTCTGGTCGGCTACGGGCAACCGATGAACGCGGGGGCAAACGGGGCTGGCGCCGTCGATCCGATCTGCGGTGACCAGTACTTCGACGCCCAGGAGCGCAAGGAAGGAAGCCAGTTCTCGGCCGCACTCGACTTCACCCTCAGGGTGGCGGCGGGTGTTGCCAAGCTGCAGGGCACGGACGTCACGTTCGTCAGTCCGTACCAGTCCAGCATCGGCCGAACCGGAACGCTCCGTGCCGAGTTCGCGGGACATTCACTCTGCGACGCAAGTGGCCAGTACTACCGCGGGTTCGACGCCTTGGCACCGGCCCCGGTAGGTGACCCTGCCGGACAGACGGCGCTTCTGCACATGAACGCCGTCGGTTACGGGACGCTGGCCACCCTGGTGCTCGGCAAGCTCAAGAAGTAGCTATCGCGCAGTAAGCGGAGAGCACCCCCGTGGATCATTTCTGGTTCACGGGGTTTTCTTAGTAATTATTATTTCTGTAATCAACAATTAAAAAGGCGGCAGTAGAGTGAACCATTGTGTTCACTCTACTGCCGCACTACTGATGATCCCTTACGGGTCCGACGTCATCCGCGCCGTTGAATCACTTGGGCTGGGGCAGCTTGGAGGCCGCCTCGATGGTCGAGGGACCGAGCGGCTGCACGTCCTGTCGCGGGAGCGGCTGGTCGTACAGCAGCACGTTGATCCCCAGACCGGCCGTGTACTCGATGTACGAGCCGGAGGTGGCGTCTTTGCCGAAGAACGTGTTGCACTGCCCGCCGCTGTAATACACACCGTCCACGCTGGGCTGCGGGATGAGCAGCCGGCCGTGCTCGTTCGAGTCCTCCTTGACGGTGGGCTTGAGCGCCGCACAGTAGCTGACCGGCAGCCCCTTGAAGACGTAGTAGCCGGTCATTTTGCCGTCGGCGTTCTGCATGTACACGTAGGACAGCTTGTTCGGCTTGTTCCACGTGTCGACCCAGAAGTTGATGGTGTCTCGGGTCGGGCTGTAGCTCATGTCCTTGCCGGGCTGCTGGTTGACCAGCGCCTCGTAGCCCGACTGGAGGGAGCTGTTCTCCTTCTCCTGAGCAGTCGGCGATGCCGACGTGCAGCCACCGAGGGTGAATGCCAGTACGGCAATCAGAACGCCCACGGCGCCCTTCGCCCAGGTGGGCATGGCCTTGAGTCTGCTCATCGAGTTACGCATTCCGTCTTCTCCTTGGTCGTGTCGAGGTGATACAGGAGCTTGCTGGACTGGAACTGACCGAGGGTGTAGTCCTTGGCCGCGTCCACGTTGTACTGGTTGATGCTCTCGCCGCGCTGGTTGCGCTGCGCGGTGATCGAAGCCCGGAGCTGGCTGGCCCGCTCCGCCGAGGGCGGGGGCGTGCCGTCGAGCTCCTGCTGCAGGTTGGCGATCGACGTCTCGTTGCTCTGCACCGAGGCGCAGAGGTTGAAGAAGTGATCGTAGGCGGCGATCCTGTACGAACCGTTGCCCTCGACCTGCTCCTTCTTGTCGGTCTCGCCGCGGAAGTCGGCCGTTCCCTGGCGGAACCAGCCGAATCCGAAGACACCGACCGCGCCGACAGCGAGCAGCACAACAACCACGATTACACCGACGACAATGGCCGAAACTCCGCCCTTGACGGATTCCCGAGCCACGTCGCGCGGACTGTAGTCCGAACGGGGCATCGCTTTTCCCTTCTGTGAGTACCTGTGATTCAGTGCGTCACAACACATGCCACAAGTGTGACACAATCATGATGAATATATTATACAAAGAAATTAATAAATGTCAACACATCATATATGTCACCGATCATAAAGTGGTGTATACTGTAACAGATGAAAATCCTGGGAATCGAAAGTAGCTGTGATGAAACTGCCGCCGCCATCGTCGAAGATGGCCGACGGCTGCTTAGCAACGTCGTCAATTCCCAGATAGATATCCATGCCGTCTACGGCGGTGTCGTCCCTGAGGTTGCCGCCCGCAGCCATATAGAAGTCATCAATCCTGTTATTGCCCAGGCGCTAAGCGACGCCTCCCTTACCTGGGATGACATAGATGCGATCGCCGTCACTTATGCACCCGGTCTTATCGGGTCGCTTCTCGTCGGTACCCTTGCCGCCCGTACGCTCGCACTCCTTAAAAAGAAACCGCTGTACCCCATTCATCATGTTGAAGCGCATGTGTACGCAAACTTTATCACCAAGCAGTCCCCTTCCCTTTCGCTGAGTCTTCCCGGACAGCAGCCGGCATTTCCTATGCTGGCTCTTATTGTCAGCGGCGGACATTCGCAGCTCGTGCTTTTCAAAGATCACGGAAATTACGAGCTTCTTGGCCAGACCCAAGACGACGCCGTAGGCGAAGCGTTCGATAAGGTGGCAAAGATTATCGGCCTTCCCTACCCTGGCGGACCTTCCGTCGCAAAGGCAGCCTTAAGTGGAGATGCCCATAAATACACCCTGCCCAAGGCACGTCTGGACAATCCGTATAATTTCTCGTTCTCAGGTCTTAAAACGGCCGTTCTGCGCGCCGTGCAGCATGAAGTGGGGGTTGACTTTACTTTTCCCTCCCACGAGCTACCAGGGCGTTTAAATGACGTTCAGCGGGCAGATTTTGCTGCCAGCTTTCAACAGGTCGCCGTTGAAACACTTGTCGATAAGGCAGAGTGCGCCTATCGTGATTTTTCGCCGAAGTCGGTCGTCATAGCCGGCGGCGTCGCTGCCAATCAAGAACTCCGGCGACAACTGTCCGAACGTCTTCCGATCGATATCGACTACGCGCCCATGCAGCTTTGCACCGATAACGCGGCGATGATAGCAACCCTAGGATATTACTACGCACAGAAAAAAGCGCCCGCCTCACCATTTGAATTCGAGGTCATTCCTAGCCTCTCGATGACAAAGACTGCCTGGAATCTATAAGGAGTAATTTAAAATTGTGTCGGTTAATCAGTACAGTCAGGTATCTAAAATAATGATTACGTTGTCTTTATTTCAACGATTTTATTTTTCTTAGCATCTTTTTCCCTAGTGGCAGCGCCTTGGACCATATTGTATACAAAGGAGACAGCGGTTTATCATACGTTCCGACCAGCATGTTCTCATGCGAGGCGAATCCTTGCTTAAAAGTGCTCACTCCGTCATTCAACAGCCCATTAAAGTCATACCGCTTAACCCCCCATTTTTTCATGGTTTGAATCGCGTACCATTTGAGCGCGTAGTTGGCACGCAGCTGCTGGCCCATATCATTCATGCCACCGTATAGCTCAAAAGCTGTTTCTTCACTTATAGCGAACCATAAAAATGCAACCGGTTTTTCGTGGTGAAAAGCCGCAAACACAGGAGAATACTGATCCAACTTGTCGAAGATGTCATAGTAATAGTCATCGTCATGGATATTAAAGTGAGCCCGCTTTGCCGTTTCTTTGTAAATCTCCAGACACGCCGCCAGCTCTTCCCTCCCCTTCACTTTACGCAGCTCGATCGCTTCGTTACCCGACTTGCGGATATATTGCCTGGTTTTTTTGGCCATATCCGCAAGCAGCTCGTCTTCAGATCGTGAAAGGTCCAAAATAAGGGTACGAGGTATTAAAATCGTGTTCGAAGAAGCATGCCAGCCTGCAATATCCAACTCCTCATCCCAGTCAGGTTCTATTGTCAGAACGACGGCACTATGCGTCGCTTTCACATGTGCCGCCAGTTCCGTGAGTACTTTTTCACGGTTCTTATCCTCGCATACTGGCCCACGAGGAATATACGCAAGTACCGTAAATGGCCATGGAAGCTTGCGGAGAAGAATCTGTGCGGCTCCGATCCAGTGCTCCCCTTCCCGCAGCATTACCCTGTCGGTTGACCACCCATGAGCAGCCTTTACCTCACCCCACCCCCATAACTGGAGTGGGTGTCCTCCATGCGTCACTACGGCGTCATCCCAAGCAGCTTGGTCCTCACACTTCTCAACGAATATCATATCTACCGATTATACACTTTCCGGTGTGATATACTAAAGGATGAAAACAAACACGGAGAGAAAAGAATTTGGAGGCAGAAAGACATTTCACACGAAATGTAGTCTTTAAGAACAGCTTTTTTCACGTGTAAATATTTATTTAAGAATTCACATGAAGTTATCTAAAACGTACGACCCTAATCAATACGAGCCGAATATCTACGCACTATGGGAAACGGCAAACGCCTTCGCCCCGACAGGGAAGGGCGACCCTTATAGTGTCGTCATGCCTCCGGCGAATGCCAACGGCAACCTCCATATCGGCCACGCCCTTACTATAGGCCTTGAAGATATCCTTATCCGGTACTACCGACTGAAGGGAAGGGATGCGCTTTATATTCCCGGAGAAGACCATGCTGGGCTTGAAACATGGGTCGTTTATGAACGCGAGCTGGAAAAAAAGGGGCAAAGCCGCTTTGATTTCAGCCGCGAACAGATCTATAGCCAAGTATGGGATTTTGTCGAGATGCATCGCGGCAATACCGAACTGCAAATTCGTGCCCTTGGTGCAAGCGTGTCCTGGAATGACCTTGTCTATACGCTCGACGAAAAGGTCGTCAAACGTGTCTATAAAACGTTTAAGAAAATGTGGGACGAAGGCCTTATTTACAGAGGTGAACGTATTGTTAATTACAGTACGAAATATCAGACCGGATATGCCGATATCGAAGTCGATCACAAACTGGAGAAGGGGACTTTATGGAAGATCGCCTATCCATCGCTCGACAAGATCAGTGAAATCGTCGTCGCTACCACCCGTCCTGAAACAATGTTCGGTGATGTTGCTATTGCAGTCCACCCAGACGATGCGCGCTACAAAGATCTCATAGGTACGCACGTCCAACTCCCGCTTACCGACCGTGAAATTCCAGTTATTGCCGATGAGTACGTCGACCCAACATTCGGTACGGGAGCCGTCAAAATTACTCCTGCCCACGATCCGAATGATTTCGAGGTAGGGGAACGCCATAACCTCGAACGCATCCAGGTTATCGACTTTGACGGCACAATGATCAACGTTCCGGAACAATTTCTTGGTCTGGAGACGGAAGAAGCACGCAAAAAAGTCCTCGCAGCACTTGAAGCTGCCGAACTTCGCCGCGGAGAAGAGGAGATCGAGCATACCGTCGGATACGATTACAAAAGCGGCCTCCCTATTCAACCTCTTATAAAAGAGCAGTGGTTTCTCAGTATGAAACCGCTTGCCGAGCGAGCAATTTCGGCGCTTAACGACGGATCGATTACTTTTACGCCGGCCAGTAAAAAGGCGGCACTCATTAATTACCTTCAAAATATCCGTGACTGGAATTTGAGCCGGCAGATCCCATGGGGTATTCCTATTCCCGCCTTTCAAAATACGACCGACCCGAACGATTGGATTTTCGACGAGCGTGTCGATGAAAAAGAAATTGTTGTTAATGGAACAACATATATCCGATCCGAAGAAACCTTTGACACCTGGTTCTCCAGCGGTCAATGGCCGTATGTCACTACCGACTACCTCGATGACGGTAATCTCGCCCGTTTTTACCCTGTTAATGTCATGGAAACAGGAGCAGACATCCTTTACGCATGGGTAGCCCGCATGATCATGTTCGGTCTTTACGCTACCGACACCGTTCCATTTAAAGAGGTCTATCTTCACGGACTCGTCCTCGACGAACACGGCCAAAAGATGAGTAAATCCAAAGGCAATGTCGTCAATCCTATGGATATTGTTTCAGAATACGGCTCGGACGCCCTGAGGATGGGGCTGGCTACCGCCCGGAGCGCAGGCCAGAACCAGGCTTTCTCGGTAAGCAAGGTTGTTGCTGCGCGTAATTTCTGCAATAAGCTTTGGAATATCGCCCGCTTTATTGAGGGTAAAATCGGCGAAAGCGCACCGGAAGCACCAGTACCGACCACGCTGGCAGATCACTGGATCATGCGTGAGCTGCTTTCAGCCGCAAAAGATGTCAGTCAGCAACTTGAAAGTTATCGCTTCGCAGAAGCTGCAGAAACGGTGTATCACGCCATTTGGGATAACGTTGCCGACTGGTACGTCGAGGCAAGCAAAACGCAGGACAACCCAGCCATGCTCGCCTGGGTACTCGACACCAGCCTAAAAATCGCTCATCCGTTCGCACCGTTCGTCACCGAAACCGTCTGGCAGTCCTTGAATTGGCACGATGATCTTCTTATACGTGCCAGTTGGCCAGAGGAAACATCGTTTGACGATATCGCCGCTGCCGAATTCGAGCAGCTCCAAAAGCTGGTCATCGAAGCCCGCTATGTCATGGCCGAGCTCCCCGGCAATGAAAAGTACGCACTCCTGTATCAGCACGATTCGCTCATAGCCGACAATGCCGACCTTATACAGCACCTAGCCCGCGTAAAAGAGGTGAAACAGGCTGATCAAGCCCGCGGTCTCCGCCTTGCCGCTTCCAACCGTGAGGCGTGGCTCGACGTCGACGAAGAAACGCTCTATGAGCACCAGACCAATCTTGAAGTACGCCTGGCTGAAACCCGCGCGTTTGTCAAAAATCTTGAGGGTCGGCTTTCCAATGAAAATTATACTCAAAAAGCTCCGGCTCATCTCGTAGAAGAGTCCCGTCAGCAGCTCGAAGTAAAAAAGACACTCATCGAACGTCTTGAGAATGAATTGACCGTCTTACGGTAACTTTTACGCATAATAGCACGCTCACAAGTGCTATACACCGGACATACGTCATAATTTGAAAATATCTACTAAAATTATATAATACGAAGGATCCCCGCTACGAAAGGTGTTATCGATGATCCATGTGAGCGCCTCGGCGCTTATCCAGGTGAGGGTGGGAGACTTTTACGCCCTTCTCCTCAACAAGGCGCAGCTGCGAGAACGACGGCGCGTACTATCACCGATCGGTGGTGCAATTCAGCTTGACCTCAACGACGGGAAAGAGCTCGTCGCTGCAATCAGTCCGCAGTTCGAACCGGACAGAGAACCGTATGAGCTACGGTTCATGCTGGAAGATGAAACCGGACTCGAGTACGTCAGGAAAGGCATGGAAAAGTGGGGTGAACCCGATGCGCACCGAGAGCTTCTCGAAAAGCTCTGCGACGAGACGAAGATCTTCAGTCGCGATGCGTTGAACGAGACCTACACGCTTACGCGCATGATCGGCGAAAAACCCTACGTGGAGCGCGTGACCCACGAAGGCAAGAGTCGTCTGCGAGTACATCGCCTTGCGGCAGTGTACCGTCTGACATTCAATGACGATCTACGCGGCAAAGCAGCCGAGCGTCAACTAAGAGCCCGGGGCAATCTGTGGCTCAAGCAGGTCACAACTCACGAAATCCTGAGTGGAAGAAGCAGGAGCGGGGAAGGCATCCCTGGTATCGCTCAGGCCATTCTGGACCCGGTGGGAGTACCTCGCTAGCACACAGGGTACGTTGAGAGGCGCGCACGATGCGTGCGCGCCTCTCAACAAGAATAATGAATTTATCTATACTATCGGCAAATTGTAATTATCAAACGCGTGATGTCCGCGACCGGCGTATTTTTGCATCAGGTGTTTCTTTGACTCATTAAAACGCGACGTAATGATCGGTTCATGGGTGCTTAGCTGTGAAAATGCATTCCGCTCGACATGAGTGTGCATCTCGCCAAAGTTAACCAGTTTATTTGCCGCTTCAAAGTCAGCATACGCAGCAGGGGACGCTAATGCCACAACGGTCGCCTTGTCAATCTGAAGATCGTGGACTACCATGCCCGTGGCGGTTGTCATGGAAAGTGCAACCATAAATGATTGTAGGTAGTGAATATAAGAAGAAAGCATATGTATTTTTGTAGGTTTACTTACAAATAATAGCATATGCTTTATATTATGTCAATTATAGTTTAGGGTTTCTTAATTTAGATATAAATGTGACCCCGCGTAGCAGAGCCACATTTGACTCAACTAAACAGGGTCATGTCACGCACGCCGCAGCAAGGACACTGTTTTGGGTCAGATGGTTCGCAACTACAGTGGCAAGATAAGCATCCTCCCCCGTGGTCGCACTTGCAGCTACACTCCTTGCCGGCGACCAGAGGTGCAGCACCTTCGGTGAGAACTTCCTCGCTCGAACATTCCATTAGTACGGATATCATCCTCCTCCTTATGTCACGTATCGGCGCAATAACTTTAAGATTATACCATGCGCAGATTATGTGTAATACCACTGTCATCTCATAGTTTCACGTTTTAACGTAAACGCGTGTATGTAGGCTGCCTGAATGACGTATAATCATTCAGGCAGCCCTATGTTACCTCTCGGAGTGGTCCGGTTTCAGAGCCCACCACGCAATCTGCGTGAACACCCGCATGCCGAACCGTTCGATCAGTAGCAGGCACAAAAGCGCCATGAGCGTCCCCGCTCCCGCCGCCATCAGGAGTGGGCTGTGCCACAAGGTGATCATGATGGCGGACGTCGTCAGTATGACCAGGAAAAGGGTGACCGCAAGCCCGCCTTTCTCCTTGTATTTCGTGAAGGCCGTCGTTGCGGCTGTCCTGACCTTGGCTTCACGTTCCTGTTCGTCCATGCTTTCTCCAAACGGCAATCACTCTTGTGAACTTTTTTGAGAAGCGCTGTACTGAGCCCAGATCGCATCGACCCGTCGTATGCCGTATCGGCTACTGGGTACGTGAACCGTCGCAGTCGCGGCAATTCCCGCAATTATTATGGCCGGCAGCACGACCCACTCATTCAACTGAAAATGGATCGTGATAAGTGCCAGTGCAGCCATGTAGACCGCAAAGGCGGGGAACCACCATGCCGCTTCCATTCGCGCCTGACGCGCTCGGACGTCATTGATCTGTCGAGCACGCTCCCACTGATCCATAAACACCTCCTGTCAAGGTGAACAAAGATATAATACCATAATCTAATGCCGTAACAACTTATCTATTCGTGGTGATACGGTCCGTTATTGGCAATTTCTTGCGCCCTATATAACTGCTCTACTAGCACGAGACGCACGAGTTGGTGTGGAAAGACCAAAAGAGAGAGCGACCACACAAAGTTTGCTCGTTTAACAAGTGCTTCGTTCACTCCGTAGGCGCCACCAATAATGACCGTAACCCTCATTGCGTGGTCCAGCGGCTCTTTTAGCAACCCAGCGAGGGCAGGGGAGTCGATATTTTTACCTTTTTCATCAAGAAGGACAACGAACTCATCATCCGTAAGCTTTGCCGCTATGCGTTCAGACTCCTCCTGACGTGAAGCGTAGCCGTCGCGAGCAGAATGGGGAAGCAATAGCCATTCGGTGGCAAACGGCCGTTTCAGACGCTTCTCGTACCGTAAAATGCCCTCTTGCACCCACGACTCATGTTTTTTGCCGATGGCGATGATTCGGATCATGCTAGACGAAGCTTTGCTGCAAGCTCAGAAAATTCCTTGGAGGTCATTTTTGGAGAATCAGCATCCTTACTGAGATGTTGACCACTATTAAAAGGAAGAAGGTGAACGTGGGTATGCGGTACGTCAACGCCTTTAATAACAATACCGACACGCTCCGTGTCTAGTACGTCACGAAGACGTGTCGCTACCTTTTTAACTGTACGCCAAACAGCGAGATAATCTTCTTCTGGGAGATCGATGTACTGATCGACCTGTTTTTTTGAAATTACCAGCGTATGACCATATCTTGTAGGCTCAATATCCAAAAAAGCCATCGTAAGCTCATCCTCATAGACTTTGTAACAAGGTATCTCGCCCTTGATAATCTTGGTAAAAATCGAATCTGTAGTCATACAAAAAGTATAGCATTAGATATAGGCAGGGATGGATACTGCAGGCAGCATTCATGAGTCCGGAAAAACAAAGCCCTGCACCTCTCCGACGATTATCGGAGAGGTGCAGGACCGGGTAGGATCAGCGTGACTCGAGTCTCGACAGCTCACGCGGAATGGTGAACAGCCCGATGGCGATCGTGAGACACGCGAAGCAGGCGAAGAAAATCTGGGCAACCGGTTGCGCCGGATGCCCCGCCTTCTGGCCCACCGAGTCGGCATACGACATCACCGCCGCCATCAGGAGAAAGGCACCGGCTTCGACGAAACTGGACAATACGCTGTACCCCCTGACTTCCAGCGTGATACCCGCCGCCATGAGAGCACAGACAATCGAAATAACGATCCAGGTGATCATTTCTCACTCCTTCGGTCAGTTCCCTACAATATTATTATACAATGATTTATTAATTAAACAACTTAATCCACCTCGGTGAATATTTTTCAATCATATCCTTAAAGTTGAACGGCCCCGGCACGTGAATCTCACGTAGCCGGGGCCTTCGAAAAATCAGAACCTGCGATCCGCCAGAAGCTCCAGGTCGCGGGGGAGCTGGTGGATGCAGAACAAGAGCATCACACAGCCCGCAACCAAGGGGACCAGCAGGGGGATCGGGGTCGGCTGGTGGCTCACTGCGCGCGCCATGGAAAGCACGGCCGCCAGCACGAACTCCGTCAGCGCCATCGCCATGACCGCCAGCGCGCCGTAGCAAGTGAAGAGCAGGCGAAGCGACAAGGCCGTCAGCAGGAGCAACAGGCCAAGCAGCAGGATTGCGGCGTAAAAATTCGGATTGGACAGCATTACGACCTCCGGTTCGATTTCCCTATGAAAATATTATAACATTATTTTATAAATTAAGCAATACATCTGGCTTCATACCCCTGTTTTTGCTACAATACCGTCATTGGAGAGGTGCAGGAGTGGTTGAACTGGCCGCTCTCGAAAAGCGGTGAGCCGCAAGGTTCCGAGGGTTCGAATCCCTCTCTCTCCGCCATAAGACATTATTTTTAAACAAGGATATATTATGCCAGCAAAAAAAGAGGCGACAGTGGCACCCGCCCCACAGGAGCACGCTACCGCTACACAACAAACACAGCAACAGGGAAGCAATACCTACGCAGTACTAGCACTGGTATTCGGCCTTGTTTCTCTCACCGGCTTCGGACTTATTCTGGGTATTCCGGCAATTATCTTGGCGAGCATCTCTCTTAAGCGCGGCTTGCCGGAAAAGGGGCTCAGTATTACAGGGCTTGTCACCGGTATTGTCAGTACGATAATTTCACTTCTGTTCTTAGTGCTCATAATATTTGCGTTTGTCTGGGGCTATAATCACCCTGAAGAAATGAGAGACAGGGATATGCGCCGTGAACCCGCTACCGAACAGCTATTCGAAAGCTCACGAACGTAAACGTTTCATATTTACGCTAGTAATTACCGTAGATATGAAGCGCCGGGTGAGGAGGATGCGAAATTCGCATCTCCTCACCCGGTTTTGCTTTCTAGCGCCGCGGGGGACGCTGCGGGGGGAGGGAGGCCTTGAAGGCGCTCGCTCGATCGCAGACGTAGGAGACGAGCCACAGCACGAAGGCGAAGGCGGCGGCCCTGAGGATCATCAGACCCGACTCGACCGACCCGTCGTTGCCCAGTGCGATGATTCCACCGATGGCGGCCATGACGATGATGAGACCCAATGCGAAGGCGTAAGCGCTCTTCCGGGATTCCGGCATGATCATTCCTTTCCTAAAGGGGTAGAAAGCTTCGGCTCCGGAGAGCAAGCTCTCAAACGGAGTATCTATTATTATAGCATACTTCTTATGTTTTTTCAACCAGCCTGTAACCATATCTGGATATTCGCAATCTGAACTGATAAAATATATATTTGTCGGTGGCAACCTGCCGCCGCACTATTGGAACGGAGTCTCATGGACACCATCACCAAACCGATCACGACCCGGCCCGGGTGGCGCAAGTCCAGCCACAGCGGTGGCGGTAACGACTGCGTCGAGGTGGCGGAAGGCCTGAACGGCATCTGCGACACCAAGGACCCGCAGCACCGCGCCATCATGCTCCCGAAGGCGAGCGTCCTGGCGCTGTTCGCGAAGATCCGCGAAGCGGCATAGCCGGTTCGATCGGCGGTCACCTCAGGGAGCGTGCGTTCCCTGAGGTGACCTTTTACAATAATAAGATTATAGATTCGTTCTTAACGATCGTATGAATACCGATCGGGTGCAGTAGCTGCTTGCCGATCGGTATTCATACGACGGCCTGGACGGCCAGGACTTCATACAGGGGAACGAAACGTTACGCCGCCGGAGCGGGTGGCGGATCGTCCTTGAAACGCACGTGCGCAAGGAGCGCACTCTCCGATTCGGTGAGTGCCGCCCGAGTCAGCCGAGGCATGCCGTCGGCGATCTGCTGCGCATCCTTGAGGCAGGATGTTGACGCCTGCCACTCTTCTTCGGTCGACGCCCGCGAAGGGCAGGCAGTGGCAGCATAGGCCATCTGCTTGACGCCGCGCAGACCGAGATCGATGCTTATACCCAGTTGTGCGAGCGGGTTCGGCTGAGACGCCGTATCGTCCCTGTATTTGATTGCCATCATTATCTTCCTGGGACACCTGGTGTCACACTGGTTGAGCTCCACCGCTCTACCTCCGTATAGTAGTGATAATGATAACTTACTACTATTGAATCATGGGGGACTTTATTGTCAAGTCTATTGTTTTTGATGATACATCTTAACGTCCGGTAGGTTCGTCGCACCGTTTTGATAATGAGCGAGATTGTGAGAATGAGATACCAGACTGAACGCACCGTTCTCTCCATCTGTCTGTATCCCTAGGCCTGGGGCAAGCCCGACCACGCTATGATCGGCAATCGGGTCATCCTCGATAAACGTCCCCATGACTCCATGAGCGCCGACAGGAAGATCACCCTCCAGTTCGACACCTTTTATCATTATAGTATTGGCGATATCAAGCGCATCGATCCAGTCCAGATAGCCCGCACCCGTCATGTCCGCGGCACCGATTCGACAATTTCTGTAAAGATCTGGATTCTGTACGTAGTGCTTATCAAAGTAATCAAGCGTATTACCAGCCATACCCTCGGGAACGTCGGCATCGTGCTTGGTCGCAGCCGCACGATCGGCGCCAGGCAGCCATACGGCCTTACTGCCGTGCTCTACCCCGACGATATGCCGGTAAGTTCCCTCTTCATAGGCCGGCGGGGTTTCCGGTGGCGTGACTGTATAAGCGTCAGTCGTTCTGTCATGTATACACAATAACATAAGCACCGACGAGCCGTACTGCGAATCGCACCCAAACTGTTCAATGCTTGATTAACCATTTTGGGTGCGAGGACAGAGAGATGGGTCTGTCACGCACAGCTTCTTTACTTGAGCCAGTATGCGGGGCCCGTCCCTCGCGGTTCGACCCGACTGAGCGGGAGAGCTGGTGGGGTCGAGGTGGCCATGGTGCGTGACAAGATGTCTTCGGTGAGCTGAGGAATCAGGCTCGCATCGAGGAAGGGGTCTTTGATACCAAGTTCCAGCTCTTCAGTACCGAAGCACCGCATCACCACCCGCAAACAACGGGCGGCAAAGTCTGGAACCTCGACTGCATCACTGTAGCGAATGCCGACAGTAGGGCCGCTGACGTAGTAGTACTTCGCCCCCTCGACACTGAGCATTCCGGTGACCTCTTGCCACCTGATAGGTTGCAGCGTGTCGATGCGAAGCGTGTCCGAGACTGTACCTAGGCCGCGCAGGCTTGCCTTCACGATAACCTCTCTGTCCGATTGTGACATCGCATTTTTGCGAGTCGGTTCGTAAGAACTTGATATAAATAATAACATCTAACTCATGATCAGTCAATTTACCTACCCGGGTTACGTCGTATTTATCTGCCGGAATATAAAAAAGACTAGCTACCGCTAATCTTCTTTACATGGTACACCCGACAGGATTCGAACCTATGGCCTTCGGCTCCGCAAGCCGACGCTCTATCCAGCTGAGCTACGGGTGCAAAATGCAAAATCACACACCCCGAAGAGTGCATGACTTTGCTTTTCGTGTAACTAGAAGGTACTTTCGGCCCCGAAGGGCGAACATAGGCTATTATATCACGTCACGGAGGTGACTGACAAGCCTATCAGATGCGTAGCTTTCGAATAACCTTGTCAATCGGATCAAGATGAAGTTGTTGCATGGGTAGCCGGGTACCAAGCATGTCAACGATGGCCTCGCCTGCTTCTTCTGGGAAGTATACGGATACTCCCATACGGAACCGTTTGAGGGGGATGAGCATGACGGAGTATTCATCACCGTCATGAATGACACCGAATCCTTTAAAGTCGGCGAACGGATAAAGCTGATCGTTGATATATAATCCTTTTGAGCTGAGCGTATAGTCGAGAAGGCGGGGTGGGCGACGGGAGTAAACGATGAGTGCCAGCGCCATGACAGGTATGAGTATGGCAAAAGAGAGTGACTGCATTAAGAATATAGCGATCGCCATAAGTACGACGACGACAATGCCAAAAATAACAAACCATCCCGCATTTTTTTCCCGATGGATATATTCGTGCGCCTGCCAGTGAACAGGCTCGTCGGGGGTCATCTGTTCGGCAGGACTTGGCTGTTCTTCTTGTGTCGGCTCTTCGATTGGTGCCTCGAAGACGGGTTGTGCCTGTGATTCTTCCGGAGTTAACGTAACGACCGGCGGTCGGTTCTGCGGTTCCTGAGCAGGAGCAGGCGTCGCGTAGGGTGATTGAGACGGCTGTTCGCTTGGTTGTTGCCAATTTTCTGGTGAATCAGGTCGATTCGGCTGCATATAGGTAGTATACCACGTGATCCGTTAATGCTTTAGTTTATAAAAGTGCAAACCAAAAAACTCGCCCGGCAGCCGTGTAGCTGTTATTGACATTGAGTGTTGCCGGTAGTGCGCTTTGCCCGGATCGATAGGCGGTCATTATAATGCCCGGTGCAGAGTTAATAATATCCGGCGATACAAGTGCCGTAGTGGAAAGAGCAGGATCGGGCGACCCGGTGCCGGTGGCGAGCATATCGAGATATACGAACAAACCGCGGGAGATAGTTACGGACTGCGGCAATGTTACTTCTTTTGGCCCCAATGACGTAAATGAACTCGTCACGTCTACTGAGGTGCGCTGGGTCAGTGCCGTACGGTCCGATCCTGTATACACCGCAAACGTTATCGTGCGTCCGACAGGAGCGACGACACGCACATGAAAACGCAGCTTGGTCGCAGTAAATGCGCGGTTAGACGCACCCCCTGAAAAAGACTCGTAGCCGGTCGTCAGTGTCTCCTGCGAGCTGGCGTTACGCCGTTCGGATGTTGAAAAAAGATCACCGTAAAAAGCCGTGTCCGTACCGGTGGGGTTAATAGATACAGACTCAAGCTGTGTCACCCGACCGTCGATCGCCGTCACCGTCGAAGTGTCCGCCTTGTTTGCAAGCGAAGGTACGGTCGGTGATGCGGCACTACCCCCTAGGTCTCCCGTCAGCTGAATAATACCTTTGGTACCGGCAGCCGCATCAGGAAGGGCGGACCATGTCTGGTCTCCGCGTAAATAGGTCGAGGCAAGCGCCGTACCGCTCGCTATATTGGCCGTCGGTACGTGTGCCGAAGCGTCGAGCGGAGCATAGCCATTTGCCTGACCTTTTACAGATACGACCTCGGCCGTTCCGGTTATTTTTGATGGGCTGAGACCGCCACTCCCGATTTTAGCATCGGTTACGCTTCCGTCCGTAGGGATACGCTGATCGCTGAGCCGAGCATCATTCGTCACGACCACTGCTACTGTATTTACTGTAATGGGCCCGGTAAAATCTTTTGCGCCGGTTATTGTTTCCGTACCTGCTTTATGGACAACGGCCGTGTCGTCCGCCTTGGCAGCAAGGCCTGGAACTGTCGGGCTGGTCGCCGTACCGCCCAAATCGCCGGCAAGCTGTAAAATACCTTTTGTTCCGACAGCGGCGTCCGGCGGAAGGGGAGGAGACGCCCATGTTCGATCGCCCCGCAAAAAATTGGAACTCGATGCACCGTTTCCACCCAGGGAGACAGTGGGAACCTTTGCCTGCGCATCCAACCCGGCATATCCGTTGGCTTGATCCTTCGATGTCTGCACTTCGGCCGTACCGGTAATCGATGCTGGCGCCAGGCCGCCGGCAGTTATTTTTGCAGTCGATACGCTTCCATCAAGCGGCGTCCGCTGATCCGTTAGACGACTATCAGTTGTATCTATAACAACATTACCATTTTTTGTAAGCTGACCGGTGTAGTTTTTATCCCCTGAGATCGTCTCGGCACCTGCTTTATGAACGACTAACGAATCATCGGGAATACCGGAAATATCCGAAGCCGTCAGAGTAATCGCCCCCAACGAATCAGGTGTTTTCGCATTAACGGACTGGACGGAGGCATCCGCCTTGGTCTGTGCCGAAGCAGCAGCTGTCTGTGCACTTTGTGCGGCGGTTTTAGCATCCGCTGCATCTGCAGCTGCCTGAGTAATGTCATCTGCGCGCTTCAAGGTACCATCGGGATCATGCTCGACACTCAAAAATTGGTTGAGAACATCCCCCCACGTGCCTTGATCACTACCCGGTATTGGCAGGCGCGCCATATCGTACCCCACTTACTTACATGCTGTACCCATTTAAACACAGGTAGCCATAACCGTGAAGCCGGGTGGACAAATCTTGTGGTATATTTCATCGTAGTGTATAGTTATATAACCTTCTCACACCGGAGGCTGTGATGGCTCTTGCAACCGACATGGACGCCGAAACCAAACGGGAAAGGCGCCGCAAGCAAAGGTCAAACAAAGAGAGGAAGGAGGCGAGAAGGAAGAAGAACCCTGTCGACCGGCGGATACCAGGATGGAAACAAGCCACCTGGAACGGGTACATCGGTCGATGGATCATCCCTGTGCCGGGAGCCCCCAACAAGCTCCCCACCATGGATGAGTAGGCAACTCGACAACCGGCTTTCGTCTCCCGACGGAAGCCGGTCTTACCTAGATACAAGAAAATACCAGAGCATTGTGCTCTGGTATTTTCTTGGCGGAGGAGGGGAGATTCGAACTCCCGCTACAGGTCTCCCCGTACTAACGATTTAGCAAACCGTCCCCTTCAGCCACTTGGGTACTCCTCCGTACTTCTGAAAATTGTAGCACGTGAATATAAAAAATGTAAGGGGTAAATAGACACCAGAAACCTACTTTGCTATAATTAAACTTATATGGTGTAAAACTAATGGAAGGAGAGTCATGAAACGAACAAAGCTTATTCGTCTCGGTACGCTTGGTACATTCGTACTTGCGGCTCTTCTAAATCTCATCAGCTCACCAGTTACGCACGCCTTCAATCTATCAATAAGCGACGGGGCCAATTCGGCCAGGGGCACCGACCAGGCAGTAACGCTATTCGGATCGACCGGTATTTTTACAACCCTCAGTAACGTCATGCTATTCATCGTAGGAGCTATAAGTGTCATTATGGTAATCGTGGGTGGCCTCCGATACGTCATATCAGGGGGAAATAACACGAACGTTACGGCTGCTAAAAATACTATTTTGTATGCCGTCGTAGGTCTCGTTATTTCTATTATGGCCTTTGCAGTTGTCAACTTCGTCATCGGCAGCTTTTCTCCGGACGGTATGGGGACAGGCGCGACAAACGTGTAAACTCACTCTTAACCAAGAAAAACGCAGCCGAAATGGGCTGCGTTTTTCTTGGCGGAGAGAGAGGGATTCGAACCCTCGGTACCATTGCTGGCACGACGGTTTTCAAGACCGTTCCCTTCAACCACTCGGGCACCTCTCCGTATGCGTGTGGTCGGTGACTATCGTAACAGATTACACCCACTTAGTCGAGAGGCTGCCTTGCCACCGCAGCTACCCAGATAGTCTCCGCACCGGCACTACGGAGCACGTTTGCCACAGCTGCGAGCGTCGCCCCGGTCGTAACGACATCGTCGATAATCAGATAAGGGACTTGCGGTAAAATACTGCTCGTGGACGTCAGAGCAAATGCCCGATTGGCCTGAGTGATTCGCTCTTTCTTATTATGACCACGCTGTACGCTGTTTGCCGTGCGGGAGACGGCCCTTTGCACCCTAAGGTGGCGCAATTCCGCTAAATGACGGGCGATCAGATAGGCGTGGTCGTATCCTCGCTGGCGTATATGCGAAGAAATAGTAGGAACGGGAATAATTGTGGTTTCAGGCGGTAACTGGCTGATACGCTCGTGGAGAAGAGCACCGAGTACCCGTCCCGCAGCTCGTTGACGTTCGAACTTCAACCCGTCGATAAGGTCCTTTAGCGTGTCGGTTCGTTCACCGATATGCCACGCACGTGAGTAGGGAGCTCGACAGATACTACAGAGCCCTGATTCGTTGGCAGGACAGCCACATAGAATACACATCGACATCATGTCATTACTGATGTCATATTTACAATTATCGCATAGCAGAGGGCCTAATTTACCACAGCTAGAACAGGGGTGAGGTGCTATGTGTTCCAAGAGCTTGTCAATCATTGTACTTTTTACGTTTTGCCTATTCCTTTTATTGATTATACCGTAAATGTTAGTTATAATGTGAGGGACTATTTGTCAATAGAGCCTAGAGAAAAGTGGAGGATATCATGGCCCGTAAACAAAATGACGATCTTTTGATCGAAGATGAGCTGGCGGCGGCATTCTTAAATGACGACGACATGGCTCAGCAACAAACAAACCCAGCTCCTGTTAGTGATGATGCAGCCGCAGAAGAATATGATGACCAATTCCCAGGCCAGCTAGCTGTTGATGTATACGAAACGGATGAAAAACTCATCGTCAAGGCACGTACAGCGGGGGTCAACAAAGAGGATCTGGACGTCAGCATTAGCGACGGCATTCTTACCATCAGCGGAACACTATCGAGTGGTGACGACTCAGAAGCAAGTCAATGGCACATCCAGGAGTGCTACTGGGGCGAGTTTAGCCGCACGCTTGCACTGCCTGTACCAGTGAAAGAAGATGAGGTAGAGGCTGTTCTAAAAGACGGCGTACTCACCATTAGTTTTGGTAAAATTAAGCAAGAACAAGCGAAAAAGATTACGATTCAGTAATGTTCATCGAGTAATAAATAAAAGATTGCGCTACGCAATCTTTTATTTTATCCAGAAGAAATGCTTTTAATTTAAAAACACTCCTTAATGGAGTGCTTTTAAAACCTTAGCTTACAGGCTAAGCACCGCTACCATTGGCCGAGAAGCTACCGATAACGAAGTTGACCATTGCATAAGCAAGAATTGCCACGACTATACCGACTACGGCATAGAGAATAGTGTTCTTGGCGCTTGTTACCGCACCACTATCACCACCTGATACGACGTATCGGATACCACCGATAATAAGCATGATGACTGAAATCGCACCGATGATAAAGAGTAGTACGTTGGTGATCGTCTTGAAGATTCCACTATCTCCAAACAGATCAGATCCCTGATCCTTACCCTGTGCACAGCCCGCACCACCGGCCAGACCACCGCTTGCATCGGACGTACACGCCGCTTGCGCTACGGGAGAACTCAGTGTTCCTGCGGCTGCGGTAACACCCAGAGCCAATGCTGGAACCAGTAGCAACCCTTGAAGGCTTTTCTTAATAATATTTTTCATTGTTTATTCCTTTCTTAGGATTTACATCTCTTAATTTATAGCAAACGTTACTTCATTTGTTAATACTTTTGCTTTAAAAAGCACTAACAACGAAATTGACGATGGCATACGCCAGCATGGCAATGACAAGTCCAACGACAGAGTAAAGCACTGTGTCTTTTGCTGCCTTGGTACTGCTGCTATCGCCTCCGGAAGTCGTGTAACGGATACCGCCGACGACGATCATGATAACCGCGATAGCACCAAGGATATAAAGCAGAATATTGATAACGATTCTTAACTGTGGGCCCAGGCCTCCGCCTGTATCGCCACCGACCTTGCTGACGCCTTGCTTTACTTCAGCAGCTGGTGTTGCACCTGCATATGCAGGCATAAAAAACGTCATACCGAGCAATGCGACAAGTACGATGGCTGCTGCTTTGATTTTATTCATAATTTCCTCCTTAAAAATATCCTACGACGAAGTTAACGATAGCATACGACAGCATGGCAATTATCAGTCCGACAATGGAATAGAGAATGGTATCTTTAGCCCCTTTGGTACTGCTGCTGTCGCCTCCGGACGTGGTATACCGGACACCTCCGATTACGATCATGAGCACCGAGATCATTCCCAGGACGAATAACAGAATATTGATGACGTTCTTGATTGAATTCGACGCATCATCGTTTTTCGATCCACATACTGCGGAACCAGGATTATCTTTACACTGCTGGAATACGTTAATGGCAGATGCCGTCGGACCGCCAACCAACACCACCGACATAGCTGTCAGCACCGCGAAGCCTGCAATTAGTTGTCTCCATTTCTTCATCTTACAATCTCCCGATTACAAATTGTGTTATGACAAATGCCATCATTATCATTACCAACCCGATACATGCACCTAGAATAGCATTTTTACCACGTTTTGTTTGTGACGCATCGCCGGCAGAGGTCGTATAGAGGTAACCGCCGATAATTATAATGAGTACGCAGATGATTCCGGCCCAGGTATATACAGTCGTGAGCACGCCCGCTATGACCTTATTCGGATCGTTGACGACCGGAACTCCCACAGAGTTCGGATCGACCTTCGTGGTTGCTGCAAGCAATCTCACTAGAGACATTACTTAATCGCCCCCGCTACGACATTAACGATTCCCACTGAAACCATGGATATTCCCAAACCGATAACAGCATTAAGGATAGTATCCTTGGCTTTTGTCATGCGTGCCGGGTCCCCTGTGCTTATCATGTACTTAAAGCCACCGACTATAATAAATGCAACGGCGATATATCCTACCAACTGCAGCATGACCTCAATTATGTTCAGAACGATTGTCCAAATAAATTTTCCCACGCCAACTTGTGCCGGACTTTGAATGTCACACCCTGGGTCAGGTGTCAAGATACCTCTATACCACGCCGGAAAGGTGAGGAGAGTCTCAGTACAAGCATATGACGTCTGAGGTGCAGCGACAGTAAGTGTCGCACCGCCGGCACCCGCTACGAATAGCATGGCAGCAATCCAATTTCGTATTTTTTTCATCTTCATCATACTGGTTTACCCGAATATTCCACCCGGTATTATATAGTTTAGCACCAAATACATTACCCCGTAAGCGACTACTCCGATAACCACGTTGGTGATGATTTCGATGGCTTTTTTTGTCTGGGCTGCATTATCGGCCGCACTCGTATAGAGGATTGACCCGTATACGATACCTCCTACAGCTGCGATGCCGACGCCGCCCGTGAGGATGTTGAGAATAAGGAGGAGCGTCTGCCAGATAGCGCTGTCTTTGGCGTCCGTTCCGCCCTTAGCATTACAAGGAAGTATCGTGACCTTAGCGTCACCGCAACATTTTACCTCACCCTTGGGAGTACAGTCCGCCAGAACCGGCGAAGGGGGAAGAACGAGTGTTCCGACACCGATTGCAACAAATAGTGAAACTATTACTGTGGTTATTTTTTGTTTTATATTCATACCTGCCTATAAAATACGATAAATTCCTCTTCCGTGCAAGGGTGAAAGAGAGAGCTGTGCCGACTATGTATACCATGTGTACCTATACTAAATTCATTGACTTTTAAGTAACAAAATGGTACTGTAAAAATAGATATGTGGGATCTGCGAGTAGCTCATCCGTTCGGTAGAGTATCGATACGGAATTTATTGGTATGGACCGTAGCCACGCTTGCGGCTTCTTTAGCATTTATCTTTATTTCGGCGCCAACCACGCACGCGGCCGATGCTACATGGAGTGGATCGAGCATAAATTATAATAATCAGCAATACGTCGGCCCGGCAACGCTCCCCCCAGGCAATACGAGCGGTCTTCCGGCGGATGTCCAGGTATACTCCTATGCCGAGCAGGCTGCTGCCGGCACCCCTCAGAAAGTACATTTTATTTACTTTGATGCCGGCGTCGACACCACGAAAGCGACAAGCGCCAAATATGTCGAGTATTTATTTACTCCTCCGGGAACATACACGCAAAAGGCAAACGAAAAAACGATTTCTCTCGATGCCAGTACATCGGGTACGAAGCCATCCGAATGTGCCATAAAGACAGTCGGGTGGATCGTATGTGGAATCTCTAACTTCTTGGCCGACGGCATGGATAACATATTCGAAATGCTCAAGCCGTTTGTAGAGGTAGAGCCGACGGCATTCACCCAAAAAGGCGATCTATATACGGCCTGGAATATCATGCGAGGCTTTGCCAATGTGATGTTCATTATCGGATTTCTGGTTATTATTTATTCTCAGATCACGAACATCGGTATCAGCAACTACGGCATTAAAAAAACACTCCCAAGGCTGATCGTGGCAGCCGTGCTGGTCAATGCATCTTATTATATATGCGCCATAGGTATCGATATCTCTAATATTCTGGGGTCATCAATTCAGGATTTATTCATGAACATTCGCGACAATACATTCCATTTGAATGACACGGTTGAAAATACCGCGCTCAACTGGAAAAACCTGACGGCCTTTATTCTTTCGGCCGGCACCATGGGTACCATCGGTGCCTTCGTAGCGCTCGGTGCTACGGGCGGCACGGTGCTCGGCGCCGTCTATGCGTTAATTCCGCTTTTAGTGGGATTGTTCTTTATCGTCTTGGTCGTACTTATCATCCTTGCCGCCAGGCAAGCTCTCATTGTTATACTTGTCGTTATCGCACCGATAGCGTTCGTGGGTCGTCTACTACCAGGAACTGAAAAGTGGTCAAAAAAATGGGATGATACATTCCTTACCTTACTGGTATTTTTCCCAGGATTTTCACTTATTTTTGGCGGGTCACAGCTTGCCGGAGCCATTATCATTCAAAACTCCCAGACAATCATCATGATATTGTTCGGCATGGGTGTCCAGGTAGCTCCGCTGGCACTGGTGCCATTCATCCTAAAATTGAGCACCGGACTCCTTGGACGTATCGCCGGCATGGTCAACAACCCGAGAAAAGGACTTTTGGATCGTACCAAAAACTGGGCTGGAGAGCGCCAGCAAAAGCATGTCCAGCGTGGTATCAGCGGTGACCTAAGAGGCAGAAATATCATGCGTCGGGCCGCTCGAAGGGGTGCAATGAGCAAACGTAATCTCCAGCGCGACACCGAAATGTACAAACAGAAGTTCGAAGAGTACGCCACGCAGAAGACAGCCACCGATAAAAAACGGCAGAAGGTCGAACTCGAACTCGAACTTTCCAAAATACGGACCAAATCATGGGAAGATAAGACCAAGCAGGCAATCGAAGAATTTCGGGCCGGAAATTCTCGCGCCTTTATGTCTCTTCAGTCCGAAGCGCCAAACGAAGGACCGCTTGGTAATCTTACGCGCCGATTCCGTGACTCAAAGGATAACATCATCGATCGTGCCAATGCTGCGATGAATCGTCCGACCCGTTACGACAACGTCGCCATGAACGCACTGAGGGACGCAGCTGTTGCTGCCGATCAGGAATCGCGCGTGGTCACTTCTGCTATTCACGCGGCTCAGCATCAGCAGCAGCACCACTTCGCTGAAGCGCTCGAATCCAGTACGGCACTTCGTCAACGGGCCGGTGGTATCGATCCGGTGGGTGCCGTTAAGGCCGAGGCGAGCGCTATGAGCGAGATAGACAAGGCAGCCAATACCGTGGTCGATACTGGTATTACCCTCCTCAGCGCACAGGCACTTCGCCAGAACACTACACCTAAGAACCTTTCGAAGCAGCGTCTTGATGAAGCTATGAGCGGTATTTCCGTCGATCCGATCATTCTTGAAGCGGCGCTCGAATACCAGGCGCGTGACGGTCAGGTGGTCAACCTCGAACGTGCCCGTATGGAACCGAACATCGACCAGGAGATGCTATCGCGCGTCATTACCCGAAATGCAAATACGCTTAAGGGCAAGGGTGGATTCCACCTACAGGCCAACATGGATCTGGCACTTACTACCGAAGCAACCATGAACCAAAACCGTATGGGCTCGCTTGCCGATACTAGTGCCGACAAGTTCAAGGATCTTAAGGCAGGCTGGGTTGAGTTCATGGGTGCCAACATGCCCCAAGTTATCAGTGACATGAATCTCGCCGATCCTACACAGCGTGCTAATGCGCAGAGGGCGTATGACAACATTTACCAAGCCCTAAACGACCCAGTTATAAGGGGTACTATTACCGAACGTCGCAAGGATATACTTGCAATGGAGAAGGCGCTCGCCGCTCAAGGCTTCACTCCTACACCTCCGTAATCCTGTCATTCATAACGCTGTGTTGAAATAATAGAAAAAAAGTTATATAGTTTCCATATTCCAACATCAGGAAGGACGTGCCGATGACGGACTACCGTAGACACTATAGTGATGTCGTACGGCGAGAGGAGGCAACCAAGGCACAAGAGTTCGTCGCGAGTTACAACGCGTGCATCCGTGCCGTCAAGGATTGGTTGAACTACATCGACCAGCAACTGCCTAATCGGCCTCCCAAGGAATATGTGCAGCTAAGAGGTCGGAAACAACCACTTGGCTGGGAGCTATGGACGTGGACAAGCCGGTCCATCGTGCTACTGCCCGGACGAAAGCTTGCGGTGGTAAACGTGGGTTCGCGAAGAATCCATCAATCAGTCAATCTGCAACTCATCGACAAACCGCACGAGGCTGGAAGACGCAAGCGGCTCTCCGGCGAACAGCTCCACTACCTCTGCATGCAGCTGTTCCAGGGTCAACCGCTCGGTATGTTCGAGACCGACGACGAAAAGGCTCTGCGCGATCGGCGATGGGGCATACCCACGAGCAACGCTCTAAAAGGCAGCCTCAAAACGTTTTGATGTATGGAATGCCCCGTCAGCCAGGCGGGGTTATTCTTTTTCCTGAAATTATGATATTCCTACACACACCATATGTAGTGTTTATATTACGTCACCAAACACCTTGCTATTTTTTATTTTTGATGTATAATAACAACTATAGAAACGGTTTAGGTGCTTCTTTTGCACAAGGAACGTATGATATGCCAGGTCAGAATTTTGAACAACAACATCAAGGACAATTAGATCTTTCTCAGGAGATGCCGCAGCCAGCAGCAGGCGAGTGGCCGAGCGGTGACCCAGATCGTCAGCCTCAAAACGTAGGAGAGTATCAGCTTCCAATTCCGACCCAGGAGCAGGCACCCGAGCACGACACGCTCGCCTCGCATCACGACCTTATTCCGGAAGAGGAGAAAAAAACAGCAACAGTAAGCAAACGGGCAGCGCTTCTTATTGGTGGAGGTGCCGCAGCCTTGGCTGCCGCCGGCGCCATCGGTGCGACAATTTTCCTCGGTAACTCAAAAGCCAAGGAAGCTCCTAAGGCTCCAGAGTTTTCCACCGAGCCCGTGCCGTCGCTCGTAGTTCCTGGCCCCGCACCTGAAACAGCAGCATCGACAGAGAAAAAAGCCGAGGTTGAACCATTTAAAGATGCTTCGGTATTCAGTAACGGTGAAAAGACAACCCCTGAAGATGCTGCTAAAAAACTTATGGCCGAGCTTCCCAAAACCGGTGAAAGCGAAGCTGGCGATTTTGCCTATTTTGACACCATGATCAAAAAGGTCATTCCGGGCATCGTCAATATTAACGAAATGAGTCAGGCCGACTTTGACGCAAGTCAGAAATTCAAAGATGAATCCGGCACTCGTACGGGTAACGTCCCTAATAATACGGATGCCAGCAAGGCAATGCTCGAAACGCTTACCGCCGATAATCTAGAGAATCTGACACCTGATCTCGCTAAGTTCGTTAAAACGGCCTCCCGAGACCTTGCTATCTACTCAGGTGATAGCGGCAAGCCTTATCACATTGTTCTTGATTTCAATAAGGATGATCTGAGCCGCTCAACAGCCCCCGGTGTAAACGGAGGTATGTACACCAGTGTCAAGAGCACGGCAGTAAGGCTCACCGTAGTCGGACTGGACGGTAAAGTTGTTGATAAAAGTGAACTCGCATTCAGCCAGTATCTGCGTGAAGAACGATTTGAGATGTCTGTTCAGTTCCAGCAGAAAAATGGTGAAACGGAAATTGAGACCTTCTCAATAACTCCGGTTGCCTAGAACGACTTTTCTATAACTGAAATACCCGGAACAATGGCCGGGTATTTCTTTTCTTTCCATACGTATCTTTTTGGTGTTTAATAGAAACATAACGCTTATGAAAGAAACAATCGCACGAATAAAAAAAGTACGCGTAAAAGTCGCGCTGCTTGCTTTTACGAGTGTGGTCGTATTTTCTTTTATAACTGCGGCAATATCGCCCATGCTTACCAGTACCGCGAATGCCGCCACTCCTGATGACATATTAAACCGCGCACGGGCGTGGTCGATCTTGAATGCGGTTATTGAAAAAATGCCAAGTCATGCACCAGCAAGCTCTACCAATGAAGAGATCGACTCGTGTCGATTCCTTCAAGATCCAGGAAGTATTTACGTAGGTGCGGCCGCAACCGGCAACAACGATGATGAGTCATGGGATGCCATCACGGAAAATACGGCCACATTAAACGGTGCGCTCTCCTCCGTGGGTATTCAAAACGGATGTCGCGGACTTTTAACACTGCTCGGTTATACTATCACTACCTCGGGTATGAACAAGCCGAATGGCCTCACAAGCGATTCGATACGTCAAAAAATACAAGGAGCCTTAGTACAGAATGCTTTTTTTGGCGCAACTCTTGGTAACGATTCGCCCGGTGACGGACTGGCGTATGCGCTTATTATATATAACCTGAAAAATGTGTGTGGATGGCAGTTCCGCAACCCATACGTCGCAAATGACAAAGCGAACACGCAGGAAGGCGCTCGCAACCGAGAAGCACAAAATAATGGTGCAACAGGAGAAGAAGAAGGGCAACATTATCACACGTGGACGTATGAAAACGGCGGACCTGGGGATAATACCTATTACAGAGACGGTGGTACCGACAACGACGTCTATGTAGGATCGCACAGCGGCTTCGCATCGAGCGCAAACGATACTCAGGTAGACTGTGGCGATAACAATGCGGGTACGTTCGGTGCCATTTTGGCGGATAACCATAAGTTTGCTGAGGCATACGCACGACTCGTCGGCAGCGACGGTACAACCGACGCGGGATCAGGCACAAGCAATAATGAAGGAGAAGATGCAGCAAAAAAATCAACGTGTGCCATTCAGGCTATCGGTTGGCTGCTTTGCCCCATCCTCAACACCATGGCAAAAATAGTCGACGGGGCATATTACATTGTCGCGGGAATGCTGGAGGTGCAGCCGCTTGCCACTACTGGCGCTACGGAAAATATTTACACGAGCTGGCAGCTTATGCGGAACTTCGCGAACATAGCCTTCGTGATCGCGTTTCTGTTTATCGTCTTCTCGCAGGTTACCAATGTCGGCATTTCTAACTACGGTATAAAAAAGATGCTTCCGCGCCTGGTTATTGCCGCGATATTGGTCAATGCCTCGTATTGGATATGTGCCATATTCGTGGATTTATCCAATATATTGGGCGGCTCGCTAAACGGCCTTTTGCATGGTATCGCAGATAACGTAAAACTAACCAACGAGTTGTTTTCTGGCAACAACAACGGCTGGGAAACCATAACGGGGCAGATATTAGCTGCGACCGCGATAGGGGTAGGAGCATTGTTTATTACGCTCAGTGCACTCATTCCTGCGCTTGTTGCCTGTCTTTTGGTAATTGTCGGCATATTCCTTCTGCTCATCATACGACAGGCGTTTATTATTCTTCTGATTGTTATATCGCCGCTTGCCTTTGTAGCGTACCTATTGCCGAATACAGAATCATTGTTTCGCAGGTGGCGCGAGCTGTTTCAGACACTTCTTCTTATGTATCCGATCATTTCACTCCTTTTCGGAGCATGTTGGTTAGCATCAAAAGTTTTAATGGCGGCATCACAATAATATGGACAACGAACTACTGGCAAAAGCACTGAAATTAGTTATGCAAATTGGGGCAGGGGCTGTACTTATCCTTCCTCTTTTAGCAACGTGGGCAATCACCAAACGCGTTAACGACGTGGCCGGAAAGATCGGCGTGAAGCTGCCGGGCGCTGGTCTTGCAGAAAAGGCACAGAAGAAGGCGAACGAATTTGGCGACCGACAAAAAAAGAGGGAAGACTACAACGCACTTATGGGTAACAGTAAAATTCCATTCAGGGGTGGCGCCAGACGAAGAGCGTATCGCCGAGAGCTTAAGGGCCAGGAGCTGGACAGCAGGATCAAGTCTGCGCAGGCGCAGTTTGGCGTGACCGACGAAAAAGCGGCAGAATTAGTAATGAACAACGCGCGTAATAATGCCCAGGCTGCGGCAACTCAGCATGGTTCGCAGGCTAGCTTCGTTCATGGCGTCGCAAATAATCCGCAGATGTTAACCCAGGGTATGGGTGATGCTAAAGATAATCCTTTTGTTTTAGACGCGCTCAGATCACAGCAAGAAAAAGCTATTGCTGATGCCATTAGCGACGTTCAGCTATCTGCCAAGATTGGTCCGGGAGAGGTGAGCAAAATGGCAGACCAACTTAAAGAAGCCATCGCTTCCGGTGACAGTATTAAGGCAAGAGCAATGCAAAATCTCCTTTTAAAAAGCGGATCACCTGGTATTGACGCCTACAGAAAGACAATTGCAGACGCAGAAGCGACTAACCCCGGCTTTACTGGCAACGATACACATACCGCACTACGGCAAAATATTGTCTCCAATCATAGCGACATCAAGGCTAAGTCAAACGACCTGATGAAGCAGGCTACCAAAGGAGGCTCTCTGCTTTCACACTCCCAAGATGCTAAGACGTGGGACCTTACAGATGATGAAATGGCGGGTCAAAAGAAGACCGCGCTTACATTTGCCGCCGCTACCGGCGCCATAAGCGTAAAGCAAGCCAACGAAGTTCTTACTAACCCAGAGCTCAGCAAGAAACTCGACAAAGAAACTCGACAAATTTTCGAAGATGTCAGAAGCGGCGCACCTCCTCCATCGATGCCTGTAATCTAGTGTGGGCATAAGAATATAGATTCGGTATACTAAAACTAATGGCAGTTTATAAAGTACCTCAAGACGTAGAGGCGGACGACAAGCTTATTGGACCGTTCAGTTTTCGGCAGTTTATTTATATTATCATCGCCGTCATTGCCATCGCGCTTGCCTGGGGGCTGTCGCAGCTATTCATTCCACTGGCTATTATTCCTATACCATTCGTGATTCTTTTTGGCACGCTGGCACTTCCGTTAAGAAAAGATCAGCCGATGGAGATCTATCTTGCGGCCGTCGTGTCGTTTTATTTAAAACCCCGAAAGCGCCTATGGGAACCCGACGGCATTCAATCACTTGTAGAAATAACCGCCCCGCATACCAAAGAGGTGCAACGCGCCAAAGACCTGTCTCAGGACGAAGCGGAGCAGCGACTGTCTTACCTAGCCAACATCGTCGACACCCGCGGATGGGCGGTGAGAGGTGTCGATGTACCGACTCCTAATAGCCCGATGCAAAACGATGCTTATTTTGATGCCCAGCAAGCGCCTGACGTTCTTGATGATCAAAGCGGCGTTGCCAGATCATTTGATTCCATGATCAGTCAGTCGGACGCCAAGCGCCGGAGTGAGATGGTAGAGCGGATTCATAACCCTACACCACCAGCACCAGCCACTCCGCAAACGGCCATACCCCCCGTACCAGATCCATATGTCTCACTTTCACAGCCCGTCACCCCGACAACACCTCCTCCGGCAAACGAGCCGCATCTGGCGTATAACCCATACCCGACCTCTATTCATCAGACGGTCATTAGTCCCCTGGGGGCACCTGGCTCTTCGCCGTTTCCGCAACCTGCGGCGCAGCAGCCGGCGGCCGAACGAACGATTTCGCACGCCCAACTTACTGATGAACCGAAAAATGAGACGCCAGCTACTAGCAATCCTGTTGTATCACCTGATATAATAAACCTTGCAAATAATTCCGATTTATCTATCGAAACGATCGCACACGAGGCAAACCGTATTCATCAGAAGGAAAAGCTTCCCGAAGATGAAGTAGTGATATCGCTTAGATAATACTCGTAAAGTGGGCAAGGAAGTGGGAAGTGCCACCAAATAATCAACCAACACCTCAACCTCAGGGAGTGCCTAATGCAGCCGTCGGGAGTGGTCCCGCACCGGCCACTTCTTCGAATGCCAAAGACCAAGGGACACAAAAGAAAGCCCAGCAGCAAAACACGACACAAAGCAGCCTTCTTATATCGGAGATGCGCGACGGCATGGTTATCATGGGTGACGGGAGCTTTAGGGCTATCGTCGCCTGTAAGTCGATCAATTTCGATCTTATGAGTTCGCGAGAACGTGAAGGAGTGGAATTCAGTTACCAGAATTTTTTGAATGCCCTTTATTTTCCAATTCAGATTTTTATCCGCTCCCAGCGGGTTGATATCGGCCCGTACCTGGATAGACTAGCGAGTATTCGTCGGTCGCAGGACAACATGCTCCTTAACGTACTTATGGACGATTACATAAACTTTATCGACGTCCTTTCGCAGGAAGCGAACATCATGGATAAAAGCTTTTTTATCGCCATTCCATACTATCCTACCGGTGATCTTACGAACGTCGTCGAGCAAAGCAAAGGTATCTTCAGCAAGCTTTTTGCCAAAGAAAAAACAACCGTCGCCAAAATAGACAGCGTCGCTTACGAAAAAGCAAAAGATGAGATTAAAAATCGCGTCGACGCGGTCATCAGCGGTCTGTACCAGATAGGCGTCAAGAGCGTCCAGCTTAACACCAAGGAGCTTGGTGAGCTCTATTACAATATGTACAATCCCGACACTGCCGTACGTGAGCCGCTTGGTGATTTTGAAAATGTAACCAGCACCTACGTACAAAAGGGGCAGGGTGAAGCGCCGAGGCCACATCTTCAAGAGGGGGCAATGTAATGGCCAAAAAGAAAAAACTTGATCCGGTTGATATCGCGGCGCAGCAGCGCGCTCGTGAGCAGGCAGAGGTAGAGCAAGCCTTTTTAAAGGGAATGACGACGCTTCGTGATCTTATTGCACCGAGCAGTCTTGAGATTCATGCCAGTCACTTCCGTCTTGGTACAAAATACGGACGCACCATTTATGTCTACGGCTATCCTCGTCAGATCTATACCGGGTGGCTCAGCTCGCTTATAAATATCGACGAAGTGCTCGATATCAGTATGTTTATTTACCCGGTCGAGAGCCAGGTGGTGCTCAATAACCTTCGTAAAAAGGTAACTCAGCTTGAAGCGTCGATGGCAATCAACAGTGAAAAAGGGCGTACCCGCGACCCGGGGCTCGAAGCAGCCCTCCAAGACGCCGAGGAGCTCCGTGACCAGCTTCAGGTGGGAGCCGAACGGTTTTTCCGTTATGGCCTTTACGTGACACTTTACGCCGACAGCATGGACGAGCTGAGCTTTGTACAGCACAAAATCGAAACGCTTTTTGGGCAACAGCTTATTTTCAGCAAGGTGGCAAGCAGCCAGCAGGAGCAGGGGCTTAACAGTACAATTCCTCAGATGACCGACCAGCTGCAAATTCGCCGCAATATGAACACAGGAGCTATTTCTACCAGTTTTCCATTTACCAGCGCCGATCTCACCCAAGAAAAGGGAGTACTGTACGGTATCAATATGCACAACAACGGTCTGGTTATTTTTGATCGCTTCTCGCTTGAAAATGCCAACATGGTGGTGTTCGCGAAGTCCGGTGCCGGTAAGTCGTTCACTGTGAAGCTTGAGGCACTCCGCAGCATGATGATCGGTTCTGATGTCATTATTATCGACCCGGAGAATGAGTATCAGAAACTTTCCGATGCTGTAGGTGGAAGCTATATCCGCTTGAGCCTTAATGCCGACACGCGTATTAACCCGTTCGATCTACCACAGGTCATCGATAGCGATGAGGCGGATGACGCGCTCCGTGCCAACCTCGTGACACTCCATGGCTTGTTCCGGCTTATGCTGGGCGGCAGTCAAGTGACAGCAAATGGACAGATGATGTCGGCCCTAACACCTGCTGAGGAGGCCGATCTTGATCAAGGCCTAATAGACACCTATGCCCGTGCCGGTATTACCAGCGATCCGCTAACTCATCATTCGACACCACCGACGATTGCCGATCTTTACGACACGCTACTCCACATGGGCGGCACCGGCCCGGCACTTGCACAGCGTCTTCGAAAATACACCACCGGAACATTTGCCGGTATCTTCTCGCAGCAATCGAATATCGATATCAATAACAATATGGTCGTCTTTAATATCCGGGATCTCGAAGATGAACTGCGTCCGGTGGCGATGTACATCGTGCTTTCGCACATCTGGAACATTACCCGAACCGATCAGAAGAAGCGTATGCTTATCGTCGATGAGGCATGGCAGCTCATGAAATATGACGACTCGGCAAACTTCCTGTTCAGTCTAGCAAAGCGGGCTCGTAAATATTACCTGGGACTCACCACCATTACCCAGGACGTAGAGGATTTCATGGGCAGCAAGATGGGACGTGCCATCGTTGCCAACTCATCGATGCAGCTTCTTCTGAAACAATCCACGAGTGCTGTTGACGTGCTCTCGGATGTGTTCAAACTGACCGAAGAAGAGCGCAAACGGCTCGCAAACTTCCCCGTAGGACAGGGACTGTTTTTCGCTGGCCAGAATCATGTTCATATTCAGATCGTCGGCAGTCAGACAGAACAAGGGCTCATTACGACAAATCCGGGCAATGCCTCCGGACCACAACAGCCCCAGCAGCCACAAACACCAGCCGCTCAATCGCAACAGCAACCTCAAACCGGCTACGCGAACCCCGGAGAATATAGCGTATAATAAGGGCGGAATATGTCAGAGCCAGCCAGAAAACATCCTGAGATTGACCCGAATATCCGACCTAAACTCGGAGTAATTGAAGGAGGCGGCGAAAGTACATCGGAACGGGGCAACCTCTCAGAAGTACAAAATGACAATGCAACCGCACAAGATCTTAGCAGTCAAGAGCGACGCTTTGGAGTCGTGGAAGGCGGAGGCGAGAGTACACCGGAAAGAGGTGATCTCCGATCGGTGAAGAGTGGTGAAGAGGCACGATCATGGTCGAGCTCATACGATGGCAGTAAAGCCGCTCAGAAGCAAGACACAAAAACAAAGGTTAAACTGGGCATAAAACGCTTCAGCCCAGCCGGCATCGCCCTCCTGCTTATAGGTGGAGGAGGTATTTTAGGTGGCGGCGGCTTTTTTGCCAGTATCGGCGGCATCAACTTCAAGGAAATCGTCACGCAAAAATTAGATTCAATGACGGCCGTACTCACGGAACGCTCCGACCAGGCATTTTATCTTCGCCTCTTTTCACCACCAGATCCTACATCAAAAGGGTGTGCCATAAAAGTAAAGTGTCGCTACAAAGGTATGACCGAACGCCAGATGCAGCGTCTTGAGATTCAAGGCGCACAGCTGGTAGGCAAAGACGGTAAACGGGTAACCAAAAATAAATTCGGTCGTTACACCGGTGGTCAAAAACTTATATTACCGAACGGGGATGCCGTAGATGCGACCCAGTTTAAAGCGGCCCTGCGGGACGCCGGCGGCAAGGATGTCCGCAGTGTCCTAAGAGGTGTATTCGCGCCCCGATATATATCCTGGAATGATAAGATCGCCAAGGATATCCGCATCAAGAAACGGATGACAAGTAACGGCAAATGGGGCAAAGAGGGCGACGAGAAAGAAGGCCAGAAGCAGCTCGCAAAAGCCGCCGCGGGTGAAGATGTCAATGCTTCGGCGGATGATAAAAATACTCAGTACCAAAAAAATCCTGACGGGTCGGATAAATTGGATAGTAACGGTAATAAAATACCCGTTCAACAGGCTCCCGGAAGCGCAGGCCTTGACTTGGGCGACGACGCGGAGAACATAAACGACGAAGCAGAGAGACTAAGGACAGAGGCGACCAATGGTACACCACGGACACCGCTGCCAGATGACGTTGCATCTGTTGCAGCTATGCAAGAGTATCAGGGAAAGTTTAGTGCGACCAAAGGAATAAAATCGGTAATCGGATTTTTAAACCCGCTCGATCTTCTCTCAGGTTTTTGTACGGTGTATCAGATGATCAATCTTATTCTTGTCCTGACCATCACCTATTACGTAGCAGAGATGATGCGTGTCATGGCACAGTTCTTTTCAACCTGGGACCGTATAAAGGAAGGGTCGGGAACGCCGGACGATGCAGAAAAATCGATGTCATTAATGCAACAGGCTGACCAGTTCGGAGATTCTTACGGCGAATCGTTCACCTACAATTATGCGGCCTATGGAACGGTAACAGATATAGCCCTAGGAGCGAGTGCCCGGGGGAACGAGGCCATAAAAACACTTGCGACAGTCATGCGAACTACGAATGAAGCAGTGGGTGGCCGGACAGTAGCAAAGAACGGATGTAATATTCTTACTAACCCCGTGGTACAAGGTGCGCTTGCACTGACAAGCTTCATACCGGGTGAAGGACAGCTGGCCAACGCCGGTATAAAGGTGCTAAGCAAAGAAGGTATGGCACTGGTTAAAAATGCCATCAAAGAACAGATATCCAGCTTTGTTGCCAAGAATCTTACAAAAGAAGGCCTCAAGGCTTCAACAAAAGCAGCAGGCAAGAACATTATTAAAATTGCCAAGAGCAAAACGACAGCCATCTTTCTTGGCGCATATCTTTTTGCGCGGTACGGCGTACCGTATATTGCTCAGCTTATGTCTTATACCAGCTTCACGGGTGCAGGCGGTAAAAAGCTTGCCGACGGTATGGGTGGAGGACTTGACTCATACAATGCCATTACGGCACGGTCCCGCGGTTTCTCGATGCTGACCAAAAAACAGGCGCTTGCTTATGATCAGTTCAATAAACAATCCACTGGCACCTACATAGCCGACATGCAGGCAGATGCCAATCCGTTTGACTTTAACAACCCGTACTCGGCAGGAAATCGGCTAGCCGCAGCTGTCAATCCACTTCTTTCTCATCTAGACTTTACTCAGCCATCAAAGGTGCTGTCGCTTCCTGGAGCTATCGTTTCAAGTCTCAAAACGAATACCCTGTTTAGCAATACCGCCTTTGCCGATGCGCAGGACGATCAGGATGCGCTTAACTATTGTCAGGATGAATATTTTGACGCAAACGATATCGCTAGCACACCGTACTGCAACGAAAAATACGGCGTACGTGACATCGGCATGCTGACGGGTGTCGACCCGGATAAAGTGATTGATTACATGCACGATAACAAGCAGATCGATGACAACGGTGACCCCGTGCCTGACAGTCCCTATGCAAAATTCGTATCTGAGTGCGTTACCGGCTCCGACGAGAAATTTGTCGGTGACTTCGGTGAAGATAACCAGGAGATCAACCCTGATTGCTACAATTCGAACGACCAAAACTACGCCCGCGAAATGTACCATCTTTACTACATCGATACCTATAGCGTTGCGGCGCCTATGGATGATGAGCAAAAGAGTGCCCCTGCTCAAACTGCGGCAGCGGCTCCTGCAGAATGTGCAACAATGGCGGCAGACGATTTAGGGCAGATCGCCTGTCACGCCTATCAGTTTGATCCTTACGGCTACAAATGGGAAGGTGGCCATGGTAGTTCGGCACAAGGTTTTATGACCGATTTTAAAGCCGGAAAGTACGCAGCAGGCAAAGACCATATTCTTGACTGTAGCGGACTAGTCCGCATGTCGATTTTTGATGCCACAGGCGTGGATATCGGCGGCATGGGAACGAGCGGGTATCCGAGTTACGCTAAATTCACGGAGGTCAACAAGCAGGATGCCAAGGCGGGAGATATTCTGTGGCGATCTGGTCACACGGAAATCGTCGTCAGTAATGATCCGGGCGCTCAAAAATGGCAGACGTTCGGAGCCCACGACGTTAACCTGGATATAAATAAAGACATCGGACCCACATCGTATAAATACAGTGACTACACAAAAGTCTTTAGGTTTGTGAAATAGGAGAGCAGATAATGGATAAGAATACTAGGCGGACCATCATCATAGGCAGTATTGTCGTTCTTCTTATTGTGCCCGTGGTTACCGTACTACTTATTTCAAAAACACAAAAAGACACGAGCTCCTCTACGTCCCAGCAGCAAACAGCCCCCACGGACAGGTCGAATGCCGATCTGACGACTGCAATCCTTAAAGGCACGTCCGATCTATCCAACAGTGACGGCAAGCCGAATTTTACTATCGCCAGCGTTAAAAAGCCTTCTAAGGGATGGTACGTTTTGACACTGTATACGCTCAGTGATACGGAAAAAACGAACCCGGCCAAAGTACTGTTATACGACTCGGGCAGGGACGGACTAATGTTTATCATGGGGCCTGGTACGTCTTTTTCCGAGGACCAGATTCAGGCCAAAGGTGTACCCACCATCGTAGCACAGGAGTTAAATAAATGATCAACCGGTTTAAAATTGCGAAACGGGCACTTCCTATCGCCCTTTTGTCACTGATATTGTCTACGATTGGAATGCCTGTGGCGCACGCGGCAATAGATCAGACCTTTTACGCTACCAACGATATTCTTTTTTACGACCCCGATGCCTGTGAAGTAAAAAGCGGCAGCGCGGTTAACGGCAACATCGTCACCTCCGGCAATGACGTTGCGGAAAAAATATTTCGTTTTTTGACGGGGACTAGCTTTGCCAGTTTTGACAATAAACCGTTCAATGCTATCCAAGCAGCGGGAGCACTCGGTAACTTCCAGCAAGAATCAGGAATGGACCCGAGCGCAGTCGAAGGCAACGGAGAGGGTCATGGACTGGCCCAATGGTCGTTCGGCCGAAAACAGGTATTGTTTGATCTCGCCAAAGAAATGAAGAAATCATGGTCTGATCTTGAGGTTCAGATACAAATGATGAAGAACGAGCTCGATGGAGGGTATGGTAAATCTCTTCTGACACGCAAAATAGACGGTAAACTATTCACAGAGGTCACCTCTCCAAAAGACGCATCATATATATTTCAGAAGATTTATGAAGCTGCCGGTATACCAGCACAGGCAAAGCGAGATTCGGCCGCGGCCGCTTACTACGAGAAATTCAAGGGCATTGCGCCGAGCACTCCGGACGGGGCAGCCGTTGCTGACGGAGGCTCATGCACACCAACCGGCAGTACCTCTGATTTTGCTACGGATGGATTTGTTATTTATAACCAATTCGACCCGCGCTGGGCAAGTCTGCCATACGGATCAACCACTATTGCGGCGGCAGGATGTGGTCCGTCATCTATGGCTATGATTATTACCGCACTTACCGGTCAGTCTGTCACTCCGAAAGAAACCACGGCCTATGCCGATGAAAAGGGTATGTATACGGCAGCAGGCAGTAGTTGGGCAATTGCCCGGGTCGTGGCAGAGCACTGGGGCTTAAAAGCTAAGAATATTCCAAATACCGTTTCGGCAGTTAACGACGTCCTGAAGGCAGGCGGCCTTGTCGTCACGTCAGGGTCCGGCGCAACACCGTTTACAAGCGGCGGACACTACATCACCATACGCGGCGTCACGGATAGCGGCAAATGGAAGATCGGTGACTCGAACGGTAACAAGGGGCGCGAAAACAGCAACAAAGAGTGGGACCCACAGTATATACTTGATATAGCGAACGCCGGCAACGTAGTAGCCATCACCAAATAGGAGAGACAACATGATGACCAATAAAAAACAACTCTATCTCATCGGCGCATTTGTTATTTTTGGTATTATCAGCGCCATAATCACAATTGGCATATACAATCTTACGCAAAGTTCCGGCAGTAGCTCTTCTGTAGCAAAAGATCCTAAAATGAACGAGTATACCGACCCGGCCTCGGGCGATACCATTCTTAGTCCAGAAGGAAAAGCACCCGATAAATATGGGGTCAATCCAGACGCGCCGATTTATGTCGGGTTCAGCGAGCTGGTTAGCCGCGGGCTTAGCCCAGATCAAGTGGCAAGCATAAAAGCAGCCCTGCTTGACTACGTCGTTCAGGTAAAAGAAACAGGCAAAATAACTGAAGTTAGCTTAAAAGCTTCTTCGATTACCCATGCCGTTGATACCACGAGCGGTGACAGTTACTACGATTTTCAGCTTCTTGTGAACCGTAAGGATACGTATTTTGCTCACGTAGTCAATCCGGACATAGCGACGATACGCCTGACGTTATATAAGGGTGATGACAAGACGCCGGTCTTTAGCGCAACCAAACCCTAGCCTACAGCGTCAACTTGGTCATATATGGTAAAAGTGGCTGCGCATACGAAGTTGAGGTTAAAATAATCTGATATTCTGTTTTTTTAAGCAGGTGGCTCTGCCGTGCCTCATCCAGTTCGCTGAAAACATCGTCCAGAAGGACGACCGGCTTCTTTTGCGTTATTTGTTCAATTATAGCTATTTCAAGAAATTTCAATGCCAAAACGATGCTACGCGTCTCTCCACGCGATGCAACCGAAAGTGCCGACATGCCGTTAAAATCGAACAATAAGTCGTGTCTGTGCGGCCCCGTGGAGGTAAACCCTAGTAGTGCGTCTTTTTCGCTATGAGCATGCAGATCGGCGAGCAGTTTCTGCTTCAAGTTGGCATGTGTTTTTTCCGAATACCGGATCGTTACGGTATCATCCGTATGGGCTATTGAGCTATAAGCATCGGCAAGCCGGTTGTTTAACTCGCCAATGACAAACAGTCGGCGCTCGATGATGTACGCGCCGTGCTCGCTCAAAGACACGTTCCAGGCAAACAGATCGTCATGCGTGGCATGAGCACGCTTCAGGAGCGCGTTCCGCTGCTTCAGGGCCCGCTCATACCGCCTGAGCGCCAGTGCGTAGTGGGGATCCAGCTGCGAAATGAAATCATCGATAAATTGTCGTCGTCGGGTCGGCGAGCCACTAATAAGCCGAAGATCGTCCGGTTCAAACAATACTACCGGATATTTATACTGTGATGTCATGCGGTAGCTTGTCTTTCCGCCAATGATAAACTGTTTACGCCCGCTCGTTTTAGAAGGGTCGAATTTTACCGTCCTTACCGTCTTATCATCGAACGTCACGTCTATCCTGTACCACGGTGCGCCGTTTTCAATCATTTCCATGTCACTCCCTTTAAAAGAGCTTCCCTGCAGTGCAACATATATCGCCTCAAGAAGCGACGTTTTTCCACTGCCGTTCGCCCCGACGATAAGGCTCACCTCATTCGGAAAATCGACCGAGCGCTGAGTATGTGAGCGAAAATGTCTGATATGAAGGGAAGTGATGACCATTAGCTTTTAAGCGGCATAATGATATGTTTATAGTTGACATCGTCTGACTTGGCAGTCAGTACGCACGGCGCAAGTTTACCGCTAAAGCGAAAGAGTACCGTGTCACCATCCATAACGGCGAGCGCTTCACTTAAATAGCGCGAATTGAGCGTTACCTGTCCGTCATTATCAACTTCGGCCCCGGCACTCGACGTATTCTCACCAAGTTCGGAAGCAATGGAGTGAATTGATAAAAGCTGTTTTTCGTTATCTGCCGTAAGCGTGACGCTGCCGCCTGATTCACGCGCGAAAAGACCGGCGATTTTGGTGACACGAACGAACTCACTCGTATCAAGTAGCACGTTCGTTTCCGAGGTGGCGGGGATGAGCTGACGGTAATCCGGGTAATTGCCGTCGATAAGTCGGCTTGTTATTTCCGACTCTCCCACACGAAACCGTACCTGTGTTTCATCAAACAGTACATCTACTTCCGTCACATCGTCCGTCAGCGTTCGCAGCACCTCCTGGAGTGTCGACGAGGGGATGATGGCAGCCACGTCACTTTTCGTCTCGACCAGGCGTCGCTCCGACAAACGGTAGCCGTCAGTCGCGGCAAGGTAAAGATAGTCCTCGAAGGAGTGCCAATAAATGCCGGTAAGAACAGGGCGGGTGCTGTCGCTACTGGCCGTGATAATCGTTTGGGAGACGGACTGTTTGAAGTCGACGGTATTAATACTGTAGTGAATGGATGATACTTCATCGATTGCAGGTAATTCCGGGAATTCATCGGCGATCACTCCGTTGATTACCGAACTGAAACTACCCGATGAAATATGAAGGTGGCTGTCTTTTACCTTCAGCTCCACCGTACCTTTAGGAAGGCTGGCGACGAACTCACTCATGAGTCTGGCAGGGACAGTAATCGAACCGGGCGTGATAATCTTTGCTCCAATGAGATGTGTCGATGCTATCTCCAGGTTCGTTGCCGCGACTAAAAGGCGGCTTCCGTCTGTTCTTAAAAGGATATTGCTGAGAATAGGAAGGCCCGCCTTAGAAGTGGCGACTCGTCCGACATTTCCGAGCGCTTTGGTGAGATTTTCCTGCGTTACTGAGAGTTCCATTATTATAATCCTTTCTTTAATTTTTCTTTGATGAAGATAATAGTAGGTGCTGTGGAAACTGGGTAAAAATAGTGTTCAGACAGCGGTAGACGACTGTTTTAGGGTGGGGAAAGACGTGTGTAGTACTGCGGAAAAATACGTGGAGAGACGAGAGTTTTACACGTAGCCGGCTGTACAAGTAACGGCCGGCCGGCTGATTGGTGGAAACATGTACACGAGTTATCCTGAGGATTATGCCCCGACTGTTCACTTGTTTTCCACAATGGTTACGCATAGAGCTTCTCCCGGATTTCGGCGACCTGTTCACGGATGAGGTACTCGAGTTTTATAGCCTTCTCGATTTTTTCAACCGAATGAATAGCCGTGGTGTGATCCTTTCGTCCAAGTTCGCTGGCGATTTTTGGAAAGCTCAGATGAAGTTCGCTACGGAGCAGATACATCGCGATCTGACGGGGAACGACGATATGCTTGTCGCGCTTGGGGCTGCAGATTTCTTTCGGGTCGATCTGAAAATGACGCGCCGTTTTATCGATGATTTGTTTTGGTGTCACGTGTTGCGGCCGGGTGTGACGGACATTGCCAATCAGTCCTTCTGCGGTCGATATATCCGGTGTTACGCCGCGCATCTCCGCGTAGGCTAATAACTGATTCAGTGCCCCCTCGAGCTCACGGATATTGGTCTTTATGTTATTTGCCAGATATTCGACAGTATCACGCCCGAGCTCGATTCCGGAGAGCGACGCCTTCGTTTCTACGATGGCGCAGCGCGTTTCAAAATCGGGCATTTGAATGTCGATTGACATTCCCCATTCGAAACGGCTGCGGAGCCTCTCTGTGAGCGTAGGAATGCTTTTTGGTGGTTTGTCGGAGCTTATGATAATTTGCTTATTGCTTTGATGAAGCGCGTTGAACGTATGAAAAAATTCTTCCTGGGTTTTTTCCTTGCCGGCAATAAACTGCATGTCATCGACTATAAGGACGTCGACATTGCGGTATTTATCGGAAAAACTCTTCTTTTTGAATCGGATACTTTCAAGAAACTCCTTTACGAACGTCTCAGAGCTGATGTAAAGGACGCGGGCGTCGGGTTGTTTTTTAAGAATTTCATTACCGACCGCCTGCATCAGGTGTGTTTTACCAAGCCCCACTCCGCCGTATAAAAAGAGGGGATTATATTTCGTGCCAGGATTAGCGGCGACTGCCTGACAGGCGGTATAGGCGAGATCGTTACTGGATCCGACGATGAAGTTCGTGAAATTATATCGAGGATTAAGCCCGGTACTCCCAAGAGACGACGCAATGGTGCGGGGTTCACGAACGGAGGGCTCGGAAGAAATAAGCTCGTCTGCCGTCGGCTTTGTTGCTGTTACCTCGCGGCTGATCGCTGTTTTCTTACCGGTAGTTTTTACGGTATAACGAATCTTTTCAGGGACCACACCGTTCTTCTCCAGAATCGATTTAATCTGGTCGTTGAACTTTACTTCGAACTGGCGCTGGGCAAATATGTTCGGGACGGCAATGGTGATGGATCCGTTGGTGTTGTCGACCAGTTCGGTATTCTTAAACCATGTAGTAAAGGCAGCATGAGAAACCGATAATTCGATTTCACCTAAAACACTCTGCCATAATGCATGATGCATACCTAAAATACCTCTCCCTATACGGTTCCCTCAACGTTTTTGTATCTTTAACTATAGATTAAAATATAGTTTTCCACAACCATAACAGTATAGATGAAGATAGGGAGGAATAGAGAAACGACTTTTCCACAAACATAGGGTTGATCTATAAACCTGTGGATAATTAGGCTGTATGTGTGGATAATGATAATCCGAGCTAAACCGTTTTATCAAAATAGCTTAGATCGAATCCTGTTCCGCGGCGGGGTGCCGCGGAACAGGCCGAACACTACACGATGGTGACGGGCTCCCCGAACAGCAACACCAGGAACAGGTTGCGCTGTGCTCGGCTCTGCTGCTGGCCGAGGATGAACCGTATTGCCGAATCTCGGGTCTTCTCGTTGACGGGAAGTTTACCGAGTTCGGGCGAACGGAGGAAGTCTTCGAACCGCAGTCCGCCGAAGTCACTCTTGACGTGCAGCGGGTTGTTGACTCGGAAGGTGTGCAGCTCGTAATCGTGCCGGATCCACTCGATGAATCTCGTCACGAGGGAGACGATGCGCTCGTCGTTTAGCGATGCGTCGCCGCCGGAAGACTGTTGCAGGCGCAGCACCTCTTCGAACACGGGCGCACCGGCGAACTGAACACCCCTGAGGCATCTGCCATTTCTGAGCGTGCGGGCGTACCCGTCGGCGGTCAGAATGTAGCCGACTCCGATAGCTTCGGTGGAGATCATGGAGCTCCTTTTGTAGTGATCGGTGCGTAGAGAATTCTACTTATTATATTATACACTTAAATTTGATATATGTCAATTATTACGGCACTTCAAAAGGTAAAGATTAGCTTTACTTGCTCCGACGGGATAAGCGCCATTATTATATATTGACTATAGTAATCATTTATGATAAAATATAAATATTTTCCGGAAATATTTCTCGGAAACGATCACCGGCACCTCGGCCGGTCTCACAATACGAAGGAGATTCTTGTGGAAGACACTGAGGCCAAAAGACCGCAGCGTCGCACCAACTTCCTGCTTCGGCAGGTGATCGTGCCGAGCTGGGTTCAGGTCCTGCTCAGCATCGCTTGGATCATCGCCGTAGTCAGAACGTTCCTCGACCACCCGATTCTGGCGCTAGCTCTCGCAGGTGCAAGTTGCCTTTTCTTCAGTTATGTCGCGATGCCGCTTCGGCGGCGTGCAGGACAGGCGGGAGAAGAGGAGAACGCGGCCGAAGTGGAGGCTGCTCCCTCCGATGTCAAGTGGAGCGTTATCTGGCGACAGATGCGCACCTATCAGCTGTGGCACATCACCCTGTGGGGCGTGCTAGCGGGTGGCGTCCTGCTGCAGGCCGTGGGCCTGGTCCAGCTCCCCTGATTTCCTTCGTCGCTCACTCCGGCCGTATCAGCCCACTCGGGAAGGATACGGCCGGAGGAGCTTCGAAACCCAATGACCTCTTACGCACTATGGTGCTTTTTTAATTTAAATTACTATTTGTCAATGTCATGTCTTAATATATTTCTTAATAGGGAAGAGGGGTGATGTATAAGCGGCATAGCCCTTGTTTGTAAGAGATAAATAGGGTATACTACCTAAGATATGCCAAAAAGAACTCACCAACCACATACGCGCCACCGCGCTCGTACTCATGGTTTTCGCGCTCGTGTTGCTACCAAAGGCGGCCGTGCAGTTATTAAGCGTCGTCGCGCCAAAGGCCGCGCTCAGCTTACCGTTTAGAACGATGAGTATACAAAATACACCTAAGCTAGGTGTATTTTTGTTTTGTACGGTATAATAAAAGACAAATTTATGTTATCGCAGGATCATCGGTTTCACGGGCATGGGAGTTTACGCTACGTTTATAAAAACGGCCAAGCGATACGCTCACACTTAGTGACGATTAAAGTGATTGACAATCCTCACCGGAAGCATTCACGATTTGCCGTAGTGGTAAGTAAAAAAGTCCATAAGAGTGCAGTAGGGAGAAACCGTATACGCCGTCGGGTGTATGAAGTAATTCGAGCGGAGCTTCCGTCATTTGCACCGGCGCACGACGTTGTCGTGATGGTGTTTTCGAGCGAGCTCATTTCCCTTCCATATGATGAACTGGTTGGTATACTCAAGCAATTATTCGAACAGAGCGGTCTCTATAAATAATCACGCGCAGCTGCTATACTAAGAACAAATAGATTTTCTGGAGTTTTAACACGTGAATATTTTTGACATTCTGGTAGTACAACCGATATTTAACCTGCTGATCGGTCTTTATAGTATTGTTCCCGGTGGTGATTTTGGCGTCAGCCTTATTATTTTCACCATATTGGTACGATTCGCCCTGTACCCGCTGGTAAAAAAGCAGCTGCATCAGACCAAGGCAATGAAAAAAATGCAGCCCGAACTGGCACGCATCAAGAAGCAGGCAAAAGGCAATAAGCAGCTTGAAAGCGCGCAGATGCTTGAACTTTACAAGAAGCACGGTGTTAATCCGTTTCGTTCGATCGGGATTCTGTTAATCCAGTTCCCTATCTTCATTGCGCTGTACCATGTCATCCAGATATTTACCCAGCATCGTGACCAAGTGGCGAAATACACATACGATTTTCTGGAAAACATCGGACCAATCAAGCATCTGATCGAGTATCCCGATCAGTTTAATGAAAAGCTGCTCGGATTCGTCGATCTTACCAAAGCGGCCATTACCGATCATGGCGTCGATATTTTTCTAATACTTCTTGCTATCGCCGCCGCCGTGACCCAGTACATCATGAGCAAACAGACTATGCCTCAAAGCGATAATAAAAAACGGCTTCGCGATATCATGGCAGAGGCTGGACAGGGAAAGCAAGCAGACCAATCAGAGATGAATGCCGCTGTCATGGGCAAGATGATGAAAGTACTTCCATTTTTCATGTTCTTCATCATGATCAGCGTCCCGGGAGCACTTGCCCTTTATTACGCAGTATCGAACCTCACCGCAGTGGCACAGCAGACATACCTTCTTAAAAAAGATGAAGATGAACTTGAAGAGATCGCCGAAGAAAAACCGAAGCCAGGCAAGAAGGCCACAGCCAAAGCCCGCGAGAAAGCGGCAAAGGACGCTAACGTTACCCGTATCGTAGCAAAAGGTTCAAAAAAGGAGAAAAAATAATGGACACGCAGAGCTCGGTTGATTTTGCAAAGAAGTATCTGGAGGATCTTCTGTCGTTTTTTGGTCTTAACCTGGTGGTTGAGGCGCGACTTGAAGAAGATGTCATTGAGCTCAGTGTGCCTTCGTCGGAACTGAATAGTATTCTTATTGGCCGTAACGCAGAGACGCTTCGAAGTCTGCAGTATATTATTTCCACTACTCTTCGCAATAATGAAGCTTCCATTACGAGAGTAAACCTCGATATAGCCGACTACAAGAAACAACGGGCCGAAAAGGTAGCCGAGCAGGCCCGTGAATGGATTGAGTCGGTACGCAGAACCGGTGATTCTTACGTTGCCAACCTAAATGCGGCCGATCGCCGTGTCGTTCATCGGGTTGCGGATGAATACGAAGACATCCGAACATTCTCGGAAGGCGAAGGTCGCGAGCGCCGCATCGTCATCGCTCAGCGAACGTCCTAGTCCTTCTTTTGCAGTGCATCCATGTATACGCGATGGGTCTGGCGCGCCATGCGTTCCCACGAATATTTTTGTAGCTGCTCGTACCCTTTTTTAATAAGGGAATTACGTAAGTGCTTGTCTGTTAATATATCGTTTATTGCTCGGGTTATATCTTCCGTATCGGTCGGATCAAAGTAGTGCGCCGCGTCGCCGTATACTTCAGGTAAACATGTCGCATTACTGCTTGCGACAGGCGCGCCGTAGCCCATAGCTTCAAGCGCGGGCAGTCCGAAGCCTTCCATTAACGAGGGAAATACATAAGCAGCTGCCTCGGAGAAGAGCCAGTCGCGTTGTTCGTCCGGAATAAAGTCGGTATAAAGAATATTTTTGTAGTTTTTGTCGTTAAAGTATTTTTCATTCATTTTATGGGAGGCTGATTTCTTTCCTACCAGAATAAGCCCTAAATCAGGATGACTCTTAAGAAGCTTTTGGTGGGCATCGCCAAGACGGCGAATATTTTTGTAATCACTTTGGCTGCCGACATACAGGAGGTAATTTTTGAAAGGATGGTCGTACGCCTTCAGCTTATCGGTATGTACATCGGCTGATTCGTAAGTGACGGTTATCTTAGCTCCTGGAATGCCAGAGAATTTCATATAATCCTCTTTTACATAATTGGTCGGGACAATGATATGACTACTTGTTTTAGCGATCCGTTTAAAGACGAAGCGGCCGACAAGCTGTTTAGCATGGAAGATAAGCCAGTTCTTATCGGAGTTATAGGTGGTAAGAAGAATAAGGTCGTGAACGGTCGTGACATGCTTTCCTTTGTAAAAGATTGGCTGTTGTGGCATGCAGAAATGAACAAGATCGGCACCGAGTTTATCGAGGAACGTTTTAAATGCTGTCTGTTCGGCGAACGAATAGTTTTTAAAATCAGCCGCCATGACCGAAAAATTTTTATTTGTCGGCGTAAAAAATTGCAAGTCCTTAGTGGGTACAAGAATAGTGTATTTATTTTTGCCGTCTATTTTCTGCAGATATTTTAGAAGGTTGACGACGTAGGTTCCGGTTGAGGTGTTGATTATACGAGCGTCGATGACAATATGCATGCCTCTCAGTATACGATATAATATTTACCATGACACAACTATCAGGCAACTTAGCAACGATTAAAAATGATGATTCTATAAAAAAAGATGCGTTTGTAAAAGAAATCTTAGGCTATGTAAAAGATGCTGGGTATACCATCGTTGAAATAAACGATCAAAAACCGTGGGGTGCCTATATTCGCATGAGCAGTAGCGATGCGGACCGATTTATAGAGGAGTTTTTTCCGGGACTGACGCCGGAAGCTGCAAGACTTGGCATTGATGGCGCAGAGTTAAGCCCCAAGTTTCTTATTGTGGCACCTAATCAGCGTCTTAGTTGGCAGTATCATGATCGTCGGGCGGAGCGCTGGGCGTTTCTTACGGCAGGCGGATATAACAAGAGTGAGACCGACGAAGAGGGCCAGCCTGTGCACGCCGAACCCGGTGATGTCGTGCAGTTTCTTCGAGGTGAGCGTCACCGTCTTCTTGGTACTGATAGTCGTTATGTAGTGGTGGCGGAGATTTGGCAACATGCGGACAAAAACGCCCCGTCGGATGAGGATGATATCGTTCGCCTGGCAGACGATTATAAACGCTAATCTTTTTTCTGTATGAATACGACACGCGAATACATGATGTAATTCCATGTCAGCGATACAACGGTAGCGACTATTTTAGCTATGAACAACGTGACGTTTTCCGGTAAGGAGGTGCCGGCAAGTAGAAATACGAAAAGTTTTATAACGATGGTTTGAAGTACCCATAACCCAAACAGTGTGATGACGATGAATAAAAGCAGCTCACGTTTTAGGTTTTCGGTTTTGTGAGATTTGAACGTGTATTTTTTATTGGCAAAAAAGCTAAAACAAAATGCACAGGAGGTCGACAGTATATTTGCCGGGACAGCAGGAAGTCCGAGTGTTTTTAAAAGAAATAACACCCCGAAGTCTATTGTCGTGTTAGCTGCGCCCACCAGGATGAACTTGGCTTTTTGCGAACTATTTTTTGCGGCCGCTTTCATGATACTCCTCTATGAAATATAATGGCCGGTTTTTGGTTTCGTTGAATATTCGGCCGATATATTCGCCAATCACTCCAAGAGACAAAAGCTGCACACCGCCAAGAAACAAAATGACGGCCATCATGGAGGGGTACCCTGCAAGGTCACTTCCAAAAAACATGGTGCGAATTACCAAAAAGAGAATATAAATGAATGCAACAAACGAAACGATGACGCCAAGCACGGATGAAATACGGAGCGGTGCCGTGGTAAAAGAGGTAATACCATCTATGGCGAAGTTGGTAAGCTTTCCATAGTTCCATTTTGTTTCACCAGCGATGCGCGGGTCGCGGTCGTAAAGAATTTCCTTCTTTTTATAACCGATCCAACTAAACATCCCCTTCGTGTAGCGCTGTGATTCGCGAAATTGACACAATGCCTCGACGCAGCGTTTATCGAGCAGGCGAAAATCACCCGTATCCTGCTGAAGGGGTATGTTGGTGGATTTTTGCAAGAGACGATAAAAAACCTGCGACGTCAGTTTTTTAAACCAGCTTTCGCCGGCACGGCTGTTGCGGCGAGCGTACACGTCATCATAGCCATCTTCCCAAAAAGTAATCATTTGGGGAATCAATTCCGGAGGATCCTGAAGATCGGCGTCGATAATGACGGTGGCATCACCGGTAACGTGATCAAGGCCGGCGATCATGGCTGTTTCTTTACCGAAATTACGTGAAAGATCAACATAGGCAATTCGATCATCGGTTGCTGCATATGACTTTATCATTTCGAGGGTTTTATCGCGGCTTCCGTCGTTGACGAATAGAAATTCAAAATCGTATCCTGGGGTTTCACCGGCGAGTTTATTAAGACGTTCATAAAGATGTCTAAGCACTTCTTGCTCGTTGTAGGCGGGTATGAGAATGCTGATTTTTTTACGATGTACCATCTGACTTAGTATATCATTTCACGCCATGTATAAGCGCAACGATACTGTCGTACGTTACTGCTCCGGCGTTTTTCAACACGGCGGTTTTGACACGAGCGGATTCATCGGAGCTTCCAAGGATGGCTCCGGCATGACCCAACTGTACCCCCGCCGGAGCGGAATGGCCGGCGATATATGCATGAACCGGTTTTGTTACGTGGGCCTGTATATACTCGGCCGCCTCTTGTTCGCTTGTCCCGCCAATTTCCCCGATAAGAACGATTTGGTCCACCTGCGGGTCGTTTTCGAACAGCTCCAGGCATTCGTTAAATCCCGTGCCGCGTATACGATCGCCACCGATGCCAATGATATATTTTTGGCCGATACGACGTTTACTAAGACCGGCCGCGGCTTCATAGGTAAGTGTGCCCGAGCGACTGACAATGCCGACACTGCCGGGACGTGCCAAGGTGGCCGGGATGATACCCAATTTTTGTACGCCGGGCATAAGCACGCCCGGACAGTTCGGACCGATAATGACCGTGCCTGTGTCTTTGGCGCGCTGCTTGACGACAAGCATATCGTGCACGGGCACGTTTTCGGTGATGCAGATTACCAGCGGAATGGCCGCGTCAATGGCTTCCATCATGGCATCTTTTGCAAATGGAGCAGGGACAAAGATGACAGTTATATCAATGGCATAATCTTTTTGTATATCGGCGATGCTCGCGTATACGGGAACGCCGTCTATCGTTTCTCCTGCCTTTTTAGGAGAGGTGCCGGCTACGATACGTGTTCCTGCTTCTCGCATGGCGGCCGTATGAAACGCACCTTGCGTGCCGGTAATACCCTGCACTATGACGTTTCTGCCGACGAACAGTTCTTTATCCATATATGCTCCTCTTTGCTTCTGTAAGACATTCTTCTAGTGTGCCGAGCGTAGGGATATTTTCTGCTGCTAAAAGCGAGACTGCCTGTTCGAAGTTGGTGCCGGCCAAACGGATGAACAGCGGCGGTATGTCGGGTAGCTGACTTTTGGCGGCAATGATTGCCTTTGCAATTTCATCACATCTGGTAATACCGGCAAAAATATTGATAATAATGACGTTTACATCCGGAAAAGTCATGATTTTTTTAAAAGCCGCAAGGACACTCTCTGCTGTTGCGCCTCCGCCTATATCAAGAAAATTAGCAGGTTTCATGCCATGTGCTACAACGGCATCAACCGTGGCCATGGCCAGTCCGGCACCATTGGCGACGGTGGCTACCGACCCTTTTTTGTCGAGTACGACAAAATTGGCATCAGCGGGTGTATCGTTGAAATCCCACTCTGGATGTCGAAATGCGGCCGCGTCGTCAAGCTCCATTTTGCAGTCACCACACACCAAGGTATTTTCCGATGTGTAAATCAGGGGATTGATCTCTAAAAGAATGGCGTCGTTTTTTATAAACACATCGTACAGTCGCGTCAGGAGCGGTTTGATCAGACTTGTTTTGTGCTGCAGGTAGTTGGCTAATCGTGCGCTAGCCTCTTTAATAGTTTCACTATCGATGGAGGTAATGAAGAATTTGGACGAATCATGCGACTCAATCTCAACTCCTCCGGCTCTATGCGCCATCAGACGTATAGTCGAACTGGAGCGATCGATGGAGAGGGAGAGGTAGTGTTCCGCAGTAATAGATATTTTTTCCTCTGCCAGTAGCACGGATGGTGTATGACCTTCGATGCTGAGGCTTAGTAGCTCTTGTACGGCAGTTCTGAACGTACCCGCTGTATCGACGATTTTAACGCCGCCCTGTTTGCCGCGGCCGCCTACCGGAACCTGTGATTTTAATACCACCGGCAAAGGGACTAACGATGATGCATCCGAAATAACCTTGCCTGAAGGTACGAGGATATGTGCCTGTCTAAGAAGCTGCTTTGCTTCGTATTCGAGAAGTCGCATACACTCCAGTATACGCATTCTTAAAATGTTCATAAACCGTGTTGGATTATGTATAATAGTTATTGTCTTATAACTTAATGAAATCTAGGGGACACATTTTTTATGGCTGACGCTACGAAGCGAGCACTTATAACTGGCATAGCAGGGCAGGACGGCGGGCACCTGGCAAAGCTGTTGCATGAAAAAGGATATGAAGTTTTTGGTATTATTCGCGGCCAAATGGAAGCGTCTCATCCACGATATAAACAGATTAAAGAAGAGATGCCGTATGTCGAACTGATCATGGCTGACCTCTTGGATCTTTCTGCGCTGACACGCGCCGTACAACAGGTTCAGCCTGATGAGGTCTATAATCTCGCCGCCATCAGCCATGTCGGTTACTCGTTCCGCGACCCTATTCTTACTGCCGATGTTACCGGTAAGGGCGTGCTTCATGTGCTTGAGGCGATTCGTCTTGCCGGTCTTGAAAAAACTGCTCGCTTCTACCAAGCATCGACATCTGAAATGTTTGGCGGACTCGATTACAATCGCCCGGGTAAGGGCTACGATGAAGAGTCTATGTTCCACCCACGCAGCCCCTACGGTGTCTCCAAACTCTACGGTTACTGGATTACAAAGAACTACCGTGAAAATTACGGCATGTATGCTCTTTCCGGTATTTTGTTCAACCACGAAGGTGAGCGTCGTGGCCCAGAGTTCGTTACCCGCAAGGTAAGTAAAGCTGTAGCGCGTATTAAACTTGGTAAGCAGGAATACCTCGAACTCGGCAACATGGATGCCAAGCGCGACTGGGGATATGCCGGGGATTATGTGGAAGGTATGTGGCGGATGCTCCAGCAGGAAGAGGCGAAAGATTACGTTCTTGCAAGCGGTGAAACACACTCTATTCGTGAATTTTGTGAATATGCTTTCAGAGAAGTCGGTATCGACCTTATGTGGGAAGGTACTGGCACCGACGAGATAGGTAAGGATGCGGCAAACGGTAAGGTCCTGGTAAAGATAAATCCTGATTACTTCCGTCCTTCGGAAGTAGATATTCTTCTTGGTAATCCGGAAAAGGCAGAGACCGAGCTCGGATGGCAGCGGAAAGTTGACTTTCCTGGCCTTGTCAAATTGATGGTAAGCCATGATCTTGATGTGGAGGCTAGCGAAGCGTAAATGACACAATAGGAGCGACAAGGCAGAAAAACACTTGTCGATACTCCATCTCTTTCTGTATATGAAGATACAATCAAGCTCCCAAACGGGAGCTTGATTGATGATTACACGGTCGTCAAGCTTCGTAATACCGTTATGATTGTCGCGACCGATACTCAGGGCCAGGTTCTTACCCTCAGGGAATATAAATACGCTGCCAATGAAACGTTTCTTACCCTGCCTGCGGGGCAGATCGATGCTGGTGAAGCCCCCGAGGAGGCTGCCGCCAGGGAGCTACTGGAAGAAACGGGGTATGGCGGAGGCTCATTTGAGGTAGTAGACGCGTTGGTAGAGTATCCCACTAAAAACCTTCATAAAGTAACGGTTGTAAGAGCTAAAAATGTGTCATGGCACCAGGCTACAAAAAGAGAGGAGGCCGAGATGATTACGAGTGTGACGCTTTATCCAACGGACGTCATTCGTACCCAGATAAGAAACAAAGAGTGGAAGATAGCAAGTACACTTGCCGCCATGACTATGGCATTGCCTGAACTTGGTGTTCAGTGAGATATAGCGGCCTTTTGATGGTCATGTCTCACCGAGCTCCTATACACTTCCGCTATTATGATTGCGCGTGGACAAAATCTTGAACAATTTGATCGATTGTTCGAGTTGGCTTCCAGCCTAATTCATTTTGAAGCCGAGAAGAATCACCGTAAATATCCATGATGTCAGTAGGTCGTACGAGCGCCGGATCGATCTCGAATGTTACATTGGTTTTACCGGTATTTTGCTTGAGCTTTTCAAGGATATCAAGCCCTGAAGTGCTCTTGCCTGAACAGACGTTGTAAAGATCATGCTCCAGCTTGTCGGCAAGAATGATTTTTACGTAGGCATCGACAATATCACGAACATCCGTATAGTCACGTTTTGTATTAATATTGCCTACCTTAATAACATCGTTCTCGCCGGCTTCCTGTAGTTTTTTATAAAAATCGGGAATGATAAAGCCGACATTCTGACCAGGACCTGCGTGGTTGAACGGCCGCGCTACAATACATTCAAGACCACGGTTTTTGTAGTATGTTGCCTGGTGCTCTGTGAGAACTTTACTAATTGCATACGGAGAAGAGAAGCTGACAATACCTTCTTCAGAGATAGGCATTGCCTGCTGCGAGTCGTATACAGCGCCACTGCTGATAATGAGGATGCGCGGCTTTTTCTTTTCTCGGATGTAGTGTTCGCACATGTTTGTAACCATGGCGCTATTGCCGTTAATGTATTTTTGAGGGTCATCGAATGATGGTCCAACTGCAGCAAGCCCGGCGAGGTGTATGATTGCGTCGACACCATCGATATTAGGCCATTCATTGATAAGATCAGCCCCGTAGTATTCGTCAATCGTATCCTTCAGGTGCGGTGAAGCCTCTTTGTCGTGGCCAAGACCAATAACTGTAATGTTTTCTGATTTTAGTTTTTGAGCCAAGTGGTGACCTACAAAGCCGTTCACTCCTGTGATCACGATTCGTCTTTTTTCCATAGTCTAATAATAGCAGGAAATGTAAAAGGCTGACATATTGTAAGCATGTACAAGGGCGCTTTTTATTTACTAAATATAAAAAAAGATTGGTGGATGCAGTATAATAAGGGAAATGATACGACAATTCTCACAGCGGTATAGGTATTCCGTTATCCTTCTCAGGCAACTTGTTATTACTGAATTTAAATTACGATACAAAGGCTCGTTTTTGGGGTATGTATGGTCACTGCTGCGGCCATTGGCTCTCTTTGCGATTCTGTACGTCGTCTTTGTTCATTTCTTGAAAATCGGTGCGGACATTCCGCATTATGCCGTGTATTTGTTGTTCGGCGTTATTCTTTGGAACTACTTTACGGAGGTAACGAGCAACGGCTTATCGGCAATCGTTGGAAAAGGTGACCTCATGCGAAAATTATCATTTCCGCGCTACGTTATTGTAGTGGCAGGATCATTTTCGGCACTGATTAACTTAGGAATAAATCTGGTGGTCGTCGCCTTTTTCATGGTGATCAACGGTGTTCCGTTTACCTGGGGACTTCTTTGGCTCATCCCTCTTATTATAGAATTGTTCGTTTTTGCGCTTGCCGTCGCCTTTTTGCTAGCCGCACTGTATGTGAAGTTTCGCGATATCAACTATATCTGGGAGGTCGTCTTACAGGGAGGGTTTTACGCGACACCGATTCTTTATCCGATTTCTCTTGTCACGCATATGTCTGACGTTGCGGCGAAAGTGATGCTTTTGAACCCTATAGCGCAAATTGTTCAGGATATCCGGCTCGTGGCGGTGACGCCGGCGACCGTCACAACAGCATCGCTGTTCAGGCCGGGATCGCTTATGGTGTTCGTTCCGTATCTCATCGTTATCGTAACGGCGGTTGTGGCAGTTATTTACTTCAAGAAGAAAGCTCCCAGCTTTGCGGAGGATATATAATAATGACCAGTAAAAAAATCGCCATCAAAGTTGATCACGTCTCTAAGGATTTCGTGCTCCCTCATGAAAAAGTGAATTCTGTAAAAAGCCTGTTCGTGAATCCTTTTTATAAACGGGGAACGTCGGAAGCGCAGCATGCGCTAAAGGACATATCTTTCGATATCCATGAGGGCGAGTTCTTTGGAATCGTCGGTCGTAACGGAAGTGGTAAGAGTACGCTGCTAAAAATCATCGCAGGAATTTATCAGCCTACCAAGGGAAGCCTGTCGGTTGATGGTCGGCTAGTGCCGTTTATCGAGTTAGGCGTCGGTTTCAACCCTGAGCTTACCGGCCGTGAAAACGTGTACCTTAACGGGTCGCTCATGGGATTCTCTACAAAAGAAGTAAATGCAAAATACGATGCCATAGTCGAATTTGCCGAACTGAGCCGCTTCATGGACCAAAAGCTAAAGAACTATTCGTCGGGTATGCAGGTTCGACTCGCGTTTTCGGTGGCGACTATTCTGGCCGATTCGGACATTCTTCTTATAGATGAAGTACTGGCCGTCGGTGACGCCGATTTTCAGCGTAAGTGTTTTGATTACTTTAGAACGCTCAAGAAGAACAAAAAGACCGTCGTATTTGTCAGCCACGACATGATGGCGGTGCGTGAATACTGCGACAGAGCAGTGTTGATCGAAGGAAGCGAATTGATCCTTGAAGGCAAGGCCGATAAAGTGGCTACCGCCTATACCCGTATGTTTGTCGAGCAGGCCGAAGATGCAAATGACAAACAGACGAAGCGATGGGGAGACCGGACTGCCCTGTTTGACTCTGTTTCACTTAGTAGTAAAAAACTTACCAATGCCGACAGTACACTTACGATTACGACGGATGCTACGATGAATCAGGATGTCGAAGGACCGATACTTGGATTTTCTATTAAGGACGCAAGCGGTACGCAGCTTCTAGGAACGAACAATAAGATCAAGAAGCAGGATCTTCCCAACCTGAAAGCCGGTGACAAAGTGAGTGTGTCGTGGACAGTGCCGAATATATTTGCAGATGGCAAACATTACGTCGATATTGCTATAATTTATCGTGATGGGACAGAAGTTGCAGACTGGTGGGAAGAAGCAGCGGCATTCAATGTGTTGCAGGAAGAGAAAACGCCGTATCCTGTGGCCCCACCTATTGAACTTAAAATAGCGCGTAAGTAGTAGAGGTATATGGACAGTTCACTACAGCAACGAGTGTATTACTCACAAAATAGAGAAGATATTATTCTTAAGGCATTTTTCCCTGACGTCGAGAAGGGGTTTTACGTTGACGTTGGAGCGAACGACCCGACTGTCGATTCAGTTACGAAGTTGTTTTACGATGCGGGCTGGAACGGAATCAATATTGAGCCTATCAGACATCATTACGAAGCGCTGCAAGCCGCACGCCCCCGCGACACCAACCTGAACATAGGAATAGGAGATAAGGAAGACGAACTGTCTTTTAATGAATATACCTCTGGTGATGGTTTGTCGACATTCTCTTCACAGATGGTGAAAGAGTATGAGGGTGATGACAATCCCGTTCACAAAGATACCAAACGGTATAACGTCAAAGTGACGACGCTTCGCAGTGTATTTTCCTCTCAAAATGTACGACACATCCATTTCATGAAAGTGGATGTCGAAGGATTCGAATATGAAGTACTGGCGGGTAATGACTGGAAGAAATATCGACCAGAGGTTATTTGTATCGAGGCAAACCATATCGTAAAAGATTGGCACCCTCTCTTTGAGGAGCATGGATACACGCTTGCCTTTTCTGACGGGCTGAACGAGTACTATACTGATGATACGACCTCAAGAGCGGCCATGTTCGACTACGTTAACAGGGTGGTCATTGATCAGAACGGAGGACTTCGTGCCTCGGACTACACCATAATGCAGCAGTTTGAGGGTGACATCCGGGATGCGCATGCACATTTGCAGGAAGTACTGAAAGAAAAGTCTGAAATTGGAGAGCTCTACCAAGCCCTACTTTCAGAGAACCATGAAAATCATAAACGGGCCGTGGTGGCTGAACGGGCGCTGCGCCGCCCGGTGCCATTTGTGAAATACCAGCTAAAAAGAGGCCATCACGTTGCGCTTAGGAAGTTAAGCCCTCGTCCGGCCCCGGAGTTTTTACGGGAAGAGAAGAAGCTGAAAGAAAAACTCGAGGCTCAGTTAACACGGGCAACGTCCGATAAAAAACTCCTGGCGATAGTAAAAGATATCGCAGCCCTGGAGACTCGACGGCTCGAAAGGATTTATAAAGCTAGCGCGCATCAACCTCGTCCTCTCCGTGCCTATAAAGGACTCGTAAATGGGGTTAAAAGAATGCGACTGAAAGGCATTATAAAGTAATGAAGACAAAAGAGCGATTATTCGTTGACTGTCAGGTATTTCAGCACAATACCTGGAATAGGGGGATGGGACGTTATACTTTAAAGTTATTGGAAGCGCTCGACAAAGAGCCCGTAGAGCTGATCCTGCTTCTTAATAAAAATATTTCAATTCATTCTTCACGGCTTCAGGCTATAAAACAGGCCTGCCCTTCCGCGACAATCAAATACCTGCGTCTTTCGGAAGATCCGAATAAGCATGGCGGCTGGAGGCGGCTCCAGGAGGTGTGCCAAGCCGAGCTCGACAAGCAGTTGGCAGGCATGCTTAAGCCGACGGATACGTATGTCATTACGTCAAACTTTTCGATCCGCTACTGTTCGACATTCCCCGGCCTGGATTGTAAAAAAGCGCTCATATTCTACGATTTAACACCATACTTACATTGGGATGATTACAAAAATACTCCCGATTTCGAACCAAAGAAGTATTTTGCTCAGTTCAGGACTGTATTTGTGGCAGATCAGCTCTGGGCAATTTCGCAGAGTGCGGCGGATGAAGCTACCCATTGGCTTGGAATCGATGAGCGCAAGGTTGTTAATATCCGAGGGGCAAGTATCCGTAATCTCGAGGAAGAAAGTACTAAACCAAAAACAGTCCCTAGCAATGGCAAATTCTTACTGTCACCTTCTGCTGACGGACCGAATAAGAACAATGAAAATATGGTGCGGGCATTCGCCGAATTTAACGCGAAAGTAAAAAACAAATACAAGCTCGTTATTACATCTGATTTTTCTTCGCAATCAAAGGACATGCTTAGGGCTATTTCACCCGATCTGGTATTCAGCGGTCACATAACGGACGGTGAGCTGGGGTGGCTGTATGAACACTGTGAGGCGCTTCTCTTCGTAAGTAAGACGGAGGGGCTGGGCCTTCCTATCCTGGAGGCGGTGGGCGCCGGTAAAAAAGTCGTCTGTTCTGATATAAAAGTATTCAAAGAAATCTCTGAGAAAGCGTTTTATTTTGCCGATCCGTTTAATGTGCAGACTATCGCCGATGCACTGACGAAAGCGCTCGTCGCCAAAGAGACGTGGGATGATAAAAAGCAGGAATACTCTGAGATAAGTACGGTATTCTCATGGGCCGCCTCGGCACGCATGTGTGTACGGTTGGCGAGTGTGTCGCATAAAGTCATAAGGCAAAAGACAGCCGGCTCCGCTACTGCCATTTGGTATGCCGACAGCGACCGCGGCTCATTAAGCCGTGATATCGCGGAAGTACTGTATGCGCTTTATCCGTCAGCGACCTTCCATTCTATGAGGGCTCTTGAGTATACATACGCACTTCCAAGCTATCTCCTCGACATGGGAGTTGCATCGCATGCGCTTGAAACGGTGGAAGATCAGCCTGCCAAGCAGGTATATATAATAGATGACAGTAAAGAGGGGGCGCAACTACTACTGCGGGCACTTGATCGGCCCGGTCGTATCATTGCCGGATTCTCAAAAGCCAAGATACCGAAATCCTTGGAGGCGTATGTGAACCAACTGTTCGGTGGCAACCTGTCGTATAAAAAACTTATCGAACTCGTTAAATTGGCAGGCAATACTATCGATTATCGTATTTCATTTTCACCTAGAGGCGAAAAGCAGTTCATCAAAGAGGTAACTGCAATAGGCGAAGCAGTAATAAAAGGAGAGACCCGTTGAAAAAAATTTATATCGACATCACACAGCTTTATAACTGGCAGGGAAAAGTAACCGGTATCCAGCGTGTCATGGATGAAATCTCACGTCGTTTTATAACTGATAATGACTTCTCGCCGATATTCGTGGTATGGCAGAAAAATACGGCCTCTTTTTATGAGGTCGATTTTCAGGATACACCGCAGGAAAAGGAGCGCGCCCAGGTAAGTATGCCTACCGATGCTAAGACGGCTGCAACCGTATCCCACCCTGGCCGTGCTAAAAAAGTGCTGTCAAAGATATATTACCGCGTCCCTCTTTCACGGAAAGCGTATAACCTCTATTCTTCTATGAATAATAAAATGGCCAAAATCGCGACTCCTGGTAAGGTAGTGACGATTGACGATAAATCGATTCTTTTTATGCCACATGGCGGCGTTTGGGAGTCGGAGACATATATTGCGGCTATCCTTGATCTTAAAAAAAGTCACAAAGTGAAGCTTGTTCCTATCCTTTATGATCTGGTGCCGGTACTGACACCGCAGTTCGCTGTCGAAGCTATATCCGTTGTTTTTGGCAATTATATGCGCCAAGTATTGCCCGAATCCGACCTGGTCCTTTCTATCTCTAAAAACACGGCCGACGACGCGCAGAAGTGGCTGAAAACGATAGGACAGAGCACAATTGATAATATCCAGGTATTCCGTCTTGGAGATGAGGTGGGTGAACAGCACCCGCAAAAAGTCGAGGACCTACCTGAGGAGTTCATACTTTGCGTTTGTACGCTTGAGGTGCGAAAAAACCATGCTGCGCTTTATTATGCGTACAAGCTTGCGTTGCAGGAAGGAAAAAAAGTTCCACCAATCGTTATCGTCGGACGAGTGGGGTGGATGGCCGGTGATATCTATAATCTTATAAAAACCGACCCACAGACCAAAGATCTGTTTATCTTTTTGCATAATGCCAGCGATGATCACCTTGCCTGGCTATATCAGCACGCTCTCTTTACGGTGTACCCATCGTTTTATGAGGGATGGGGATTACCGATCGCCGAAAGTCTTCTTCGAGGTACTCCTTGCCTAGCCAGCGAGACGTCTTCTATGAAAGAAATCGGTGGAACGCTTGTCGACTACTTCTCGCCGTACTCGTCCGACCAGATAAAAAACAAGATCGTCGCCTATTATTCGGATCCGAAAGCACTTGCACAGCGCCGTAAAAAAATTCAAAAAGAATATAAGACAACCTCCTGGGATATGTCCTACGATGTGGTGGCAAAAGCCATTAAAAAGCTATAACATGCCTTAGCGAACCAGTCCGATATATGCTACCCTATAAAGTAAATAGGTAGGAGTAGTGTATGAAAAAATGGGACCGGGTGTTTACAGCTAAGCAGTTTATTGCAATATTCGTCGCGGTACTGGCGGTCAGTTGTCTGTATCAGACATCGGCGTATGCGCTCACACCGCCTACACTGAAGTGGTCAAAAACCGTGCCTGGGCATATTGTTCAGTCGTCACCGAGTGCTGTCGATCTTGATGGAGGTACGAAGGATCTAGTCGTTGGTGCCTGGGATAATCAGGTATATGGGCTACGCGGCGAGGACGGTAATCCTGCAGCCGGATGGCCGGTACAAACGAGTCGCTCGGTCAATTCAAGTGCGGCTGTTGCGGATGTCAACGGTGACGGCTTTCCTGAGGTATTTATCGGTGCCGGTATCGCCAACGGTACCTGTGCCGGAGGCGGGATGTACTCTTTCAACCGGAATGGATCACAGCGGTTTCACTTTATCGCAAACGATCTCGTAAGCAACGGCGGCAATGCACCATGTCCTGATCTTGCCGTGCAGAGCTCACCCGCTCTTGCTGATCTTAACTTTGATAATGATACCGATGTCATGTTCGGGTCGCTCGGTGTGCGTGCCTGGCAGCTTAATTCTACTGGCAGCCTGAGTTATGGCTGGCCGTTTCACTGGGATGATACGGAGTTTGCCTCTGCGGCCTTGGGTGACATTAATAAGGATGGTAGAACCGATATTGTTCAGGGTGGTGACGCATCACTTGGCGGCATCGTTAATTTCAGGGGTGGTCTGGTAAGGGCACTGAGCGGTTTCGGAAAAGAATTGTGGCAATATCGTATCGATGAACAGGTGTACTCATCACCCGTCATAGGCGATATAGACGGTGATGGCCGTGTTGAGATCGTATTCGGAGCGGGCAATTTTTGGAGGAACAACGGTGGTGCAAACGATTCGACAAAACTATTCGTATTGAGTGAGACGGGGCAACTGAAGTGGTCACGTGATCTTGGTGCTGAAACGCTGGCATCGCCCGCTCTTGCCGACTTTAACGGCGACGGAAGACTCGATGTAGGCATTGGTACATGGAACGGTACGAACGCCGGTAAGATTTATGCGTTCGATGGTAATGGGAACAATCTTACGGGCTATCCAAGGGCGTCAGGAGGTAACCTTGTTATCGGACAGCTCTCCACGGCGGATCTCGACAACGATGGCGGACAGGATATAGTGACGGCCACAGGAAGCGGGGTATATGCCTATAGTGGAAAAACCGGTGCCCTCCTCTTTACATTAAAAGGCTTCGGTTCGTTTCAAAACTCTCCGCTTATTGAAGATCTGGATGGCAACGGGCAACTGGATATCGTGATTGCCGGATCTCCGGATAACGTAAAGGGTATAGTAGAGCGGTATGAAATGCCTGCGAGCACCAATTCTGTACTTGGCAGTAACGGATGGCCGAAGTTTCGTCGTGATGCGCAGCAATCGGGTTCATGGCTTCCTGCTCCGTTAAAAAATCCGAACGCCCTTAATCCGCGTAGCCAACTAACGGCCGACCAGACAATACAGGCGAATGAATATATCATGTCGCCCAATGGGCAATCGCTCCTGCATGTACAGCCAAGTGGTAATCTCTCGCTCTTTCGTAATTTCAATAATGTGGCATGGAGTTCACATTCTGGCGGCACGCCCTTGCAGCTCGTCATGCAGTCGGATGGTAATCTGGTACTTTACAGCAAAGGCGGCGGAGCGCTATGGAGCACCGGCACGGGTGGGAACCCGGGATCGAAACTTGTCCTGCAGGACGATGGTAATATGGTCATTTATAGCGCCAGTAACGCGGTTCTTTGGACGTCGGGATCGTCGGTACCAAATTATCAGTCATATGTTAATAACGGACAATATGGCGGCGAAATGTTCGGCTTTCAGGAAATAAAAAGCGCGGATGGCCGCTATACGCTGACAATGCAAAAAGACGGCAATCTAGTGCTTTATTCGCCAAACCGCGCATTATGGCAAGCGGGCACGTCGAATAATCCATTTTCACGGCTTGCTATTCAGCCGGACGGCAATATGGTGGTATATGACATGAACGGGCGACCTCTGTGGTACACGGGTACAAATCAGCGAGATAAACTCATCCTTCAAAACGATGGTAACCTTGTTCTGTATAACGGTCTCAACCAGCCGTTATGGGCGACATTAACAAACGGACAACTGTAGCAGTTGTCCGTTTGTCTGACTCATTTTCACGCTTACTGACCGCCAGTACGAGTACTCCAAGTAGGAAATGCCATTCCTTGATAGGTAACAAGATTACCGTCTTGCTGTAATACGAGTGCCGAAATACCTCTGTCGTTTGTTCCTGACTGCCAGATAGGGCGGTCATTGTAGTCGTACAGTACAAGATTACCGTCTTGCTGCATAGCTAGGTAGGCAGCGGCTGAGCCATCTGTAAGTGTTGCCCAAAGTGCTCGCGTAGGTGAATAAAGTACCAAGTTACCGTCATTTTGTAAGGCTAGCCGGTAGCGGCGATCAGCGGTATCGAGCCACTGGCCACGGAGCAGTTTGCCTGGGTAGAGTGTGGTGTTGACGTACGAAAGATACCCGGGGTTATGTACGGTACCGGACTGCCATAGGGGCGCTCCATCCGCTGAGTATAGTACGAGGTTGCCGTCCAGCTGCATGACGAGCTGCGCACCAGGATTACCTCCTGTACCAGTAAACCATAGTGGGTGACCGGCTGTATCGTACAGCACGAGGTTACCATCCGTTTGCATCGTAAGCTGTTTTGCCTGGCTATTGCCCGTTGCAGTTGTCCATAGAGGGCGATAGTCGTGACTAAGTATTAGGTTACCGTCTCCCTGTAAATCAAGGCTCGTTTGTCCAAGAGGCCCTACGAGGCTTTTTTTTCTATCAAGTGACTCACCCGATTTTAAGATCGTCGAAGCAGGAGCAGGTGGCGAGGTGGGAGTTACGACGTTAAAACTATAATATGCTCCTATATCGTTAAGCCATGTCGTTCCTTCGGCGACGACACTGTAATATTCTTTGTATGCTCCCGGTGAGGAAGGGGCGGTAATTGAAAATTCGAAGGTGCCGGTTTCGTACGGTTTTACACTAGCCTCTTTTAGTTGTGCCGGCCTGGTGGGGTAGGGCCAGCTGTCGTCACGGAATAGCCCTATGTGATCTCTTGGGCCGGAAGTACCCAGGCGTATAACTGAAGGTGTCCATGTGATATTGCCGGTATTGCGTGCCTTTACGCGAATATAAATTTTACCTCCGGGCTGTACGGTCGGCTCGAATGAAAAGCGGTTTGTACGAGCGGCGTCCGTGTAGTATTCGGTGCCTGTCAGCTGCCACTCGTAGGCTGGGCTTGTTGTAGTGCCGAACCAATCCGTGAAATAAGAATAGAAGTTACGGTTTCCATGCGAACTACAAGCGTCTCCCGTACCATAGCCAGCATCAAGCGCCGCCTGGTTCGGCTGGTACGGAGTGTAATCATAAAGGGCGACAGTTGCAAGATTCTGGATATTGACCGTACTGCCACCACAATCACGATTAGGATTGTAAAGGACGAAGTTGTTACCAAGAACATATGGTGAATACCACGTTGGGCTTTGGTCCATGATGGCGCGGTACATTCTTCCGGTCCAGGCGGTTTGATTAGTGAATCCGAAATACTTTGCATCACATCCAGCGGGGGTATCAGGACACCCGTATCCCGTCGCTGTACGGTATTGTGACGCGGTCGGCCATGTATCGGTCACAAGACCCTGTTCTTTTTGTAATACGACAAGCAGAACCTGCGGATTAATACGAAACTGCTGCGCCGTATCATATATGATCTGTGCACCGCTTCGTCCACCTTCGCTAAAATCCTTTAGACATGTATACGGCGGGGCCGACCATCCACGCATGGCGGCGTACTGCGCATGAGTAAGGTCGGGCCGGCCATAGTCGGAGGCAGGGCGGGTTCCTGCCGTGTCGCAGGAAGTGACCTTGCTGTTGAGAAATGCCTGGATCTGCGACACGTTCATTGTGCCGTTATTAGTAAAGATATAATCGTCCATAATTCTTCCGGCATTGAACCCGGCCGTATACGCGGACACCTTCTCTTGGTTAACCAGTATTGCACTACTGAGAATACCCACGACAACAAGTGCGGCCGATAGGCCCGATATATACCAGGTTTTTTTCTGTAAAATACGCCGTTTCATTACTGTATGTCTACTGTTCTTGAGGCATTGCCTTTTATCGTGCTATTTTCGAATGTCAGATTCATGTTCCATGTGCCTTTGCTAAGCCCACTGGTTTGAATATCGAATCCTTGACAGGTTGATGAGCTGGCTAATGGCTGTACGTCGGCAGTTTTCGTTATGACAGAAGCACCAGGCCTGGATAGAGTAAGTGTGCACATGCCGTTAGCTACGGTCTCTATGAGGCTGCGAACCTGGAGTAACGTTCCGTTTTGATTGGCTGCGGTGATGGATACGCTCACGGTGGATTTTCCGTTTGTCTGCGGAACCGGCGCCGGAGGTTGATCGCTGCCGGTAGGCTTGTTTTGAACTGCGTTATCCGCGTTGGATTGCTTTATTTTTTCACCAGTTTCTTGCTGTTCTTTCGTGGCTGGTTTTAAGTTCACCTTAGAAGATTCTGACGAGCTGAATGGTCCCCATTTTCCAACATAGGCCGCAACGGTTCCGCCGCCAATAATGACAATAGCCACGATGGTGAGAATAATGATGAGTTTCTTTTTACTTTTTTGTGTCGTTATTTTCATTTTTCATACCCATTAGGGTTTATGCTTATTCTATTGTAGTATACCCTTAACTTGTTGACTAGTTAAGAATGTTGTAAAAAGTTTTAAATCAATGTTTACTCTTTGGCAATACCGAGCTTTGAGGATATGTCGTAATCGTAAAAGTAGAGTGTCTTATTGCCAAGCCGTACGATATCCGTTGCTTTTCCGAATTGACGATCAATATCTTTTGCCTGGCAAGCCGCTGGTACATCCGGGTTAAGGAAATAGAAGCTCTTTTGCACTTTTTTATCAAAGGCATTGTCATTTATAAGCCAGTACCATTTATTTGCCTTGTGGTCATTACATACGCTTGGAAGGAACGAAACTTTTCCGGCAGAAAGGTAGGTGCTGATATTCGCATCCCAATAATTCGCGTATCCCTTGGTGTAGCCTCTGGCTTTTACTGTATTTATAACCGTGTCGTTGAGAATGTTCGCGGTATTGTTTGCGACGTCGGGCCTTGCGGCATCTTGTCGCCCCGAAGCGGTACCCGTGAGGTTGAATAGCGTAGCAAGAATGAGAAGGGTGACCACGATATTCTTTTTGACACCGTCTTTCATTGACGCAAGGGTCCATGAAAAAATGAATGCGAAGACAAGAGCGAATAATAAGAAGTAACGATACGTGAATGTTCCTTGGCCAAGAGTACTTATAGTATGCGACCCAAAGACCAGTACGCATATCCCTATAAAAAACAGCTTCCATATTGTGTCAAATGACAGTTTTTTCCATTTCATACCACGCAGCGTCTTAAGGAATGCAAAAACGGCGACACTAATAAAGCTGAGAAGTACGAAGTTTAAAATCGGTGCAATGATTGTGGGGTTTTTAAGCGGAAGTCCAAAAAAGTCCGAGCTGAAAATGATAATAATGCTATGGATGCTTCCGCTGAAGCTATCTGCGATATTTTCAAAATGAATGAACTCCATTGGGTAGTCCATGGTAGTTCGGATACCGGCTGCATGAAAGATGACCGCGAATAGCTTTGAGAATAGCAAGCTGACAATGACGGGAAGAAAAACTATAAGGAACTGCTGTTTGTTAATCTTTTTCGTTATAAAGAGTATCAGGCTCAGCAATGTCAGTGGCCCGATAGTAAAGTAAAGAAAGTACGGATCACTGTACATTTGCAGACCTGCGTATGCAGTCACTAATAAAAGACCGAGTTTGCTCCACCATGCTTTAAATCGAATATCACCGTACCAAACAGCGGCAACCAGAGCAAAAATGGCAAACGAAATACCCAGCTGAAATCCACGCCAATTAGTATTCAGATATAGCTGAACGAATGAATACCCGAACCCTGCCAACCATACAAAAGGGAGAAGCGTGACGTATGACAGCTTCGCTTTCATCTTTTTTAAAAAGTATACTGATGCGAGGTAAAATCCAGTGAAACCTAACAGGGCATTTATAGCCGCCTCAATGAGAAGTACTTTTCGGCTTGGCTCAAAAAAATGATTAAAGAACTCGTAAAAAGGTATTTTGTCGACATAAATACTGGAATTGCCCAGCGTTGTCAGCGTCCCTTCAAACGGATGCCAGTGCAGCAAAATGGCTTGCCAGAATACGTCGTCGCTATTGAATGGACGGAGTTTGTAAATGGCAATAAGGTTGAACGACATCAGCACGAGGCAGACGATCAGGATAATGAATACAGGGCTTTTGAAGAAGATTGAAAGGGGCTGTTTCTTTTTTCGATGGAATGGCCAGTACATAGAATTCTCTTTAAGTAGTTACGTTTACACCTATCATATCATAGGCTGACAGCGTATCGCGTCATTCTTCTGTTTGCTTGGAAGGCAGGTTCTTTTTAAGCATGTTCCAATAGTCTTTCGCGTGTCTGGTAAAGAGTAGTCGTCGTGCACCGAAACTCCAGAAGAATACCAGACTGACAGCGATAAGCTTTGATATCAGATAGTAAACGCCGAAAACGGTCGTACAGAGCCATACGATAAAAGCGGTAAGACCAAGACCGACGAATCCAATGATGAAAAAGGCTGTAATTTCCTTCCATAACGGTCGGCCGGCTCGTTCACGAAAGACCCACAGTACACTGATAAGAAAATTAACTGCCATCGATATACTGAAAGAAAGAATTGCAGACAATAGGTAATAAATATGAAACTTTTCCGTAAAGACGTATAAGAGCCCGAAGTCTATAGGAAAAGCAATGACAACGACGATTCCGTACCTGAATAACTGCACAAGGACGTGCGAGGTCGGATGAACGAAGATCTTTTTAAGCATCCGGTTCTTTCGCGAGGTTCTTGGAATCGATAAAGCGATTCAGGAAGATCCACCAAAGGTGTGAAAAACCTGTCTTGAAATGGGATTGGTGGGATTCGCCCATGCGCTGATGCTGCGCGATACTGTGCTCCGAGAATTTAATCTTCGGGTGAGTAGCGGCGTTGATTTTAATCTGCGGACTAAGGTTCCATTCACCCATATTGAGATTCAGATGCTTCTTTGCTGTCTTATTAAAGACCCACATGCCCGAAAGGATATCGTTGATTTTAATGCCGTACAGCAGGCGTACTTCCCAGTTAAGCGTGCCGACACCAAGACGCAGTTTGAAAGGAATCTCTGTGCCTTCCTGAAGCGGGTAGCGGTTGCAGGAAATGAAATCGAGCTTTTCATCAAGAAGCCGATCGATGACCGTTTGGATATCTTCGATCGGATATGTCGCATCGCCGTCTGCTCCGATGATGATGTCACCGGTCGCGCGTTCGATACCGCTGATGTGGGCAAAACCGTAGCCGATACCACCGATAGTACGATTGTCCTCGAGCGCGATGACTTTCAGTTTTTTGGCGACCTCAACCGTATTATCTTTAGAGTTATTACTGATAACGATGATCTCATCAACGATTTTTGGTATGCGTTTGATAACCTCTGGCAGATGATTTGCCTCATTTCTACATGGCAAACACAGGCTGATTTTCTTATTCCTATACATATATCCTCACTCTTTAGTAGATATTATATAGGTAAAATTATATTTTTGCTAAGGTTTTATATTCGATTTTTCAAGCGCCTGATCGAGGTCGGCGAGCGTTACGCCGATCTCCCTCAGGTCGTCCGCCGAAGGCATGCTAATGAGCTTCTTCAGCCCTTTTAGGTTATCGTCACCCACGCCGAGCGATATATGAAAAAGAGCTGCTGTTTTAAAAATGCCTTCAAGTGCCCAGTAAGGAACGGGAATATAAGCGACTTTTGTCTGAATCTGTTTTGAAAGTGCTTCGTAAAACTGCCTGTAGCTATAGACTTTCGGTGTGGCTGCCACGAATCTGCCTGAAAGGGAACGATCGTAGATCTTTTCAATGACATGTGCTAAGTCATGTACGCCGATGACCTGAAGGGGTTGTCTGCCGCCGCCAATGAGCGGTACCATATGTTTGCTTTTCATAAACCGCGCCATCTCACGCACGATGCCGCCATTGCCGATGATGAGGCCGCAGCGTAAAACCGTCGCGTTTTTTTCTTTTAAAAATAATTTTTCAATTGCCAGCTTTTGTTTGCCGTAAGCTGAAATCGCTTCTTCGTGCGCCGACATCGTAGATATAAACGTCGTGTGCCTAACGCCTGCCGTTCTTGCGGCTTTGAGTATTTTTTTGGCTCCCGATATGTTCAGTTCAAGTGCATCAGGATGGGAAGCGTCCAGTTTTATGTATGCCGCATGCACCAGGTAGTCAACCTCTTCCAAAGTTTTCGCAGCCACTGGTTTGGTAATGTCATATTGCCTATATTCAAGGTTGGCTCGCTTCGGCCCTTCATGCCGGACGAGCGCGATTACGTTCCATTTCTTTTTGAGAAAATGGTCGACCAGTACGCCGCCCAAAAAGCCGGACGCACCGGTTATGGCTATGGTGGGAGTTTTTTGCTTTGTCATGCGTTCTCCTTTAGTATATTTGTGGCAACGATATGGGCGTTGGCCATTAGCGTGAATGTCAATCCTTTGGCAGGTAAAAACTGAAAACCCGAACTGTCGGCAACATAGACGTGTTTTGTGTTATGAAGTCTTCCGTCGGAAGAAAGACGCATGGGCTCCGGTGCCTCACTGAAAGGAAGCGTTCCGGCATAGTGGATGGCTGATCCGTGCTCGGTTTTCACGCGTTTTAACGGATAAGTGTGTAATTTTCGCATGACAGACACATATTTTTTTTCACGCTCGTCCCATTTTGTCTCATCTTCTTCCGAAAGTTCGTACTGGGCTTTTACTTTATCGCCGGTAGGGCTACTAGCATCTTTTACGAGTTGAAGGTATTTATGTTCTGATTGTTCATCAGGGTGCTGGGCAATCATGATGACCAGCCCGGGGGTCAGAAACCGACTGAGGATTCGACCGTCCGCAAAGTTGAACGGTAGCTGCGTAATGATCCTGAAAAGCATAAGCGACTGATAACTATACGATGACGCGACGGAAATTCCAGAATCGTCCCCGTCTCTGTCGATGAAGTACGAAAGCTGTCCGAAGCCCAGCTTCTTTTTCTCGTAGGCCTTACCGAACATTCGTGGCTGGATGCAGGGAATATATGTATGCGGGTTACTTAAAAGCGGTACTTTTGTCCCGATCTTGCCTTGGGATCGCATGACGATACGCGCCGAGCCAAGCGCTCCGCTGGCAAGAACAAGAAAACGGCAGGCGATTTTTTTCGTTTTGCCGGTCGCCGTGTCGAGTGCGTGAATCGTAACGATCCCACCTCGTTCTTTGAACGAGATCACAAGTGTGTTGTCAACGTAATGAAAGTTGGTTTTTTTCTTAAGCTGATCGACGGTAATCCATGGTCGCCAAGCACTTTTATCCGCATCGGAGTAAAAGTCGGTATCGAGGTAGCGGTATGGCTTACGGCCCGGTTTGGGCTGCGTGATAAGCGCCAGGGGGGTTCTTCCGACATATACGCCCCGTTTTTTGAAAAACGATTTTCGTTTTGCATACAGACGCTGAATCAACCGGTGATTCTTGTCGGACGCTGCCGAAGGCTGAAAAGTAGATAAGTTACCGATGGTATATGTTGCCGCGGCGTCTTTGGTGGCGCTAATGCCGATACGCCGGCTGACGACATCGTACGCATCACGTACCTGCTTTGGATTCAGGCCGACGCGTTTCAGGTCGGCATCGGAGTATTCCCAGCACTGCAGTCCCCATCCGATACCAAGTCCGCCATACCCCAGACTTTCAAGAGGTGAAAAGGTGTGCGATGCCATGGGGGTGAAGGTATCGACGTTCTTGGCGATATATTGACGTGGCGGAGTGACCTGAGCTCCTTTTGAGATTTTGCCCCAGTTTATACCTTGCCCACGTTCACCGATGAGGTATTTATACTGATTCTGATCGTGTTGCCGCATGTCAAAAAACGATGCATCCTTGGGCATGCGGGTTTCTTTTTCAGCCGTAATACCGACGTCTATCATGGTGACGTCTACGCCGGCCTCTACAAGGGTCTGAGCGGCGATTGCTCCTGAGCAACCCGATCCTACGACGACATATTCGAGTATTTCTTTCATGAACGATCCCTAATAAACGGCATGACTACCGCACCTATACATACTCTCCAGGCCGCACGAAGTGACACGCCCGCAATGACAAAAAAATACCAGAATCCTTCGTTTTTTGGAAGGAATTTTTCGGCATATTCTGGCGTCGCTTCCAGAATGGCAAACATGACATATAACCGGCGACGGAGTTCGGAGTGTGGACGAAAGAGTGCCGAGTAAGCATCGATCGCTCCAAGCATGCGAGGATATTTGGCGACAAAAGCGAGGGTTGCCTGGTCGTTTTTAGACGGCCGTATATGTGGTGCGCGAACAATCGCTTCGTACCGTCTCAGCACGTCATCGGACGGTATCGCTCCTACGATGTATTGCCCGAATCGTTGTGCTTCTTGAATGTATGTAGAATTCTTCATTATAATTGTTGCTGTCAGTTGGACGGACGCCAAGTATCTCCCATAGTATACATCAGCTCACCCATGATGCGCCAACGGTGTGCATGCCGTGTGTTAAAATAGTCGTATGATTACAGTTATTATTGCCGGTGGATCAGGAACGCGTCTATGGCCACTCTCAACGCCAACGTATCCGAAACACCTTTTGAAGTTAACGGGTGAGCGCTCATTAGTACAATCAACCTACGACCGCGTAAAAGATATATCCGACAGTGTATATATTGTTACCGAGGAAGGGCATTCCGACGTGCTCCGAGAGCAACTTCCTGAGCTATCTGACGATGCATTTGTAATCGAGCCGGCACGCCGCGGCACGGCAGGCTGTTTTATTGCTGTCTTACATAAGCTCCAGGCTACGCACGATCACGAAGAGCCCATACTTTTTATTCATGCCGACCATGTCGTGCGCGACAAACAGGGCTTCGGTCTTTCGCTCAAGGAAGCCGGAGAAGCAAGTAAAGCGGCGGGCCGCGTAACACTTATCGGGATAGAGCCGACGTACGCCTCTACCGGTTTTGGCTACATTGAAAAAGATGGTCAAGTGGGTGAGTTGTCGGCGTTTAACGTCGCCGCCTTCAAAGAGAAGCCCGACTACGACACTGCCAGCCAATATCTGGAGAGCGGTCGGTATTTATGGAACTGCGGCTATTTTGCCGGTTCGGTCAATACGTTTCTGGCTGCTTTTGAAAAATACTCCCCGCAGTGGAAAGGTTACTACGATCAGCTGCTCGCTACGACCGACGAGGCATCATACCGGGATACCTATCTATCGTTTGAGAACGACGCTATCGACTACGCACTATCTGAAAAAGCAGACAATTTCATGGTAGTGCCAGCAACCTTTGACTGGATGGATGTTGGTTCGTTTAAGGATCTTCATAACGCCGTTCCTTTGGATGAAGACGGTAATTATCAGTCGGGTAATAACGTTCATGGCATTGAAGTCGAAAATGCCTATATTCGAAATGACGAAGACAAGCCGGTCGCCGTTATAGGTCTTGATAATGTCGTGGTTGTCAACACACCCCATGGGGTACTGGTGACCCGTAAAGACCTTAGTCAGCGGGTCGGTGAAGTAGCGAAGAAGATTCAGAATAACGGCTAGTAGCCGTCAGGATTATTCGACTGCCAGCGCCATGAATCGGCGCACATATCTTCAATTGTTTTTTCAGTTTTCCATTCAAGCTGTTTTGCGGCTTTGTCGACGTTTGCATAATATTCGGGCAGATCTCCCGGTCGTCTGTCGACTATTTCATAGGGTATGGGTACGCCGGAGGCTTTTTCGAACGCATGAACGAGCTGCAAGACAGACGTTCCTTTGCCCGATCCAAGGTTAAACTCGGAAACTCCGACCGCACTATGTTCGAGTGCGGCAACATGCCCTTTGGCAAGGTCGACTACGTGAATATAATCACGGACACCCGTTCCGTCAACTGTGTCGTAGTCATCACCAAATATGAAAAGCTTATCACGTTTACCGGTCGCTACCTGCGTGATATACGGCATGAGATTGTTTGGAATACCGTTCGGATATTCACCGATACGACCGCTCGGGTGTGCGCCGACAGGATTGAAATAACGCAGAATCGTAAAACGCTTCGACGGATCTGCCGCAGCCGTATCCCTCAGTATCTGTTCGATCATGTACTTCGTTTGTCCATACGGATTAGTAATGCCTTGACCGGCCGGACTGTTTTCGGTGTAGGGTATGGGGGCTGATCCATATACTGTAGCTGAAGAACTGAATACCAAGGTAGAGACGCGGTGTTTCTCCATTGTCTCCAGAAGGGTCAGGGTCGAATCGATGTTGGTACGATAGTACCTAAGAGGGTGAGCAGTCGACTCTCCTACTGCTTTCAGACCAGCAAAATGAACAACCGCATCTATCGGCATGTCACTAAACAACGTATCGAGTTTTTCTTTGTCTTCTAAGTCAAAAACATGAAGCGGCACTGATGAACCCGTAAGCTCTTCAACACGTCGTATGACTTCAGGGCTGCTGTTTGATAAGTTGTCGACGACATGTACGGTATGGCCAGCGGCGATAAGCTCAATAATCGTATGGCTGCCGATATATCCGGCGCCACCAGTAACAAGAATATTCATACGATTACTATAACATTTCTATTGTCACGGTTGATAAAAACCCTTATGATTCAATATAAAAGGGGTGTAACTATGACTGAAGATAAACCGACGAATGAACCAAACGTAGAGCAGATCGAGAGTGAGCCGATGCCGGAGGCACCTCAACCGTCTGCGATGGCCTCCACCGAAAGTACTCCTCCTTCTCCGATACTAAAAAAATCCTTTAAGGAAAAGCTACGCCAATTCTGGCATACCAAAAAAGGCAAAGCGACGGTCATTATTTTGGTCATTTTGCTTATTGCTGGTACGCTGTATGCAATTCCGACGACACGCTATGGTATTCTTGGTACTTTCATGAAAAAGAATGTCAGTATTACGGTCATGGATGCCACGACGATGAAGCCGGTTACCAAAGCCGATATAACGGTAGGCTCTTATACGGCAAAAACAAACAATAAAGGTGAGGCAACGGTTAGTAATGTACCGGTGGGGCAGTATACGCTCAAGGTAGCAAAGAAGTACTATAAAGACAGCACTCAATCGTATGAAGTACCGGTCTTTGCTGAAGCCAGCAAACCCGACGTACACCTTGTAGCTACCGGACGGCAAACCGTCGTGAGCGTGGTTAATAAAATTACGAACGTACCCATTGCCAAAGCAACCGTGACGCTCAGTGATACTTCTGCCATCACGGATGAACAAGGTACGGCGACACTCGTACTTCCTGCCGATAAAAAAACGGTCAAGGCAACGATATCGGGCGACGGCTATAATCAAATCGATACGGATATACAAGTTGGTGGGCAGACTATGGATGCCGTTGCTTTAACTCCCGAGGGCGAGCTTTTTTATCTCAGTAAACAGACAGGTAAGATCAATGTCATGAAGTCAAACCTCGATGGTACGGGCGCGAAGGTTGTGGTTGAGGGAACCGGCAATGAAAACGACAGGGAGACGGTACTACTCTCTGCGAGGGATTGGAAATACATGGCACTCTCTGCCAAACGTGACACAAGTAAGACGGAGCGGATATATCTGGTCAACGCTGCCTCAGGATCTCTTGCGACGATCGACGAAGGAAGTAACGTTTCCTATCAGCTTGTAGGATGGGCGCACCACCGCTTTATTTATATTGTTTACAGGAATAATCGTAACGCTTGGGAAAATGGACAGCAGGCGCTGAAAAGTTATGATGCAGATACCGGTAAAGTAACGATGCTCGATGAGACGACATCTCAGGGGACAAATCAGTCGAACGCACGGCCGCAGAGTTTTAGCAATCCATATATTGTTGATAACAGGATCGTTTACGGAGAGAGCTGGACCATCAGTGACTCAAGTGCAGCGCCAACGGACAGAAAACCGGCGATCGTTTCAGTAAACGCCGACGGTTCGAACAAACAGATCCTCAAAGAATTTGCCAATGTCATTCGCTACTCTTATGTAGAGGGAAAGACATACGCGCCGCAGGAGATTTACTTCAGGGTTAATATAGATGGCGCACCGTCTACATTTTACGAATACGAAGATGGAGCGATTAAATCAATATCCATGACGGATGATAAGTTCTCCAATTCGTTCTATGCTACATATCTCTTGTCGCCTAATGGCCAAAAAACATTCTGGGACGAACCGCGAGATGGTAAAAATACATTGTTTACTGGTGATAAAAACGGGCAAAACTCTAATACGATAGCAAGTAAATCGGAGTTTGCGGCATATGGCTGGTATAGTGACAATTATCTGCTTTTATCAAAAAATGGTAGCGAGCTGTACATCGCCCCAGCGGATAAACCTGTCGCTCAACCGCTTAAAATAACCGACTATCATAAGCCGACGCTTCGGTTCCCAGGCTACGGTTCGGGGTACGGCGGAATTTAAAACGGACCCTCGTCAGTGGAATAGAGAGTTATTGGTGGTATTATTAAATGCTGCTTAACTGATATGAAAAAAGCTTACGCTTCGTAGATCTCTATGGTACAGTACAGGCGGCTCGTCAAGCCGTGAACATTCGGAGATGAGAAATTTTGATTTCTTGTAAAAGTGTTAGTTCATTAACAACTAAAACATCCGAGGGAGCTATGAAAGTAGGACAAGGTATGGGTCTCATGGGAATCATGGTCATAGTTTTGGCTATGATCGTTGCTCCTGCGGCGAATGCCGCCCCTCCATGGCCGCTTCAGTTGAGTATGGACATTCCGTGGCCAACAACGACTGCAGACGGCAAAGTTGTGCTGTCGGAATGCACCGGAAATCCCAACAACAGGGCTTACTGGTCGCAGACATTCGATGGCAGCGGACAGCAAGTTGCTTATTCTATCTAGTAGAGAGAGTAATAATCGGATATTCGGTGAGATAACGCACATTCTCATCAGCGGAATATCTCAATTGGGAGAATTATCTCGAATGATTTTTTGAATTTTTGTAATAAATAAACCTTTGTCGAATCGCTTAGCTTTCCGGCGAAGCGTGCCTGGAAGAAAAGTGATCTTCTCAGCTTTCTTAACAGCTTCCACGATAGCATCTACGGTCTGTTCGTAAAATAATATGCCGCTCTCGCCGTCCTGCACGATATCAAGCGCGCCGGCTTTTCCGTAGGTAATTACTGGTGCTCCGGCGGCGAGTGCCTCTACCTGTACGATACCGAAATCCTCTTCGGCTGCGTAAATCCATCCCTTGGCGTGATTAAGGGATTTTTCGAGTTCATCATCCGAAGCGTCACCAAATCTGTCGGTAAAAAACTGAACGGTCGGCCCCGCTATTTTTACCAGATCATCGTGCGCCGGCCCGCTGCCAAATACTTTAAGAGGAACACCCAGTTCCGTACATGCCGCCACCACGAGATCATATCGCTTATAGGGAAGCTGCCGTCCCATTGTCATGTAATAATTGTCTCGCGTTCGTGCTGGCTCAAACCGGTCGGTATCAACGGCAGGATGAACGACAGTAGAAGGCTTGCCGTAGTATTTCTTGATCCGCTTTTGTGTTTCGGATGAATTGGCAATAAATACGTCGACTTTTTGTGCAGCTTCATAATCTAACTTCCGCTGATGAGGGACGAACAGCGGGATAAGCGGGCGGATGATCGGGTCGAGCGGGCCGAAACCAGGCTCTTTTTTATACGCGTTATAATGACTCCAGTAATAGCGGGCCGGCGTATGACAATACGAGATAAGTACTTGATCTTTCCGTGTTTTTCGCACCTGGTTGGCATTAAGATACGAACTGGTAAGAATAATATCGAACTCGGAAAGATCAAGGTTACGAAACGCTTCTACCTGAAGTGTCGGGAAGAGCTTGTATGTCCTCCGAAGTTTTTTAGGAATTTTTTGCAGCCAGGTCGTCCGCACATCGAGATTTTTAAACTCCGGCAAACGCTCTTCGTCGTAGATGGCAGTGTAAATCGGTGCTTGCGGAAATGCCTCATGGAGTGCCAGTACGACACGTTCGGCTCCGCCCATGACAGTCAGAAAATCACAGACAATGGCGATTTTCGGCTGCCTCACTATTTGGCACCCCGCTTTCTAAAAACGACACCTATCGTCTTGAACAGAATCTTTATATCCAGCCAAAAACTCCAATTCTGAGCATAAAACAGCTCCAGTTCTATGCGTTCATCGAACGAGAGGTTACTGCGTCCGGACACCTGCCAAAGTCCGGTGACGCCGGACTTCACACTATGAAGAAGTGCCGTTCGGCTCGGTGAGAATTTTGTTTCCTGCGGTAAGATGGGTCGTGGACCGACCAGGCTCAGATCGCCTTTTAAGACGTTGAAAAGCTGTGGCAGTTCATCAAGCGAGGTTGTGCGAAGGAATTGCCCGAACCATGTAATTCGCGGATCTTTTTCAACCTTGCGTTTTTTCTCGTATTCCCTGGCCAAATCCTCCCGGCCCATATCACGAAATTCTTCCGCGGCATCACGTTGGCCGTACTTGGCGCTCATGCTGCGGAATTTAATAAGTTTTACCGGCTCCGAAAATTTAGAGAGCCGCCGACTGATATAAAATACCGGTCCAGGATTGAAGATAAGCTGGAGTACAATCAAAACGACAAAAACGGGTGACAGCACGATTACCAAAATGAGCGAAGCGATGGCGTCAAAAATAGATTTAGCGATCGCCCCCCAACCGATAAGAGGAGTTTGACTGACGGAAATCATAGGATAGCCTAAAAAAACGTCCACCGTATTTTTACCCGCATAAAATTCAGCTTCGCCCGGTATAAAACTGTAGCTAATATGATGAATTTGTGACGCCCCTAAAATCCTCTGGTTTCGTTCGGCGGAGTCGTAGAGATCGGTCTGGATGATCGTCGTGATATTCAGCTTTTCAATATCGGCAAGCGCTTCATCCACTGCCGCGTAGTGAGCCACATTCAACCCCGGCGGAATGACCTTTTTCGGTCCGGCAATGGCGATGATCCTGTAGCCGCTTTTGTACGTATTTGATAAGTTATCGGCGATGTCGCGCGTGGCGGCAGAGTTCCCAATAATAAGTACGCGGCTGATCCCCCGGCCCGCATAAAAGAGCATACCGCGGACCAAACGAAGAATCTCTCGCTCGAATACCAGTGATAGAAATGATGCGATAAGGGCATAGGCGGCCACCAGCCGAGCCGGAAAAATGTGCTGTCCGCTTGTATATTCCCACCCAATAATCAAGAGGATGCCGATAAACGCGCCGATGGCGATTTTGCCCCACTCGGCTAAACGACGATTATACGTACTGGCCTGGTACAGTCCCAGCGTGGCGAATATCAGTATCCAGAAGGGGGCAATGGCGACAAACGTAATAAAATATTGTTCGGCATAGATTTGGCTGAGGAGTGGGCGGGGATCGTACTGGACGCGCAGTATATATGCCACGCTGAACGCCAGCAATAACACGAAGAAATCGGCCAAGATAAGTATAAGACTATAGAATTTCGTATTTTTTGAGGGCATCTATGGCTGTTATTATAGCATTTTTTCGCTTACACTAAGTGAGTAATGAACAGGGCGCGTCTTGAAAAGATATATGCAGTGCTTCTTCTTGTTATTTTTGGAGGAGTTGTTTTACATGCACCACTGAGCGTCGGTCTTGGAACGCTCTTCCCAGACCTGCTGCTTGTTATAAAGTCCTGGAAAGAGATTCTCATGATACTGCTCATTCCGCTGGCTGTGTATCTTGTGACAAAACGGAAGCTGTGGTCGCGTCTTCTGAACGATTGGCTGTTTCGGCTCATCCTGCTTTTTGCGGCACTTCACTTTTGGCTGGCGACGTTTATATTCGTTGGGGCGACATCGGTACTCGCCGGCCTGGCAATTGATCTTCGGTATATCCTCTTCTTCAGTCTTGTCTATATATTATTACTGCTGCGGCCGGACTACCGGCAGTGGTTTGTCCGTATCGGTATCATCGGCGCGTTCGTAGTTGTTGGCTTTGCGACGCTCCAACTCTTTTTGCCTCCGGACATCCTCGCTCATATAGGATATAATACTTCCACTATCGCTCCCTATCTGACGGTAGATAAAAATCCCGACTACATTCGGGTGAATAGTACATTACGTGGTCCAAACCCGCTCGGTGCGTATGCCGGCATGGTCCTGGCATTTCTCACTGCCTTGTTGGTAAACGGTAAGGCACGATTGAATAACAGGAAGGTGCTTATTAGCACGCTCGTACTCGGTAGCTGTGGTATCGTAGCTCTTTGGATTAGTTACTCCAGAAGCGCACTGGTAGGAGGAGCCATTATGGTACTCATCGTTCTGTTTGCCACGTGGGGCCGTAAGCTGTCGCGAAATGCTTGGGTGGCTCTTTGCGTCACTACATTCGCGCTTGCGGGAGCGCTTGTTGCACTCAGAGGTAGTTCGCTTGTATCCAATGTGATATTCCACGAAAATCTGAACGGCGGCAGTAGCGTCAACTCCAATGAGGGTCACATTATGTCGCTGCAATATGGTGCCTATATCTTTCTTCAGCATCCGTTTGGTCTTGGTGTGGGCAGTACCGGTTCGGCGTCACTTCTGGGTGATAATCCTGTAACAGTCGAGAATCAATACTTATTTACCGCACACGAAACGGGGTGGCTGGGGCTTATTATCTTCATGGCAATATTCGTACTGATCATCCGACGCTCATGGCAAAACCGGTCAGATTGGCTGAGTTTGGGAGTGTTCGCAAGCGGATTAGGACTCGCGCTTATCGGTATTCTTTTGCCCGTGTGGGTGGACGATACCATTTCCATTGTGTGGTGGGGGCTTGCGGCAATCGTCGTAGCGGGAGGAAGGCATGGCAGTGAACAGACCAAGCAAAAAACAGCGCGAACTGCTTAGCTTTATCGACGGATTCATAAAAGGTAACGGATATGGACCTAGTTACCGCGAAATCATGCGCGCGCTCGATTACAAGTCGGTTTCGACTGTAGCAGTACATGTAGACGGGTTAATCACCCGCGGGCTGCTGCGCAAAAAAGATAACTCGGCACGTTCGCTTGAAGTAGTGACCGCCGCCGAGATCGCCAATCCCGACGATGGTCACTATAAATGGCTGAAGCGCCATATAAGGCAGCGCGAAGTCGTCGATTCTGAGAAATCAAAAAAAGAGGTGGCAATACTTAAGAAGACTCTCGAGATTCTACTTGACCAAACAGAGGAATGACAGGTATAATACGCTAAGTATTCCGGCGTAGCTCAGCGGTAGAGCGGTTGGCTGTTAACCAATAGGTCACTGGTTCGAGCCCAGTCGCCGGAGCCAAGTTGAATTTTTATTGCAAAGAACCATTGTTTTGAATGGTTCTTTTGTTTTGTACCTCAGTTGATCGTCGTCTAGTTGCAAGTTCGAAAGTACTAAATTGATCATTGAGCGTTTTTGTTCAGGGTTTGCCTTTCTAAATAGTTCAGGCGCTTTCCTTGCTAAATTTAACAGATGGGAAACGGTCGCGTAGTAATCATCCTCGACGAGTTCGATGTTCTCTCGTTTATTACGGAGTGCCTTTTGAGATTTACGATATTCTTCAAATTTCTTTTTGTATAGAGACTCTGGAATTAACTCGTCTAGGTAATCTTCATAGATCTTTTCGATACGACGTTGGTATTTCTCGATCTCTATGTCGAGCTGCCGGATGGTATCGTCGTGCATGCGTCGTTTATCTTCCTGTGAGGTGCGTAGAGCGCTACTGACATCTTCATATGCATCTTCTGGGATATGGATAGAGCGGAAGACCTTTGCTAGTTCTTCGGTGATTTGATCTTCATTAATGTACTTTGCTTGATGTTTGTACTTGGATTGAGTGCAATGACCGTAAATATATAAGTCTTTCTTCTTTTCGAAGGTAATACGACAACCACATTCGGCACATGTGATTAAGCCTCGATAGGGATAAGGGAGACCTCCCCATCTATGGGGCTTTACTTTATAACCCTTCATTACCGCTTCAACCCGATCAAATAGATCCCTGCTAATGATCGTGTCGTATTTATGAGGGTAAAGTACGTCTTTGACTCTCATTTCTCCGTAATAGAATGGATTTTTTAATACGAGATCCATTTGGCTAGATCCAATCTTAAGGCCATAGTCCTGCTTCCATTTCTTACAAAGTTCACGATACGAAGTATTGCCGGTTGCGTATAAAGTGTACGTTTCTCGAATGATCTCTGCTTTAAGGGGATCTATCTCAACCCATTTCTTGCCATTTGGTAGAAGCGTATTTTTGTAGCCGATGGGTGCTTTTCCGATCCATTCTCCATCCCGTAACTTTTGCTCTATACGGCGCTTTACATTGTCGCTGATAGCGTCTGAGTAGTATTGGGCGACTACGATGCCCATGCCGAGCCTCAGAAGGTCTGTGGCAGGAGAATCTTTATGAATGTACAAATTGTCTGAAGGGAAATGAAGCTCGATCTTACCTGAACGATAGAGAGCTTGTAGTATGCGCACTTCCTCTGAACTCGAATCACGAGTGTACCGATCAATTTTATCGAAAACAACGATAGCCGATTCCTTGTAGGATTTAATTCTTTCAACAACCTCACGAAAGTTTGATCGATTCTCTTTGTAAGCACTTTCGCGAAGTTCGAAAAGTTCATAAGTATACCCACGTCGCTTTGCATATTCTGTCAGACGAAAAGTCTGAGCTGGCAGAGCATCTTTTTGATCGTCGGTGGAAACGCGAGCGAGTAGATATGCTTTCATTTATTTTCTCCTACTTAAAATGGACGGTTGTGGCTTATCCAGTCCAGACATCCAAACAGATGCTTTTCTAGCACAACCGCCCATTAAAGGCAGAAAATAAAAACTCTGTCTGGAAAATTGTTGAAACTGGATAAGCATTTTTATTATACACCTCTCTGTCTACGCATTTCATCAAACCTCTGCTTTCCGGTAGTGGAGTCTTTTTCTTTTCTTTGCTCTTTATTGGTACCTAAATATTGGGTGGAGTCCCTATGAATATTTTGCGTAGGGATTACTGCACTTTTTTGGGTAGAGGTCTGACTAGAAATTGCGTATGCCTGAATTTTGTCTACCCATCCAGTTATGTCGTAAATATTTGCTTCTCCGGTTCTGAAGATTCGACGGATTAATCTCTTTTTCTCCATTCTAAGAAATGAGGTGCGAATCGTTCTAGGATGTACACCAACGGCGTCTGCAATTGAAGAGATTGCGTGGTAGTCCTCAGGTGGAAAAGATAAAAGATAGGTCAGAATGGTGAAGTCTATAGGTTTTGTACCGATCTCTTTCATACGGCGAACGGCAATATTTGGGATTTGAGTAAAGCCGAAATTTCGAACTCTAACACCAAACCTCTCTTCAAATGAAAATTGTCTATGAATCAAGTAAAACTATACGCTGAATAACTCGTACTTTAGTATTTCCATTAGAACTTCTTGTTCAATTGCATCACCAAATTCATGATTAATCGGGTAACATACATCGATATTCTTTTTTCTAGGATAAACAAGTCGGATACCACCGCCGAAACGCGTATAGACAGCGACTGAGTTTATGTAAATTTTTTCAAATAAGACAAAACTTACGAAGGCAATATGCCCATTCTTTGGTTTAATTGGGATTATATTGATCTCGGAAATATAGTTAGTCATCAGCACTCCCTTCTATTTCAGCAAGAAGTTGAAAGAAACTAACCAGAGTTTTTATTTCTTCGTCACATCTTAAATCCATGTTTATAGATAAGCAGACGAAGCAGTTCACAATATTGTGAAATTATTGAAACGCTATTTTTGAAAAATAGAAACTTTTCTTTGTAACAATAAGGACATCGTTAGTACTAAGGAAGCTATCAAGCTTCTTCTGTACTCTAGCGGCCGCATCAAAAACTTTATCAGCCGTTTCCATACCATCACCAGACTTTTCGAATTTCTTCGCCTCTTCGCTACATTGAAAGATTTTCTTTTTAGGCTTTCCAGTCGACTTTGTGAAAAGTATGGACATTAATGTCGCTTCGTTTTTTGTGAACTCAAGTTTGCGTCTTGTTTCTGTCCATAGCGTATTAGTTCTGTGGTCGTATTCAAGCTCTAAAGGGAGGTCTGGTATGCGAGTGATGTGCGCTATTGCATCCTCAAGCTTGGCGACATGGTGCGAAAGCATATTTAACGTTCGCTCTATGGATACTAGGCGATCGTCTAGATCATGGAAATAATTCCAGTTATTTCTTTCGATCCTATCGATGTCTTTTTCATCGCCCGCATCAATAAGGGTGAGTTCATTCTTTGATTTATCTTTCATCACGTTTTCCTATATCTCATTATATGTTGTTTTTGTTATCATAAAGAGGTCTGGATCAATACAAGTTTGTTAAGCAAACCAATTATTTCGATTGGTTGTACCCAAAAAGGGGCAACTTCTCGAAAGCCAAGGGTACAACCTTGTGTTGGTCCAGACAACCTAGAGAGGTTGTCCTTTTTTATTTTCGCAAAGGAGGTGTCGCATGCTAAAGGGCTTTTTAATTGGTTTTTGTATTCTGGTCGTTATCGGACTTTTGCTTTTGTTTCCGGGTGATGCTATGAGTTCTGATGATATGCGTGACTATACGCTAAGTAAAGCTTATCTTGCAAAAAATACCGAGCAATATGCACGTTGTTATAATTCTGTGAATTATGGCGCATCGGGATTGGGCGATGTGGAGATTTCTTTAATGGGCGAGTACTTTAATGATCCACGAGTTAGCTCGGAAACTATGAAATCCATTCAAGAAGACTTCTTAAATGTAATTAAGCAAAAATGCAACAAGACTCTTAGTGATTACGAATCCGCATATAAGAAAGCAGAGGCAATTCAGAAGAAATCTGAAAGCTTGAAAGTGGGGTGGGCTACGTTTGTATTTGGCGGAGGAAGCCGATCAATTTCAGCCACTGAAATCCTGTCATATAACCCCTCGAATGCACGAATGACCGTAGAATTTAATGACTATATATTTACGGCAGATGAAGCGAAGTCGTTCTATAAGGAGCAACTTGAGCTGTGAGCGAAGACGAATTAACAGAGATTAAACAACAAGATGCTTTAGACCTCGCAGAACTTATATACGATATCTATAAAGAAAAGAGACAGAGCGAACCACCCGAGCTTGAATAAAGCGACATAATATAAGCATAAGTGCAAATATCATTGTAAAATGCGCTATAATCACGTTATGAGGTACCAGAAATTTCAATCAGAGGCGGATAGGAAAAAATGGCTTAGGCTTGAAACGACATTGGGTACGAACGAAGAAACGATTCGCTCCGATATTCAATCCTTTGTGAAGCTCATTCTTAACATGAGTTCCGAGGAGAAGATCGAGTTCTCTCAGATTTCAGATATTGAGCTTGATAACTTGATAGATTTTGAAATCCAAGATCAAAAAACTCTAAAGCTAGTAATGCTTCGTAAATTTATTTCAGGAATTAGTCTTTCTATTATCAATGAGGCGCTGGGAATTGATGGGGCATCTGAGGAGAATATTTACCTAAGGCTTCTGAGAAGATTATTGAATAATGATGAATACCCCGAAAATGTTTTTGCTTACTCCATATACCGATCTAGGGGAACGCCCAATACCTGGTTATCAATACATAGTAGGTATGAAAAAGCTCTTATCGAACGGCTAGTTGATACCAGTATCCCAAAAGTAATCAATAAAATAAACTTTCACTTATCACTTACTCGGAGATTTGTTGGTAAGTTTAAGGTGGGTGAATTATTGATATATCTCCTATCGAAACCAACAACTGCAAAAGTAGTTCGAGGTGAGAAGAAGAATGTTGAAGTCCAGGGGGCATCCTATACTATTATCGCCCTTGATCTAGACACGAAGAGAATAGGTGTGGTGACGGGAGCTAAAAGAGAAATAGGTATTGTTCAGCATTATCTTATGCACAAAGCGTTCGACGAAGACCTAGCGCCACCTCGCAATGATGTTGAGGCGGACGGTGTGAAGTTACTTAATGATATAGTGAATCCCTCAGAGGAAGATCTAATGCTTCTTCAATCTTTTGAACTGAGAAAGACTGCACTACATAATAACCCATCACTTCGCTTAAAAACTCAGGGTATAGATACGCTAGATGAGGCACTTCAAGCCATTGAGGAGTATTGGTCGGGCAGTTCAATAGCGGACATGCATCAAATAGAATTCGGCGTCCCTGTCGGGCCGGTCGGAGTTTATAAAAAACTTGGTCTATATACATATGGTGATGAGTGGAAGAGGACCTATTTTAATACGTCGTCTAGGCGTGTCACAAACCTACTTGAACAGCAGTTCCTAGATAAGATCTCAAAACGGTTGGGTGATAACGATATAAAATCAACACGCTTCTTACTTCAAAACTTGGACTCAAGATTTATTCTCGACAAATTGCTTAAGGATAAGATTGTATCAACAGATCCTGCAATTCCGGAAGACGTTGAAAAAATGGTTATTCGATTAACAAAAGGCAAGTTAATCAGCAAGCAAGAGAATAGTATAAAACGAAAATGCTGGAACTGTTACGCTCAGTCCTGGGATCAGTGGAGCTGTCCTAATTGTGGCCGTTCTGATATGCGAATCGTTAGTGAAGCGATTAAAATTATACCGAACGAAGCTCAAATCATGCGAGAGATTAGTCTTAGTAGGGACTTAAAAGACTCCTACTCTACCAAATATTTTCCCGCCAAACAAAGAAGAAAACACAGTAAGCCAGTGGTTAGTCTGTACAATAGTGATAAAAATATTACGACCTTTGTGATGCTAATAGCAAACAAAAAGGATGTTGAGTATGCCAACGAACTTTCTTCTGAAGGTTTCGGCTTGGTCGCTGTGATAGATCCCAAGGCGGATGCTTTCTCGCAGCAGCTCGAAGCGAACGGTGCAACGGTTATTAGTCTTGTGGATATAATCATGCTCCTCATAGGCGAAGCATCTTCTCTTGATTTGGTACGAGCAGTAACTGATCAAGAGCGGGAAATGTTAGTGAGGATTCTATCCAATGCTAAGAGTTCTTTACGAAGAATCTCTGACAAAGTTTCGTATGATGAGGCAAAATTTGAGGTAGATATAAAGAATTTGATGAACTTACTGGTTCCTGACGTGGTAAGGCTTGGTACCGAATTCACGGGGACTTCGGTGCCAGACGGTTATTTGAAGTACGGGCACAAAGGCAAAAGATCAAAAGGCCGGAGCTATCGGCTGTTTGGCTGGGATGCCAAATATAGTAGGACGGCCTCCTACGCCTTAGGTGAGCGTGATGTGAAGAAGCAAAAAAGATATATTAACTGGCTTATAGACAAAAAGAATCAGCCAAGTAAGTTTGGCGCGTTGGGTATATATGGGATCATTGCAAATTTTGATACTCCCAATAGGATGGATACAGCTTTAAACAACATTGCGGAATATCGTAATTTAAATCCAAATACGCGTATTGTTCTGATCCAAGACGTACTAATTATAAAAATATGCGAGTGGCTTATTGATAATTGGCAGGTCGTAATCGAAAATAATTCGTTAATTTCTGATGAAGCGTTCGCGTTCTTTAGAAGAAAGTCACGGACTCACTCATATAGCGTCTCTCATGAGTCAGATTGGGAGAAGTTAAAGGTAAAATTCGAAAAAGCACTAGAAGGCAATAGGAGTGTGCAAGCTTAGGCGGGCCTCTAGAAGATGTCTATTAGCGACTGAAGCTCAGGTAATCTCGTCTTAGCCTCTTCAAGTATATCTTTCGTGAAGATTCTTTTGTATTCACGTTCGTCGGTTCTTTTAGATACTGAAATATATTTTCTCTCAAAATAGCTTTTCCATTGAGAGTCTCTTAATGACTTGTTTGGCTCAAGGATATTCACCAAAAGCTTTTCCAACATAGGCATACTTTTTAGAATTATGAGGTCGTTCTGTTCTCCGAAATCCTCGGCACTTGTGTATACGCTACTAGTCCAGTCGGAGTCCCGGTCTCCATCAATTTTCAGGTATTTGTCCTCGTAAAAGCTACCGACTCTAACAGCAGTCTCCGCTAGGCTAACCTGGTCACCACCGCTTCCTGGTTTTATATCCACATTGCAGTCCTCGCTGGCGTATATGGATTTTAAGCACTCTAGAAACGCCTTATCCGCCGCCCCTTCACAGTAGATAAGGCGAGTTCTTTTGGTGCGATGAACCCGTGGCACCCTATGCCCCTATTTTTGGGCGAGCCCCGTATGCACCACTGATATATCTTGTGTAGTAATTGTCTGTTGACTTTACGCCTTCAACCTCATCAAGGCGCCACGATTCTGTTTTTCCGTATTTATTTTTTTCAACCAAAACGATTTGACGACTGTCAAATGAATTGAGTAGTCGATGGTTATGGGTGCTGAAGAGTAACTGTGCTTTATTCGGGTTTGTTGCAGTATTCATAAATAGATCAACGAAAGCCTCTACGATATCGGGGTGTAGAAATGCATCAATTTCGTCAATTACCGCTATACCTCCACCTTTTACGGATAGGGCTTTCATAATACAATCAAGGATTACGATCATCCTTTTGGTACCAGACGATTCTTGGTCAATGAGGGTATTGAAGTCCTCGTTTACGAATTTATGGTGTATTCCGTATACTGTACGTTTGTTAGCGCCGGGGACTGGTAATTCGGTCTCATATTTAAAAAAATCATTAAACCCGATGTCATACTTAGTTAGAGTCTCTTTGACTCTCTTATTAACAGGGGTACTTTTGTTTTCTGATAGTCTTCGTAGGCTACTTTGTACCGATCGATCAAATGCGTGTGGTGAATCCTCGGTGTTTCCTTTAACCCACAGATTGTATGTAAATACATCATCTGACCAGTAATCGGATATGAGCTTGGCCAAGTCGCTTGGACTTTCTTTTTGCATGGTTGAAGATATCATGCTTGCATTTCTACGTAGCTCAGCGGCACTCGATATCCCAAGCCCCTTGTCGACAAGTTTGTATGACTTTTTGGATGAGTCCCATTCGCGTAGCGCTAAAGTCTTTGAAGTAACACGCTCTTTAGTTCTGCTGTACTCTTTTAGCTCCTCTTTAATAATCTTCCTATCATCAAGAACAAATAAATACTCAAAGACACGGTTATTGGTTGTGAACTTAGAGGATATTTCCGATGGCTTCTTGCTACAGGCAACGTGTGGCTCAAAGAGGATGTCTGCTTTTGGGTCACTGTGGTAGGAGTAGCCGATGAGGTACTTCAGAAAGGCAATGCCCTGAAGTACTTTAGTCTTCCCGGAAGCATTTGGACCAATGACGGACTCGATTAAAGAAATACGACCCGCAACATCTCCTTGGTCGATGAAGAGGTTATTTTTCGGAGCATTCCCATCAACGGCAAAGTTAATAACTATGCCATCTTCGCCAATAGAGTAGAAATTCTTAACGGTGTAATTAAGTATCATAGTACTTACAGTATATATAATCACAGTCTATAAATCAATACCTCGCGCTATTTTAATGAGCTTTTGAGTTAGAGGGTTGACTTTTAAAAACGTTCAAGTTATAATTGAAGATAGCCTTGTGTTAATAGCACTGGGGTATAAGGGATAGAGATGAGAAAAGCGCCCTTCGAAAAGGCGCTCCCTTGTAAAATTTGTTCGGTTTTACTTTCTCATTCTATCATGAAACAAACATAAGGCGCCAAATGAGGGTATACGGCGCGAGCTATAGAGTGGCTACATACCTGATCCGTAAGGATAACAAGGGTGAGTACTATTGGGTTCTACGCTCCGACGAGAACTACAAGACAGTTGCCATGAGCAGCGAGTCTTACGACTCAAAGCAAGGCGCCAAGCAGTCAATTGCTTGGACCCAGGTAAATGCCGAAACCACTAGTATCAAAGACGATACTGGCGAGTAGCGGCTTAGCGGCCAGGCTCAAGAGCCTGGCCGCACCAAGCACTTTAAGTATTTAGCTGTGCAGTAGCAGTGATGTTTCAAACAGTCGCAAGTACCCATGTGGTTAATGGAGGCCATTCGTGGCGGAAAGGACTATGGCGTATGGTAGAGAATTTCGTTACCTTAGTAACATTTACCAAATTTTTCGCAACGATAAATAGTACCACCCAGCTGCTACTGCTTTGCGGCTAAGTGCTTAATTGAGGTACTGAGGTACTTTTATAAAATATTTTATTTTTTGCGCGTCAACCAGATACGGAAATTAGGTAGTCGAAAGAGAAGGTGGGGGCGACTCACGTAAAAAATAGAGGGGGGGTGGTGCATGCGTACGGAGAGACAGAGCAGGTGAATTAAGGCTTTACCTCTGTAGCATGTTTAAAACGTAAACCTCTATAATGATATAAGGAGGAATTGTATGGATATCGATTCTAGAATAGAACGCAAGATGGACGAATTATCTAAAATCAAAAACGAGATTGATAAGCTAGAACTTATACATGAGGTCAAGCTGGGTGAGCCGCTGCAGATTAATACGCCTGAAGAGATCCTGCAATCGGGTGAGCTTCACATTATGGAAGATATAGCTATTGGCGAGTTGAACGAATTATGGATAGAGAAGTATCCACGGCTAGATGGTAAGCCTTTAACCTGGAAAAAATTCCTCGAATTGAAGAAAAGGGAGTTGGAAGAATATCGCGAGATGATAAAGAAGGACGGCTATAACCCTACTAGTTTCAAGTACGAATAAGTAGTGGACAAGACGACTTCGCTAAGTAATGTGGGCTTGCTAATTGCGTCCACTAGCGGGAGCCATGAAATTATTATTTATAAAATCAGAACTGTTAACGCAGTTCTGATTTTTACACCCAGTTCGAAATTTTCTCGAGCCGTTTTGTGTTTTACGGCTTTTGAACCATTTTCTTATCTGTTAATCTAACAACATTTCAGGTATAATGACAATAGGTAAAACTATGGATGAAAATACACAGCCTATTACTGATGATTTGACACCTGAGCAAAAAACGCGCAGAGACATCGATAAAAAACTTCGAGAATGCGGATGGGTTATACAAAATTACCGCACTTATAATCCAACAGAGGGCCTCGGCATTGCTGTTCGCGAGTATCCAACCGACACTGGCCCCGTTGATTACGCGCTGTTTATAGATCGCAAGCCCGTCGGCGTTATTGAAGCAAAGAAAGATGGTGCGGTTCTCAGTAATCACGAAGAGCAAACCGAAGATTATGCTCAGAGCAAGTTTAAGTGGCAGATCCATGAAGACGCACTTCCTTTTATGTATGAAGCAACAGGTAAAGAGACCCGCTTTACCGATCTCCGCGACCCGCGACCACGTTTCCGAGAATTGTTTGCATTCCATCGACCTGAGACACTGCAAGAACGGATTAAAGAAGAGCGTTCATTCAGGTCTAGGTTGCAGGATCTCCCCCCACTTGATCCAACTGGACTTCGCGAATGTCAGGTGGTGGCTATAAATAATCTAGAAGCCTCTTTCAAAGACAGTAGGCCACGTGCACTCGTTCAAATGGCCACAGGTAGCGGTAAGACCTTCACGGCCATCACTTCTATTTATAGGCTTTTGAAATACTCCAAAGCAAAGCGTGTACTGTTCTTGGTAGATACTACAAACCTTGGCAAGCAGGCAGAGCAAGAACTACAAGCCTTCGTTCCACAAGGCGAGAATAATATCTTCACTAACATTTATGCAGTTCAGCGTCTTAACTCAAGTTATATTGATCCAAGCGCACAAGTTTGTATCAGTACAATACAGCGCATGTACTCAATCCTTAGGGGTGTAGAGCTTAATGAGAAAAATGAAGAAATTGCGTCTGAGCAAAATATCCTTCCGACAGATGGGTCATCTTCAATCTCATATAACGCAAAGGTTCCGATTGAAGATTTCGATATGATCATTATCGATGAGTGTCACCGCTCAATCTATAACCTATGGAAACAAGTTCTCGATTATTTTGACACCTTCCTCGTAGGGCTCACGGCCACACCAGATGCCCGCACATTTGGCTTTTTCAATAAGAATGTCGTGAGTGAGTATGGTTACGAAGATGCCGTTGCAGATGGCGTAAATGTGCCCTATGACGTCTACAAGATTGAAACTGAAATAACCAGCAAAGGTGCTCAAATCAAGGCTGGAGAATTTGTAGACAAACGGAGTCGACTGACCCGCGAAAAGCGCTGGGAGCAACTTGATGACGAAATCGAATATGAAGGCCGTGATCTAGATAAGAAAGTCGTGAGTGAAGATCAAATTCGCACAGTTCTAACCACGTTCAAAGACAAGCTCAAGACCGAGATATTTCCAGACCGTGGAGACGAAGTGCCAAAGACCCTCATCTTTGCAAAGACAGACTCACACGCAGATGACATTATTCGTATTGCTCGTGAGGTTTTCAATGAAGGTAACGATTTCATTAGGAAGATTACTTACAATGCCGAGACCCCATCTAACTTCCTTGCCGACTTCCGTACGGGCTACAATCCTCGTATTGCCGTTACCGTGGACATGATTGCTACTGGCACTGACGTAAAGCCTATCGAGTGTTTGATCTTTATGCGAAACATCAAGAGCCGCAACTACTTTGAGCAAATGATAGGCCGTGGGACTCGAACCTTGGGCGTAGATGACCTAAAGCGTGTCACGCCACACGCAAGAACCAACAAAACACATTTCGTGATTATCGACGCAGTTGGGGTGTTCGATACGGTCAAAACAGACTCGCGACCACTCGAGCGCAAGAAATCAACACCATTCAAAGACCTCATGATGCAGACTGTTATGGGCGATCACAGCGACGATAATCTTACGTCCTTAGCTAATCGACTAACACGGTTGGACAAGGAACTCACGCCAAGCGAACAAGAGCGTATTGCACAACACAACTCCGGCTCAATGCTCAAAGATAACGTAAAGAAATTATTTGATGCTTTGAACCCAGATAAGTACCTAGAAAAAGCCAAGGCGATGTTCGGTAAGTCCGATAAAGTCGATGTGACTAATGATGAAATTGAAACCGCTAAGGCGGAGCTTGTGAAACAAGCAGTTCAACCTTTCGACAACCCAGATCTTCGAGAAACAATTCTAAAGATCCGTGAAGAGCACGATCAGATTATTGACTCTGTCAATCTCGACACGGTCACAGCGGTTGGATATGATCCAAGTTCAACAGGACGTGCACTTGCAGATATCAAGAAGTTCCAAGACTTCCTAAATGAAAACAAAGACAAGATTGATGCCTTGCAGATCTTCTATAATCAGCCGCATCATCGTAGAACGCTTACGTTCGAGATGGTAAAGGACTTGGTAGAAAAGCTCAAGTATCCACCATATTCACTTAATACAGAACGCGTGTGGCGTGCGTACGAGGTTACAGAACAAGACAAGGTAATGGGCGATGCTCAGAACCTCACAGACGCAGTATCACTTGTACGACATGGCATTGGCCTGGATGGTTTACTAATACCATTTGCTGATGTCGTAGAACAGCGTTACCAGAGCTGGCTTGCGCGGCTTGAAGCAGAGGGCAAAACATTTACACCCGAACAACGCGCATGGCTTGATATGATGAAGTCACACATTGCGCAATCGCTTGTGATTGAAAAAGATAGTTTTGAGCATACACCCTTCGTGGAGCATGGGGGACTGTTTGGTGTTCATAAAGTTTTCGATAACGAATTAGAAAATATACTTGTAAGCCTTAATAGGGAGCTCGTAGAGGTATGAAGACCGGCTGGCAAACCCTACCTGTGAGTAAAACTGTAAAGAAATTATCAACAGTTGATAAGAAGATTAAACAAAAAGAGGCTCTCACCAATGGGAACTTCCCGGTAATTGATCAAGGTCAGGATTATATAGCAGGATATTATAATGATCCATCCAAAGTCATAGATGCGGGTCCGGTCATCATTTTTGGTGACCACACAAAAGCTATAAAGTTTGTAGATTTTCCATTTGTCCCCGGTGCCGACGGTACAAAGGTCCTAAAGCCCAATCCGGAATTATTCGCTCCCAAGTTGTTTTACTATTTTTTGCAATCAATAAAGTTTCCCGATAAAGGTTATGCGCGACACTATCAACATCTTGAAAAGGAGCTCATTAACATACCGCCTTTATCTGAGCAAGAAAAGATGGTTGCCAAAATCGAAGAACTAATCAGTGAAATAGAAAATGCCGAGAGTAATCTGCGAAACGGATTGCAACAGATCGAATTGTATAACAGTTTGCTACTTTCTTCGCTTTTCAAATCTGTAACAGAGGTTTCAGAGCATGAGACCTTACCACCCATACCAATGAGTTGGAGTTGGGTTAAAAATGAAGAGCTCTTACGATACGTTACAAGTGGATCAAGAGATTGGAAAAAATATTATAGTGACACAGGTGCCATGTTTGTTAGAACCCAGGATATCAATAAAGATCAATTAGATCTGACTGATGTTGCATTTGTACGTTTACCAGAAAAGGTTGAAGGTAAACGAAGCTTAATTGAACCAGGTGATCTTCTCATGACGATTACGGGGGCTAATGTGGGAAAAGTTGCTGTAGTAGAGGGGGAAATTCCCGAGGCTTATGTGAGCCAGTCTGTAGCATTAATGAAGTATAAAAATAGAGACTACAGTCGATACTTACATTACTACTTTCAAGCTCGTGGATACGGCATGACGTTTATTCAGGAAAGCGTATACGGTATTGGTAGACCGGTGCTTAGCTTAAAAAACATGAGAGATGTACTCATAGCGCTGCCGCCCGATAATGAAATAAATAAGATTGTTGAGGATCTCGACGCTTCGACATCTTATGTCAAATCAGTCAAATGCGTACTTGTCCAACAGTTAAAGCAGGTGGGGTCCTTAAAAACTATGATATTAAGAAAAGCATTTGAAGGAGAGTTGCTATGACCAGTTCAGGGTTAGTTCAAAAAGTGTGGAACTACTGTAATCTTTTACGAGATGATGGCCTTAGCTACGGTGATTATCTAGAGCAGATCACTTATCTTCTGTTCTTGAAAATGGCGGACGAGTATTCAAAGCCTCCGTTTAATCGTGATACTCAAATCCCTAAAGAGGTGAGCTGGGGTAGTCTTCGCACACTTACTGGCACAAACCTAGAGACGCACTATGTTGATGTTTTACAGACGCTGAGTAAACAGCCCGGTATGATTGGTCAGATTTATTTCAAGGCTCAGAACCGCATCCAAAATCCATCACAACTCCATAGACTTGTAGGTCTTATAGATGGCGAAACATGGGTTGGATTAGATGTCGACGTCAAGGGTGAAATCTACGAAGGTTTGCTCGAAAAATTTGCATCTGACACTAAGACTGGTGCCGGTCAATATTTTACGCCACGCCCACTGATTCAAGCAATGACCGAGTGCCTGCGGCCCGAGCCAATGAAAACTATGGCAGACTTTGCAGCTGGAACCGGCGGCTTCTTCCTGGCGTTTTATGACTATATTGCTGATAACTATCAGCTCAATAAAGAACAAAAAGAATTCCTGAAATACCAGACATTTACCGGCAATGAGATTGTATCTGCAACTGCTCGTTTGTGTCTAATGAACCTCTTCCTTCACAATATCGGAGACCTCAATAGTGAGCCGCCTATTCATATCACCGATAGCCTCGCAGCGGACGGTGGTAAGCGTTTCGACTATATTCTGATGAACCCGCCGTTCGGCAAGAAGAGTAGTATTACTGTAAGTAACGAAGACGGTACACAGAGCAAAGACTCCATGACATATGAACGTCAAGACTTCTGGGTAACGACTTCAAACAAACAGCTCAACTTTGTGCAACATATTGTGTCTCAAATGAAAGCCGATGGTAAAGCTGCGGTCGTAGTGCCGGATAACGTTCTGTTTGAAGGTGGAGCGGGCGAGACGGTCCGCAAGAAACTTCTGCAAACAACTGATCTTCACACTATCCTTCGTCTCCCGACAGGTATCTTTTACGCTCAAGGCGTGAAGGCTAATGTAATTTTCTTCGATAATAAACCGGCCAGTAAGAACCCATGGACAAAAGAAGTGTGGGTGTACGATTTACGCACGAACAATCACTTCACACTTAAAGAGAAGAAACTATCCCGATCCGATCTAGATGAATTTGTGAAAGCCTACAATACAGAAAATCGTCACAAGCGCGAAGAAACCGAACGCTTCAAAAAGTTTACCTACGATGAAATTGTAGAGCGTAATAAAACAAACCTAGATATTTTCTGGCTCAAGGACGACAGCCTCACTGACCTAGATAACCTGCCAGAGCCAGAAATCATAGCAGCAGAAATTGTAGAGAACCTCGAAGCCGCTCTTGAATCATTCAAGTCAGTGCAAGAGTCGCTAAAAAGATAGTGCGTCTATAACCTCGAGCCATGAAATTATTATACATTCGATTCAGATAGCTTCTAGTGATTCATAAAATAAAAAGTGATAATAAAAATCATTTGCTATACTGAGATTATGCAAAAAGTAGCCACTAAAGTCTTTATATACGCGTCAATCATCTTCGGTATTATCGGGATTCTGGTTGTCCTAACGGGTTCGGGGCCCGACAAACCTGATTCGGCAGTAAGTGAAGTGCTTATAAAACTCTTGTTCGTAGATGTTTTTATCATTCTGCCATCGTTCGCGCTCAGTATTGCGGGCAAATATTTGAATAGCAAATAGCAACCGTGCTGATTTGTAGCTATATTAATTAGCGTAAATATGTTATAATATAGTTAATGTATGATTGAAAGAGCTGTATCACATCAACTGGCTGAAGAATTATTCGATACATTCCGCGGTAAAAACCGTATTATTTCAGATGAAGAACGTAGTAACTCCAAGGTTGTCGTACGGCATGGTCACATGACTAACGTAGAGGGTATCGTTGCCTGGGGGGAGAAGGACAATGTCTCCATTACTCAGCGGCTTTCTCTTGGGAAAACAGGACTCTACTATTTAACCACTGTATATCATAATGAAGGCGGAGCCGTTGAGCGTACTCACATTTCGCCTAACTCGCCAGACCACACGCTGGATACGCTCGCAGAGAGTCTATTCGTTGGTGCATTCAAGAAAATAATTCAAAAAAGACATTCAGGTGAGGTATTATAAAAATACAAGGCGCTTATTAATGATTACTTTTAAAACAGAATTATTTACGATCGACAAGTGGACTATCCTTCGGCTTCCAGAGGAGGCAAGTACCAAGTTGCCATCACGCGGGCAGGTAATGGTTAAAGGCACGATCAACGGTCATGACTTTGAGTCCGTACTTGAACCCGACGGTAATTGGAGCCACTTCTTTAAAGTTAGTAAGCCTCTTCTTAATGCGCTACACGTATCGGCCGGTGATACGGTTGAGCTCGCCATCGAGCCGACAAAAGAGTGGCCAGAACCCGAAGTGCCGAGTGATCTAAAGGCTGCGCTTACCGCACATCCTGACGTGCAAATGTTATGGAGGGCAATTACACCCCTGGCTCGTTGGGACTGGATCCGTTGGATAAGTGGAACGAAAAATCCTGATACCCGTAGTCATCGCATCGAAGTGTCACTCTCTAAACTTAAGGCTGGAGAAAAACGCCCTTGCTGCTTTAATCGTGCTATGTGCACGGACCCGTACGTATCAAAAAGCGGTGTTCTTATTGGCTCCGCATAATAAAAGGAAGACAACATATGAAGATTGCGGTCGTGGCGGCCAATGGCCGTTCGGGTAAGGCGTTCGTAGAAATAGCGCTGGCTCAAGGGCACAACGTTCGGGCTGGTATATATGGTAAGGACATATTTTCACCACATGAACGCCTGGAAGTAATGGATTGCGATGCGACCGATGAAACCGATATTGCCGCCTTGCTAAAACAACAAGATGCGGTAGTGAGCTTTATAGGGCATGTAAAAAACTCTCCGCCGCATGTGCAGACTGAAGCCATGCGCACCGTGACGCATGTTATGGAGGATCAGGGATTGAGACGAATTATCAGTCTTACGGGTACAGGGGTGCGATTTGCCGGAGATCGAATTACATTCCTGGACCGGCTGCTGAACCTAGGGATTAGTATGATCGATCCGGCACGGGTAATGGACGGCCGAGATCATGTGGAGGTATTGAAACAAAGCGGTCTTGATTGGACGGTTGTCCGCGTTCTTAAATTACGAAACATATCACCAAAACCATTTACACTGCTAGCACACGGGCCAACAAAAAACTGGGTAAGCCGGGAGGATGTTGCAAAAGCCGTTCTGCAGATTTTGGAAGATAAAAGTTTCGTACACGAAGCACCGATTCTTGGTTAGAATATACTGAATGTTTGATAGAATAAGGATAAATGAAAAATTTCTATCACGTCCTGCTCAATACACTCATTGCTAACGTCACGACAAGCTATCTATGGTTCGCGTTGACCTTCTGGGTGTATCTTGAAACGAAATCAGTACTTGCAACGGGAATCATCGGCGGCGCCTATATGTTGCTGGTGGCGGTATTCAGTATTATTTTCGGCACGATTGTCGACCACAACAAAAAGAAACGTGTCATGGCGTTTTCGGCTATTTTTACGCTGGTCTTTTTTGCGCTTGGCGGCCTCGTATATTACTCATTTAGCAAGAGCCAACTGCTCGACTGGACCGGCCCGGTTTTCTGGCTGTTTACTATGATAATCCTGATCGGGGCGGTGGTTGAAAATATGCGTAATATCGCTCTTAGCACTATCGTGACACTCCTGGTACCAAAGGAGCGGCATGACAAAGCCAATGGTATGGTGGGTACGGTTCAGGGCGTAGCGTTTATGGTCACCAGTATCTTTTCAGGGCTTTCCATCGGGTTGCTTGGGATGGGCTGGACACTTGTAATCGCCATCATGTTCACCGCCATTGCGGCCGCTCATATCCTATTTATAAAAATACCCGAAAAGACCATATTGCACGATCCGGAACTTGAAAATAAAAAAGTCGACCTTAAAGGAAGTATCGCAGCCATCCGCACAGTACCCGGGCTTCTATGGCTGATTATATTCACGACATTCAACAATCTTGTCGGTGGTGTCTTTATGGCACTCATGGATCCTTACGGGCTAACATTGTTTTCCGTAGAAATGTGGGGAGTTGTACTTGGCGTAACGAGTACCGGATTTATTATTGGCGGTGCGATAGTCGCAAAGAAAGGTCTAGGAAAAAATCCGCTGAGGACACTCTTGCTAGTCAATGTCGCCGTTGCACTGCTTGGCGGTCTGTTTACTATCCGTGAGTGGTGGTGGCTATATGCTGTTGGCATGTTGATATTCATGAGTCTGATGCCTGCGGCGGAAGCAGCCGAGCAGACGATCATTCAGCGTGTCGTACCACTTAAGCGTCAGGGACGTGTCTTCGGCTTGGCACAGGCAGTCGAGTCGGCGAGTTCACCTATTACTGCGTTTATCATAGCGCCCATTGCCCAGTTTGCAATTATCCCGTTTATGAACTCAGAAGAAGGAAGGCAGCTGTTTACGTGGTTGTTGGGAACTGGGCAGGCTCGGGGAATTGCGTTGGTATTCTTGGTGGCGAGTCTTATTATGTTCATCGTCGTGCTGTTTGCGTTTAAAACGCGTGCTTATCGCCATCTTTCTGATTTTTACCAAAAATCCTGATACTCTTGTTACTATTGAGATAACAGTAGCAAAATAGGAGGTAAAGGATGCAACAAAAAATTACACCGAACTTATGGTTTGACGGTAACGCAGAGGAGGCCGTTGATTTTTATCTATCAGTATTTCCAGAGTCCAAGAAGCTTTCGACTGAACATTATCCGAATAGTAGCGAAGAGGGGTTGGCCGATTTTCAGCAGGACCTGGCAGGAAAAGTGCTAACGATTGAGTTTGAGCTTTTCGGGATGCAATTTACAGCCATCAATGCCGGACCGGAGTTTACGTTTAACGAAGCTGTGTCATTCGCCATTACGTGTAAGGATCAAGAAGAAATCGACTATTATTGGAACAAGCTGTCGGCCGTCACTGAATCAGAACAGTGTGGGTGGTGTAAAGACCAATACGGATTAAGCTGGCAGATTGTGCCGGAAAACATGGGTGAACTCATGAAAAAGTCGGATGCATTTGCTCATTTGATGCAAATGAAGAAGATCGTTATTGCTGACTTTTAGTCTTTTTTCTGCCCTGTGCTTTGTCGATGGCATGAAGAATGGCATTAATTTCAGCAAGTTCTTCGGCGGAAGGACCTTCTTCTGATTCAAGACGTTCCAAGCCGTAACCGACAACGGCGTACTCAAGCTCATCGGCAGACATATAGAGGGTAGCCTTGCCATCAGGATTAAGCGGAGGCTGATCTTCGTCAATAATCAAAAAACCGTCCTGTATAGCTCCAGCGGCATCAAGCGCCTTTTTGTCCCAGTGGCGCGACTCCTCGCGTGTGTGCTCTTTTGGCCATAGTTCATGGCTGTGTCGCAGTGCTTTTAAGACTTTGCCCGGATGATCTTCTTTTGTGATTGTCGGTCTGTTTTTGTTGATTTCCATACTACTTAATATAATAACATAATTACCTAAAAAGTCAATAATGTAGTATTACTGTTTTTTGGATAAGTAAAAGGCCGTATCATCGATAAGAAAAAGACTTACGTCATCGCGCGTTTTGCCCGACGCGTGAAACGGTGTACTAATGACACCGATGAGAATGAGAACGTACGTAAAAATAAAACTGGTAACACCTGTTATAGCCAGGCCGCCGTAAAACGGGTCGATCTCCGTTAGAAGAAGTAACAGAAGAGTCATTCCTACTATAGATCGAGCCAGTATGGTAGCGGAGGGAATAAACTTTATTCGCTGAATATAATTAACACGATGGCGACTTCGAAGTAGACTTATCTGCTGCTGTTTCAATTTGACAATAAAATTAGCTGGAACCCCGCCCTGCTCCATCGTGACAAAGTAGGGAAACAGTCCACGGATATCCTTTCTCGCATCATAAGAATTACGTGCATCATTATGAAATCCTACGGCGATTTTATGAAGCTGCATGCGAAATTTGTCGATATCAAAAACAGGATATGAATGATGGATTGCTTTGGCGTCGTCGTACATATCTTCTAGGTTTGCCGCAAAGTCGGATGGAATACGCTCTGATTCTTTGTAGTCTGCAATGGCGGCGGACAGTATAAATCCAATAACGAAGGTCACACTTGAGAGGACGCTGTTGTGAAGCGAGCTCTGCTTAATTATTTCCCAGCCGAACAAATGAAAAGTGTACTTGATACCAACTATTGCAAGCGCGGCAATAAAGGAAATGATGAATATGCGAAATAGCTTTATAAGTGAAGGCATCTACACCCCTATTATAACAAAAATTGAGAGTGAGGTGCTGTACCGATAGCATTATCCGGTACAGCATCTCACGGGTCGGTCAGTCGACGATGTCGCCCTCTTCGAGAGTTTCTTCGTCGTTTTCGATCTCTTCGCCAGCTCCCGTCCAGTCGATCCGTTTGGACTTTACGGTGTTTTCCTCTTCGGGCTGGCTGCCCTTGGTGCGGTTCAAGCCAACTCCTTAGGTGGTTGACAGACTATCATAATTATACACATATTATGTATATTTTATATTACTTTTTCGTAGGCAAGAATAGTTCGGCGAGCATACAGCGAACGCTGCCGCCGCCAATCATTTCGATCGTTGGAACAGACAGGGGAAGGAGGATTTTGTCGCGAGATAATACCTCACGCTGTTCCTGCGTGAAGTGATCGTATGCCGTTTGTGACAATGTCAGGAAACGTTCGCCGTGCATGCTTTGCAGTTCGAGCACATTACCGCAAAACGCGTTCATTTGGACATAGCTGATAACGACGATCTTCAGCCCAAGAGTTTTCAGCGATTTAAAAACCTTTTTTCTTTCGGTGATATCATGAATTGCTTCAAGGCAGACGACGGCGGTTGTGGACTGAATGCCCATCATGACATTAGTGTGATAAATAGGCGCACTGGCTTCATCAAGGCCATGAAAAAGGATAGGTGCGTAGCCGAGCTTCGTGACATGTTCTTTAAACAGCTCTTCGTCGCATCGTAGTGAAATGCATCCGTATGCCGTTTTAGAGGGATGATGAAAGACTATGACGCCGGTACTTTCAAGGAAACGATTTTCATTTTCGGAGGTGCTTATGTCGATGGCACGAGTGATGGCGAAACGTTCTTTGATACTATCGAGTGCCTGTTCGGTTCGTTCAAAGCGTCGGCTTTTAGTGGCCATGGGGTATAAATAGATATCTCCGTTTGGCCACGTACTAAGCCAATTGTTAGGAAAAACGGCGTTCGGTTTTGGTGGTGTAGGACTATCTTCAATCACCGTTACGTCAATATTATGAAAACGTAAGATCTGGACGACTTGCTCGAACTCGTCGTTTACAAGTTTTAAAATGGTTGATGTATCAAGGCTAGCATAGTGCTGGAATGTATTTGACTGTGCCGTTTCGGTATCAAAGCCAAAGCTGGTTGGTCGTACCATGGCTACGGCTCGGGCGGATTGCGAAAGGTCCATAAGTTTACCGTTTATTAAGAATTGTATCGTTATTATACACGTTTTCTTACAGAGGTATCGATGTTAAAAAGCCAACGTTCCTATCGGAAGGAGGATACAGCACAGTGTACTGAATTGTTACACTGAAATAAGTGCAGCTAGCGCACTTCGACCACCCAGAAATACTAACAGGAGATTTCCTCGTGGAGTAACAAGGGGGGTTGTATATGAAAGTAATGAAAAATATACGGCAAGAAGCTGGGCTTCGTTTGACACCGTATTGACTTTAAAACCTATGCTCTCGTCGGTTCTATGATATGTCCGACTTAAATAACTAACATCCGGAGCCTTTTTTCTCATCTTCTAATACAGTGAAAGCAGGAAAATTCAGTGACCATAAGTTCTTTTTTTACGGCAGCAAAACAGAATACATTCTTAAAACATAACGCCATCTTTTTTGTTGGTTCTGTTGCAGTCGGTGTGCTCAATTATGCATACTATCCCGTTTTGGGGCGATTAATGAACCCGGCGGCATTCGGTGAGATTCAGGTACTTGTTTCGCTCTTTTTACAATTTACAATCTTCCTTAATGTGCTTAGTCTTATTACTGTCACCATAACTGTTAATTATACTGAGAGCCAAAAGGCTCACCGTGTCATCTTCGAACTCGAAAAATTAGCATCCTATATCGCACTCGGACTTCTCATTTTGAGTATCGCGTTCGGTGGCTTCCTGCAGCAGCTGCTGCATTTTGGGTCACCGCTTCCTTTCGTTGCACTCTCTCTTGCCATGCTTACAAGCATTCCACTTACATTTCGAAGTGCCTATGCACGCGGCCAAAAACGATTCGGAGTCGCGTCGACGTCACAGCTCATTGGTGCGGGTACCAAAATACTTTTTTCGGCAGGTTTAGTTGTGCTGGGCCTGGGTGTAACGGGCGCGATTGGCGGTATTGCCATAGCGCAGTTTCTTGCATTCTTGTACGCTGCCCGCTATGCGGCGCGTCTCGGATTTGCTCGACCGAGTGATACTCACTACGGTACGCTTCCAGATTTGAAGCTGGTGCTTCCGGAGCTTAAGTATGCCGGGGCGGTTTTTATCGGGCTGCTTGCCATCACCATGACCATGACAATAGACGTCATTGTCGTGAAGTATTTCTTTGACGCGCATACGGCAGGGCTTTATGCTGGTGTCGCAACCGTTGCCAGAATCATTTTCTTTTTAGCAACGCCGATTTCACAGGTTCTTATGCCGATGGTAAAAACTGGACAGCCGGTGAAAGAAAGTTTCAAAATGTTAAAAAAATCGATGCTTCTCACGGTACTTATTGGTGGAATGGTCCTGCTGGCATGTGCCGTAATGCCTGAATTCATTATGCGGTTTTTGATGGGTGTTGAATATATTACATACTCTTCTCTATTGCCACCTCTGGCGCTTGCTATTTTCCTCATCTCTATTGCAAATCTTAACTTCATGTTTATTTTAGCGCTGCGTCAAAAAATGATTATGCTCGTTGGTATAATTAGCTTTGCAGTGTCTTTGAGCTTACTGTTCATATGGCATCACGACTTGCATGCTGTAGTACTAAGCATGCTTGGGGGGAGCATTTTTACATTAGTTGCGACCGGAATATACGTGTTAGTAAGTCTAAAACGAGGAGTCCGTTATGCAGAGTAAAACAATTTCTATTGTTATTCCAATTTACAATGAAGCGCCGAACGTCACACCGCTTTATACGTCTGTCAAATCAATCATTAAAAAATTACCGCAGAGCTTTGAGCTGATCTTCGTTGATGATGGTAGCAGCGACGACTCCGTCAAGCGATTACGTCGTGTCGCACGTCGCGACAAAATCGTCCGGGTTGTTGAGCTTGCGCGCAACTTCGGAAAGGAAATAGCCGTAACGGCAGGGCTTCATGCGGCAAAAGGTGATGCAGCCGTCATCATGGATGCCGACTTGCAGCACCCGCCGGAACTACTTCCAAGATTCGTTGAGGAATGGGAAAAAGGTGCCGATGTCGTTGTCGGTGTCAAGAAGTACAGCAAGGATGAAAGCTGGTTCAAACGTTTCAGCTCGAAAAGTTTTTACGGTATCTTAAGCAAGGTTTCGTCGGCAAAAATTACTCCGCATGCCAGCGATTTCCGCCTTATCAACCGTAAGGTCATCGATACATTCAAGACATTTACCGAACGAAATCGTATTACCAGGGGAATTATAGACTGGGCTGGTTTTGAACGGCGATACATTTACTTCGAGGCACCGCCGCGCCTGCACGGTGAGGCCGGATACAGCTACCGAAAGTTATTTGGCCTTGCGATGAACAGCTTTACGGCGTACAGTATGCTGCCTTTAAAGGTGGCCAGCTGGCTCGGATGGTTCATCTTGGTCATCTCCAGTTCTCTTGGTCTTTTTACCCTTGTCGAGAAATTCATGCTTGGTGATCCGCTTGAACTGGATATAACCGGTACGGCATTTTTGGCAATGATGCTCATGTTTTTAGTGGGGGTCGTACTGATTTGTTTAGGATTTGTCGCTCTTTATATTGCACGAATTCACGAAGAAGTGATAAATAGACCACTTTATATTGTTAAAAGCGAAACGAAGGAGGAGGCATGAAAATAGCACACGTCACGCTGTATCCTCCAAAAAGCGAAAAACATGTCAGTGGAAGCGGTGTCGCTTCTTACAGCAAGAACCTTATAACAAACATGCCGGGTGACGATGAGCATATTGTTGTTGCGAACGTTATGGATGGGGTAGAGACATACAGTGAGGGGAACGTCTCTGTTCATCGAGTCTTCCGGCGTAATCCGAATTTTTTATTTGCTGTTCATAGGGAGCTGAAAAAAATTAATCCGGATACGGTACATATTCAGCAGGAGCTTGCCCTTTTTGGCGGAATATTCACGGCGTATCTGCTGCAATGGCTTGTGTTCTTGTGGCGAAAAAAGGTGACGATCACGCTGCATGGTGTGGTTGATCCTGACAAAGTAGATGCGGTCTTTGTAAAAGAAAACAATTCTCGGCTACCCGTATGGCTGGTGAAGCTTGCCTTCAGAATCATTTATACGCCGCTTATGAAATGGTCTGATCATGTTATTGTTCATGAACAACTATTTAAAAACATAGCGGTTAAAAAGTATGGTATAGACAGCCAAAAGATCTCTGTTATCCCGCATGGGGTGGAGGAACTTTCGACTATCGATACCTACCGGGCGCGTGAGGCGCTTGCTATTCCGTCTTCGGCAAACGTAGCACTGTTCATGGGATATGCGACAGGGTATAAAGGACTCGATCTGCTTATCGAAGGATTTGCAGAGTATGCTAAAAAAAGCCCGCACGCATACCTTATTATCGGTGCTGGGAAGCACCCGAAACTTCATGACGACGTGACTTATTTAAAAGAGTATGAGCGTTTACAATCGAAGGCAAAAAAACTCATTCCCGGCAGTCAATATAGGTGGGAGGGTTTTATCAAGGAGGCTGAAATCACCGTATACTATAGTGCTAGCGACGTTTCGCTTTATCCGTATACGACGGCGCTCTCTAGTTCAGGCCCAATGTCGTTTGCTATAGGCTATGAAAAACCGTTTTTGGTGAGCACGGCGTTTGAATCCATTTTTAACACGTACCCACAGCTTTTGTTTGATCGCAAGCCCGGTGATCTTGCAGATAGATTAGAGTATTTTTTTACCTACAGACATGACTACGACGAAATTTCCCGCGAGTTAAAACAACAGCGTAGCTGGAGGCGAGTTGCGAACCTGACTCTTAATACATACCGACAGAACGACATTCAGAAAGGAAACTATGAGACAGAAGAAAGTACTACTACTTGGTAGTTACGGTCAGAGTAATTTAGGCGACGATTTATTGATGTGGAATTATCTGGAGCTTTTGCGATCTAAGGGCTTTACTGATATATATGTCAACGCGAACACTACTGAATTCCTGCCCGACGTCATCAAAGAAAATTATCCTGCGCTCCGAATAGTGAATACCTACAAAACATCGCTGATGGAATACATAACTATTATTCGCAGTGTCGACTGCGTCGTGTATGGCGGCGGAACGCTTTATAAAGAACTCTACTCTTCTACAGGCAGGGCACCGTATAGCGTCATCATCCGGCTTATGGCATTTAACGTGTTGGCAAAATTGGTCGGTACCAAGTTATATCATCTTCACATTGGTATCGGCTCGTTAAAGACGGCTCTTGGAAGGTGGATATCGAAGATAGCGATTGGCTCGGCTGTGCGAACGGTATTTCGTGATCAAAAATCGTATGATTTTGCCAAGGGGACGCTCCGTATTTCGGACAGCAAGATCGCAAAATCGACCGACGGGTTATTTATTAATTCTGTATGGCGCTCGGTATGGAAAGAAGCCTCACTCGCGGTCGATCGTAAAAAATACAAAACGGTGGTAGGTGTCAACGTACTTTCGGATATTCCGGACTGGGTGGATCGTGATGAGTACGTCTCGGAAATGAAACGTTTTGTTGAAGGGCTTTTAAAAGATGACGTGTATGTTGTATTTGTTCCGTTCCAAAATAAATTCAATCCGCGTAATGACCTTCTTTTTACGAAAGAAGAGTTCGGCCCGCTCCTCGCGGGTTATGAAAATCAGACTATTTTAGAAAATGTCACTATCGACACAATAGGCTCTTATATTCGGCAGTGTGATGTGTTCATCGGCATGCGCTTTCATTCACTGCTTCTCTCTGCTGTAAGCGAGGTGCCGTTCGTTGCCGTAGCTTATGACACGAAGTGCTGGCGCTTCGTCAGTGAGATTGGGTATGATTACGCAGTTGAACTCGAGAACCTTACCGTCAATTCTCTTCAGTATGCCTACGAGAACGCCTTGGCTTCACGGAAAACAATTAAGAAACACCTACACGATGTCAGTAATAAGCTATATGAAGAAGCGGAGGATGGCCTACGGACACTCAATTTGTAAGTCGTCGTCGCGGTGTTCCGGCATCTAAGCGGCCTCAAGTGTTACCAGGAGATGAACCTGTTAATGATGAGGCGGAAGCCAGGGTACGGTATAAATGGATTCGTGCCAAGCCGTGGCGTTTGTATAGTATCATTGCTATTTTCCTTGTTGTTTTTCATGTCTTCGTTTTTCGTGATGTTATTGCGGCTATACCGTCAATTATCTCGGGGGACGCATCGGTCGTACGTGAAGAGCTCGTACCATTTTTTAACTTTGGATCACAATTTTGGGGTGATAATGCGTCAGCATTGACATCATCGGAAGAAGTACGAGTGAGTTATTCATTCTGGACTGCCTGGGTCCGCTATTATCAGATATTGCCGTTTGCTCTCATATTTATGAACGCGCTGTCTGCTTTTATTCTTTTTTATGCGTTTCATAGAGTAGGGCGATATATTTATAAAAAGTCGCTTTTCGGAGTGATGGCAGCCTTACTCGCTGCGCTGGTTGTTCATGTCATTCTACTTTACGCAAAGATTGCTCATTTTTACGTGCTCATCATTGGATTTAGCATGTTCGCGCTATCATTGTCACTCGTATGTGAACAGCTGTTCTTTAAGACCAAAATTAAAAGAGGTAACGTAGCAGCCGTGTCTCTTTTGACACTTGGTAATCCTGCCATACACTATCACGTTATTTTTTATGTCGTCGCGGCACTGATTGTTGCCGTGCATCTTTTGTTCACGATCATAATGAATCGTGCATTTTTTTGGAAATATTTTCGGCGCAGCCTTATTTACTTCGTCCTTCTTATCCTGTTCAGTCTTATCCCGTATGTCATTTATATTTATTTTACGAACACTTCAAGTATTTCGGATGTCTCAACTCAGATTCCCGTAAATTATTGGATGATCTACTATGCCTCGCTTTCACTGCCGTTTATTTTTTCACTGGATACGGCAGGGCATCTTGATCTTATTCGCTACGGTAATTATTTAACGCCTATTCCGCGATTCGGGAGTATGCTCGTGCTGTTTCTTATAGGAGGATTGTTCATTTTTAAGAAGTGGAAACCGCTGCATATCGTTAACAAGGTGTTTATCATGACACTGTTTATCATTACGCTTTTTGCGATGTGGATGGCGCTGGGATATAGCGATAACAGCCCGTACTCCTTTCATAAGGTTTTTGGTGATATCGCGGCATTTTTTGCCAATACCGGAACATCTGTTGGTTCAACGCTCGCGGGCCTCATGAGTACGTTTATCAATATTCTCAGATTTCCACATCGTTTTCAGTTCATTTATTACTATACGGTCGGTGTCCTTTTTATGGTTGCCATCGTGTGGCTTCGTGAGGTGTTTATGAGAAAATGGCGGCCGGCCGTTGCGTCGCTCTTCGTAGGACTTATCGCACTTTTCCCCATTATCGCCAATAATGACTACCGCACGGCATTATTTTCGGGAGATTTGGCAACGTTCGTCACTCCGTACCGAGTTCCAGACGACCTTAAAAACATCAAACAAAAACTCGCTTCAGAATCTAATAATCGCCTGTTTATTTTACCGACTCTTGAGAGTGGCCGCGAGATCGCCCAAGATGGACATACCTATAGCTTCCTTGATAAGTACCTTATTTATTACCTGAATGAGCCGACCTTTTACTACGGTGTGGGGGCAAATACAGACAACAAGGCTATTTCGTACTTGGCATACCGGTCGATTGCGTATGATGAGGATTGGTGGCAGCAAATCCTGTCTAATAACCTTAACATAACGGATATTCTCGTGCCTAAACATATCACCTCACGTGAGAAGGGGATTACCTATCTGCCTGGCATAGAAAACAAGATTACCAAGAAATTGCAGTCATCCGAACTCTACCAGAAAACATATACTGGAAACGACTACGAATTGTATAGCCTTAAAAAGCCGTATTCATCTGCTACGTCCACACTCGTCGATACGCAGTGGCAGGATACACTTGAGCTACTCAATAATAAACGACTTCCTAATGACAAGCTGCTCTTTCCGCTTCAGATAAAAGATTATATTAAGAGCGATACTGCAAAAAAACTGATATCAAGCAGTGTCGAACGCAGTTTTTATAACTTGTATGTCGCTACTCACCCTAAGCAGACGACGGTGCCAAACCCGGCTTCGCTGCCATTTAGTTCGCAGTATGTGGCGAGTTCGAACTTCACTAATAACGCGCTGTCACTTAGTACGCTATATGCTAAAAATGACCAGTACAATTATTTGCACGAAAACGTACCAAGCCTGACAAATTTGCAGCGGCCGTCATTTATCGGACTCAACAAGGGAACGACCAAGCTGGATCTTTCACTTAAAGTACCGGCAGACGATACGTACCGGGTCCTTCTTCATGTAGGATCAAAGACCAACACTGTCGTGACAAAAATTGACGATAAAGTCGTGACGTTCAAGAAAATAACGGACGATCAACAATCAGCCGGAGATTTTATTGATTTTAGCTATTACTACGCCGATCTTCACTTGAAAAAGGGTCGGCAAAAAGTATCGGTTGCCAATTTATCTCAAACTTCGATTCTTGTTGACTCTGCTTCCGTCATGCCGAGAAAGGATGTTCCTGCTGATTTTGACAAGGTGACCACAGATACTATCTCGATACTACCTACCGAGACACCGCAGACATATGACGTGACGGTGAGGGCAGCCAAAAAATGAGTATGACTTTCTTGAAACACGAAGTAATTCGTATTTGGCTGGGATATGCCGGTATCGCGACGGTCATTTTACTCCCTATGCTCCTTCCTGGGTACATTTTAACGCTTGATCTTGTGTTTACTCCGCATTTCGCGCTTCCGACGGAAGTGACCAATAGCTACCCTCTTCAAATAAGCTTGTGGCTGCTGCATTTTATATTGCCCGGTGATGTGATAGAAAAAATAATACTCTTTTCTATCCTTCTATTGTCAGGTGTTGGTATACATCTGCTCGTGAGGTCAATACGGACGCGTACCATGTCTGTGGACTATTGGAACGTCGCGTCGTGGTTCGCCGGCATACTATATACAGTCAATCCATTCACATACGCAAGGTTCATGGCCGGTCAGTGGATGGTACTTTTGGGATATGCACTGCTTCCATTCTTTATTCGATTCTTGTTTCAGCTGATGTGGCAGCCGGGTAAAAAGCAGGCTGTAAAAGTAATTATTGCAGCGCTTGCCATATCTGCGGTCTCAATTCACCACATTGGCATGCTTGTGTTTACGGCAGCAATAATAAGTGCTGCGGCAATTGGCATATATAGGGGAAGTGAGCGCGTACGTCGCGTAACGTACCTGGCGATCGTAGCCATAGGCTACCTTGCAGGTTCGTTGTATTGGCTTATCGGAGTATTTTTAGGAACAAGCAGCGTATCTAAAGCTGTTGCCTTATTCGGGCAATCTCAGTTTCATGCTTTTGAAACGCTCGGAGGAAATACTATCGGTCAAATTGCGGAAGTAGTCCGGCTGCAAGGATTCTGGGCAGAGGCGCGTCATCTTTTTGCCTTGCCACAATCGATTATTCCTTTGTGGGGGGTGGTGTTCTTACTGCTTTGGGTAGTAGTGTTCATAGGTATGAAACTGGCATGGCGTCGCCATACGACAATCATACTGTTTAGCATCGCCTGTATACTGGGCGGTATCATACTGGCCGCAACACCGCTTGTCTTCTGGCTTTCGACCACTGTTCCTTTTGTCGCCGGCTATCGGGAGCCGCACAAGTTTGTTAATTTGATTATTATCGGCTACGGGCTTCTCGGGGCTCTCGGTGTCGCTTATGGACTGAACGCATTGCACAGGAGATCTTGGTTCAAGACGGCCCGGGGCTTTGCGGGCCTGGTACTACTCCTTCCGGTCGTTATTACACCCGTCATGTTCTGGGGATTTGCCGGGCAGCTGCAGCCAAGACAATATCCTTCCCAGTGGAGTGCGGCAAACGATTATCTTATCACCCATGCGCCGAACGAACGAGTCCTTTTTCTGCCGTGGCATCAGTATGCTCGCTATAGCTTCAGTGGCAGGCTGATCGCTAACCCTGCCGAAAAGTTTTTTGCAGTCCCCGCGGTGATAAGCGATGACCCTGAGTTTAACGGTGCGCTACCAACAGTTCCTGACGCGCTACACTCTACATTATCCAAAGCACTGCAGCAAAAGATACCTATCATCCCGACGCTCCGGGCACATAATATCCACTATATTCTTATCGCCAAAGAACAAGCATATCGGGATTATGACTATCTCTTACAGTCTAAAGATATACGGAACGTATATGAAAACGATAAGCTGACAATTTATAAGATAGGGGGAGCGCAGCATGTTTAAACGGTTACGACATCGGGAAGCAGGTTCGACAGAGAAGCGGGGGCGTCGAATATGGCCAACGTTCATGTTCGTTCTCGGTATGTCACTCATCGGCTTTTTGGCACAGATCCAATGGATCGGCTATATTGTCATTACTTTTTATGTAGTGTTTGCTATTTGGAAAAAGCGACCGGCTGCGGAGATGTTTTCGCTTGCTCTTATAACTCTTGCGATCGTACCTATCGGCATTCTTATGGCAAATTGGTTGGTAGCGCAGAATTTCGCGGCGTATAGTTTTGTCTTTTTCCTCTGTGGAATTATCACTATGACGATTGAACTACAAAGAGAATTAAGGAGAGAAAAGTAAAAATGACAATATGGCAGAGGTCACGGTTTGACGCCCCAGATGATGGTTGATAATCTGGGGAAGTGAATATAAAACGTAAGGGGAAAGGAAAGCTATGAGCAAGAAATCTACCCAATCGTTGTCACAAAAGAAAGTAATGCCGAGCAAGCTCGTTATGGGCCTCGCGGTGGCAGCGGTAAGCGTCTTGGTCGGTACGGCCGGCATCGCAAACGCAGCGCCCGGTAATTCCGGTAACGGATACGGTGGCAACGGCGGGATAAATATCAACATTGGTGATATCCTTGGTGATAACAATATCATTGTTATCATTGCCAACTACTTTGCTGGTAAATAGGCTTTAGAGCCACATAAAAAGAGACGCTCTACGGGGCGTCTCTTTTTCTTCAGAAGAAATGTCAGTTCAGTTTCAAAGAATCGAATAATCGCTTTGCCTGCTCCGTCGTAATAGTTTTTACGGTTGATGTATAGGGTGCCGTCAGCTCTGCTTGGTCTATAGAGAAGTCGATGACCATGCCACCTTTCGCTACCTTATAATGATGAGCGGTACTCTTTACCTTGTTAAAAGTGGTGTCCTGGGTAAAGGCGAGCGATGCGTTACCGTATGTAAAATCGACCGGCGTAAGCAGGCTTCTTCGTGGGAGCTGTGCTTTATTCTCCTGTACTGCTGCCGTAGCGGCAGCGGCAGTAGGATACATGGTGATTTCGATGGTGAAGGTATTAGGGAATCGGCTTCCCGTTTCGGTAAATTTCTGTGTCTTTACATCCGGCTGTTTGCTGCCGTCTTCTTTGTAACGGAATTGTACGTTGCAGCTTGAGGTAAGTGTGTCGCCACCATACGAACTATCTTTGCCATACTGGTGGTCGCCGTCGACCTTTGTCTGGTCGTAGGTGACATCGCCGTATATACTCGATGCTTTAGAGAAATCGAAAGCATTACATGCGTCAACGAATTTTGTTGATCCGTTAGTCGTGATACCGGTAAAGCTATGAGGTTTTGTAGCAGCGGAGTCTCCTTCAAGGTTCTTTTTGATCTGCACTGCAAGCGAATCAAGTTTTGTCGCCGCCTGATCCGGTGTGATGTTCCCCAGGCCGTAGGTAAGTTCGACGAGTGCATTATTGACAAGGATGTACGACTCTACGGTGTCAGGATACGACGGATCTATTTTTCTATCCTCACCGTTTATAAGACTCATTCCTTTAAGTGAGGCGAACGGTGCCCCCTTTGTATACGACGCTCGGTTCATGAAACTCCTTTTTGCTTCCGAGGCGCTCTTGAACTGCTTGACGCTAAGCTCTACACTCTTTCTGGAATCTGAAGCAAGAGGTGCGATGGTAAATTCACACTTGGATTCGACCGATGCCGGCGAACTTCCTCCTGCAAGCAGAGGGTCTTCTATTGTCTTAAGTAGATCACGACGATCCGACGGCGTTTGGTTGTATGGGGTGGCCTGCTTCTCCGTAAAGCGCTCATCATTCATATTGTCGGGGAGTAAATTGTCGCTGACCTTTTTGATGTCTTCGCGTGACAATGCGCTACAAGCAAAACGGTACGGATAGTTTCCCACTGTCAATACTCCCTGGGGTGCGGTCGCTGGATCACTCATACCGTCACTGTTTTTCTGTGTCGTTACCTCTGATCTGCTTCCTAGGGCCATGAAAAGCCCGATTAAAGCAACGACGATAACGAAGGCACAGACTCCTAGTGCGATAAAAAGGTTTTTATTATTATGTGTGTTCGATTTTTCGGGGGTAGAATTTTGTTGGTCCATAGTTCATTCTCCGTTTTAATACATTCTAAAGAAATAATAAGCTTCTTTATTATACAGTGAAATATCACAGTTCACTATAAATTATATTCATACTTGACATACTTTTCATACTTGTAGTACAATACAGTAAGAAAGGAATTCATATTATGGCAAAATCACCTATGGAAGATCGTAAGCTCTACGGCACGGCAACCGTCGGTACGAAAGGGCAGATTGTCATCCCTGCGGATGCTCGCGAAGAAATGGGCATCAAAAGTGGTGATCGTCTTTATGTAGTTGGTAAGCCAGACGGTGGATTCGTGGGCCTCTTGAAAGAAGAAACCCTCGAGAGGATGGTACAACAGCTTTCTGAGCAGGTTGCAGCCTTCAATACTCTTAAAAAAGAAAATAACAAGGAGTAAACAATTATATGCATCATCATTTGAGCTTGCGCAGCAAGCTGATTATCATGATCTCGATTATGGCCAGCCTTTTTTTGGTAGCGCTTGATCAAACGATTATTTCAACGGCACTTGGCAAGATCGTCGAAGACTTCAACGCGTTTTCATCCTTAGCATGGGTCGTGACCGCATATCTTATTACCACTACGATTACGACGCCTATTGCAGGTAAGTTCTCCGACATGTTTGGCCGGCGCCTCATGGTACTTATCGGTGTGGCGATCTTCACGCTCGGTTCGCTTCTCAGCGGAACGAGCGGTGATATTAACCAACTCATCATGTACCGTGCATTTCAGGGAATCGGTGGCGGTATCATTACCGCAAATGCCTTTACGATTATTGGTGACCTTTTCGCCGCGCGTGAACGTGGCCGCTGGCAGGGGCTTATCGGTGCTGTCTTCGGTATTGCATCGGTCATCGGACCACTCCTCGGTGGGTTCTTGACCGAAGCACACCAGGTATTTGCCTGGACGACCGACTGGCGCTGGACATTCTTTATCAATGTTCCTGTGGGTATTGCAGCTTTTGCGATCATCGCCATCTTCTGTCCACCGCTTAAACACGAGAACAAACCGAAAGTCGATTACGTTGGCGCTGGTCTTCTTGCGGTCGCGCTTGCCACGCTGGTCCTTGCGGTTGATAACACGGACAAGATTTTTGCCGATCTTCTTAATAATACGGGAATGAGCCTGACAACACTTCGTCTTATCATGGCTGCCATCATCGTTGCTGCGACGGCAGCGTTCATCATGGTGGAACGAAAGGTGAAGGAACCGATTCTTCGTCTTGACTTTTTCAAGCGACGCAATTTCCTGCTTGTCATGATTATCGCTACGTTTGTCGGTGCGGCCATGCTCGGCTCCATTCTGTACCTTACGCAGTTCAACCAGCAGGTATTCGGCGCGTCGCCGACGACTTCGGGCCTTATGCTCCTGCCTATGATCGGTGGTCTTATGGCGGCAAGTATCACCTCCGGGCAGCTTATCAGCAAGGTGGGAAAATACAAGGCAATTTTTGTTACTGGTCTCGCGGTGACGGCAATTTCCATCGCGTCGCTCATTACGCTTAACCCGTCAAGCAGCTTCGTCCAGGAAGCGATTATCATGGTATTTATCGGTGCTGGTATCGGTATCTCAATGCCTGTCATGAATATTGCTGTACAGAATGAATTCGAGCAAAAATACCTCGGTATCGTGACCAGTTCAACACAGCTTTTCCGTGGTCTTGGTTCTACTATTGGTACGGCAATCTTCGGTGGTATGCTTACTGCTGGAATCGTTGCGTCGCTTGGCGATATGAACCATGACCCCTACATCCAGACGCTAAAGCAGTCACCCGCAGCAAGTCAGGTACTGAGCGGTGACATTAACGATGCCAACACGCTCTTGAATCTTAATATGCCCGACATCAAGGATAAGATTAGCGACGGGTCCAAGCAAGCGATAGCCGTCAGCCCTGCGCCGGTACCTGTAAAAGAGGAATTGCAAAAACAGTCTGAAACAAAGCAGAATGACTATGCCAATAAGATCGTGAACGCTTTCTCTGATAGTATTCACAAAATCTTTATCGCTACTTCTTCCATTATGGTAATAGCTTTCTTGACCAGTTTTGCTATTAAAGAGCGCGAGCTCGAGAGCGCCTTGCCGAACGAAACACCGGGGGAATAATATATTGCCGAATAATCAAGAGAGTGCCTGGGCACTCTCTTTTATATTACTCTAGGTGTGCAGCATGGACGCCGGCTCGTTTTTCTCTTATACTGCTTATGTATGCTTAGATACTTTGTGAGGCGAAGTAGCGGCGAGGCCTATCAGAAGGTAGAGACGCCGCCAAAAGATAACGTGTGGATTCATGGAGAGAGCGTTCGTGAGAATGAGCTGCGTGCTCTTTCGGAGCGTTTTGATCTGGATTTCAATATTCTCCGTGATGTCATGGATGAAGACGAGCTGCCGCGTGTAGAGGCAAAAAAAGAATCGCTCTATGTATTTGTTCGCACGGCGCTGCGGAACAAACAGGGAAGGGTCGTGACCAGGCCGCTGCTCCTGGCGGTAAAAGGAACAGTGTTCGTTAACGTTTCAGCCATTACGACCGACAGTAATCTTGCACACCCGACGCACTTTCCGGAGGCAAATGACACCAATGGTTTCTTGCTGGGTACGCTTGCCCGGGTCGTAAATGAATACGAAGACCTTATGAAACGGACCGGACATTATATCCGTGATACGGCCCAGCGCCTCAAGACACACGAAGTAACCAATGACGACTTTGTAAAATTCGTGACCGTCGAAGATAATCTTAACGAATACCTAATGAACCTTAACGCCATGCTGGTCGTCGCAGAACGCCTGAAGGAAACGATGAAATCGGCTTTAGACATTGAAGCAATCGAAGATATCCTGTTATATATTCGTCAGCTCATCGTGGCTATTGAAAGTCATCGTCAAAGTATCACGAGCATTCAGAATGCCTACCGTACCATTGCCAATAATGTACTGAATCAGCGCATGAAAACCCTTACCGTACTGACTGTACTCATTGCAATTCCGAATGTCTTTTATGGCATGTATGGCATGAACGTGGCGCTTCCGTTTCAGCAGCAGCCGTGGGCATACGGCATCGTATTCACGGTGAGTGTTATCGTGGTACTGCTCGTGTATGTTGTCGCCCGCAAAAAAGGTGTCTTCTAGTTTATATTATTGTTATTATTACTACAATTTGAATCTTGCTCGAGGTGGATTTTTCCCCTATAGTTAAACCATAAGCGTACTCGTAACGCGATGCTTGACGTGTGTATACACGTTTGTTATTATTCTTGATGTGCCTAGACGTCAAAACACGTAAAATCTAATTTTAAAGGTCGAAGTACGCTAGGCTGCACATAGTACAAGGAGTACAAAACTCACATGCCAATAGCTGTCGAATTTGTGTCCACCAGACGCAAAAAGATTGCAGTGGATGTGGTGCCTGCCGAATGGCAACTGTATATCGCACACTAGAACCTATAGAGGTTCAACCTCAAACTCTCATTCCGAGTTTATACCTCCGAGAGTTTACCCTAAAAAAGAAAACACCCCAAGGCACCGGGGTGTTTTTGTTGCTATAAAATAAAATCTTTCTCCTTATGAAAGCGGCCCATTCTAATAGTATTAGAATGGGCCGGGCGCCCTCGGTGCCTGTTAGTCCGGTCCTGTGCAGGTATGACGGCCGTTTGGCCAATCACCACCGCACACATCACAGTGCACCAACGGCTCAGGTGGAGCATGTGGTCCGGAGTAATTCTTCGAGTGATTGGCCTGACACGTGCCGCACCACTCAGTTTCTTCTTTGGACATCACGCTTCCTCTCGTAGGCTCGTTTTAAATGATAGCGGAAGCTAAGGTGGTATGACAAGAAAATATGGCTACTTAGGAAGTTCGATACCGTTTTCCTTAAGAGCAGCTGCTACGGCCTTATCAAGATTGTCAGCGTTGCTCCAATCGTCTTGGCTGACTTCTTTACCGTTGAGGTAAATTGTCGGGGTTCCGGTGATATTCAGTTTTTTTCCAAGTGCCTGATCGTAACTGATCTTGGCATTGATATCCGAACTTGCCAGATCTGATTTGAACTTATCGACATTAATACCTACTTGGGAGGCGTACTGTGCAAAGAAATCCGTACGTTTGTCCGATGCCAGGTTTTCCCAGCTGGATTGATTCTCATACAGCAAGTTGTGCATCGCCCAGTATTCGCCCTGCAGGCCGGCCGCCTCGGCTGCCGCTGCCGCTGCACGGGCATTAGGATGAAGAGAGGCGAGTGGAAAGTTTCGGAAGACGAACGTCAACTGTCCTTCGTATTTTTCGCTTACCTTTTTAAGGTTAGGGTAGGCAGCGCCGCACCCTGGACATTGAAAGTCACCGTATTCAACCAACATTACCTTGCTGTCGGTTTTGCCGAATACGTGGTCGGCAATATTACCGGACTCTTTGCTCGCTGCCTGAATCTTATTAACATCTACTCCGCTAACGTCGACTTTGTTCTTGCTTGAGAGATAAATCAGACTGCCAAGTACCACGACACAAATAGCCGCAAAGATAATCCATGCTTTTTTGCTCACCTACATAACTCCTTATGATTACTATACTTATTGTAGTAGAAAAAAGCTGACCCGACAAGCCGGCATGCGGTACAATAAGTGAATATGATGGTAGTTATGCTTATTTTATGCCTAGGTGTGTTCCTTCTGCTTGTAATGGTAAGCGGTGTTGTGCCTCTTCGCGCCTCGATGAGTATGTTCGAACTGGAGCGTCGTCGGGCCAAGGGTGATAAGGCGGCTGAAAAGAGTTTACAGCGCGAGGCTGTTCTTGCCGATATCCTTTCATTGCAGCGAGTCATTTCCGCGCTGCTCCTTGTGGTGCTTGTCACGTTTCTCGTGGCGACATTCGGATGGCTACCGGGTGTTATCGTCTCTCTTTTGGTTGCCCTTGAGTACGGATCGATTGCTCGCCTGTCGTTCTTACGGCAACGGTCGCAGCGTCTTTACGAAACATACGAAGAACGTATTATTGTGCTTGCTAAAAAACACGGCCGGGGATTTTTGCGACTGGTGCGGAGTATATCGCCTGCTACGCCCATTGAAAGGCGTCTTGAGTCTCGTGAAGAGCTCGAACACTTAGTAACTGGTGCAGGCACACTGCTTTCAGGCGATGAAAAAAAGCTTATCATCCATGGACTTACCTTTGGTGAAAAAGAGGTAGGAGACGTCATGACGCCGCGCGGCGTTATCGATAGTATCGGTAAAAAAGAATTGCTGGGTCCGCTTGTACTCGATGACCTCCATAAAACAGGGCATAGTCGTTTTCCGGTCATCGATGGTGATATCGATCATGTCGTCGGTATGCTGCATATCCATGAACTGTTCACGCTCGATGCAAAACGATCTTCTTTGACGGCCGAAAAAGCCATGGAGCCGAAAGTATTTTATATCCGTGAAGATCAGACGCTTGAGCATGCATTGGCTGGTTTTCTTCGGACTCATCACCATCTTTTTATCGTCATAAACGAATTTCGCGAAACGGTGGGGGTGATAAGTCTTGAGGACGTTATCGAGGCACTTCTAGGGCGAAGGATTGTCGACGAATTCGACGCGCATGATGACCTCCGTGCTGTTGCAGAACGTAATCCACGTGGCAATAATCATCCGCCAAAGCGCGAGGACGTATAGATTCATTACGCCCCGTATGGTCAAAACAGAGATAAAATGCTAAAATAACCTCAATATGATACGGCGAGTAGATACGGACAGTAATTCTCGGGTCGGCTAAAAGCCAGGCTTGAGCTTATTAGCGCCATCGACCCTCAAAAAAGCCTTCTCGTTTAAAAATAATCAAGGAATATGTTATGACACGAACGCTCGTACGTGACCTCTCTAGTAAAATAGGCGAATCGCTGACCGTAAAGGGATGGGTGCACTCAAGGCGTGACCATGGCGGTCTTATATTTATCGACCTGCGCGATCACACCGGAATAATCCAGCTGGTCATTCAGCCGGAAAATCAGGAAGCTTTTTCTCGCGCCGAGGAGGCTAGGAACGAATATGTTCTCTCGGCTGCCGGGACGCTTCGTGAGCGCGAAGAAGGGTTGAAGAATCCGAATATCCCAACCGGAACTATCGAACTGGTCGTCAATGAAATCACCATCCTCAACCGTTCAGATCCAACCCCTATACCTGTTCACGAGGATGCGCCGCAGGCAGGGGAAGAACTGCGCCTGAAGTATCGCTACCTCGATCTTCGCCGTATCAAAATGCAGGACATGCTAAAAAAACGGGCCGAATTATACAGGCGCATTCGCACCTATATGGAAGAAAAAGAGTTTACTGAGGTGACGACGCCGATTCTCGCGAACTCAAGTCCAGAAGGCGCCCGCGACTTTCTGATTCCATCTCGTCTTCACGAAGGCAAGTTTTATGCGCTTCCTCAGGCGCCACAGCAGTTCAAGCAGCTTCTAATGGTTGGCGGCGTGCCTCGCTACTACCAAATAGCCGCCTGTTTTCGTGACGAAGACCCCAGAGCTGATCGTTTGTACGGCGAATTTTATCAGCTCGATCTTGAAATGTCATTTGCAGAAAGCGGCGAAGACGTTCGTTCAACAATGGAACCGCTCATTATCAGGCTGGTAAAAGAATTTGCCGGCAAAACACTGCTTACAGATGAGATTCCGCGAATACCGTATGAAGAGGCCATGGATACGTACGGGTCGGATAAGCCTGATCTTCGTTTTGGCATGGAGCTCACCGATCTGTCTGAAGAGCTCAAAGACACCGAGTTCGGTGTATTCAGTAACACGGTTAAAAACGGCGGTGTCATTAAGGCCATCTGCGTTAAAGGCGGTGCGCAGCTCAGCCGCTCGCAAATCGACCATTTTACCGAGGTTGCAAAATCAGAAGGTGCTGGTGGACTGGCGTATTTAGTGTATGATAACGACGACGTTCGCTCTCCGATTGCCAAATTCCTTTCAGAAAAAGAGCTGGATGCCATAAAGGAAAAACTAGGTGCCGAAAATGGCGATGTCATCTTTTTCGGTGCGGATAAACGAACGGTCGTTAACAAGGTGCTTGGCCGTCTGCGCTCCGAGTTCGGCGATCACTTCAAGCTAAAAGACCCCCGTGTCATCGCGCTTGCCTGGATCGTTGACTTTCCTTTTTACGAATACGACGAGCGTGAAAAGCGACTTGATTTCAGCCACAACCCATTCTCGATGCCGAAAGGCGGCGCCAAAAGTTTTGACGAAGAAGATAAACTCACTATTGTCGCCGATCAGTTTGATATGGTCATGAACGGCTATGAGATCTGCTCGGGCGGGGTCCGAAATCATAACCCCGAAGTAATGTATAAGGCCTTTGGTGTGCTTGGCTATGACGAAGCGTATGTAAATTCGCGCTTCGGGGCTATGGTCAACGCTTTCAAATATGGCGCACCGCCTCATGCCGGCTGTGCCTTTGGGATCGACCGTATGTTTATGGAACTCGTGGGTGAAAGCAACATTCGTGAAGTTGTCGCGTTTCCAAAGAACGGTTCAGGTGTCGATCTGATGATGAGCTCTCCAAGCGGTGTAGATGCCGCTCAGTTACACGACCTTTCCATAAAGGTGTCCGGTACATAATACTTCGGTAGCAACGTTTTTCTTGTCATAAGTATAAAAATGAGCACATACCTCCCGCCCACGCGAAAGGTATGTGCTCCGGCCAATCCTTAGCAGGCGCAGTTGGGGAAGCTGCACTCGCTTGTGTCCCGCTGTGGACAGTCGACTTTTCCCAGTGAAGGACAAGAAAGCGGCGTTCGTGAATCACCTGCTGTCGGCGTACGCTTCACGAGCAAGCAGGTCGTGCCAGTTGTGTTGTTGTCTTCACGCGGTGTGTCAATCTTTGTCATGCTTCTCCTCCGGGAATGGATTGTGCTTTTAAATTTAAACATAGTAGCACAAATATGTTAAGTTATTTTATAAAGCTATTGCTTTTTAGTCAAAATAATGCTAATGTAATAAATGTTGAATAACAACACAAACATTAACTAACATTCGTGTAAGAAATATTACTGCGCCGGCTACGAAGAACCTCTATACTATATATGTTTATCAGCCAGACAGTGAAAGGAGAAAAACCGAATGGATATGAACGTACTGGTAACGCTTCTGACGATTGCAGTTGTTTTGCTGTCGATTGTCATAATCGCATTACTGGCCGTGATAACCGTTGTCCTTATCAAGGTAAAACGCGTTGTTCGAAGCATCGAAGCAATTACGGATAATATTGCTTCTGCGACCGAATGGTTTTCACCGGCAAAAGTTATTACACAAGTTGTTAAACTATTTCGTAAATAGGGAATAAGGAGATACAGTCATGATAGGTAGAACTGGAAAAATCGTTATTGCAGCCGCAGCCGGATTTGTCGCAGGAATTCTGCTGGCACCGAAAAGCGGTGAAGATACTCGCCGTGATTTACGACGAAAAGCAAACGAAGCAAAAGACTACGCCGACGAAAAGGCGGAGCAGGTAAAAGAGGCAGCCCTTGAAGCCAAGAATACACTTCGCAGCAGTGCGGGCCGTATGGCCGAAGAAGCCGAAGGTATGTACGAGAGCGCCCGCGGATCCGTTAGTCGGATGACAGGCGAAGCAGAAGGTCTTAAAGCTGAAGCTAAAACCCGTGCCGCCCGTGTAAACAGCGAAGCTAAAACGACTGCAGCCAAGGTCCGTAAAGACGCTGAAAAGCACGTTCGTTAATTCTTACTGATACCAAAAATAGCCATCAAGTCGATGGCTATTTTATATGAAATAAGATTTAAGCTATTGGCCGCAGATATGTACTATACAAGCTACATATCTGCGGCCGGCCAGGATGACTCCCGGCTTAGCTCACAGCGGTGTTACGAATCGGAGGTGAAACGCTCCAGAAGCTCACGAAGTTCTCGGAGATCGGCACCTGCCCGTGTTGCGCGCAGAGCCGCTTCCGTACCTTCGTGCTCCAACAAGAGATGACCCAGGCTGACCACACTTCCGATCAACCGGCCGAACGAAGCCGCAAGCACCTCGGTGTCCGCACTGAGGTCGGCGGCCTCGGTGACGACCGGTTCGTCGATGAGTGCGGCGATCCGGGCCTGCCACTCCTGGCTGCAATTTTCCAACTTCTTCTTGCGGGTGGGGGTGTACAGGCCGCTCATGCTGCCCGCGACCTTCGATGTGTACCCACCGCCCTGGACGAGCACTCGCCACAGGCTGTGGGTCGAGTTCTTCGAGCCGTACCCCAAATTGATCTTTTCGGGTTTGAGAATCCCGGTACCGATCATGAGCGCCAAGGTGCGGGCCTCGCCCCGCAGTTGCTGGAGCTCGGTGACCTCATAGCCGGCGAAGTGCAAAAAGCACCGCAGCCGGATGAGCTGCTCACCGCCCGGAAAGTACTTCCGAGCCTGCCAGCGCTGAATGATGTCGGTGTTGACATCGCAGAACTCGGCGATGAGGCTGATCATCGCAAAGTCGGAACGACGTTCGAGAAGGTTGAAGAAACACGTTTTTGTGTCTCCGACGAACCGTTGTCTCGTCATAGGTCCTGCCTCCTTTCTTCGAATCGATCAGGCTTCGCGATGCTTCAGGGTCGCCCTGCCGCTCTTCTCCACCTGACGGATCAGGAAGTTCAGAATGGCCGGGTGACTGCTGGTGGCGATCTCGTCCTCCAGCGCCTTCTTACGGATGTTCACAAGCTTCCGCTTGTCAGGTGCCTTGACCAGCACACGGGTGTTGCTCTTGTCCCAAAAATCCTGGTAGTCACGAAACAGCATGGCGAGCGAACGGAGCAGGTACGCGCGGTACATCAGTTCTTCCTTGCCGCCGAAGCACTCGGCGACGATCTCGAAGAACGTCCGCACGTTGGCGATCAGTACGGCCGTACCGTAGCGCTCGGTGATCTCATCGAGCGCTACGGTGAGCTCTTCGATCTTGCTCTGCGGGCCGTAGCCGTGCAGGATGACCGCGACTTCGAAGTAGGTCCGGTTGTTGAGCTCGAGCGGCTTGCTCTTCGCCTTGGTCGTCTGGTCGCGCAGGATGTGCGGGAAAAGCCTTTGCTCTTCGTGAGCTTGCTTTTCGAGATCCATGAGCGCGACGACTGCGGCACTGTTGAAGTTGTTCCGAAGGAGCACGTTCGTCGACACCGGCGTCTGCAGCCGGTTGACCTGGAAGAATGTTGCGATTTCCTCATCCTCGTCGGTACCGAGAATGATTTTCACGCCGAGCTTCTGGCACTTTTCCTTGTCGCGAAGCAATGCCATGCATGCTTCGTGACGCTGGTGGCCGTCGAGCAGGTACAGCGGGCCGGGCACCAGGAAGGTGCCGCTGTGCAGCGGCGTGACTTTCGACCCGCGCACGCACAGCAGGATGTCATCGGGAACACCGCGACCGTTCGGACGCAGGCACTCGACGAGCTCCGTGTGCTTGTGGTGCAGCATCGCTTCACGCTGGTAGGGCGGGACGACGAAGGAGTCGAAGAAATCCGGCTCGATCGCCCCTCGGATTACCTGGGCCTCTCGGCCCTGGTTCACCATGGTTCCCAGCGAAGCCTCGATGACATGTACCGACTTCGGTTTGGCAGCTGGCATTAAAATCACCTCGTTGTCTAAGGGCGTTTTTTCCAAATGGACTCACACCGTGTGAGTGTATAAATTATACTCTATTTAAGAGGTTATGGCAACTGCTTGAAACCATATTGGGTCGTTTGTCAAAGTTCCGGCGCATTATTAAGCGATTGCCAAATGTACCAACAGGCAACTGATTCGTACGGATGCCAATGATGTTGTTTTGCGATCGATGCAACTTCTTCGGCTGTCGGAATATGAGGCAACTTATATAACTTGGCAATGCCGTTTCTGACACCTAAATCTCCGATAGCAAGCACGTCAAGGCGACTCATGCAGAATATTAAAAACATGTGCGTTGTCCACTCGCCGATACCTTTTACTTTTATAAGTTCGGCGGTAATCTCATCATTCGTCATCTCGTCGAAACGATCGAAGGTAATGGTTCCATCCAGAATATGCACTGCTAAATCTTGTATATAACGAGCCTTTGGGCGAGACAGTCCGACACTTCGGAGCTCCTCGATATCTTTTGTCAGTATGGCGCTTGGCTCGGGAAAAGTGCCTCCAAAGAGCGCTTTGAATCTCTTTTCGATCGAGGCTGCGGCAGTAACGCTGAGCTGCTGGCTGATGATGCTGTCTACCAACTCTTCATAATAGTTGCTGTGTTTTTTAAAAGAGGGGAGCGGTGACGAATGAATAATCAGCGCCAGAGTGGAGTCATGCTCGGCCAGATAGGTGGCTGCGTCTTGAAGCCCCGGCATATTAAATATCGATCGGACTTTCCAGACGCAGGTACTCGATACCGTTTTTCTTGGCATTATCGCCCAGCAGATGATCTACTATTGCCTTGCCCTCGTTTGAGAGAATCGCGTCATGAACCGGAAAGGTGAGACGAGGATGTAGTTCCGTGAGGAAATCAATCGCTTCACTTGTTTTCATCCACGGAGCGGCGGCCGGAAGCGCCAGCGTATCGACGGGTTTGTGGGTGAGCGTAAATGAATCGCCCGGATAGTAAATAAGATCGTTTATCATGATAGCAATGTTGGTGATCTGTGGAATGCTTCGATGAATAACGGCGTGTTTGCCACCGAAGAATTCGAGCGTAAATTCACCGACAGTAAGCCGGTCTTCGGGCTGAACGGTGCGCGTTTGGAACGCTTCTATTTGCGATGTCACCGCCTCATTTCCGATAATGACGGTATCGGGATTTTTGTCAACAATGGCTTCCAGCTGCTCATGGTCGTAATGGTCGCCATGTGTGTGAGTGATGACGACGGCGACGACATTCTCCGGCGCGATGAAATCCGTAGAAAAACCGCCCGGATCCACGACAAGTAGTTGGTCATCTTTTTCTACGGTAAAACAGGCATGCCCATATTTTGTCAGTTTCATATGCTCTCCTCCTTAAACCACTGCGCGTAGGCGTGTCTGGCTTTTACGATTTTAGGTTCGATAACTATCGAACAGTAGCCGCTGGCGGGATTTTTATTGAAATAGTCCTGGTGTTCGTCCTCGGCTATGTAAAATGTCTCGAGCGGTGTTATTTCTGTGACGATAGGCTGATCCCATATGCTCGCGGCTCTCTCAATCGCCTGCTTGAAAGCTTCTTTTTGGGTTTGATTTGCGTAGAACATGACGGAGCGATACTGTGTGCCTTCGTCTGCGCCTTGGCGGTTGAGCGTCGTGGGGTCGTGGATAAGAAAGTAGATATCCAGGATGGTTTCCGGCGGAACGACGGTTTCATCGAACGCGATACGAACGACTTCGGCAAAACCGGTAGTGCCGCTCGCCACTTTGTAGTAATTTGGTATACCTTCGCCGCCTGCGTAACCGCTCTCTACTATTTTGACACCTTTGATGCGCCTAAAAACAGCATCAATGCACCAGAAACATCCTCCGCCGAGTACGTATGTCGTCATGTTTCTATTATACCTCGCTATAATGAAGGGGTGAAGAGCGACGAATTTAAAAAACTGATACAGGAAAAAGGGCGGGAATTATACCGCACCATGCCTTGGCGAGATGATACGCGGCCATATTACGTGCTTGTCAGTGAACTGATGCTGCAGCAGACACAAGTGGAGCGGGTCATACCGAAGTTCGAAGCGTTCATCAAACGGTTTCCGGACGAGACTGCACTTTCGGGTGCATCACTTGGTGATGTATTGACGTTATGGAGCGGGCTTGGCTACAATCGACGGGCCAAATTTTTACATGAAGCGGCGAAAATGATAGTCGCGACAGGTATGTTCCCGGACTCCAAGGACCAGTTGCTTGCACTACCTGGGGTAGGAAACAATACGGCGGGAGCTATTATGACCTATGTACATAACCAACCGGTGCCTTTTATTGAGACCAACGTTCGTACGGTATATTTTTATCATTTTTTTGAGAACGGTGACAAGGTCAGCGACGCCGAGATTCTGCCGCTTATCGACATGACGATTGACACGGAATATCCAAGGGAGTTTTATTGGGCGCTCATGGATTATGGGGCATGGCTGAAAAAACAAGGCGTAGGCACTATTCGACAGAGTACGCATTACAAAAAGCAGTCGGCCCTAAAAGGAAGTGTACGCGAGGTGCGTGGGCAGATCATTCGTAGTCTCACGAAGCAGCCTAAGACGGAATCGGTGCTCCGCAACGAGCTTTTAGCCGATGAACGTTTTGAACCTGCGCTCACCGGACTTAAGAAGGACGGCCTTGTAATGCAGACGGCCCAGCTTTTGCATTTGACCAAATAAGGAACGTCGGTGATAATAGAGGTAATGAAACGCTTTCTTGGCTTATTGATCGGCGCAGCACTTATGGTTACCATCGGTGCTATTGGCAGTACGGTGAAAGCAGAGGACGTACCGATGACCGAGGCGCATATTGAACGAATTCGATCTAACTGCATAGAGGCGCAGACAACGCTGACGCAGCTTCACGCGAGTGACGCACTCTTGCGGGTAAATCGCGGGCAGCTATACGAATCTATTTCGACCAAACTCATGGCTCCGCTCAATAGTCGGATAACGCTGAATAAGCTCGATGGCGGCTCATTGGTCACAATAACGGCGACCTACGAGAACCAGCTGGCTGATTTTAGAATCAAGTATCAGCAATATGAAGAATCCATGTCCAAGGTGCTTAAGTTAGATTGCCAAAAGCAACCCGTGGCATTTTATGATGGTGTAGGTGAAACCAGAGAAAAACGACGCCTGGTACACGACAGTTCGGTGGTACTGCAAAAAACGATACAGGAATACCGCAGTGAGTTTGAGGCATTTGCCAAAAAGGTTCAGGAGAAAACATCATGACACAGGAAGAGCTTGTCCAAGAGGGTCAGCATATGACCAAATGGGAGCAGCACAGGTTCCTCTTGCTTGTAGCGGCAACGATTCTTATCTCATTATTTTTGGTCGGTGTGTCACTTGCAATGTATGCGAGTAGTGGTGCTGCCCAGCTCGACTTAAGTCGTCCTGGCTATACGTCCGTGCGCGACAAAGCGCCGCGTTCGGATTCTTTTAACGGATTTCCCTCCACCGGTCCTATCGACAAAGAGGCTATCGAGCAGTTTCGTAAGCTGTACGATAAGCAGTCACAAAAAGCGACAAGCGTCGATAGTTTTGGCGGTACCGTCATGAGCGACCAGGCATTATCGCTTGACGCACCTGCGGCTGACGGTGCACAGTAATCTCTATTTTTTCTTGGTTGTTTTTGCAGCTGAGGCGATTATTTTTTCATCCTCGAACTTCTCAAGCAGACGCCGCCGCATTTCAGCTGCTACCGACCATTGATCGGAAGGTTGAGTTTTACCGGAAACGAGCAGATGGACATCCGTAGGGGTGAACTCCTCGACTGATGCGAACGTGGGAGCTTCGATTATTTTGGTCTTCCATTTTGTTTCCTCTGATAATTCCTGACCGGTTTCGTTAATGAGGGTCACGACTTCTTCGAGCTCGCTTGAAGCGGGAATACTGATAGAAAACCTCGCCATACTGTACCCCATGGTTTTATTGACGACGTGCTGTACCATGCCGTTTGGAAAATAATGAACGTTACCGTCGGCATCCCGAATGACGGTGGATCGGGCGCCGATGCGTTCAACGGTACCGCTGGCACCGTCAATTTCTATAATGTCACCGACACGGTATTGGTTTTCAGAAATGATAAAAATGCCGGAAAGAAAATCCTTTACAAGCGACTGGGCACCGAATCCAAGCGCGACACCTACGATACCGGCGCTTGCAAAAAGCGGTCCCAGGTTTGCGGCAGGAAAGAACCGGTAAAAAAGTGTGAATACCGTAATCGTCACGATTAAAATCCGCCAGATGGTCTTGAACAGTCCTACGAGCGTCCGTTCGCGTTTTTCGATATCTTTTGGATGCCAGCTACGATGACGGGTAGTCTCTACAGTTCGTTTAACGAGGCGCCCCATGATTTTTCCGCCGACGTAATAAAAAATGCTTGCGACGACGAGGACGGTAAGCACAAAGGCGATATTTGCGTAAATCCAGGCAAAAACATCATCCATATGTGGTAGTATAACATGTTGTGAGTATCCTTTATGCCGCTGGTTTGACAGATGAAATTGCTGCGATAGTACATCGTGGCGGTATTGGCGTGCTTCGCACCGATACACTTTACGGAATCGTAGCGCAGGCAAAAAACGAAAAAGCTGTCGAACGGGTCTATAGAGCAAAAACACGAACACCCTCCAAGTCACCGATTGTCCTGATTGCATCGCCTGACGACATGTTCGATACGTACGACCGGTCTACATATCTGCGACTCAAGGAGCTGTGGCCCGGAAGGAATAGTATTATTCTTCCCAGTACGGAAGCGCCGTTTTGGATTAGGCGTGACAACGGATCAGTTGCTTACCGCGTTCCGGATGATCCGGAGCTTCGGAACTTTCTTATGCAGACAGGACCTCTTATCGCACCAAGCGCTAACATAGAAGGTGAAGCACCGGCGATGTCGATAAAGCAGGCGGAGGCTTATTTTGGCACGACTGTCGATTTTTACGTCGATGGCGGCACGGTAATGGATGCTTCGCCCTCACGACTGTACCGCATGACGGAAAAAGATCTGGAGCGTTTACGATGACTCTTGATCCTAACGATTTTATCATTACGCGAAAACGCAAAAAGTATAAATTTGCATTATTTCATAATTCGCCTATCTGTTTCGAGTTCGATGAATGGGAGAAGAGCTGGCATCCAGACTGCATTGAAATCGGCGCAGGTACGGGGTTGTTTTCTGTCGCCCTTGCCGAAAAATCTCCTGAAAAGAACTTCGTCGCCATCGATGTAAAGGGTGACCGTTTACAGACAGGTGCACGTGCGGCAGGGGAGAAGGGACTTACAAATATCCGTTTTCTTCGTTCACGGGCGGATCAATTGATGGAGCTGATACAGCCACATACTGTGGAAAAACTGTGGATTACTTTTCCTGACCCCTTTGCAAAGAAGCATTCGGCCGGCCGCCGTCTAACCCATCCTACGTTTCTTCGTATTTATCAGACGCTGCTTTTGAAACAGGGTGCACTTTATTTTAAAACAGATGCCCATGCCTTATTCATCTGGAGCCTGGAGCAGCTTGTCGGGAAAAAATGGCTTATTCGGGAACTCAGCTTCGACCTCCATGAGTCGCAGCTAGAAGACACCTATAAAGTAAAGACTACGTACGAAGAGCGTTTTACCAACGAAGGACTCGTCACTTATTTTGTGAAAGCCTTGCCTGTAGGGGGGGATTAGTCCTATAGGCTTCAATGGCCTTTCGGATCATCGGTGAAAGGTAGTAGTTGTCAAGGCGAGCGTTAACAGGAATTTTTTCATACCCCTGACCTTCGTATACTTCAAGATGGGCCGTATCGATATTTTCCAGAAGGTAGTAGGTAACCCACCTACTCGTTCCATCGTTCACACGTTCTTGAAAGATTGTTTTCAGGTAGGTAAGCTCGTCCGCCGTAAAAGTAAGATTGGTTTCTTCGGAAAGTTCACGGTAGGCTGCTTCGCGTGTCGATTCGTCGGCTTCGACACTTCCGCCGAACCCCGTTGTCATACCCGGGTTGGTGATGCCGGGTTTGTCATCACGCTTCTGGAGAACGAATTGACGATTTTTATCAACTACAAGAACATTTGCTACCCGTTTGATAGCAAGCTGGCTTCTTGCCCAGCTGTCTATGGTACCAGCCCCCATAAAAAGCACCAGCTTCTTATCGTCAAGTGCCCTCTGTACGGTGTCCCACAGTGCTTCATTGAGGTCGGCAACTTGTACAGCTTCACGGTTGGTAACGTGTGCACTCAGCTCTTCTGGGGTAAGAATCGCCAGGTTCGGATCTTCGCGCGAAAGATACGTCGGAAGCCAATAAACCGCTTCGGCAAGTTCAAAGCAACCCGTGTATTGATCTTTCACTTCATGTTGCCGTACGTTCTGGTGTGGCTGATATACGAGGACGACATGATCGGAAAGTTCGCGCGCAAGCTGAAGTGTTGCCGCTATTTCTTCAGGGTGATGGCCGTAATCGCTGTACAGATTATCGGCCAGTTTTTCAAACCGGCGGGCCGTACCTGGAAAATCAGTAAGAATGGTCTGAGCCTTCGCATTATCAGTTAGGGTAAGATACTCCAGCGCCTTCACTATAAGTGTGGCGTTCTGGCGGTTGTGTATGCCTGGCAAATCGATATCCATGACTTCCGTATCGTTCAGCACCCATCCTGTCTCAGCCGTTACATCTATAGAGTTGTCTCGCTGCCACATAATCACGTGAGCTGATTTTTTAGCGAACTCAGCGAACGCTACTTTGTAGTCATTTTCCGTAGGGTAAGTATCGGGATGGTCGTATCCAAGCGATGTAATGAGCGAAAGGTACGGTGAGAAGTGGAGGAAGTTACGGTCGAACTCGTCGCACTCGTAAACGAAGTATTCGCTTTTTGGGTCAAACAGGCCGCTCGGCCCAAAACTGAGCGTTGTGCCAACCGAGTAACTTACGGGGATACCAAGCTGTTTGAACGCCCATATCAGCATGCCGGTCGTGGTCGTTTTACCATGCGTACCTGAAACGGCAATAAGCTTCAGATTCTTCTCATCTATAAGATGTGCAAGCAGTTCGTCACGCTTCACCGTTTTTATCCCCAGGCGCGCGGCTAAAAGAAGTTCCGGGTGATCCGGGGGCAGGGCGGAGGTGTGTACCAGCCAGTCGATCGGCGCATCATCGTGGCAGGCCTGAAGAAATTCGCCGCTTTGGTTGAGGCTGATCGCCACGCCACGTTTTTGGAGGGCGTGCGTCATGATGCTCTCGGACCTATCCGATCCTTGTACGGTGTAGCCGGCATCAAGCGCAATTTCTGCTAGCGGTCCGATTCCAATGCCACCGATCCCCGAAAAATAGATGTTCATGTGATTAGTATAACATTGGTCATATGCTACCATGCTCATGCTACAATAAGATCAGTATCTTTTGAGGTGGGATGTTTTGGTGGCAGATAAACGGCGAGTGAGACAGAGTATCAGGCGTTTGCAGCGTGTAAAAACGTGGCAGCTGCTCCTGCTTTTGATTTTGTTCGGATTCGTTGCCGCTACGTTTTTACGGCTTAACAACATCGGAATGATCCAGCGACGCGACGCCGTACTCGCCGCCGATAAATCAGGGGAAGAATCGGTTATTCAAAGCAGGTTATATGACCTGCAGCGATTTGCCTCGGCCCATATGAATAGTGCCACCGGCCCATTTTACCTCGAACAACAATATAAGCGTGATGCTCAGGCTGCCGTAGACGCCGCGAAGAACGACGATAACCCTAACGGCAATATCAATGCCAAGGCGGAGGCTGTTTGTAAACCTCAGTACACGGTATGGTCGCCGGCGTATGTCCAGTGCTTTGCAGATGAACTCGCCAAGTACCCGCCGTCACCCGACCCCACGAAAAACGTTACGCTTCCCGATACGAACCTATATCGTTTCGACTTTGCTACACCCCTGTGGTCACCTGATTTTGCCGGTTTTTCCGTACTTATCTGTCTGCTGATCGTTATCATGATTCTGGCCCGTCTGCTTAGCCTCGCCGTACTTCGGTTATTAGTGAAACGTCACTACAGGGGTATTTAACAGTTGACACCGTAGCAGCCAACCGGTACGCTACTAGAGTAAGACGCTAAAGGAGGTATAAGAACTTATGGCTTACAAACACACTAACTCGAAGGGTATCACTTACTACTTGCACAAGACCGAAGTCACGCTGCGCGGTGGTAAGCCACAGACTATTTACTTCTTCGCCAAGGTAGAAAAAAACGCGAAAGGTGAACCAACCGACCTTCCAGACGACCGCGAAGTAAAGGAAAATCCACGTAACGGTTTCCTGACTATCAGCAAGAAGAAAAAAGACTAGTTTTTAGTTTATTCTCTCTATTTAAAGAGGCAATTTCCCGCAGTGCATATTGCGGGTTTTTGTATTTTAAAGAAATTATTACATATGTATGATATACTCCTATTTTGGAGAGTGATATCGAACCTGAGGGGTTAGTGATGGGCAGAAATAAGCTTCCGGAAGATCTGACTGCACAGTATCTCAGCCACAGCGGTGGTACGAACCTCGCAACCGGACAGAGGGGTCGGGGACTCTCGTATCAGGGAGGTCCTATCAAGCAGGAGCCTCTGCCACCGACGCCTGCACAGGTCAAGAAGGATCAGTCCGATGCCGACAGGGTCGCACCGGATGCTCGAAGGAAGATCCGGCAGGCCCCTGCAAACGCTCGCACGGGTGCGCTTGCACTCAGTGCCGGTGCTGACCAAATCCTGGAAAACCCGAAGGACAAGAATGCCATCAGGGAGGCAAAGACGGGCGTAGAGCAGACCCGCACCTTTCTTGATAACGTACGGGGCCGCAAGGGTGTCGTAAAAGACGTCAAGAAGAAGCTTGACAATTACGCAGATGCACTCCAAGCTGTCGAAAAGGGAAGGATGGGTGCCAAGAAGAGGCTTGAAAAGGCAAAAAACGAGCTTGGCAGGTCCGGGCGTAAGTTAAACTGACTTGTCAGCGTCATCTCCAGGGTGGGTGCGGAGGCGGCTAATAAGACAGCGATGTCTTTCGGCCGCCCCGCTTAACTTTCTACTTGAAACGATAAGCATAATGATGATACAGTAAGAGCAAACAAACAGGTGCCAAAATAGCCCCAATGGTCACTTCCGAGACCACGGGGCTTTTTTGATTGTAAGATCGGTAGCTTTATGGTATTAATAAATTATGAGCGAATATGCACATAGGCTAACGCCAAAACTGGAACTTATGTATGATGAAACCCACCCTTCGGGCACCCTTTTTGAGATAAAAGATGATGATGAACAGGAGGCACGGAGGGAGCGGACTATAAAACCACTCGGCGAAACAGCTGAGCGTGCTAGTTTATATCCGGATGCTCGCACCGCGGCAGCCGGAGATCGCTCTCTTTCTGAACCGACACGCGGTATGCCTATTATCGAGCAGTCACCCAGGTACACTACGCCGTCAGGCCACACATTTATCTCGGTGCCAGGTCCGATACCTATAATTAAAGCGAGACGACAGGAGGAGCCAGCGAGTGAATGAGCGATTACCGATTAACTCTACTCCGGAGGGTGTCTCCGTATCTCTGAAAGAACGGCAAAAGGCACTCGGCGAGCTTGCAGCCATGTATGCGGCCTACGCCAAGGCGGATGGCGGCGTGCGTGCGCTCGATACCCTGCATCGTCGGGATATCCAAAAACGAATTCCAAATGCGCCCGAGGTAATGTATAAGGCCAAGGCAAAAGCAGCCTACTCGCAGGCTCACGAAGCGGAGCTCATGGAGCCGCTCATGAAGAGCGAAGAGCTTATAGGAGCCGGGTTCGACCCGCGTGATGTCGAAGACGAAGCGCTGAAGATGAAAATCAAGCTACGCCATACGATCGGGGTAAACGTAGGGCATAAGGCACGTAACGATTCGCTTAAAAAGGTAAGCTGATAAGCAGCATAAAAAATACCACGCGTAAGCGTGGTATTTTTGCTATTCAGGGGAAGAGGGACGGTGACGCGGACATACCACATCACCGTCCCTGTTGCCCTACTCGAACGTCAGCTCCACAGCGGTGTCTTCGCCCGGCTTGTAGATGAACAGCTGTCCACCGCCGGCCATCACTGTCATGATGTAGGCGTACACCTGCAGTGCGCGGTTGATGACATCCGTCTGCGAATCACCGGTGAGCTCCGCCGTCTTGATCCGGGCCTCCGTGCTCCTCTCGATGGAGAGGAAGGTGATCCGTTCGTACGGACCGCCGCGGTCCGTCGGCTCGTCGGCGTCGGGCGGAGGCGGAAACACCGGCTCCTGGGTCTCGGGCGTTTCTTCCCGCACCAACATCATGGTCATAACGTCTCCGATCGTTTGTAGGACACTTATATAATAAAAATAATAAAAAATAAAGTCAACAGACAAGTTGGAGAACGCAAAAAGCCTACTTCAGGCGTACTGCGAGTGCAATAATACCAAACATCGAAAGTAGGCTGTAGATTCCTAGCGATATTGGATTAGCTAGAAAGACAATTGCCTGGAAATAGCCCACATTAGCACAGCTCTGCATTGTACCAAAAAGCCCCTCACATTTGGCCGGATTACCGTCGGGAAAGGTATGCGCCAACTCTGCAAGTGCAAGCCAGCCGATCAACACGATAAAAATCCACGCAATAATTGTTGCAAGTTTCCCTATTGGCTTCTCTTTGATAAGCATATAAGTAGCTAATCCACTAAACACTAAGACAAGTAGGGCGGGAAGTGGTAAGAATATGAAAAGTTCAAGAGGCGATTGGGTGATAATGCTTAAACCACCGATATTCTGAATAGCAAGGTATGTGCAGTATATAGCTAAAGCTACAAGAGGAACGGCAAGTAATCTACGCGCATCGAACGTCTCTTCCCATGACTCTTCTTTTTGTGATTTTTTAGCCACGGTAGGTTCCTCTGCGATGAGTTATTTATTGGTATCTCTAACTATATAGCAATTACCACCTAAAGGTAGCTACGAAGTAGACACTGAAAGATGCAATGAGAATTGCCACCACAATACCGGCGTAGCTCATCACGCGTGTGAATAATACCAGGGAAGGGGTAGGCGAAGCGCGAAAAGCTTGAATATATGTGGCGACGATAGCTGCATATAAGATGAATTCGATGAGCAAATAACCTGTAAGCCCCTTAAGGAAGCCGGCAATGTAAATGATAATAAGTGTTATTGCAATGAATCCCACTACAAAGAGAGTACGACTGGTTCTAGAAAGCTGATCATATTTCTGCTTCATGGAAGGTTGAGTTTTTATAGGAGTAACCAAGGGTGAGAGGCCATTACAAAGCCCAGAGCAAGCACGGCACCTATAACGCTAATAAACAGAATGAGCCGCTTAGTAATATCAGGCACCCTGCCGATTACGAGCGTCGTTAAATCGGCAATAAAAATGAGGAAAAACAGCCACGATACCGTAAAAAATACACCCATCAAAGCAAAGGCTGCACCGATAGTGACCACGCAGATGGCAAGTGTGATGCGCTCCAGCAGCTTGAGAGTTGATGCAGCGGTGTTGTCTTGTGTGTTTCGAGGTTTAACCATACGTTACCATACTATACATTAGATGATGATTTCATAATAGGATCTTCTAGATCTGTAAATTGAATACCGCCCACACTAAAAAGGCCGAGCCTACTGCTCCGACTATTCCAATCAGACTCATAATGAGTAGTAATCCTTCCGATTTACTACGGCCAGTAAAGAGAAGGATCATTCCCCATAAAATGAGAACGTATACTCCAAGAGTAACGAATAGCCAGACAAAAGATTTCGCGATAATTGCAGTCCAGCTGAACATTAAAACAAAAGCCGAGATAATGACCAGGCAAGATGCCAATAAATCTCGCCGCGATTCCGTAAGGATTGTATCATTCTGCTTGGGGCGCTTCATTATCCTAAATTATACAAGATTCTATGAAATTGAAGAACCCTCCGTCCGAGCCACCTTGTGAGCGGTCTCGAAGCGGAGGGTGCGGCTCCTCAAGTATCCCCGAAGGGGTTAATTCATGTTCGCTGCTAGCAGGTCAGCGTATGCCTTCTGTCCCTTGGTGTTCGGATGGAAGCTCTCCGAGGTGTCCCCTGGAGGCAGGAACAGTCCGTTCACGTATGGCTCACTAGAGCAGACATCGTGCCCGATAAATGGTGAGCCAACGGCCATTGCGTCGACGAACTTCAGCCGTTGGCTGTAGCCCGTATTCAACGACCGGATGGTGTTGACGTTGTTCTGGATAGTAGTATTCAGACTAGTCGCCAGATTGATTGCCTTCTGCTTGCGGGATTCTGAAAAGAACGGGAAGTCAGTTCCATTATTCCCAACCAGACAGCCAGTGCCTGTGGTCACGATCGGCGGATAGCCGAGGACGTAAACCTTGGCCGTTGGTGCCTTCTGGAGGATATCCAGGTACACTCGCTGCAATTTGACATCAAGGATGCCCATGTTGTTATATGCTAGACTGTACGCACCGTCGCAGTCCTTTGTTGGGTCCGCGCATGTTTTGATGACGTCTGCGAAACCGATGTCATTCCCACTAATCGTGAGGCTCACGACCTTTGTGTTGTTCGACAGCGCAGAATCCTGAGGCGCCGAGATGTCGGGGTAGGTCGTATTGGTGTCGATGTTGTCGGTGACAGCACCTCCGCACGCGGCGAAAGTAGTGAGCACCAGCGGACTTGAAGTATCTCGACCGATGATCCTTCCGTATGCGTTATTGCTCCTATAGCACTTATTTGTACTGGTTACCGTATCGCTATCGTAGTCACTAGCACCTTGACCAGACGAGTAGGAGTCACCCAATGGCACGTACGGTTTAAGCGGTGTCGGAACATTCAGTACCACCCCACGCGGGTAGTCCAGGCCGAGCTCCATTACCTTAATGGGATAGAGGTTGACGGTATTGAAGCACCCACCGAAGCCACACGGTTGAGCGGCGAGATACAGTGCACCCGGGGCGGGTTGCAGAGTACCTCCCTTGAGCTTGTAGCCTGTAACCTCCCCGGAGTACTTGTCGAGGTTGCCGCGCATCACCTGATTGTACAGGGTAGTGCCGTCGCTGCTATTGAACACGGCGATAGATATACCCTCGATGTAACTCTTGTTCGGGTCATTCGTCTTAAGTTGCCCGTTCCGGACAACGACGATGTTGCCGCTCGTGTCCACCTTGAGTTCAGCTTCGCCGTAGGTATCCTGGCCGACGTCAACAGGAAGAGTCTTCCTCCACCGTACAACGCCGGCCGCATTCAGCTTGACCAAGGAAAATCCCATGCGTCCCGTCCATGCTCCTGCCCCGTCTTTCCCCTTCTCGCGGAGATAGGCGACTGCACCGCCGTCGGGAGTGACGAAAGGCGCAGCAGAATAGACGTACGCACTATTTGTGGACACGGTACTCGTCCACATCACCTGGCTCCGTCCGTAGTCGTAAGCCGATATGGTAGCGCTTCGCAGGCCACCGGACTCGATGTACTTGTCGTAGAATACCCTGCTAGTGGCGCTGATCTGGCTTAGTTCTTCCCGTACGTAGGCGTCGCTTGGTGTAGTACCGAGGTTGACACCTGCGTAGCTGTAAAATGTTGCCTGACCATTCCGGACCGTGACGAGCCCACCCTTAAGTGCGAGCAACGTCGTGTCACATCGCGCATTCGTGACGGGCACGTCCAGTACCTTTTGCGGCTGAGTCAAAGGCACCACCACATCGGGCGTGAGGCCAATCAACCGACCGCTGTTGTTGATGGCGTAAATGTTGCCATCTGCTCCCACGACGGGATTTGCCATGTAGTAGGTGCATCCCAGGGAGTACTTCCATTTCGGTGTGTTGCCCGTGTAGGCCAACAAGTTGGAGCCATGGTACGGCGAGCCATAAAGGTCGCCGTTCTTGTCGACCGCAACGTTGTATATGCAGTTTTCCACGCCGTCGACTTGCGCTGTGTGCGATAGCCGCCGCACCTCACTGCCCGTAGGGCCGTAGGTCACGAGGTCTTGAGCACTGTCGAATGCATTGCAACCCAGTGTTATCTCGCCCTGCGGGCTTGCCTTGGATTGACTGTAGATACTGTAGGTACCTACCTGCACGGCAGGCCACTGGAGCTCCGGAATCGACTCGGCGGCTGACGCCGTTCCCGAAGAAACGAACGTGGCCAGCAGTGCCAGCATACTTGCAAGAGCAGGTATAATCGGTGTACGTTTTTTATGCATGATAGCCTTACGTCACTTTCCTGATAATGGATTGTGAATGTGCCAAGACGCAACAGAGCTCAGCCGGATCGCGGAGAGTCTCTCGTCGTCTTTTTTCGCTAAAGAGCCTCGTTATTTATGACATACACTACCGTTTAAGTATATAGTTCAAAATACAACATTAGTCGTAATAACGCTTACGTCAGATAAGACAAATGTAGTGAACTGGTGAATAGATTTGAGATAAATTCTGGTGGGGGCGACTGGACTTGAACCAGTGACCAATCGGTTATGAGCCGACTGCTCTAACCACTGAGCTACGCCCCCATACTGTTTGAATATTATAGCGCAACCCCCTCTGTTAGGCTATAATGAAATTAAACATGAAAAAAATAAATACCCGTAAACTTATCTATCATATACGCTATCGGTATCTGACGATGAACAACGTGGTGATCGGAATCGCGCTCGTTATCGGTGCCGGCTGGGCGTGGGCGTCGGTAGGGGTAATGCAGCGTAACTATATGCTGCAAAAAGAGGTAGACGGTAGGGTGCGCCAACAAAAACTGATCGAGCTTGAAACGCAGAACCTCACTTACCAGCAAAATTACTATAAGAGTGCTGAATACCAGGAGCTGGCCGTACGCGAGCGGCTTGGGTTTGCCAATCCCGGAGAAAAAGTACTCATATTACCACCTAACTCCGAACAGGCTAAAAATGCTGATATACAGATGCAACAGAAAAAGGTATCGGCAGCACCTGTAGAGCAGCCAAGTAACCTGCAGCAGTGGATGAATTTTCTGTTCGGAGGCAATAAAAACGCCACGTAACCTTAATAGCGTGGTTATTTCCGAAAAACAAAAAACCGCTTAGGCGGTTTTTTTATAAATTCATGGTTGCGGGGGCAGGATTTGAACCTGCGACCTGTTGGTTATGAGCCAACCGAGCTGACCGGGCTGCTCCACCCCGCGATACGTATCTCATAATAACAGATGTACGCAGATAAATCAACGTTTGGCGTAATGTATTTCAGTTATTAGGCCAGCTTGGCCGCTGCAACGCGGACAGCTTCGCTCCAGCTAAGAAAGGCATGGGGAGTGGCGGCTATTTGTGCAGCTGTCATCTGGTATTTTATGGCGAGCGTGAGTTCATGAATGATTTCGGCTGCATGGGGCGCGACAACCGTTGCACCCAAAATAACTCCTTTTTTATCGCTGATAATCTTTACGAAACCGTCACGAAAGTCGGACGTATTGCTTCTGGCGATGATATTGAGTGGCGCAATCGATTTGTTGATACGAAGATCACGCTTAAGGCAGTCATCCTCAAGGAGCCCGACCGAGGCAACGCCCGGGTGCGTGAAGGTTAGGTGAGGGGTGGCGGTGTAGTCCGGAGATATCTTTGATTTAGGGTGAAGCAGGTTATGTGCGGCCACGCGGCTTTCAAGTAGGGCAGTGTGGGTGTGGCTGTTGTGGCCGAGTACGTCGCCGGCGGCAAAAATATGACGGGCGGTTGTCTGAAGATAATCATCTACCTGAATGCCTTTTGGCGTATAGGCAACGCTAGCATTTTCAAGTCCGAGATCGACCGTGGGAACACGCCCCGTGGCTACAAGAAGATCGTCCACGTGGACCGATTTTTCCACTCCGCCGCGTGTATACGTGATACGCTTGCCGATGCCATCCTTCACAACAGCCAGGGTGCGCGTCTGTGTCAGGGCGGTAACACCTTTTTGTTCCTTGAGAACACGTTCCATAAGCACGCCAACCTCTTCGTCTTCCTGAGGAAGAATTCGGCTGGCAATTTCAGAAAGATATACTTTGGTCCCGAACGTCGCCATCATCTGGGCAATTTCTACCCCCACCGTGCCGGCACCGACGATATATAGGCTGCGGGGCGGGCGATTGACGTCGAGAATCGTGCGAGGTGTCTGGTAGGAGACATCCTCGATACCCTGGATATTAGGAGAAATCCAGTGCGATCCGGTGGCAATCAGAAACTGGCTGGCAGAAAGATGCCGCCGGTTAACGCTGATCTCATTCGGAGAGAGAAAATGAGCACTGCCGCTATAGGTATCTATACCTTCATTTTCGTAATATTTTCGGTTACCGCCGGCACCGGTCCGCTTGACGGCCATATCCTTCCATGCGCGAAGGGTAGGGTAGTTGTACCCCATCGTGCTAGAGCGGAGTCCGAATCGTGAGCCATGGCGGGCTTCGTCGTAGAGGTGAGAAGCATGGAGAAGGGCTTTAGTGGGAACGTCGCTCCAGTTGGGGGAGTCACCTCCGAAGGTGTCGGCTTCAATGATGGCGACACGCTTCCCTTCTCGGGCGGCAATCGTGGCCGTGGCGCTACCGCCGGCACCGCTGCCGATGACGATCAGATCGTAATCAAATGTTGTTTTTTTTGCCATGTTTGTTTTTCTCCTTATATAACCAGCCGATGGTGTTGGTAAAAGTACGCTGCTTCAGGGTGAAATGAGGTTAGTGCCTCCGTTGCTTTTCGTCGTAAGTCGGCACTGGTGACTTCGGGCTTGCTTTTTAACCAGAGCATAACGACATCGCAGACGTTTCGTGCGGTCATTTCGGCTTCGCCTTCGGGGCTGCGGACACTTAGGCAGGCGGCTCGGATACTGTGATGAAGCTTGTCACGCACAAAAGGTTCGCTTGGTCGATCGCCGTCGCGTTTTATGATATCTACCTGCATCAGTTTCCTCCGTAGGCGAGCGCGGTCACGGACATGACCTGGTCGACATAAACATAAAAACCGAGTACGATGAGCCCGCTACCGGCAACAAACTGCAGAAAACGCTTGTTATCTTCGCGCCATTTTTGTATACGGCTCAGTTTATGACCACTGCCGATAAGGCCGTTAACAATGATAAGCGATAGTAGGGAAACGACGGTATAAAGCGCGATTCCAACGAGCTGCCAGAGTGGTTCCAGCCGAATAAGGACCAGCGCGCTGATTAAAACGGGAGCAAGAATGAAGAGCAGCTCTGCTATGACGCTGCTGAGCCCTAAGCCGAATGCCTCTGCGGTCTGCTTGGTAGATTTTGTGCGGTCGCTTAAATAGCGGGCAAAGCCACGGGGAAGCCATAGGCTTGTCCCCTTCTCTTTTCGGTAGTAAAACGCCCATACGGCAACGCCGAGTCCAAGAAGCAGGCCGCAACAGACGGCCCAGGCCAGAAGCGGAACGTGACTGCCAAAGAAGTGCTGCAACAAAAAGGCGCTAAACGTCAATAGCAACATCGTCATAACCGTGACGCCACAAACAAAACCGCTCGTCAGCCGGAGAAGCCTGGCGTGTTTGGTTTTAGCTCCTATCGCATGTCCGCTAAGAAGCGTCAGCATGCTAACACTCAGTTGAAAACTGGCGTGGATGAGGGCTGCGAATGCGACAATGGCGAGTGAACTTATCATTCTTGTTTATTTTTGCCTACCTTCCTCTTATTTATAGCATAAGCACTCTCTATTGGTCAAAGATTAGAAAAGTAAAGAAGTCACTCCTAGGCGAGAGTGATGCTTTTCGCCTAGGAGTGACGACTGCCGTTACACCTTTGAGCCGGCGCGCTCGTAGCAGCCTGTGCTGCTCTTGCCGCAATGCTTGACGGTGCAGCAATCACAATTGCAGCGCGGCTGTGGTCCTGACGATAAAATGATGTATTTCATCGGACTCCTCATGGCAGCGAACGGAGACAGAGCTACTATATGAATAAAATGACATAAATGTCAATATTGCTATTGCTTTTTTATAGCTTTTATGCTTAAATAAATACATAAGATAATCAAAACAAAAAGGACGCAAAGTCATGGACAAACATTCCGCCGACGTCGAGCCGGTTACTGTTAGTGAAATCCTCGATCTTGGAAGCTGGAACCGAGAGCGCAGCAGCGAAGAATTGCAGCGATTTATCGTCAGCCATCATAACGCACTACCAGACAGCATCGAGGTCGAGTAGCCGACTACAAGGTAGAAAGGGCAGTAGCCACCGCCTGTATATAAAAGGCGTCGCCCTGAACCGTCGGATGAATGCCGTCATCGGATAGCATATCCGGGTGCGGTGAAATAGCTGCGTCCCATTCGGCTACACGGACATGGTTGTTTTTCTTAGCGGCCGCTTCCATATCCTGGTTATTAGGAGCGGTCCACTCTCTGTTGGCGTGTGCCGTTACCAAGATGATCTTATGACCCGCAAGTTCCGAGAGGAGCAGATCGAGGTTGCCAGCGCCGAAATAGCCGTTAGTGCCAAGACCGATGATGACAATATCACGCAGTTGGCCGCCTGCTTTAAGCCGTTGTACCGTTTCAAGGCCGCCACGGCGCATGGACCGTGACACTTCGGCATCGATAAGAATACCGGGATATCGTGCCTGAAGCGCCGACGAACTGGCAAGAAGTACCGAATCGCCAATAGCGGTTATGTTGTTGCCGTCGGTGATTATACGCGGAGCAGGCGGGGATTTTGCCGCCTTTTCCTGGGCTTCTTCGGCCTGTTTTTTTACCAACCTCTCCCCTGCCTCGATCCGCAGTTGTGCCGACGTTTTAGTAGGTGCTGTCAGCACGGACGCGACGGTTAGTACGAGGGCAAGGAGGGTGAGAACGGCAAGGGAGTACGGCTTATGCCGAATTGGTACGACGGATGCGCCAGGTGTAGCTGGCGGGTGTGTGACAAGCTTTTTAATCGCCGCTTGAAAACCAAAACGCCGAACAGGTGTCTCGATAAAGCGGTAGCTCAACTCGGCACAGGTGAATGTACCAATAAGAACAATGACGGCAGTGAACCAAAACGGTATTTCCGGCAGGAGAAGGTGGGAAAGTACGATAAGAGGCCAGTGCCAAAGGTATATTCCGTATGACCTGCTGCCGATATATCGGAGCGGGGAAGTTTCAAATAGATGGTGCAGTATCCCCCGCTTCCCTACCGCAGCTACTAAAAGAATGCCGGCCGCTACACTTGCCAGGAGAAGGCCGCCCGTATAGGTAAAAGCAGATTGATCTGAAAGCGACATAATGAGATACCCCAGTCCAATCAGTGCGCCGGTGCCGAGTACGTCCGGCCACAGGGACGACGAGCGGACAAAAGCAAAGGGCTGAAGCAGGCGGCGAAGAATTTTTTTACGAGTGGTCGCGTAGGAGAGATAGGCCAAAGAGGCACCGAGCATCAAGCCGAATATGTGGGTGTCCGTTCCGTAGTAGACACGCGAGCCTGAAGAACCCTGCAAATACAAAAAAGCCATCCAGCCGGCCGAGGCAAGTGTCATGAAGGCCGTAACAATCAAGCCGATCCACGGCCTTTTTATCTTAGCAACTAAGATAAAAGTGATAAACGGCCACAGCAGATAAAATTGCTCTTCGACCGCCAGCGACCAGAAGTTCATAAAAATGTGTGCCGTGCCAGCTGCAAAATAATCTGTGCCTACGGCAATCTCTACCCAATTACTGCTGAATGTCGCTGCACCCAGTATTTGCTGACCGATACCCACCATAATGTCGCCGCGGATAAAAAAGATGACCGACCCTATAACAAGAATGGTGGTGAACAAAGCGGGAAGCAGACGTCGGGCTCGCCGGATCCAGAATTTTTTCAGTGTGATCCTGCCGGTTTGCAGGTAATCACCGATAAGAAGCGTCGTAATGAGGAACCCGCTGATAACAAAGAATATATCGACGCCAAGGTAGCCGCCGCGAAACGTAGCAGGAAAGAGATGATATAAGATAACTGCAATAACAGCCAATGCCCGCAATCCGTCAAGGGCGGGGATGTAGCGGCTGTTGTTGTGAGTCGCGGTTCCCTTTGCCATAATATCCGTGTCCCCTTCCCTCTCAGTATAATATAGCGGCTATTTTATGGCAGCACGGACAATGAATACCGAGCCTAACGTCAGTGCGAAAATAATGGTGGCGAAGTGTCCGACAGTCCAAAGCGTTACCTCTTTACATCCTGGTATGAGGGTCTGCGGTACGGGCACGACATGATCGGCAAGCGGATGGATAGAAATGAATGCCCGGCGCTGGCGTAACGTGAGCTTTTTAACCGATTGCTCTGCAAGATACATGGAGGTTTTAAAGGCGGGATTTTTGACATACAGTTTTGGAGAGACAAGGTCGGCGCGAGTGTTCTTACCGCAAAGCGTCAGTACTTTATAGTATGCCTCGGGGTTTTGGGCGTACATGTTGAGGGCGACGCTTCCGCCGGCACTTTCACCGATGAGGATGATCTTTTTGCCTTTAGATCTGGCAACGAGGTCATCTAGCCTTTTGATTTTTTCCTCATACGAACTACCGTCGGTCCAGCGCATGTGGGCGAGCTCGGTAGAAACCCCGAACACACTCCAGAATCGGAGGAAGAAGCGCCTGAATGGATCGTAGCCATCACCGAGGCCTGAGATGTAGAGTATATGAAATGACACTTCACTTATTTTATCGCAGATATGGTAGTAATTTCTAGGTAAGGGGCGTGGCGAAGCAGTATCTATCGGTTATTTTATAAAAATTAAAAAAGTGTAAACTATTTATGGTTAGAATTGACGTTACTGCAGGGAAAGCTTACCATTAGGACAATGCGTCGTTCTAGTGCCACCCACGAGCAAAATAGTGTGACGGTGGATGACAAGGGGGTAGTTGTCATTACGCTTTCTGGTCCTCAAACGCGGGAGACGGTCAAGGCATTAGGCGAACGTGTCTTAGCGGAAACAACAAAGCGACGAGCTCAGGGAAAGAAGGTTCTTTACCTCACAGATATCTCGAATCTCAAAATGAGTGAAGTTTCAAGCGGAGCTCGGCAAGAAGGCAGAAATATCATGAGCATGGTGCCCGAGAAGGGCGCTGTTTATGGTAAGAGCGTATGGATGAGCTTTATTATGTATATGGTGCAGATGACCGGTATGGGCAAGACGATGCGATTCTTTACGAGTAAACGCAGAGCAATCAAGTGGCTAGAGATGGTCGAGCCTATGCGTAAGGCATACCGTCCATCAAGTATCGCGCTGATAACCGGAATGGCTATTATGATTATCGGATTGCTTGCACTGATAGGATGGCAAACGGACAATGCCTATCTTATGCGCTGGATACCTTCGCTGCGTCCTATGAACCCCATGGCGGCTGTCGGGTTGCTCAGCGTGGGATTAGGTTTTGTACTTTATTGGTTTGGCCGACTACGTGCACTCCGATGGGCCGGTGCCTTCGACATCGTACTTGGTATAGCCGCTCTTCTACCCCTTGGTGTAGACGCATTACTTTACGGAAGTAGGGTGGCTGCGGCAGGCCCGCACGTGCAACTGGCTGATTCGGCGGCGATCTGTTTTATTGCGACCGGTATAATTGCACTTGTAGTCGGTCGAACCGCACGCTGGGTCCGACCGGTTGAGACAGTGCTGACGCTTTTAATCGGTGCCATCGCGCTCCTTAATATATTTGGTCAGATGTATGGATATGACTGGATGTATGGGGTAAGCGACGACTTCGTCATGTCGTATAATCTGGCAGGTGCTTTTTTAATAGCGACGGTCGGATCGGTGCTACTTCTTGCCTATAAGGGAATGGGAGTCAACGTACTTACCCGTGTCACCCGTATCGGATGGCTGATCGTTGTTGCTCTTTTATTTATCCAGGCTGCCACCTATGGTGCGTGGCTCCAGGCAAAAGGTAGGAATGAAGCAAGCGCGTCAGCAAGCTTCATGACGGATGTAAAAGATATAGAGACGGTGCTTAAAAACCGTTTTGATGCCTATACGAATGCCCTTTATGGCTTTCAAGGCCTGTATCTCTCGAGTAACGGTGTTAATCAGGGCGAATTTACAACATACTATAATAATACGAACATCGCAAAAAAGTATCCGGGACTACGTTCGGTCGCATATGTCAGTAAAGTGGGTACGAAAGATCTGGATTCGTTTGTCCGGCAACAGCGTCAGGATACGAGTCTTAATCCTGAGGGCAATACGTTGCCTAGCCTTAAGAGAGATATGTCGGCATCCACGCACTATATCGTTACTTATGTAGCGAGCTCATCCGCACTCACTGGTACGGACCTTAGTTATAGCCCGGAGCGTGTCGCGGCCTTTCAAAAAGCGGAAGCGACGCATCAACCGGTGGCTTCAGGAAGTATAGAATTTGTCGCATCAGGGTCAATCCCGAAACAATCAGGCTTCTTTATCACGATACCGGTTGCTAATGAGAATGATCCTAACCGGACCGTGGGATTTGTCAATGCGGCGTTTGCCTACGACACCTTTTTCAAGGATACGTTTGACCAAAGTATTCTTCAGAAGGCCCTGAACATCAGAATGATCGACACGTATGACGGGAGGACTGTATACGCGCTTAATAATGTCAAAGGTCAGAAGACCAAATTCACCCACGATGTTTCTTTGACTGTTGCGGATCGGACGTGGCGTTTACTCATAGGTGCTCCGGCTACGTTTGGTAATGCGCAAAATAGTCTTCCTTCAGCTATCCTTGTGAGCGGTCAGGTATTTTCGGTTCTTCTGATTATTATCTTTTGGATCCAGGCGAGAGGAAGGCATCAGGCGCTAGAGCTGGTAGATAGCGTTACTAAGGATTTGCAGCACGAACGCAACCGCGCGGTGGCCAACGACCAAAAAAGCACGGCAATTCTGGCAAGTATCGGTGACGGAGTATTCGCGATTGATACCAAAGAAAGAATAGTCGTTTTTAATGAAGCAGCTCAGGAAATAAGTGGTGTCACCGAAAAGGAGGCGCTAGGTCAGCCATACGGGACTATTCTGCGTTTTGAAGATCAGAAGAGCGGCAGGGTAAACGATGTGTTCATAAAAAAGGCACTGAGAGGGCATGTGGCGACGATGCCAAGCAACACGCTTCTGTCACGCAAAGATGGTAAGCACGTTCCGGTAGCGGACTCGGCTGCACCGATTCGCGATGCTTCGGGAAAAATAATTGGAGCGATCATTGTTTTTCGCGACGTGTCAAAAGAGCAGGAGCTTGACCGAGCCAAGTCCGAGTTTGTATCGCTTGCGAGTCACCAGCTTCGTACTCCCCTCTCGGCGATCAACTGGTATGGTGAAATGCTTTTGAATGGTGATGCAGGTAAACTCACTAAAGACCAGCATGATTATATTCGCGAAATATTCGAAGGAAGCCAGCGTATGGTCGAACTGGTCAATTCACTATTGAACGTGTCGCGGATCGAGATTGGAAAGCTCGTTACCCAACCGGAGCCGACAAACGTTCCCCAGCTTGTAGAAGCACTTGAAAAGGAGCTCGCTGTATCGATCAAAGAAAAAGCATTAGTGTACAAAGCGCGTATCGATACGATTCCAGATGTCGTTGCCGACCCTAAGCAGTTACGAATGGTTGTCCAGAATCTTATGAGCAATGCGGTGAAATATACACCAGAAAAAGGTGAAGTAACGGTGACGCTCCGTATGGCAAAGGCCGCAGAAGTTCACGACGCACGTTTGAAGCCGGAAGGAAAGTACTGGTACTTTGCCGTCAAAGACAACGGGTATGGAATACCGAAAGATCAGCAGGCCAAGATATTCGGAAAAATGTTCAGGGCCGATAATGTCCGGAAGCTGGATGTGGAAGGTACCGGCCTGGGGCTCTATATCGTCAAAGAGATGGTGGAAAAGATGGGCGGTCGAGTGTGGTTCGATTCGATGGAGAGTGTCGGTACGACATTTCACGTAGTGGTGCCTGTTCAAAGTGACCGGGATAAGCAGAAGAAAGAAGGAGAACGATCATGACAAAGCATGTATTAATAGTTGAAGACGAACGTCCGCTGGCGCATGCGCTAGACTTAAAATTACAGCACGAAGGAGTAAAAACGACCGTTGCCAGCAATGGTGCCGAGGGTTTGGAACTTATCAAGAGCGGATCGTTCGATGTGGTGCTACTGGATATGATGATGCCGGTCATGGATGGCTTTCAGGTACTGGGCGAACTGCAGAAGCTGCCGAATAAACCCGTGGTCTTCGTGCTATCTAATCTCAGCCAGCATGAAGATGAGTCTAGAGTGATTGCAGCAGGAGCAAGTAAATATTTCATAAAATCGGACACACCACTTTCGGTGATCGTCGATGAAGTAAAGAACGCATAACAGAAGGTAACGGTAGGTGGGATGTATCCGAGCATTGAAAAAGTAAGGGCCATTCTCCTGAAGGAAAGTTATATTTCCGAGCAGGACAGTGCTGCTGCTGAAAAGGGCGCACATGACAGTGCCAGCTATATTGACCACCTCATTCGCCAGGAAGTGCTCACAAAAACTCTTTTGGGTCAGGCGCTTGCCGAGGCATATAAGCTGCCGTTTGCTAATTTTTCTGCCGACCGAGCTGTAAAAGAGTACGTCCAGATGATTCCGGAGGAGACTGCTCGCGCCATGCGTATAGTCGTGGCAACCACAGATGATAAAACGGTACAGGTAGCGACGGATCAGCCAGAAAAGATCGATCCGCCTAAGGTGACGGCTCTCTTCAGAGGTAAGAAAGTTCGGCTTGCGTATACGCTTCCCGAATATATCGACCAAGCCTTCGAATTATACGAGCAACCGCTTGGCACGCGTTTTTCCGAGATTATAAACAGCAGCCAACGAGTCGCTCCCGAAATCGTCGATGAAATTATTAAGGACGCTCTTAACTTTAAGGCAAGTGATATTCATTTTGAACCGCGAACGGAAGAAGTCATGGTGCGGTTTCGGGTAGACGGTACGCTTCGAGAGGCCGGGGTACTGCCAAAAACATACTACGACAACATCCTTAACCGCATAAAAGTCGAAAGTGGTATGCGTATAGACGAGCATCTTACATCTCAGGATGGAGCAATTCAGCGTCAATCCGGACCGCAGCAGGTGGATCTTCGTGTTTCGCTTATTCCAACGGTAGAGGGTGAAAAGGTGGTGATGCGTGTGCTCGGGTCGTACGTAGCGGGGCTTGGCTTTGCAGATATCGGCTTCAGCGAAGGGCATCGTGAGGTCATTGAACGAAGCATTGCAAAACCGTTTGGCATGATCCTGACGACCGGGCCTACGGGTTCGGGTAAAACGACGACGCTCTATTCCCTGCTCAAACTCCTGAATAAATCGGACGTCAATATAACGACCATTGAAGATCCGGTTGAGTATAAGATGGCGGGAACTAATCAGATCCAAGTCCGTTCAAACGGAAATATGACATTTGCCAAAGGCCTGCGTTCGATCGTTCGCCAGGATCCCGATGTCATTCTGGTTGGAGAAATACGTGATCGAGAGACCGCAGAGATTTCTGTCAACGCAGCGCTTACCGGTCACCTGCTGCTTTCTTCGTTCCATGCCAATGATGCCTCAACTGCCATACCGCGGCTCATAGATATGGGCATCGAGCCTTTTCTGCTGTCTTCTACCCTTGAAGTCGTCATCGCGCAGCGGCTTGTACGTCGCATTTGCTCGACATGCCGTTACAGCCTGGCTGCAGAGGAGGTGATAAGTGAACTTCATTTACCACACACACAATGGGGGCCGTATTTTAAAAAAGGTGATACGGTGTATGCAGGTAAGGGATGTAACGTGTGTGCGGGAAGCGGATATCTTGGCCGGGTATCGTTATTCGAAATCATCGAAGTCACGCCTGAAATGCAGGATCTCATGCTTAAGACACCATCAACGCGCGAAATTGAACAGCTGGCGAGAAAACAGGGCAGTGCGCCTATGTTTGCCGACGGTATAGATAAGGTAAAGCTTGGTATTACTACGCTTAGCGAGGTGGTCCGTGTCGTGCCACCCAAAACGGAGTCGTAATGGAAGCGCAAAAGAAACATGTCAGAAAAACATTTTTGCACCTCCCGTTTAAAGAAAGGGAGTATTTTACCGAGAACCTTGCGCTGCTTTTAAAATCCGCCGTACCTATCGGAGAGGCTTTGGAGTCACTTCAGTCCGGCATAAAAACACGTACGTTTAAAAAAGCGCTATCGAGTATGCAAAAGGATATCGAATCGGGCTATAATCTTGCCGATGCACTCGAACACTCAGGCATCGCGGGAGGGCAAACGTTGGCACTTGTGCGACTCGGTGAAGCCTCCGGTAATCTCGTCGAAAATCTGCAGATCGCCGCACAACAGGAACAAAAACGACACATATTTACTTCCAAGCTACGCTCCGCGTTCATTTACCCTTCCTTTGTCATCGTGCTCACGATAATCATAGGTCTCGGTGTCGCTTGGTTCCTTCTTCCCCGCCTTGCGGCAACGTTTGCTCAGCTAAAGGTGACCTTGCCGCCGGTGTCCCAGGTCATGATTAATTTTGGTATTTTCTTAAAAGATCACGGTATCGTGGCGGTACCGGCGGTCATAGCAATTATCGGTCTTCTTTTGTATGTTTTATTTGCTGCACCGGGTACGAATGTTATAGGGAAGAAATTGCTGCTGCACACACCGGGTGTCGGCCGTTTAATCCGTGAAGTAGAGATCGCGCAACTGGGGTATCTGCTTGGTACGCTCATGAACGCCGGCCTGTCTATCACCGAAGCCTTTCGACTTCTTGCACATACAACATCTTCACCGGATTATCAAAAACTCTATGAACATATGGCCCGGTCGATCGATGACGGTTATACGTTTAAGGATAGTCTTTCCCGCTATAAAAAGAGTCAAAAGCTCCTTCCCTCTGCTATGCAGCAGATGATCGTGGCTGCTGAAAGATCGGGTGCATTGCCCGAGGTCCTGCTGACTATAGGCAAAACCTATGAGCAAAAATCAGACCTGACGACTCAGAATCTGGAGACGATTGTCGAACCAATCCTGCTGGTCGTGGTGGCTGGTGGTGTTATGCTTGTCGCGGTTGCTGTCATTCTTCCGATTTACAGTCTGATCGGAGGGCTTAACCAATGAATCAACATGGCTTTACCCTGGTTGAGCTACTTCTTAGTGTGGCTATTCTTAGTCTTCTTGCTGGCCTATCTTTGCCGGTTTATGAAACATTTCTCCGACGTAACGATCTCGACCTCACGACGCAAAATATTGCCATGGCCGTTCGGCGAGCCCAAACATATTCTCGTGGTGTGGATGAAGATAGCCAGTGGGGCGTTGCATTTTTATCCTCGGGAGTCACCTTATTTAAAGGAACAAGTTATGCCGCGCGTGCCGCTTCGTTTGACGAAACGATACCACTGCCTGCTTCTGTCAGTATAGCGGGGCTTAGTGAGGTGCTATTTTCAAAAGTAAGTGGAGCGCCGAGTGCGACGGGTGCCGTGAGCCTCACAAGTACGGTAAATGATTCAAGGACGATAACGATCAATGCAAAAGGCCTTGTTAGCTATTAATCAACGAGGGTTTTCCGTCGTGGAAGTACTGCTCGCAGTCACGGTCTTCGCGCTGCTTTCTACTGCCGTCATTGGTGCATTGGTATATGGCCGCAGTTCAACGGCGGGTTCTGGAGACAGGGTACGAGCGAGCTATCTCGCTGAAGAAGGTACTGAAGCCGTTCGTAATATACGAAATGCCGGCTATAGTAATCTCATCGACGGTACCTTTGGACTGGCTCAAACAGGTGGAGTATGGGGGTTGTCGGGCGGCTCTGACACGAACGGAATATATACCCGCTCAACAACTATCGCGCCGGCAGGTACTAACCGAAAGTCTGTCACGAGCCGTGTCTCATGGAGTGGAGCAAACGGGAGCGGATCCACAGACGTAACCACTGAACTTACCAACTGGTTTGCCGCTATCGCTAAATCATGGACGACGCCGAGCCAGTATAGCAGTCTTGACCTCACGGGAAGTATCGCGGGGTGGAAGGTGGATACTGCGGGGTCGTACGCCTATATCGTCCGAAAAAGCGCAACGGGCCCGAATTTCTTTATCGTTAATATAAGTACGCCAACAGCGCCTACGGTAGTTGGGTCACTGACGCTTGCCGGTACGCCAACAAACATCAGCGTAAGCGGTAACTATGCCTATGTAAGTAATAGTTTAAGTACGGGCGAACTTCAGATTGTAAACATTGCCACTCCGGCTTCACCAACACTTTCTGGGGCCTACAATGCCACCGGAACCGCTGGCGGGTTGGGAGTATTTGCAGTGGGAAGTACCATATACCTTACTCGTGCTGCCAATGGAGGAAGTGACGAATTTGTCGTCATCAACGCCTCTAATCCGGCGAGCCCGACGCGTATTACCGGCTATGGTCTTAATGTAGTTATGAATGAGGTTTGGGTGACCGGAGTAACCGCTTATATCGCTACGGGTTCCGATACTCAAGAAATACTCGTTTTAAATCTTAGTCTCTCCCCTCTTATTTCACTCGGAACAGCTATCAACCTTCCTGGCACGGTGGATGCAACGACCATTACAGGATCGGGACTGTCGCTTGTAGTGGGGCAGGGAACGGCACTCTATACCGTTAGCCTTAATAATTTATTAGGCCCAACTGTCAGCGGAACCCTTACAATGCCTGGAACGGTTAATGATGTTAGTATTGATGCAACTCACAATTATGTTGATGTAGGCACAAGCTATGCCAGCGGTGAATTTCAAGTAGTTAACCTCGCTTCTTTTTCAAGTCCGACAATCCTGAGTAGTGTCGATATGACCGGCTCTCTCAGTTTAACGGGCGTGGACTATAATGCGACCTATGACGTTGCGGTAGGGGCGAGTTCAAGTACGACAATAGAAGCACCAGTTTTCGGGCCTAATTAATTATGGAAATACATAAAAAACAGACCGGTTATACGCTTATCGAACTCCTCCTGTATGTCGCTATGCTCGGGGTACTGCTGGGAGCAGTGACCGTTTTCTTTGGCATGACCACGGATGCTCGTTTAAAGAATCAGAGTATCAACGAAGTAAATGACCAAGGTACATTTGCTCTTGATTATATCGCGCAGACAGTCCGTAATGCGACCAGTATATCGAGTCCTGCAGCTGCAGCAACAGGTTCACAACTAACCGTCGCTGTACCAACGAGCACCCTTAGCCCAACTGTACTTAATGTCGCGAGCGGAGTGCTTCAAGTCAAAGAAGGAACAGCTGTCCCTGTGCCGCTTACTAGCAGTAAAGTCCAGGTCGTCGCTTTTAGTGCTACGAATCTTACTCGGAGTGGTACGAGCGGCATCGTTCAAATTAGCCTGACTCTTAGTAGAGTAAATGCCGCGAGCCGAAATGAGTATGATTACCAACGTACATTTACGACTTCTGTGGGGGTGCGTCCATGAGAAGATCTGAAGGTTATATCGCACTCTTGGCCGTACTTATTACAGGCGCGGCGGCCATGGCAATTGCCGTTATGCTGCTAACGACCGGTACCGACGCGCAGCGCAGTGCTCTTATTTCACAGCAATCTATTCAGGCACGACAACTCGCTCATGCGTGTGTCGAGGAAGCCTTGCAAAAAATTCATGACAGCACGTCGTATACCGGAACAGGAACGGGGACGTTAGGGGCGGGTAGTTGTGCTTATACGGTAACAAGTACCGGCGCAACTACCCGTACCGTCGCGACAACCGGAACGGTAAATAGTGTTGTGAGAAAGGTGACAGCATATGCTACAATTAGTTCATCAACCATAAGCATTACTTCGTGGCAGGAAGTATAGTTAAAAAATCGATATATAAAACATATGAAAGGGTGCGGCTCTATGTCATTGTTAAACACTATTAAACAACGTAAACAAAGCGGTTTTACGCTGCTTGAAGTACTCCTCGTGGTAGCGATTATTGCAATTCTGGCTGGTATCGTCATTATTGCAATTAATCCTGGTAAAAACCTTGGAGATTCACGTAACTCGCAGCGTTCTGCTGACGTTAATACTATCATTAACGGGGTATACCAGTACTCTGTAGATAATAACGGGACATTGCCTTCCGGTATTACGACAACAGCAACTGAAATCTGTGCAACAGGTGCCGCGTCTTGTACTGGTCTTGTTGATCTCTCTTCTATTACAGCTAATGGAAAATACGTCGTATCAATCCCGAAGGATCCTCAGTGTGGAACGAGTACAACATGTACAGTAAGCGGAACGGCAAATGGTACAGGATATAAAATTGCTAAAGATGCCAACGGACGCTTGATTGTTACCGCACCGTCTGCTGAGCAGGGTAAGACTATTTCAGTAACAAAGTAGGGGTGAGTTATGGCGACGGCTAAGAAACCAGCAGTAAAAAAGAAGACCGTAAAAGCAAAAGTTAGGCCGGCCGCTCGTACTTCTGTATCCAAAACCACGAATCAGGAAGGTGTATGGGTACGGCTTGGGGCAGTTGTCTTTATGCTTCTTGCTATAGCATTTCTGTTCATGGTACTTTCAAAATACGCATAGACAGACATATGAAAAGAGAGAGTCTTGCAAGACTCTCTCTTTTCATATGGGTACCGGCATTGCTGAGATACTATCTGTCTGTAACATATATTACGGATATAAAAGAAGAGTCGATTCATAATTAATGAGGCAGTGCGCACTGTAAAACTATAAATCCACTAATTTTAGTAAGGAGAATAGCAATATGAGTATGGGTGATTTAGGACTTGGCGTAGGATTGGTCGTAGGACTTCAGGCTGCATTTACATATATGCAGCATAACTGGCGCTAAAATCTTCTTAGCTAGCATTAAGAGCGGCTCATTGATATGAGTCGCTCTTAATCACAGGCGTCAACGATTTCCTCAAGTTTTTGTCTATGAATGAGGACATGCTGTTTTTCGTAGTCGATGTATCCCTCATCGCGTAATTGTTTTAGTTCGAGCGAAGCTGTTTCTCTTGTGATGCCGACCAAGTTGGCGATGGTCTGATGCGTGAGAGGAATCGTTGTTGAGTGGGTGTTCGGATTGTCGGCGAAGCGAAGCGCCAGATAGTAGAGAATGTGCGATATTTTATCCCGTGCCTTTGGCTTGAGGGTCGCGCTGATATGTTGAAGCAGCTGACGCTGCTTTGCGCTGATTGCCTTGTTAATCTCAGTGCGGGCGGAGGGGTCGTGGTCAATATGTTCCAAGAATGCTTTTTTTGGTATGACGAAAACCTCTGTTTCACTGTGTGCGGTGTAGAAGAAAGGTGATTCGGTGCTATCTTCGAACAGCCACTCAAGTGGAACAACATCGTACTTTTTTGCAAACCACAGCACCTGTTCATACCCATCTGCCGAGATGTCGCTTAATTTCACAAGACCGGAGCGGATCGCATATACAGCATTAGGAACTTCCCCTTGTTGTAAAAGAGGCTCATTTTTCATAAATACCTTGGTAGGCTGAGAGCGGATAAAAGAGGCGATAGACTGCATACTCTTCTCACCCTACGTCATTTCGTTCATACTTTCAATAAATTCTAAAGCGATGAGCAAGCAGACAGACGGAGCGATCCCGACCTGCCTGCGTGCTCCGCTTTCTTAGGTTGACGTAGGGTCAGGATGCAGTTAAGGAGATGATTTGGCGTCGCAGTTCGTTGAGAAGCTGCTCTTCTTTGCCCGAGCCTGTGAAACGTCTGGGGTCGATGCCCGAGCCGAACCGCAGGTGTACCCGGTGCTTGCGACTGATGCGTCGCGATGTGAGCGGTTTCACCAGGTTGCTTCCGGTGATGCCGGCGGGAATGACCATCGCGTTCGTGGCGAATGCCAGGTCGGCGACGCCTTGCTTGAACGCGAGAAGCTCACCTGTCTTGGAGCACCTCCCCTCGGGGTAGATGAACAGGATGCCATCGTGCTCCAAGATGCGAATGCCTGCCGCAAACGCACGCTTTCCGGATTCGCGGTTGCCTCGTTTGACCGGAATGTGCCCGAGTGCCCACATGAGAATGTTGACGCCCGGTATCCGCCACAGTTCTGCCATGGCGAGCGCTACGGCATTCCGACGCACCGCTCCCCACAGGAAGATCGGGTCGGACACGGAGATGTGGTTGCAAGCGATGATCACTCTTCCCTTAGCAGGGATCACCTCTCTGTTCTCGACGGTGACTTTGAAGATACGCCACTTCGCGAGGGTGCGCAGAAAACTTCGCAGTAAGTGAGTGAGCGCCCATGCGTTGGGTCGAAGCCCTCGAGGTTTACGACAGTGAATCATGCTCCACCTCTTGTTCTGTCTGCTTGATCGATATCTCTGAACACTCAAAGATAAGTATATAATAATATAAAGTATTATATAAGTCAATTAAGGTACAATGGATAGTATGACCAAACCTCTTGAAAATCGAATATATGTCGATCACTATCTCCAGGCTGCGATATTGGAAAAGCTTGCGCTTGCCGAAGATTCGCTACGCTTCAGCGAGCTTAAAGAGGAGGGCATTGAAAACAGTCTTTTCATGTATCATGCCAATAAACTCATCGCCAGAGGTGCCGTTAGCAAGACCGAAAACGGGTTTTCGCTGACGCCTAATGGTGCGCGCTGGGTAAACGCTGTCGATACGAATATGTTCGCGGCAAAACCAACCCCGCGACCGCTCGTGCAATTTGTCATTTTACACGGCGAGCAGCTCCTTTTGAGTAAGCGAAAGGGACGATTGAAAGACTATCTTAACGAATACATGCTTCCGGGTGGACTTCATAAGATAGGTATGAGCGCAGAAGAGAATGCAACAAGGATTTTACATACGATGTACCCTGACACTACAAATGTGCCTCACTTTATTACGGAACTCGAAAGCATCCACAGGTATGACGACGGGTTCATATACCACAGTCTCTCGCATGTATTTTCACTTGACCTCACCGAGCGGTGCCTGCCTGAAGATGATTCGCGTTTTGCATTCGAATGGGTACGTCTTCATGATATCCAGTCGGGTAATCTTCAGTTTAAGGAAAACGCTTTTCTTCAGCTATTTTTAGACAAACTAACACGTGGAGAGCTGAAGAACAGAGAAGTCATCGTCTCTGAACATAAATAGTAAAAAATATTTTACTGACTTTAGCAAGTAGCTGACTCATAATTTCCATGTAACAAAAGGAGTTATATGGCAAATTACGAACTATTACATGCTAGAGGAAAAGAAATCGTTCAGGCTGCACCGCAGGCATACTTTGACGTCGATGTCGAAGCCGACGGTGTCGCCGGATACGGATCGCTCTTGAGCGTCGGTGCGGTAAGTCCATGGGGTGAAACGTATTATAGCGAGTTAAAGCCCTCAAGCGAACGCTTTATTAAAAGTAATCGGGCATTTTGTGAAGCGCATAACCTGGAGCGTGAGCGACTAATGGATGAAGGACAAGATCCGAATAAAGTAATGCGGGAACTGACCGAGTGGGTGGGCGACATTACAGAAACGTATGATAAAAACAGGGCAGTGTTCGCCGCTTTTAATGCCAGCTTTGACTTCCCTTGGGTGGATCTGGCTATGCGCGAGGCCGAGATTAAAAATCCGTTCGGTATTGCCGGGTACTGTATTAAAAGTCTGGCAAATCAGTTAACGCAAGAGTATGACTGGCGTAAAACAGCAAAAGGGAATCTGCCGGCGGATATTATACCGGAGGGCGACTTTACGCATAATGCGCTTGAAGATGCTATTTACCAGCAGAAGATTCATAACGCACTCGTGGGCAAGTTGAGAATGGGGATGGAAACGGGCGTTCTTTAACACCCGGCGCTTTTCGTCCTTTTGGACTCATCAGCATAGAAACACATCTATGGAAGCGGTGACAAGCAGACCGGCACATGGCCATGATAGGTTCATCATGGACGCACTAGCCAGCCGCTCGTCACCGCTTCAGGTCACATGTCGACGACGGTGAACTTCAAGCGCAGCACCTTGTGCTTCAGGAAGGGCAGAATGGCCCTTTCCTCCCGCAGTCCCACGAGTTCACGTCGCAGGTGACGCTGGACGGCGGTCTTGCTGGTGAAGCGGGTGTCGAAGATCAGGCCCACCTCACGGTAGTTGATCTTGCAACCACGGGCGCCGTCCAGGTTGACGAGCGACCCGCAAACGTGCTGCTCGAACTGCTTCCATTCCTCGCTGCTCTTGGTGTAGCGGGTGATGTCACTGGGCAGCTCGGCCACGACCATCTTGCGGTAGGTCGGTTTCCGCGGTGCCGGCTTTTCGAGCGTGACGGTCGGCCACTTGGCCCCGCGGAGGGGGAACAGTTCGTTCGCCTTCTCCGTGGAAACCCCCAGCAGGCCGTCGATGGCCTGCTGAACCCGGCGAACGATCTCGTCGGCATTCACGATTTCATCGAAGTAAGTGACCTCCATGCCGTACCGGGCGATGAACACGCCGGCCACGCCGTCGATCTGCATGCTCCGTCCGCGGAGCGGCAGGATCCGCTTGACGTGCAGCTTGTCGCTGAACGAACCGTCCTCCTCGGACACCGCGGTGATCGCGCTGTTGAAGCCGAGCTGACACTTGCGTTCCATGATTTTCTCCTCTGGTTCTCACCGAGCCTGTGCTCGCCCCGTGTCATACGGTGGCTAGTGTATATCCATAATGAATACTACACAAAGTGAGATATAAACGTCATAATTGGCCCTTATATCTCACTTTGTGTCTGTCTGCTTGTCAAAAAACATCTTCGAAATCACGCGTGATCTCTAAAAGATTTATTATATAGTATAATACTAATAAAAAAATGTCAACAATCTAAATTACATAATTGACAATATTGCAATTAAATTATAATTATGCTATAGTATATGCATGTCACATACGGCAGAAATAAACACTACTTTAAAAGAACGTGAAAAAACAGAACCCCCCGAAGTCGCCGGCACTTTAGGCGAACCTGTCGTGCAACAGCTGTCCCCTGATCAGCTACTCGTTAATTACAACTGGAGAACGCTTAATGATAAGAATATCTATTTGCATCTCGTTCTTCAGAAATCTCCCGATAGTAAGGTGGGTGTAGCGCATACTAATTTTGATAGCGAAGAGGTAAGGGGGCAAGGTAGTGCACTTTGGCGCTTTGCTGGGTCTCAGTTGCAGGCGATGAGCGACCAGGGGAACTTTCCTATTATTCACGAAGTGGACACCCATGAGTTCTCTCGTCATCTACCAATGAGCGATCCTCGGTATCATCAGGTAACTGAAAATCAATTTCGTGGCGTGTTCGAGCCGACCGCCAGGCACCGCGAGGTCAAGACGTATACTGCAGAGCGTTTATAGGCGTATAATTAAAAGTGTGCAGTATGCACATAACAGTTAGGGGTGAGTATGGCACAACCGACAGATTGGTAATATAAAAGAAATACTCTCATAAAAGAGAGTATTTCTTTTCGTATTGCAGTAAAATAAGTAGGATTTATGCCGCTATCCATATTTACAAAATCCGAACTTCCCACCATATGTGATACGCTTGCAAAACAAGATGTGGATCTGCAAACTATCGTAGACGCATACGGATATCCACCGTTTTGGTCTCGGCCTAACACCTTTGAGACGCTTGTGCACATCATCTTGGAGCAACAGGTATCACTTGCGTCGGCCGCGGCAACGCTGGAAAAGCTACGAAGAAAAATCGGGAATGTAACTCCCGAGAATGTTCTTATGTTGTCCGACGAAGATTTACGCGACGCCGCGTTCAGCCGGCAAAAAACGGCATACGTTAGACATTTGGGTGAGGCTATTGTCGGTGGGCGGCTCGATCTCGAGCGTCTTGGCCGGGCATCGAACGAAGAAATACGGGACACGTTGATACAAATAAAAGGCATAGGTAACTGGACAATCGATATCTATTTGATTATGGTGCTTCATAGGGCAGATATTTTTCCGACCGGTGACTTAGCTGCGGTCGCGGCTCTTAAAACGGTCAAGCATCTTGACGTTACACCTGCTGAGGTGGTTGCAACTATCACGGATGCCTGGGCGCCGCATCGTACGGTTGCTACAATGCTTTTATGGCATCACTATCTTTCGGTCAGACGAAAACCAGAGCAAGCACCGCCGGTTTAGGTTAAATCATGAGTAAGAATATATTGACTATCGTACGAATGATTCCCGCCGGCAAGGTAATGAGTTACGGGCAGATCGCCGTATATATGGGGGCGCCAAAAGAAGCACGCGAGATCGGGTGGGCGATGCGTGAACTCGGCAGTACGCCGAACTTTCCGTGGTGGAGGGTGCTTAATAATGCCGGAGAGCTCAGTATTAGCGGCAATCCTGACGCGAATGCTATCATGCAAAAAGCACTGCTTGAAAAAGAAGGGGTCGTCTTTGATGAAGCGCTTAAACTGAATATAGACACCTATCGGTTTCGTCTGACAAAAGCCGAGTTGCAGCAGTTCGGGCTCGATGATGACTATATAGAAACGGCCATTAAAAAATTCGAAGAGCCGCGTCAGACGTCGCTTTTTGAACTGTAGGTCATGGGGTCATTTTTGTAATGTTACCGGCATGGTTTTTAAGATAACTGCGCAGAATCTTATATGTGTCGATATCGAAACCGGAGGAGAGCCGTTCGAAGACGGGCTCGTATTCGTGGTGCATGATCCCCTCGATTACCCACTGATCTATAATAAGTGACTTAAGCTCACTAATCTTAACGGCGATCTTGGTTTTAAAAGGCCACGATTCGATCCTTGAGCGCGAAAGAGCGAACTCAGCCCGTTTGTTGTAATCCCCGGCGGGTTCTTTACCTCCGCATGCACCCTTGCAGAGCCCGAGCTGGTAGCGGAAACAATATCCCCTCGCTTTCTCAAGCGTCATAAGTTTCGGGCATAACTGATACGTTCGCGTAAGACTCTCCAGAGCATTCTTTGCCTTCGTTTTCGTGGTGTAGACACCGTAAATCATACCGAGGTCGGTAGCCTCGCTTAAGTCGCGATTTTCTATGGAGAGGCTAAGGTAGCCGTTCTCATCGTAGTGTTTCATAAGAACAGATTGGCGTACTGTCCGGCGCAGCATCCGGTTAAATAGCGGTTGGAGCTCTTTTATTTTGGCCGATTCCAGTAGTAATGCTTCAATCTCGGTGTCGGTTTGAACATGGGCGACGTTAAAGCTTCGCTGTGATAGCTTCATTTCTTTGGCTATCTTCGTGTCGTTGGCAAAATGGGACATGACTCTTTCGCGGATATTGACACTTTTTCCGACATAAAGCGGCGTTCCGTCCTCGGCCTCAAAAATATATATCCCCGGTGCTGAAGGAAGCGCCGCGAACTTTTGCTCGTCTACGTTCGGTGGTAACGTTTTTGTTTTTAGCTGCAATGCGACGTTTTCCCGGAAGGCAACCATTCCCTTCTCGGCAATGGCAAGCAGGGTAAAGTCATACATTGCCCTAGCATCGTCAAAGGCTCGGTGCCGATTATGGGTCGCTATGCCGTGTCGTCTGATGATCTTTTCAAGACTATGACCGGTATGTTCCGGATAGAGCTTGCGGGACATACGTACGGTACAAAATAGTTTTGGTCTGAACGTATAGCCAAGCGCTTCAAAGTGTGACTTAAAGAAAGAGTAGTCGAACCGTACGTTGTGGGCGACGAAAACCGCATCCTTCATGAGGTGATGCAATTCATCGGCAATATCTTCAAAATAGGGGGCCTGGACGACATCGTTGTTGCTTATGCCCGTAAGCCGCTCTATCCACACCGGAATAGGCCCACCCGGATTAACAAAGCTCCTGTAAGTGGCAGTAATTTCACCGTTCTCTACCCGAATGAGGCCGACTTCAATAATGCGTCCGGTCGGTCCGCTCCTCCCGTTCGTCTCCACGTCTACAAATACTGCCGGCTGATCGAACATATACTACTATTTTAGCGGTTTATCGACAAGCTGTCAGTATTGTGATGGTGACAATTAAAAAATCACTGTCATCTAGCAGTGATATATAAACGAGTCTTTTTGGGAGGGGGCAAAGCCGTAGCTCTGCCCCCTCCGTTATGTCCGTACGCCGGCTAGGCGCGCTTCATTGTCCGCACGGCCATGGCCCGCATGAAGCCCTGGTGCGAGGTGAAAGTGGCCAGGTAGTTGTAGCCGATGGCACCGGTTCGAGGGTCTCTCGCCTGCCGGTGCAGAGCGAAGTATGTCTGTACTTCGGTGAAGAACACCGCGAAGAGGCCGAACGCCAGCATGTTGGCCAGCAGCGCCTCTCCGTCGATCTCCTTGGTGGCACGCACCCGGTAGACTCTGCCCCTGAACTTGATGATCGTCTCGGCGGAAACACCACCGTTCGACTTGTCGAACTCTGGCCATGATGTCTCGGGGTTCGTCAGGCGCCACTTGGGAAGCAGCGGTCTGCGGAGGCGCCAGCAGAGCAGGGCGGTGAGTCCCAGCTTGCAGCGGTTTTCCTTGGAGAACGGGTTCATGATAGAATCGCTCCTTCATCTGGTCTGGAACTTATTAAAACTATATCATATACCAGAAAAAGTGCAACCGTATAAAACCATACTATATAATGAGTTTATGATATCCGGACGCGAGAAGAATTCAAATGACATAGTGGCTTCAGGTGCATGGAATGACGGCGATACTACCTGGGAATTTCGGCGTGCAAATGACGAGCCTGATGCACGATTTTGCACGGCAGTAGCATTAGTGGCTATCACAAATCTTGCCAAGAGCGAAGTGGTACTCGCAAGAAGCAACCGTGGATGGGGCGTGCTTGCCGGACATATCGATCCTGGAGAGACCTTGGAGGAAACGCTAAGGCGAGAGGCGCTTGAAGAAGGCGGTTTTGTCTTCGAGCGGTATCACCTGTTTGGCTATAGGGAAATTAACAACCAAAAAGTACCCGATGGAGCCAGAAGGCAGTACCCATTAAAAGCCTTCATGCCGTATTATTTTGCCGAGTCCGATCTTCCCCTTTTGCCTGCAACCGGCGAAGAGATATTGGAGAGTGGTGTTTTCTCGGCAGATACAGAGCAGATGGCTTCGCTCCTAAAGCCGGAAGAGCTGCTCTTTATTCAGGAGGGAATCCGTGCGGCCAGGAATGCCAAAAATGCAGACAATGGGTAACGAGCACCCGGTTTATCTTGCCTGTGATATCGATATGACGCTTCTTGCAGGTGATTGGTGTCGCGAGGATCGTCCGTTTGCCAACGGTGCACTGCAGGCTCTGACGGCCGCGGTGAAAAAGAAGCGCACCATGCAGAATCATTTTTATTTTGGCACCGCTTCGGGGCGCACGCTTGCTTCGCATCATATGGAAGTAGAAATGAAGAATCCTGTATTTCGACGTGCGGTAGAGGAGATGAATCTGCTTATTGGCTCGGTGGGTGCCGAAATGGCCATGAGGAGCGACGATGACATGGTAACGCCCGTTGCGGAGTGGACCGACTCCTTCGATAGGTGGGACAGGCAAAAGGTACAGCGTATCTTATCCGAGCTTGAACAAAGCGGAGAGGTGACGATGCAGCCGCCTATGGCACAAAGTGACAATAAACTGAGTTATTTTGTTACTATCCCAGAAGGAAGACACGCCAGCTATGCCGAGCATATTCGAAAGATACTTTCGGATAATGACGTTGTATCGACGGTGATTTTTTCAGGCGGAAAATACCTCGATATTCTTCCGCGTACATTGAGTGGAACCGCAGTCGACAAGGGGGCTGCTATTCAGTTTGGAGCAACATTGCTGGCGGAGCAAGATAACCTGGCAGAGGAGCCGAGGGTAGTATTTGCCGGAGACAGCGAAAATGACGAATCGGGGTTTGCATATGCTATTGAGTCGGGAGGAGTCGCGATCATTCCTGGTAATGCGAAAGAATCGTTCAAGGCAAAAATGAAACATGTGTATCTGTCAACGAGACTGCACATTGCACGCCGCGCATTCAGTGCCGGCATACAAGAAGGGCTTGCCGTACACGATTTATTATAAGTGACAAGAAAAAGACCAGGCGGGTAGGGCTACGAGTATTCGTAACCCTACCCGCCTGGCATGACACCTCCGTTCACAAGATGGCTAGCCGGCGAACACGGGCTGGCCGTTCGGTTGCTGCTGGAATACCGGGCTGGAGCCCATGCTGAACGTTCCCGGCTTCGGTGTGTAGGGATTGTTGTACGACGGAGTGTTCGGCGTACCGGTGATTCGCTTGTACACGTCCATGCCGTCGAAATAGTTCAACTTGCCGAAGGTAGCCGACCGTCCGCTGTAGAACTCAAGGTGGAGCTGGCAGGCGAACGGGATCGGACTCGTCACTCCCGCCCCCTGGGGATCCCACGGCGGCTGTGCGTACCGATTCCGCGGCAGTACCAGATGCGTGTTCGGGTCCAGATTGTCGTTGTACCCGAAGTTGATACCGGTATCGCCCATCCATCCGATGACCTGCCCGCGCTTGACGGGTGTGGCGATCTTGCGGATGTCGGCCTGGCTCTGACGAATCGCTGCCGGGAGCCAGTTGGCGACGTGCTTGCCGTCCCACGTGATGGTGTCGGGCTGCCGCTCGGGAGCCAACCACTTGATAGCCGGGTTGACAGCCGCCAGGTGGAAGTACTGCGCCGTGGCGTTCTGGAATCCCGGAACCTGCACGTTGGTCTGCAGTTCGACGACGAGTCCGGCGTAGCCGAGCCATCCCGTCTTCCCCGAGATTGGATCCTTCCAGTCGGTGTCGGGATTGTACGGATCGGCCGGATTGAACGGGGCCTTGCCGCCCCTCTCGATGCCGCTCTGGTATGTCGCGACCGCCCATCCGTCAGCCAGCGCCAGGATCGGCGTCCAGCATGGCGGCCCCTCGAAGTCGAGCGCTTGGTGGAAGTCGTCGTTGCCGATGACTCCCAGCTCGTCTTCCGCCTCGTACCACCCGTTGGTGATCTTCAGCATCGGGCCGAACGCCCTGCTGAACGGCAGGGCTGCGAACGGTGCCGGCTGTACCGTGCCGGGCGGACGCTCGGTTGAGGCTGCCGTGGCCGCTCCGCCGAACGTGAACACCATCACGATGGACAGAAAAAACGCAAAGAGTGCTCTTTTACGTCCACTCACGGGTTTGTATTCCCATCTCTTGGTTTTACGGACAGTATTTATAGTACCACGGAGTATCGGCTGTACAATAAGGAGGTAGGAGAAAGTATAGCGGTGACAGATTACACAGCAAGATATCGGAATATAGATTTTCGTGAACATCCACATAAATACCATATCGGAAAAGGAGAACAGGGTGTTCTTATGGCCGAGCCGTATAAGAGTGAAATTTTGCCCTACTGGAAGTTTGCCACTCCGGAAGATGCTCGGAAATCAGCCAAAAAAATATTTGAGTTGTTTGAAAACTACAAAAAGCAGCGCGAATTCGTCGGTATGGATATGGCACGCAAATTTTTACAAATGGGATTTACGCGGTCGCGTCGCTACGCAAACCATGGCTCGGGTAAAAAATATAATCCGGACGGCACCGTGCGTGCTCAGGATACCGGTTCGGAAACATCGCCCAAAGCCGAGTCTGCCAAAATTTTTTATGCCTATTATAAAAAGGTAAAAGATGATGACGTCTATAACGAGCTGCGCCGTAAGCACCAGGAAGTGACAAGTGTCTAAGCTAGACGGTCACTCGCCTTCGAAGATCATGAAAACTATGAAACAAACTCCTCATCTACTTCGCATAATGAGTGCAATGAATAAACAAGACATTATAAAGAGGCATTTGTAAAAGCATTTGATAATCTATCGCATTTTTCTGCGGAGAAAGCGGCATTTTCGACGTGGCTTTACCGGTTATCTGGCGTATGACAAGCCGAAACTATCATACGCCAGATAACATTGAAGGATGTGTATCTTCGAACTACGGCATGCGGCGCGGTTCCGAAGTACCATGCTTCTTAGACGGACCGCTGCTTTTTCTGCAGGCGACGGGGCCGGCTGACCTTCTCGATCCACTCCGTGATCCGCGACAGGAGCGGAATGTTGAAGCCGCCGAGCGACAGGAACTCGTTCATCGCCAGTACGTGAAGCGGCCAGCCCACGGCGATCGTCAGCCTCTGCCCGATCGACCCTTCACCCCGGAAGAGGATGTAGATGCCGACCAGCGGGTAGGCGATGATGAAGAGCGGAACGGCAACCACGATGGCCACCACTTTGAACGGAAAGAGCACTGTCTTTCCGACCTTTTCTGCGAAACTCATCGAGTAACTCCTTTTTGCGATAGGAAGGATACCTCGTACTCCCGGCAGCGCCGAGTCCTAAAATATAGTAAAATGAAATTATAATAAAGTCAATGATGGCTAGTCGATCGATTCACGCCGGTATTCTACGATTCGTTTAACAAGATCGAGCGGTAAAGGCTGGTCCAGAGGGAACTGTACCGATCCTTTGCCTTGCTTATACTGTGATAACTCTTCTTGAAATGCCTGATGACCTTGTGGTGTGGCGTATAGGCCGATATGATGGTCGAATCCTCCAAAGTAGATGAGCGGCTTACCTCGTAATTTATACCCCACCAATCCGTACATGATACCCTCTGTTGCATCGGGCACGGTCGCCTGAACAAGTTCACGTAGTTGTATAAGGCGCACTTTTGCACTGCCCTCGAACTGGTTAATATATTTATCGACGGAAGAAAGAGAACTGCCCATGCACTTATTGTATATGAAAAGTACTATTTCATACACGTGGACATTCCCGCCTCACCAGGTGAGGTGAGACGGGTGTCGTTTAACGATTCGGACTACCTGTCTACCCATTTGCATTTTACCTCGGTGCAACGGAGGTGACAGCCTGCCCGTCCAGGCCATGCTGCTTCGATGACCGAAATGCCGACGATTTTCATGCGTTCCACGGTTGCTTCGACGTAGTGTCGCCCCTCAGGAGCAGGCGCTTCATCGTCGGGAACATGGTGGATGTAGAATCCCACCATTTTCTCACAGAACCGCATGTAGTCTTGGGTGTAAAGAATGAAGGCGTGCCATGCGATGTCAACCAGGGGAGATGGCGCGTGAGCGTTACCGGTGTCCTTGCCGCAGAGCAGCAGAAAACCAACCGCCTGATCGAGCAGGATTTCTGCCCAGAGCCTCTGTATATCCTCACTTTCGGTACCGAACTTCTGCTGGAATTCCAGATCCTTCGTGATGCGAATGACGAGGCGGTTCCAGAGGCCTTTATTCAAGGCATTTCCACGACCAATGACCAGAGCCTTGTTTCGTAACTCCTGGGGAGTATCGGGCAGCAACGTCGCTGTACTCAAGGTAGTACACCTTTCGTATCTGTGTTATACGACAGTTATCTTTTATATCCTATAGGATATATCAAGTCAACTAAATATAGCATAGAACAAAATAAAAAAGACCGTAGATCCTACGTATCTTAATAAGGTGTTGCACGCCGGGGTGGCACGAGAAGAATCACTCCTCTCGTGCCACCCGCGGCGAATGCTCAGGACCGAGTGCCCGCCGGCCAGATGGTCTGGCCCAGCTTGACGTAGAACTGCTTGAACTGCTTGGCCGTGTCCGTCATGACAGCCTCGAGCTCCTTGTCGAGTGCCGTGAGATCGGCTTCCAGGGCGACTGCCTCCTCGTCGGACATGAAGTTCGCGGCCCCACCGAACAAGGTGGAGAGCGAGACGCCGGCGACCACCGCGGAGCGAACCGCAGTGAGCTTGCGCCAGGTCGTGTAGTTCATGCAGGCCCGGTAGACGTTTGCCCGGGATGCGGGCGAAACGACGACCTGCTTGAGCGTCTGGCCGGAGCTGGTCGCCTCGTTCATGATGGCCGACGTGAACTTCCAGAACGCGGTGTAGAAGTCGGCATCGAACGCACCCAGGAACTCCCGGGTGAGCTTGATGCCGATCTTGGTGACGGAGGCGAAGATGCCCGTGAGTACTCCTCTGTCCTCGCTCGGCGTCGCGTCATCCACCAGGCTGTTGACGATGCGGTCGACGTCGGACAGCTGCAGGAGCGGCACGTTGCGGTTGTTGGCCGCGACGCGCTTTGCCAGCAGTTTGTCGATTTCGAAGTCGACAGCCTGCATCATCGCCTGCATCATCGCCCCCTCTTCGGTCGCCACCTCTGTGGCGTCGCGGAGCGGTTTGGTCTCGCTCTTCATGAACTCCGACCACAGGGCGAAGAACGCCTCGACGAGGATCTCGTCGGTGGTCGTGAAGGAGGTGGCGGGTTTGGTGACCGTGACCGTGATTTCCATCGTTGTACTTCCTGTCAGGTAGTGTGGCTGGGTATGTTCTCTCTGTTGAGCGATATTTATAATATCATAAAATAAAATTAAAGTCAATGATTGGTATGGCCCACGGAGAGCTTAGCGGCTGCAATCCGTCTACAAAACTCTAAAAGTCACCTCCTAAAAGCATTACCTAAGTAGTGCACTTAGGAACTGCCAGGGAAGAGCGCGGCAATGCGCACCCTTCACCTGGAAGCTCTCTGTCAGTATTAGACGGTCGGCACCGCCAGCGCCGGGCGAGGACGTGGGTCTTCGCACGATTCCCAATGTCCGGGGATCGAGTCGGTTTCCACCCACACCTCGAAGTAGTAGCGGGTGACGTTGCCGGTGACGAAGTTGACAGCTCGTTCGAACTGGTCCACGACCTTGCCGTCGAGCACTCGGATCGGGTACTCCGCCGACAGCGCGTTGGCGCCCCGGCCTTCCCAAATGATCTCCGGGTCGATACCGCCGCCGTGTCCGAGCCTGACCTTCTTGCTTACTCGGTAGAGCGGTGCCGTGAGCTTGTTCCTACGGTTCTCGTAGGCCTCGGCATAGGTCCAGGGGCAGGCCTTGTCGCGTCCACCCTTGCCGGATGCACGCTGGAAGGCCAACCTGTTTCCGGTGCTCGGGGCGTAAACCGGCGAGCCGCCGTCGGCGAAGTTGGGGCCGATGAACTTGACTTCTCCGTGCACGGTTTCGACCCATTCGCCGTCACCCATGTGGAAAAAGATCTCCTCGCCGGTTTCCTTGCCGTCCTTGTCGAGAGCTTTCAGGAAGCCGAAGCGCCTGTCGCTGCGGTTGTCGAAGAACTTGACGATCCCGATTTCGAGCTCCAGCATGGCTCACTCCGTTCACTCAGTTGCTGGTTTTCCTCGGTTGAGGGCCTTCAAGTGCAGTACGTGTACTCAAAAGTCCCAACCGAAGTGACCGTGATAGAAATAGAGAGCTTTTAATGTACTTTGAAGCCAGTGCCACAAAGTGTGTATATTTTATAACAAAAATACATATGTGTCAATTCTCAATGAAGATGTCTTTATAAAGGAAAGGGCCAGTCGCGGGGGCGACTGGCCGGTGGACAGAGACGATCAGACGCGCGTGGCGGGCATCAGTGTCTCCCACTGCTTGGCCTGCTCCACGAGGTCGGCGAACGTGAACGTCGGGACGATCCCCAGGTGGCGTTCCAGGTTCGTGACCGGTCGGGTCGTCGTCAGGTCGAGAACCTGCTCGGCGTACTCGACGTACCGTCTCGTGGAGACCGCGTAGTTGATCAACGCGTGACGTGCGTCCTCGATGGTCGAAGCGACCACCGGCGACTGCTTGAAGACGTCGACCACGTACCACGAGTTGAGGATTTTGCCCTCGTCGTCGCAGATCCAGGCGTTTTCCCACGCCTGGGCGATCGTGATCCGGTACTCCGGACCCTCCGCACCGTCGGTGATGAGGATGGCCGGGGTCGTGTCTGCGGACATGTCAGCTCCTTTGGTTGTCGAACATGTCTATTATATATTATAATAAAATATTAATTTTGTCAACCCCGGATAGAATAAGATTATGCTTCTGCTTGAGGTCGGGCAAGGGTGGCTAGTTTTGCGACACCCCACCCGATGAGTGCGTATACGATAATCGCTACCACGGTACTGATTTCAAATGTAAAGTGCCCGTACGAAGGCTGGTAGTTGAAGATTCCATAAAAAGGTACCGCGAAAAAGCTGCTTAATGCATAAACAAAGCTTACGAATGCATTCGTGTCGTTGGCGGCAAGCAGTAAAAGAATAAGCCGCAGTAGCAGTAGCACTATGATAAAGCCGGTGATGTACCACACGATACGGCGAAAAAGAACCGCGCCAGGCGTACTTGTACGGGTTGCTACCGTTTCACGTTGTACATTGGTATTACCAACGCGCTCGTTCGTCTCTCGTACCTCGGTTGTCTGCTTGTCTTCTTGCATATCCCCTCCTTCAATCTTAGAGATACTACCATTGTAGCATCTGGCAAAGTACTTATAGTAAATTAAATAGCGGCTAAAAAGCCGCTTATTATGACGTGCTTACCCGGAACGTCATCGGTTCGAAGATGATAAGCCTCTTCGGGAGCCTCGATAAAAACTTTTGGGGGTGGTGGAACATTTCTCACAGTCTAACCCAGGGAAGTAATACAGGTATAACTTATGTATCAGCGATCAGGCGACTTACTCGTCGTCATCATCGCTCGAGGCACGCAGCTCACTTGTGAGTCTAGCGGCCTCTTTGAAGTCTTCCTTGCCGTAGGCAGTCGCAATTGCAATGAACTGCGCTACCGTCCACCCTCTCACGCTGAGAGTGTAGACATGACGGCTACCGACACTGGTAAGGTGCTGAAGGTACGTATCACGCGGCATCACGTTGGTGATACTCGGGTGAAGTACGATACCTTCCGTAACGAGCTTGGCTACCTCTCCGGCCGGCGACCCCATGAAAGGGTCGGCGGAAGTGCTGGTCAGCTCGTGCGCTTCAATGGTAAACACGGTCTTCTCCTTGCGGTAGAATGGCGACATTACTATATTATAGTAACACTTTATTAATATATTGTCAATACTAGTAAGGAGATGTTGGCACTCTTGACACGAGACTGCCAATGCTATTAACTGGAAATAGAAGCGGTTATGGCTTCTCCATACGTAATAACGAAAGGAGGAAATGTAATGGCAAATCTTATAAAATTCGATCCGTTTGCAGAACTGAACGCGTTACAGCGCCAGTTTTTCGGGGACGATTGGCTGACCCCGCCCAAAGGGCTGACCATTCCGACCACGGACGTATACATGCGCGACGACGATAAGGAACTTGTTGTCGAGGCGCATCTCCCAAACTTTAACCAGGATGACATTAACATTCAGGTAGACGAAGGCGCGTTGGTGATTCAGGCGGAGAAACACGAAAAGGAGGAGGATAAAGATAAAAAATATGTGGTACGTGAAAGTTCCAGCAGCTTTTACCGCCGTATTGCGCTTCCGGACCGTGCAAATACCGATGAAGTGTCGGCACACCTCGAAGACGGCATTCTTAAGGTAACGATTCCGCTAAAAGCACTGCCAGAGCCTAAAAAGATCGCAATTGGTACGGGTAAGAAATAAATAGAAGGGCATATAGAATACGTTGACAAGAGTAGAGTTATAGATTATAAATGATTGCTGTCCCTCTGAAGGAGGTGAGAGATGGAGAACGGGTTCATGGCGATCGTCGCGACTGTGCGGCGCCTGCTGCAGGACGCCGGTCAGCTGTGTGACTGCGGCAGCGGCGTGGTGGTCACGAGCTGCGGCTGCGGTCGGTAATCTCCAATGCGACCGCCCCGAGAGGCCAAGTCTCAGGGCGGTCGCCCCTCTATCTCTGTAGCCTAGATCGATTCGGCATTTATATGCTGAATCGATCTAGGCTTTTGTCTTTAAGTAGAATGATAGAGTTCGTCAGAGAACAGGATCTGTTACTACGCAAAATCACCCCGAAGGGTGATCCAAATAATATCGTGGTAGCAGCGACAAGGATTGAACTTGTGACCTTAGGCTTATGAGTCCTACGCTCTAACCAACTGAGCTACGCTGCCATGTACTTGAAGATTGTAGCAAATTGAGAGAGGTTTTTCCAGAGTAATAAGCTGCGGCCTGGCGGGTGCATCCCGGGCCGCAGCTAGAGCGGGGCTAGCAGTCGTTGTGACACCCGTTGCTATGGGAATTGCAGTGGTCGTCGTCGGTCTTTGGGTTGCAGCCGGTGCACTCGCACCCGCACCGCTTGGGGAGGGGGCACGATGCGGCTTCGGGGAATGTTACCACCAATGTACGGCGATCCAGTATGAGGGTCACTTTTTTACTCTCTCAGGCTCTATTTTCAGTATGCCGCATAGGTAGCAGCAATACAATACTCATATAATACATACATCGGCTTTACCTTTTGAATACAGGTGCTATACTAAAAGCATCCACGCGATACACACTGGCCCTCGGCAAAGCGTCCCTCGCGAAAGGTCATTTATCGTCTGCGGTCACCGGCTAGAAACGGGCTGGAAGAACGGGCGAACAATCAAAAACGTTTCTCTAACTAACCTTTAGAGGATTTTTGATATGAATGACGAAACTTTTTTAAACGAACGGATTGAGGTGCTTGCCTCGTTCGGTGAGGGCTTGAATCCCTGTTATCCGCATAAATTTCGCCGAAGTAGCGGGCGTGAAATAAGCGTGACCGAGATCGGCCTGCGACATCCTAAGAGCAACGGTCTTAAGACGATGCACATTTTTGACGTGACCGACGGCGGAACGGATTACCGGCTAGAGTTTGACTCGGAGCGTCTTACCTGGCACCTTACACGGGAAGCGGATCATTATGAAGGATAGCTATAACGACGCTCGCCCGCTGGTAATGCATATCGATCTTAATTCGTGTTTTGCTACCGTAGAGCAGCAGTCGCGTCCGCGTCTTAGGCACAGGCCCGTGGCGGTGGTAAATCGTCGCACGGAAACAACCTCGATCGTGACGGCAAGCTATGAGGCGAAAGCCTACGGTATAAAAGTGGGCATGAAAGTAAGGGAAGCGCGCAAACTGTGCCCGGAGTTAGTGACGCTTGAGAGCGACCCGGCGAAATACCGGTTTGTGTACCGCAAGATGTTGGCGATTATGAAGGATTATTCACCGCACGTTACCATGAAAAGTATCGACGAAGGGGTCATCGACTTCAAGCCGACCACCGAGGCTATTCGAAACCGCGATCTCACGGATATCGGCTACGAAATGAAAGCGCGGCTTAAAAACGAAATCGGCAGCTATATGCGCTGCAACGTGGGTATAAGTACCAACCGGTTTCTAGCCAAAACGGCCGCCAGCCTGCATAAGCCGGACGGATTAGATATTATACATAGCAACAATCTTCGCACGACGCTCGCCGACCTCAAACTGACCGATCTTACGGGCATTGCCCAGCGTAACGAACACCGGCTGAATTCGGTGGGGATTTATACGCCGCTCGAGTTTTTGGATGCCGATGTCTTTACGCTTAAAAAAATCGTCTTTAAGAGCGTGGTGGGTGAGTGGTGGTACCAACGCCTGCGCGGTTATGAGGTGGATGACGTACAGTACGATCTGAAAACGGTGGGCCGGCAGTACGTGCTGGAATCGTTTGACTTATCATATCAGAAAATTCTTCAGCGACTTCATCACCTGTGTGAGTCGGTAGGCGCCAAGCTTCGTTCGCAGGACAAAGCGGCGCGCGGCGTTTTCGTGTATGCCAAAACCCACGACCGGCAGTATTGGCACGCCCGGCACATGTGCGAACTTCCTTTTTTCAGTAACGGGGCTATTTATGCACAGGCCAGTCTGCTGTTTTCGCGGGCTCCGACGAATATCCGTGAGATCGGTGTCAGCTGCTACGAACTGAGCGACGGGATGGACGATCAGCTGAGTCTGTTCGGCGACGAGCTGGCCCGTGAGCAGCAGGTTACTGAAGCGATCGACCTGATTAATAAACGATTCGGCGACAGGACCATTCATGCGGCCGATACGCTTGGAACGGGCAGGCATGTAAAACAAAAGATCCCTTTTGGAAGTACCAGATATTTATAAAAGCATTAACGTTTTTTATAGAATCATGTTATTATGCATACTGAAACATAGGTTGTACCTGGTGGAAAATAACATAGGGGTAAAATGAAAACAAAAATAATTGTTTTATGTTTGGTAGCTGTCGCTGCTATTGGCTGCGGCGTTTGGTTTTTGTGGCCTAAAGGAGAGACGTCATCTACGGTGTCACCACCGTCGGGGCAACACTCGAACGCTCCTTTTATTCAGCTTAATATCCTTGAGAGCGAGCTGAAGCAGAACGATAAATCAATTAAAGTCGCCATTCAGTCGAGTCGCTTTAAGGATATTGCCAAGGTGGAGTATCTAATAGACGGTAAGCTGGCAGCTGAAAGTACAGCCTCGCCGTTTGCTGTCAATATCGATATTTCACATCTTGATGCGGGTGATCATACGCTTCAGGCGATTGCGTACGACAAAGCCGGCCGAACCAGCAAGAGCGAAACCTTTACCTTTACGATCGAACCAGGCCAGGCGCCAGAACCTGCGAACGATGAATCGCAGGCGGTATTGCGCCAGAGCTTGCCACGGGCAAAGCTTACCAAGGCAACAGTAGGATCATCCGGTACTTCATCGTCTGGTTCCGGGTCGAATGACGGAGGAAATAGCGGCGGTGATAACGGTGGAGGTGATGACGGTGGCACTACCGACCCGAATCCGCTGCCGGAAACGCCACCGGCACTTATCTGTGGGAATAGCTCTGTTCTTACCGGTCCGGCCGCCCCTCCGGCGGGCGCTACGGTTGTTCCTTCGGGTGACAACAGCTCGCTACTCACTGCCTTTAACGAAGACAACAAAACATGGTGGTTCGCACCCGGTACGCACACCCTGGGTGATGCTGATTTTGCTCAGATTGCGCCAGGAGATAACTCCACCTTCATCGGTGGCCCCGGAGCAATTTTGGATGGTGGGTATGGAGATATCGGCAGAGCTGAACCTAATAACTACGCGTTCGGCGGAAAATCAACAAACGTAAAGATTCAATATCTCACCATCAAGAAGTTTGATGCGCCACGCGATGAAGGTATTGTGAATCACAACAGCGGCGTCAATTGGTTGATGGAATATAATACGGTCATCGATAACCCGAACGGCGGTGGTGTGTTTGCCGGTACGGACAATACGGTACGCTATAACTGTCTGAAAGACAACGGACAATACGGTTTTCAGGTATACAGCGACGATGTCGGCGGACCGCGAAACGTTACGCTGGATCACAATGAAGTCGTCGGCAACAACACGCACGACTGGGAAAGTATTGTCGATGGCTGTGGTTGTACCGGTGGTGGCAAATTCTGGGAAGCGCACACCGTCAACATCACGAATAACTACGTACACGATAATCTCAGCGTTGGCCTCTGGGCGGACACGAACGACTCTGACTTCTTAGTTGAAGGAAATTACATTTCGAACAACCAAAGCCAAGGACTGTTTTATGAGATCAGCTACAATATGATCGTTCGCAATAATAACTTCATCGGCAACGCGCTTGATGCCGGACCGAGCAATAACAGCTTCCCGTCGTCGGCAATTTACCTGTCTGAATCGGGTGGAGATAGCAGGGTTGCGGGCCGCACGGCGAATATCGAGATTTATGACAATAAGTTTACCAATAACTGGGCCGGTGTCATTTTATGGGAAAATGCCGATCGTTACTGTAACTCGCCGTCAAATACCAGTAGCGGTACTTGTACGATGGTAAACCCGGCGGCGACGCTGACGACGTGTAACGATCCGGCGCTCGGCGGCAGCATCGATGTAGAGCCATATAAGTCCGATTGTCGCTGGAAAACCCAAAACGTAAAGGTGCATGATAATATCTTTACCTCCAACCGGAATGAAATTCCGGGATGTACGGTCGCCTCTAGCTGCGGCTACCAAGGTATCTTCTCGAACGTCGGTACGTTCCCGAGCTGGTCGCCGTACAAAGGAAGCGGTATTCAAACGGCGATTACCTTTAACCAAAACAACCACTTTAGCAATAACACCTACCTGGGCGACTGGAACTTCATTGCGAAGGATCAAAGCACGCGGTTCAACTTTGCGATCTGGCAGTACACGCCATACAACCAAGACGCCGGCAGCACCTATAACGGCAAAAGTCAGTACCTGGTAGACAACGCGCTTGATAGCGATACGGCAACGCTTGAGGGTTCGATTGGCTCGTGGACGAACTGGTTCAATACGACTCTCGCCCGCAGCAACGAACAAGCACATACCGGAACGTATAGCCTGAAAGCTACCATGACCGATGCTTTCTGGGGTATTGAAAGTGATTCGGACGGTTTTATGGTAACGCCGGCTAATAAGACGATGAGTTTTTGGGGGCGTGCGGCAACGAGTAACGTGAACGTCAAGATGCAGCTGCAATTCCGTGACGATACGGAGACGCCTATCGGAGGTGTCATAGAGCTTCCGCTGACACTTACCTCATCTGGCTGGCAGCAGGCGAGCCAAGATGTGATAACACCTGCTAGCGCACGAACTATCACGGTCAAGTTTGTCGGTGGTACAGGCCCGACGAGTGCGGCATTCTATCTTGACGATATCGTAGTGGCAGATAAAGCCTCATAATATATCTATATTAATTAAGCAGTGGCGTATATAATACAATTTGCGCATGTAATGTGTATTCAGGATCATTGGAGAGTGTGACACTATGAGTCGACACGGCGGTCAGCGACCCAACCGACGGTGGCGGCCAAGCCAGGGCGATGCAACCATGGTACCTGTTGAAGGCAAGTGTTCTATTCGCCCCGACGAGGATTGTCTCAGCGGCGAACCGAATCGCGGCGAGTGCATGGACAAGGGCTGTCTGATTCTCAAGCAAGAGAATAGCGGCTAAGTTCTTTCAATTGGACTACTTATTAAGGAGTGTGGGTAGTGTCTAGACACCATAGCGGTAGGGGTCGAGTCCGTAGGTGGCGGGAAGCGCAGGGCGACACGCCCGTCGTACCTGTCGAGGGCAAGTGTTCCGTTCGCCCCGAAAAGGATTGTCTCAGCGGCGAACCGAATCGCGGCGAGTGCATGGACAAGGGCTGTCTGATTCTCCAACAAGGGGGGTAGCCCCTGAATAAGGCTTCGGCCGCGGTGAAATTACCGCGGCCGAAGCCTTTCATACTATGTAACCGTAACTGTTATACTTTTTATATGTGGTCAAAAGCAAAGGGATTTACCATCGTCGAGCTTCTTATCGTCATTGCTGTCATTGCGATCCTTGCCGCGATCATCGTAGTGGCGTTCAATGGCATTACAAACAGGGCCAGGCTAGCTAAGGTTCAGGATGAAGTTAAAAGCGTCGAACGTCTGATAGAAATATACAGCGCGCAAAATGGCGGATATCCTAAAACGACCAATAATCCCCATTCTAACTGGAAAGCGGCCGATGTACGGACGGATGCAAATTGTCAGAACGGATCAGCCCAGAGCGATTGGGTGCCGAATATTACAGGGTTACCGCAAAGCGATCAAAAAGTGACTCCAGGGGTCGATGGTATCGTGGGTTGTTATCTGTATGTGAGCGACGGTACCGAATATGTGCTATCTGCTTGGAATATGGTGAGTATTCCGCAAACATCGGTGATGTATCGTCGCCTAGGGTTCCGTGAATTTCAGACCTCGAGCTCCACCCAGTTTTATACCTGCAATGCTAATACTGTGGGAGGCGCGAACGGCGGGTATGATATTACGCAGGATTATTATAAACACTCGTATACCGTATCTAATATCAAAGATTGCGACGAAACGCCACCCTCGGGTGCATAATGTCTTCTGCTTTCGTTCTTTTGAACTCGTCAGTACAATTCATAATTGTAGAGCAGATTGAGAAGGGGTGGCCGGCCGCGGAGCGCCTTGCATTGCTCGCAGCCGGCCGGCACCCCTCAGCACCTTTTCAGCATTCTGATCATGCTCGTCGTGACAGGGTCATCGAGTGCCTGATCTGAAGGCCATAGCTGTAGCGGCTGATCCAGGTCGACCGGGAAAGTGACGCCGTAAATGCCGCCAGGAAGTTCCGCTTCCGTGTCGGCATTCAGCTGTTCGACATCCACATGGACGTCGATGAGTGGCGACCCATGAAACGGGCTGCGTGTGGAGCTGGTCGGCTTTAGGATAAACCTGGTACTTGCCGTTTCGACGATAAGCCCAGTGCCCAACTCGGCCATATGGTATTCCCTTCTCTTGTACCGCCACGATAGGCAGTCTTACTATTATATAATAAAAATTTAATTTAAGCAATTATTATAGCATTGACTAAATAATATTATTATGTCATTTTAATTCATGTTACTTGCAATCAACGTAAGGAGACGTCCGGTGATCATTGACACGATTGCTCCGCTGCTTCCGACGATTGGAGGCGTAGGCGCTGCCGCGTTCGGCGCCTTCAAGGGCATCAGCTTCGTTCGTGAAGACGAACGCGCCCTGAAGCTTCGTTTCGAGAAGGCGCTCAAGAACCGGAAGGGTGAATATAAGGTCGTTTACCCCGGGCTTCGACTGCTGATTCCGACGGTGCACAAGCTGGCGCGTATCCACGTTCGCCAGCGGGTGATCAATCTGCCCACGCAGAGCATCATGCTGTCGGACAATACGCTGTTCGATGTCAGTGCCGTGATTACGGCACAGGTTCGTGACACGCCGCAGGACATTTACAACGCCGTGTACGAAACCACCGGCGTCGACAAGTCGCTGAGCGATTTCGGACTGACCGTGGTGCGCGACGTGCTGCTGAGCAGGAAGTACTCCGATCTTCACGGTGAAGAGGCTGCGAAGATCGACGCGGAGCTCTGTGAGTTGCTCCAGAAGAAGGCGGACGAGTGGGGTATCCACGTGCTGTCCTTCCGTCTGAGCGACTGCGAGCCCAGCGACGAGACGGCCCGTCTGATCCAAGCGAAGGCGGGCATGCAGCTCAAGGTCGAGGGTCTCAACGAAGTCGCCAAGAACCTTGGCAAGAACGATGTGATGGCGCTGTCTCCGAGCTTGATCGCCGGTCTTCTCGGCGTCCAGCCCGTGACGAGCGTTTCGACGACAACCCGCGCTGTGGAGCCTGGGGACGACAACGACGAGTAACTGGCCTAAGGGCCACGCCCCTTCGTCCTACATGGGACGGAGGGGCCTCTTTTTGTTTTGATACAAAAAGAGGCCCGTCGAAAAGGGCTCATCGCAAGGAGACGGATGTCTTCTCGCGGGCTCTCTTTTTGACGGGCCGGCCCCTACTCGCCGCAGTATGCCTGGACGGCGGAATCACCCTTCAGCCTTGCGGGTGAAGGGTCGGGGATCGATGTGAAGGGTACCTTCTGGTAGTTCCGTGTCGACCAGATCTGGAGCTGGGCAGCACGCGTACCGGCCGCGTAGTACACACCCGTACAGAAGGAAGCGCTGACATCACTGATGTCGACCTGCACGCCGGTGTCTTCACCGAAGCGCATGGTGGGCTGTCCTCCCGTGAGCGTGAAGCCGTGGGCTTGGGCCTGAGCTGCGGACTCTTCCGCAGTCACGCTGCGTTCTGTCGCCGCTGCCACGGTACCGATCAACGACACGGACGCAATGGCGACCAGCACGTCCGCGACGATGCTTTCTCCGAGAGAAGGCTTCTTGAGCTTCTTCATTATCACCTCATGCGTAGTGAGTTACAATGAATATTTATATTTTTAACATAAAAATTATAAAAAAGCAAGTGCGGTATACTTTATATATGAATAAAAAGCTGCTTTTACTATTTGCTGCAATTTTTGGAGGCATCGGTGGCTATATCCCAGTCTTGTTCGGAGATAACGAGTTCGACGGCTGGAGTATTTTAGGTGGACTCATCGGCGGTTTATTTGGAATTTGGCTTGGGATTGTCGTGGCAAAGCGATGGGGATGAAGTATCTTTTGGCGGTAAGCGGCGGTATCGACTCGGTAGTGCTGCTCGATAAAATGATCAAAGAAGGCCGAGAGGTTATCGTGGCTCATTTTGACCATGGTATTCGTGATGATTCAGCGGCTGATGCCCGGTTCGTGGAGGTATTGTCTAAAAAATACGGAGTACCGTTTGTAACGCGGCGTGAAGAGCTGGGCAAAGGTGCCAGCGAAGACCACGCACGTAAACGTCGGTACGCTTTTTTGCTGGATGAAGCGAAAAAACGGGGAGCTGTGGTAGCCACTGCTCACCACAGCGACGACATCATTGAGACGATTGTCATTAACCTGAGCCGCGGGACAGGCTGGCGGGGATTGGCTGTATTTGATTCAAAAACGATTTACCGCCCGCTGCTGAAGGAGACGAAGGCGGCGCTGCGTCATTATGCGCTTGAACAGCGGTTGGAGTGGGTGGAGGACAGCACGAACAGTAGTAGTGATTATTTACGAAACAGGATTCGCCAACGAATCGCCCGGCTTCTGCCCGATAAGCAGAAAAACGAGGTGCTTTTATTAAGAGCAAGACAGGTCGAGCGAAAACGGGCGATCGACGCCGAAGTATCTCGCTACGTAGGGGTAGCCGAGCGGTACGATCGCTATTTTTTTACCTATGTCGACGAACCTGTGGCGTATGAACTGCTCCGTGCGGTTATTCTTGCCAAAACGATGCAAAGCCCTACTCGTCCGCAGTTATCCCGCGCGCTGCTCGCGATTAAGACGGCGAAACCAGGAAGTACCTTTGAACTTGGCGGCAGTGTCAATCTCTTATTTACGAGACGTACTTTTCTTGTCCAGACCCCTTGAAAAGTGCTACTATTAGTAATAGTGGGATTTTCTTATACGAACAGGACCTAGAAAGGGAATTTAAATTACATATGGCAACAAAGCAGCAACCTCCAAAAAAGATGAGCAACATCATCCGTCTCAGCCTTTTTTGGGCAATTTTAGTTTTCGTGATTCTTATCGGTATTGCCGTCGCCTCACCGCACGGCGAACTTAAGAGCGTCGCGCTTTCGGATGTTATTTCGAGGGCGAATAAGGGCGAGATCAAAAAACTTGAAATTCAGGGAAATGACATCAAGGTTACACCCAAGGGTCAGGATAAGGCGACTGAAAAATCGGTAAAAGATAGCAGCAGTAGCATTTATGAGCAGGGACTGCAGCAAAACAAAACGGAAGTCGATATTCAACAGCCGTCCGAACTCGGATCGACGATCTGGAACCTTGCGATAATCATCGTGCCGGTGGTGCTGATCGCCGCTTTCTTTATGTTTATGATGCGTCAGGCACAGGGGCAAAATAATCAGGCGATGGGTTTTGGTAAATCAAAGGCAAAACTGTATGGCATCGACAAAGAAAAGGTAGTATTCGCCGATATCGCCGGTAACGATTCTGCCAAGCAGGATCTTGAAGAAGTCGTCGACTTCCTGAAGCATCCTAAGAAATACGAACAGCTTGGGGCGAAAATTCCGAAAGGTGTACTGCTTGTCGGTAATCCTGGTACGGGTAAGACGATGCTCGCAAGGGCAGTAGCAGGGGAGGCGAACGTTCCTTTCTTCTCAATCTCGGGCTCCGAGTTTGTTGAGATGTTCGTCGGTGTCGGTGCATCCCGCGTGCGCGATCTGTTTGCAAAAGCTAAAAAGAATGCGCCTGCCATCATCTTTATCGATGAGATCGATGCAGTGGGACGAAAGCGTGGCTCCGGAATGGGTGGCGGGCACGATGAGCGCGAACAGACACTCAACCAGATTCTCGTTGAAATGGACGGGTTCGAAACAGGGACGAATGTCATCGTGCTCGCGGCTACCAACCGAGCCGACGTACTTGATCCTGCCCTTCTCCGCCCTGGCCGCTTTGACCGTCGCACAAACATAATGCTGCCGGAGCGCAAAGATCGTGAAGCTATTTTAAAGGTTCACTTTAAAAATAAGCCGTCTGATGAGACGGTCAACCTTGATGCACTTGCAGCGAAAACTGCCGGTTCGAGTGGTGCTGATCTTGCCAATATTGCTAACGAAGCGGCAATCGTGGCAGCACGTCGTAACAGTAAAAAAATCAGCAATGCCGACGTCACGGAAGCCTTTGAAAAAGTTGCCATCGGACCAGAACGAAAAGCCAAGGTGATGAGCGAAAAAGAAAAAGAGATGACCGCGTATCACGAGGCAGGCCATGCCTTAGTTGGTCATGTGCTCCCGGATAGCGACCCGGTTCATAAGGTAACGATTATACCTCGTGGTGGTACCGGTGGTGTGACATGGTTCCTGCCGCCTGAGGACAAGAGTTACACGAACGTTTATGAGTTTAAGGATATTCTGGCACGTGCGCTTGGTGGTCGTGTCGCTGAGAAAATTCTGTATGGAGATGACGGCATCACGACCGGTGCAGGTTCGGATCTTCGTAAAGCTACCGAGATTGCCCGGGACATGATTATCGAGCAAGGCATGGGCTCAAAACTGCGCGATCAAGTATTCCACGAAGACAACGGCGGCATGATGTTCGACCGTATGACACACGAGCGACCGTATAGTGACGCTACGGCAAAAGAGATCGACCAGGAAGTCGAAGCGCTTATAAAAGAAGCGGCCCGACGAGCCGAACTTGTGATCACGAAGAACATGGATAGCCTTGAAGTGCTTGCCAAGAAGCTGATGAAAGAAGAAACCGTTGAAGAAAAGGGTGTGATCGAAGCGCTTAAAGATGCAAAGGCGCCTAAAGAAGCATTACTCCACGCGTAGGTGAAGATAGGATAATACGATGGGCCGAGTACGAAGTGTCGTCGCAAAAGCGAATATGAAACTCACGATTCAGTTAGCGGCGGCGCTTCTTGCCGGTTCGACGCTTATTTCAAGTGCGCTCGGTTTGTTTCGCGACCGACTTCTTAACGGTTTTTACTTTGATACGTACCCCGTAGGAATCGACGCGTATACGGTAGCCTTCACGATTCCGGACTTCATGTTTTTCATTCTGGTTTCGGGTGCGCTGAGCGTGACGTTTATCCCCGTGTTTAACCAGCGTCTGGCGACCGGAAATAAAAAATCTGCCTGGGAACTTTCTACCAGTATGATCAACTTCATGGCACTCGTGACGCTGGTTGCCAGTATTCTGATTATCATTTTTGCCGAACAGCTCGTCCGCTATATCGTTGGTCCTGGGCTGAGTGAATCCGGCCATGCGCTTGCAGTGAGCATGATGCGGGTCATCGCGGTGAATCCGTTCCTATTTGCCATCGCGACAGTTATAGCAAGCATGCAGCAGGCCGTTGGAAGGTTTACCTTCTATGCGCTGGCACCGACGATCTATAATATCGGTATCATTATCGGCATCCTGTTTTTCACCAACGGCATCAATATTTTCGGTTGGCAAGTGTTCGACGGGGGGATCATGGGGGTAGCACTTGGCGTGGTACTCGGATCGATCATGCAATTAATCGTGAGTTCGATCGGGCTGCTGGGGCTTGGATTTGATTATCGTTTTAAGATATTTTGGAAAAACAAAGGGTTCCGGCGCGTCCTAAGGATTCTTCCCGCCCGTTCTCTCGATCAGGGGGCTGATTATTTGAACGGTATCGTCGAAACCAACCTTGCTTCCCGCATGGTAGACGGGACGATCCGTGCCTATCAGCAGGCAACGACGCTTCATATGGTCCCGATCAATCTGATTGGCGTGGCTATCAGCACCGCCGCTTTTCCGAAGATGACCGAACGATTGATTCAGGGGCGGATGGATCTTTTCAAGCAGGAGCTGCAGTCGGTGCTTCGAGTGATAATATGGCTTGCCTTGCCTGTTGCAACGATCGCCTTCTTCGGACGAGGATATCTTGTAAGTTTTATTAAAAACGGTGGTAACTCACTGATGGCAAGTCTCCTCGGGATATTAGTGGTCGCTATTCTGTTTCGCTCGATCTATCATATTGCTGCACGTAGTTTTTACGCACAGCAGGATACGAAAACTCCGCTGTATATTTCTATCTTTGCTATCGGTCTTAATATTGTGCTTGCCATTTGGTTTACCATGGAGCTTGGCATGGGTGCGTACGGCCTGGCTTGGGCGCAGTCGATCGTCGCGTGTATCGAGGTTATGATTCTGTTTGTTGTAATGTCATTCCGTATTAAAGGGTTGTTCGACCTCGTCTTCATGCATGCCGTAGGCCGGATGGCGAGCGCAACGGGTATCATGGCGATTGTCAGTTATATTACGGTGCAGGTATTGCAGCTAGCCGCCGATGATCAGAGTTTCCTTGCGACCTTTCCAAAGTTTGCCGTTATTGTCGTGGTCAGTCTGAGCGTATATGTATTCGTCAGCAAGCTGTTTAAGCTCGGAGAAGCAGACCCCATTATCGCAAAGATGAAATCGCTTTTCTTTGGGCGGGCTCGGTCTATTAAATAGTATATATCTTACTGGCAGGCTTGTTATACTGAACATATGTTTGCTGTGCTCATCATTCTTACCTCGACACTTCTACAGGAGACAGCGGCATCACTTGGCAAAGCATCTGTCAGGAAGAAAAGAGAGACGGTGCATAGCCTGGCTTTTCTTGGTGTTTTTTGGAGTCTACTCTTTCTTGTAGCGGGCGTGTTAGTTTTTAAAGCCGAGTTCCATATTGAGCTTGCATCGTTGCCTACTTTGATTCCTCGTATCATTTTGGAGATCATACTGGCATTCCTAGGGGCAGAGGCTATCATACGGGCCGATCGCAGCACTGTCGGCTTCCTCCGGCTCCTGAGTGTTCCGCTGCTTCTGGCTGTCGATCTTATACTTGGATATCACCTGACGATACTGCAGATAGTCGGTGTGCTTGTGATGTTTGGGGGCTTGCTTTTAGCTTTTCATCATAATCCGAGAGGAAAGAAGGGAGCGGGATTAGCCATAGCCTGTGCTCTGATCAGCGTAGCGACCATCTCGCTCTATAAATGGGATATTTCTCATTATAATTCCATAGCGGCCGAACAGATTGTCGTGACGTTTTTTATGGCGGTGTCATTTTATATCTCCGCAAGATATGTCGGAGACTCACCTTTAAGGCTCGTGATCCGACCGGTAAGCGGAGGCCAGTCACTGGCAAGCGGGCTTAGCGGGGCAATCGAGGGGTTCGCCTACGCATTTGCGCCCGCATCGGTGATTCTGGCGCTGAAGCGATGCGGTGCGCTGCTATGGACGATTATCTTCGGCCGGACATACTTTCACGAAAAATCGCTCATACAAAAACTGCATGCCGGCGCCTGGACGGGCGTCGGTCTTTTCCTACTTGCGAGTCCTTTCTGGACGTCCTAGTCATCAACAGGGGAAGATGATATAATTTACCTCTGAATATATGAATCAATCTCGAATAAGAAATTTTTGTATCATCGCCCATATCGATCACGGCAAATCCACACTTGCCGATAGAATGATGGAGCTTACCGGTACCGTACAGAAGCGCGACATGAAATCGCAGCTGCTTGATAGCATGGAGCTGGAGCGTGAGAAGGGTATCACGATCAAACTTGCACCGGTGCGGATGCATTATAAAGAGTATGATTTGAATCTTATAGATACACCGGGGCATGTTGACTTCAGTTACGAAGTGTCCCGAAGTCTTGAAGCATGCGAAGGAGCGATTTTGGTAGTAGACGCAAGTCAGGGTATTCAGGCACAGACCCTTGCCAATGTCTATTTGGCACTTGCAGCCGATCTTACTATTATTCCTGTGCTGAACAAAATAGACCTTCCGGCGGCAGATGTGCCACGTGTTTCAGCCGAAATAATAAATCTGCTGGGATGTAACGAGTCGGATATCCTGAAGATCAGCGCTAAAACCGGCGAGGGCGTAACGGATGTGCTCGACGCTATCGTGGAGTTGATCCCCGAACCAAAGGGTGAAATCAAAAAGCCCACCCGGGCGCTCATTTTTGATAGTTATTATGATGATTATCGAGGGGTGATACTGTATGTCCGAATTGTGGACGGCAGTATTCCAAAAGGCGCTCAAATTAAGATGCTTGCGACGGATGCAAAGGGGCTGGCGCTTGAAGTTGGAGCGCTTACCCCTAAAATGAGCCCGTACCAATCTTTGGAAACCGGAGATATCGGCTATATTGTTACGAACCTCAAGTCGACTCGTGAGGCTAAGGTTGGCGACACGGTGAGTTTAGCTGTCGCCCATAACAGCGATCCCCTTTCTGAAGAAGTCATACCACTTCCCGGCTATCAAAACGTCCAGCCGTTTGTGTATGCCGGCTTCTTCCCTACCTCGAACGAAGCGTATAACGAGCTTAAAGAAGCGGTTGAAAAGCTTAGCCTTAGCGACTCAGCCTTACAGTTCGAGCCGGAAAATTCACCGGTGCTTGGATTCGGTGTGCGCATTGGCTTTTTGGGGCTGCTGCACATGGAAATTATTCGTGAGCGGCTAGAGCGGGAATATGACCTTGATTTGATCGTGACTAACCCGTCGACAGACTATCAGGTCACCTTGAATAACGGGGAAGAACTCGACATTAAATCCGCCAGCGATCTGCCCGACGTGACAAAAGTCAAAGAAATCCGTGAACCATGGGTAAACGGTGAAATCGTTGTGCCTCGTGAGTATATTGGAGTGGTGCTGCAGCTTATCGTCGGCAAGCGCGGACTGCAAAAAAACCTCAGCTACATCGATGAACGTGCACTCATTAGCTTCGAGGCGCCTCTTGCCAATTTGCTCACCGATTTCTACGATCAATTAAAAAGCGTGACAAGCGGCTACGGCAGCTTTAACTATGATTTGGCTGGATACAAAGCGGAAGATCTGGTACGGATCGATTTTTATGTCGCAGGAGAAATTGTCGATGCGCTTAGCGTTATGGCGCATAGATCTGAATCTCAGAGCTTAGGCAGGGAAATTGTTGAAAAACTCAAAGAAGTTATTCCAAGACAAAATTTTCAAGTGGCCCTTCAGGCGGCCATTGGCGGTAAGTTTATTGCCCGGGCCGACCTCTCGGCATATCGGAAAGACGTGACGGGTTATCTGTACGGTGGAGATGTCTCTCGTAAGAAAAAACTGCTAGCCAAGCAGAAAAAGGGTAAGGCCCGCATGAAACGCTTCGGTAAGGTAGATATTCCGTCCGAGGCATTCACGGTGCTTCTGAAAAAATAGGCAAGAAAAGAGCGCCGGGCGTACCCAGCGCTCTTTCGAGGCGGATCCGTTCGGCGCTGGTCAGGAAAAGGGCAGGCGCTTGTCCTGGTCGTCCAGCGGAAGCCCCTGGATGAACGCTTCGACCGACACGGTCGATTTGAGTACATCGTTGAGCAGCTGCGGGTCGAGCCGTCCCCCACGGATCGGGCCTTCCAGGAAGACGAGCAGGAGCTCAAGCACTACGCCGCGGTCCATGTTCTTGAACAAGGTGCCGCCTTCCGTGCAATGTTCGAGCCATTCGCGGTCGGTGTACGTCCGCGGCTTCGGAGCGGTCTGACGCTCCTTTTCGCGCATTCGCGCAACGGCCCGTCTGGTCATCTCGAAGATGCTCATGTCTTCTCCTCGGTAGATTCACTGACTATAATACTATAACATATAATTAAATAAAAAACAATAAAAACTGTTAGAAATAAGAACTGCCAGGTAAAGAGGTGCTTTACCTGGCAGTTCATCCGGTTCATCCGCAGTTGCAGCCGGCACAGGTGCAAGAGCAACCTACGACGCACTTACAAGCAGCTGACTCGTTGTGGTTGCAGCACTTGTCTGCCCCCATGCTCAACACCGCACACATCAACATCGCGATCACGATGTCCTCCATCATCTACTCGAACTTCTCGGACACCATATATCGTACCATATAAACATTGTTATTTGCCTGCATAACCGGTACTATAGAAGTACTAGAGTAATGAGGGGAAAATAAATGGGAAGTCAACATTTTGCGGAGATACTGGGCCTGGGCACACCAGAGCTGATCGTTATCTTGGTCATTTTGTTATTGCTTTTTGGTGGAAGCAAACTGCCGCAGCTGGCAAAAAGTATCGGTTCGTCAATGAAAGAATTACGCAAGGGTGTGCAAGATGAAGCGAAAGACGACAAAACAACGGCCCGCGCAAAGCGTAACGAGCAAGCCTAAAGAGCCGGCGGTAAAACGCTTTTCCGACCACATAAGCGAGCTACGAAAGCGAACGTTTTTCGTAGCTATCGTTTTTGTTATCGCGTCGAGCCTCGCATATAATTACCACGATTTTTTCGTGTCGCTTATTATGCGGCCACTTTCCGGCGAAAAGCTTATTTACCTTACCCCTGGTGGCGGGTTTAACTTCATATTCCAAATCTCTCTTTATGCCGGTCTTCTAGTCGCCGCTCCTGTGCTCATTTATCAGCTTTATGGGTTTATAAAGCCAGCGCTTCCCGAACGTGCCAAAAGATCTGCCGCTAAAGTTGTTAGTATCGCATTTCTTTTAATGATCTGTGGCGTATGCTTTGGTTATTTCGTGGCTATCCCTTCGGCGCTTACCTTCCTCTCTACGTTCGCAGGCAGTGATATCACCCCCAATCTTACGGCCGACTCCTACCTTAATTTCTTCCTTGCTTATATTGCAGGTCTGGGGATTCTGTTTGAGCTTCCGCTTCTTCTCCTCTTTTTCCACTGGATCAAGCCGATGACACCGAAAGGATTGTTGAAGTCGGAGCGGTTTATCGTCGTGTTTGCCTTCATTATCGCGGCTGTCGTTACACCTACGCCGGATGTTTTTAATCAGAGCATGATTGCCGTGCCGCTTATCGCCATATACCAAGGAGGTGTTATCGCCGTCCTTCTGGCTATCCGCAAGGAGAAGCGGCAAATGGCCTCTGAAATGTTAAAGGTGAGGCCTGAGGCCGACAAAGTAGAAAAACAGACCGCGCCTGCTTCCCTGCCCAAACCCGTGGTGACACCTGTGTATACTTCGCAGATACCGATTAAGGCACATGCTCAGCCGGTTCAATCCGTTCCTCACCGTTCTCTCGACGGATTCGGTCCCGTGCGGCAAAGAGTGACGGTTCCTGCGCGCCAACCTCGTCCTATTTCACCAAGTCGAACAGAGCCTGAAGCAAAGCCCCGGTACTCTCGAGATCGCCTTAGTGTTGACGGTTTTTTGAGTTGATAAAAACTTAATTATAGTATATAGTGTGCTACACGTCCGCGATTAAGGAGTGTGTATCATGGAGCAGGCTCGTAGAAAGCGACTGGACAGACTGGGCATCAAAATCGCCCGTCGAACAGTGCGGCGCGCAGAACGCCTGTACAACCAAAGTAACTATATCTGGAGAACGTTCGAGGAGTGGCTGCTCGAATGCAGTGAGCAAGGTGGTATCTGCAGTCTCGCTGGCTTTCCGAGGATGACCTCCGGTTTCAGTGATGGTGAGCTGCTGGATGCGACCGATCGTGGATTCGAGAAGATCCTGCCACTGTACAAGGCAGGCCATGTGAAGGGCAGAGCTGAGCTCTCTTCTTATACTCGTGCGCCGATCTTCTACCGGACATCATGGACCGTTCATCGGTCGGCGTGACGTTTAACCCTCGACCGCTACTCTTTCTTACGGAAGTAGCCTCGCTGTGTCGAGGGTGCTTCCATGTCTAAAAGGCAAAAAAGCTTGACTATTGCTCTTGTGTGGCGATAGAATATAACCATAGCCTTTAAGGAAAAAATAGACATGAACATACAAAACGATATGCAAAGCTTGCTTCAAAAAGAGATGGACCGAAAGGACTTTCTAAAGCACGTAGGAATCGGATTCGCGGCCATTATGGGAATCACCACCGTTCTCAAGACGGTCAGTACCCTAAGCGGTAAAAAAGAACATATTCTTGGCTACAGTAGCGGAGCTTATGGCGGCGAAAAATCCGAAACATCCACCCCCAAACCAAAGCAAAGCTAATCCAGTCTAATCTTTTGCCAGCTCCAGGAGACGACGGAGTATTTCTTTGCTTACTTCTTGCTGAGGCATAATGCTGTTTATTTCTATAAGTAGGCCGGCCTCTCTGTAGTGGTTGATGACCGGAAGCGTCTTTTGCTCGAATTCGTTAATGCGCACGTCCAGCAGATGTGCCGCATCGTCGGCACGGGTACCGCGATCCTGTTTTTCCTGTGAGTTTTGCCAGCGCTCTCTTACCGTGTCTGGAGTAATATTCAAGAAGATAACCGCTTTTAGCGGATGATGACTTTTTTCAAGCGCGCCCATCACTCCTTGCTCCTCACCTTTCCATCGCCCGACAGAGCTGAGGATGAGGGGTTTGCCGTTAAATTCTTCCCGACTGAGGTACGGAGTTACGATTTTGATGTATTCATCGATAGGGGCGAGGAAGCCGGCGTCCACCTGTTTTTTGACATGAGGCGGAATGACGCTGTTGCGTAAGATATCTCCTCCGCCGAGGAGAGGAGCATGAAATAACTCCGAAAGCTCCCCACCATGCGTGTCTTTTCCGGCGTAAGGGTAGCCGAAGATATTAAGAGCGCCCGTACCTAGCCAGGTAGTGATCAGTTGCATATCTGATGGAGATAAGAGGTCGTTCATGGGCACAGTATACACCAGCCAAAGAGGTTGAGGCAAACTCTGGCACTCGCATTAAAAGAGTGCTAAAATAGGGCCATGACCGAACGTCAAATTGCCATTTTGGCTGCCATTATTGAGCAGTACGCCGAGATCGCGGCCCCTGTTGGAAGTGTCACGCTGGCGAAACTTTTTGGTGTATCGAGCGCGACGATCCGGAGCGAGATGGCGCGGCTTGAGGAGATGGGACTGATCTCTCAGCCTCATACCAGTGCCGGCCGTATCCCGACCGACCAAGGATACCGTTTTTATGTTAATACGATCACTGAAGCGCAGGCCAATGAGATACCTCAATTCGATCGCAGTGCGAGAGCGATCGAAGCAAGGGTAGCGACACACGGCGACTCGGCGACTCGCGCCATACGCAGCGCGGTTGACAGCTTGGTTGATCTTACCCAAAACCTCGGTCTGGCTACTATTGGTGACCAGCTGTATATCAGTGGAATCGGTAATCTTTTTTCTCAACCCGAGTTTGCACAGACTAATCATGCACAAGCTGTCGCACGGCTGCTTGACAATCTTGAACCATGGCTTCTCGAGGCAGCGCCGAACGAGCCGCTCAATGTCTATATAGGGGCAGAAAATCCCATCGGTAAAACCAGCGGTGCTAGCTTAATTATCAGCAGGTTCAGGTCACCCTATTCAGATCGAAGTTACATCGGTGTCCTTGGTCCCACCAGGCAGAGCTACGGCAAAGTAATGCGCTTGGTGCGTCATGCCGGCGCCATGCTTGAAGAAGTGCTGTAGTATTTATCACATATACGTTTTTTGCAGTTGTAGCCAGAAAATATTATAATAAAGTATGGCCTGTTAAGGTTGTACTTAGGGTGGTGAACTATGGACGGTATGAGTATGCCGGCCGATATGACCGTGTCCGTTTCTCCGATTAGGGGAAGATGGACGGCTATCCGCGACAATTCAGTGTGGGTCGCCGGCTTGTTTTTATCGGTGGGACTCACGGTTATGTGGGTCGCGAATCTATCGAATCTTGCAACGAAAGGTGGGTTCACGGGAATATCCGGCTGGCTGATTCCCGGCATCGTCGTAGTAATGATGCGGGGATGGTATCTCAGTAGACGACTCGTCAAAGAATGGAACCAGCTGGCGTGGCGTGAACGTCTTCGCCTACTCATTCCACAGCTGTTGCCCACGTTTGCTAACTTGCTGGCAAACGTGGCGGCAATCGGACTGATCGTACACAATCTCTCCGTCGGGCAATTGAAGTGGGGGAGATGGGACTGGTGGTGCGCCGGCGTCGCAGTTGGTACGGCGGTTATCATGGTGACGCTGAAGTTGTGGTTCCGTCAAAGAATGTCCTCGAAGCTGTATGTGGCTGGGATGGCACTGGGCACGCGGGCTTTTCAGCAGGGAATGCTGGTTAAGTCGCCGCAGCTCAAGCTAATTCCTTGGGGAACACCTGTCGGACTACTGGCTATTGCTGCGCTACAGTTCTCGATGAGCTTCATCGAGTTCAAGGCAGCTAAAGAGGAACGAAGCGTGGCTGGGCAGGAGGCACTGCTTGTCGCATGGGCAGACGGTTCGAACTTGGTTGCCGCGGTTATCCTCATGATCGGATGGAGCCTCGTTACCACACTATTCCTGAGTTAACGGGCTAGGGAGCGTCCGCACCGCCATGCGGACGCTCCCAATAACCTGGCACTCAATTGCAATGAGTGCCAACTCGCGATATCATGGAAACAAGATGAAAAAGGAGTGATATGGCAAAGAAGGCGCAGAACGATACCGAACAGCAAAAAAGAATTGATGAACTAACGGGTGACTTGCAGCGTACCCGTGCAGACTTTGAGAATTATCGTAAACGTATCGAGCAGGAAAAAACAGCGGCCCGTGAGGCAGGGCAAGCAGGCGCTATACTGAAACTTCTGCCCGTTGTTGACAATATTGAGCGGGCCATCGCCTATACGCCCGATGATCTGAAAGATAATAAGTGGGCAATGGGGATTGCCGCGCTGGTAAAAAATCTCGAGAAATCGCTGGAAGCACTTCACCTTAAGCGGATCGATGCCAAGCCTGGCACGCTATTTAATCCTGATCTTCATGAGGCTATTCAATTCGATGAAGATGCCGAAGGCGACAAAGAGGTGATTACCGCTGAACTCCAGGCGGGGTATACACTAAACGGCCATGTCATCCGTCATGCAATGGTAAAAGTGACACGCCAGTAGAAATACGCTAGAGTGAGGCCGAAGATGCGAAAACGCCCCGCCGGCAGCGAGTTAATTACTCTGAAGAGTAAAAACGTTTCGCTCCAGCGTGGGCGTAGGATTAGTTCTGCTTTGAGCGAGTTTGCTCGCGCAGAAGGGGGATTCTGCTGAGCCTCGCTGCCACCCAGAAGACCGGTGTGTACACCAGAAGTGCCAGAAACAGTGCTGGCTCGTAGGTCAACGACAGGAAGTTCGTGGCGTCGATGTAGAACGCCAGCAGAACAGCTGATGCGAAGACCAGAACCACCGAATAAAGTATATTTCAGATAAAGTTAGCACTCTTGACATGAGAGTGCTAACTTTACTACAATGAAAGTATCTAGCAATCACATATGTGGAGTGCTAAAATAAATGATAGAAATCTTTCATTCATAACATGCGAAAGGAATAAAATATGGGAAAAATCATCGGAATCGATCTTGGTACTACCAATAGCGCATTCGCCTACATGGTGGCAGGCAAGCCCGAAGTCATTGCCAATGCAGAAGGTAATCGGACGACGCCAAGTGTCGTAGCCATCAACAAAGGTGGTCAGCGTTTGGTCGGTCAGGTTGCGCAGCGTCAGCGTGTCACGAACGCCAAGAATACCATTTACGGTGTAAAACGTCTTATTGGCCGTAAGTTCAGCGATAAAGAGGTGCAAAAAGATCTCGATATCATGCCGTACGAGATCGTCAAAAAGGGTGACGGTGTCGCGGTAAAGATGGGCGACAAAGAATATACGCCAGAAGAAGTATCGGCAATGATTCTTTCCAAGATCAAGGCAGATGCCGAGGCGTTCCTCGGTGAAAAGGTATCCGAGGCTGTCATTACCGTTCCTGCTTACTTTGATGATTCGCAGCGTCAGGCAACTAAGGACGCAGGTAAAATCGCCGGTCTTGAGGTTAAGCGTATTATCAACGAGCCGACCGCAGCGGCACTTGCTTATGGCCTTGATACTAAAAAAGAAGAAAAAATCGCTGTCTTTGACCTTGGTGGCGGTACGTTCGACGTATCTGTTCTGGAACTTGGCGACGGCGTGTTTGAAGTCCGTTCGACCAATGGTGATACCCACCTTGGTGGTGAAGACTTCGATAACCGTATCGTCAACCATTTCCTTGAGGTCTTTAAGCAAAACGAAGGTATCGATCTTAAGGGCGACAATGCTGCCATGCAGCGCCTCAAAGATGAGGCGGAAAAAGCCAAAAAAGAGCTTTCAGCTACTACCGAAACCGAAATCAACCTTCCTTTCCTTACTGCAGACGCCGATGGTCCGAAGCACTTTGAATATAAGCTGACACGTGCCAAGCTTGAGGAGCTCGTTAAAGATCTTATTGATCGTCTCGCTGAGCCTGTTGAAAAAGCCATCAAAGATGCCGACCTTAAAGCAAGTGACATCGATGAGGTCGTATTGGTGGGTGGTATGACCCGTATGCCTGCGGTCGTTGAAAAGGTGAAGTCTATTTTTGGCAAGGACCCGCTTAAAGGGGTTAACCCGGATGAAGTTGTTGCCGTCGGTGCGGCTATTCAGGGAGGGGTGCTGCAGGGTGACGTCAAGGATGTACTTCTGCTGGATGTGACTCCCCTTTCGCTTGGTATTGAAACCATGGGCGGAGTATCAACGAAGCTTATCGAACGAAACACGACCATCCCGACGTCAAAGAGCCAAACGTTTTCAACCGCTGCCGACAACCAGCCGCAGGTAGAAATTCACGTACTTCAGGGTGAGCGTGAGATGGCAAGCGACAATAAGTCACTCGGAACCTTTGTACTGGATGGTATTGCGCCGGCACCCCGTGGTGTTCCACAGATCGAAGTGACGTTCAGTCTTGATGCAAACGGTATTCTCAATGTTACTGCCAAAGATAAGGGGACGGGCAAGGAAAACTCCGTTACTATTCAGGATAGCGGCAACATGAGCAAGGAAGATATCGAAAAGGCACAAAAAGAGGCTGAAGCCCACGCCGACGAAGATAAAAAGAAGCGTGAAGCTGTCGATGCCCGAAACACACTTGAAAATGCTATCTATCAGGCAGAGAAAATGCCGGACGAATACAAAGATAAGATCTCCGACGATGACAAAAAAGTCATAAAAGATGCCGTAGAAGAAGCCAAAAAGCACGAAAAAGCCGAGGATAAAGAAGAGCTTGAAACGGCCGCCAAAGAGCTACTGGAAAAAATTCAGACTATCGGTGCAAAACTGTACGAACAGGCCGCCAAGGAAGAGACACCAAAAACCGAGGGTGAAAACACCGAAAACAAGAGCAGCGACGAACCCGTAGAGGGAGAAGTCGTCGACGACAAAGAAAAGAAGTAATCCTTCTTGAAAAGAAATAAGCCTCGCACCTCGTACGAGGCTTATTTTCTCGTCGATTGGTGCAAGGCGGATGAGAACGGCTACTGATCTTGGACGCGCTGGATGTACACCTTGTCGAGACCGTCAAGAAGACTGTCTCCTGACGTACGACAAATCTTGATCTGGTTGTTTATGTCATTGATCTCGATCGTGAATCCGTCGTTGGTTTGGCCGTGGAACACTGCCCGAAAACGATCACCTGCCTCGATTTTGCGCGTGTAGGTATCGCACTTGTCGAGAAAGGTGCCGTAAGGAGTGTCGATTTCCGATGGCGCGTCGGTTGCGACCTTATCCTCGTCATGCTCCGTGTCCGAGGAAAAGCTCGCGACATCTTTGCCTTCGTATTGGTCGGACCACTTGAGAGGCTGCGGTCTGGTATCAGGAGCATATACCTGATCCGAACGGATGGCCTCGTCCGTGTTTCGAGTTGCCTGAACTATGGCGTAGATGCCTCCTCCCGCAACAATAGCACCGACCAACGAGCCGGCAATAGTACGTGTGACCTTTCGGCGACCCTGCTTTTGCTCTCGTTCACCTTTGAGGTGTTCAAGCACTGCCTCGTTCAGTTTTCTCAGAACAGTGATGGCGCTCTGAGGGCTATATGGTGCGACACTGTCACTATCGAATGTAGCTCCGCTTACGAGATCGATCCTGAAAAGTGCCCTGGAGATATCAAGTGTCTTCTTGTTGACGAAATAGACACTCTCGGCTCCGATACTGGGACGCACTAACACGTAGTTAGTGCCGTCCTTCGTCGTCAATGACCCCTTGGAAATGAATCGTCGTTTCTTCTTAGGACCGTCCTTGATCGAGTGTTTCAGTATCCTTTCTACCAGCTGCAACACCTCCTCCGGCTTTCGGGGAGGAAGCGATACTTCGGCCCGATGCCGATGAAGCCTTTCGATGTTGATATCAGGCTCCTCGTCCATGGAAAACCCTTCTCTTTGGAATGTTCTCGACATCATTATAATATAAATTGATAAGAAGCAATTAGTTAATGCCAAAAGAAGCAGCGTGCTAAAATGAATTATTATGAAAGCCCGTACCCACGATGTCGCTGCGGCAACCACACTTCTAGGGGTAATTGTCGTACTCCCGGAGCTTCCGACACTCACACTGAGCACTGCAATCGTCGCATTGATCGCCAATCAGATCGGCGGAATCGCGCCCGATATCGATCAGCCGACGGCTCCGTTTTGGCGGAATTTGCCGATTGGCGGCATCTTCGGCAAAATCATCGGTAAAATGCTTGGCGGGCACCGGTTTATCAGTCATTCCGTTATAGGAGTCGCATTGTTCGGATTTTTGACATGGCTGCTGCTCACGGCTCTTCACCCGATTATGCCGCACGTCCAGATAGAGTACGTATGGTGGGCGTTCATGATCGGATTCGTCTCCCACCTCTTTATGGACACCTTTACTAAAGAAGGGGTGCCGTGGCTCCTGCCTGTTCCTGTTAAATTGGGTCTTCCGCCTATACGACGATTCCGTGTCACTACCGGTAAGTGGGTAGAGGGAATTGTTGTGTTGCCGCTTCTTATCATTATTTTTGGATGTATTTGTGCTGCCAAGTACACCGAACTTCTAGCACTGGTTCATCAGCATATTGTTCGCTAACACGGCGTATTCTTAAATAGTTTTTAACTATTTTGTAAACTTTGTCCAAATCCTTTGAAAGCCCTATTTTCAGGCGTATAGTATAAGTAATTATGAATACGCTTACGGCGCCGGGGGCATATAAACTGGCCGATACGGATATTATCACAGGAGAGGGGGATACGAAATATATCCTTCGCGTGCGAGATTTACCCCTGGAAGAAAAACCTCGGGAAAAACTACTGGCATATGGCCCTGAGACACTTTCGCAGGCAGAACTCATTGCGATCTTGCTTGGTGTCGGTACGAAGAAAGAAGAAGTCATGGGCATGGCGCACCGGGTGCTGCGTGAATACGGCGAAAGGGCTATTTCGAACGAAAAAAATGCCTCACGCCTGGCTGACTCGTTGCAAATTCCATTGGCAAAGGCTTGTCAAATAGTCGCAAGTTTTGAACTGGGTCGAAGGTTTTACCAGAAGAAAGCCGGCAAACCTGTCTATGTCCGCACCACCAAACAAGCCTTCGACCACCTGAAAAGCATGGGCACGCTGCAAAAAGAACAGCTGCGCGGACTGTATCTTAATAGCCGCTATCAGGTCATTCACGAAGAGACCATTTCCATAGGCAGTGTTACGGCCAATATCATCCACCCCCGCGAGGTATTTCAGCCGGCACTTGAGCACGGCGCCGTCGCGATCATCATCGCTCATAATCACCCTTCCGGTACTTTGGAGCCTACGATCGATGACATCACGGCCACTGATCAGCTGCGCGCGGCCGGGCAGGTGATGGGGATCGATTTACTCGACCATCTGGTCATTGCAGAGAATAAATACCTAAGTTTAGTGGAGGCAGTTCATGACTAGCAATACCTATACCCTACAACCGTTTACCGGCGTGTTAAACCATACATGGAACAAGGCGAAGTTCGTACGTGATGGCGATGGACACGTGTATCCGCTTGAAGCACAGATCCGATCCGGTGACTATTTCGTCACGCTGGCCATGAGGCTTGACAGCCTCGGTGGCAGCACCGAAGATGTCCGTGTTAAGGCCGTTTTGGAAGATATCGTGTCGGATCTTATCCATTTACAAGATAATTACGCTATCATAAAGAGTGATAGGGAATTAGAAAAAGAAAAAAATGGATATACAAGCAGAACTCAAGAAACTATTCAAAGGGGAAATTGACACAAGCGAGGAGACGCGTGAGTTTTATAGTCACGACGCCAGTCTGTTCGAGCTGAAACCGCAGATCGTCGCCTTTCCGAAAGATGCCGAAGATATAAAGGCAGCGGTGACGTTCGTAGCCGAGAACAAAAAAAACCATCCGGAACTGAATATCACGCCGCGTGCTCGTGGTACGGACATGTCCGGCGCAGCTATCGGTGACTCGATTATTCTTGATGTCAGTAGGCATATGACCCAACTTTTCGAGGTAACCCCTACTAGCGCACATGTTCAGCCCGGCATGATGTACAAAGACTTCGATATCGAAACCTTGAAACAGGGCAGCATCCTGCCATCCTATACGGCCAGCCGTGACCTTGCATCGGTCGGCGGTATGGTAAACAATAATGCCGGCGGCGAAAAATCACTCGAATATGGCAAGACCGATAACTTCGTGACCGAACTGACGGTTGTGCTGAGCGACGGCAATGAATACATAATAAAACCGCTTACCCGCGACGAACTCAATGCTAAGATGGCTCAGGATGATTTTGAGGGCAATTTATATCGGCAGACGTTCGAGCTGCTCGATAAACATTACGATGAGATACGGGCTGCTGCCCCGAAAGTTACCAAAGATTCCACCGGGTATCACCTTTGGAATATCTGGAACCGTGAAACCGGTATCTTCGATCTTACGAAATTATTTGTCGGGGCGCAGGGCACACTAGGTATCACGACAGATATCAAACTGAAACTTGTCCCGCAAGCTAAACACTCCGGCACGTTGGTGTGTTATATGCATACCATCGATAATTTGGGTGAAGTGATTCCGGCGGTGCTTGCGCATAAGCCGGCCTCATTCGAGAGCTTCGATGACAATACACTATGGCTCAGCTTCAAATTCTTCTTTCTTTTTATTGGAAAGCTTGGATTATGGCTCTGGATTAAAACGGCGTTGCAGCTTCTTCCCGATGGTCTTATGATTGCCCGTGGCGTTCCAAAGCTTATTCTTCTCGTTGAATTCTCTGGAGAAACGGCCGAAGAAGTAAAAAAGAAAATTCACGAAGCTCGTCTCGATCTGGAACGTTTCGGTTTTACCTATATGGAAGAAGACAATACCGAGGCAAAATCCCGCAAATTCTGGCTGATGCGCCGCGAAAGCTTCAATTTGCTTCGTAAAAAAATCAAAGACAAGCACACGGCACCATTTATCGACGATTTTGTCGTCCCGCCGAGCCGTTTAACCGAGTTCTTGCCACAGCTGCGCGATATCATTAAAAAGTACGAACTGTTTGCAACTATCGCCGGCCATATGGGCGACGGCAATTTTCATGTGATTCCCCTCATGAAGATCGAAGATCCTAAAGAGCGTGCAAAGTTCGAGCCTGCCATGAAGGAAGTCAATACGCTCGTTATTTCCTATGGTGGCTCCGTTTCAGGTGAGCACGGAGATGGTCTCATCCGCGGTCCATGGCTGGAACAGATGTACAGTCCCGGTGTGCTTGGCTATATGAAGGAAATAAAAGCGCTCTACGATCCGCAGAACATCTTCAACCCTCATAAGAAAACCGATGCCACCTGGGATTTCAGCTTCAGCCATATCCGGCAGCATTTCTAGAGACTCTCTGCTTAATAGAGGTGTCGTTACTACTAAAAAACAGGCTCATATGAGCCTGTTTCTATAATGTTCCAATGTGCTATTGAACCTGTACGACAGGTGCAGCTACGAATGGTGCAACGACAACATTGTTGTCGCTCAGGACGTGGTTTTCAGTGTTGTTTGAGTTGACGGTTACATTGTTTGAAGCAACGGTAGTGTTGTGGGAGTTCCAGTTGTAGGTCTTGTCGATGTCAACTTTGGTAATATCGATAGATTTGTTGTTAGAGTTGATTTCAACGTTGTTGTCTTTAACGATAACGGGATTGAAGCTATCTTTGATGTGAGTACTGTTGTCGTTGAAGCTATCTTTGATAGTGGTGTTCTTGACGGTCTTGTTGTGAATTTCCGTGTTCGTGACGTTGTTGGTCGTATTGTTTACTGTGTTGAATGAATGCTTGACGACCGATGGCATCGTTGCTGCTGGTTGTGGTGCGGGTGCGTCGCCTGCTTCAATCACTGGGGCTGTGTCTTCGGTGTCGGCTGGCGTAGTGGCGCAGGTAACAGGGGTGACGGCAGCTGTTTGAGCGCCTTGGTTGTTGGTTTGTACATTTGATGAAAGCGCGTTGGCAATCTCGCCGCGCATAAGTGACATAATAATGACTGTTGATACGATAACCGCTGCGACAATTGAACCAAAAATTGTAGCGGCCATTAGTAGTAATTGTTGACGGTTTTGTTGGTAAAGTGTTGGTTGCATAGCAAGCCTCCTCAGTGAATTATGTTGTCAAGAACTCCACAGCTCTTTATTACAATACTATTTACTAATTCTTAAAAGTACAAGAAAATAAAAGCAAGGTATATGCCATAAGCGCTTTTTCAGGCTACATTCAACATTTATTTAAAGAGGTATGATATATATTGTATTAAATACAATATATATGGTTTTGTTATCTTTTAGCACTCTTGAGTTTTGAGTGCTAATTACGTACAATGAAAAGTAATGGCAAAGCGTGATTATTATGAAATTTTGGGTGTGTCAAAGACGGCCAGCGCCGATGAAATAAAAAAGGCGTTTAGAAAGGCTGCGGTAAAATACCATCCAGATAAAGAAGGTGGCGACGAAACGAAGTTTAAAGAGGTCAACGAGGCGTACGAAGTGCTTAAAGACCAGCAAAAACGCCAGCGATACGACCAGTTCGGTCATGCCGGGGTCGGTGGCGACAGTGGTACGGGCGGATATGGTGGGAATCCGTTCGAAGGATTCGGTGGATTTAACGGCCAGAATGTCAATTTTGACTTCGGTGACGGCCTCGGTGATATTTTTGGCCAATTTTTTGGCGGCGGCCAGCAACGAAATCGTGGGCCTAAACGTGGTCGCGATGTTGAAACTACACTGACGCTGACATTTGAGCAGGCCGTATTTGGCGTGGAGGAAAAACTCACTCTGGATATGGACGACGAGTGCTCGCACTGTCATGGTACAACCGTAGAGCCGGGTCATAGCATGAAGACTTGCCCTACGTGTAAAGGCGCCGGTCAGCAAACACGTGTTATGAATACTATTTTCGGTCAGATTCAGCAGGCAGTGACCTGTGAAACCTGTGGGGGAACGGGTAAGGTACCCGAGAAGGTATGTACTGTCTGCCACGGTAAAGGAACGGAACGTCGTAAGCAGTCCGTCACACTCAAGGTTCCGGCGGGAATCGATGACGGTGCGACTATACGTCTGAAAGAGCATGGTGAGGCTATCGGTGGCGGAGCACGTGGTGACCTATATGTCCATATTCGTGTGAAGGCTCACAAGAAATTTACCCGTGAAGGTGATATTATTCTCAGCGAAGAACATGTCAGCATGGTTGAGGCCGCGCTTGGTACGGAGATCGACGTGGAGACGGTCGATGGTACTATTACTATGAAAGTGCCTGCCGGAACGCAAAGCGGCACAGATTTCAAGCTTTCCAATCACGGGATTCCTCATCTACGCGGCAACGCTCGCGGCGCTCATATTGTGAGTGTCATCGTCGATACACCGACGAAGCTTTCTAAAAAGCAAAAAGATCTTCTTGAGCAGTTTAACGGCGCCAAAAGACGCAGCTTGTTTTAGCCCCATAGGACTATGCCAGATAAACGCCCCACGGTAGCCATAGTAAGCCTATATGACGATGCCCCCGGGGTCCTCGCACTGCGAGAAAGCGCCAAAAAGATAGGCTACACGCCAAAAGTCGTGCAACTTGACGCTAAAAATGAACACATTAAGATGGAGCTCGAACAGGCAGACGGCATTATATACAGAGTTGCGCCACGTAGCTATCATACGTATGAGTTATTGTACGCCATACTATCCGGTACGCCTGCAGACCTTCTTGCCCGCACACTGGTAGCGTTTGATAAGATCAAAAGTTACGAAGCCCTCATTGCCCATGACGTCCCTACCCCGAAATCGTGGATAATAACGAGAGAAAGTTCCCCGCCACGATATCCGTTTATAATAAAAATTGCACAGGGAAATCAGGGCAAAGGTGTCGCATTGATTCGGAACTCCAAGGAGCTGAATGATTTTTTTGCCGCCCATTCTCAAGAAAAGCGTTTTTTAGCCCAACTATTTATTGCTGAGTCGGAGGGGCACGATAAACGGCTGATCGTGGCCGGCGATGACGTGATAGCAGCGATGGAGCGTCACGCTGATGCGAGTGAGTTTCGCGCTAACCTACACCTTGGCGGAAAGGCACAGGTGTATGCACCGACTAAAGAGGAAGAAAAGCTCGCTATCCGTGCCGTTAAAAGTCTCGGACTTCCCTATGGCGGCGTGGATATGTTAGACAGTAAGGCAGGACCTCTTGTTTTAGAGGTTAACCCATCACCAGGGTTTGCCATCGGTAGTGTGGTAAAAAAAGATGTAGCGACAGAGATAATAAAAAGAGTACTAAAGGAGATGAGGTGATTGATCTAACTGAGATACCGGAGGATAAGCTAAGCCAGACGATGCGCGGAATCAAGCGCGAAGCGGAGGTACGGCAATGGCGAGCAGCAGTACCATATATAGGTTCGCCGCACTGCTTCATTACCCGGAATGACGGCAAGGCGCTTCATATATTCAGTGCCACCCCGCCCACGACGAGCTATGCCGCTGCCCATCTTGCAAACGATAAGTTCGCCACCTACGAAGTTCTGGCCGAAACAGATGTTCCGCAGCCGGCAACCTTGCTGGTGGAATCCGGCGAACTCACCAATGAAGCCATAGCATTCATGCAGGCACACCACCGTGTCGTCGCAAAGCCGCTTGACGGAGGGCATGGTAAGGGGATTACAGTTAATATTTCCACCGAACCATTGTTATCAACTGCGCTAAAAGAGGCAAGTGAAGCCGGGCGCAGCTCACAACATGCCTTGCTCCAGGCTCAATATCCCTACGATGTTTCATATGACTTACGGCTGCTCTGTATTGATTTTACCTATTGTGCCGCCATCTTAAGAATTCCGGCCCGGATATTCGGGGATGGCATACATACGGTGCGTAAAATCATAGAGCAGGAAAACGCAAGTGATAAGCGTGGTAAGGCATATTATGCTCCTCTGGCCATGATCGACATGGATAAGGCATCACAATATTTGGGGGAAGAAATAGAGAAAGTCCCACCAAAAGGTACCGAAGTACGCGTGCTGGGAATTGCTAATTATGGGGCTGGCGGGGAAACAGTGGATGTCACCAATGCTATACCTAAGAAACTCATAGAGTATGCCGAAGAAGCATCACGAACCTGCGAACTTTCTGTTGCCGGAGTGGACTTTCTTGTTGCGCAAAGCCCAGAGATTCAAAGTGCAATCGATGAGTTGGATCCGGTACTTATCGAAATTAATAAATGTCCGCTACTGGCTATGCACGACGCTCCTACATCCGGTGAATCACAGCATGTTATTGCCCGCTATATGGAGTACCTCGCAAGCCTCTAGCGGGTCACAACGTGTACATGCGTATTTACGAAGTGCAGATCTTTCGTAAATTGCTCGGTGTCTTTATTATGGAGAATAACAATGGCACACATCTTGTATCCGTCGGCAGCCTTACCTGCGTGATTCCCCTCACGAGCCTTTAGGCTGAAGTATACCAAGGAGGGCAAGGTTCGTAGTGTTGTTTCATCGGCGATACCTGCAAATATACCGGGCGACTTAGGGAAGAGCTCCAGTACCGCGCACGGCTCATTCCGGGCTGGTGCTATATCGGGTCGACCTCCGGTACTGACGGCAAGTGCATTTTTAGTGATATCGATACCGTTGGCCATGCCGTGCATGCGTTCTCGGTAGCCGCCGTTGCGGGCACCGATCTCTACGATACGGGGACCTGTCTTTGTCATTATAATTTCTACATGGGCAGGAGAATTTTTCATACCAAGAGCCCGAATTCCAACGTCGGCACAGTGACGAAGTGCGGTTTGATCGGCTGCCGATAGCGTACTTGGAAGAAGGCGGCTGTAATGAAAATTATCTTCGAAACCGATATCGTAGCCCGTTTGATAATCAACCACAGGTTCAAGAATGTGGGGCGTTCCATGGCTATCGATAAAGGCATCGACGGAATGGATGCTGCCTTCTAGAAATTCTTCGATAATAAGTGCCGGTTTTCGATTTGGAGCGTATTTTTTGTACGTTGTCTCGAGAAGTGTTACGGCTTTATGGTAATTTGTAAGGAGTTCATCAAGTGTATTATTTTTTGTAACCAACAGACTCTTTGCCAGATTTGCGGGCTTTAAAATAAGAGGAAAGCCATATGTTTTGGCAAATTGCCGCACGTCGTCTTCATCTGTAACCGTAGCGAACGCGGGGCTGATTTTTTCCGGTGCCTTTGCAAACAGTGAGCGCATGAGGAATTTATCGGTACATGCTTCAGCTGCGGCAACAGGGAGGCCGGGTATACCCAGGTGTTCCGTTATCCAAGCAGCAGGAAGAACGTAGTTTTCGTAGGTAGTTATTGCCCCGTCGATCTTTTTCGGGAGCGTATCGACGGCTGCTAAAAGGCTTTCGCGGGTGGCGAAGTCGGCAAGTACGCGATTTTTAAAACGCTTATCAGGAAATTTAGTCCTAGCTCGATCCTGTAAAAAGGTATAGGTGTGGCCATGCTCGGTAAGATACTCGGTGAGCGCTGAGAGTTTTTGACCAACGATAAGTATATGTGACATATTGCAAATTATATAAAATTATGGTAATGTATTCAAGGTATTTTATTAATATAAAGACTCATTCATAATAGTATATATGGCTTCAAAACACGACTTTCATAAGGTTATTATCGGTCGCTCAGAATTGCTGGGATTTGTTGATGGCGGCGTGAGCGTACCTGCTAAAACAGATACAGGAGCATATCGATCAGCGGTTCATGCCAGCAATATTGCTGTCGGTGAAGACAATATTCTCCGCTTTGATCTTTTGGGCGGTCACCCTGTATGCGGCAATATGTCGCGAAGAATCGAGGCCGAGGAATATACCAAGGTATGGGTAGCCAATTCTTCCGGCTACCGCGAGGAACGATATGAAGTACGGCTTAAAGTAAAGCTTGGACCAAAGGTATTTCATGCACGCTTTACTCTCGCCGACCGTTCAAAAAAGATTTATCCAATATTACTTGGTCGTAAGCTGCTTAATCACCGTTTTCTGGTAGACTCATCCAAGACGAGTCTTGATAGGGTAGCTTTGAAGCAGCAGTATAATGTTGAATTCCCCAATGACGAGGAAGAAGGCAGAGAGTAGCCATGAAAATCGCCATCCTTTCAAATGGTCCGGGCAACTACTCGACCAAACGCCTAAAAGAAGAGGCGCAAAAACGCGGACACTCGGTTAAGATAATCAAATACCGTGAGTGCTATGCTTCGATCGAAGAGAGTAATCCGGTAGTGAGCTATCGAGGGGAAGATCTTACTGGATACGATGCGATCATCCCGCGTATCGCAGCCAACATGACGCGTTACGGGACGGCCATCGTTCGTCAGCTTGAAGCCCAAGGTGTCTATACGCTTTCCAGCTCCATTTCAATCAATCGCTCCCGTGATAAGCTGCGTAGTATGCAGTTACTTGCACGGGCAGGGGTGCGGATTCCGAAAACGGTATTTTCACGCAACTCGGCCGACATCGATGATCTCATCGAAAAGCTTGGCGGCACGCCGGTTATTATCAAGCTGGCACGTGGTACACACGGTAATGGCGTGGTACTAGCCGAGTCGAAAAAGGCGGCAAAGTCCGTTCTTCAGGCATTTTATCTCACTAACGAAGATGGAACGAACATCCTGATTCAAGAGTACGTCAAAGAATCTGCCGGTACCGATATCCGCGCTTTCGTGGTTGGAAGCCGTGTCGTAGCCAGCATGAAACGCCAGAGTCTCGATGACGACTTTCGCTCCAACCTACATAAAGGTGGAGAAGGGGTCGCAATAAAGCTGACGGAAGAGGAGCGCAAGATGGCGATAAAGGCAGCCAGGGCGGTAGGGCTCACGGTTGCGGGTGTTGACTTAATGAGAAGTCAGCGCGGCCCTCTGGTACTTGAGGTAAACGCAAGTCCGGGCTTCGGTATCGAAACGGTCACCGGCCGAAACGTAGCGGCACCGATCATTGAATATATTGAGTTAAACGCCAAGCGTCGCAACAAAAAAGACAAAGTCGGCGCATAAGCGTTAAGACATCTGTTCTGATATAATAATGCCTATGGTATACCAGGGGCATTATTTCTTATGAGCCGGCGAAGAGACGCGTGGACATGGGTACTCGTAGTAGGCGTGGTACTGCTTGTTGCTGGTGCCGCGCTGTATGTCCTTTGGCCCCAGTTACAACCTCATGCGACCGTGCATCTGGGTGACGGGGTTTTTACCACCAAGGTAGCAAAAACCCCCGATGACCGTGACAAGGGTTTGGGAGGCACCTATAAACTCAACGGTGATCAAGCCCTGCTCCTTGTATATGATACGGACAGTAAATGGAAGATCGACATGAAAGATATGAATTTTCCTATCGATATCATATGGCTCGATAAGGATAAAAAGGTGGTATACATCGTCAAAAATGCACCGCCGGAAAGTTATCCATATGAACAGTTCGAGCCGAAAGAGGATGCACGGTACGTGCTTGAAACCATGGCCGGGACGGTTCAGCAGAGGAAGATAACCATCGGGTCGACCGCGCAGTTCGACGAGAATAACCTGGAGGGATTTGGACAATGAGCTTCGTAGTGATTTTTCTTATACTGATTGGCGCGTTATTCGCTACCGCCTTTTTCACCAAACGTCGGTTCGGCGTACTTGGGTTGGCACTTGCTGCCGGTGCGATGCTGAGTCAGTTATGGGTAGGCGATCTGACGCCCATTATTGCGAATGCCGGCATTATTTTGGTGAAGCCACCGCTTGAAAGTGTCGTGTCTGCCACGCTTACGCTGCTGCCTGCTGTGATCTTGCTTTCGAGCGGACCGACTTATAAAGCGCTATGGCAGCGAGTCGTCGGTGCAGGGGCGTTTGCCGTGCTGGCGATTGCTCTGCTGCTTGAACCGCTCGGCTCTGCACTGGTAATCGATAACGTAGGGAAGCCGGTATATGAGTTTTTTGTGCAGCAACGCACGCTTATCGTGACGGCGGCACTCGTTTTAGCAGTGCTTGATCTTTTGTTCGCAAAAATACCAAAACACTCCAAAGAGCATTAATGAAAAGGGCCGGAGCATGCTTTTGCACAGCTCCGGCCTGGACGACATTAGGTTACGCAGGTTTTGGGTGCTGAGGTATTACCACCCGCCCCTTCGCTTGATCTCGGCGTCTGCTTCCTCTGCTTGACGGTCTGCCTCTCGCTGTCGAGCAGGGGTGTCCTGCTTCGGAGGAGTACGCAGCTTGTTCAACTCATCAAGTGAAAGATTCGTGTCTTCATCGTCGGCGATCGTCTTCTCCTTTGTCTAATGCTACGACGCAGCGTAGCATATATAGGATAACAATGGCTTTCATAATGTCAATACCTTAGCCCGTCACCTTGACAAATACGATCTTAAAATGGTATCTTTTTATAAGCTATTAACAGAGCACGTACGGGTCCATAGCTCAGCTGGTTAGAGCACCTGCCTTTTAAGCAGGGTGTCGTGGGTTCAAGCCCCACTGGACCCTCCATAGAAAAACACTCACGGTTTGTGGGTGTTTTTCTATGGGTGAACTATGAGGGGTAATCTGCCGTAAATACCATTACGTCCCGCTGTGGGTCCTCGCTCGTATACGAGGTCAGTGCGGATGTGTAATGGCGGTACTGTGAATCCTTAAAAATGATAAGCTGACCTGGTTGTAATTGCTTCGATATCTTTGGGCGTTCATTCGGTGTACCGGATATATGATCAATCGGATATAAACGGGTGCGAGGAGTATTCCCCTTGATGTCGACTACATACACGACAACATAATTTACTCCGTCCTGATGGGGTTTGCTCACAACATCGCTGTGTGTGCGAAAGGCGTTTATACCGAATGTCGTTGTGAGCGCTCTTTCTTGCTCCGGGATAAGTTCGTTAAGATGTGAAATGAATTGAAGCAGCCAAGGGTCTTTAAAGATCTCGATTTTTGAATATTCTTTTGGTCGGATAATCGCAGGATCGGGATTATGATGAACGGCGTTGGTAGTGTGTTCTCCCAAATAAACACCAGGTTGGGTGAGGTATATTATGTCTTGGCCGGATATAATCGTACCGCTATCCAAGAAGGCGACCCTAGCAACAGCCCGTGCTCGCTTGCGGTCGCGAGGAACGTCATGTTCATGCGCCCGTACGACGGATGGATTATTGAAGTAGCCATCGAGAAGATGTGTCCGAAAGATTGTGCCGAATTCTCCTAGTATCTCATCGTCAAGTATGGCGAAGTGCTTTAGGGCAAGCTGCTCCCTGACTTTATTGAGGTCTGCGGGAAGTATATTTTCGTATCGCCGATCATCAAACGATGCTCGTGGATGGATGGACCATTGCCATGTATTTGCATACTTCCATCGAAGATAATGCTCGTCCGAGGGTCTACGACGCGGCCGTTGCTTTGTTTCGTATCTTTTGGCCGGCTTTGCTAAGGCGGGGTGGACAGACGGCGATAACGCGTCGTTGGTGATTATATCTTTCGCGATTAACAACCGTGAAGCAGCCGGTAAGTCAATAAAAGGCAGGTGCTCTTGGAGCCATGGTGTCGAAACAGGATAAGGTTGCTCAAGTAATATGTTAAGCAGTGATATCTCTGCGTCTGTCAAAACAAGCTGATCACCACTGTTGTATAAGAGAGAGTCATCTTCTATGATATCGAACGGCTTTATTGCCGTGTCGAGTAGCATTTCGGGTACGAGTCCGCGAAATTGTTCTCTCCTGGCTTTTTGGCCCCAGGCCTCGGCAACCGGTCGTATTTTTTCATCCCGGTCTTGATTTGAAGGCTGGTAGTCGAACTTTTTGAATTCTACTTCGCGCATGGTTGCTTCCTGTATGGAAGGCTACTATATCATAATAAATTGGCATCTGCTACATATATAAATTTTAAGGAGGATTTCATTTCTTACTGTTTTCTATGTGACATACTAACACGCATGAACTGGTGGATATTGCGACGACACATTCATGTTTCATGGGTGATTGCATGTACATGTGGCGGAATTTTGATCGGTGTCGTCGTCGCGCAGTATATGTTGCCCGGACAGTTTGCTTCTCTATTGTGGCTGGGAGCTGGCGTGGTGCTCATATGTTTTTCGTTTTTGAAATCGCGAATAGGAGTGGTATTACTCGCAATAATCGGGGGTGTACTTATCGGTCTATGGAGAGGTAGTGCGGATCAGCAAAATCTGGAGCCATATAAAAATATACATGGTCACGAAGTCGTTCTTTCTGGGCGGGTAAGCGAAGATGTCGACATCGCCAAAGACGGTTCGACGAATATACGGCTTGACGACGTCATTGTAAACGGCCACCCGTTAAGTGGAAAAGTGTGGATGAGCAGTCACTCGGCCGTAGAGCTAAAACGTAGCGATACGGTGACCGCAGAGGGTGTGTTAGGAGAAGGGTTTGGTAATTTTTCAGCCACGATGTACCGGGCGGTACTTAAAAAAGTCGAGCGACCTCAGCCGGGAGACGTTGCACTTATGATACGTGATTGGTTTGCTGGTTTGGTTCGCAAATCCATACCTGAGCCACAGGCGAGTTTGGGAATCGGGTACTTAGTAGGACAGCGCCGTTCCCTGCCGCCTCAGCTTGATGACGCGCTGAAAACGGCCGGTCTGACTCATATTGTCGTTGCGAGCGGGTATAACCTGACGATTTTAGTGCGGCTGGCCCGACGATTATTTGAGAAGGTATCGAAGTATCTTTCGGTGCTGGCTTCCGGTAGTATGATAGCTGCGTTTATGGCGATAACGGGGCTCAGCCCGAGCATGTCCCGTGCCGGGCTGGTAGCAGGGTTAAGCCTTTTGGCGTGGTATTATGGCCGCAAATTTCATCCATTGGTGCTCCTCCCTTTTGCCGCCGCCGTGACGGTAATAATACGTCCAGACTATGCCTGGGGTGATCTGGGTTGGCAGCTTTCGTTCGCCTCTTTTGCTGGCGTTATGCTGCTCGCACCGCTGTTTCAAGCATATTTTTTCGGTCCTAAAAAACCAGGAACGATCCGGCAGATTCTAGGTGAAACAATGTCTGCGCAGATTGCAACGCTGCCAATAATAGTTCTGGCGTTTGGCCAGTTTTCGAATGTAGCCATCATTGCCAATATACTGGTTCTCCCGCTTGTTCCTCTGGCCATGCTTCTGACATTTATAGCAGGGATCGGCAGTTTGCTACTGCCAGGTATGGCCATGGCAATAGGCGCGCCGGCTTCATGGTTATTACAGTATATGACGACAGTGGCGCAGTATGTAGCAGGGCTACCGTGGGCAGTAAACCATCTCGCCATATCGGTTAGCGCGGTCGTGCTGTTTTACGGTATGTTGATTGCAGCGGCCTTATACGCGTGGCGAAAAACACGGTTTGATCTTCGCAATGCCAACCTCGTGGAGTAAGCTGTCTTTATCTGTTATAATAAGAGAAACGAGATCAATCTTTTTGGAGAATTCTTATGTCTGGACACAGTAAATGGTCAACTATTAAACGCGAAAAAGGCGCCAAAGACGCCAAGCGTGGTGCTGTTTTTACAAAAATCGGTAATCAGATTGCCATTGCAGCACGCAGCGGTACCGATCCTACGATGAACTCGGTCTTGGCCTTAGCGATTGAAAAAGCAAAACAGGCAAATATGCCTAATGCTAATATTCAACGTGCTATTGACCGAGTCAACGATAAGAACGCCGCTGTCATGGAAGAGGCGACGTACGAAGGATATGGCCCTGGTGGAATCGGTATTATCGTGGAAACGGCGACGGATAATAAAAATCGCACCTATCCAGAGGTACGGAGTGCGTTTACTAAAAATGGTGGGAGCATGGCCGAACCTGGCAGTGTTGCATTTCAGTTCACAAGAAAGGGTGTTATCCGCATTGCTGAAAATGGGGAGGACGCACTGCTGACTGTGCTTGATGCCGGCGCTGAGGATGCGGCTGAAGATGATGGTGAAATCGTTGTGTACACGGGGCAAAAAGAGCTGGCGCAGGTGCGCGCGGCGCTTATTAATGCGGGCCTGACTGTCAAGGAAGCCGAGCTGCAATACGTACCAAATGCCCAGGTTGAAATCTCCGATCCCGATACTGCGCGTAAAGCGCTCAAAGTACTCGATGCGCTCGATGAACTCGATGATGTCGTGAACGTACACACCAATGCCGATATCACGGCTGATGTTGAATAAACAGGGGTAATTAATTACTTTTTAATATGAATATGCTTAATTGACAAGCAATTATTCAGCTTGTTATAACTAAAGCGCCAACTGTAAATAGGTAGCCCCAATGCGGCGATTTTTCTGCTGTTTCATTATTTTTATCGCGTTCATTTCACTCTTTTCTCCTCGTGTTTTTGCTGAAGAACAAGCCGATGAGCAAGGAGTATCACCTGAAGTCTCTAGTGAACAGAAAGATAATGATTTTCTACCGCAAAACTTGTTGCCAGCTTCCGTATCCGAACAACCCTCGTTACCGATCCTTACAAGTAACTCATCTTCTCCCTCTGTTAGCGGCCCTGAAACGACGCCGGATATTGTAGCGGTGACGTTGAATACGAGTTCGGCGCTTGAATATGTCGAACTCTACAATCAGTCGGAAACCCCCGTTGATATGAGTCAGATGACAATGCGGGTAACGGCAGGTACTGTAGTGTGTGAAGTTGGCATTTCTGACCCCGGCTGGCTACTGGTGCAAAGTTATCTGTTACTTAGCTCATCGACAATTGCTTTACAGGCACATCGTTTCAGCAGGGAGTGTGTTTTGCCCGATACGATTACTCGCTTCGAACTTTTTTACAGAGGGAGTCGCCAACAGTTGGTCGACGGCATTACGAATGGGGCGTGGTTACGCCATACTGGTGCGGTGAAAACGAACACCAAAACAAGCCTCGACTGTTCGCATAAGCCCACCCTTCCGACCTTAAAGCAAACGGGTAGTGTGAAAGATTATGTAAAATGTTCCGGGTTGGCGGACCTTTTTAGTGGAGCGTTGTACGCGCCCGCTATAAACAGCAGCTTGAAAATTATAGAGGTCTTCCCGAATGCACGCAGTTGCTCCCCCATGGATCAGGTACTTGACTGTAGCGATTACATAAAAGTCAGAAATACCTCGTCGCAACCGGTGAATTTGGCGAATTTCCGCGTTCGCAGTGGGTCAAAATATAGTAACGCCACGGTTTCGAGTTCGTTTAACTGGCAGCAGCCTACGCTTAATCCTGAAAGGGATGAACTAGTCCTGCCAGGCGGCCAGTCATTTTTGTTGCGTCTTCGTAATGATGGCCAGCCGCTCAGTCTGCCTGCCAGTGACGGAACGATATGGATAGAAGATTACTATGGTGTAAAAACATATGACGAAGTTACCTATACTGGTATGGACCTGGCAGCGGCGCGTATGAAATCGTGGGCATACGATCAAACGAGCCAGCAATGGAAATTGGGCATACCTTCGCCAGGCGGCGATAATGCTTTTCCTGAAGATGAGCCGGGCAAAGGAAACGTTGGCGCACTACTATCTGACCTCAAACCGTGTCGGGATGATCAGTACCGTAGTGAAGAAACCAACCGTTGTCGTTCTCTATCCTCCGCATCTGTCTTGGTTCCCTGTAAGGAAGGCCAATATCGAAGTGAAGAAACGAACAGATGCCGTTCGATCGTGGCTGCCGCAGCCGCAGCTTTGAAGCCGTGTGCCGACGATCAGTTTCGCAGTCTGCTTACTAACAGATGCCGAAAGATCGCTAGTAGCGAAGACGTCGCTTTGGCTGATTGTGGCGAAGGGAGAGAGCGGAACCCGGAGACACATCGATGCAGGAACGTAAAAAACGGTGCGGTGCCGGATGCTGCGTTTGCTGTCAGTCCGCTCAAGGAAACCGGAAAAGCGTTTGTAGGGTGGTGGGCGCTCGGTGGCATAGGGATGCTGGCGCTCGCGTATGGTATATGGGAATGGCGAAGCGAACTACTTTCCGGCATACGAAAAACAGGAGCGTTTTTCTCTTCTAAGAAATAACGTATACTGGAATCACATGAGAATTATTGGGATCGATCCGGGAACAGGTATATTGGGCTTCGGTGTCGTCGACGTGATAAAAGGCAAGGCAAAGATGGTGACAGCCGGTGTGATTACGACACCCGCGCATACGCCGATTGACGAGCGCCTTGAAGAGATTTTCGACGGGCTCACAGAGATCATCGCGGAAACGACCCCCGAAGTTATGTCTATTGAGCAGCTCTTCTTTGCTCGTAACGTCACCACAGCCATCAGCGTCGCGCAGGCGAGAGGAGTCGCGATGCTTACGGGAAGGAAGGCGCGGTTACCGATTGCTGAATATACGCCCATGCAAATAAAGCAGACCTTAACCGGATACGGTAAGGCCGACAAAAAACAAGTTCAGGAAATGGTGCGAATACATCTTGGGCTCAAGGAGGTGCCAAAACCGGACGACTGCGCCGATGCGCTTGCTGCCGCGATCACTCACTCGATGATGAGCAGATAATGTCATTATATAAGCAGTGCAGGGGAGGGGTGGGTTTACCACTCCCCTGCACCGATGCTGCTGCGTCAGCTCATGTAGCTGCTCGGGATCGAGTAGCTGTAGCTGTCCGGATCCGAGCCCGCCTCGTGCGTGATGCTGGGCGCGTGTACGCTGCCCGTCACACCGACGTTTGCTGCAAGGCAGGCACCCGGGTCGACGATTGCCACGGCAGCAACCAGTCCGAGAATCCGAAGGACGTACTTTCGCAAAATTCCTCCTTGGTGGTGTCTCGTGCTATCGGAATGATAGCCCGTTTAATAGGATACCATACTGTCTGAGGTTTTTTCCTTGGGGTTACGAAGGTAGTGAAGGGCAAAGGCTAAATCGTCTAAACCAGGCTTAGTTGCGAGGCTGACATGCCAAGAGTTCGATTTTTCAATTAATTCTAGTATGTTCGTGCCGAATTTACGGTTTATTTTCTCCTGCGCTTCCCTTATTTCCTCCGCAGGGGTCAATCGGTCATCCGTACTTGCCATAAGAATGGTGCGTTTGCCCTTTTTATGTCGTTCAGGTACACGGCGTTCGAGCGTAGGAACAATTGATTCGCTGAGTCCGGCGCGAAACTGGTTAAGGACCCCACGTCCGAACGGACGGAGAATACGATAGCCGGAATACGCATTGTAAAAATCAAGGTGCGGACCTTGTATAGCAGCCTTTACGGCACGCTTGCCAAAGGTTTTTAGCCGTTCGCCGGGGGTGTCACCAAGCTGGTCTACACCCATTCCGATAGGCCGAATATAAAGCATGTCTCCGAACAGATGTGGCGCTTTCGATTCTGCCGATGATGCACCGATTGCTTGTTGAGATTCGGCGAGTATATCAGGGGCGGCATCGTTTTGGTAGAAACGTTGGTAGGCGCGGATAGCGGCGATAGAATACTGCCATGCCAACGTTCGCAGGGACGTGGTGGTGTGTTCAAGATCATCCGGTCGTAGCTGACGATACGGCAACGCGTCGGCAACCGCGATGCCCGATGTATTTTCTAAAATATGAGGAGGAATCCTGCCATCTTGCCCGATACCTGGAAGCAGCAGCTCGGGAGGGGCAGCATGCGTGTCGGCGTGAGGCAGGTAAAGCGTAGTTCTGATCTCATCTTGGATAAATGAGCCATCTTTTTTAACGATGATGGGTTCTTTTATGAAACGTTCGGTCATAGTGAATTGATTATACAGTAAATATATTATATCCCGAGAGCGGATATTCGCTCTCGGGATGTTGTGTCGCTCATTTCTTAGGCGGGTTGCACCTCTTGCACGTACACCCTTCGATGCAGTCACCCCAGTCGTCGCCTTCGACGCCGCCCATGTAGACCCTCCTTAGTAAAAAGCAATGACATCTTTTATAATACGCCCCGACGCGAATATATATAATCGATGCCGTTATAAATATAATTTTGATATACTTATAATAATGGCTCGTCAAGGAACCTATACGCGAAAGGTGGGCAAGATCCGGCAAACAAAACGCTCTAGCCGGCGATTTTGGCGTTGGTTTAAGGGATTATCGAAAACGAAAAAAACATTACTAATTGCCGGGCCGCTACTCGCCTTTCTTATTATTACTCCGATTGCAACGTATATTTACTACTACAACGATATTGCCGATCAAGAACGACTGATGAATCGAAATAATACCGGTATCGTACTGACGGATAAAAACGGTGCGACCATTTATAGCACGGGACGTGCACAGCACCGCAATATGGTACAGCTCGACAGTATTTCGGACGAGCTGGAGCATGCGGTCGTTGCTTCTGAAGACAAGGATTTTTATAAACACGACGGCTTTTCCCTATCGGGTATTTTCAGGTCACTTTTCAATAACGTGTCATCAGGAAGTATTACAGGGGGCGGATCGACTATTACGCAACAACTTGCCAAAAATACGTTATTGACAGAACGCCAAACGATTCTTCGTAAGTATCAGGAATTGACAATTTCTATCGCGATTGAACAACGATACAATAAGGATCAGATTCTCGATATGTATCTGAACTCCGCATATTTCGGTGGAAACGTATTCGGTATAGAAGAAGCGTCACAGTTTTATTTCAGCAAGGAACCAAAGGATCTCGATTTGGCTGAAAGTGCCATGCTGATCGGTATTTTACCAGCGCCGAATGCTTATTCGCCGACGCTTGGCAATCCGGAGTATGCAAAAGAACGTCAGACAACCGTTTTATCACGAATGGTAACGAACGGATATATCACTGAGGCACAAAAGACTGCGGCGCTGGGCGAGACCCTTGCTTACGCACCGGTAAAAGATGCCTCGACCGACAGCGAGGCGCCGCATTTTGCTGACATAGTACTAAAAGAGCTTTATGACAAATACGGCGAAGAAAAAGTAAAGCGTTCCGGCTATCAGGTGAAAACGACGCTTGATCTTACCCTGCAGCGCCAGCTTATTGCCAACATCAATAGCAACATAAAGTACATTCAACGTAACGGTGGATCGAACGCCAGCGGCGTAGCGATTGACCCGGCCTCCGGTGAGGTACGGGCACTCGTAGGAAGTGCCGATTGGAACAATCCCGACTGGGGCAAGGTAAATATGGTGACTACCGCACGTCAACCGGGCTCCAGTTTTAAACCTATTTATTATAGTGAAGCACTTGCTGAAGGAGTTATCACTCCTGCGACTATCCTGGTAGATGAAGCGACCGACTTTGGCGGTTATAAACCGCATAATGCTACTAATATGTACTATGGAGATATTACAGTTCGGAACGCTCTTAGTCGATCACTCAATATTCCGTCGGTCAAAGTAATGCAAAAATTCGGTATCGACAACGCGGTGAAACAAGCAAATAAAATGGGCATTTCAACGATTGACGCGAATAAAAATTACGGCCTGTCACTTGCGCTAGGCTCAGCCGAAGCCCCGCTTCTTCAGATGACGAATGCTTATGCTGCTTTTGCTAATCAGGGACAACAATATACTACGACCACCATCGAACAGGTGAACGATAAATATAATAAGACCATATTCACCACGCATCAAGTCAGTAAAGAAGTTATCAGTCCCGAGGGTGCGTACCTCATTTCCAGTATTCTTTCGGATAACGCTGCCAGGGCACCGATATTCGGTTCTTCCCTGACAGTGCCAGGCAAGACGGCTGCCGTTAAAACAGGTACGACAGATGACCAACGTGATGCCTGGACAATCGGCTACACACCGCAGCTTGCTGTAGGCGTCTGGGTGGGAAACAATAACAATGCCGCGATGCTTAACGGTGGATCAGGTATGGCCGGACCGATATGGGTAAAAACCATGAAGCAGGCGCTTGCGAACGTTTCTAATACGTCGTTTACTATACCGGGCGGTGTGGTACAAAAACCGGTCTGTTACAGTAATGGCGGTCTTGCCACCAGTAGCGGCAATGGCACGTATAATGAATATTTCCTTTCATCCGCCCTGCCCTCCGCCACCTGTACTCCAAAACAAGAAATCAAAACCGAAGACAAACCAAAAGAAGACAGCAATACAAACGATACTTCAGACGATAGCTCATCATCGTCAGGTTCAGGAAGTGGCACCGGCACTTCAGGCGGCAGTACAGGCGGATCAACAGGTTCGGGCAGTACGGGAACGGGTAGTGGCGGTTCGGGTTCAGGGACTGGTACGGGTACTGGCTCAGGCTCTGGGGGTACTGGGACTGGTGGCACAGGAACGGGCGGAACAGGTGCTGGAAGCGGTGGAACGACCATTCCACCAGTAAACGGTATCACGAACAGGTAGCTGTGTCATAATAAAGTTATGATTGCACATGTTTCTGGAACCGTCGCTGAAAAGTTTAATTCTTCCATTATTGTTGATGTCCACGGTGTGGGCTACGAGGTGGCGGTTGCCCTTGGCGACTACGAAAAGGCGCTTTTAAATGAACCGGTAAAATTTTATACCTATCACCATATTCGTGAACAGTCGCAGGAACTCTTTGGCTTTACCAGCTTGGCGGCCAAAAAACTGTTTGAAATGCTCATTACCGTACAAGGAGTCGGCCCAAAAGCCGCGCTTGCGATTTTGAGCCTTGGCGAGAGCGAGACGGTGCGAAACGCCATTGCTAATGGCGACAGCACATTTATCACAAAGGCAAGCGGCGTAGGAAAGCGAATAGCCGAGCGGGTAGTAGTGGATCTGACTGATAAGGTTGGCCTAGCGATAAGAACAGAGGTCAATATTATAGGTGTGTCTCGCGAAATCTCCCATACCGATGAAGCGCTTGAGGCACTAATGGCGCTCGGATATAATCTTGCAGATGCTACCCGTGCGCTTGAAGGTGTGTCAACGGATCTGTCGACAGCAGATAGAGTGACGCAGGCTCTTAAGGCTTAATTGACTTTACTGCAATAAGCGTCATACTGATAATATACTTACACTGTGAGTATTATTAAGTATAACTATTGTAATTATGAACAAAATGTTCTACAGTATACTTTTAATAGTAAAGTTTTATTTAAGGATCGGCCACGACTTATGCGCCATGCCCTTGTGCACAAAAAGAATACCCGCACTATCTCGCCTGAGCTGACATCGGGGATTAAAGATGCACTGATAAGAGTCGACAATCTAAGTCTAGACGAGCCAAACGAAGCCTTGACTGATTTTTGGGTACAGTGTGTAAGAGATACGAGTGGTGAGTGGCAAAATTACACCAGCCTCAAGTCGAAATCGGGATTTAACTATTTCTTCGGCCGTCAAAGTACTATTAACCTTACTGATGCTAGAGCTGTACGCTATATAGAGGCTAACATTAGGATACGGCGACGACTGTATCATGAGATACCCGGTGTACTCGAGATGGGGATGGGCGACTTTGAGTCCTGGCTACGTGATCTTCATAGCGATATGACCTACAAGGCAACGTATGAAGGTAATTTTCCTCGTAATGTTCCTACGCACACCGTCATTGTTAATGCCGAGGTGAAGCCGATTGCAGAACAATATGGGGACCCTTATTTTACAGGCGAGGCGAATGGACCAAAATTCAAGGGAATACCACCATATATGCTACCGCGAGATGAAAAAGAGGGTGGGCTCATCAGTCATTATTATCCGCTACTTGAGTATAAAACCTTTTATCTAAAGGCAGCTCATAATGTATTCTGTGACATCGTGACACATCCCATAGTCGGATGTGACGATTACTTTAAAAAAGTAGCATATTTATTTCAGATTTTAATTAATTTACATCTCTTTGTGAACGTGAATAACAGCTTGTATATGAATATCGTGAATGCATTTCTTGAAATTGCGGGTACTAACGGAATCGAACATGGAATTCTTGACTTTGTTGGCATGCGTCTTCAGCCGGATAGATTTTCGGAATACTTCTTGGATCAGATCAATCACCGCTCGTAGCTATATACGTATGTTTACATATGATGTAAAATACAATTTAATAGTAGTTTTAAATTTAAAGATTAAGAGTGTATTGTGAAAGTCCATTTTATAACCTCAAGAATTACACCAGAAAATGATATTGAAACGTTGCGTCGGATTACCAGCTCTATACGTCATGCTGGTCATGCTATTGCAGACGATTGGCTTGAAGAGGCATATAAGAGGGACAGTGATCCTAAAAGTAAACCTGTCGACTGGCAGGAGATATTTAAACTCAATATCGCCACGATTGCAAAATCAGACGTAGTCGTTGCCGAGGGTACAAGCGACAGTTTCGCAATCGGCTATCAGGTTGCAGCCGCGCTTCATCAAAAAAAGCCCGTTCTCTTATTAAGAAAAAAAGAGGCAGAGCAGAATGCCTTCGTGACTGGCGTAGCAGACGACTGGATGAAGCGATATGAATATACCGAGGAGACACTTGACGACATTATTAAGAAGTTCTTGAGTGACAACGATATTAGTACGAAGGACATGCGGTTCAACTTCTTTATTGACCGGAGTATTTATAACTACCTTCGCTGGGCTGCGCTTAAAACCGGTAAAACGAAGGCGGAAGTACTCCGCGAACTTGTGAACCGCGAAATTGAAGATAAAGAATACTAATTCCTATAGTTGTTGAAAAATAAAAAATATTCAGTAGCGTCCTTATATGGGGACGTTGCTGTTATAATGGACAAGAATATGGCGGTAGAACGAATAGTCGATACCAGCGTTAACGATGATGACGCCGATGAACAGCAGATTGAGGTAAACCTTCGGCCTCAGAGTTTTTCGGATTATATTGGACAGGATCGCCTGAAGAAAAATTTGAAGTTGGCCATAGACGCGGCAAAAAAACGCGGAGAGCCGATTGACCATGTACTTTTGTACGGGCCGCCCGGGCTGGGAAAAACGACCATGGCAACGGTTATTGCCAATGAAATGGGTGCGAATATACGCGTGACGGCAGGGCCGGCGATTGAACGGGCGGGAGACCTTGCCAGTATCCTTACTAACCTTGCCGATGGCGACGTGTTGTTCATAGACGAGATTCACCGGCTCAGTCGGGCTGTCGAAGAGGTGCTTTATAGTGCCATGGAAGATTTCAAGCTCGATATCGTCATAGGTAAAGGTCCGGCGGCCCGTAGTGTGCGACTTGATCTGCCAAAGTTCACCGTTGTCGGTGCCACGACCCGCACCGGTGCCCTGGCGGCACCGCTACGAGACAGGTTTGGGCATATTCACGGGCTGGAGTTTTATACGCCTGAAGATATCGGCAAGATCATTACCCGTGCGGCAAATATTTTAGAGAGTAAGATTGATCAAGATTCCGCGGCACTTCTTTCCACGCGTGCGCGGCTGACACCCCGGATCGCCAACCGGCTTTTAAAACGAGTGCGTGATTACGCCGACGTAAACGGCGACGGTATTATCGACAGTGTCACGACAACGAAAGCGCTGGAGCTTTTAGAGGTTGACGAACTTGGCCTTGATCCGGCAGACAGGCGCCTGCTTGCCAGTATTATTGAAAACTATGGCAGTAACCCCGTCGGCCTCAATACGATAGCAGCCCTAACAGGCGATGAGACGACAACCATTGAAGATTTTTATGAACCGTATCTGCTTCGACTTGGGTTTATTGAACGAACCCCTCGTGGCCGCCGGGTAACTCATAAGGCGTACAAACATTTAGGTAAGCCGGCACCCGAAAATCAGCAGGAATTGCTATAATAAAAATATGGATGAACCGAATTCTACTCCCGAGAATGCCAAGGATACCCCGGAACCCGTAGCGTACGACGCCCAGGGACGACCGCTGTATGCCGCACCACCAGCACAAAATCCTAACCAGCAGACGGCGCCGCAATTTGTCCACTTTAGCCGAGCCATCGAACCGGTAGAACAATCTATTCCACCCGAGGTCAAAGCGAAGCATGAACAATCTCTTAAGGATTATCCTTTTTTGAATCTGAGTGAAGCGGAGTTTGTCATCAGCGCGGTCCGCCGTCATCCGATTGGACTTTTGCTTCCGGTAGGCCTCACTATTCTTTTTGTCGCGCTCATGATCTCGACACTTATCAATCTTCCTCTGATTACTCAGAATTTCGGGCTTACAGTAAATCTTGGCCCACTTTATTTTGTTGGATTTCTTTTTACGCTTCTTATCTTAATCGGCGGCTATATTGCTGTTTGGGTATATAGGAACAATAAGTTTTTTCTGACAAACGAGAGCGTCATTCAAGAGATTCAAAAGAGCCTTTTCTCACGTCTTGAACAGACGGTCAGCCTGGTCAATATCGAAGATGCCAGTTTTACGCAGCAAGGGCTAATGCAGAACCTGTTTAATTATGGCTCCATTCGGCTTAGTACCGAGGGCGATGAGACGACGTACCGATTTACTTATGTAGCTAACCCTAAAGAGGAGATCGCGACGCTTAACAATGCCGTCGAGGCATTCAAGAATGGTCGCCCGGTCGTTAACGATTAATTATCAGTGACGGCTCAGCTTCGTGTAGGTGGCTTCTTTTTCCATGTCGGCCGTGAGCTTATAAGATTTACACTTATCGTTGTCACAGTTGAGGCTTTGGTAGTGGTATTCACTGCCGGCTTCGTTCATTTTTACACCGGAAGGATCGGTGAATAGGTCCGGATCTACGGCGCGAAGCGTTTTGCTATCGATTTTCGATGGATAGTAGCCGTTTTTTTCATAAAATACTTCCTCGAGGTTGTAGTACATCGCGTTGATAGCGGTTTTTCGCTGGTTGTCACGATGAGTTGCTTCAAGATTATCCCGTTGTATGAAAAGAAGTGTGGCTGCGGCACCGACGAATACGATGGCTACGATAAGTTCAATGACGGTAAATCCCTGAGAGCGTTTCATTGCTCCAATTATACCATAACGAACGTGCTAGTGGGTAAAGAGAGGGAGGTAAGCGAGCACGCTCGCTTACCTCCCCGCAAGGCCTAACCGACGACGGCCAGCCCTGTTGCTCCGATGATAGCTCCCTTCTTGTCCCGCACGAGCTCGTCTACGATCAGTAAGTCACGTGTACCCCGACCTATCCGTTTGGCGGCATCCACGACTGGCCGCGCCACGATGAAGTAGGTGTCTTCGCGTGGATCGGGCAGCCCCAAAGGATCCCCGAGAATATTAATATTATAAAACTAAGTTTATATCTGTCAAAATCAAGTAGGGCCTTAGCGCCACTGATCGAGAAATTCTTTAATGAACACAGCCGCATCTTATGGTAGAAAGAAGCTCATTATTGTATAATAAAAGGTGTAAAAGAGAGGGAATTTTTTGATGGCTAAAAAGACTGAAAAACCGGAAATGGCTGAAAAATCAGCGACCAACGAAGGCAAATTAAAGGCGCTTGGCCTTGCAATGGACCAGATTACCAAGCAGTTTGGGGACGGCTCGATTATGAAGCTCGGTGAGGCTCACAAGGTTGACGTCGAGCTTATTCCATCGGGTGCGCTGAGCCTTGACTTGGCACTAGGCGGCGGATATCCAAAGGGCCGTATCATTGAAATCTATGGACCTGAATCAAGCGGTAAGACAACACTGACGCTTCATGCTATTGCTGAGGTGCAGAAAAACGGCGGTACGGCAGCGTTTATCGATGCTGAGCACGCACTCGATCCTGCGTACGCTAAACGTCTTGGGGTTGATACGGATAACCTTCTGGTATCGCAGCCGGATAACGGTGAACAGGCTCTCGAGATCGCTGAAACGCTGGTGCGTTCAAATGCGGTCGATCTTGTGGTGGTTGACTCGGTAGCGGCGCTTGTACCACAAGCCGAAATCGACGGCGAAATGGGCGACAGCCACATGGGACTTCAGGCACGACTGATGAGTCAGGCGCTCCGTAAGCTTACCGGTATCATCAATAAGAGCAAAACCACCGTAGTCTTTATTAACCAGATCCGTATGAAGATCGGTGTGATGTTTGGCAACCCAGAAACAACGACCGGTGGTAACGCGCTGAAGTTCTACGCATCGGTGCGTATGGATATCCGCCGGACCGGTCAGATCAAAGAGGGCGAAGATATTATCGGTAACCGTACCAAAGTAAAGATCGTCAAGAACAAGATAGCACCTCCGTTTCGTGTTGCTGAATTCGATATCATGTATAACGAGGGTATTTCAAAGACGGGCGACGTGCTTGACTTGGCCGTACAGCACGGTATTGTTGGAAAAGCTGGGGCGTGGTTTGACTACAATGATGCAAAAATAGGCCAAGGCCGTGAGGCGACAAAGAAATACTTGAAGGAAAATCCTGAGGTATTGGCTGAAATAGACCAGAAAGTTCGCGAAAAAGTAGCCGAACAAGACGTATAAAAAATGGGGCGTTTGCCCCATTTTCTCATCTTTAGTGATTACTTCTTAGTCGAGACGGTGTTTTCCTTCTTGGCTGCAACCCGCCAAAGTATTACTAAAACGACTAACGTAATAACCCCTACCACGTACTGTGTATAGGCAAAAAACTGCAAAAGTGTATGGCTGGCTGCCTGCTCGCTGGGTGTGAGGGTACCGTCATACGTTCCATGTGATATCACGTGCTGCAGTATAGGCTGCGCAAAAATGATTTCTCCTATAAGGCCCAGGATAGTGAGACCGTAGCCGACTGTTATGAGGATAGTGCCTTCAGAGGTTTTTCTCATCCATAAATAGACAAGCGCAATGTCGGCTACGATGATACCGACGAGGTCCAGTATTGTAGCCGTCATATACCCTGGGGATATTCTAAGATATTCACCAAGGTGAAACGCTTCGCTCAGCAACCCCATTGTCGTCCATGAAGCAACGAGCGTTGAGATAATGAGCATTACAAGATAAAATGTAGAGTACCGTTTGTTTTGGGCCAATTTTGTTTCTGTCATACAGAAAGTATAGCATTGAATTATGAAAATAACCGCACTCTCTATTCAGCAAAAAGATAAAAATCGTGTCAATGTAATGGTCGATGAAAAATTTCGGTTCAGTCTTGATATTTTTCAGATCGGTGACCTGGGAATTAAAGTTGGCAAGGAATACACTGAAGAAGAGCTGATCGCGCTGGAAATGGAGAGTCAGTTCGGAAAAACGTATATCCGAGCGCTCGAATACTGCTTAAGCAGGCCTCATAGTGCTAAGGAAATAAAAGATTATTTATATAAAAAAACACGGGATAGCCGTACTAAAACTGGCGGTATAAAAAAAGGCATTTCCCCGGATATTACCACCCGAGTGTTCAACCGTCTGACGGAAAGAGGATATATTGACGATGAGAAGTTTACGCGATTCTGGGTGGAAAATCGCAATGTAAAAAAAGGTACGAGTCGCCGTAAATTAATAGCGGAGCTTCGCGGTAAGGGTGTTGAACAGACAATCATTGAAAACCACCTGACCATGTCGGAGCGTTCCGACGAGAACGAGCTGCAAAAGATCATTGCAAAAAAACGAGCACGTTACCCTGACGAACAAAAATTCATGATGTACCTTGCCCGCCAAGGCTTTTCGTTTGATGATATTAAGTCGGCACTCTCAAAAGAACAGTCTTAATGCTGATCGGTGTGCTCTGCTTGCGGGCCGGCGTTTTTTCGAAACGGATTAACATATGCCGGAGCGTGTACGCGCTGCAGTGCCGGCTGCGAGTGTTGTTTCTCTGAGTTGACGACGATAGCGTCGTTGTTAATATCAACAATCTGTGTACGGTGTATAAGCAGCTCGCTGTCACTAAGGCTTTTAAGAAACGGTCGTCGTACGTTCAGTTGCTGAATGACAAAGCTACTGGTGTCGATCGTGTAGGCATCTACCTTGCCTAATTTGTGCTTCTTTTTGTCAATGACGGGCATTCCGATAAGTGTGAAGTGAAGATCGTATACTTCGCCGAGTTTAATAATATCTTCCGGTGAAACGAATTCGTCACTTGAGTCGATAATGATACCGATATCGCTAAACTCGCGGACGTCGGCAATACGAAGCAGTGACGGATGCAGGTCAAGAAGCGGCCCCTCGACTTCGTAGGCGAGAATTTTTAATGTCGCCGGATCAATGACAGGAGCGGCGATGCGAGCAAGCTCGCCTCCTGTCTGCAGTCCCATGACGGGCGCGTCGATGAGTCGAGATCCGGGAATTAACATATCTTTAGTATAAACGTTTTTTTCTGACTACTCAACAAATGGATTGGTCCGCCCGCCGGGAAGAGTCATGGTATTGTTCTGGTCACGGGTTTTTAGCTCCTCGATTCGCTTCATGGTTGATTGGTCGAAGGTGGCATTATTGGTGTCTGAAGTGTATCCATCATTTTCACCCGAGCGGATAATGACATTGTTTAGCATGAAAATAACGATCGCACTTCCACCGACGACAATGATGACGAATAAAATGACATGGAATCGGTGAAGAAATTTGGTAAGTGCTTTTTTTAAAGCGGCAGGAGAAAAATGCAAGTTGATGTCCGTATTCATAGCTTACCTCGTATATACCTCTATTGTAAACGCCTCGCTTGTGACGCCGCCGGTAGCAACGTCTTTCGTAAGGCTGATCTTGGCTATCTGCATTTTTGTAAGGTTTTGTTCGATGGACTGAATAAAGCGAAGCATATTGTTATAGCTCATTGGATTTTTCAGTAGGACACTTACTGAAACCGACTTTACTCCATTAATAGAAGGAGTCGTTGCAACGGGAGTTTTGGGTGCCGACGGTGAAGGTGTGCTTGTTGCTGATGAGGAGAAATCAAGACTGAGAATAGTCACGCCGGCCTTGGCAGCGTAATCGTTAAGATCCTTAATGATCTGATCCTGATACTGATAGCTCTTGCTGTCGGCGACGATACTGCTTGCGCGGTCAACGATATCCTGCTTTGCGGCCAACTCCTCTTTAATTTTTTGTAAAGTCTGGATATTATCCCTGCTGGCGGCGGCATCGACGGTAGTGTGATTGACGTCTACCGCGAAATTTCTCAGGTAATCATCGGTCAACCAAAAGAGAGCAGTCCCGATGCTGGCGACGATAAACAGACAAATAATAAGTATCATTCGAAATCCCGTGGCCGTAAGAGCACGTGGTTTCATTTAGTCGCCTCCTTTTTAATAGTCACGTTTAGAACGATACTGACAGGATAGCCCGTGTCGTTTGAATCACCGGTTGTGATGCTTTGAAAGTGGACATTAGTGAACATCGGGGATTTCTCGAACGTTTCCTTTAGGGCGAGAGCCCTGTCGTAGGACTTTGCGCGGGCATTGAATACGGTTTCCGTGCCGAAGGTCTGCGCATCGAGGCTGATATTACTGAATATGACGCCGCTTGGCAGAATCTGGGCGATCCCCACGATTACTTTGCTGTAAGTAACTTCGTGATTAAGTATTTCCTTTGCGATAGTCAGGTTATTGCGGAACTGCTCGGCTTTATTTGCCGTATCTTCGTAGGCGGTGACCTTGGCCCGATTCTCATCGATAGTCGCCTGGGCATTTGCCTTGGTGTTGGTAAGGTAGATATAGGTAATGACCGTAGCGATGGCAAGGAAGGCGACGGCACCAAGCAGAAAAAAGTTATAGCGAAGCAGGAGCACATTGGTACGTGCGGCGCGAAGCTCCTTTAATTCTGTAGGCGGAAGAAGATTGATCATGTCCAGATCTCCTTTTGATTGACACTCGCGAGTCCGGCGACGGTAATGTATCGTGGCCGGAACTGTTTGCTGGGCTGCGGGAGTTTGCCGAAGTCGAGTTTTTGCCAAGGGCTCGCAACGCGTGCGGCCATGACAAGCTCATTGGTGAAGTAATCGCCGATGCCAGGAACATTGCTGCCGCCCCCTACCACGAGGACCTGCTCGATCTTATGGTCGTCGTTGAGGCGCTCATTATAGTAGCGGATCACTTTGCGTGTTTCGGTAAGGATACGCTGCAGACTAGGCTTGAGAGCGCCGGTGATTTTTGCCTGCCGGGGTCCGGCGCTTAATCCGTTAAGAACCTTTAACTGATGAGCATTTTCCAGCGGTACGCCGAGTTTTTTGGCAATATCGAGGGTGAAGGTGTTGCCGCCGATACCGAGGCCTCCGTTAACCCGGATAGCCCCTCTGTCCAGTACGGCAATATCCGTACTGGCCGGTCCGATATCGACAATCAGCGTCGGTAGGTGACCCTCCTCTGTCGATTCAAGTACCCGGGCTACAGCGTTGATACCCGGCTCAACCATGATAGGACGAAGTTCCGCTATTTTAACGGCGGCAATACATTTATCTACCAGAGTGCGAGGTACAGCCGACATGATGACCGTCAACTCTTCTTTGCTACGGTCGATGATCTCATAATCGACATATAGAGAGGTAATAGGAACGGGGATGTATTGATCAACTTCAACTTCAATCGCGTCCGAAAGTGTCGCTTCGGCCTTGGCGGGAACGGTGAAGGTACGCGAGAATGTCCGACTGGTAGGAATGCCTACGACAACGTGGTTACTGGGAAGATCACCAATAATTTTATCTTTTAAGAGAGCGGTGATGTTATCGCTTAAATAAGGATCTTCTCCTTCGAGTGATTTTTGTACCTTGGAAGGATCGAGATCGACAGACCCATATCCGGTAACCAGCCACTTTTTTGGGTCGACAGACATAACCTTAATACCAGTTTGACTGATATCAAGTCCGATGATTGGCTTGTCTCGATAAAATAATTTTGCCACTAATCTGCCCACTACGTTTTGCTACTAGTATAGCATAAGCAATACTGTTTTGAGTGCGTTCTAGCCTTTGATATTCTGAGCTAAGCTGGCGATCGGCGTCATCACGCTGGCGGCAATGAGCCCGACCATGCTTCCCATAATAACGATCATGACCGGCTCGATGATGGAGCTCAGTCCGTCGATAGCCACATCGACTTCTTCTTCGTAAAAATCGGCCACTTTCACAAGTACCGTATCGGTCTGCCCAGTTTCCTCGCCAACGGAGAGCATCTGTGAAACGATCGCGGGGAACAGAGGATTTTTTTCAATCACCGAAGAAAGGGATGCACCTTCTTTTACGGCTTTGGCTGCATCGGTTAGAGCTTTTTCGTAGACGACATTGCCTACCGCACGGGATGTCACGTCGAGCGCCTCAAGGACAGCGACACCGGCTCCCATGAGCGCGGAGAAGGTTCGGGAAAAACGTGCCACGGAAACTTTCATGACGATCGTCTTGATCCCGGGAATTTTTAAAATCAGCGTATGAAACTGCTGTTTGCCTTTCGGTGTTTTGATGTAACGGACAATAAGAAAAACCCCTCCTATAAGAACAGGAAAAACAATGAACCAGTAACTCGTAATAAAACCACTAATACCAAGCATGGCGAGAGTGATGCCGGGTAGTTTGGCGTCAGGGCCACCCAGGTCCGTAAGGATTTTACCGATCTGAGGAATCACGAAGAGCATGAGGCCGAAAAAGGCGATGACTGTGATGACAATCAGTACGGTAGGATAGGTCATGGCACTTTTTACTTTTTTTCGTATGGTGGCATTTTTTTCCTGCTGCATGGCGAGGCGTTTTAATATCTCATCCAATATGCCGGCTGCTTCACCGGCCCGTACCATGTTGATGTAGACATCACTAAATGTGTTGGGATATTTTCCGAGAGCGTCGGCAAGCGGTGCGCCGTCTTCTACTTCCTTTATGACGGTGGAAAGCACTTTTTTGAGCGCCTCGCTCTCCGTATGCTGTTCAAGCGAATTGAGGGCTCGAAGCAGCGGGACTCCCGCACTGACCATGGCACTTAACTCACGCGTAAAAATAACCAGATCATCCGATTTGACTTTATTTCCGCCAAAGAGGGAAAAACTAAGTGCCTTACTTCCTTGCTGCTTAAGACTGATCGGCCGAAGCCCTTGTTTGCCGAGCGTCGAAATCGCCGCGGACCGGTCTGCTGCTTCCAGGGTACCGTTGACCGTCTTAGCATCTTTATTGACCGCTGAGAAACTAAATGTCGGCATGGTTATTCCTTGGTTACCCTGAGTACTTCTTCTATGGTGGTGCTACCCCGGATCGCCTTGATAAGACCGTCGGTCTGCATCGTCACCATACCTTCTTCCGTAGCTTGGTCCTGAATCTGCGTACTTGTGGCGTTAGAGATGATTAATTTCTGAATAGCAACGCTGTTGTCGAGGACTTCGTAAATACCTACGCGGCCTTTATAGCCGGTGTGGTTACACTCGTCGCAGCCAGTGGGGGATGCCTTCCATAGGGTTGAAATACCCGTCGCCGTCGTACCGAGCGGCGTCCCGGTACCTATATTTTGCTTGAGCGCCTGTTCTTCAAGGCCATGGATATAGTCGAACTTCTGGTCTTTTTTTAGGTTGAACAGCCGCGTGATAGCTTCGGTTTCGCTTTCGTTTGGCGTGTAGTTTTGACGACACACCATACATAGCCGGCGTACAAGCCGCTGACCGACAACGGCTTTGATGGTGCTCGCGATAAGGAAGGGTTCGATGCCCATGTCGAGGAGGCGTGGCAGTGATGTCGCGGCGTTATTGGTGTGAAGCGTACTGAACACGAGGTGTCCGGTTAGAGCCGCCTGCACGCCTAAATTTGCTGTTTCTGCGTCACGGATCTCTCCCACCATGATAATGTTTGGATCCTGACGAAGCAGCGCGCGGAGTCCGCTGGCGAATGTCATGCCGGCCTTTGAGTTAGTCTGGGTTTGGTTGATTCCAGGAATCTTATACTCAACCGGGTCTTCGATGGTCGAAATATTGACATCCGGCGTATTGAGCATGGTAAGAATACTGAACAGACTCGTCGATTTACCCGACCCCGTTGGTCCTGTCACCAAGACCATGCCGTTCGGTTCGGTAAGTGCCGAGGTGATAATTTCCAGCGAGTGCCCCCAATAGCCGAGCTCCTGTAGTGTCACGGCTTGGTTGGATTCGTCAAGGATACGCATAACGACTTTTTCGCCGTCGACTACCGGGAGTGTACTAACTCGGAGTGCATATTGCTTACCTGCGACCTTAATCTTGAAACGACCGTCCTGCGGTACGCGCCGTTCGTCGATCTTTAGATTGGATAGGATTTTAATACGGCTGATAAGTGCGTTCATGACATTTTTAGGCAAGCGGTTTACCTCTTGGAGTACGCCGTCGATACGATAGCGTACCTGCAAGTAATCTTCACGCGGTTCGATGTGAACGTCGCTTGCGCTGCTGCGAATCGCATATTCAAGAAGCAGGTTAACCGTTTGTGCAATCGGTGAATCCTCAGAAACGTCCGCTTCACTCACCGATTGGTTGTCACCGTTGTCTTCACGCTGTACGTCGATGACCTGATTGAGTTCCTGGTTGACGTCACCGCGATAATTTTCAAGGCAGGACAGTATATTGTTACGTGTTGCAATGTACAGTTTCAGGTTTTCACCGATTTCTTTTTGAATGAAATTGACCGCTTGAACATCGTCCGGATCGTCCATGGCAAGATGCATGGTGCCGTCTTCGTCGATCTTGAACAGCACCGCGTTATATTGCCGGGCAATGCGCTCCGGTATACGATTAAGCACTTCTTGCGGTATATCACGCGGATCGAGTTCTATAAAAGGGATCTGCGTGTAGTCGGCATATGCTTTTACGAGATCTTTTTCAGTAATCAGGCCGTCCTGAATAATAAGCGATTGAAGCGGGCGTCTTGAACGTTCACCCTCTTGTTTAAGGGCGCCGATCTGCTCTTTAGTAGCCACACCGCTGCGCTCGAGCAATTTTTCGATGGTTGCATCAGAAATACGCATACTGCTTATGATCAAGTATACGTGGTTTCAGGAAAAATCGCTACTTATATAAGCACGTACTATTGAGCGGTGCCATACGGATAGGAAACGCCGGTATTGCCATTTTCCAGCGGGCTTGAACTGAGTAGAAAGCACCCATCCGTACCACCGTAAGTGAACTGATCCTTATAAACATAGTCGTCGGAAATCGGATTCATTGAACCCGAGCTGTAAATGCCGACGCCATAGGAGTCTTTTGGTGTCTTTTGATGAACCTGGAAGTCACCGCAAAGCTGGTAGGTGTGTTCACTTTTCTTGGTGTAATGAACTTCAGATGACACTGTCACCCCGGTTCCATCTGTCGGGAGTGCACGATGATCGTTAGCATATGCGTGTACTTTTTGTGCTGTTGCCGCCATGTCTTCACGAAGCTTGTCATCATGTTTGGCCGGACCGATCTGCATAATCGAAAGAAAAGACAAAATACCGAACAGAATAATAAGTACCGGTAGATGAAGATACATAATGACGGCACGGAATTTCGGGATACGATTGAGACCGAACGCGCTGAAACAATACGTACCAACGATTATCACATTAAGAAGCAGTACAAGCCCGGCACCAACCAATACGCTGGTGGAGCCATTTAAAATGGCCGTCACAACAAGAGTAATTGCCGAGATCATGGCACCGATGCTGTGAAGACAAATGGTAATGATCGACCATACTTTGCCCGGAACCACCCCTTTTTTGCTACGGTCCAACCGGATAAATATGGCGAACATGATGGCATACGGTATGAATGTTACAACCGTTACGGCTATCATGGCGGCAAGCGCCTCGGTAGAGATCGTCTCATTGAACAAAGATGCGATGACCCCAATTATAGTTATCGTTGACGAACCGGTGAAAAACCACAGCAGAATATGATGCAACGCCGCCATAAGCGGTGATAATGACTGAGAGGTGCCAACCGGAGCTTTTGGTGCCTCGAGTTCAGGGTGCTTTTCCGGTGCGCTAAGGCCGGAAAGGGCAAAATCGATATCCTGTTTACTCCACCCCTTCGTTTCGAGCGTATTTCTGATGGCGTCATCGCTAAGGTTCTTTTCTCTCGCTTGTGTAACGAACGTTTCTATTTCGGTCATGGCTTCTCCTATGGCTTAATAATACCACGGAGCGATAGGTGGTATAATATGAACGATGAATATAGAGGTGAAGAGTGAATCCGAGATGAAAACGTTCGGCGGCAAGTTAGGTGCTCTTCTTCGGGGAGGTGAAATAATCGAGCTCGCCGGTGATGTGGGAGCGGGAAAAACGACGCTCACCAAGGCGATCGCGAAGGGCATGGGCATAGACGAAGACGTGCAGAGTCCGAGTTTCACGATCAGTCGCGTGTATGAATCACCTTCGGGTACCATGTTGGCGCACTATGACTTTTATCGTCTTTCGGACGCCGGCATCATGGGCGATGAGCTGCAGGAGACCATTCATGATCCAAAGTCCGTAACAATTATCGAATGGGCGGGGATTATAGACGACATTTTGCCACGGGACCGCCTGACAGTAACTTTTTTTACGACCGGCGAAGAAAGCCGAAGACTTACGCTTACCCCTGGCGGTGAGGTGAGCACCCGCTTGCGGGAGGCATTACGATGATACTTTTGCTCGATACCTCGACACCTGTTTGCAAACTTGTTCTGACAGATGGCGGCTGGCGCTACCAGGATGAATGGCAGGCTGATAGAACCCTGGCAAAAAATCTGCTCAGTTACTTACAGGGGCAACTCGAAAAAAATAACAAAACCTGGGCAGATATTTCGGGCATCGGCGTCTACGAAGGTCCGGGCAGCTTTACGGGACTGCGCATAGGGCTTACGGTGGTGAATACGCTTGCCGATAGCGAAGACATACCGATCGTGGGAGAAACCGGTGTTTTGTGGCAACAAAAGGCGCTGACGCGACTTATGGCAGGCGAAAACGAACGAATCGTCATGCCGTTTTACGGAAGTGACGCCCATATTACAAAACCACGTAAATAGCCTTGCGGTGCTGACGTAAAAAGCGCTACAATAAAATTAACCTTATTGTAGGTTTATGAAACTTTTTGAAATTTCCAATTGATCTCGTTTTGCTTGGACTATGCCGTAACAATTATTGCTGCATGAATGAACACGAGCGCTTTTAGGAGAAAGGATACATCATGATAGAGGGAATTATTGCCGCTTTGCTAGGGGTAGTTTTTGGCGTTGGCGGCACGGTAGTCTACGAAAAGCGCCGTGAGGCAGCGGGAAAAACATCAGCCGAAAAAGAAATCGCTAAAGCAAAAACAAAAGCCAGCGACATTCTTTTGAAAGCAAAGGATGAGGCGTTGACGATTGAAAACGAACGTCGCAAGGAAATGAAAAAAATCGAGAATCGTTTGGCTGAACGCGAGTCGTCACTCGACAGTAAGCTCGACGAGCTCGACAAGCGCGCTGAAAAACTGCGAAAAGCCGAGGATGAGGTCGAAGAACTCAAAGGTGAAATTCGTGATATCCGTACCAAGCAGCAGGAGAAACTTGAAAAAATCGCCGGCCTTAAAAAGAAGGATGCCGCAGAAAAACTGATGCAGATGACCGAGCGAGACATCAAGAACGATCTCGTAGGGCTTGTGAACAAATTACAGCATGATGCTATGGAGGATGCTGAGGAGCAGGCGCAGACTATTCTCGTGAGCGCCATGGAACGCATGGCAAGTGAAGTGACGGCCGAACGGACCGTCACGGCAATAAAGCTGACGGACGACGAGATGAAAGGGCGGATTATCGGCAAAGAAGGTCGCAATATCCAGGCGCTCCAGCGTGCCACGGGCGTGGATATTCTGGTTGATGATACGCCGGGTATGATCGTGCTTTCGAGCTTTGATCCGATCCGTCGTCAGGTCGCGCGTCTGACACTTGAAATGCTCATGAAGGACGGTCGCATTCATCCGGGCCGTATCGAAGAAGTAGTCGCAAAGGCAGAGAAGCAGATCGAAAAAGAAATTATCCGAGCCGGCGAAGACGCGGCACGTGAAGTGGGGGTCGCAGGAATTCCTAAAGAAATGCTTCGTCTTTTGGGTGAGTTAAAATTCCGTACGAGTTATGGCCAGAACGTTCTACTTCACAGTACTGAAATGGCGCATATGGCCGGCTTAATCGCCGAAGAGATCGGCGCGGATGTCCGTGTGACGAAAATCGCCACGCTACTTCACGATGTCGGCAAGGCGGTAACCCATAAGGTTGAGGGCAAGCATCATCACATTGGGGCGGAACTTGCCCGCAAGTATGGTATGAGCGATGCTATTGTTCATGCGATCGAGGCACATCACGATGATATCGAGGCGACAACACCCGAGGCATTGGTAGTGCGTGTCTGCGACGCCCTTTCGGCAGCCCGGCCAGGTGCACGTAATATCAGCGCAGAAAACTTCGTTGAGCGTATGCGTGACCTTGAAAACATCGCGACAAGCTTCCCTGGAATCGACAAGGCCTATGCCATTAGCGCTGGTCGTGAAATTCGCGTTATCGTCAGCCCTAAGACGGTCGATGACCTCTCTGCCATCAAGCTCGCCCGTGACATTGCGACAAAAATTGAAAGCACCATGCAATATCCAGGTACTATCAAAGTTAATGTTATCCGTGAAACTCGTGCGATCGAGTTTGCCAAATAGGTAGGGCAGGTGGGTTTTTTACAAAATCAAAAGCGTAAGCACTGGATGGACAGAATGCCACGGCGTATTTCAAGCGCGGCAATGATACTTGAAAACAACGTTGGGCAGGCGCTTATTATAAAGGCCAACTATAAGCCTTATTGGACATTTCCTGGTGGCATTGTCGATCCGGGTGAAACGCCGCGGCAGAGTGCGGTTCGCGAAACATTCGAGGAGGTCGGCATTACCGTAAATCCTAACGATGTGACTTTTTTTGCCGTAGCTAACCGCAAAAGCACGCAGGCGGATACGTACCAGTTTATATTTAAGGCTCCGCTTGAGATGGGAACACTCGACAATATCGTGCTGCAATCATCTGAGATAGACGAATATGCATTGGTAACAAGAGATCAGGTTCGTTCCGGCGATCGAGACTATGGGAAGGCGTTGTTCCACTGGGCAGATAATACCACCGGCTATATCGAGCAAACGTTTGGGGATGTAGGTGCTTCATAAAACACCGTCATCCTGGAGAATGGCTGTCAGTGCAACGCTTCATTGTCTTTTGGGCTGTTCTATCGGAGAAGTGACCGGTCTGATAGTAGGAACGGGATTCTCACTCTCTAATACTGTGACGGTTAGTATTTCCATCGGGCTGGCGTTCGTGTTCGGGTACTTGTTATCTCTCCTACCGTTACTTCGGAGCGGAATGCCGCTATCGTCAGCCTATAAAATCGTGCTTGCATCGGATACGCTTTCTATTCTAACCATGGAAATCGTGGATAATATTGTTATGCTACTGATTCCTGGTGCCATGAACGCGGGGCTTATGAACCCACTTTTCTGGATAACGATGCCCATTTCGCTTTTGTTTGCATTTTGGGCGGCAGTTCCGGTAAATTATTACTTGCTGCGCCGAGGTATCTCGCACCACGGCCATCACTAGCAATAATAGGAGCTTCATGGAAACAATTATTCCCCCTCGCTTAAAAGAGGGTGATCGTATTCACATCATTGCACCGTCACAGCCTCTTAGCTCCATTGAGCCACAGGAACAAAAGAAAGCGAACGAACGCATCGCTGATTATTTTGGTGCAAAGATCTCCTTTGGCAATGTCGAATCAGCTGATGTCGAGGATCGTTATAATGATTTACTTTATGCTTTTGAAAATGATGATATCAATGCGATTTTCCCGGTGACGGGCGGATATAGTTCCAATGATATCCTTTCGTATTGTCATCATAACCCCGAGAAGGGTGAACTGCTTTGGCGCACCATTCGAGAAAACCCTAAGATTTTTATCGGAGCCTCGGATAATTCAATGCTTAACAACGCCATTTTTACAAAGACGGGCCTTATTAACTACTATGGATATCACTATCATAATATCGGTGTACCCGAGAGCCGAGAGCATACAGCTTATGTACAAAGGCAATTACACGACTCTCTTGTTCGGCCGTCCGACAGATATTATGTAGCCTCGAGTAGAACGTGGGAGGATGAGCTATGGGATCTGAATGGGGCGACTGCGAACCGACGTTTTCATAACGGCGGCCCAACATTACTTGAAGTGCCGGATACATATATTCGAGTAGCAGGACGAATCGCCATAGGATGCGTGCGTAACCTCTCTATTATGAACGGCACTCCTTTTCAGCCTGACTTTAATGGGTACGTAAGAAAGATAAGAGCAGACGATAAAGAAGAGTCACCGGAGGATGTCATTCTTTTTTTAGAGGACACGATGGCATTATCGGCCGAAGGACTCAAAAGAGAGTTCAACTCTTTAACTATGAAGCCTGGTTGGGAGAAGGTTAAGGCGGTTGTATTGGGCCGGATACCGCACGATCACAAAGGAGCGTTCGGTGAGCGAAAACTGAAGAGATTAGGTGAGGCGGACGAAGAAGGACTGAAAAATCTTAAAAATGTTCTTTCTTCGCTGAAAGCAATGAACGCGCTTGCTAACGTGGCGATTATAGCAACTAGCTTTGATATCGGGCACACTATTCCGACTACACTTGTTCCGGTGGGCGGCTGGGCGGCGTTAAGCGCAACCCCTCAGGGTGGACTGAACACGGAGCTCAGTCATACGCCATACATCGGTCAAAAGAGTAAAATAGTGAGACGTGTCTAGTCAATCTCAGATAGCACGGCTATCGTATGCCCAGTGAAGAAGCGCCTGCCGCTGCTTTGGTCGGCAAAGCGTATCGCCCGGATGACAATGGGCACGAATCTGCCCGGCGTGTCGGGCGATGGCTTTCCACCGTTTTATTTGCCGTGTATCCTCTTCGGAGATTCGACGCCCCATATAGTAACGGCAGTACCACTGAAACCACCCTCGTGGATCGTCCTCGTATATCCAGCCTTTCTGCTGCCAGACCGAAAGCGGCTGGCTGGCATTGATACCGAAATAATTCAACTCAGGATCGTGGTGTTCATGGCATAATTTCGCATACTTAAACCATTCTTTGGGGAATTCATCCTGACAATCGGTCATGTATTTTCCACCGAACACACCCAGCTCAAGCATCTCTTTCGGAGTAAGCTGCGGCGTGAATTCCGGATGGAATTCCTTGCCCGAAGGCGCTGTCAACTCGTATCTGTAATCATGTTGCATCAAATCATTTACGACGATAGCCATGGAACCAGTATATCTTTTTCGCGAATCATGTACCAAAAGTGAAAACCCCGCCAGCGACGGGGCTCACTTGGAGCGTCCGCGCGTGCGGGGTAGTTCGGCGTCAGCCTTGGGCGAGCTGAGCACCTAGTTTCCGGTAGAGCATGAACAACTTGAATTGTTGTTTGGTGAGAGCTCGTGCCATCGCCATCTCCTTGCCGTCGAGGGCAGGGTGCTTGGAGCACAGGAACGTGACGGTCAGCATCAGCTCCATGATCTCGACCTCACGGTCGAGCAACTCGTTGAGTTGTTTGCGCTCTTCCATGGTGAGACTGTCGGCCAGCTCCTGCACGACGCCGGCACTGAGGTGCAGCTTCCTCGCGAGGCGCCTCACGGCTTCTTCGAGGGTGACCGTCTTGACCGCGAACTGCGAGCGAACGTCGCTGAGGCCCTTGACACCCGGCACGTAGTACACGTGCTGGCGCGCCAACTCCTCGACGTTCGCCGGGATCCGAGTGGACTTGAACTGGTCGTCGTTGTTACCCTTCGGCACCGGCCGATCGATGAAGTGCTTCAGGCTGCTCTCGACTTCCCAGTGGGGATACGAGGCAATGCCGTTGACACACCAGCCGAGTCCCCACTTGCCGGTCTTGAACCCGCGGTCCAGGTTGATCTCGAGCACCATCCGGACGTATCCGGGACGTGCGCTCACCAGCCAGTAGGTTCCCGGCTGCTTGAGGGTACGTCGGTGGAATCGGATGCTTCTGGGGCGGGACTCCAGTTTCACGAGCGTTTTCTCGGGAATGTCCAACTCCTTGCCGTACGCGTCGTACAGCTTCACAATGCCTTCCATGCCTACTCCTTCAGTTTGTCGACAGGACTTTTAAAACCATAGATCATTTTGGATAGTATGTCAAATTACAAATTATCACAATAAGGAAAAAGCTCCCCCGGAAAATCGCCAGCTGGCGACTCCGAGAGAGCTCTTCCTCAACTTTTCAGGTACGTGGCCACGCGGCCACGGTAGCCCGCGGTTTCCTGCCAGACAACGACGAAGCGGTTGCCCCGTGTGGTCGGTTCGATCACGATGGTACCGCGTCGTTCCGGTTCGTTGCCTCGAGGAGCCTGGTAGGGCACCTCCAGAATCTTCACCGGCTCGTAGCGGTAGGGTTCTGCCCCGCCGCACAGATGCTGCTCGGCGAGCATGACGAGACCCAGATCGTGAATGAACAATGAGGTGCCCCGCCGCTTGGCAGAGTGCTCGTAGTGCACCCGATATCCTTCCAGAAGCGGAGGGTAAATACCGAGGTTTGCGAGTTCATCGGGTGTGGCGAAACCCAGTTCGGCCTGCTTGGTCTTGTTGGACGGCAGGAGGAAAACCTCCCCGTTGTGACCGTGCAGTACGTCGTTTTGGGCTACCGCATCGCACGCGCCATTGAATGAGTTGCCCTTTCCTCCGAGGAGGTTAGTGGACTCGTCGTCGGCGAAGTCACCCGCCTGGATGAACATCGGGCCGAACTTGGCCGCGACATCCGGCGCGTAGCGCTGGATGAGTGCAACCTCGGTAAGAGGTCCGCCGACAAGGACCACGAACTCCTGAACCTCGTGGTGCCGGAGGAACTGTATGCCGTCGGTGAACTCATGGATTCGTGCTTCACCCCAGCAGTCCCACAGGTCATAGATCTCCTCATTCACATGAACGCGATGAGGTATGACCGTGCGTATCTGCGTACGGTGCACGCGTTCCCCCAGGATTACGGGGATGTCCGGGCGTCCGGCAGTCCGGAGGAACTGCTGGAGGCGCGCCGCGTTGAGAAAGTGGACGTAACTCGAGAAGTTTTCCTCCCTTTCATCGACCGAGGCGCTGGGGTCCGTGTGCGCGGCCCGCCCTGTGACGAAGATCGCCTTCACATCCAGCAAGGAGGAAGGACGAGTCGCCGCTAGGGCGAGGGCCATGTTGTCCCAGCTGGTGTTGTCAAGGAACAGGACTGCCGGGTGTTTTTTCATGTCACCTGCTTAAGTCGAGGGCGCCAGAGTGGTTCTCTGACTTAGTATTATTATATCATAAAAAGTATATATAAGCAATGCAGACACTCATCAACTGACTATTGACTTATTTATATAAATATGTTTATATTATATACAGTGACGCACCGTGCGTTAACAACCCGAACCAGGGAGTACCCATGAGAAAGAGCATCTGGCAGCCCATCGCGGCCTTCGTCGCCACCGCAGTCATCTGCGTGGGGTCGAACGCCCTGGTCGCCAGCCCGGCGAGCGCGACGTCCCCCGACTCGATCACCACGGTCGAGCAGGACACCACGTATCCCATGCCCAACGTGCCCACCAGACCGGTTTCGAGCATCCACAGCGAAGAGCGTGAGGCGCTGCGCTACATGCGCTCGCCCGAACGCGTCGCGATGTTCGAATCCGACTTCAAGAAGGCCGGCGTCCTCATCGCCAAGGGTCTCGACGCGGGCAAGTTCGCCCCGGTGACTTACCGCTACGACGACTGGAAGAAGGACCGGAGGCGCGGCTACACCGGGTGGGGAGGCATCTCCACGCCGGACAACAGCGCCTACGCCTGGGTGTACTGGCTCCGCAACGGCGGCATCAGCTACACCAAGATGGGCGTGACCGGTTTCTCCATCAGCTACGGCACCACCCACCTGCAGATCGAGCAGCTCGACAACGGTGACGGTCCCTACCGCGTCTACTTCAACGAAGGAGGCGACACCACCCGGATTTCCTCCGTGTACTTCGGAGGGGCCGGTGGCGCGGACGGGTTCGTCTACACGCAGGACCTCACCGAGCTCCAGGAGCTCGACGAGGATGCGGTCGCGGCGCTCAACACGCTGATGATCCGCAACTTCGGGGTGAACTGGCGGCAACTCCGCTAGATCACGCACGGCGTCACTAGGCGAGACACCCGCATACCAAGCGGGGGTCTCGCCAGTGACCCCAAGTACTGAATATGTTCAGTGTTTAGGGTCATTTACTTAAGCGATATAAAAAACCTGCCCATTCGGACGGGTTTTTAAACGTATACAAGCTCGTCCGTATGTGTCATCATATATTCCGTAGGAACGGGAAAAATAGTGAAAGGACGAGGCTCGTGCAAGATGCCGAAAGTGCCGTTGCGGTAGCTCCCATCTTGTGGAAACACATCAAGCCGTTCAAGAACATCCTGAATATCGTCGAAAATCCGAGTGTCGGAACACTCGTGGTGCCACCGGAGATCGGTGAACTGATCGACACGACACTCGAGACGATGCTCGAAGCTTCGCAGAATCGCGGGGCTTCCCGTGTGCGGGTGATATGCACCGTCGATTACACACGCACACTACACCTGGAGGTTGCCGATGACGCTTCGTGGCACGACATGGCCAGTCAGTTCAAGCTTTCGGAGAGCGGCATGCAGGCCGACCCTCTAGGCGGCATCATCGGAATCAGCCAGGCTGCGAACGGCGAGGTGAGCGCACAGCTGGTCATCCCGCTCCTTTCCAAGTAAACCTCGCCTATCTGCCAGGATGATGTGTACGTTCAGTACCCCGCCGCAGATACGGCGGGGTACTGAACTAAACAGGAAATTATTAGAACCTAAAGTGTTCTTCAAGGTATAATCTTAAAATTGCAATCGTTTAGACATAAGAGAAATAAATATAGCATGTCGAAAATGCAAACTAATTGCCTAAAAAATACATACCGTGACACCTCAACCAACAGGAGGTGTCACGGTATGTCTCAGGTGTTACCTGCCACCATCACCGAAGAGGGTCTCGTCCGTCTCTTCGATCTCACCCTCGTCCCTGTCATCGTCCTCGGGATCGAACTTGAGTGCCTTGGTCATCTTCACCTCCCTGAGTCCAGTAGACGCAAAAACAATTGAATCACAAATAATGCACATTAACAACCTCTACTGATCTCACACAATGTATAGCATGGATACGGCAAACAGCCACAGTAATAATCGACAACGTTTCAGTGCTGGTGACTTATCACTTAATACTCACCGTAAAGGACCTGGGACGTAGTGAAAAGCAGAGGTATGATATTTCCTACAAACTAAAAGAACCCTGGCAGGGTTCCTTGAAAACAATAAATTCGATCATGGTCGAGATAAACATTTGCATCTCAAACTTAGTGAATGGATACTAGCCGAACCTGATCAAGCAAATAACTTATTGAAGCAATGCAGCCTTCATAGAGCTACGACTGTCAGCTTATACACCCATCTTAAAATAGTGTTCTGATATAATGAGCACATGAAAAAGGCTTTTAGGGAATACCATGTCTTTACTGACGAAGAAATGAAGAAGGCGTGGAAGAAAGCCTTGGTGGTTGTGGATACTAATGTTATTCTTGATTTTTATTGCTTTGGTGAAAAAACGCTAGAAGATTATTACGGAGTGCTCGAAGCTATAAAGGCTAAAGGTAACTTATGGATGCCCTATCAAGTGGGTTACGAGTTTTACGAAAACAGGGTGGGAATAATAAGTAAGCAGTTGAAGCAATACGAAAATATTACCAGTTACATAGATACAGCTAAAGAGAAGATTCTAGCGTTGGCAGATAGCTCAACAGGACATGCACACCTCGACTTTAAAGAGATAGCGGGTCAGTATGAAGATAAAGTTAGGCCGCTTAAGGCGCGAGTTCAAAGGTTGCGAAATAAACATCCTGACCATCTCGAGAAAGATGGTGTCGTTGCTCGTCTAGAAGCTATTTATACCGACAACATTGTAGGTGCTGAATTTAATGAAATCGAAATAGAGGAACTTATTAAGGAAGGCGAAGAGCGGTATTCAAAGAGTATTCCTCCTGGATACAAGGATCAAAAAAAAGAAGATGAGGCCTATAGGATTATCCCACGCAAGTACGGTGATCTTGCAGTGTGGAAGCAGATTATCAATAAAGCGAAAGAGACGAAGAAGCCTGTAATATTTGTGACAAATGATGCCAAAGACGATTGGGTTAGTTATGGTCAGGAAAAAAGGAACTTGGGGGCAAAGGCTGCACTTAGAAAAGAACTTTTAAGAGAGGCGGGAGTTGACTTCTTTCTCTATTCGTCGGACGTATTTCTTGATAATGCTCACAAACAGTTTAATCTCACGGTCGAAGCATCATCTGTGGACGAAGTAAAAAAGTACCGAGAACTGGAAAGCGCCAGAGCTCGCAGCAAGCTTGTGTTTGGTGAGGGGGTTGATAGTGTCCATGCGTATATACATGAGCCTATGCGTCTGACCGAGCGATGCTACCATAGATTTATTGAGTCTGGTTCACCACAGCGGGCAATCGACACAATAAAGGAGGTTATGGACATGTACCGACGTATACATTCCACCTTTAGGCATGGTAGCTCACGGTCGTACGAAGTAACGGCATCTGATTTTAGTAGAATAGACATGTTACTTAGACGTTGCGTAAATATTATGAGGCAAACTGACGAAGATGCCATACCGATGATTGAAGATCTTTTCTACATGAATCAAAAGCTCGCAGAACTCCTCAGAAGTACGAGCGAGGAGTATCCGAGGGTTCTTTTTTAGACTCAAGAGTATAAGCTTGCTTGCCAGCTTACCTCCGCCTAAGATATGGTTTGTGTGCCTGACATCTTATGATAATCTTAGAGCAGTAAACAAGGATAAACATGGAAACTGTCAATACAATACTTGGGATAATCGCTTCAGTTCTTTCTATAGGGGCAATCGTATGGTCTGGCGTCAACGCTAAAAAAATAAAAAGTATAAATAAAACTAATGTAAATTTAAATTCTAACAATAAAATCAGAGGCAAAGCTAAGGGTGGTGACGGCAGTACTAACACCGTGGGAGCGGGCAATACGATTAGATAGTAAGCCATGATCGATAATTACAGAGCCGAAGGAGGTGACGGAAGCGTTAATGTAGCTGGTATTAATAATACCGTGAATCATTTTGCGACGTCCTCTACGCAGATCAAGAGGAGCTATATCTTCGAAATATGTCAACAAATTATTGCGGCGGACATTCCTATTAACGAAGAGGCTAGTTATTCACTTGACTTTCCTTCTGACTGGGATGAGAAGCTTGAGTATAACCAGGTGGAGCGTTATGCGGAGGTCTTCCATGAGGAGATCGAAGCATATAACGTTGTTGATGATATTATGAGCGAGTTTTCCAATAGGGCTAAACTGGTCGAAAGCATTCGATCTATATATCTTAGGCTGGACAATAGGTCGGAAACTGGAGATGTAATTCTAGATAAGGTCTTTGATGAATTGATGTCCGTAGTAGACGCAGGGGATTTCAGCGTAGAACATAAAATGTACAACGAGGACAAGATGAGAGCTGTAAAGCTTATCATGTTTTATGCTATTACGAAATGTCAATTGCTGAGACGAGTCGAGGCGTCATAGGGGATGCTGGTTGACAAAGATAGCAAGCCAGAGGAGACGATCTATTATATTGCTTGCTGCCTGCTAGAACTATTGAAGCGTAAGCATTATAGTAATATTGATGAGCTTCAAGTAGATCTAGGCAAGGAGTTTGATATAAAGCCCAATTACTCTTCATTCTCAATGTCATTGAACTTCCTATTCTTAATTGAACGTATTAAGATTACACCCAAGGAAATTATATGTATATAAAAAGATTGGCAATCTATGAGTCGTATCCTATCGATAAGCTCGTTCGGGAGGTGACCTTTAAGGAAGGTGTCAACTTTATTGTAGATACCAAGAATAAGAAGGGGCAAAGAGGAAATGGGGTTGGAAAGACAACAACCCTGAAACTAATTGATATATGTCTTGGTTCGCAGGAGAAGAAGTACATTTATACTGATGCGGAGCTTGACGTTGAAAATGTAGAGCTAAAAGATTATATAAATAATTCGAAAGTCTTTGCAGAGCTTACTGTTTGTGAAAGCCTAACTGATAGAGATGCTGTTTGTGATGTGCTACGAGTTGATCTTTATTCAAATGGTCGGCGCTATATTAACGACCAGCAACATCCGTTGAAAGAATATCAAGGCCAACTCGCTCGGATCTTTTTCAATAATAGAAACGACAAGCCTAGCTTCAGAGAACTCATCGGAATGTTCGTAAGGTTGGATCAAAAGAGCGATAATGACAGATTTCTTCACTACCTTAGCGACTTTACGGCTAATATTGAATATGAGAATGTATACAATTATCTTTTTAGGTTAAGTGATGAGGCTGTTAGTGAGGCCGTCCGTGCACTGAAAGAGCGGGCAAAGCTTCTAATGAGTGACCGCAAGAAGCTACTGAAGATTAATGGGATTAGCAGTATCAATATTGTAGATCAGAAGGTTGTCGAAATAGACAAAGTCATCGATGGCGTTAAAAAGAAGCTAGATGTATTAATTGATGCAGAGTCTATGAAGGCGAATGAAGAGTCTATCTCTGAAGCTAAGAATAAGTACTTAGAAATTACGAATCAGATCGATAAGTATGAATTTAGATCACAGAGAGTACAGGAGATCATATCTAGTTCTAAGCGAGATTCATTAAAAAAGGTGGATCGTTCTGTTCTCAAGAATTTATACGATGAGACTAAGGGCTATTTTAAAGAGCTAAATAAAACATTTGATCAGTTAATCCAATTTAACGAGCAAATTATAATTAACAAGATCGCCTATTTTGACAATCAACTCGAAGAGATAAATAAACGGCTTAGTTTACTTGAGCAACAGAGAGAGGGGCTTTTTGAGCACTACAAAGATGTTGTGGTGCTGATTAAAGATAATAATATCGCGCAATATGCTCAGCTTCAAAGTGAGTTGGAAGAGACCTTAAAAGAGAAGGGAAGCCTTGAGAATATTCTTGAGAATTATAAGCGCCTTACAAAATCACATGAGTTAGCAGAAGAAGAACTTGGTAAGATGACTGCAGATGGAGTTGACCCTGCGGCAAATATCTCCATTTATAACGATTACTTTACGAGCTATACGCAATTAATTAACCATGAATCGTACCTCTTGTATCTAACTGACAAAGACTTTCCTATCGGTATCTCAAATGTGAAGAGTGGCTTTAGTACGGGCACAAAAAAGTCAGTTATTGCTGCCTTCGATTTGGCTTATCAATCCTATGCTCAAAAGCAAGGTATTCAGTCGCCAAGATTCATCGTTCACGATGTAATTGAAACCATGGATGAAGTTGGTCTATCTAATACGGTAAAGATTGCTAATAAGATTAAGTGTCAATACATCGCAGCAGTCTTAAATGACAAGCTCCATGGCGTAGAGAATGTTACTGAGGTAGACAAGCGTTTACTGCTATCAGATGATAACAAACTCTTTGGGGTGTGATTAACGGCATGTATGGGACTGAATGTCTGGCTGGCGCCCAAGCCGTTAGAGTATTCTAAACATTATATCTCAAGCGCTAAAGTCTATAACCGACTCGACAGCACGTCTCATAGATCTTTGGATTTCAGCTAAGTCTTGAGTACTCTCAGACCCTGTGTAGTTAGTAACTGTTTGATCCATTGCGGCGATTACCCTATTTAAGGTGCGTGGTGCCAAGTACGTTAGTGCAAGTCGAGGTAAATATGCACCCGCTAATGCTCTTATACTATCCCAAAGTGTACTTGTACTTGAGTTAACGGTGTCAAAGTAAGCCCTTCGTAAATCTTCATTACTCTCGTCGGGTATCTGAATCCTATAGTCGCTCTTTTGTGTTCTGTCGTTTAGGGGTTGGAGAGCAATAATCGACTCACGATCTGCCCACCACTGCGTCGTCATCATATTGGCACCGGCTTGGGTCTCGAGCCTTAAGTCTGTTCCTATGCTTGGAAACAGCCTAGTGTACATAAAATCGGTAAAAGTTGAATTTGAGAATAGCTGTTGATAGTGCATAAACACGGCTTGGTTTGCGTCTTGAGTATTCTTTAGCTGCATTACGTAATTCGACTCTGAGCCATAATTGACACTGGTCAATTCAAAGAATTTGCGAACAAGTAAGTCTCCGGAACTAGAGCGTGTAGGGTCAATCATTTGCCATGTTGGGTCGCTACTTCCTATACTTAGTGTAAATCTCTGTTGACCACTAGTTTCGTATTGTTTTATGACGCCTAGACTCAGCTCCCATAGGTAGAGGTCCCATACTAGATTAAGCAAGGCATCCCCCTCGGCTGCTATATTAGGGAACTTATTTAGAATGATTTTAAAGAAAAGATCCTTAGAATTCCCTTGCTCGGGGTCAATATCGTAAGATGCGTCTACTAGTTTTTCTAAATATCGTCGAGGGTTAGCGACGTTTTGAGATTTTAGCAGGTTCTCGAGTGCTAATTTATCAACGGGTAGAATAACTATGAAATTAGGCAACTCCTTGAGTACCCGCACTAATCTTAGGAAATGGACTACATCTCCCGCATCTACGCGATCAATGTCGTCAATAATAACTATCATCTTGCCAGGTAAATTCCGTAACTTGACCTCCAGGTTTGACTTTATGACTTCCGTTGGCTCTCGGCTCATCTTGAAATCAAATGATAATTTAGGAAGGCCGTTTGATACTTCAAGTTTTGGTGAAATATTTTTTGCAATACTTGAGCCATCAAGCTTAACGCCAAACTGTTCTTTGACTTCGTCAAATATGGACTTTATAAAAATACTGGTAGCTTCGGAAACATTCCCATAATAAAGGGAGTCATAACTTACGATAGCGGCGTTCTCTTCCCGTAGGCTAGCTTTTAGCTGGTTGACGAATGATGTCTTGCCACTACCCCAGGTTCCGTTTATGGCGAGAACTAAGCCATTTTCTTCGTATTCGGTTGAATCTATTATGTCCTTTAAATCTTGTTTCGCTTGAGCTAAAGTTTGGCCAAAACGAGTGCTATTGAATTCATCACTGCTCTTGTAGAACCTCTCGATATCCCTATCGCTTTTTAGAGGTTTACTTCTGTAGGGTAAAGACATATTTGATAAGAAGTTTATAGACTATATGCAGGCTGACAAGCACACTAAGAGTGGCGAAGAATGTTAGGTATTCTCGTCCTCCGGTAAGAATCGTCAAAGCTACTGCGGCTAAGCTTGACCATCCACATCCTGCTGCCATGAATAAATTTCTCTTTGTAATGCGCAGATTGAGCTTTATTTCTTCCAGCCCACTCATGCGTTTATTTGTGTGGAACACGACGTATTCTAATAGAGGCAATGCGAAGAACGAACATGTAATGATAACTTGCCATGCCGGAGAAAATTGGAAGCTTTTGATGTTACTAAAAAACAGCTCTATGCATGCGGCTATCGCAATGAAGCCTATTGCACTAACCAAAGAGGCCCAGACAAAATAGTTAAGGTTTGCAGAAGCGATCGACTTAAGGCGGAGAAGCGAGCTTTTAATCATATGCTCCTATAGTAGTACGGATAAAATATATTTGCAATTGACAGTTTTTATTATAAAGCTTATGTTTATAAAATAAATTTGGAGGAGCGGGATTTAGGCGCCCTGGTATACTCGACTGTAATATGCACAGAAGTAAAATAGCTAAATTAAAACTTTCTTCGATAATATATCGTACGGCAAGGGGTATCCTACATATTACTGTTAAGCAACAGCCATTCAATAAAGGTCGAGCAAAAACTATTCGAGCATCACTATCTACAGAATTTCAGGATGAACTTGTTCAAGCAATGGGCAGGCGAAAGATGTCAAGGTATCGAGGAAAGGTCGCAATCCTATTTCAATTTGCGCCAAATGGAGAACGTCCGAGTAACTATAGACTTATAAAGAACTATATCGATTTAGTGAAAGATGTAGCTTTGCAGGATGATAGGCAAGTTGAGGTAGTTGTATCGGAAATAATACCCGCAGAGAAGGAACCCGATCTCCAGGTGACTATAATACCCATGCATTTATATAAAGCTCAGTTTGATCTGGGCCGTCAGCTTAGAGGTATAGACAACGATGACGATGATGAACTGGAAGAGCCCGAGTTTGGATTAGATCAAGAAACTTTTGATTTCCTGTACGACAGGATGAATGAAGAGGGGCGCATTAAGCTCGTAAATAGTCAGAAGAGGATGAGACAACACAGCGTCTTGTCCAAAGTGCGAGCCGATGACCTAATGAAGACATTCAGATATAAAGAGCTTGCGGGGTCGGTGGACGTATTATCTGCGGCAATCGAGTCCACCTTATCAACAATTTATTATATTGATCCATATAAGATTGTTTTCGAACTTCCTTTTAACGAAGGAAGCGCAATGACGACTATTGAAGAATATAAGAGGCTAAATAGAATTGAGAGCTTTGATAATATCGAAGCAGTTGACCTACTCGTGGATATCGTCAATTTTCCAGATATCGACATTGACAATCTCTTTCATAAAATTGAAGGTATTCTTCGGAAAAGCGGATTACTTGTTAAAGCTGTCGGAGACATAAGGTTACATAGGCTACTATTAGATGTTGAAGACTCATTCGTAGCGGTCCAAATTATTAATCACCCCACAATCTATCAAGCCGAGTCAAACTTGCATGAATGCCTTGAGAATGCTGAAGAGGATGAGTGGTAGTGTCTAGGCCTCTACTGTCTAACCTTTGCAGTCCACTCCCCGTCACACTCCACCTTCAAAAAGTAATCACCCACCTTATTGATATGGGTAGCATCAGACAGTTCCACATCCCCAATATCGTTAGCAAGCATGTCTAATTCATGACCCTCACTGTCCATGAGATATACGATAAAGTTGGAGGTGCCATGGTGGGTGAATTTAAACCTCACCACCCCCTCGTGGAGCTTGAATACCTCTGTTGCAGTCTGACCCTTACCCTTCAAGTCGACGGTGACAGGCGAGGGTGGAGGGGTACCCTGCTGGGGGGTGTTTTGGGT